>Ga0308172_1000004_pt1 | contig 610378 bp, 585 predicted proteins | sample PhyGR2_FD_202134 | JGI IMG/M metagenome (GOLD analysis project Ga0308172, IMG submission 202134) | Phyllosphere microbial communities from UC Gill Tract Community Farm, Albany, California, United States - DLSLSG.R2 | ecosystem: Host-associated > Plants > Phyllosphere > Unclassified | place... | reverse complement strand
CGATACCTGAAACAAAGAACGGCTGGCTGGTGGTTTTCGTCGCCGCGCCAACCTGATTCTGTTTCATTACGAAAGTCTGCTGCGCACAGCCGGTTAAACTCAGAGCTAATAACGCCGCAACACAAAGCTTGTTCATAAATATCCTTATCTAAAGAAATGAAAAAATAAATGCTGAGTGTAATCATCACTCAGCCAGCAATCAGGTTATCGGCAGCGAAAGCGGAAACATGAGAAAGATTTTTAAGTACGCCTGACGGATACGCTTTGTTGAATAGTACAGCAATAAAAAAAGCCCCTGCACAGCAGGAGCTTTTTATGTTTACCGCAGCGTTTCCGCTTAGCGAGTCAAAGCGCCGAAGAATTCTTTGACGCCATCGAGAAGGCTTTTTGAATGCCTGTTCTTTTCGCCCGCCGCACCACCAAAGCTCTATCCCAGCTCACGCAGCAGCGACTTATGCTTCTCGCTCATAGCGGTCCCTGGCCTGCCGTCAGTCCGCTTTGCCCCTGAAGCGAGCTTTGCACCCGTAACAACGTATACTGATATCAGGCATAACAAATCTGTCTGCGTTCCAGATACGCAGGCTTCACAAGATTCACCTCTTCAGGCTCAAAAGCTGGTCAGAATGGAGCATTTCAATGGCTTTTCAGAGTCCCGCCCAGAACTACACCGAAACGCGCCTGAATCTGGGCGATCTGGTGCATCTGTCGCCATATTCCACCTATCTGATGCGCAGCGAATGCAACTGTCCGGCAGCCGGGATTGTTAAAGGGTCCGTTCTGGCGATTGATCGGGCGCTGACGCCAGTACACGGCCAGCTTATCGTTGCGGAGTTCGACGGGGAGCTGACGCTAAAGCGCCTCCTGCTCAATCCGGTTCCTGCCCTGCAGGCGCTGGACGCGGACGAGACCGTTACGCTGCTCGATGTGAACCAGACGCTTCCCGTGTGGGGTGTCGTCGCCTATGCCCTCACGGATGTCGCAGGCGTGGGGTTCAACGGCCCGGCAGGAGAATAGCCATGTTTGCGCTGGCCGATGCCAATAACTTTTACGCCTCCTGTGAAACCGTATTCAGGCCCGACCTGCGCGGTAAACCCATTGTCGTGGTGTCGAACAACGACGGCTGCGTCATCGCGCGTTCAGCGGAGGCAAAGCGCATGGGCATCAAAATGGCCGCGCCGCTGTTTAAAAATGCGCGTTTCTTCCGGGAGAACGGCGTGCACGTATTCAGCTCCAACTATGAACTTTACGGCGACATGTCGGCACGCATGATGGCCATCCTGGGCGAGATGGCCGCAGGACAGGAAGTCTATTCCATCGATGAGTCATTTCTGGACGTTACCGGCATTGGCAATCTAATCCCGCTTGAGACGTTCGGACAGCAGATGCGCGAGCGCATCCGGCGCGAAACCGGGCTGATCATTGGCGTGGGATTCGCGCCGACTAAAACGCTGGCCAAACTTGCCAACCACGCGGCGAAGAAGTGGACACAGACGAACGGCGTCGTGGACCTGTCAGACAGAAACCGGCAGCGAAAACTGCTGCACCTGACCGATGTCAGTGATATCTGGGGGATTGGTCATCGCATAAGTAAGCGCCTGAATCAGCTGGGCATTACCACCGCCCTGCAGCTGGCGGACAGCAACGTCAGCATGATACGAAAAAGCTTCGATGTGATTGTCGAGCGCACGGCACGTGAACTGAATGGCGAGTCCTGCCTTGCCCTTGAGGATGCGCCGCCACCGAAGCAGCAGATAGTGGTAAGCCGAAGCTTTGGCCAGCGAATTACACAACCGGAAGAGATGCAGCAGGCCATCGTGACGTATGCCACGCGGGCGGCGGAAAAACTCAGGGAGCAAGACTCGCGCTGCCGCCATATCAGCGTCTCAGTCGCCACCGGCAGGCATAGCGATGCGCCGCAGTATTCGAATACGGCATCCTGTCTCTGCGACTATCCGACCAATGATACGCGGGACATTATTGAATCAGCGCTTCGTGGTCTTGGCACGGTCTGGCGGGAGGGCTTCCGGTATGCCAAAGCAGGGGTGATGCTGGGGGATTTTTACCCGTCAGGCATGACGCAGTTCGACCTGTTCAGCGAGCAGCAGCCGCGCGCGAACGCAGACGCGTTAATGGCTGCCCTGGATGGTATTAATCGCTCAGGTAAAGGAAAAGTCTGGTTTGCGGGGCAGGGAGATCGCGACAATTCATGGCAGATGAAACGCGAAATGCTGTCGCCTCGTTACACCACGAGATTAAAAGATATCCCGGTCATAAAGTGAGTGTACCGCGATTACGGCCAGTCAGCCTGCCGTGAACGCACCTGCACGCAGAGGGCACGTCTGAACATCTCAATCGTCCACATCCAGAGAATATGCCCCAGGGTTTCCGACACGACTTCCGCTACCGGCAGGTGCCATAACGCGGGTGCCCAGCCGTTGATCGGCAGAATCACGCCGTGAAAGGCCAGCGTGATAACGATGGCGAACGCGACGCCCTGCCCCAGGGTGATAGCAGGAACGATCTCTGCGAGTGCGCAATAAAGCAGCGCGAAGAAAATCGAGAACAGGTGATGTACACCGGCAACGCCCCCGTTCACTACATGACCGGAGTAATGATAAACCATGCTGCTGACATTAAACCCCATATCCTGCAGCATCTCAGCTGGTGGGATTGCCCTGTCAGGCGTTCTGGGCGGCAGGGGATTTTCGGTTCCCCACTTAACAAAACTGGCGACATTACCGCCGCAAAACCCCGCCCACAGCGCCAGACCATAACGCCGGTCGACGGGGGACGTGAGATGTAAGAACCCTTTCATAGAAAACGCCCCCTGCTGAGTCTGATAAAAACGTGCCTACTGCCCGTAATAGGCATTCGCCCCATGCTTTCTGAGAAAGTGCTTGTCCAGCAACGGCTGCTGCATCCGGGTGATGTCGGGGGAGAGCTGACGGGAAAAAATCCCCATATAGGCAATCTCTTCCAGTACCACCGCGTTATGCACCGCGCTGTCGGCGTCTTTGCCCCAGGCAAACGGCCCATGAGCGTTTACCAGTACGGCGGGAATGGAGGCCGGACTGATCCCCCGCGAACGGAAGGTTTCAATAATCACTTCGCCTGTATTGTGTTCATAATCCTGAGCGATCTCGGCTTCGGTCATCAGTCGGGTACAGGGGATCGTGCCGTAAAAGTAGTCGGCATGGGTGGTGCCCCAGGCGGGGATGTCCTGACCCGCCTGCGCCCAGATGGTGGCGTGGCGCGAATGGGTATGCACAATACCGCCGATATCCTCAAAGGCGCGATAGAGCGCCAGGTGCGTCGCGGTATCCGATGAGGGCTTTTTGCTGCCTTCCACCACGCGTCCGCTTTCCAGTTCCACGACGACAATGTCGTCCACCGTCATACCGTCGTACTCCACGCCAGACGGTTTAATGGCGATCAGTCCCTGCGCGCGATCAACGGCGCTGACGTTGCCCCAGGTAAACGTCACCAGCTTATGCTGCGGCAGTGCCAGGTTAGCGGCCAGCACCTGCTCTTTCATTGCTTTTATGCTCATATCAAACCTCCTTCCTGCATTTTCTGTTCAATCCAGCGCCGGGCGAGAACGATTTCGGCAACCGGTTCTTCGGCTTTCTCCGTCCACATTTCAATCAGGAACGACCCGCGATAGTTCAGTGCTTTGAGGGTGCGGAATACGCCGACAAAGTCCACGCAGCCCTGACCAAAGGGCACATCACGAAACTGTCCGGGTGAGCTTGCGGTCACGGGTTGCGTATCTTTCAGATGAATAGCGGCGATGCGGTCAATGCCGAGAGTCAGTTCTGCGGTCACATCGTTGCCCCAGGCGCTGAGATTGCCGACATCCGGATAGACGGAAAACCACGGCGAAGCCTGCTGCTGCTCCCAGACTTTCCACTTGCTGATCGCGTTCATAAACTCGGTGTCCATGATCTCAACTGCCAGCATCACCTGGGCTGCCGCGGCCCGCTGAACTGCGCGTGACAGCCCTTCGGCAAAGCGCGCCACGGTGCTTTCGTCGTGGGGTTCGTAATAGACGTCGTAACCCGCAAGCTGAATCGTGCGGATCCCGACATCCTTTGCCAGCTGAATAGCCCGATCGATCAGATCGTCCGCGCGCTGCCTGATGGCCGGATCGTGACTGCCAAAGGGAAAACGGCGATGTCCCGACAGGCACATGGAGGGAATGGTGACGCCGGTTTCAATCGTGGCGTTCACCAGCGACATGCGCTGCTCTTTACTCCAGTTCAGGCGCGCCAGGCGTGCGTCGGTTTCATCCACCGACATTTCCACAAAATCGAAACCACAGGCTTTTGCCAGCGCCAGTCGCTCAGGCCAGGTGAGGTTAGCGGGCAGGGCTTTCTCGTAAATTCCTAACGGATGCTGGTGTTTCATACGGTTCCCCAGATGCTGGCAATGGCCTGATGAAATTCTGCTGCGCGCTGGATGCCGCTGGCGGGATCGCTGAGGGCGCGTCCGGTGATAAACGCCTTCACGTCAACGTCTTTGAATTGTGAGAGGTCCTGCGGCGTAATCCCGCCGGTGATAGAGAGGGCGAACCCCATATCTGACAAGGCCTTCATGGTGTCCAGATCGTGCTGATTCCACTGCTGCCCGCTGGCCTGCGCATCCCGGCCACGGTGATAAATGGCCTGTTTCAGCCCCAGCTGCCGCCATTGGCGGGCATCATCCAGCGTCCAGTTGCCAAACAGTTCGATCTGAATATCGCCCTGGTGCTGCTGCGCGGCGTCCAGCGCGCTGGCAAAGGTCGCCAGCGGGGCGGCACAGATCACCGTCATCCAGCTTGCGCCCGCCGTAAAAGCCATGTCGGCCAGCGTGCCGCCGGCATCCGCCACTTTGTAGTCAGCGACCAGCGTTTTCTCCGGATGCTGCTGGCGCAGACGACGCACGGCTTCCACCCCGCAGCTCAGGCACAGCAGGGTACCGGCTTCAATGATATCCACATGCGGGTGGAGCTGTTGGGCGGTGCTCAGCGCCGCATCCAGCTCGGTGTGATCCAGCGCCAGCTGGAGTAAGGGCAGGCTCATGAGGTGGCTCCTTGTGCGTCACTCAGGACGCGGATCAGATGCTGATAACGCTGATACTTTTGCTGATAACGGGCGTGTCTGGAGCTGTCTGGCTCCCAGGTCACGATATCCGGCGCTAAGGCCTGCTGCGCCTGCTGCAGCGAGGCGTAAGCGCCGGTGCCGGTAAGCGCCACCAGTGCCGCCCCCAGACAGCCGCTTTCGCTGATCTGTGGCACTTCTACCGTCAGGCCGCTGGCATCGGCGAACATCTGCATCCAGGGCGCAGAGCGCGTGGGGCCGCCGCTCAGACGCAGGGCGGTGACCTCGGGAAAGCGTTGCAGAATGCGGTTCAGATGCGTCAGGTGAGAAAACACCACACCTTCATAGATGGCCTGCACCAGATGGGCGCGCGTATGACCCGCCTGCAGGCCAAAGAAGCTGCCGTGCAGATCGGCGCCTGCGTTGGTGCCGTATAAGAAGGGCAGAAACAGCAGCCCGGTGCTGGCGGGTTCCAGATCGGTGACCCACTGATTCAGCAGGCGATAGTCGCTGATGCCCCACTGTTCACAGAACCACTCCAGGTTGGCCGCCGAGGTCGGGCTGGCTTCATGGATCAGATACTGGCCTTCGATGGCATAGCGGCCATAAACGTAGGGATAGTCCGCTTCATCGCTGATGCAGTCGGTAATGCCGCTGGTCACCGACCAGGTGCCCATTACCGCGTTCAGACGCGTTGCGTCATTCAACCCCGCACAGAGGGCAGTAGACATCACGTCAAACAGACCACCGACCACGGGCGTGCCGGTCAGCAAACCGCATGCGGCGGCGGCCTGCGGTGTCACATAGCCGGCAATCTGCGTTGAGCCGATGATCGGGGGCAGTGCAGGCACGATTTCGCTGATATCCAGCCTCTCTGCCAGCGCGGGCGACCAGTCGGCAGCCTGCATGTCGTAAAGATTGGATTCGGAGATATTGGTTTCTTCACACGCCAGCTCACCGGTCAGACAGAAACGCAGATAGTCGTGGGCCATCAGCACGCTGCCAATTGTGGCATAGCGCTGCGGCTGATGCAGCTTCAGCCAGCGCAGGAGTGAAACCGGATGGCCGGTCCACAGCGTCTGTCGGGTCAGCGGGTAAAGCTGCTGTGGCATGCCTTCCCGCTGCCACTGCTGCACCAGGCTCAGGGCGCGACGATCGGAGGATAAAATGCCATTTCCCAGCGGGTTACGATCTTTATCCAGCAGGAACAGCCCTTTGCCCTGCGCAGAGATGCCTAACCCTGCGACGTCGGCGGCATCCAGACCGCTGCTGGTCAGCACCTCGCGAATCACTGCCGCCGCCTGTTGCCACAGTAGCGCCATATCACGTTCGGCATAACCCGGCTCTGGCACCAGCACCGGCAGGTTTTGCCGCGCCACGGCCAGCTCGCGACCCTGCATATCGTACAATCCGGCTTTAATGAAGGTGCCGCCGCAATCCAGTCCCAGCCAGTGTTTCATAAGGCCTCCCGTCTGGCAGAGTCACAACGGGCAGGCAGCGTCATGGCCAGCACCGCAGCCAGCGCCAGCGAAATAGCCAGGCTGTAAACCCCGGCATCTTTGCTGTAAAACGCAATCAGCATGCCGACCATATAAGGCCCGCAGAAGCCGCCCAGGTTGCCCAGCGCGTTGATCAGACCACGCGCTCCGCCTGCGACCTCGGCATTGAACAGGCGCGGCGGAATACTCCAGAACACGCCCGCCGCAGACTGAATAAAGACGCCACAGCCTACCAGCGCGGCATAGGACCACCAGATATGCGCTTTCAGCAACACGGAGAGCGCCATGCACAGCGCAAAGCCAGCCAGCGGCAGCGCCACAAACAGCTTGCGCCGTCCGGTCGCATCCGACAGAACCGAAAACAGAAACATGCCAAAGATCGCGCCAACGTAAGGAAGAATGGCCAGCATACCGACCTGTTCGACATTGCCGTGCGTCAGCTCTTTCAGGATGGTCGGCAGCCACAGGGTGTAGCCGTAAATGCCCGTCTGGTAGAAGAAATTCACCAGAATCAGCCGCCACATCACGGGCTCGCGCATGACCCGACGCAGAGAGGCATTTCGCACGTTCTGCCCTTTGATCATCAGCTGCTCGTTATGCAGCGTCGTGATGAGGTACTGCTTCTCAGCGGGAGAGATCCAGTTCGCTTCCTGCGGCCGGTTACTGATGGTGAAGTGCCACAGCGCCATGACCACCAGCGATAAAGCGCCTTCCACGTAAAACAGCATGCGCCAGTCCCAGTGGGTAATGATCCAGCCGGAGAGCGGCGCGGTAATGATCCCGGCGATGGGTACAAACATGATCACAATGGCATTGGCCCGGCCGCGCTCGGCATCCGGGAACCAGTTGCCAATCATGGTCAGCACCACTGGCAGCATGCCGCCTTCGGCGATACCCAACGCGAAGCGCAGCGCCAGCAGCTGATACTGACTGGTGGCCAGACCGGTGAGCATCGAGATGATCGCCCAGGCCAGCAGCGACCAGCCGATAAAACGTTTGCCGTTGCCATAGACGGCCAGCTTGCCGCCCGGCACCTGCAGGAACAGATAACCAATGAAGAAAATGCCGCCCGCCAGTCCGGCCATGGAGGCGCTGATACCCAGTTCGGCATCCATGCCACCTGGCATGGCAAAGGCAATATTGACCCGATCCATATAAGAAATTATGCAGGTGATGAGGATGGGCGGAATGATCCGTAACCAGCGCAGGGAAGGGATCTTCTCACGATTAACGGCGGTCGATGTCAGACTCATGGCGTCCTCCTTGCCTGAACTAGGTCGCGGGTGGGGATCTTAATCACCACTTTGCGAATCGGCCCCGGCGTACCCACCGCGCAGTTCGGGCGATGAATATCCTGCGGAAAAAACACGGCGAAGGTGCCTGGCAGCATGCGCACCAGGGTCTCCTCCGGCGCGTGCTGGTAGAAGATGATGTCGCGTTCGCTGTCGTAAGGCTGATGCACCGGTAAATCCAGCGGCTGCGTGACAACGCCGATCACTTCTTCGCCAGCCACCAGATACTGCACATCGATATGCAGGCGATGCGCTTCCGGGAAGTTCTCCTCCAGCCTGGCGGTGTGCAGATCCAGCACCTGCAGGGTCCAGCCCGTTTCGCTGTCCTGATAGCGTCCCGCCGCCATGTTGGTCAGATCGTGGCGATGGAGGCAGGCGAGCGCCTGTGCTATCGCCGGGGGATAGTGACGCGGGTCGGTGTTCGCAATATGTCCGGTGATCATCATTTTCTCCTTACAGCGCCTGAATGCGCGCCCAGATACGTTCATCCACAGGAATGCCAAGACGCTGGTTCTCAGCCCGCAGCGGTGGAAACTTATCGCCGGGCAGCCGAATTGCCTGCTCACTGTCAGCCCGTTCCGCATTGATAACGGATGCACGGATGCGGTCGAGTTTGTGCTGGCGGGTGTCGCCATCAATCAGCTTGTCTACATCAATCGCGATAAAGACCTGCGAGATGCCAAATTCATCGCCGTTGTCGTGGGTGACTTCGGTGACGGAGGCCCCGTTGGAGAGGAGGGTGGCCAGCATGTCGAGCACCACCGACAGCGCGGAGCCTTTCCAGTAACCCATGGGTAAAATGCGGCGGTTTTGCTCAAGCGTGGCCGGGTCGCGGGTGTAGTGACCGTCATCATCAAACCCGCCATCGACCGGCAGACTTTTACCGGCCAGACGATTCACTTCCAGCATGCCGTAGGAGAACATCGACATCGACATATCCACCATGGTGATCGGCTCACCCGGCACGGCGATGATCAGCGGATTAGTCCCGATAGCGCCGCTTTTCGCGCCCCAGGGCGGCATTACGGCAATAGAGTTCGTCCAGCAAATGCCCACAAACCCTTTTTCCGCCGCCTGCCAGCCGTAACTGCCGCCGCGCATCCAGTGATTGGCATTTCGCAACGCCACCAGCCCGATACCGTGCTCAGATGCCACGGCCATGGCGCGATCCATCATGCTATGCGCAGTGATATTGCCGATGGCACGCTGTGCATCCCACTGCTCGATCGCCCCCAGCGACAGGACTTTCTGCGCGTCGGCATCGGGAACGATATGGCCCGCGTCCAGTTGCTGAATAAAACGCGGGAAGCGATTTACGCCGTGGGAATAGACGCCGTTGAGACTGGTTTCGGTAAACATGTGCGCACAGGCTTCAGCTTTTTCCTGGGGCACGTTACGACTGGTGAGTACGCGGAGAAACTCCTCATACAACTGCTGATAGCTGATTCTCATACGACTGATACTCCCGGCGTTGCCTTGAATTTCATAATGTGGAATGTCATTTCAACTAAATGCTATGGGGAAAAATGGCGCCAGTCAAAGAAATGACCTGAAAAATATTTAATAAAAATCAGTAAGTTATATTTATCGGTGGCTTTTGTGATCTCAGGCTTTTTTGCCAGATTTTGCCCGCAGAAGGGCGGTCAGCTCCGGCCGAGCTGACATGACTGATTACCTGTTCTCACGCTTCCTGCCCAATCGGTTTAGCGCAGGATTACCCGGTAGAGTGAGGTATTGGCCGTGATATAAAGTTCATTGTTATCGGGTCCGCCAAGGGTGCAGTTGGATACCGTCTCGGGAATCGGGATTTTGCCTTTACGCGCGCCGTGAGGGTCAAAAATAATGACCCCGTCAGCACAGCTACAGTAAATGTCACCGTTGGCATCCACACAAAATCCGTCCGGAAAGCCCGGTGTGACATCGGCAAAAAATTGCCCGGCTGAGAGTTCCTGTCCCTCCACCCGGTAAACCCGGAGCTGATGGCGTCCCAGCGTCGGAAAATCCACCACCGACATATCGGCCACATAAAGCAGGCTTTCATCGGGTGAGAATGCCAGTCCGTTCGGGCGCTGGAGATCGCTGGCCGCAATACTGAGCTGCCCGCTACCGGGATCATAGCAGTAGAGATAGCAGCCAATCACCTGACTGGGCGCCAGATAGCCTTCGTGATCGTTAACGATTCCGTAAGGCGGGTCGGTAAACCAGATCGTGCCATCAGAACGGATCGCCAGATCGTTGGGCGAGTTAAAGCGTTTGCCCTCAACTTTATCGATCAGCACGCTGACCGAGCCGTCTGCTTCGGTCCGGCTGATCGCCCGACGGCCATGCTCGCAACTGACGACACGTCCCTGACTATCCCTGGCGTTGCCGTTGGCATAGTTAGAGTGATGACGCCAGAGGCTGAGTTCACCGTTGCGGTGCCAGCAGTACATGCGGTTGCCTTTTACATCGCTGAATACCACCGCATCATGCTGCGGGAGCCACACCGGGCCTTCGGCCCAGATGGCAGGGGAACACAGTTTTTCTACCTGCATGCTGCTGGCCTCCGTTACTTCACGCCCCAGATGGTTTTGTAATGATCCTGATAACCGTTTGAAGGATCGTAATTATTCTGCGGTCCGCCATCCTGGCTGATATTTTCCTGGGTAATCAGATGCGCGGGCGTCACATAGCCCGAAGAGGGCTGACCGGCGAAGGCGCGATTGAACTCATCCAGCAGCTGCCAGCCATGCAGTTTCAACGGTTCAGCCACGGTAGCGACCTGGCTTTCCCCATTGCGAATGCGCTGGAAGGCGGAGATTGATCCGTCGCCTGCGGAGATATTGTAAGGCGCGTTTTTACCGCCTTTGCCTGCGGTTTTCAGCGCCGGGGCCATAAAGTCGAAATAGAGATCGTTAATGGCCAGCGAATACTGCCAGCGGTCGCCGTACTTCTGTAACAGGCTGAAGGTCAGCGACGGCATACGGTTAGAGGTATCGGCCAGTGGGGTATCAATAAAGTCGATGACCTTACACTCGCTGCATTTCTCGATTTCCTGCTTCATCGCATTGGCTTTATCCAGCGCGATTTTGTACAGCGAGTCGGTAAAGATAATGACCTGAGCTTTGCCGCCCGATTTCACCACGGCGTACTGTGCCGCCAGGCGGGCAACGTCGTTTGAGTCCGAGGTAATGTTATCCGTAATGCCGTACTGCTTAATCGGCCCCGGCGAGGGTTCAGCATGCCACGCCATCAGCACAATCTTTTGCTGCACGGCTTTTTTGAGCGGCATTTTGGCGACGTTCGGGTTCCAGCCGCCAATAATGATGCCGTCCGGGCGCTGAGCGATAGCCTGATTCAGTGCGGCAAGCTGATCCTTCACCGAACCCGCGCCGTCCAGCGTATCCAGCTTCCAGCCCGCGACTTTGGCCGCCTCGCTGAGCCCTTGCTGAACGCCCTGCACGCCGCCGTTTTTCATATCGGAGGCGATAAAAATCAGCTTCTTATTGGCCTGGAGCTTCGGACCTGTGGTGGGGCCGTCCCAGGTCGTGGCGCCGGACGTGGCTTTGGCGACGGCGGCAGTAGCCTGTTCCAGATAGCTGTCTGCGTGAGCGGGCAAAGAGGCTACCAGTATGGCAACGAGAGTAAGACCAGATACCGGATTTTTCATAATGAGTTCCCTGGTGTGATGGTTTTTTGCTGTGGATCAGGTGTGGTCGCTGGCGTGCTCTGACTACGCACGACGGCTTTTTGGTTCAGCATACGGCGACGCTGGGCGTAGCCGGCAAGCGTAATCGACAGCAGCAGAGTCGCACCGTTGAACAGCGGCTCAACCCAGAAGGCACCGCCGAATTGCTGGATACCGGCGATACCGATAGCCAGAATCGCAATCCCGACCACCGTGCCCCAGACGTTAACCCGGCCCGGACGAATGGTGGTGCTGCCAAGAAAAGCGCCAACTAAGGCGGGCAGCAGATAATCCATGCCGACGCTGGCCTGGCCGACGCCCTGTTCAGCGGCAATCAGCACGCCGCTGAAGCCGGTAATGACACTGGAGGCGATAAAGGAGCCAATCACATATTTGTTAACGGCAATCCCGTTGAGCCGGGCCGCCACGGGGTTGCCGCCTACGGCATACATGCATCTTCCCAGCGGCGTATGCTCTGTGATCAGCCATAACACCAGCGCCAGGCCCAGCACGTAGAAGGCGCCGATCGGGATGCCAAAGATTTCGGTGCTGTGCAGCGCGCTGAAGGCGTCCGGCAGATCACCCACAATCTGTCGGCCTCCGGAGTGCCAGAGCGCAATGGCGTACAGCACCGTGCCGGAACCCAGCGTAGCGACAAAGCTATCAATGTCTGCCAGCGCCACCAGAATGCCGTTTAGCAGGCCATAGAGCGCTGACAGGACCAGCACGGTCAGCACCGCCATCTGCCATGAGAATCCATATTCTACCTGCAGCGTAATGGCCAGAATGTGCCACAGCACGATACCGAAACCGACGTTCAGGTCGATTTTGCCAACGATCATCGGCAGGGTGGCTGCCAGCGCCAGCAGAGCAATTTTCGCCTTACTGGACAAGATCGCCTGCACGGTCAGCATCGAGGCAAACGTGGGGGAGAGGGCCGAAAAAATTAACGCCAACAGCACGCACAACAGCAGTAACCCGTAACGGGTGAGGATCTGCATCGACCACGGCGCAAAACCGTGCTGAGCCAGGCTGACCCGTTGTTCGAGTGCGGTGGATTTCACCGAGGTTTTAGACATATCGTTTCTCCTGACTGCCTGTTCAGACGGTAGCTAATGGGGCAGCAGAACTGGCGGAGGCCAGCTCCAGTAAACCTGCAAAGGTAACCTGTTCATTTCTCAGTTCACCGACCACCTGGCCCCGGTTAAACACCAGGGCGCGGTTGCAGATGTGAGCAATTTCTTCAAGGTCATTGGAAATCACCAGCACCGCCACGCCGTCAGCGAGGGCTTTATTCAGCAGGTGATAAATTTCTTCACGTGCGCCGACGTCAACACCCGCAGTGGGATCTTCGAGGATCAGCAGCGGCGCGTTGAGGTGCATCCAGCGTGCCATCACCACTTTCTGCTGGTTGCCGCCGGACAGGGCGCTGATATCCAGGTTAACGTCTTTGGGACGCACATCGAACAGCTGGACTTTCCACCAGCTGGCCCCGATCTCGGCGCGACGGCCGTAATGGGAGAACAGCCGATGACCGCTGGCGCAGGGATTAACAAACAGGTTCTCGCGCACGCTCATTGACATGACCAGGCTTTCGCCCGTGCGGTCGCCCGCCACAAACGAGATGCCGGCGGCCATCGCATCACGTGGGGAACGCGAGTGGCAGGGTTTGTCGCGGAAGATCACCTGCCCGCGGGTGGACTGCTTAAGACCAAACAGCATCCGGCCAATCTCTTCCTGGCCGGCACCGCGCAGTCCTGCCAGCGCCAGCATTTCGCCGGGTTGCAGGCTGAAAGAGACAGGGCCGACTTCATCGATACACACCTGATCCAGCATCAGCACAGGCGGACGCGCCTCGGGCAGGGCAAGACGCTGATTGCTTTCCAGCGCTTCGCCCACAATCATCTCGACCAGGTCGTGAAGCTTGTAATCTGCCGTTACACCCTCCGCCACGCGTTTGCCGTCACGCATCACGCAGATACGATCGGCAATCTCAATCACCTCATCCAGGCGATGTGTCACATAAATCATGCCGACGTTGCGGCTTTTCAGGCGTTCAATTACGCCAAACAGATGACGCACGTCATTGGCAGGCAGCGAGGCGGTCGGTTCATCCAGCACCAGCACTTCCGCGTTCACTGCCACCGCACGGGCAATCGCCAGCAGCGACTTCTCCGTGCGCGACAGTTCAAAGACGCGTGCATCGGGATCCAGCTGAATACCCACTTCTTCCAGGGCCAGACGCGCGCGTTCACGCACCGCCCGCCAGTTAACCAGACCGAAACGGCGGCTGAATCCCATGACCAGCGCCATATTTTCCGCCACGGTCATCCACTCAATCAGTCCCAAATCCTGATGTATAAACGCAATGGGTTGAGTGGTTGCGGTTTTCAGCGCGGCGGCGGATGCTGTGACATTGCCCTGAAAGGTTATCTGCCCTTCATCGCTGGTGTACACGCCAGCCAGCACTTTGATCAGCGTGGATTTACCTGCGCCGTTTTCCCCCAGAAGTGCTACCACTTCGCCGGGGAAGACATCCAGGCTCACATCGTTAACCGCGGCGTTACCGCCGAAGCGTTTAGTGATATGGCTGAGTGTAAGAACCGGTTTATCCGGATGAGGTTGCATTCCTGCCTCCCGTGACGCCTGGTGAGTATCGGCAGCAAGAGCGGCGACCGCTCATTGCTGATTTCAACATGTGAAATAGCATTCCAAAAAATACTATTCCTGACGCGGGGGAAAAGCAAAGAAGCAGCATGGATATTTCTGCAGCAGAAACAGCAGGTTAAAATATTGTTTTGAATTTGTGATGAACGGCGCATTTCTGTCAGGACGTAACCGACGTGTCCAGCCACACTAAAAAAGCTTAAGATTCCCTGCAGGTATGTCATGAGTTAACATCATGCGTCAGCGGGTTCAGGCAGTAAAAAACGGAGAGGACAGGTGGATGGCGGTGAAAGTGGATAAAGAAAAGGATATGAAGAGCGAAAAGCCATCAGGGACACAGAGCCTGTTTCGTGGCCTGCATTTAATTGAGTTGCTGAGTAATTATCCTAACGGTTGCCCGCTGGCCCATCTTTCTGAACTGTCCGGAATGAACAAAAGCACTGTACACCGCCTTCTGCAGGGGTTGCACAGCAGTGGATACGTGACCCAGGCACCTTCCCCCGGAAGCTATCGCTTAACCACCAAGTTTATTTCAGTCGGTCAGAAGGCGCTGTCGTCGCTTAATATTATTCACGTTGCCGGACAGCATCTGGAAAAACTGAATCTGGATGTCGGTGAAACCGTGAACTTCTCCAGCCGTGAAGATGACCATGCTGTACTCATTAATAAATTAGAGCCGACGACGGGCATGATGCGCACCCGCGCCTATATCGGTCAGCATATGCCGTTGTACTGTTCGGCAATGGGAAAAATTTTTCTGGCCTGGGGCAGCGAAGAGTACCTGTTTAAATACTGGCAAACCCATCAGGATACGATTCAGCAACTGACAAGAAATACCATTACCACGCTGCCTGAGATGCAGCAGGAACTCAAAGATATTCTTCAGCAGCGCACCGCGATGGATCGTGAAGAAAATGAGCTTGGCGTCACCTGTATTGCGGCACCTGTATTTGATATTCAGCAGCGCGTGCCTTATGCGGTGTCGGTCTCGCTGCCGACGGCGAAGCTGCAGCTGATTGGTGCGAAAAACCTTACGGCGAAAGTAGTAGCAACAGCCCAGGCGATTTCGGAAGAACTCGGCAGTAAGGTCTGACTCCTGGATTGAGTCTGATCCACCCACGGGTAATCAAAATCCGGCTTTATCTTTCTTCAGTCAACGAGGCTGTCAACGCTTCGCTGTCAGGGTGCTGACAGCGAAGAACACGCAAATCAGGATATAAGCGGATAAGCCAGAGACTACGCACCTGCGCGCCTGCAAAATCAGTGACTGCGCGCTTTCATTACCGAACAGGCTTCAGGCCGCTGGTAATAAAGGTATTCATACAGAAGTAGCATTCCCACCGGGTTATTCTCTAACGTTTCATAATCAACATTAATTTTTTCAAGCAGATACGTTCTCAGCTCCTCACGAGAGATTCGCTTATGCTCAGCCAGCACCTGGCAAAGCTGCCTGACTATCCTGCATTTGAACTCGTACGGAACATCAGGGTTATAGACTTCCGGAACGTGGTGGGTCTGATTCATTTCGGTACCCTCATGAGCGTCTGGATTTAATGTCGAAACTCGCGGCTTTGTCTGGCGTCAGGTGCGAACAAAACCGGGCTGTTTATTAATCAACACTATCATCACTCAGGCTGTCAAGGTCAGCAGGCTGAAAGCAGTCAGACACGCATTATCTGCAGCCGGCCCAGGCAGCAGATGAGAGTAGTATGGCTACAAAACCCCTTTTGCATATTTCAGACACCCTTCTTTTCGTTTTGCTGACATACATTCTGTTGCTGATTTATTAGACTGCCATCTGAGAATGAACGTTCATTACAGGGTATCTATGAGAAACTTTCAGCGCAGTATGATCGCCGGAATCGTGATGGTTGTGGCGGCCTGTGATCAAGGTAGTCATCAGCCAGAGGCAAACATGACGACAGAAGTGGGTGTAAAAACACTACAAACCCAATCTGTGACGCTGGATAGCCAACTGGCCGGACGGGTAACGGGTAGTATGACGTCAGATGTCAGGCCGCAGGTGGATGGCATTATTCAGAAAAGGCTGTTTACTGAGGGCGATGAAGTCAGAGCCGGGCAGGTACTTTATCAAATCGATCCTGCCAGCTATCAGGCCAGTTATGATCAAGCCGTAGCGCAGCTTAAAAATGCGCAGGCGCTGGTGAAAAGCAGCAAATTAAAAGCCGAACGCTATGCGGCGCTGGTTAAAGAGAATGGTGTGTCACGGCAGGATGCCGATGATGCGCAGGCAACGTATCAGCAGAATGTCGCCTCGGTCGATCAGTACCGCGCGAACGTTGAAAGTGCCCGTATTAACCTGAATTACACCCAAATCAAAGCTCCTATCAGTGGCCGCATCGGGATCTCATCGGTGACGCCGGGTGCACTGGTCACAGCCAGTCAGACCACTGCGCTGGCTACAATTCGCGCCCTTGACCCCATCTATGTCGATCTCACCCAATCCAGTGTGCAACTGCTGAAACTGAAGCGCCAGCAGGCCTCGCTGCAGCAGAATACCGATGCCGTCCCGGTGACGGTGAACCTGGAAGATGGCACCGCCTATGACCATCCCGGCAAGCTGGAGCTGACCGAAGTCGCCGTCGATGAAGCGACCGGGACAGTCACGCTGCGCGCGATCTTCCCGAATCCGCAGCACGAACTTCTGCCTGGCATGTATGTGCGTGCCAGTGTCACCAATGGCGTGAAAAGCGATGCCATCCTGGCGCCGCAGCAGGGGATTACCCGTGATGCGAAAGGCAATGCCACTGCGCTGGTGGTGGATGACCAGAGCAAAGTTGAAAGCCGGGATGTCGTGGCCGATCGCGTGATTGGCAACAAATGGCTGATCACCTCAGGGCTCAGTCGTGGTGACAGGCTGATTGTCGAAGGAACCGCGAAAGTGCAGCCAGGCATGCGCGTCAAAGCTGTTGAGGTGACGCCAGACAGTCAAGCCGCGACCGGCGAGGGCAAATAATATGCTGGCTCAGTTCTTTATTCGTCGTCCGGTTTTCGCCTGGGTCATCGCCCTCGGCATCATGATGTTCGGCATACTGAGTATTAACAGCCTGCCGGTGGCGCAGTATCCCGATGTCGCCCCGCCGCAAATCAGCATCCAGGCAACCTATACCGGCGCCTCTGCCGAAACGCTGGAGAGCAGCGTAACTCAGGTCATTGAGCAGCAGCTTACCGGGCTGGATGGTCTGCTCTATTTTGACGCCAGCAGCACCGCATCCACCGGCCAGGTGAAAATCACGGTGACCTTTAAACAGGGGACCGATCCCGATATCGCGCAGGTTCAGGTGCAGAACAAGGTTCAGCAGGCGGAGAGTCGCCTGCCGACCGCCGTTACCTCACAGGGTGTGACGGTGCAGAAAGCGCAAAGTGACTTTCTGCTGATTCTTGCGCTGTACGATAAAACCAATAAAAGCAGCTCATCCGATGTCGCTGACTATATGGTGAGTAACATGGAAGACAGCCTGGCGCGTGTTCCCGGCGTCGGGAGCGTGCAGGTGTTCGGGGCTGAATATGCGATGCGTATCTGGCTCAATCCCGTCAGGCTGGCAGCTTATTCGCTGATGCCTTCCGATGTCACTACGGCGCTTGAAAGTCAGAATACCCAGGTCTCCTCGGGACAACTGGGGGCACAGCCTGCCAGCAAAGAGCAACAGCTGGTGGCAACTGTCCGCTCGCGTTCCCGACTGCAAACGCCTGAACAGTTCCGCAATATTGTGCTGAAAAGCCAGACAGATGGTTCAGTCGTGCGGCTGAGTGATGTCGCACGCGTTGAAATGGGCGATGAGGATTACAGTTCCAACGTGCTGGCGAACGGTCATCCGGCATCCGGTATTGCCGTGCAGCTGGCGTCAGGTGCCAACGCGCTCTCCACCGCAGAGCAGGTAAAAGCGAAAATTAATGAGTTCCGCAGCAGCATGCCTGCGGGCTATGAGATCGCCTATCCGCTCGACAGCACCGACTTCGTCAAAATCTCGATTGAAGAAGTGGTGAAAACGCTCATCGAAGCCGTGATTTTAGTGGTCATTGTGATGTTTGTGTTCCTGCAAAACATCCGTACGACGTTAATCCCGGCGATTGCTGTCCCGGTCGTGTTGCTGGGGACCTTCGGCGTGTTATCCCTTTTTGGCTATTCAATTAACACCCTGACCATGTTCGGTATGGTGCTCGCCATCGGTTTACTGGTCGATGATGCGATTGTTGTCGTTGAAAACGTCGAACGCGTCATGCGCGAAGAGGGATTGCCACCGCGTCAGGCCACGGAAAAATCGATGAAGGAGATTACCGGCGCACTGATTGGTATCGCGATGGTGCTCTCAGCGGTGTTCCTGCCGATGACCTTTTTCAGCGGATCAACCGGTGTGATCTATCGTCAGTTCTCGATCACCATTGTTTCCTCGATGGTGCTGTCGGTCATTGTGGCGCTGACGCTGACCCCCGCACTCTGTGCGACGCTCCTCAAACCGCATAATCACGAAAGCGGCAGCAAAGGCTTCTTTGGCTGGTTCAACCGCAGCTATGAACGTGTCCAGGCTCGTTATCAGAAGGGGGTTGGTCATGTGGCAAACCGTTCAGTGCGTTATCTGCTCTTATATGGCGTGCTGCTGATAGGTTGTGCGGTGCTCTATATGCGGCTACCGACGGGCTTCCTGCCGACCGAAGATCAGGGTTACATCATGGTGCAGTATCAGCTGGCCCCGGGTGCCACGGAAAACCGGACCCGTGAAGTGCGTCGCCAGGTTCAGCAGTACTTTGCCACCCAGGAGAAAGCGAACGTTAACGTCAGCATGCTGGTGAACGGTTTTAGTTTCGCCGGGAATGGCCAGAACGCCGGTATTGGCTTTATCGCGCTGAAGAACTGGAGTGAGCGCAAAGGCAGCGAGAACAGTGCGGATGCCATTGCAGGCCGCGCAATGGGAGCCTTGTCGGGCATTCGCGATGCGCAGATTTTTGTTCTGACGCCGCCGCCGGTTTCCGGGCTGGGTCAGTCCAATGGCTTCACATTTGAACTGCAGGCACGCGGTGCGACCAGCCGTGACGAACTGCTTAAAATGCGCGATCAGCTGATTGCAGAAGCGAATAACGATCCCGCTCTGAGTGCCGTGCGCGCCAACTCACTGCCGAGCCTGCCGCAGCTGGATGTCACGATTGATGACGCCAAGGCGCAGTCGCTGGGTCTGACCATCAGCGATATCAACAGCACTCTGAGTGCCGCGATTGGTGGCAACTACGTCAATGACTTCACCGATCGTGGTCGTGTGAAAAAAGTCTACATGCAGGGTGAGCAGCAGTTCCGCAGCAAGCCTGAAGATATCGATCAGTGGTATGTGCGCGGCACGGATAGCAGCAATAACACCACCATGGTGCCGTTCTCATCCTTTGCCTCAATGAACTGGGCGTATGGTCCGGATGTCCTGTCGCGTTATAACGGCCTGGCATCTTACGAAATTGAAGGGTCGGCAGCCTCCGGCAAGAGCTCCGGGGACGCCATCACCGCCATGGAAAAACTGGCGGCGAAGTTGCCCGCTGGCAACACCTTCGCGTGGAGTGGGCTCTCTTATCAGGAGAAACTCTCGGGCAACCAGGCAATGTCGCTGTATGACATCTCACTGATTGTGGTGTTCCTGTGTCTTGCCGCGATGTATGAGAGCTGGTCAGTGCCCTTTTCGGTCATGATGGTTGTGCCTTTGGGTGTTATCGGTTCGCTACTGGCGGTTACGCTGCGGGGACTGGAAAACGACGTCTATTTCCAGGTCGCGCTGCTTACCATTATCGGATTGTCGGCGAAGAACGCCATTCTGATCGTGGAATTTGCTGAAGAGCGATATCGCAACGGAGAGAGCCTGATCAGTGCGGCAACACATGCAGCGACGATGCGTTTACGTCCCATCATCATGACCTCGCTGGCATTTACCGCTGGGGTATTGCCGCTGGCAATCTCTACCGGCGCTGGCGCGAACAGCCGCATCGCCATCGGTACCGGTATTATCGGCGGTACCTTAACGGCGACCCTGCTGGCCATCTTCTTAGTCCCTCTGTTCTTTGTGCTGGTCCGCCGTCTGTTCCCGGCGAAACCGCATGACGAAACAGCGTCTGATGAATCCGCAGCGAAGGTGGAAAAATAATGGCTATGTCGTCTGCAAAACTTTTAACACTGTTTTTGCCCGGTTTCCTTGCGGGCTGCGTTTCGCTCGATCCGCATTATGCACGTCCTGATAATGCCGTCGTTGCCGCAACCCCGGCCGGTGAGGCTTATCGCAACCTGCACCCGAATGCGACGAACTATCGCGATATCAGCTGGCAGGCGTATGTGCAGGATCCGCAGCTTCGGCAGGTGGTGGCCATGGCGCTGGATAACAGCCGCGATTTGCGTGAAGCCGTCGCGAGTGTGAAATCTGCACATGCGCAGTATGGCGAGCAGCGATCGAATCTCTTCCCTTCACTGAATGCCGATGTGAGTGGCACTCGCTCACGAGCGCTGACGGGAGAGGGCAATCAGACCGCGCTGGGCAACAGTTACTCTGCGGAGGGCAGTGTCAGTTCATTCGAGCTGGACCTGTTCGGTAAAAATCAGAGCCTGTCCCGCCAGCAGTTCGAATCCTACCTGGGCACGCTGGAAGGTGCGCGAAGCACGCGCCTGACGTTGCTCTATAACACTACAGATTACTGGTTACAGCTGGCAGCCGATCGCAGCAATCTGGAGATTGCGAAGGAGACGGCAGAGAGTGCGCGGCAGTCACTGGAGGTCACGCGCAAAAGGCTGCAGAACGGCGTCGCATCCATGGTGGATGTCGCGTCTGCAGAAACCACCTGGCACTCTGCGCAGGCGGATGTCGCCAGCTATACCACCAGCGTGGCGCAGGATAAGAATGCACTGGACCTGGTGGTGGGTAAAAGCGTGCCTGAAAATCTGCTGCCAAAAAACATTGAGTCTCTGGGGCAGGCGTTGCGAGAGGTGCCAGCGGGGGTGTCATCAGAAGCCCTGAATAATCGTCCTGATGTCCTGCAGGCTGAACACAATCTGAAGGCGGCGAATGCCAATATCGGTGCAGCACGGGCAAACTTCTTCCCGAGTATTTCGCTGACGGCAAGCGGTGGCGTTGGCAGTTCCGATCTCTCTTCACTGTTCAAAAACGGGGCGGGAATATGGTCATTTGCGCCCAGCATCTCGCTGCCGATCTTTAAAGGGGGCTACAACGTCTCTTACCTGAACTATACCAAAGCGCAAAAAGAGTATTACGTGGCGGTGTATGAGAAGTCGGTGCAGACGGCGTTTCAGGAAGTCGCCGATGCGCTGGCGCGTAAAGGCACCATTAATGACCAGCTGACCAGCCAGCGTAACACTGTTGCGGCTTCACAGACCTATTATCATCTGGCGGAGCTGCGCTATCAGCGTGGTGTGGATACCTACCTCAATGCCTTAACCGCACAGCGAACGCTCTACACTGCCCGAACCAGTCTGGTCAGCGTTGAGCAGGCCTACTATCAGAACCTCAATACTTTTTACAAGGTGCTGGGCGGCGGTACGGCGCTGCCGGAATCGGAACTGAAAATGTAGTCCGGATGCGCACGCCGGTGTGCGTGCGCATTCCCGCTAAAGCGCTGCAACATGCCGCGCCTGAATGATGCATACACTACCGGGTGTTGGGAGCTATAAGCCGGACATGACCGTCAGAAGGTGAGGCAAATATTCCCTCCCACTCCTGCCTCGGGTACCATACCAATCATTAAAATATAACGATGATATTGCGGTCAGTTATCAGGAGTTTCTTTGAGTAAGTCAGCGAATGATGTTTTCCAGGCGCAGCGTCAGCAGCAGATCATTTCGGCGGCGAAAAACTGTTTCAGTCGCTCCGGCTTTCATGGTGCAAGTATGGCCGATATCAGTCATGAATCAGGTTTAGGCGCAGGTCAGATTTATCGCTACTTCAGCAGCAAAAAATTAATTGTCAGTGAAACCATAAAAAATATCGCCGAAAGCTGGCGGCTGTTTTTAGTAACAAACTTTCAATTAAAAATCAGCACGTCAGAGATTATTGATACGGAGTCTGAATTCTGGCAGGCGTGGTCATTCAGGGATCGCTGCTTGCTGCTTGAAATGTATTCGGAGGCATCACGTAATAAATCCGTACGCGAGTTGCTTGCGCAGGAAGAATACCGGCTTATTGCGGAACTGGATCGCGTATTTCAGCAACACATGCCCGAAGCGGGTGCTCAACAACGAAGTGACCGTATTCAGTTTTTGCTGATGCTGGTCGATGGGGTGGCCTGTCGTACGTTCGGGGATAAACACCTGGATCAGCAGGAGTTAGCGCGAATCAACAGCACCCTCACAGGGCATCTGTTTTCCTGAGTTACGCGACACTGTGCTGATTAATGTCGTGGCTGATGGCATCCAGGAAGGTCATAAAGCTGCCATCGATTTCTCGTTGTTTCATACAGCGGCGAATCGTCATGCCATCGATGATGAGTGACATGACATAGAGGCGCGTCTGAATGATCTCAGCATTCAGTGCTGGATTCAGCGCCTGTTCCTGAGTAATGAAATTCTCTTTCAGTGCCTGCCAGGCATCATAAATAATCTGCCGAATACCTTCATTACGTGTGGCTTCTGCAGAGATATCAATGAGCAGTACAATACTTTGTTCAACTTCGATTGACACAACGTCGTGCGCAGAATGTGTCACTTTCCCGGTATGAGCAAGATTGTCGAGATCATCTTTCAGTAAATTAATCATTCGTTGCACAACGTTTTTTACCAGTGCTTCGATAATCGCTTCTTTATTTTTATAATATTTGTAAATAAGGCCAACGCTGACATTTGCCTGTCGGGCAATACTCTGAACCGAGGTCTGATAAAAGCCTTTCTGACGCATGCAATATTCTGCTGCTTCAAGGATCTCTTCGCTACGGTTCATGATAATACTCACATAATAAAAATATTACTTTACCGCCTTTTGCGCTGCATGGCTATACGTCGCAGACCCGATCCGGCCAGGCGTGACGCCATAGCATGGCATTCCCTGAACTGAGACCGGCTGCTGAAGCGTAAGGTGCAGAGCTTCTGAGCGAAGCCGTTATGCGTTGTCCGCAGCAGACAGCAAATTCTTACTCCGGTAGGCGCTCCATTCCGGCCAGCAACGCTCAGGATTGATATCAAAATAACCCCGGCATTCGGCCATTGTGAAGGCCACATCACGTGGCACTTCGATACAGGTGGCATTATCCCGGATGCGGCTGACTTCATCCTCTGTTAGCGGGCTTCCTTTCTCATTCTCTTTTTTCATAAGCAGTGGGATAAGGGCAGGGATATAAACGATGCTCATTAGCCATTTACCTTATTGTTGAAAGTCCACGCCGGCAGGAGGATATCAGCATGCGGCCTCCCCGTGATGCGGTAAGGCAAATCCCGGAAGTGACTTATTTCTGAAATAGTGCGATTCATAGTGGTTCCAGTGCCGCAAGGCTCCTTAATAAATTGATGTTGCCCTGACAGGCAGGGTAGAATTCCTTTCATTACTGCTTCCGTTTTATTCTTATTCTCTCGTCATATTTTCGACAAAAATCACGATATCTTCAGCCGGATAGGCAATATTTTTCAGATTGACTTAAGTCATTATTGGCAGGCTGTCTTCAGGTGTTTCGGGGTGGTGTAAGGACTATTATTGCAGAACAGCAGAAGTGTCGATTAATTTGACTTACCGGGTCTGAAGTCCGATGAAATTATGGATGTCGCGTTGCCAACAGGCTGGTCAGGCGAGAAATTAATGTCGTGACGCGCGTCGGTTAACGCGATAAAACATCCGGGTTGGAATATTGAATCAAATTCAGGAGCTTCCTTTACAGCCAGACACTCTGCGGTTGTTTATACGCCCGGTCACGCCATCAGATGCCGATGATCTTTTCAGAATCTATGGCGATCCTGCGACGAACACGTTCAATCCCGCCGGTCCGCATCCGGATATTCACCATTCACAGGCTGTTCTGTCACGCGCGCTCAGCCACTGGAAATCCCATGGTTTCGGCACCTGGGCTATCTCGCTCCGGGAAAATCCTGACAGAGTCATCGGTTTTGGCGGGTTGAGCATCAGACATTTTGCCGATTTCACAATCAACAATCTGGGTTATCGGTTTTCTACTGAAGCCTGGGGAAAAGGGCTGGCGACGGATTTTGCAAACTATGCCGTCAGTTACGGATTTGATGCGTTAAAACTGCCAGAGATATCTGCCGTCGTGAGAGCGAATCACCTGGCTTCACAAAACGTTCTGATCAAAGCCGGACTCCGGCATGTTCGGGATATTCATGATGTGGAAAATGCCCCGGCAAGCATGCTGTTTACGCTGAGCCGTGATGAATGGCATCAGAAAGCTGGGTGAGGCGGCTGTATCAACGTTAGTTATTGCCATCACGGCTGCTCAGTTTGACACCAAAGACGCAGAAACCCAGTAACTCTTTTGCCTCATCTTCCACTCGCGTCACCATTACAAGATCCGATGAACCGTCAGGCAGTACCACTTCATAAGGAGGATACGGAAGTCCTTTTTTACGGAACTCCTGCAACCAGAGTAACTTGTCAGCCTGAGACGGGATCACTTCATAAATATATTTATGAATAAGGTCATGCGGGGTCCAGCCGACCCTTTCGGCAAACGTGTCACTTGCGTCAACAATCACCAGCTCTGGATCAAGAAAGCAAATGGATGTGCCGGGAACCGCATACATGGATGATATCTGATGGGCTCGCTGATCGAGAGAAAGCCGCGCAACCCGCCGGACAAACCCCTTGTCAGTGGCTGTGGTGAGCATTAAGCCGCTTTCGGCAGCTGAAACCGGACGCCCGAACAGATAGCCCTGCGCATATAAACAGCCAATGCCCCGTAACATTTCAGCCTGCTCATCCGTTTCTACACCTTCGGCAATGACATCCATATCCAGGCTGCGGCCCAGCCCGACCACGCTGGAAATGATTTTCCGGCTGTCCTTTTTGTCCAGCATGGATCGGATAAAGCTGCTATCAATTTTGAGTGTGTTTACAGGTAACTGGATCAGCCAGGCAAGGCTGGAATAGCCTGTGCCAAAGTCATCCATCGCGATCGTACAGCCCATTTCTGACAAGGCTTCAATCTCCGTCCGGGCGGTGTGGATGTCATTCAGCAGGGCCGTTTCAGTGATCTCAATCTTTAACCTGCACAGATCAAACCGGGCCTGAAGGGCAGTGTTTCGGATGGTTTCCGTGAGATACCTGCCATTAAGCTGCGACGGGGAAACATTCATCGACAAAAATTGTTGTTCAGGCCACGCAGCAGCGGCTCTGAAACCCTGAACCATAAGGCTGAGCATCAGTTCGTCCAGCAGGCCGGTTTGCTCCATGGCCGGAATGAAGTCTGCCGGAGGCGTGATCGTCCCTTCCGGCGAAATGTGCCGCGCAAGCATTTCAAATCCCATCACACGCTGATCTTCCAGAGAAACTATCGGCTGGAAAAACGGATGAAATTCTCCTCTTTTAATTCGCTGCAGCAAACGTTCGCGCGGCTCGTCATTCTTCACGCCATGTATCATTTTATTCCTGGAAAGACATGATATTCAGCCGGTTAACAGAAAGATTCTGCAGGGCTTACGAATGGTAATATTCAGCAACATTTTCAGAGGATGACTTTTTTAAAGTGATAACCCGACTATTTAGCGCGTTATTGCTTCAGGAGCTGAATATATTAAGGCTTATTTAACATTGCCGATTCAGTAATATTGTAATGTTATTAATGTCAAATTATAGCGTCTGACCCGGAATGCCGTTTCATGTTAATTATCGTTATCGGCTAAGGCTCACTTTTCATTACATCGTAATCGCAGGACGTTTAATTGAGCATCCCAACACATTCTGACATTTGGGTAAATTCGGGAAAAAGAATCTCAGTGTGGGTGTGCAGTTAGCCCCGTACAAAACTTTGATGTGATATCCGATTCGATGCTGGCAACCTGTGGCGATTACGGGGGAGTATCAGGGGCCGTCAGCCAGGATGGTAAAGCGGGTTGAAGCTCACGCACGAGGGCATTCATATCATGTTGTAAAATATCGTGAACGAGAGCGAGTTCTGGCGTCGTTGGCGTGGTACAACTTGACTGAAAATTAAGCGTTTGCGTAAGTTACCGTTAATGAGGGTTTTGATGGCCATTCATATTGTGATCCCCGATGATTATCAGCTTGCAACTCAGCAGCTGGATTTCCTGCAGCAGGATGAAAACTTCCAGTGTTCAGCATTAGGAGACCTCAGCAAGGATTCGATGGCTGATCATCATTTATCCTCTGCAAAGGCATTAATTCTTATCCGGGAAAGAACCGTGATTGATGAGGCCTTTTTGCGACGCACGCCAGAACTTAAATTAATCAGCCAGACGGGAAAGTTAGCCAGAAATGTCGATATTGATGCCTGCACGCGGGCAGGTGTTGCCATTGTGGAAGGGACGGGATCTCCTGTTGCGCCTGCTGAGTTGACCTGGCTGTTGATCATGGCCTCCCGCAGGAAATTAGTCTCGTCGGTAAATGCAATGGCTCAGGGACACTGGCAAACAGAAATCGGCTCGGCGGTTCACAATCAGGTCATTGGCATTCTGGGCTATGGGAAAATAGGTAAACGTATCGCGTCTATTGCAGCCGTTTTTGGCATGCAGGTGCAGGTATGGGGAAGTGTGCGAGCACAGGAAGAGGCGCGTGCTGGCGGATGGCGGGTTCCTGAAAGTCGCGAGCAATTTTTCGCCACCAGTGATGTGTTAACCGTACACCAAAGGCTGGTGGCAGCAACCGAAGGCAACATCACGCCTGCCGATCTCGCGTTGATGAAAACGGAGGCGTTATTCGTGAATACCAGCCGTGCTGAGCTTGTTGCTGAAGGCGCGTTGCTGAACGCCCTGAAAGAGGGACGGCCCGGATTTGCGGCACTGGACGTTTATGAAGAAGAACCGATTTACAACACGCAGCATCCTTACCTGCAGATGCCGAATGTGCTTTGTACGCCGCATCTGGGATATGTCGAGAAGGCCAGCTATGAACTCTATTTCAGAACGGCGTTTGATAATGTTGTGCGTTACTTTAATGGCGATAGGTCACATGTGATCTGAATTGCCAGGATTACACACTCTTAAGTTAATGCTTTCAGCCCAATAACGGCGTTGCAGGTGCCTGAGTCTGGCTGTCAGGCACCTGCAACAAAAGGCGTATAAGCTCTTTCAGAGCCTTTATGGAGAATAAAAGCAAATGAGAACCCCTGATTATCCCGCGCAGGATTCAGATAAATGGGCACAGGTCGATGCCTGGTTTTCTGAGAAACTCGCGCCACAGGATCCTGAGTTGATTAATGCGCTTAATAACAACGCACAGCAGGGATTACCCACGCACGATGTCTCCGCTTTACAGGGAAAAATGCTGTCCCTGTTTATTCAAATGTCACGTGCTGCCCACGTTCTTGAAATAGGCACGCTTGGCGGTTACAGCACTCTATGGATGGCCAAAGCTCTGCCGCCAAAGGGAAGCGTGACGACCATTGAGTTCAATAAACATCATGCTGAGGTGGCTCGCCAGAATATAAGCAATGCCGGACTGAGTGAACGCGTCAGTCTGCACATCGGCGCTGCGCTGGACGTCTTACCCACTCTGAAAGGTCCCTTTGACCTGATTTTTATCGACGCCGATAAAGTGAATAATCCGCATTATCTGGAATGGGCAATCAGATTATCGCAGCCAGGTACTGTCATCGTCGGTGATAACACGGTGCGCGGCGGCAGCGTGATCGATGCTGAAAGTCGTGATCCCAACGTCACAGGCCTGCGAAAATTTATTCAGATGATCTCTGAAGATAAGCGGCTGGATGCCACAGCGATTCAGACCGTGGGTGAAAAAGGGTGGGATGGATTCGTGATGGCTGTCGTCAGGGCGGTATAAATCGTCTAAAAAAACGCCTCAAAATCTCACGCTCTTCATTGCCCTGACGCGGCTTATCCTGAAGCTGATTTACTGATGGAATGCAGTGATATTAAGAGTCTCTGATCTTCGCTTCCGGGCGGGCCGGATAGCAGCCCGCAATGCTGCCGGCGAAAGCAAAAAGGCGCCGGGGCGCCTTTCATTTCTGCTTCACACGCCTTTACCATAAGGGTCTTTGACCAGTGCCACGGCAAGTGCGCCCACCAGCAACACGGCGGAAACTGCCAGCAGCGCCCACATAAACTCACCGCTCGTCTGGCGGATATAACCAATCAGGGAAGGGCCGACAAATCCGCCCAGGTTGCCGACAGAGACAATCATCGCTAATCCGCCTGCGGCTGCGCTTCCTGTCAGAAAACCGGAAGGCAGAGCCCAGAATGAAGCCTGAAAGGCCAGGATGCCGCTCACGGTGAAACAGAGCGCAATCATCTTCATGACGGGTTGATCCGCGACGGCACTCGAAGCCAGTGCAAGCGCGGCGATAACCAGCGCTGCGCTAATCCAGCGAATGCGGTTTCCGGATGCATTGGCCCGCTGTGCCCAGAACAGCATCCCGACTGCGCCACAGATATAAGGTAACGCCGTCAGAAAGCCGGTGGCGGTATGACTGACGCCCATCTGTTTAATGATCTGCGGCATCCAGAGGCCCACACCAATAGAACCGACAATGCCGCAGAAGTTAATGAACGCAAGCAGATAGAGCAGGGGATTTCGCAGCGCATCACGCATGCTGGAACCGTGCGCCTTTTCAATCTTCTGCTGTTCGTTTTCCAGCCGCCTGCTCAGCAAAGTTTTTTCCGTGTCGGTTAACCAGTTAGCCTTCGCCGGACGATCGTTCAGGAAGAACAGGCAGATGATGCCCAGGATAACCGCCGGGAAACCTTCCAGCATCAGTAACCACTGCCAGTTTCGGATATGTTCATGCCCGGTGATTTGCATCAGCATCCCGGATAAAGGGGCACCGATGATATTCGCCACGGGGATGCCGACTAAAAATGCCGCCGTAATTTTTGCGCGCCAGGTTCCGGGAAACCAGTAAGTGAAGAACAGATAAATACCGGGTGTGAATCCTGCTTCCGCGACGCCCAGACAGAAACGGGCAAAGGCAAAGCTGGTGGGACCGGTGACGAAGGCCGTCGCCATGGAGATGATTCCCCACGAGATCATGATGCGGGCGATCCAGATACGGGCGCCGACTTTTTGCATGATCAGATTGCTGGGCACCTCAAACAGGAAATAGCCGATAAAAAACATGCCTGCCCCGAAGCCGAACTGCTCAGCCGTGATGCCCAGATCGGCATTCATGCCCAGTGCAGCGAAACTGACGTTAGTGCGGTCCAGATAACTGACGACGTAACAGATGAAGATAAACGGCAGGATACGGCGAAACGCTTTACCTGCCGCCAGTTCGCTTTGTTCAAAATCCGTTTGACTCATTTCTTCACGGGGGCCGGACATAGCCTCCGGCTCAGCAGGTGAGCCCGCGCTTACAGAATGCAGATTCATGGGTGCCTCCGCTGCGTTCAGAAAACGCAGAGTTATTCTTAGAGAAAATCAGTGGAAATAAAGGGCAGTGGGTGGCCTGGTGTTTTCATTGAGCAGGTGAGAATGCTGCCGCTGACCGATTCGGTAATAAAAAGCTGCTGCAAATTTTCACCGCCAAAACAGAGGTTGGTGCTGGAGCGTCCGACAGGGCTGGTGAGAATTTCTGCGGGCTCAGCCAGATCGTTAAGCAGCCAGACGCGGCCCAGACCTGGGTTTGCAATCAGCAACTCACCGTTCGCGTTGATAGCCAGCCCATCAGGACCGCTGGGACCGTGTGAAGTAAAATACTGACTGACTTTGCTGACCGAACCATCGCGCTGCAGCGGCACACGCCAGACTGAATTGCCACGCGTCATCGCGACATAGAGCACTTTTTCATCTGGCGACAGAACCAGTCCGTTCGGGCTGGGGCAGTTGGCCAGCAGCATATCCAGTCTTCCGTCCTGGCTGAGCCGGTAAACACGTCCGGTTGGATCATGGAGTCCCGTTTGTCCCTGATCGGTGAAATAGAGATTGCCGTGGCTATCGGTCGTTAAATCATTAACACCACGAAAACTCTCGCTATTACGACGAGCCAGCCATGGCGTCACGGTTTGCGTTTTGAGGCAAAGTTTCATTATCCCGTGACGATAATCCGTAATTAAAAGCGTATCCGGATCGACGAGTTTCATGCCGTTGGGTTCGCCGTCGTATTGCACAATGAGCTCCCAGTTGCCCGTCATATCGACACGGAATATACGACCGTAGGGTATATCGGTCAGATAGAGACAACCTGATGGATGCCAGACCGGCCCTTCCAGGAACGAGTCGGTCAGTTGCCCCCCGCGATTTGCGACCGCCCAGGCATTATTGCTATCGGGTAAGCGGAAACGGTCAGGCAGGCGGGAGAAAATCGACGTCTGCCTGACATCTGCCTGTGTCAGATACATCATGAAATGCGTTCCTTCTGGGTGGTTTTTTCAAAAGCAGACATAGCGTATCTCGCAGCTTGTTTTACAGAGTGAAACAGGGTTGTACATAATGAAATTACTATATCCACGATATTCACGATGACGCTAGTGTTGCGAGCTTGTTTGTTATGTAAACAAGATGTGACTAACAGTTCGGCAACATCCGGTTCCGCGAAAAGGCAGGGGAAGCAAATCGGGAAATTAAGCAGTGAATGCACGCTGCCTGTTTAGCAGCCCATACGACCTGCAAAAACAGTTATTGCATCCAGCCTCTGCTTATTTTAGGGTTATCTTAATTTAGATAATGCTAAAGTGATGAAATGAAAAACAGTCAGCTTGTCCGGTTGCAGGAAAGCGCGTCGCTGGCAACTACGTTGCTAAAGTCGATGAGTAACAGCCATCGACTGTTAATCCTCTGCATCCTTATCGAAAAACCCGGCACATCGTCAGGGGAGCTGGCCCGGCAGAGCGGTCTGACGCCTTCTGCCACGTCTCAGCATCTGGCGAAAATGAAAGAGGACGGTCTGATTGAGTCTTCGAGGGTGGCGCAAAGGGTGAACTATTTCATCAAAGACGACGCGGTCAAAAAAATAGTGTCCACGTTAAAAGAGATTTACTGCCCGGAGGATTTTAAATGAAGCCTGAAACCTTATCGCCACTGCAAGCCAGTCAGCTTCTCGAACAGGGAGCATTGCTGATTGATATCCGCGATCGTACGGATTATCTGAGGGAACACATTCCGCAAGCGATCTCTCTGCCGCTGACAGAAATCACCAAAGGTAAAACTGTCGAAGGTTCAGGCCAGCAGTCGGTAATTTTTCATTGTCAGGCCGGGATGCGAACCACTCATCATGCTGACGAACTCATGAAGGCTGTCAGTTCCGGGAAAGTGTTCCTGATGTCAGGCGGCATTAATGCGTGGAAGGGTGCCGCACTCCCGACGACTGAAGATAAAAAACAGCCACTCCCCGTCATCAGACAGGTTCATATCACCGCAGGCATGCTTATTATCCTGGGGGTGATCCTGGGTTATGCCGTGGATAGCCGACTATTTTTGCTCTCAGGTTTTATCGGCGCAGGGTTAGTTTTCTCCGGCGTCACCGGTTTTTGCGGGATGGCGACTCTGCTGCAAAAAATGCCCTGGAACAGACAGGCAAAATAATTCTGAGCATGTTAGCCATAAAGTATGCAGCGCCTGGCAGATTTGCTGCGAACGCTTGAGGGTTTTGCCCGGAAATAAGTTATGCCACACGGCACGCCACTCAGTTCCTGTCATGCCTCGTCAGTGAGTGCGAGCTGCAGATGACGTTCGATAAACTTTGCTTTTAGCGCGCTGTAGCCTTGCGCATCGTTTTTACAGAGCAGTGCCGCGGCGTGCTTTACCTCCGCATACGCGGCTGCAATGTCACTGTTTTTCCTGAGATAATCACGAAAGGCCAAATGCCTGACTAACTGTTCATCGCCAGAGGCAAAGGCGTGAACATGATGACTGCGGCGATCGCTTCCCTTAATGAAATACCTGCGCCCCGTTATGCCGTTCTCACCGCGAGCAACGTATCCTGCGCTGCTCATGGCTGAGTGACACTTATCCAGTTCGCCAATAGTTGAGACCTCCAGCAGTATGTCGATCACGGGTTTTGCCGACAGGCCATGCACTGCTGTACTGCCAATGTGATGAATAGTCACCGCGACTTCACCAAGCACATCTTTTAACAGCAAACTCTCAGCGCAGAAGGCTTCTGACCATTTTTCATCGTATGGCACCACAGCGATTGTCCGCATAGTTAAGTCCAGTTTTCCAGTAATCGGCTATTTCAATATAGCCTTTCTCCGCGTTGATAAAGGCCTTGTTAATGGCGTTAACCTGCCGGAGCGGCTGGTCATCTGACAACGACCTTAACGCTTCGTCAGGGAGAGGCTGCCAGCATGATGGCATCGCTGGATAGCATGCAGAACAATCTCGCAACCTTGTTTCGCATATCAAAGACTCTTCCGCTTCAGTCGCGATGGCCGCTAATAAAATTGCTCATGGCAACATCGAACTCTCTTTGCGCGCAGAGCAGCAGGCCGCGACTTTGCAGGAAACCGCCGCCAGTATTGAGCAGCTTGCCGTCACGGTAAAAAGTAATACGGCGGGCGTACAGCAGACCGCGGATTCAGTCCGCAAAACCGCTGCGCTGGCACGTCCGGGTGAACGCAATATGCAGCGCATGTCAGAGACGATGAATGATTTTTCAAAAAAAGCGCGGTAAAAGTCAGGTCGCTGGCTCAGCGTAGCGCTACAGCAGCCAGTGATATTAAACATCTGATTGAAGAGGCTGTGGCGTAGGTTGAAAGTGGAGTCGTTGTGGAAACCGGAACCGGTAAGAGCATTCCTGATATCAATGTGATGGTTGGAAAACTGGCCGTCGCTATGGATAACATTTAACTTGCCTCTGCTGAACAGATGCAGGGAATTTCACAGGTCAGCATTGCGGTAAACGACATGGATGGGGTCACGCAGAATAACGCCGTGCTGGTTGAGAAATCCTCTTACGCATCGCAATCACTTTCAGCCCAGGCGCACTCTTTACGTGAAGCAGTGAGTGCCCTCCGCATTCAAGCGTTATGGTTACAGCTCATGTTGAAAGATGTGAGATAAGCTCGGCTGATTGTCCATTTCATACTGCCGGAATGGATGACAGAGGGCGATTTCTTTCAGATTAGTTTAAGCCCTCCATTGGAGGGCTTTTCTTATGGAGGAGATTAAGGGACGCTGAGAGACTGAAATATTCAATGTAAACACATTGACCTCGCCCGTAAGTTTTAGCCTTAGGAAAAGCAGGTTTATTTACGAGGGAAAGAATGATAAATCACAAGATTAACCTCTACTTCCATGGGCCGGGCGCGGTTGAATTTAAATCAACACGTGGCATCACTGGTGTTTTACCATCGTAGAAAAATGCAGAGTTTGTGAAGGAGTAAACCTTACCTGTCATTTTAACGAGTATATGGTCATTAACCGCAGTTATGTCTGCATCGGCAGTATCAGCCTGAAGAAAAGGAGCCGTTTTAGTAATAACCTTCATGGGATTATTGAGTTGCTTATTCAGGTAGTAGCGATAAGTATCGGAGTCAGTGGCACCTGCATCCTGATATTGAGTTATGTATAGCCAGACATCTTCGGAGAGTTGTTTCTGACTGATTAAGCGGTCGTCACGTGGTGCATTTTCGAAATACCACAGCATCCCAACGGTGATAACAATAATTATCAGGACAAGCGTCAATGTCCGATGCCCCCACTTAATAGCGGTGTCTATTTGCATAATCAATCCCCTGCTTAATCCAATACTGGTCGCGCGGGTCATCTCCATACGGGATTTCCTGGTACCAATGCCCCCACCGGGGCTCAACTGTTCCCGCCCGGCTTTGTGCCCAGCCAGCACCCCGTAACAATATTTCTTCAGGTATCCCGGCCACAACACCCGTGGCACCATAGTTAAAATTACCAAAATTTTGGTAGCTTGCCCCCTGCTGTTTATAGTCCCACGGTCCCTTGTTGCGAACCTGCTGATAAAACCAGAAGTAAACAGGCGGTGAAGCCATATTACGCGGCATGCCGCGGTAACGAGCTTCCTGAAGATTTTTTGCTAACAATGAGAAGCCACCCGGGAGCATGAGCGGAATTACAGCCATGATATTGAGTCTTCCTGACAAAATTGATAAGGCAAACTAACCCTATCAGATAACTTCAAACATGGCATCCCTGCCTGAAAGTGGATAATACTGTGTTGAACTCTGGAAGACATTACCTGAAGAAATTTTTTTAAGGGGGAGTTAAATGGCGTCAGGATTATCTTTGCTGCATCGCCCTGTCTGAGGAGGGATTTATCGCTAACCTGATAAGTCAGGCATGAGCGAGCAAACAGGGCTGAACTGTCCCCGTCAGCCCGCATTTTCATGAAGCAGACCTCCCCGCTAAAAAAATTTAAAATTTTTTGCATCCGTTTTGCCTCCTCATTCGTATTAACAGATAAGGGCACTCTGGCCCTGTCCGTTAACTCAATAGGGGAAGTGAAAATGAAACCATTCCTGCCAACTCTGATTTTTTCTGCATTAGTCTTCAGCGGCGCCTCTTATGCAGCCAGCATGAACAGCGACACGGTGATGGTCGGTGGTGCTGCCATGTACCCGTCGAAAAATATTGTTGAGAATGCTGTTAACTCCAAAGACCACACCACGCTGGTGGCCGCCGTTAAAGCCGCTGGTCTGGTCCCGACGCTGGAAGGTAAGGGACCGTTCACAGTTTTTGCACCAACCAATGCCGCGTTTGAAAAGCTGCCTCATGGCACGGTCGACTCCCTGCTTAAGCCAGAGAACAAACAAAAACTCACCAGCGTCCTGACCTATCACGTGGTCGCAGGAAAACTGGATATGAAAGCGCTGGAGAAAAAAATCAAAGCCGGTGGCGGCAAAGCTGAGCTGAAAACGGTCAATGGCGAATCGCTGTGGGTGATGGCGAATGGTCCGCACAACATTCAGCTTAAAGATGCCCAGGGCAATGTTGCCAGTATCACAACCTATGATGTGAACCAGAGCAACGGTGTGATTGACGTCATTGATACCGTACTGATGCCATAAAGCGTTACCTATACTGAGTGTGGCCACAGACTGCGTGGCTACACCATTTACAGGGAAGCCGATGACAAAAAATGTGCCTCACATTCAGGCCGACTTAATGAACCAGATAGCCTGTGGTGATAAAGCTGCTCTTGAGCAGCTTTATCGCGTCCTGTCGCCCCGACTTTATGGGATCATCCTGCGGATGGTCAGACGCCGGGACTGGGCGGAAGAGATCCTGCACGACACCTTCATCCATATCTGGCAGTCGGCAAACTATTACGACGATAAGCGCAGTGAACCGCATATCTGGCTCAGCCACATCGCCAGAAACAGGGCGATTGATTTCCTGCGAAAACATGAGAACCGATGCTGTTCGGTTGATGAAATCAGCGAAGCGGAAGCGGGATTCCAGATGCCCCTCGTTTCTGATGAAAGTCATGCGGAGGCGCGCCGCCTTCAGCACTGTATGGCGCACTTACCTTCAGAACAGCGACAGAGCCTCTCGCTCGCCTATTATCGCGGCCTCTCGCAGAGTGAGATTGCGCTCTCCATGAGCCAGCCTGAAGGTACGGTGAAAAGCTGGATCCGACGCGCGTTAATCCATCTTCGGGAGTGCATAGGCCTATGACTGCTCAGGAACACCATGATCTTACTGCGGCGGAATATGTGCTGGGTCTCACCGACGATGTGACCCGCCACCGGCTGGATAAACGCCTCAATGACGACTCAGCATTTGCTGCGGAAGTGCTGCACTGGCAGAAAGCGTTCAGCGGCATTGATCTGCTCACCCACGCCGTGATCCCGCCTGCGGCGGTCTGGCCACGGATTGAGCAGAACCTTAAACGGAACGCTGCCGCCTCTGGCCCGACATCAATCCGCAGGCAACCCGGCTTCTGGCTTGGCTGGGGTCTGGCGGCAGCAATGGCTGGCGTCCTCATTTACAACCAGGTGATTAAGCCGGATGCCCCGCATTCCCTGCAGCCGATTGCCGTGCTCAGTGGCGCACAGCCGAATGCACAGTTTGTGGTGAGTCTGGATAAGTCAGCGTCACTCATTCAGGTCTCCGCGCTGAACATCACGCTGCCAGAGAATAAAGCCCTGCAGCTCTGGCTGATCCGGGGCAGTGCTGCGCCACAATCACTGGGACTGATCGATCACACCGACAGTAACGCTTTCCGGTTACCGCCGGGCGAGTTGAATAATCAGACGGTGCTGGCGGTAAGTCTGGAGCCAGTGGGGGGATCGAAGCTCAGCGGACCATCCGGGCCGGTGATTTTCCAGGGCAAAGTCACTCTGCTCTGATCGTCAATGGTGCCGGTTCAGGGGGCTGAATTCAGCGGGAAAGGGGAGTGGGCGCTTTTCACAGGGCAAGCCGCCATTCCCCTGCCTTCACTCAAACAGGGGGAATGAAAAAAGAATGGAAATCCGGGAAGCAAATGCGTCTGATGCGACAGGCATCAGTGAGCTGATATACAGGGTGTCGATGCAGTGTAACTTTTCAGAATTAGAGCCGTGCCCGCAATGGTTTATCGAGAGCATAAAACCCGATGCGCTTAAACCCTTTATCGTTGCAGATGACTATCTCTGGCTGATTGCCGTGGAAAGAGGTGAGATTACCGGCGTACTCACCGTTTTCGAAGGCAATTTAGTAAAATACCTTTTTGTGCAGCCGAAATTTCAGCGTAAAGGTGTAGCGCGGGCGCTCTGGCAACGGATGACGCCCGCGCTGCGTTCAGAAATCAGTGTACGGTCCTCACTTTTTGCCGTCCCTTTTTATGAGAAAAAGGGATTCAAGAAAGTCGGGGAGGTTAAATTTTTCAACGGCGTATCATCCCAGACAATGATCGCTCAACGCTGAATTAAAAAAGAGCGTTTTACGTTCTCTTTTGCTGCACTACAACGGCCGGGCCTCGCATCTTTTAAACCCACTCCGGGGGCGGGTGCACCTGGGCCCGTCACTCCTCTTCACTTATCACCGCGTGCATTTCCGGTATTCAACTCGCTGACTTTTCGCGTCATCCCCGCTTGGTAATGCTACAGGGGCGGATGCTTTGCAGCGTTTTTACATTACATCTGCCTCTTTTTACGCCTTTTTTACAGGCCGATCGGTTTAATTGAGGGCATCGGGTGCTGATGCACCTATCTTCAGGGAAGCCGTGGATGAAATGCATTAACAAGCCCCATTCCATACCGGGATGCAGCGATGCTGCAGTAGCTGATCTTGCTGAGCAGCAACGCCTTCGCCTTATTTCGCCCCGCAAATGGTTCAGAGATGCCATTGAGGCCAGCACCGATCCGGCACTGCTCAACTATCGGCTGATTTCCCAGTGGCTGAGCGAATCTATACCGGATACCCGCTCTCTGACTCTGGCGCTGAACAATAGTCTCTGTTTTGGACTTTACCGTAATGGCCGGCAAATCGGTTTTGCCCGCGTCGTGACCGATATGGCAGAGACCTGGGTAATCCGGAATCTGTTCATCTCGCCAGAATATCGTTTTATCGGCCTCGGCTCATGGCTGCTGCACTGTTGTCTGTCTCACCCTGGTGCCAGGGGCTGCCGGAGCATCATTGCGATGGGTGAGCCCGTGCCGGATTTCTTCGAACGCAACGGATTTATGGCTTTTCCCGCACTGCCTGGCGTCTACGTGACGACGTTGCACGAAGGGGGTTACGACCCGGTTTGTGCCAAAAGCGCGAGCAGGCATTAAGCCCGGGTGCACGCTTATGAGCGGTTTTCTCCAGTTTATTATCCGACCTCCGATGAATAGCGGCTCGCTGCCTGGCAATGTTGCCTCTCCGCAGCGGGCTCTTAAGGAACACACCATGTCAGGCCTTATCCTTGTTTCTCATAATCAATGTCAACGATCGACGCTTACTGCCGTTTATGAAGGCATCCTTTCCCGTCAGGGAGGCGTGTGGATTAGCTGGGATGGTGAAAGCAACGTGATACCTCAGGATGCGTCAAGACCTTACGCCGTGCAGCAGGCAGGCCAGTATGAAACCGTGACCTTCCCGTATACGCCGGGCGAACTGAATGAGGGTTACCACAACTATATTCATAAAGGGCTCTGGCCTGTTTTTCATCAGCGTCCTGACATGGCCCGTTTTTCCACCAGCGGCTATCAGGAATATAAAAGCATCAATAAAGCCTATGCGCGTGCCATCTGCGAAAATGCGACGCCTGACGATACTATCTGGATTCAGGACTATCACCTGCTTGGCTGTGCTTCTTATATTCGTGAAGAAGGGCTGACCAACTCAGTAGGTATTTTTCTGCATCAGCCATTCCCGGCTGGCAGAATGTTTGAAACCATTCCCGAATGGCGCTGGTTCACTGACTCATTACTGTGTTGTGACCTGATTGGCTTCCAGACCGTGCAGGATATGAACAACTTCCTTGTCTGGCTGGAGAGCGAATTCCGTCTGGAGCATCTGGACGCCCAGAGCTTCCGCATTCATGGACGGGTTATCCGGGTGGGTGTGTTTCCGGTCGGGATTGACCTTGATGATGTGCAGTGCCTGCGCGAGAGCAACAGCTGTGCATATATGGAGATGCAGTGCCGCGACAGTCTGCCAGAAAATACCGTACTCAGCGGTGGCCATCTTGATGAGAGTTCAGGTCTGCCTTACCGCATCAGCACCCTGGAAGTGCTGCTGCGCAGACATGATTGCTACCAGAAAAATATCACGCTGTTGCAGCTTGCGCCGCCGGCCGCCGGGCACGCACACGATGCGTCTGAACTCGGCCATGAACTGGAAGCACTCTGTGGTGAGCTGAATGGCGTGCATGGCACAATGAACTGGTATCCGGTGAACTATCTGACGCACGCCTACAGCCGGGAGGAGCAGGCGGGTATCTACCGTGCGTCGCGTGTTGCGCTGGTGACGCCGTTAATGGCGGGCATGAGCCTGATGGCGAAAATGTATGTCGCCCTGCAGGATCCGAAAAATCCCGGCGTGCTTATCCTCTCGCAGTTCGCCGGTGCCGCCGAGCAGATGGAGGGTGCCATCATCGTGAATCCTTACGATCCTGACGCTATGGCCAGTGCGGTGCATCGCGCCCTGCAGATGCCGTTACACGAACGGCGGTGTCTGCATGCCCGTCTGATGAAAGGCCTGCATATGCACAACAGCCATCACTGGGCGGCGTCATTTTTGCGCATGCTGAACGCTGAGGCGGTTGTTCCGGAAGTCCTGCCGCCGCCGGTGTTTTTTCCGCGACTGAGTAGTAGCCGGGCGAGGTACTGAGTTTCCGTCAGTACCACGAGCCGTTCAGAAAGCGGGTTTGCAGAAGATAAAGCTCACCGCATCACGCTTTAAAATTCCCCCCTGACTGTCGCAATCGCTCGTTGATAGCGATCAGTTCAGGGAGGTCATCCGGCGTGAGTAAGTCGAGAAAATGTCGTCGCACGCTTGCAGCATGCACCGGTCGGGCTTTGTCGAGGAGCAGGCGACCTGCGTCAGTAATGCCTACCGAAATACCTGACGAACTTTTGCGGTTTCGCTGCACAAGCCCCCGTGATGACATACGTGAAAGCTGATGTGAAAGCCGCGACTTATCCCATTCGATATATTCCTGCAGTTCACGCTGAAGCAGTTCTGCATGCGGACTCTTGCTCAGCTCCATCAGTATCATGAAATCCTGATCGGACAGTCCGGTGGCTTCACTGATATCCCTGGCGATCCGCCCCGTGATAAGTGCGGCCAGCCGGCGGTAACCACGCCATGCCAGCCACTCTTCGTCTGAAATTTCCGTGGTACGCATTATTTACTCGACTCCGAGGTTGATATGTCAACTTTGTGGTTATAGAGTATACGCTTTAACGCCTGAGAGAAAAACCATGTCGGACAGACTCACTATTGCCATCGTTGGCGGAGGCCCTGCAGGCCTCACTGCGGCAGTCATACTTCAGAGAAATGGCTTTAACGTCACTCTGTTTGATGAAGAGTCTGGCGATTCTGAGCGGAGTCAGGGTGGATCACTGGATTTGCATGCTGACAGCGGTCAGGAGGCGCTGCGCCGGGCGGGACTGCTCCAGCAGTTCAGAAATGTAGCGAGGCATGAGGATCAGGAAAGCCGGATGCTGAACTACCGTACCGGAGAAATCGAAGGCGACATGCCTGGGCCGGAAGGTGAAATGGATAAACCTGAAATTGACCGCGGCGAGCTAAAAACGCTTCTCCTGAATGCACTCACACCAGAAACACTCCAATGGGGTCATAAGTTTCATTATGTGGACTACGGCCTGGAAAAAAATCATGGGCTGATGTTCAGAAACGGCAGGCGCTATGAAGCGGACATTGTCATTGGTGCCGATGGGGCCTGGTCGCGGGTCAGATCTTATCTGACGCCGGAACGCCCACGTTATACCGGCATAACGTTCTTTGAGGGCTGGATAAATGAACCCTCCGGCCATATCAATCGCATTGCAGGAAAAGGAACGGCTTTCAGCTTTGGCGGCACGGAGGCGCTGGTGACACAACGTAATGGAGGAGGACGGATTTGCGTTTATGCGGCCATGAAGCGTGATGCTGATATGATCGATCAGATTGTCCTGCGGCAGAACATAACCGCCTATGTGCGCAACAGTTACAACGGCTGGGATTCTTCCCTGCAGGCAGTCATCAACGCGACCGGCGACTATGTCAGGCGTCCGATCTATAGCCTGCCCGTGGATTTTGGCTGGGTGCCGCGTCCGGGCATTACGTTAATCGGAGATGCGGCTCACCTGATGCCACCTGTTGGCACAGGCGTTAACCTGGCAATGCTTGATGCTTCTGACATGGCACTGGCTTTATGCGAGGCGTCGCACCCGCTAAACGGTTTACGCTATGCGGAAACCCTCATCATGGAACGCGCCCGCGACATAATGCCTGCCGCACTATCCGGTTTTCAGGACTGGTTCTGCGAAAAAGAGTAGCCTGAAAAAATTAAGATATGAAATAGCTGCCAGTTTCTGGTGTTCCGGTTACAAATTTCAGTGACTGCCTGTAGCGACGTCATTCTTAATACGAAACAACTGACTTCCTGCTGAAGCGCGGTCAGATTTGAAGTATCACTTCAGGTCTCATCCGCTTCCGGATGCGGGCCTGAGAATATGACAATCCTCCTGCCATAAAGATACCTGGCAACCGCGACATCTCCATTCTGGGTTGAGTTTCCCTTTTTCATTTTCCCGAATGTGCGAATTATGCAATGTAAGCCTTGCAGGGCTCAGACCGTTTGCGACCCTTTCCGGGCATCGTGTTTTGCTACGATAAATATCGATATTATGAACGTGTGGATCACTACGCGTTTCAAGCGCAGCAGCAGAGTAGAGAGTAAACCAGGCGGAGAAAACCCCCACTATCGTCTTCTCTAATTTAAGTAATCCTGAATTCTGAATAAGCTTCATAGACATTCGTTCCTGGATTGATCATTTATTCAGGAAATACGCAACCGCATTAATTTATAAGACACTTTCAGTGCTTATCTCTGCTGCCGGAGCAAAAAGGGGAATAACCTGGCCGGAAATCTTTTGGTCTTCAGACTATAAAGCCGTCGGGTCTGACCAGAATAGTTTGATTATCAGCTAAGCCTGTCAGCGAACGCCATGATGATGATTCTTCACACGGGAATAACTCATGACCAAATCTGTAAAAGCACTCCTGACCGAGGGCATACGAGTCTGGTCCACCTAATCTGACGTACTCAGTGTCGAATAAATCGAGAGTGGAAATAGTTTTACCGCAGTAAATAACCCACAGATGCGGAAATCTGGTGCCTGGCTGACAGAGTAATTTTTCAACTGTCCTGTTTCGGGCATACTCATAACGCATGTGAAGTTCATTATAATCAATAATGTCATTGAAATAACCGGCGTTGCCCGGGGATTTTATCTGGAAACGCGCATCAAAATCCGTTCTGAGCCAGGCCTGTTTGCCGTTTCTTTCCGCCACCGGCAGCCTTTCCGTTTCATAGGTATCAAGCAGGGATTCATCACCTTTCCCTGCTAAAACATGGGCGATTTTCCAGCACAGGTTATGAGCATCGGCAATGCCCGTATTGGCGTTAAATCCCCCCAGGGTGGCATGACATGCGCTGCGTCTCCCATCAGAAAAATTCGATCTCTCCGGTAGGCATTAGCCACTTTGACACGCGTATTCCAGGGGGAGCGAGCGAATACTTTAATTTCACAATCTTTACCGATAGCGCTGCGCAGAGCGGATATCAGCGCGTTGTCATCCCATTGTTCCGGTTGACATTTATCAGGGTCATAATCCAGATGAAAAGACCAGCGCGTCGTATTATTCATCGACAGGAACAGACCCTTAACATTGTCATTGCTTACTTCGCACTGACTGAATGTTTTACCGCTTACATCATCAGTCAGGTCTGCTTCAAAAAAAATGTTCAGGTAGTGTCTGCTGGCATCAATACCTTTTCGCTGAATACCTGATGCGCTTCGGATTGAACTGCGCGCGCCGTCTGCGGCAAACAGAAAGCTGGCATTGATTTGATGCAATGCACCCTCAGAATCCCTGACTCTGGCGGTGACACCGCTCTTATGCTGGGTAATTTCGATGAGTTCCCAGCCAAAATGTATATTTTGTTTTCTGTCCAGCAACGCGTCATAGAGCACTGGCTCAATCAGCGTCTGAGGACAGGCGGTTAACATGCAGGGTGACGGATCCGCTTCCGAGTGTAAGCGCTGAACGTCAGCTTCACTGAGCGAGAGTGAATCCAGCATTGATTTGCCGCGCCTTGCTCCCCCAAATGTGCCTTGCTTCCATGCCTTCAGTGCCTGTTTTTCGATGGCTTGCTGCAGTCCCACACTGCGATACAACTCCATCGTCCTGGCTGAAAAACCTCTCGCACGAGGCAGCATCGACAGCGTTGGATTTTTATCAATCAGGATGAATGGCACATTGTTCTGGTGCAGAAAGAGGGCCGCAGAAAGTCCCACAATGCCCCCTCCAGTGATTAAAACCCCTGTTTCATTCAGATGCTCATTTGACATAATACCCTCCGTTTTTGAGTCCGGGATAACAAAACATGGTAAGCTTATCACTGATAAATTAGAACTTATCACTGATAAATTAGAACTTATCACTGATAAGCTGGGAGATCTATGAAAAAAATTTTGAGCGCTGACCAAATCGTTACGGAAGCATTGATGTTGCTGAATGAAGCAGGAATTGATGGCATCAGTACGAGAAAAATTGCGAAGCAGCTGGGCGTAGAGCAGCCGGCTCTGTACTGGCATTTCAAAAATAAAGACAGGCTACTGCAAGCCATGGCCGAAGCCGCCATGCAAACTCACTGGAATTTTCCCTTGCCTGAAGAGGGTCAGGACGTAAAAACATGGCTTATAAACAATCTGAAGTCATTTCGTCATACTTTGCTTCTCTACCGTGATGGTGCCCGCCTCCATGCTTTTCATGTGCCTGGTGACGACAGCGGACGGCTTGAACAGAAGATAAGCTTTCTGGTGGGGCAGGGGATCGATGAAAATGATGCGAAACTCGCGTTGATGACAGCATCAAAATTCACAGTTGGTTTTGTCCTTGAAGAACAACAGGAAGGCTCGCTGACGGAATTGAACAGGCGTAGTCAGTTCTTTATAGCCGATAAAGAACTTATGTATGAACGAGGTCTTGAACTGATATTGAGTGGAATTATTTCTGAATAAAATGGCATTAAATAAGCATCAGAAATTCTTCAACATAGACAGGGGGGGTCATTTCCCGGTGTGAAAGCCACTTCCTGTTAAACTATTTTTCCGCTTAAATTTAAGACAATTAATATTGAAAGCGTCAGACGTTAAATCGGTTTTCTACAGGATGTCGGGCTGTGAGGTCTGGGTGGATCGCCATCTTTGCCATTGAAGTTTCAGGCTTTTCCTGTCTGTGCGGATGCTGTCATTCATGACAATAATTTTCACTATTTGGCTTATACGGAAATGCCTGAAATCCTTCTTATTTTCGCACCACGCTATAAGCAAGCTATGTGAAAAGTCGTATCCGAGGACGATGGGCCAGATAACTCTTTCAGAAATATTTCCATCTGCAGCGCGATATTTTATAAAAATTTTACGTTCATTGCGTATTGCCGCGCGGATTCCACGTGTGTCAGATTTACTGATTTCCCGGTTATCAGGTTTAATAGCAACCGTTGACTCAGTCAGTAAATGCATAAGTTTTTTCGGAATGACCGATGTGATTTTAGCTAATACATCATTCGCATTATGAGCAAGGGTGGCATCAGGCAGTTGTTTAACGAGTTCAATGCCTAAAAAGACAGCCTCAAGCTCTTCCGCTGTAAACATCAAGGGTGGCATATCATAATCTGAACTCAGTACATAGCCTGTTCCCGCCTCTCCCGCCACAGGAATGCGTTGCCCAGCCAAATCCGCCATATCTCTGTAGACAGTACGCTTAGATACCTCAAGCTCCTCTGCTAACTTAGCCGCTGTAACGGGAAAGTGATTTCTGCTAAGTATCTGAATTATCTGGAAAAGTCTGTCTGCGCGCCTCATTTTTTTTCCTGTTGCCATAACGGTGTCAGTAGGGTTGAACGATGATAGCTACTGACATCATTTATGCCATCGTTCGGAGAGTAAGCAATGAAATTAGCTTCAGTAAGACTGATTGTAAAAGACATGGCCAGGGTCGTTGAATTCTACGAATTTATCACTGAATGCCGCGCCCAGTGGCTTGCCCCTGTTTTTGCTGAGATTGTCATGCCAGGTGCTGCAATCGCTATTGGAAGCGAAGAGACCGTCCCGCTTTTCAGGGCGGGATGTGCAAAGGCGGCCTCTAATGAAACCGCCATAATCGAATTTTACGTTACCGATGTAGACCATCATTTCAACAGGTTACGAGTGCAGGGTATTGAATTTGTTCACGAACCCAGGGTCATGCCCTGGGGAAACCGGACACTGCAATTTCGCGACCCGGAAGGCACGCTCGTGTCACTGTTTACGCCTGTCACTGACAGCGCGATTGAAAGATTTAATCGCTAAGCAAAGCTGCTTAAGCCACCCGGCAAAGGCGCGTCTGGATATTTCGTCATCCATGTTGCCTGACATGTCTGGCAGGAAATACGCCAGGTGAAGTTGTCCGGATGAAGCGTTCACGGCTCAGGAGGCGAAAGCCAGATAATCGGCTCACGCTGAGCCGATTATCTGCGGAAGACGCGTTATTTACTGATGGCGTCTGCGACCAGTTTTGCCGCACTTGCCAGTACATCTTTGCGCGCGGTTGCGTCTTTAACAGGTTGGGTGAAGTAAGTTGTGAGAACGATGGGGGCGTGATGCTTTGGCCAGATGACGGCAATGTCATTCGTTGTGCCGTAGTCACCACTGCCTGTTTTATCTGCCACTATCCAGTCAGCCGGCAGGCCCGCTTTAATACTGTTTACACCTGTAGTATTGCCCTTCATCCATTCTGACAGCCGGGTTCGCTGCTCTTCTTTAAGAGCGGTTCCCAGAACAAGTTTGCGAAGCGTGTCAGCCATCGCTGAAGGGGTCGTGGTATCACGCGCATCACCCGGCATGGCCGTATTAAGCTCCGGTTCTTTTCTGTCCAGACGGAAAGCCTTATCGCCTGCTGTTCGGGCAAATTGGGTTGCCTGCTGCGGGCCACCCAGATAGGCGAGTAATTTATTCATCGCGGCGTTGTCACTGTATTGCAGCGCCGCAGCACTCAACTCAGCAACGGTCATGGATGAGCCGATATGCTTCTGGGTGATGGGGTTGTAATTAACCATGTCACTTTTGTTTATATGAATCTTTTTATCAAGCAAAGCAGGGTCACTTTCATTTTTCTTTAATATCGCTGCAACCGCCATTACTTTACTTGTACTGCACAGTGGGAATCTTTCATTGCCACGCCATGAATATGTTGAACCATCGGAGGTGTCAATGACCGTTACGCCGAGTCGTCCACCTGATTTATTTTCCAGTGTCTCAAACTGGCTTTTTAACGTCTGCTGGTCAAAAGCAGCATAGGCTGATAATGAACAACCTGTTGCGGCGAGCAGTAACATACTGGTCAGGCTTGCTTTAAAATTTATCATCATGAACCACCTTATTCTGAAATAAAAAAACATCATGGGGGTAAATTAAAATTCGCGGGAATAACTTCGCACCCCTTAAATTACGTGCTCCAAAATAAATGAATTTCGCTTTAAGAAAAAACGGTATAAATTGATGACAGTCATAAGAATTTCTGGGGTCTGATGTGAAAAGTGATATCCCGCTCAATGCGCTGCGAGCTTTTGAGGCTTCTGCCCGCCACCTCAATTTCACGAGGGCTGGCATGGAGCTTTTCGTCTCTCAGGCGGCGGTCAGTCAGCAGGTCAGGCTGCTTGAAGAACGATTAGGGGTGGTTTTGTTCAAAAGGCTTCCCCGGGGCCTTGAGCTGACCGACGAGGCCCGGCTACTTTTCTCAAAAATTTCTGAAGAATTTCATCGTATTGAAAAGGCGTACCGTCAGTTCGAAGGAGGAAAGGTCAGGGAAGCACTGTCGATTTCCTGTGTAGGCACGTTTGCGCTGGGCTGGCTTTTACCGAAAATTGAAGACTTCCAGCAGAGACACCCTGCTATCGAACTGAGTATCCAGACAAATAATAACGTTGTAAGCCTTGCCGGAGAGGGTGTCGATTTTGCTATAAGATACGGTTCTGGCAACTGGACTTCATCGCATAACGAACTTCTTCTGGATGCGCCGCTTACCCTGTTGTGTCGGCCTGAGACCGCAAAGAGACTACTCAAACCTGGCGATATTTCTGGCGAGACTTTATTACGTTCTTATCGTATTGAAGAGTGGGATAACTGGTTTGCTGCAGCAGGTATCCCTCCGTTCAGAATTAATGGACCTGTTTTCGATTCTTCACGCCTTATTATTGATGCCGTCATGATTACCGGTGGCGTAGCACTGGCTCCGGATGTCATGTTTCAACCGGAAATAAAACAAGGCTTGCTCGCCAGACCTTTTAATATTTACTCCAGTCAGGATGGGTACTGGTTAACGTGGCAGAGAGCCAGAAAAATGACCCAGTCGATGCAGATATTCCGCGAATGGATTAGTCAGCAAATAATGACCCCGTAGTTGACTCAGGTCCGATCTGTCATCACGCTTCGCAGCTCCTCTCTCAGCCAGCGAAGCGCCATATCGTTATCAAAACGTTTATGCCAGAGCAGCGAAAGGGCGATCTTCGGTGTTGCCACCGGCACAGGACTGCAACATAAACCGTAATGGGCGATCCAGTCATCCGCCAGCCCGGCGGGAACCGTGGCTAACGCGGGCATGCGCGCCAGCAGTGGCGGCAGAGAGGAAAAATGCGGCGTGACGTAGCGAATCGAACGTGCTTTTCCTGAAGCCGCAAGCGCGTCATCGATAGCGCTCCAGGTCGCCCCACGATAAGAAACCAGCAGATGATCATGCGCCACGTAATCCTCCAGCGTCAGCGGCGCAGGCAACGAAAGCTGTTGCGGGTGCCACAACGTACAAAAGTTATGTGACACGATCTTCTCACGTTGCAGCGTGGCGGGCGTGCTGTTGCCCACTGAAATGGCGAGATCAATCTCGCCACGTGCGACCAGCTCCGCATCCCGGAAGGGATCGCTGGCCGTAATCTGAAGTGTTATGCCCGGTGCGGTGCGCGTAAAGTGCGCATACAGTTCTGGCATGAGCCAGCGTTCAACCCAGTCGCTCATTCCCAGCCGAAAAACATGCGTTGCCTCCGAAGGCGAGAAGGAGGCGGGCTGAAAAAGTACATTCTGCATCTGCGCCATTAAAGGACCCAGTTCAGCGATCAGCGCTTCAGCTCGCGGGGTCGGCTCCATGCCCTTCGCCGTGCGCACGAAGAGTGGATCGCTGAACATGACCCGTAACCGGGCCAGAGCATTACTCACCGCAGGTTGCCCCAGATGCAGCTTTTCTGCTGCACGCGATACGCTGCCTTCCCGCCTGAGAACCAGCAGCACCGTCAGCAGGTTCAGGTCTATACGATGAAAATCATTTTCTCTGATAGTGAGCATCAGTTTAATCAATTTGAGTGATACAGGTTGCGTCAGGATACTGCCACCCACGTTGTGATGAAACTTTAGGAAGAGGAAATGATGAAAATTTTACTGATGCTGGTCGCTTCACTTATCGCATTCAGTCCGGTCCATGCGGCCGTTCAGCCGTCTGCACTGGATCAGCAGGCGCCGGGTTATTACCGCATGAAGCTGGGCAAACTGCGTATCACCGCCGTTTCCGACGGCACGGTCACGGTGCCCCTCAATACATTACTCACTAACATTTCGCCGGACAAACTCAGCAAAGCGATGGCCAGAGATGCGATGACGCCGCAGGCCGAACCTCCATCAATGCCTTCGTTATCGATGATGGCAAAAAACGCATCTTAGTCGATACCGGAGCGGGTGAGCTTTTCGGCCACAATGGCGGACATCTGCTGACTAACCTTGCCGCAGCGGGCTATCCGGCAGCGTCGATCGATGCTGTACTTCTGACCCACATCCATGCCGATCACTCTGGCGGTGTGATGCGTGCGGGCAAGCCTGCTTTTCCAAACGCTGAAGTTTACGTGGATAAACGGGATGTCGATTTCTGGCTTAATCCGGCTAACGTCAGCCGGGTGGAGGCCAGCCAGGCACATACTTTTGCAGAATCTGAACGGACGCTTCGCCCGGTTATCAACGCCGGGCTGCTCAAAACGTTTATCGCGCCAGCCACCTTAACGACAGGGATTCGTGCAGAGTCGACAGCCGGCCACACGCCGGGCAGCGTACTTTATCGCGTAGAGAGTGAAGGACAGACACTGGTGCTCTGGGGCGATATCGTCCATGCCAAAGCAGTACAAATGCCCGATCCTGAAGTGGCTATCCACTTTGATGTTAATCAGAAGCAGGCTATCGCTACACGTGAGAGGGTACTGCAACAGGCTGCCGACCAGGGCTACTGGGTGGCTGCCGCGCATATCGCTTTCCCTGGCCTGGGCCATGTTCAGCATGAGGGTAACGCCTATCGCTGGGTGCCCGCTAATTACAGTGCGCAGCTGGGGAAGTAGGTCTGAAGCAGCTTATGCCAAAACGGGGCGTCCATTCCGGATGCCCCTCACATTCACTCTTTTACTGAGCTGCCTCTGGCACCGGGCCTGAAGGCCTGTTGTTTCGCACTCCAGGCGATGATAAACGCAACAGTCATAAAGGCCAGCAGCGCCCAGGGAAAGGATCCTGCACTGGCGTTATTGAGAAGCAGACCGCCAATGACGCCGCCGCTGGCGATGGCCAGATTCCATGCCGTGGTCACCATCGCCTGAACAACATCGACATGGTTGCCTGCCGAATCGGCGGCGGCCGTCTGCATCTGAGTTGATGCACCACCAAACGACCATCCCCATACAATGACGGCCACAAACACCACAACCTGTTCCCGCATGCCCGCTGTCAGCGCCACAGAAACCGCCGCCAGTGCCGCAAGGCTAAGCAGAACCAGAAGGCGCAGATGGCGATCCACCAGCATGCCGGTAATCCAGATGCCGGCCAGTGCCGCAAGACCAAAAATCAGCAGGATAAGCCCGACGCTTGCGGCCAGCCCAGACAACTGCAGGAACGGTCCGATGAACGTATAAAGAATGTTGTGCGCCGTCATCCATAAAAAGATAACCGCGAGAACAGGCCTGACGCCGGGCATCCGGAAAACCTGCCATACCGGCAGACGTCGGTCAGCCTGCTGTCCCGGCAGATCAGGAACTGCAATCCATGCCCAGATAAAGAGAATCACGGCCAGTGCTGCCATGATCCCAAATGGCACTCTCCATCCCATCATGCTACCCAGCCATGCACCTGCCGGGGTTCCCACCGACAGGGCAACCGGTATCCCGACCATCGCAATCGCCAGAGCGCGGCCCTGCAATTCAGCCGGAACCAGGCGGCGCGCGTACCCCGCCAGAATTCCCCATGCAAGTCCTGCCGCTACACCCGACATGAATCGGGCCGCCATCGTCAGCCAGTAGCTGGACGAAAGGGTGGTAATGGTGTTGAAAATCAGGAAGGTCCCGACGGCAAGCAGTAGCACTTTTTTACGTCGCCACCCACTGGTCAGCACCGTCAAAGGGATCGCCGCGAGCAGCGATCCCAGCGCATAAATGCTGACCAGCTGACCTGCCATCACCTGAGAAACGCCAAGACCCGCGCCGATTTGCGGAAGCAGACCCGCCGGAAGGGTTTCCGTCAGGATGGCGATAAAGCCTGTCATGGCAAAGGCCAGCAGGGAAGCCAGGGGCAGACCCCGTTGAGTTGTGGTTTCACTGAATGCGGTATTGGCGTGCACGTTGGAACCTTTTTAAGTTTTTTAGCGTTTAAAGTCTGCGAGGCCAGTCTGATAACGGGCTGCCTGATATATATCGATCGGTATATATATTTGAAACTATAGGCCACCCTGCGGCTTGTCAAGAACATATGTATCGATTAGTATTTATATCCGGTCAGCGAAAACAGGAGCGGATATGGCACAGATGGGACGTCCACGGACATTTGACAGGGATGAGGCAATTCGCCAGGCGATGGCGCTTTTCTGGCAGCACGGCTACGAGTCAACTTCGCTTGCCATGCTCAAGTCGAACCTCGGTAACGGCATCACCGCACCGAGTTTTTATGCCGCGTTTGGTTCGAAAGAGGCGCTGTTTGAAGAGGTGGTTGAATGCTATATGGCGACTTACGGGCAGGTTAATGATTGCCTGTGGGACGACACGCTTGCCCCCCGTGATGCGATTGAACGGGCACTGCGTGCTTCCGCCAGAATGCAGACAGAGCAGGGGCATCCCAGCGGTTGCCTGATTGCACTATCCGTAAATACCTGTTCGCCTGCGAACGAGCACATCCGTAAGATACTGACAGCGCAACGCGATCGTACCCGGTCAGGCTTTTTACGATGTGTGACGAGAGCAAAAGAACGGGGACATCTGGCTTCCGGGACAGACGTGCGGGCGCTGGCTCTCACTCTTCACAGTTTTGAACTCGGCCTGTCAACGGAAGTCCGGGACGGAGCAACGGGTGAAGAACTCGATGCGGCGGTATCATCCGCAATGAAAGCCTGGGATGCTCATGCGCTGAGCGGTGTTGATTAAAAGAGAATGATGGGCAGGTTCAATGGGAGTGTGAGCCCGTCAGAGGGGGCCAATCTGCGGATAAATGCATTATCTGAACCAAAAGGGCTCGGAAAAGAAGGGACGGTTTACACGTCAGAAAAAGCCCGCACGGCGCGGGCATTCAGAACCCCTTACAATCCCACCAGCGTAATCTGCTTCTTAATCGTCAGTGCTTTATACAACGCTTTCGCCAGGCTGCCAGATTCCACCTCCCGGTGAGCGCCATCCGAATCGGTCCAGAACGATTTAATGCGAAGTATGGTATTAATACTGGTCACACGCTCCATCTCCAGCACCGCCAGCACAGGGTGGCGCATTTCGCCGAGTTCCTCTGTCGTATCCGCTTCAATGACCGCGGCGCGGGAGGCCTGACTGTCAAAGATAACGTGGCAGCGTGCGCCATTCAGGTTAAGAATGTCGATGACTTCATAAAGGCACTCAACAGCTTCTGCACTGTAGGTTGCGGGCACATTTAACATAGCAAATCCCTCTGACGCAAAACGTAGTGAGCAGCCAGCATAGGCGAACTCTAATCAGAGTAGAAGTTACTGTTTTTGAATGAGAAATGTAGATATCTAAGGTTACGATAACGCGCGTTATCTTAACTCCAGTTTAGGGTGGCACTATTTATAAGCGAAGCGTGTGTGAGTCCTGGCGACAGGCCGTGGATTTGACTTAAATAAAGTCCAGCATAAGGCAGACTAATCGTTCCAGCGAGGAATGTATTTACACAAGCATGCAGCGCGTTAGCAGCGTGCTTTCGACATTTTACAGAATGAACATTAGGTTAAGATTAGGATTTATCGCTGTCTGAAATAACCCCTCTCTGACACGGATAGCGCTGTCGGTTCAGGAAGCCACTGCCGAAAGAGCATGACTTGCGTCAGAGCCGGTTGGATGAAAGACTTATCGGATCTTCAGCATCAGAGCTTGTTTACCTGCCTGTTACCGAATCGCGCCTCATCAGAAACTCGTCATAAAACACCCCATTAACACAGAGCGCTCCGGTATCGGTCGCCCATTCAGTGAAACCGGCAGAACGATAAAGCGTACATTAAGGCGGCGTATCGTAAATGTTTTCACGTTTGATTCCTGAAGTTGTGGAATTTTAGTCTGGTATTGTGGTTCAGATTAACCAGAATGATTACGTAACCAGGCCTGTCATGTGTAACAAGTAAATGCCTAATAATCATCTAATAATTTGCTGGTATAGTGACGCAAAAAAATAGTGACGGGAGTTTATCTATGCTGAAGAAATACAGAGGTTCGCAAATCCTTTTTCACTGGCTGACGGTTTTGCTGATCATTGTGGCCTACGCCACGATTGAGCTGCGCTGGATGGCAGACAAGGGAACCTGGCAGCGCAATGTGGTCATGATCACGCACTTCTCCGCAGGCTTCTGCGTGATGATGTTAATGATGGCTCGTCTTTTTCTGCGCACCCGGACAAAAACCCCGCCGATCACACCACCAGTTGCGCGCTGGCAGACGGGGATTTCGCACCTGGTGCATACACTGCTTTATGCACTTTTTGTCGTCTTACCGATTCTTGGGCTGAGCTCGCGTTACCTGCGTGGCAAGGACTGGGCGCTGTTCGGGATAAACATGCCGGTTGCGACGATTCCGGCTCCCGCCACGGCCAGTATGCTGATTGACTGGCATGAAACTCTGGCCCCGTTAGGATACTGGTTAATTGGTCTGCACGCGGTAGCGGCGTTATTCCATCACTATTTTATGAAAGATGACACGCTGCGCAGGATGATGCCGTAACCGGGTGATTCAGAAACCAGAGCGGGTAATCGTTAATGTTCCGGTACCCGTCTGTCGGATAAACAGGAATTAAGGGAAAATCATGCTCTGGTTACTATCGAAATACGCCATCACGGCTTTTATGGTTGTACTGATATCAGAAGTCGCTAAGCGCAGCGATCGTCTGGGTGGCCTGCTCGCCGCCTTGCCTCTGGTCACCGTGCTGGTACTGATCTGGATGAAGCTGGAAGGGCAGACTCAGGAAAAAATCAGTGCGCATGCCTGGTATACCTTCTGGTATGTGGTCCCGACGCTGCCGATGTTTATTCTGTTTCCCTTCCTCTATCAGCGCACCGGCTTCTGGCTGACGCTGCTAATCGCCTGTGCGATTACTGTCGTTCTCTTCGCGCTTTGGGCGATGCTTCTGAAACGCTTTGGCATCATGCTGATGTAGTTCAGCAGTCAGGGCTCCTGATGACGCCCCGAAATGTTTTAGGCAGAAGTGAAATAATGATCCTGAGAACGTGCGACTCAGTGATTATGATCCCGCAGAAAAACGGTCAGCACATCTCTCGGCGGAACACTGCCGCATTCCGAGAGTAGCCAGCCGACCGCCCCACGATGGTAAGTACCATGAAGAAGCACATGATTCAGCATATCTGAGGCACTCATTTTTCCGTCACCCCCATCGACAAAACGGAACGTAATCGTTTCTGCTAAATCGGCCGGCGTCATGGAAGTCAGGTGGTTAATATACCAGTGGGTGCATTCGTCCATTCTGGCTTCTAGTTCCTGAACCGTCGGCGTTTCGGGCGTATTGAGCGCAGTGTACCCGTGCGATTGTCCCGTAATATTCGCTTTGAATATCGTGTCGGTGACAAAGATATGATTCATTAATCTCAGCATCAGGTGACGTTTTTCTGAATAAGCCGTTGCGCTGACCTCTTTGATACTTTTCAGCGTTTCGGCATCGATCCATCGTTTGTACTTTAAAAGTGTAAGAATTGATTCTTTGTCCATGATTTGCACCTGATTTTAGCTACAGTAGAGATCACTCCGATTAAACCACAATGGTTTTACGATGCCGACATCTTTAACTTCGACGCTTTATGCGCGCCTGCGTCTGCTGCTCTCTATCACAGCCGGACTGATTTGCTATTTTTTGATCTCTGATAAGCTTGGGCAGATGCAGCGTTTGTTGATTAGCTGGAACGTCTGGGCCTGGCTCTATCTCGGTATTCTCTGGTTTCGCATGCTGCGCACCGATGCAGCTGGGATCAAGCGGATTGCCCAGCAACAGGACCAGAGTGCCGCGCTGGTACTGGGGATGGTGATCGTCGCCTGTATGGTCAGCATTGTGGCTATCCTGAGCGAACTACCCACGCTGAAAGGGCTCTCCGACACCCCGCGACTGCTGCATCTGTTGCTGACAGCAATGACGTTGATTGCCTCGTGGGCCATGCTGCCCAGCGCGTTTGCGATGCATTATGCCCATCAGCATTATCTTTATCGGAATAACAATGTGAGTCCGCTGATCTTCCCGGACAAAACAAAAAATCCCGGTTACTGGGACTTCCTCTACTTTTCATTCACGATCGCCGTCGCCTCGCAAACGGCGGATGTCGCCACCGGTACGACAGAGATGCGTAAACTGGCACTGCTGCAGTCTGTAATCTCTTTTATTTTTAATCTGGCTATTCTGGGTCTGTCGGTGAATGTCGGGGCAGGATTGCTGAATTAAGCTGTTTTGTCATAAACCCATAGCCGGGTTTGTTTAACCCGGCATGTCAGGCTGTAACCCTATGGTCACTTATCGTGATTATAACAATGTGTAATAAGGTGTTAACTGCCTCTTCAACAGACACTCGCTGCCGTGTAAGTTCCTGAGTGTCTTACGCTTGTTATCCCGTAATCCGATAAGGAGAAAGAGAGTGAAAGCAACCGCAATGGTCACGACCAGCCTGTTAATGCTGATGAGCAGTGTTCATGCTGAAGGTCTGACGACATCGGCAGATGGTAAAAATCTCAACGTCAGTTTCGGCCAGCCCACCATTAAACAGGTGCTGCACTACCGTAAAATGTATGACAAAAAGCCGTTCCCCGATGCTGAGATTTATTACTACGATAACGGCACCTATAAGATCATTTCTCAGGGCGAAAACCACTACGGCGTTTACGTCATGCAGGGTAAGTTTGATGATGAAACCTTCACCGTGCGTTTTATTTCCCTGCCATCTGCTGACTGGGGCAATAAAACCGCCTTTCACCAGTTAACCTTTATCAAAAGTGACAGGCAGAACGTCTTTATTCAGAATGCGATTGTGGACACCGGCGAGGCCATTGCGCAGCAGAACGGCACCTATACGCAGGAAAAGAACACCGTCACGAACCCTGTTTCCACCAGCTGGAAAAATAAATAATGATGGGGTGGCAGCGGGTCTGCCACCCTGTTTTAACCACTCCGCTTCTCGCGCAGGGCTAATCCAGTCATTTTCTGACTCAGAAGTTAACCAGGACAATGGAATACCTTATCTTATGTCTCGCAGTGCCTGGTGCTGCCAGATACAAAACCCAAACACTCTTTAAAGGTCCTGAGGCGTAAATATGGACAATGTATTACCCCTGCTGGATGTGCAGGACGTCGCTTTTTCAGTCGGGGACCGTCAGCTACTGCGCCCGGTATCCCTGCAGTTACATCAGGGCGATAGCGTGTTACTCACCGGTCCATCCGGTAGCGGAAAAAGCACCTTCCTGAAAATCCTTGCTTCCCTCATCACGCCTACTTCGGGGCGAATTCTCTTCAGGAGCAGTGACATCGCCACGCTGAAAGCCGAAGAGTATCGCCAGCAGGTGTCGTACTGTTTTCAGACGCCGCAGCTGTTCGGTCAGACGGTTTATGACAATCTGGTGCTGCCCTGGCAGATTCGCCGCCTGAAACCTCAGCAGGACAAAATGGTCGCTGCGCTGGAAAGCGTAAACCTCTCACCGGACATGATGAATAAACCGGTTGAACAACTGTCTGGGGGAGAAAAACAACGCGTCGGGCTGCTCCGGAATCTGCAGTTTATGCCTCAGGTATTGTTACTGGATGAAGTCACCAGCGCCCTTGATGAAGAGAACAGACTGGCCGTGCTTTCATTGATTAACCGGATCTCAGCGGAAGAGAAGGTGGCCGTGGTGCGGATCAGCCATGATGTTAACGATATTCAGCAGGCTGAGCAGGTGCTTCGCCTTGAGCCACCCGAAAAGGAGAATGCACGTGAATCAGCATAATATCAGTGACACCTCTCTGATGCTGTCGCTGACGCTGGTCGTTATCGCGCTGCTTATCAGCCAGAAAGAAAAACTCGGTATGGGCAAGGATATTATCTGGAGTGTCTGCCGGGCGATTATTCAACTGGTTATTGTCGGCTTTGTGCTGAAGTCGATTTTCGACATCAATAACAGCTGGCTGACCGTGTTGATGGTGCTGTTTATCTGCGTGAATGCTGCGCTCAACGCACGCAAGCGCGGCAGGAATATCGACAATGCCTTTGCGATATCCTTTGTCGCTATCTTCAGTGGTACCGTCATCACGCTGACTATTCTGGTGCTGAGCGGCGCCATAGCATTTGTGCCGATGCAGGTTATTCCCATCTCAGGCATGATCGCCGGTAATGCCATGGTCGCGGTAGGGCTCTGTTACAGCAATCTGAACCAGCGTTTCAGTGACAATCACCAGAGAATCATGGAGATGCTCAGCCTGGGCGCATCGGTGAAGCTGTCGTCGGGACGCATTATCGCTGACAGTATCCGCACCGCAATGATTCCCACTGTGGATGCCGCCAAAACTGTCGGGCTGGTCAGCCTGCCGGGGATGATGTCCGGACTGATCTTCGCAGGAATCGATCCGCTCAAGGCGATTAAGTATCAGATTATGGTGACGTTTATGCTGATCGGGACCGCCAGCCTGTCAACGATCATCGCGGTCTACCTGTCCTACCGCCGGTTTTATAATGCCAGGGCGCAGCTGAAAATGGCGGACAGACCGCAGGACTGACTATTGCAGCTTCTGATGAAAACAGGTCTGTTATCAATCAGTGTTCGCATGTTCGCGAGCGCTATCTGATAGCAGACAACTCAGACGGTAATTCAAAGCGCTTATCTCAGCCCGGAAATATCCCGACAGGTTCGTGCAGTTAATCGCTTAACGTTATGCCTGATGGGCTGCTGAAATGGGTTGTTAATTCTGCCTGTTCTGATAGAGATCCCAGCGGTTACCATATAGGTCCTCAAATACCACCACCGTGCCATATTCCTCTTCACGAGGCGCCTGGCAGAATGTCACGCCTTTCGATTTCATGGCTTCGTAGTCGCGCCAGAAATCATCTGTTTGCAGAAAAAGAAAGACTCTTCCGCCACATTGATTGCCGATGAAACTTTCCTGTCTGTCATTAGAAGCGCGAGCCAGAAGAAGATTGCAGTCGCTTTCCGGGTGCGGTGTGACGACAACCCAGCGTTTACCCGGCTGCGGTATATCTTCAACAAGAGTAAAACCCAGCTTTTCAGTGTAATACTCAATAGCCCGGTCATAGTCATCAACCACAATGGCCACATATCCCAAACATCGCTTCTGTGTTCTCATTTCCGCTCCATCAGGTTTCAGGCATCGTTGTCTGTAAACAATGTTTTAACACAAACAGGTATCCTGAGGAGGTATGAATTGCTCCAGAAACTTCATCATTCGGTCGCGGTGATAAGAGACATTACCGGACCTTAGCCTATAATTTTCAACAAATTCCTGGCGCGGGGACTCACAATGTTCGAGGGATTTACGCATACACAAATCACCCTTTCTGAAGCAGTGCCCGACAGTGGTATCACTGGTTCTTCTTTGCTCAGCCAGAAAAACCCAAGCGGGCAATTTGAGCTGATCCTGACAGGTGGTATGGCGGCCAGCCTGACACCATGGGGGACGCGGAGTACATTGAATTCAGGCGGGCAATACACGATCCCGAAACTGTACATGGGATGATCGAAGATTATCGCGCCGGTCTTTCCATAGACAAAGAGCATGAACTTCACGATCGTCAGAATGGGCGACTGATTCAATGCCCGACGCTTTGTTTATGGTCAAAGTATGATGATCTGGAAGAGATATACGGAGATATAACGGGCATCTGGAAATCCTGGGCACCGCATGTTCGGGGTCAAGCGATAGCCAGCGGTCACCATATGGCTGAAGAGGCGCCGGAGGTAGTGACATCTGAGCTCCGGTTTTTTTTGTCGCAGGTGAGTTAACATCCACGCGTCAGGACACCAAAAGCCGCTAGTTCAGAACGACTGATAATAGCATTACGTAAGAAAAAATTAATTTAGCAACTATATAAATGTTTCATTCGGGGTCGTATTTTTTATCAGAAAACGGCTGCCGACCTTTTCTATTATCGCGTTCTTGCCTTTCCACTCGTTAAACAGCACAAAGAACTCATCGGCGCTGATATCAAAATCAATAAGTATGCCTTTATAATTCCCGCTGGATAACTTAAGACGTGCATCATTCAGGGTATAAGCCTTCACTGTTTTCATGATGAGCCTGCAATCAGTAATGACATGAGTGGAACAGATTCATACCACGTTATTATTTTAATAACACCTGTAAGGATGTAAAAATAATTGATGTTTCATTACAGTTAATGAACCGCTAATTTTTCGCGAGTCCATATCGGTATTGCGGGTGACCGTTTTCACCGGTTCAGAATGCTTTCGCGCGGTACAGCGATGATCCTGATATCCCGGAATAACTGCCTTTGCATCCTGGACTCAGGGTAAAATATTGATAGTATTCCTTATTTTATTTCATGCGCACAAAAGATTTACGGTCGGCAGCAAGCGCAGCACATTTCGTTTACAGGGTCATAATGAGCTTGATTATTATTTTCTCGTCGCAGGTCATATTTTTTCTAACCCCCTATGTGAAGGATGATGATCATGAAAACTGTAAAAAAACTGTCATTTGCTGCTGTCGCTGCACTGTCTGTGATCTCCTTTAGCAGCCTGGCTCAGACGATTTCTGTCACCTCATTAACCATGGACGGCGCGCAGGCAAAAATTGCCGCTCAGGCCCATGCTCAGAATGAGCAATATAAAATTCTGGAAGCCAGCACCAATAACCGCGTGCACATGACGGCTGAGCTTTACAAATAAAATTGTCGCGTCCGATGGAAGCTTCACTAAAAAACGATGGCAACGCAAATGCCGATCACTTCAGATGATCGGCATTTTAATTTTATTTTCACCCATCCTGTTTTCCCTCTCTCAAAAAAACCGGCCCTAACCTGTTGTAACAAAAAATTAATCTAAAAAGCGTTTTGGTCAACGATGCGTTTAATCTGCCCGCCTGATAATCCCAGCCTTGTATCTATTTTTGCACTCCAGCGATCGGTTAAAGAGAGAGCCTATGAACTTCAGGTTTACAATGCTTGCTGCCAACAGGCGTTTAATGCCCAACGCCTGGGATGTTGTGGCATTCCCGCTCATCATCGGCCTGATAGCGATGGCGGCGGTGGGTTTTGATCAAACGTTGTTGCCGATTGAAAGTTTAAAAACCCAGGTTATTTCGCTTAACCCTGAAAATTTACCCGATTACGCGCTGCGAACCACGTTGCGCATGCTGGTGGCTATGCTGGCCTCACTGGTATTTAGTTTGATCTACGGCACGCTGGCCGCCAAAAGTCGTCGTGCTGAAAAAATACTGGTACCCATTCTCGATATCCTGCAATCCGTTCCGGTGCTGGGCTATATCTCTTTTACCGTGACCTTCTTTATTGCGCTGTTTCCGGGGCAGGTGCTGGGCGTCGAGCTGGCGGCAATCTTCGCTCTGTTCACCAGCCAGGCCTGGAACATGACGTTTAGCTTCTATCAATCGTTACGCACCGTACCTGAAGATTTGGCCGAAGTTTCCCGCAGTTTCCATCTGACAGCCTGGCAGCGCTTCTGGAAACTGGACGTGCCTTTCGCGGTTCCGGGGCTGGTCTGGAACATGATGATGTCGATGTCAGGTGGCTGGTTCTTTATCGTGGCCTCCGAAGCGATCACCGTAGGTAATAATGCCTATACGCTGCCCGGCGTAGGCGGCTATCTGGCTCAGGCTATCCTGCATAAAGATATTCACGCCGTCGGCTGGGTGTTGCTCACGATGGTGATTGTGATTCTGGCTTATGATCAGCTGCTGTTCAGACCGCTTGTGGCATGGGCAGATAGATTCCGCATGGAAAATACCCGTTCCGAACGCGCGCCGACCTCCTGGGTGCGCGACCTGATCCGCCGAACCCGGCTGATTCAGCAGTTTATAAAACCACTCCGTCTGCTGTTTTCCTCGGTTGCGCGTATCAACTGGCGTTTGCCTGTCAGCAGGCCGTTGTTGCCGGAAAAAAACAGCAAAAATACCTCACGCCTGGCTGACTTTTGCTGGGGGGCGCTGGTCATTGCCGTCACACTCTATGTCGGCTACCGGGGAATCGCCTATATGCAGGGCCAGATCACCCTGGACGATGTCAGACATGTCTTTACTGCGGGCCTGATTACACTATTACGCGTGACCCTGCTGATTATCATTTCATCTCTGGTATGGGTGCCTTTAGGGGTGATGATCGGCCTGCGGCCTGCGCTGGCCGCAAAAATCCAGCCTGTTGCCCAGTTCCTGGCTGCCTTCCCGGCAAATCTGATGTTCCCGGTCTTCGTGATAGTGATTGTCCATTTCGATCTTAATCCGGACATCTGGCTTTCACCGCTGATCATACTGGGCACGCAATGGTACATCCTGTTTAACGTCATCGCGGGCACCACGGCTTTTCCCAATGACTACAAAGAAGCGGCGGCGAATTTCCATATCCGTGGCTGGCAATGGTGGCGTCAGGTGATGCTGCCGGCCATTTTCCCTTACTACATCACAGGCGCTATCACCGCGTCGGGCGGGGCGTGGAACGCCAGTATCGTGTCGGAATTTGTGCAGTGGGGAAGCACCCAGGTTAAAGCTCACGGCCTGGGCGCCTATATTGCGCAGATGACGGTCGCCGGGGATTTTCCAAAAATCATCCTGGGCATAGCCGTCATGTCGCTGTTTGTCACGCTGTTCAACCGTCTGCTGTGGCGACCTTTATACAAATTTGCTGAATCAAAATATCGCGCGAACTAGGGGATTTCTGATGACAAACAGCCAGGCGTTGCAGAACGCAGACGTACAAAAAATAAAAGCAGAAGATAGCGCAGCGGTCCTCTCTGTGAAGGGAATTAAACACGGCTATGCGACGAATCATGAAGAGATGCTTATTCTCGATGACGTCAATCTCACCCTGAAGGAAGGGGAGATCGTGGGGTTGCTCGGGCGCTCGGGCTCCGGCAAATCCACCTTACTGCGCATTATCTCGGGTCTGATCAGCCCCGGTGCAGGTTCGGTTGATTATCTCGGCAAGCCGCTGAACGGTCCGGCCAAAGGGGTGGCAATGGTATTCCAGACCTTTGCGTTGTTTCCCTGGCTGACCGTCTTACAGAATGTGGAGGCGGGACTGGAGGCGCTGGGTGTTAACGCGTCGGACCGCAGAACGCGCGCCCTGGCTGCCATCGATCTCATCGGTCTGGATGGTTATGAAAACGCCTACCCACGGGAGTTGTCCGGCGGCATGCGTCAGCGCGTGGGATTTGCGCGCGCGCTGGTGGTTGACCCGGTGCTGTTGCTGATGGATGAGCCTTTCTCCGCGCTCGATGTACTGACCGCTGAAACGCTGCGTACTGACTTACTCGATTTGTGGAACGAAGGGCAGATGCCGATGAAGTCGGTGCTCATCGTCACGCATAATATTGAAGAAGCCGTCTTTATGTGTGACCGGATTCTGGTGTTGTCCTCGAACCCTGGACGGGTGATGGCCGAAATCCAGGTGCCGTTTAAGCATCCGCGAAATCGACTGGATCCGGCATTCCGCCGTCTGGTCGATGAAGTCTATACCCGGATGACGGCCAAATCGGTTAATGATCCTGTGAAAAAGAGCGTGACGTTAGGCACCCGCCTGCCTCAGGTATCGACCAACATCATCGCCGGTCTGATCGAAACGCTTGCGGCAGCACCTTATCACGGCAGGGCGGACATGCCGGATGTGGCCCGTTCACTGCATCTCGAAGTGGATGAATTATTCCCGATTGCGGAGGTGCTTCAGGCGTTAGGATTTGCCGATGTCAGCGAAGGGGATATCGTCCTGACTCCGCCTGCGCGGATCTTTGCCGGATCAGATACCCAACCGCGAAAAGTGATGTTCGCCTCTCACCTGTTGCGCTACGTTCCCCTGGCGGCGCTGATAAAAAATGTCCTGGATGAACGTCCCGGACATCGTGCGCCACGTTTGCGCTTTGAACAGGAGCTTGAAGATTTCCTCTCTGACAGTGCAGCTGAAGAGACGCTGAACAGCGTGATTAACTGGGGACGCTACGCTGAGATCTTTTCCTACAATGACCAGACTGAGATCTTCAGCCTGGAGGATGTGGAGTTCTGAGTTTTAACGGAACAGTGACGGCTGTTCATGCAGTATACATGTGGGCCTGAAGGGACTCAGGCCACGAGCAGCGTAATGACGTTTAGTCTTTAATTATGGCGTTAACAATGCTCATACCTGCCGCATTGCTTCGTTTAGTCACGCGAACTGTTCCGCCAGCAAAATAATTGCCCACGGGTTCACAGACCTTTATCCGTCTTTGCAGGTCCGGGTCGTTAACCTCAACACCCGAACAGTCGTTACGCCCGCCGCCCGAAAACTCGCTATAAGCGGTATACGTGCTGAGGGTGCCGGGAAGTAGCCAGATAACCGTGGTCAGCAGCATATAGCTAAAAAAGGTCATGATCAGAACGGACCCTCCGAGCAATTTAGCGTTGTCCTTGATGCCGTTGACAGACTCTCCCTTACCCCATTTTTTTATGATCATAAAAAGAGCCAGTCCCAGCGGCAGGACGGCAAACCATAATGCGTCGAGCACAGGTTCAGTCAGAAAGGTATTGCGATCGATTTCATTGCACCACACAAAAAAAATCAATATGCAGCCCAGCGCAGCGATGATTATCAGCGCTGTCGAATAGTTTTTCATCAGTAACTCTCTCCCTGAGTCAATATTAAGGACATGGCGTGGAATAATCCCTCAACCGGCAGGTGTCCCGGTAAAGGATATATCAGGCGGAAGATTATCACGCCGGACTTTCTACAGACAAAGGCCATCCTCTTTTAATCGTCCAGTGGGCGTTATATGACGAACCGGAAGCCCGATGACGAATCCTTAATACCGCAATGTCATGTTAAGGTTAAAATCCTTCCACAACGTGAGGATAGCGAAATGATTGTCAGAACATGGCACGGATGCGTACCGGTCAGGCATGCAGAAGGCTTTGCAAATCATCTGCAGAAGACGGGAACAGAACATTCACAAGGGACGCCAGGAAATCTGGGCGCTTTTGTACGCAGAGAAACGCAGGGGGAATGGGAGCATTTTTTCCTTGCGACCTACTGGGAAGATTTGGAGGCAGTAAAAGCGTTTGCAGGTGAACATTATCAGATTGCCGTGACCTATCCGGACGACGAGCAATTTGAGCTGCTATCTGATCCTTACGTTTTTCAGCATAACGTTCAGACTGTAACGCCCCTGTAGTTTTTCCCGCCGCCGCAAGAGGGCGGCTATTAATCACCTGGCCGCCCGCTGAACAGAAACACCTGAGTAAAAGATCATGCCGTTTAACGCAGGGTTCTCAAGAATGCTTTCAATTGTAGATTGATCGATCTACAATCAATTTTCAGCACAGGAGAATCTCATGAAAGCAGCAGCAGGCAGACCCAGAGAGTTCGATCCCGAGGCGTTCCTCGATACAGCACTCGATTGTTTCTGGCAAAACGGATACCAGGCCACTTCCATGGCAGACCTTAAAAAAGCATCGGGTCTGGCAAGTGCCAGCATCTATAAACTTTATTCGGATAAGCGCGCTATTTACCTCGCGGCTTTGCAGCGCTACATGGATGAAGGTATTTCAAGAACAGTGAAGCGAAGTGCAGAAATGTCACCAGAAGCTGCACTGCGGGAAATGCTGGAATTTGTGGCTCAGCTTTCATCTGCGCCTGCTGGAGAGAGAGGTTGCTTTACTATCGCGGCAGCCAGTGAACTTTTGCCGGGTGACGAAGCGGTCAGAGCGAAAGTATCCTCAAAATTCAATCATATTATCAACGAATTAGAGAGCATCTTAATAAGAGGGCAGCAACAGCAGATCTTTCGTCAGGAGGAAGATGCGAGGATAATGGCATTAAGCATTTTCATGATGCTGGAAGGCATGAGGATATATGGCAAACTTCAGCCAGATATAGACGATCTCAGAAAAAGTAATGACTTTATTGTCAGGTCGGTACGGGTCAATACGCATAGCGGAGCCGGGAATACTGCGGTTAAGGCATCCGCATGATCGAGGTAGGTACCATCGTTCGTCGCCGGAAAAGAAGAAGAACCATGACTGTGCTTGAATATGAAGATGGCAGGGTCTTATGCGGCTGGGTCGAGAAAGGCCGTTTTTTCAAAAGACGTTTTAATCTGGCTGAATTACACATCTGCGTGCCCTGTTCAAACTTCTGGGCCCTGATGTAAAAGTGTCATGCTGGTCTGTTTTGTTGACGGGTTTATTAAAAACAATCACTTTTGCCCTGAGCGAAAAACAACCATCAGAATTGACACTCTGTAGCCTCTTATTCAGAGCATTGCTCCCGATCGCCCTGCGTTAACTTATTCTCCTCAATTCTGGAGGGAATCATGAATAACAGCAAACTTGTCGTTTCTCTGGCTATGGCCATGACGCTTCTTTGGGCTGGCGCTACCGAAGCTAAAACAGCGAAACAATCCGATGACCAAATCCGTCAGCTCATCATCGAAGACTCAATCGCAGCCTATCCTGGCGTGTGTGCCTGTCCTTTTAACGCTGCCCGTAATGGCAGCAGCTGTGGCGGCCGAAGCGCATGGAGCAAGCAGGGCGGTTATGCACCGATCTGTTATAAAAAAGAAGTTTCAAAGGAAATGGTCGAGGAATGGCGTAACAGCCATGACGCGTAAATAATCAGGGATGGATTTTATAACGCGATAATCTGAATTTTCAGCTGAGGGTCTTGCCTGAATAGTTCAGTTATTAAATCGGGATAGCATCGTTAATTAACGGTCAGCACGCATAAACTACCGGACAAATACATTGTCCGGTAGTCGGGTATTTTATATCGGCACTACCATGTGGCTTAGTTTTGTGCTGGCTGAGCCTGCTGGTTTTTTTCAGCTTCTTTATGTTTCTTCTTCGCCATATGGTGACCCACTGCACAGCCCGCTGCCGCTCCGGCGACACCATGATGAGCAACATGACCTGCCACGCCGCCTACTGCAGCTCCTTTCAGACATCCTTCGGCATTAGCCTGTAAATTCACTGACAGAAACAGGCCGGTAGCAATAACGATAGCTGATAATTTTTTCATCACTTAATATCCTGGTAGTCATAGTTGCACGTTGAACTCATCAGAGCATAGCCACTCTTTTGGGCATTTAACTTGCCGGGATACAGGAATCACGATGTTAGTTACCAGTGGTTACGCTTTTCGCGTAATAAGCAGAACAGTTGGCGCGTTTTTAATCAGATGTTAATCCGAAATCATTTAAGAACGCATTCAGGCAGCATTTATTACTCTTCAGCCAGGCTGACTGACTTTAGCCTGCGGAAGCCAGAAAGAGAATCGGGTGCCATTAAGATCGTTTTTTTCACAGGAGACTGTTCCACCATGGGCCAGCACTATCGCTTTAACAACCGCCAGACCTAAGCCTGTCCCGCCACTCAGGCGGGAACGAGAATCATCGGTGCGCACAAACGCATCCCATATCGTCCTGGCAAAAGCCTGATCGATTCCCGGTCCCTCATCATCTATATGCACCGCGACGCCTTCCGCATCCTGCTCACAGGAGATCATGACGACACCCGGGGTTGAATAACGACGGGCATTTTCCAGAAAGGCCAGCAGCACCTGCCTGAAGCGTAAAGCATCGCATTCAATGATGGCGGGATTAACTTTCAGCACGAGTGAGTGGTGACTGGCTTTGAAATCCTCTTTCACCAGTTCAGCTAACGATTCAATCTCACTTTTGATATTCACGCGCTCATAGTGAATAGGCAGATGTCCCGACTGGGCCAGACTCAGCGTGCGGAGATCTTCAATTAACCGCGTCAGGCCATCGGTCTGATGAATCAGATTAACGAAGAGCTTATGATCGGGCGCAAATATGCCGTCAGCTAAACCCTGAAGTCTCCCGCGTAATATCGTCACCGGGGTTCTTAATTCATGTGCGATAGCAGCGTTCCAGGTCCGGCTATCGTTTGACAGGGTTTCAAGGGTTTCCGCCATGCGGTTGAAGTCTTTGACCAGCGCATTAATCTCACCGATTTTTATTACGCCTTCACTGGCTCGTGCACTCAAATCACCTTCCGCGACGCGTTTTGCACTGTGAGTCAGCGACTCCAGAGGAACGATCATCTGCCGCGCAAACCGTGCAGAAAAAAACACCGAAACGGCTATCGTCAACAGCGTAGTCACCAGCAGGGTAATCCAGTCGCTGGCTGTCCCCTGGTCGAGATCGAGCGGAACAAGCTGACCTGAAAATAATCCAATAACGGTCGGATAAAGTGAGTAGGTGGCAAACGAGGTCAGGAAGGAATAGATCGTAACTTTGACGATGAGCCAGTTCAGCTGCCCGCTTAGACCACGCTGCTTCATTTACTCTCTCCCAAGCGATAGCCGAAGCCCCTCACATTTTGCAGCAGTCCTGATACCCCCGCGTCATCGAGTTTCCTGCGTAATTTACTGATATGGCTGTCAACGGTTCGCGGTAACGTGTCACCTTCCGGAAAACACGCGTCCAGCAGTTCATCCCGGCTGAAAACCCGGTTAGGTTCGCGCACAAAATGGGTGATCAATCTGAACTCGGTTGTGGTCAGGCGGGGGGCGATATCCGTCCCGTCAGGTTTAACCACCACGCTGTGCTGCTGCAGGTTAATGGAAAGCGATCGGGTAGAGTAAATATCTTGCGAACGCGTGATAACCTGGGTACGTCTCAATACGGCCTGAACCCGTGCCACCACCTCAGCAGGATTAAACGGCTTAACGACATAATCATCGGCCCCAATACGGAGTGCGGAAAGTTTATCCACATCATCGTCGTTGGCCGTAAGCATAATGACCGGGGTATTTCCGCGCCGACGCACTTCGGCCAGTACCTGCCAGCCATCCATCACCGGCATGCGGACATCCAGTATGATCAGCTCAGGTGAGGATGTCGCACAAAACGCCAGGGCTAACGCTCCGTTTTCCGCATGACTTACCGTGTAACCGGCATTCTGCAGATAGGCGGTTAATATTGCGGCTATTTCAACATCATCTTCGACGATTAAAATCACGCTGCTGTTCATCCTTATCCTGTCTTCGAACTGTATCGGCCCGGACGGCGACGGCGCAGATCTGATTATGAAAGACCGCCGCGGGGCTCGTACTAAAAGAGTGTTAACGTCGCCATGGCTTCAGGGACGTTGTCATGATGATATCAGGTCCGTGAAACAATAAATCAGACGAGATACGCGCTGGGCGCGCAGTTTGCATATCATTTTTCATGCGCACTCAGCCTGTTGCGCAGTGTCATCACGGTGACAAAAAACAGCGGAACAAAAATAACGGCCAGAACCGTAGCGCTGATGATCCCCCCGAAAACGCCGGTGCCGATGGCATGCTGGGTTTCGCTGGCGGGTCCTGAAGCCATGATCATCGGGACGACGCCCAATCCGAAAGCCAGCGAGGTCATGATAATCGGCCGCAGACGCATTCTGGCCGCAGTGATTGCCGCTTCACGCAGGCTCTTGCCCTCCTGGTGTAACTGTCTGGCAAACTCGACAATCAGCACGGCGTTCTTAGCTGATAGCCCAATCACCGTAATCAACCCCACTTTAAAGAACACGTCATCAGACAATCCGCGAATCATCACGGCGGCGACAGCGCCCGCGATCCCCAACGGAATCACCATCAATACGGAGAGCGGAATGGCCCAGCTCTCATATAACGCGGCTAACACCAGGAAGATCACCAGGACAGAGAGCGCCATCAGCATAGGTGCCTGTGCAGCAGACAGCTGCTCCTGCAACGACTGGCCGGTCCATTCAACTGCGAATCCCGGCGGCAGCTGTCTGGCCAGCGCTTCCATCTCCTTCATGGCATCACCACTTGACACACCCGGCGCAGCACTACCGGAGAGCCTCATCACGGGATAGCCCTGATAGCGGACCTGCTGGAGTGGGGCTGACGACCAGACCGGCGTTACAAAGGTCTTCAGCGCCACCATCCGGTTTTCACTGCTTCGGACATACAAATTGAGGATGTCATCAATCTGCATACGATCGTTCGCCTCTGCCTGAATAATCACCTGCTGCATCCGGCCTTTATTCGGGTAATCGTTGACGTAGAGCGACCCCATCGCGGCGGAGAGCGTGTCGCTGATGCTGGCGAACGAAACGCCCATGGCACTGGCCTTTTCACGATCAATATTCAGCCGGACCGTCGTCCCCGGCGGCAAACCGTCCGGATACACCTGGGTGACTTTGTTGCTTTTCGCGGCAAGCTGTAAAAGCGTATTCTGTGCGGCTTCCAGCGCCGCATAACCCTGATTCGCACGATCTTCAAGTCTCAGCGTAAAGCCCGATGTGTTTCCCAGCTCCTCGATGGCTGGGGGCATCATCGTCATGATGGTGCCTTCCGGCGAGTCGCGCATGGCCTGCCCGACAAATTCAACTTCACCCCGGGTCGTGTTATTGCCGCGTTCTTTACTCTCTTTCAGTACGGTGAAAGCCAGTGCGGTGTTCGCCCCGGCACCGGAGAAGCCAAAGCCAATGATGGATTGATTGGTAGCGATGGCGGAACGCGAATTCAGGGCTTCCTCATATTTTTTTACCACTGCCAGTGTCCGCTGCTGAGTGGCCTCTGCCGGTAGCTGAAACGCCGTCATGAAATAGCCCTGATCTTCTTCTGGCAGAAAAGCGGAGGAGAGCTGACTGAATGCCAACCCGGTGCCTGCGCACAGGGCAATAAATAACAGCATCATCCGGCCAGAGCGCTTCAGAGTCACGCCTGTCCAGCCCGAATAGCGGTTTGTCAGTCGATCAACGCCGCGGTTGAACAGGCCGAAAAAACCGCGCCGGGCATGATTGGAAGGCATTTTAAGCAGCGTCGCGCACAGTGCGGGCGTCAGGGTCAGGGCCAGCAACGCGGAGAACAGAATCGCGGTCGCCATTGAGAGGGCAAACTGCCGGTAGATGATGCCGACTGAACCGCTGGCGAAACCCATGGGGATAAAGACTGCCGTGAGAACCAGCGTAATGCCGGTGATGGCACCCGTTATTTCGCGCATCGCTTTAGACGTTGCCTCGCGTGGCCCGAGGTTTTCCTCACGCATGATGCGCTCAACGTTTTCAACCACGACAATTGCATCATCAACGATGATGCCGATGGCGAGCACCAGTCCAGACATTGTGAGAACATTGACGGAGAAGCCAGCGAGCAGCATGACGGATAGCGTGCCCAATAAGGCAATCGGCGCGACAATGGCGGGTATGAAGGTATAGCGGATGTTCTGTAAGAACAGATACATCACCACGAACACCAGCACCATCGCTTCGAGAAGGGTGTGGATCACCTTCCCGATTGAGAGCTTTACGAAGGGCGCGGTATTGAAAGGGATCGCGTATCGGATGTCCTCCGGCATCGACAAACTCAGTTCCTGCATCCGGGACGTGACCGCCGCTGCGGTCTTTACCGCGTTGGCACCGGGCGCCAGCATAATCGCTGCACCGGTTGAGTTCTGACCATTTTCACGCATCAGCATGCTGTAGCTCTGGGAGCCGGCCTCCACTTTTGCCACGTCAGAGAGTTTGACGCTGGAGCCATCCTGATTCGCGCGCAGCACAATGCGGCCGAACGCTTCCGGCGTGGTTAACTGACCCTCCACCGTTAAGGGAAGGGTAACCATCTGACCGGGCAACGCGGGCTCGTCACCGACCCGTCCCGGGGCGATTTGCGCATTCTGCTGGGTGATGGCGGCAGAAATATCACTCATCGTCAGATTCAGTGAAAGCAGTCTGGCCGGATCAACCCAGATGCGCAGGGCACTTTCCGCGCCGAACAGCTGAACGCGTCCTACGCCAGGCAGCCTGCGCAATTCTTCAACCACGTTTCTGGCCATGTAGTCACTTAACGCTTCGCTGTCTGTTTTCCCGGCTTTAGAGGTCAGACTGATAATCATCAGGAAGCCGGTGTCGGCAGATTCAACCTGAAGTCCATTCTGCCGTACCGTCTGAGGCAGGCGGGATTCCACCGTCTTAATACGATTCTGAACATCAACCTGCGCCAGTTCAGCATTTGTGCCCGGTTTAAACGTGACCGTAATGGTCGCCTGACCCGAGGTGTCAGTGGATGATTCAAAATAGAGCAGATTTTTAACGCTGGAGAGTTCGCGCTCAATCAGGCTGACAACCGTGTCGTTCATCGTCTGCGGCGACGCGCCTGCCCATGTCGCAGTGATGGTGACATTCGGCGGTGCCACTGAAGGATAACGGGCTACCGGCAGTTTGGGGATCGCAATGATCCCGAACAGTATAATGAACAAGGCGACAACCCAGGCGAAAACCGGGCGCATGATGAAAAACTGAGCCATTTTACTCTCCGGCCTTCATGGTCAGATTGGCAGGTGTGGCAGTTGAAATCACTGCCGCGACTTTCATACCGTTGCCCAACTTATCCATGCCCTGGACAACAACACGGCTGCCGGCAGGTAAGCCTTCGGCAATGCGGTAGGCGCCATGGGTTAATTCCCCGACACGGACCTTGATCTGGCGAGCCTGTTGCTGGTCGTCAACCACCCAAAGCTCGGCGTTTCCTTGCTGATGCGAGACCGCCTGCTGGGGAACCAGCAGCGCATCCTCATAATGCCGACGCGGGATCTCAACCCGCACAAACATGCCGGGCAGAAGTTCACGATCCGGATTACTGACCTCAATGCGCACCATCACGTCGCCCGTCGCGGTATCCACGCTCATTCCGGAAAAAAGAATCCGGCCCGGCTGCGGATAGACCGTGCCGCCAGGTAACAAAACGTTGACCGGCAAGCCTGCGGCGGCATCCTGATGCGTTGCCGCCTGCTGGCGCAACGGGTGGTAAACCTCAGCGGGCTGGTGGACGTCCACATAAATGGGGTCTGTCTGGTAAATGCGAGCCAGAGGCGTGCTGTCGCTGGCTGTGACATAAGCGCCTTCAGAAACCAGAGCCTGATCGATACGTCCGGATATCGGTGCCTCTACGGTGGCAAAACTCAGATCAAGCTCTTTGCGCCTGAGCGCGGCGCTGGCCTGCGCGACATCTGCCGCCGCCTGGCGGGCATTCGCGATGGCCTCATCAAAACTTTGACGGCTCACTGCACCTGTTTTCATGAGTGGCCGCAGACGCGCCGCCTGCTGCTGAGCCTTGTCATTGGCGGCCCTGGCACGCAGTAAACCGGCCTGGGCACTGGCCACTTCCGCTTCAAAGGGCGCCGCATTAATCTGGAAAAGTGGCATTCCCTTTTTAATTTCTGCGCCCTGTTCAAACAAACGGCGCTGAATAATACCGCTGACCTGCGGCCGTATTTCTGCTGTGTGCAGCGCATTAACGCGACCTGGAAGCGTCTCGTTGACCGATAAAACCTGTGGCTGGATCACCGCAATGGCAACCTGAGGAGCAGGGGCTTCGGCTTCCTTAATGGCTTTCTCATCGCAGCCCGTCAGCGCGGCAATCAGGGCAACCAAAAGTAAAGGCAGCGAAAAGTGTTTGAGGGACAACATGGATTTCTCGTCTCTAAGAGTGATGACCCATGTTATCGGACACGCGTTTATTCGCCGTTGAGGGTGTGTTGAGATTGTGTGTAGAAGCGAAATTTATTTACTTTATTGTATTGCCAGCGAAAAAACGGCTGGCAATACAAAAATCTGACTGTATTCATTTTCAGAACAGCGTACGGCCTGAGGGCATAATATCGCACCACTGTTTTTTGTAATGCCAGCCTGGGTTGTAGGCCCCCAGAGAAAAAATAAATTTTTTATCTGATGACGCAGCTAACCCTCTGGCGTGCTGGATATTCTCCCAGAGCAAAACAGAGCCAACCCCCATCGATTTAAACCGGGGATCTATCCCGCCATTAAAGTCTTCGAAGTAATACCATGTTGGGCACTCAACTTTATAATTGAGATCAAACGCGCATGGTGAGTCATTGATGAATAAGACTTTGCCGAAAATCATGTCTCTGAACGTGGTGAACGTCTCAGTCAGGATGGCGGTGTCAGTACACTTAAGGCTGTTTTGCCAACGCAAATCGAACAGGTGCTGATAGATAGCGGAAAGTTCAGCAGGAGAAAAAGAGGTCACATCTTCGACTGTTCCGCCCGCTTTTCTGAATCGCCGGACCTCACCGGCACGTTTCTTAGCGGTTTTCACGGAAAAGTCAGACTTGATGTGAGCCATTTTCTTCTTAAACAGGTTGTGACGGATGCTGTTAAAGATGACGCCCTGAGAATGGGGCGATAAGCGCTTAGTTTTAAATGGAAGAATGACTTTTTCACCCGCCTTAATCGGGAGGATAAGATCATCAAAAACAAAGGGAAGATGGGATTTTTTATATTCCAGCGAGCCATTGATAGAAAACACGGCGGCAATGGGTTGTCCATGCCGCCTTTTCATGTAGTAGTGAATCCGGACGCCTTCACGCTGAGCAAGATAAGCGAGAACGCGGGGATGGGTGCAAACACTCCCCCCAAATGCAGCGTAAATTTGAGCGTATGCGGATGGCGTACACGCTTCCCAGCCGGTATTTTTAAGTTTTAAGTGTGTTGTAAACATGCCTGTCACCTGAAGTGTAACGCGAGAGTCCGCCTGAGAATCCGTGCGGAAATATTTCATGACGGGCAAGGGTGTAATTGATGGATATTAAACAAGGGGTAAACAAATGCAGGGATTTATACTATAAATCCTCTTTGTTTAGCTTCTACACATGTTCTACACAAAGTCTGAACTGACTCTCCATAAATAAGTGCAGGAAAAACGTCATTTATTAAAATAATAATAAGTTCATGAAAAAAAGTTTAAATAAAGCTTGATCCCAAATGGCAAAAATTGTTCAAATCAGCTCGTGGAGTTTGCAGGGTGTAAGGATATTTAAGAATTGTCCTTTGCGCATGGAATATAAACAGAATCTAAATGAACAAGTTTAACGAAATATCTGCAATGTTGTTGAGCCTGGCGATAGTTATTAGCTTTATACTGGTCTGGTTTACGGCCTGATAGGTAATTAAGTCAGTATAGGGGATTTATCATCAAACCTTAATTTAACCTTAAGCTCACCATAAATAATGTAACCAAAATAACTTTTTAATTGTTTCTCCTGTTCGGGAAGCGTTCTGTTAATGCTTTCCTTTGATCAACCAGATTAAATGGCACTATCATGAAAAAAATCCTTATTACCGGTTCTACAGGTTTTTTAGGCGGAGCTGTCGTAGCAAATTTATTACAGAACAGCGTTAAGGATCGACTGCTGCTGCTGGTCAGAGGCGAAACGGTTGAGGAAGGGTTAAACAGGCTTAAAGCAAACCTGAGGAACTTTGGCCTGAATGAGTCTGCAATCAACACGATAGCACCTGAGAATATTATTCTGGGGGATCTGGCGTTAACGGAAAACTTTATTAACGACTCACGGCTTGATGACGTTACTCACGTCATTAACTGTGCTGCGGTTGCTTCTTTTGGTAACAATCCCACGGTCTGGAAAGTCAACGTCGAAGGCACATTCCAGTTCGCTGAGCGGATGAGCCGCGTCGAAGGGTTAAAAAAATTTATTCATGTGGGAACCGCAATGTCATGTGCGCCGGAACCCGGTTCACTGGTCACGGAGGGCAGACTGGACTCCAGCCGTGATCAGCACGTCGTCGAATACACCTGGAGTAAGGCAACGATTGAGAAGCTGATGACCGAAAAGCTGCCGGGGCTGCCACTGGTTATTGCCCGACCGTCGATCGTAGTGGGCCACTCCGATCAGGGTTGTCTGCCATCAGCCAGTATTTTCTGGGTATTCCGCATGGTGCTGGCATTAGGGAAATTCACCTGCGACCTGGATGATCGTATTGACGTGGTTCCGGTTGATTACTGCGCCGATGCGCTGGTTCTGCTGCTTGACGCAGAGGACGTGATCAATGAAGTCATTCACATTTCTGCCGGAACACACAGTAGTGTGACGTTCGCCGAAATTGATGAGGCGATGGCCAAAGCATCCGGAAGCAGGGCGCTGGGTGTTGATTACCAGAAGGTTTCGTACAAACAACTTTCTGACAGCCGGAGAACGTTTAAGGATCTTTTCGGACCCTGCAACGAACGGATCATGCTGCGCGCCATGAACCTGTACGGACATTTCTCAAACCTGAACGTGGTGTTCGATAACTCCAAACTGCTGCAGCTTGGCATGAACAAGCCTTCCCGGTTCACCGATTATCTGGACCGCTGTGTAGTGACGACGCGTGATTCAACCATTGCTGAACTGATGGCCGTTGATTTTAAGTAGTCCGTCTGAAAGCCCGGGAAGCAATCCCGGGCGATTCCTCAATAAAATCCCCCAAAATGCACCAGCATCCTTCATCGAAAACCTCCTCAGAATTCCCTGAAACGCGTCTTAATGACTCCAGACTTATTAGGTCTGGAGTCACAGATAATCTGTGGTTAGAATGGCCCGCTTTGCAGTAACAAACAGGTATCGATGTGACGATTACGTTGACTCAGACCGCCGACCGTTCAGCGCATGTTGGCCGCCATGTTCTGATCTGGCTGGAGCAGGTAAAAACGGCCTCGCTTGGCGAGCTGGATAATTTTGGTGATGAAGGCACGGTAGAGCAGGTGATGAAGGTCTGGGTAAAACTGTCGTTGCTGATCAGCCGGCGGCGTCCGGAGATCGCCATCTCTTCTTTATTGAAGCATGTCCTGCCCAACATCGGATCGCAGCCACTCAAAACGCTGAACCGTTTACGCCTCAACCGGCTCTACAACATCCTGATCGCCGACGGTAAAAAAGAGGAGGCACGCCGGGTATTCGCGTTAACTAAACAGTTCCTCGCCTGGGCGGAGATGCAGGGCTATCTCGATCATTCACCCATCGCCTCAATGAAAAAACGGGATGTCGCGGGTCGCGCCACGCCGCCGCGCAGCCGGCAACTCACCGATGCAGAAATCTGGGTCTTCTGGCACGGGCTGGATAACTGGGCGCTATCGGAGCAGGCACGCTGGGCGCTGCGTTTATGCCTGGTCAGCGCCCGGCGGCCGGATGAGATTGTGCAGGCGCAGAAAGCCGAGTTCGATCTGCAGTTAGGCTTGTGGATGCAGGGCACACGTAATAAATCGCAGCGGGAACATGTGCTGCCGATTTCGCCGCTGATGCGTCAGTGTATCGAAGCGTTGCTGCGCGCCGCCGATCCCGATTCGCCCTGGCTGGTGCCCGCACCACGCGATCCCCAACTGCCGCTGTCAAAAGGTGCGCTGAATCAGGCATTGCGCCGCATGATCCGCGCCCCGCGCGGGCTGGGGCTGGAGGCTTTTACCCCGCGCGACCTGCGCCGTACCGCGCGATCCAAGCTTTCTGCGCTCGACACGCCGAATGATGTTGCCCGAAAGATCATGAACCATGCGCTGGAAGGCATCGACCGGGTATATGACACCCATGACTATCTGAGCCAGATGCGCAGCGCGATGAACACCTTTTCAGATGCGGTTGAGCAGATTATTGAATGTGACAGTTATCATCTGCTGCGACATCGCTATGATGGTGAGACGCTTGCCCTGGATGAGCTCTCTATCATGGCGATGTCACGCTAACTAGCGGTCAGCAGACTCGCTGACCTAAAACTCGCCTCTTTCCCGCTCTTTCATTGCGGAGGGCTGTTACAGCCAGACCTCTCCCTGAAAAATTTCGTATTAACCATTAACAAAATCTTGCATTGATAATCGCAATGCGTATATTTCTCATTTGCTTTAAATGTTAATCACACCCGCGCGAAGGCGCTCACGGAAAGGTTTTGATTCCTCAAACCTTAAGCAGGGCAGCGATGCTCGCAGGACGCAGGGTCGTGACAGTGGCAGCATAAAAACATAAAGATAATTGAGGAATTAATGAACGCTTTCGATCTTAAGTACCCCAGGGTTAATCGCACGCCTGCTCTCCAGCGTCCGTTCCGCTTCTCCTTACTGGCTATTTTCATCGCCTCATCGCTCATGCATAACGTTGCTCATGCCGCTGAGACTCAGACACCTGCTCCGGGCGATGATCAGACCCTGACCGTCACGGCTTCAGCCGATGATTCCGTGACAACGTCACCCGAGACCGATTACAGCGTGCCGGTGACCCGTGCGGGCACGAAAATGCTGGGCACCGTGCGGGATGTGCCGCAGTCAGTCAGCATCGTAAGCAAGCAGCGAATGGCCGATCAGCAACTTCAGTCGCTGAATGATGTGCTGGCGAATACCACCGGCATCCGCGGCATCAGTGGGGACATGGACCGCACTAACTACTATGCGCGCGGCTTTATGATCGACAACTACATGGTTGATGGTATTCCCACCGCCTTTGCCCAGCGCTGGAACCTGGGTGATGCGCAGACTGATATGGCTCTGTATGAGCGCGTTGAAGTGGTACGCGGGGCGACCGGTCTGTTGACCGGCCCTGGCAATCCGTCAGCCGCGATCAATATGGTGCGCAAACATGCAGACAGCAAAGAATTTGGCGGCACCGTCTCCGCCAGCTACGGCAGCTGGAACAAACAGCGTTATGTAGCCGATCTTTCTGCGTCGCTCAGTGAGTCAGGCAATGTGCGTGGCCGCCTGGTAGCAGGCTGGCAGGATAACAACAGTTTCATCGAACGCTACGGCGCGAAAAAACAGTTCATCTATGGCGTGGTAGACGCTGACCTGACTGACTCTGCCACGCTGTCAGTCGGCTACGAGTTCAGCCAGGTCAATACCGATTCCACCATGTGGGGCGGCGCACCGCGCTGGTACACCGATGGCACGCAGATTCATACCCGTCGCGGCTACAACACGGCCCCGGACTGGGCCTATAACGATAAAGAGAACCGTAAACTCTTTGTGAACCTGAAGCAGGACTTCGATAACGGCTGGAACATCACGCTGAATGGTGCACACAACGAGATGCGTCTGGACAGTAAGCAGATCTATCTGGATGGTTATTTCGATCGGAATACCGGCGCGGGCGTCTCTTCCTATGCTGACTATCCGGTGGTGGGCGGAACCGGTTATAACACCGGTAAACGCAAAGTGGATGCAGTGGATGCCTTTGCCAGCGGCCCGTATGAACTGCTGGGTCGGCAGCATGAGCTGATGGTGGGCGTCAATTACACCCGCCAGGATAACAAGTACTTCAGTACCTTTGAGAACATCTCATCAGCGTCGCTGGGTAACTACAACGATTTCAACGGTCAGTATCCGGAGTCTGCCTGGACACCGCGTCTGCCTGCGAGCGACACCCAGCTGGTTCGTCAGAAATCGACCTACATGGCGACCCGCCTGTCACTCGCCGATCCGCTGCACCTGATTCTCGGCGCCCGTTACACCAACTGGAATCGCGAAACCCTGACGGGCGAAGCGGAAGAAAACAACATCACCCCGTATGGCGGGCTGATTTATGACTTCGCCGAAAACTGGTCGGCTTACGCCAGCTATACCTCGGTGTTCCAGCCACAGGATTATCGCGATGCCAGTGGCGCTTATCTGTCGCCGGTCATCGGCAAAAACTACGAGGCAGGCCTGAAATCGGACTGGATGGACAGTCGTCTGACAGCCTCGGTTTCCGTATTCCGCACCGAGCTGGATAACGCGGGTGAAGCCACCACTCAGACGATTCAGGGTTCAGGCGACGTTGCCTACATTGGCCGTAAAGGTGTGGTGAGCCGGGGCGTGGAGTTCGAAGTTAACGGCGCATTAACCGACAACTGGCAGATGACCTTTGGCGGCACGCGCTACATTGCGGAAAACCGCGATGGCAGCACCTTTAACCCGCAACTGCCGCAGACCAGCTTTAACCTGTTCAGCAGCTATCGCCTCCCGACGCTACAGCAACTGACGCTGGGTGGCGGCGTGAACTGGCAGACCCACGTCTGGAGCGACGTCGGCGGGCCGGAAGGCAATGGCACCTGGCGCGCCCTTCAGGGCAGCTATGCGCTGGTTGATCTCTTTGCCCGCTATCAGGTGAACAAAAATCTGTCGCTGCAGGGCAACCTGAACAATCTGTTCGATAAAGAGTATGACACCAACGTGGCCAGCTCGGTGGTTTACGGCGAACCGCGTAACGTCTCGGTGACCGCCAGCTACACTTTCTGATTAATCCTTTTGATCAGGCAGTCTGTGAAAAACGCCTCGGTTGAGGCGTTTTTCACAATATTCCACGCCCGACTCCGGTAAAACGCAGCGCCAGGTTAAAACCCTCTGCCGCCTCCACCACGATCGCCTCAGCCTGCTCCTGAAAGGCAATATTTCCCGCCAGCAGCGCGCGCTTCACCTGGGCGAGATCCTCTGTTTCAAAACCCAGCGCGACCATGCGGGCGCTGCCATCGTAGTCTTCGGGTAGCGGGCCAAATCGCGGCTGTGCATATTCTGCCGAAGCAAAGCGCACCGTGGCGGCACCGGCGCGCAGGACAAAGGCACCTTCGGGACAGGCAAGCACTTTCGCGGCACCAAACAGTCGGCTATAAACCTGGGCGGAGAGCGCCGGATCCTGCGCCACAACCACAAACTCACTGATGTTCCTGACGCCATTGGGATGACGCTGCCAGGCAGGCTGCCATACCGCTTCGGGCGTCAGATGCTGGCAGAAAAAGCTGCGACCATTGGGTATCAGCGAAGGCCGCAGCCGCACGGTGCGAAAATGCGCTTCACTGACCGAACCGTCGGGCAGGGTGACAGGACGATGAAAAGCGGCGGGGGGATCGCCATCCAGATCCTGCCGTTGCAGGTGCTGAAACGCACTCTCCGCATCGCTGCTTTTCCATACCAGCCCGCTCAAACCCAGCGGCGATTGCCAGAGGTCGGCGCGCTGGCTGCCTTTGCCGGGTTCATAGCCCAGCAGCTCAAGGTAATTCTCACCAAAGATCGCCAGGTGATTACTCGACCCCAGCGAGTGATGCCCCCGCTCAGTGAGCCGAAAGCCGAGCCGGCTGAAGCGCGCGCTGGCGCTGTCGAGCTGGTCGGCCACGTTAATCACGGCGTGATCCAGAATGGGTTGCGGAACTGGAACAGACATATCAGCACTCCTCTTTTTCGTCATTGCGCCGCCACAATCTGCAGCGCGTGCGGCACCAGCTGCGTGAAGTACGCTACCGCCGGACCGATCAGCGCTTCATCCGGATCGAAGGCGGCATGATGCAGGCCAAATTCACTGGCACTGCCGATGCTGACAAACGCGCCCGGCACCTGTTGCAGATAGAAGGCAAAATCTTCGCCGCCCATCTGCGGTGACGCAGCATGCTCCGCCAGATAGCCACTTTGTCGGGCAACCTCCAGCGCCACATCTACCCAGCCTGGCGTATTAATCAGGGCGGGCGGCCCCTCGGTCCACTCCAGCTCAGCGGTCGCGCCAAATCCGGCGGCGATACCCTGAATCAGCGATCGGATGCGATGCGGGATCTGCGCCCGGATCTCACCGTTGTGGGTGCGGACGGTGCCCTCCAGCTCAACGCTTTGCGGCAGCACGTTCCAGGTGTTCCCGGCGGTGAAGCGCGTCACGCTCAGTACCACCGTCTCCAGCGAGCTGAAGACCCGGCTCGGCAGGGTCTGCAGGGCGGTCACGATATGGCTGGCAATCACGATCGAATCGATGCCCTCCTGCGGTCGTGCCGCGTGCGCGCCTTTGCCTTCAACGCGGATCACAAAGCGATCGACGTTGGCATAGAACGCGCCCGCCCGGCTTTGAAGCGTGCCCAGCGGCAAATCGGGTGCGTTGTGCAGGCCAAATATCGCCTTTACCCCTTCGAGCGCACCGGCATCAATCAGCTGACGCGCACCGTTAAATGTCTCTTCAGCGGGCTGAAACAGAATCCGTACCCGGCCCGGCAGCGTGGCTTCCTGCTGCTTCAGCTGCAGGGCGACGCCCAGCATCACGGCACTGTGAACGTCGTGACCACAGGCGTGCATCACGCCCGGCTGCTGTGAGCGCCACGGGCGATCGGTGATTTCATCAATCGGTAACGCATCGATGTCGGCGCGCAGGGCAATCAGCGATTCGCCATGACCGATTTCTGCCACTACGCCGGTTTTCAGCCCCAGCGGCAACAGCCGGATCCCGGCCTGCTCCAGCCAGCGGGTAATACGTTCAGTGGTAGCAAATTCATGATTCGAAAGTTCGGGGTGCTGATGCAGTTCGCGACGCCACTGCACCAGTTGTTCAGTTAAAGGCAATGTCATGTTTATCCCTGTTATTCCGGCAGAAAAGGTTCGCCCAGCGTCAGCATCAGGCGATTGGCCCAGGCAAAGAAGGCGGTGGACTGAATCAGGTCGAGCAGGGCGAGCGTATCCAGGCCCTGCTCGCGGAGTGCAGAGATCTGCAATGGTGTCGGTTTAGCCGGGGTCAGTGACAGCGCTGCTGAAAAGGCGATGATCGCCTGCCAGCGCGCGCTGTGTCCGTGGGATAACACTGCGCCGGGCGCGACGTTCAGCAGTTTCTGAACCGCGTCATCCTGCTTTGAAAGCTGGCTGGCTTTGCGGGCATGCACCGAGGCGCAATAAATGCAGCCGTTGACCTTACTCACCACGGTGGCGGCCAGTTCGCGCTCGGCGCGTGGCAGCCCGCCAGCGGTATAGAAAATGCCTTTATCGGTCAGGGTACGCTGCTCCAGCAGCGGCAGGTTGCGCGCCAGCAGGCGGAAATAGTCAGAATCGGTGTGGCCGAATTTTGCCAGTGTCGCCTGCTCATCCTCGCTGAATTCCGCCAGGGGTTTCGCAGGCAGCCACGGCTCCCAGCCGAGTTCCTGTTGCGTAAAGGCGGTCAGAGCCGTTTTGCCGCTGGCGGTTTTTAATGCCTCGTGCCAGTGCCCGGCGACGACGGGTGCAGCTTCGCCCGATGCGTCATCGCCCTGCAGGCTACGCAGGCCCGCCAGTAACCGGCTCTGAAAACTGACGAACGCCACCAGCTGCGCCAGCGTGACGATGCCGCGCGGGCTCCAGCCTGTCTGCTTCAGGTCGTCCAGATGTTCGGGTGCTGCGGTAACCGGCTTAAAGGTCAGGCGATGGGCAAAGGCTTGTGCCGCCTCGATCCGCGCACGTTGCAGCAACGTTTCCTGAGGCTGGTAATGTGCCTGCAGGCCGGGCTGAGCATGCCAGCCAGCCACCTTTGCGGCCAGCAGACGACGCTCAGCTAAGGGAAAATCGTCATCGCCCTGTTCAAATAACACGTTGTAGCTACCCTGGGCATGAAGCGTCGCGGCGTGGCGTGTCTGGCGCGCGTGGGCCAGTCCGGAATCGGGATCGATATCCGCCAGTGTGGCGATCAAATCGTCAGTTTGACTCATGAAATTCTCCTGTGAGATTCGCCAGCGGCACGAAGCGCGGGCGCAAGATGTCCGGCAATCAGTTCAATCGAGCGCAGCGTGTCGGCATGCGAAGGCTCTACTGAATGCACCTGGAATGAGATGTCGGTGACGCGCGACAGCACGCTGTCCTGCGCCAGCGAGTGTGCGACCTGATCGATGCCGCCGACATGGGCATCAAACTGGGCCAGCAGGTCATCAAAGCGCTCCCCGCGCACTTCGCCACGGTACTGCGCGGCCTGCTGCCGGATGCCCGGCTCAGCGACCTGACGGGCATAACTGTCTGAATCCGCCACGAACGCGGTGCGGGAGGCGAGAATACGCGGCGCTATCCCTGCTGGCAGTGCCGCGAGATAGGCATCGATCAGCGGATTCTGGATCGCATCGAGCGGCAGTTCAGCCTGGCCCGTAGGCCGCGGCTGAGTGCGTGACAGCATCAGCCCATGTCCGCCCTGGGCGGCACGGATTGCGCCCTCAACGGAGAAGGTGGCGATCCACACCCGTCCGGCCAGCTGCGGCGCGGCAGGATAAAGATGATTATCAGGATGACCCAGCGAGTCACCGCGCCAGGCGCTGAGCAGCGTATGCAGGTTGTCGGCAAAGGCCGCGCCACGCTCGGTAAACGTCAGACCAAAGGGGAGGAACGAGTCCGGCGTGCCGCCCGAGCCCAGCCCGATCTCCAGTCGGCCATCTGCCAGCAGATCCACTACCGCGGCATCTTCCGCCACCCGTAGCGCATTCTCCATCGGCAGGGTAATGATGGCGGTGCCGAGCCGGATGGTGCGGGTCTGCGCCGCGGCGTGCGCCAGGTAGACCAGTGGCGACGGCAGCCCGCCCTCATCCTCATGAAAGTGGTGCTGCGCAATCCACGCATTATCGAAGCCGCAGCGTTCGGCATGCTGAATCTGCTCGGTGGCCAGCTGATAGCGCTGTTTTGCCGGGACCTTATCCAGCAGCCGGGTAAAAAATCCGAGACGTCGGCTCATGCTGACTCCTTGTGAGTTAACGGAACAAGCGGAGGAATGGCGTCAATTAACTCGCGCGTGTAAGGGTGCTGCGGAGCGCTGAATATCGTGACAACGTCACCTTGCTCCACCACTTCGCCCGCCTTTAACACCGTGACGCTGTCGGCAATCTGCCGTACCGTGGCCAGATCGTGCGTGATAAACAGATAGGTCAGACCCAGCTCAGTCTGAAGCTGCAGTAGCAGATCCAGAATTTGCGCCTGCACCGTGACATCCAGCGCCGAGGTCGCCTCATCCAGCACCAGAATCTCCGGCTCACAGATCAGCGCCCGCGCCAGGGCGACACGCTGCCGCTGACCGCCGGAGAGTTCATGCGGCTGACGTGATAGCAGGGAGAGTGGCAGCGCCATACGCGTGGTGATCGCTTCCACCCGCTCACGGCGCTGGCTGCGGCTCAGCCGGTCAAAATTACGCAGGGGTTCTTCAATAATCGAAAAGAGTGTCTGACGGGGATCGAGCGAGGCGAATGGATTCTGATAGACGAACTGAATCCTGCGGCGCAGCTGACGCAGCGCTTCACCACGTAATCCGTTAACCACAATGCCATCCAGCGTCACCTCACCGCTGTCGGCGGTTTCAAAACCCATCACGATGCGCGACAGCGTGGTTTTGCCTGAGCCGGATTCGCCCACCAGGGCATGTGTAGTGCCGCGTGCTGCCTGAAAACTCACCGCGTTCAGCGCCTGTAAGCGCTGCTGTTTGCCCAGTGAAAAACTTTTCATTACGCCGGTTGCGCGTATGGCGGGCGCGGAGAAACGGGCGGCCGCAGATTTAACCCTGGCGGGTCGCTGTGGTGCCGCATCATTCAGTAACTGGCGCGTATAAGGATGAGCCGGGGCGCTGATAACCTGACCGGTGCATCCTGATTCCTGAATCTCGCCATGGCGAAACACGATGATGCGATCTGCGCGTTGCGCCGCAAGGGCCAGGTCGTGAGTGACGAACAGCACGGCGGTACTGGATTCGTGCCGCAGGTTGTCCAGCAGATCGAGAATGCGCTTTTGCACCGTCACATCCAGCGCGCTGGTTGGTTCATCGGCAATGATTATCTCCGGCTGCAGGGCGAGGGCAATGGCGATCAGCACCCGCTGCTTCATCCCGCCCGACAGCTGATGCGGATACTGTTTAACCCGCTGCTCCGGATGGCTGAGGCCCACGCGGGTCAGCAGATCAATCACCCGCTGCTGACGCTGCGCTGCCGTTAATCGCAGATGCAGTCGCAGGATCTCTTCGACCTGTTCACCCACGGTTTTAACCGGATTGAGTGAGTTGCCCGGATCCTGCGGCACCAGACTGATACGCGCCCCGCGCAGGGTGTCGAAGCGCTTCTGTGACCACTGACTGATATCCACGCCGTTGAGCAGGATTTCACCCGCGTCGCGGCGGCCATTTTGTGCCATCAGCCCCATTATGGCCTGTGCGGTGGTGGTTTTACCGGAGCCGGATTCACCGACCAGCGCCACCATCTCACCGGGATGCAGTTCGAAACTGACGTTATGCACCACCGGCTGCCACTGGTTACCGCTGCGATAGCTTAGCGTCAGATTGTTGACCGCGAGTAAGGGCTGAGCGCTCATCGGCGTCCTCCTGAAAGTTGCTGGCTGATGCGGTTAGCGGCGAGCACCACAGCGACCACCACCACACCAGGAAACGTCGTCAGCCACCAGGCGGTAGCCAGATAATTACGCCCTTCAGCGATCAACAGCCCCCATTCCGGCACCGGCGGCGGCGTGCCGTAGCCGAGGAAGCTCAGCGTCGATAACGCCAGAATTGCCTGTCCAAACTGCAGGGCGGCGTAGGCAATGACCGGCGTCAGTGCGTTGGGCAGAATGTGACGCCACAGCACGCTGAAAAAGCGGCCGCCGCTGCCGTACGCTGCTTCGACATACTCGCTGTGACGGATGCGCACCACCTCCGCACGCGCCAGGCGGGCAAAGCTGGCGATGGAGGCGATGCCCACCGCTAATGCAGCATTGAGGGTGCCGAAGCCCAGTAAAATCAGCACGCTCAGAGAGAGCAGTAGCGCCGGAATGGCCAGCAGTACATCCACGGCGCGCATCACGATGGATTCGGTTTTGCCGCCAGTCGCCCCGGCAATTACGCCCAGCGCCGTCCCTGCCACCAGTCCGATCGTGACCGCCATCACGGCGGCAGAGAGCGAATGTGAGGCGCCATAAACAATGCGCGCAAACAGATCGCGCCCAAGCTGATCGGTACCGAGCCAGTGCCCGGCCTGCGGAGCCAGCCGCTGTGCGCCCGCGATCCCCTCAATCGGGTTGATTGAGGTAAAGAGGGTCGGGAACAGGGCTGCCAGCACGGCCAGCAGCATGACCAGGACAGCCAGCCACAGGCCAGGCGCGAACCGGAAGTGATACCGTCTGGCCGCCAGGGATTGCCGCGCGGCAGCGTAATCAACCAGACTCATGATGCACCCCGTAACAGCTGTAATCGCGGATCAAAAAGCGGCATTAACAGATCCACCAGCAGATTGATCACCACAAAACCCAGTGCGGAGATCATCACCACGGCCTGTAATACCGCCACATCCTGATTGTTCACGGCCTGCTGCGTCAGCTGACCCAGACCGCCCAGGCCAAAGACCGTTTCGGTAATCAGTGCACCGGCAATCAGTTCCCCCAGCAGCAGGCCCGCCACGGTGAGCACCGGCAGCATGGCGTTGCGCAGGATGTGCCGCCACAACACATATTGTTCGCTGGCGCCTTTAGCGCGCGCCACCGCCACGAACGGGCGGGTTGAGACTTCATCGATGCTGCGCAGCAGAATCTGTGCCAGCGGGGCAGAGATCGGAACTGAAACCGTAATGATGGGCAGGATCAATCCCTGCCACGGCGAAGGATTGATTACCGGGATCCAGCGCAGCTGGAACGAGAAGAGCTGAATCAGGGCGATGCCGAGCCAGAAGGTCGGCACCGAGATAAACAGCGCGGGCAGCGACTGCAGCAGATTACGCAGCACGCGCAGGGCAGGCAGTCTTGAGAGGGTCGCCAGCACAAAGGCCAGCAGTGTCGCCAGCACGAAGCCGCACAGGGCCAGTCGGAGCGTGCCGGGCAGGTTGCTGGTGAGCAGCTCACTCACCGGCACGCCCGCCTGTACTGAATAGCCGAAGTCGCCGTGCAGGATCGCCACAAGGGTATGCAGATATTGCTGCCACAGCGGGCTGTCCGCGCCATAAATCTGACGCATCTCAGCAATCTGCTGCGGGCTCAGGCCAAGATCCGGATTCTGAAACTTGATCAGTACCGCATCGCCGGGCAGCACCTGCAACAGCACAAATGACAGGGTAAACGCGGCCCAGAGTACCAGCAGGCCCAGGCTGGCGCGTTGCAGCAGATAGTGGCGCATCTTCACCTCCGGTTACTGTTTTTCCAGCCAGGCACCATAGAGCGCCGGACGGCCTACCGCTTCAAAACGGACCCCTTTCAGCGAGGGCGCGCCCGCATAGACCTGCGGTTCTTCGAAGATCGGAATCACATAGGCCTGGTCCAGCAGATAGCGCTGAACATCACCGGTCAGCTGCAGCCGTTTTGCCGGGTCAACTTCGGAAGAGACAGCCACCAGCAGCGCATTCAGTTTGTCGTCGCGGAAGTTTTTCACTTTGTCGCTGGAACCCCCTTTCTGCAGCAGGTTGTCGCGGTTGGCCGGGTAAAAGCTGCTCTTAATGACATCGGGATCGGCGCGGCCCACTTCGGTGACGTTCAGCGGCGTTTTGAGGGGATCAAGGTTATCCAGCGTTTTGCTGCCCGCATCACCCGCTTTGACGGTAAGAGCAACGCCCGCCTGTCGCCACTGCTGGGCGACCAGTTGCAGCACCTCTTTATTCTGCGGCTGCGGCAGGGATTCATAGACGGTTAATGCCAGGCGCTGACCCGCTTTCTCACGGATGCCGTCTGCGCCCGTTTTCCATCCCGCCTGGTCCAGCAATGCCTTCGATTTCGCCAGATCAAATGTGAGTTTGTCCGCCAGATTGACGTAACCGGCAGCGGTGGTTGCGACGACGGAGGTTGCCTGCGGATAATTCGGTGAGAAGAGCGTCTCCACCACCTGCTTCGCATTGGTGGCATGCAGCAGCGCCTGACGCACCCGGATATCGCTGACCAGCGGATTATCCGGTCGGAAGCTCAGACTGTCGTTGACGCCCCGGGTCGGTGCGGCATAGACCGGGAAGTTTTGATCTTTAGCCTGCTTCTCATCGTAGGCCTGCACCTGACGGATCAGGCCTGCCTGGCCCGCCAGCAGTGCACCGATGCGCACGCTGTCCTCCGGCGTCACAATCACTTTGATCGCGTCGAGATTAGCCGGGCCCTGCTGCCGGATGTTTTTCGGCCCCCACTGATAATCTTTGCGCGCGACCAGATCCACTTCGCGACCGAGCTTCTCATCACTGACCACAAATGGCCCGGAGCCGATGATATGACGCGCATCGCCCAGCTGATCGAAACTGCGCGCCAGCGTGCTCAGCGAGACCAGCCCAGAGCCAATCGTGGCGGTGCCCTGTAAAAATCCGGGCGACGGTTTTTTGAAAATGAACTTCACCGTCAGCGGATCGATCACTTCGCTGTGGTCGTAGTTATTAATCACTTCCGAAACCGGCAGGCGCAGCGCTTTATTTCCCAGCCCGTAGGTATCAAAGTTTTTCGCTACCGCGTTCGCATCTAATGGCGTGCCATCAGAAAAGGTCACGCCCGGACGTAATTTAAAGGTGTATTCGGTTTTGTCTGCGTTGGTCGTCCAGTTTTCTGCAATCCAGGGTTCAACCTGCAGCGTTTCGGGATTCTGCCAGGTTAATTTATCGGTGATCTGATTAAGAATGCCGCCATTAGGGTAAAAGCCGCCGGCGGGCGGATAGAGGTTGGTATGTGCCTGCTGTTCCAGATAAATCAGCGTCCCGCCTTTGACCGGCGCGGCCACGGCGTTAAAGGTGAGCGTCCCGGCAAGTAAGGTAAAAACCAGCGTACGTGTACGCGGTTTAATGGCAAATAACGTCTTCATGGTGAATTCCTTTGTTATCAATTGCCTCAGCAGGCGGAATCATCATCGAATGACGCAACACACAGATAAAGTAACGATTTGGTCAAAGCTTATCTGAAAATAATAAATGCGGGAGTGGGTGGGATTAAATCGGTGTTGTGCGTTTGCGGAATGGCAAATAAGGTTCTGCCATTCCACGATTTATTTTATTAATTACTTACCGCAGGTTAATTATGATTCCGTGCATACTCTCCGCTGACCCGCGCGCAGGAAAGCGCTGACCAGCCCCAGCCACAGCAGACCGCAAATCAGGTTCACCATGCTGAAGCCACCGGTGCCGTAACTGAAATAGGCGGTTTTGGCGGCTTCAATGCCCAGCGCAATAATCAGAATACTCACCATCCCCAGCATCGCCGCCACGCTGCCTTTGCCGGCACTGCTGGAAAAAAGTGTCATGCGATAAAGTCCGGCGTTAACCAGCCCGGTGCCAAAGCCATAGAGACTCATTCCGGCGGTCAGCCACAGATAGCTTTGCGGGTTCAGCAGGGTGGCGGTCACCGCGATAGCCAGCCCGCAGACCACCGGCCAGGCACCGATCCGTATCGGCTGTTCAATCGAAAGACGACTGGATAAGCGCCCCAGTGTCAGGTTGCCCGCTATCATGGCGGCAAAGACCGGCAGCTGCAGCAGCGCATAGTCGATGCGGCTGAGCTGCGCGCCGTGGATCAAGATGACGGGTGACAGCGCGACCCAGGCGATGCAGGGCACGGTGACCAGCCCGATGGCCAGCGAACCGCGCATCACCTGACGATCTTTCAGCAATGCCGCGTAACCGCTGATTATCGAACGCAGCGACAACGGTTTTTGACGATCGCCCGCCGTTTCAGGCATGGCATACCACAATCCGGCCAGTGACAGCGCCGCGACAGCACCAATCAGCCAGAACAGGGTGCGCCACTCACCCACGGTCAGAAAAGCCGCGCCCGCCAGCGGACCGGCCAGTGGGGCCAGCAGGGCGACGTTGGCCATCAGCGCCATCATTTTGATACTGAGCGACTCCGTGAACGCCTCCTGCACTGCCGCGTAACCTACTGCACCGATAAAGCAGAGGCTGATCCCCTGCAGGAACCGCAGCAGGACAAACTGCTCAATGCTTTGCACCCAGTGGGTCGCGATACAGGAAAGCATAAAAAACGCCACGCCGCTGAGCAGCACCGGACGCCGACCGATACGATCCGAGAGCGGACCCAGCAGCCACTGCAGCAGAATCCCCCCGGCCAGATAGGCGGTCAGCGAGGTGGACACCCATTCCGGGCCCACCTTAAATTCCTGCGTCACCAGCAGCATGCCCGGCTGGATCATGTCATGGGCGATATAGGTGGCGAACTCAAATAACACCAGCGACAGCGGGAAGATAAGATGTCGGCGGGTCAGTTGCGCCACCGGTAAAAAAGAAGCCATTACGAATTCCTGCAATAAAACCATGAAAAAAGCGGCCACCCGAGTGACCGCATTCTATGAGTGACAGTGTAACGATTAGCGCCAGCGGGCAATCGGGTTGACCAGCGTACCAGCAAACTTAAGGTTCTCGGCAGGATCAGAGAGGTTAATCATCTGCTGATTGTTCGCCAGCTGCAGGCGGTTCAGGCAGGAGCGGGTAAACTCCGGCGCAAACATGTCATAGCGCGCGAACTTAGTGGCATGCTCCGGGTGCGCATTCTGGTAATCCTTCACGCACTGCGCCACCGCCTGCCAGAACGCCTCTTCCGGCAGCGTCCCTGACTGATGCAGGATCGCGCTGATAAAGCGGAAGATACAGTCAAACACATCGGTGAAGATCGACAGTAATTTGAGGTTCTCCGGCACATCGACCGCCAGGCGCTGTACGCCTTCCGGCAGCACCGCGTCAGGGTTCATGACGGCGATCTCTTCGCCGATATCCTTCATATACGCACTGACCGGCACGTTGTTTTCCAGCAGCATGATCAGGTTTTCGCCGTGGGGCATAAACACCAGGTCATGCTGATAGAAGCAGTGCAGCAGCGGACTGAGATAGCAGGTCAGATAGCGATCAATCCATTGCTGCGCGGGCAAACCGGAGTCTGCAATCAGTGCAGGCAGCAGAGCCTGCTGGTGGTGATCAACGTGCAGAAATGAGGCCATGGTCATCAGACGCTGACCGGATTGCAGCCTGGCCGCAGGATTATCCCTCCACAGCGCAGCAAACATCTTTTTATAGGCGGAATCGCCCTTGATCGCCTGCTCGTAGTAGCGGTTGTGATAGCCGACGGAGGCGACTTCGCGCAGGACGCGGAAATCACAGCGTTGCAGCCACGCATCATTTGCCACCAGCTGTTCCAGCCAGCCATTAATGGCCGGTGTTGTCGCCATATAGTAGGGCGACAGACCGCGCATAAAGCCCATGTTCAGCACCGAGAGCGCCGTTTTCACATAACGTTTTGAGGGCTGGCTGCGGTTAAAGAAAGTACGGATAGACTGCTGCGCCTGGTAAGCATCGTCGCCGGTGCCAAGATAAACGATATCCTGACTGGCGATGTCCGCTGCAAACACGGTCAGCAGTTTGTTCTGCCACTGCCACGGATGCACCGGCATCAGGATGTAGTCTTCAACCGCCAGCCCTTTTTTCACCAGTTGAGCATTGAACTGTTTCACGGTGGTGTCGCCCAGCTCATCACGCATCAGCTGCTCATAGCTCAGCTCACTGAGGCTGGAGAAATGGGCGTTGCGGCGGTGAACGGCGACCCAGATGAGGTGAACGGGCGCGGCGGCTTCCGGCGCATAGGCCAGATAATCCTGCGCATCAAAGCCAATACGGCCATTGTTGGCGACAAAGCAGGGATGGCCTTCCGTCATCGCCGCTTCCACAGTCTGGAAGTCGGCTGCGACCAGCGCCTGGCTGTCGGGATTATTCTTCTGCAGCTTATAGACGCTGCTGCACAGGGTGCTGCTGATCTCTTCCATGTAAGTCGCGAGCAGCGCCTGCGGAATCCCGATCTCTCCATTGAACTCCACGATAAACTTCAGGGCATCCAGTGGCAGATCGTGGCCGTTCTCCTGCTTACGCAGCGAATCCACGTCGATTTCCCAGTGATCCAGCGCCAGCCGTGCCGCCCGAAAATGGTAGGTCGCTTCACCGCCCGGTACGGCCAGCTGATAGCCGCCATCACCTGACGCCTGCGGGGTAATGATTTTCTCATGCGCGAATTCGGCAATCGCTTTGCGGATCAGCATGCGGTTTGCCTGCGTCCAGTTGTCGCCCGTCAGATGCGTGCCGTCGGTCAGTGAAGAGGGGGTGTTCATAGTCTGCGACTCCTGCTGTAACGCGTGTTGATAATCTTCCCGCTGGCAAAAGGCCAGCCAGGCAGTTTTATGGCCCATATCGATGGTGTGCTGGTAGCGGAATCCGGCGCGTTTATTCAGCACGTGAATTTTTTCATTGCGCACGTCCGGCTCCACCACAACGCGCTTCACCTCGGGGCGGCTGAACATGTAGTCCATCACCAGCGTGAAGACCTGCCAGCTGAAGGCTTTAATCGGCTGGCTGGCCGGGGCGATCAGAATGTGCATGCCGTAATCATCGGGCGCGGCCGGATAGAACCTGCCGACCTCATCGTCGCAGGCGCGATAGCATTCAATCAGGCAGACGGGCTCGTCGTTGCAGCAGCCAATCAGCGCGGCATGGGGATCGGATGCGGTCAGCGTCTGATAGAACTCCGCAACCTGGTTCAGGCTCTGCTGCTGCATCCCCCAGAAGCGGGCGTAATCGCGGGTCACCCAACTGTGGATCAGCGGCGCATCGCTCTCCAGCATGGGTCTCAGGGTAAACTGGCCTGTGGGACGGGCCGCACTGAACAGTATTGATTTCATCTCAGTGCTCCGATTTAGCCGGGAAAGTCTGGAAGGCGATCTGACGCTCGATCGGATAGACCTCGCGTCCGGTCAGTTCACGCAGCAGCACCGAGTTGCGGTAGCAGGCCATGCCGAGATCCGGCGTGACAAAGCCGTGGGTATGCAGCTCGGCATTCTGCACGAAGATCTGATTGTTATGGTCGATGCTGTAGTTGCGCTGCACGTCATAACGGCCTTTGTCGTCCCAGCGCAGGCGGGCGTGGATGCCTTCTAAAAACATCGGTGGCTGGTAGTGATAGCCGGTCGCCATCACCAGTCCTTCGGTCCGGCGGGTGAAGGTGCAATCCTGCTCCTCCTGATGCAGCGTCAGCTCGAACTCTCCCTGGGGCAGCCAGCGCATCGCGGTCAGCGCCGAGTGGGTAAAGAGGTTGACGTTGAGATCCCCGTCGAGCTGTTTGACATACATCAGGTCGTAAATGTCATTGATTAAGCTGCTGTTAATCCCCTTATAGAGGTTTTTATGCCGCGCATTCAGTTCATCGCGTTTACTGGCGGGCAGGGCGTGGAAATAATCGACCCACTCCGGCGACGTCATCTCCAGCGTCAGCTTGGTGTACTCCAGCGGATAGAAGCGTGGCGCGCGGGTGATCCAGTTGAGCTGATAGCCAAAGCGGTCGATATCTGTCAGCAGGTCGTAGTAGATTTCCGCCGCGCTCTGGCCGCTGCCCAGCACGGTGATCGAACGCTTCTGCTGCAGTTCCGCTTTGTTGACCAGATAGTGGCTGGAGTGAGTCAGGCGCTGACGGTGCGGCTGGCTGCACGCCGGCATCCAGGCCTTAGGCCCGGTACCGAGGACCAGATGACGTGCCTGATAGCGCTGCTTCTCACCGCTGCGGGTATCGGTCACCTGGAGGTGATAGATCCCGGCCGCCTCATCGTAGCTGACATATTCGACGTGGCTGTTCCAGCGCAGATTGGAGAGCCGTGAGCTGGCCCACTGGCAGTACTGGTTATACTCTTTGCGCATCAGGAAGAAGTCTTCACGGATATAAAAAGAGTATAACTTTCCCTTTTCCTTCATGTAGTTGAGCAGACTGTAAGGACTGGTGGGATCGGCGAGCGTCACCAGGTCGGCCATGAATGGCGTCTGCAGATGCGCGCTTTCCAGCATCATGCCGGTGTGCCAGTCAAAACCCGGATTCTCATCCAGGAAAATACCGTTCAGTCCTTCAACCGGCTCACTGAGACAGGCCAGGCTCAGGTTGAAGGGGCCAATGCCGATGCCAATAAAATCGTAAACAGGATTATTCATTTCAGTTCGCTCCCTGATTCGCCGCGTTCAGCGCAGAGGCACGAACCTGCTCGCGGCCATAATGCGCAATCAGGCTCAACACATCTTCGATGTCGGCGATGGTGGTGGTGGGATTCAACAGGGTGAATTTCAGGTACTGACGTCCATCGACTTTGGTTCCGGCGATCACCGCATTACCGGAGCGGAACAGCGCTTTGCGGATTGCAGCATTGATCTCGTCGATCTGCGCATCGCTGGCATGTTTGCCGGGAACGTAGCGAAAAATCTGGGTGGTCAGCTCAGGCGCGTGCAGCACTTCGATGGCAGGATGCGCAGTTAACAGCTGGTGCGCGGCCTGCGTCAGATCGATCAGGGTATCGAAGGCATCACCCAGCGCCGCCGGGCCCATCACGCGCAGCGTCAGCCACATTTTCAGCGCATCAAAACGGCGGGTGGTCTGAATGCTTTTGTTGACCAGATTGGGTGTGCCTTCCTGCTGCGCGCTGAGCGGATTCAGGTAATCCGCATGATGCGTGACATGCTTCAGGTTCTGGCTGTCACGCACAAAGAACGCGCCGCAGCTGACGGTCTGGAAGAACGATTTGTGATAATCGACGGTGACGGAATCTGCGCGTTCAATGCCATTCAGGCGTGAACGGTGATTTTCAGAGACCAGCAGGCCGCAGCCATAGGCGGCATCAACGTGCATCCATAAACCGTAATCGTCACAGAGACGGCCAATTGCTGGCAGCGGATCGATGCTGCCAAAGTCGGTGGTGCCGCTGGTAGCGACGACGGCAATCGGGATCAGCCCTTCACTGCGGCAGCGTTCGATTTCCTGTGCCAGACATTCTGCGTCCATGCGGTAATGGTCATCGTGATCAACGGCGATAACCGCGTCATAACCCAGCCCCAGAATCGCCATCGATTTCTGAATGCTGAAGTGGCTGAGTTTCGAGGTAAACACCCGCCATCTGGATGCGGTCTCAGGCAGGCCACGGTGTTTAATCAGGTGGCCCGGATGATGTGCCGCACACCAGCTGTCACGCGCCAGCAGCATGGCCATCAGGTTGGATTGGGTGCCGCCGCTGGTGAAGATTCCATCCGAACCGGCTGGCAGACCAATACGGCCCAGCGTCCAGTCGATCACCTTCTGCTCAATCAGCGTACCGCCTGCGCTCTGATCCCAGGTATCGACCGAGCTGTTCACCGCGGCCATAATCTGCTCTGCCATTAGCGAGGGCAGGACGACCGGGCAGTTCAGGTGCGCCAGGTATTTAGGGTGGTGGAACCAGACCGCGTCACGAAGATAGAGCTGGCTCAGCTCTGCCAGCGCATCATCGTTGTTGCCCAGCGGACGATCGAGATCGACCTCGCTGAACTCCGCGGCCAGTTCGTGGGGCAGAATACCGCTGAAGGGTTTCTCTACGCCGGTGACGGTGCGGGTCATCAGCGCCAGCACCTCCTGAGTCTGCTGCGACCAGGCCGCCAGTTGCTGATCGTTAAAAATGGCCGTTTCGGCACCGCTGGCATTGGAGGCTGGAGCGAGATCCCGTGCCGCCTGAGTGGATGAGCGTAAAAGCATGTTCAGTTCCTGTGCGTTAATACCAGTGACCCTGCCGGCTTTAAGCCAGCAGCGTTGGATGTCCGCTCAACAACTCCAGTAAACATAAAACTAACTAACCAGATAAAATCCCTGACAACCTTGTGGATCAGGGTTTTCACCTTAAAAAAAGAAAATACCGCATATTATTTGTGGATTTGGCAGCGTTAAACGCTTTGTTATATGCGGATGAGAGTGTAAATGTTAATCATTATCATTCAAATGTTTTGTTGTTAAATTTTATTTATTAGCTCACCTAATGTAGAAACTGTGACGCAGATCACTTTTATCGATCGGAATAGTCCTTTTTTAGAGGTGATTAGCGCCAGTGAGTTGTCAGGTAGGGGGGTAAGGGGGATTTAAAGTTCTGTTAGGGGCTAAAAATATCGCGAGTGGTGACCCAGGGCGATGCAAATTGAGGCTCATTCAGCCGGGTACAAGGGCGGGGCCGGAAGCAGATGAAACAGAAACACCCCGAAAGGGCTAAATGCCCTTACGGGGTTATTACGCGCTCTGATTACCCTGCATCCGGTTCAGCAGGCACTTTCTTTTTGGCCATGAAGTTATAAATCACTAACAGGCCAAAAATACCGGTGATGATCAGGGTGATGGTTCCCTTATCCATAAAGTGAGCCATATTACCCAGCAGGATGCCGGTCACGCCGAAGTCGGTATCTGAGAAAGTGGTGTTGGTCAGCCCAATCTGTCCGAGCACCGGCAGCAGGGCGACGGGCAGGAAGGTAATTAACAGGCCATGCGCAAAGGCACCACAAATGGCTCCGCGCTTGCCACCGGTCGCATTACCAAATACACCCGCCGTCGCACCACAGAAGAAGTGGGGAACCACGCCCGGCAGAATTAATACCCAGTGCAGCTGACCGAGCACAAACAGCCCCACCAGGCCACCGACAAAGCTGGAGATGAAGCCAACCAGCACGGCATTCGGGGCATAGGGGAAGACAATCGGGCAATCCAGCGCGGGTCTGGCATCCGGAACCAGTTTTTCTGAAAAGCCGGTAAAGGCAGGGACGATTTCAGCCAGAATTAACCGCACACCCTGCAGAATAATAAAGACGCCCGCCGCAAAGGTAATGGCCTGGATAAAGGAGTAAACCAGGTAGTTCTGACCATGACTGAAGTTGGCCTCCACATACTCTTTACCTGCAGAGACCGACAGGATTAAGTAAATAATCATCATTGTCAGAGAGATGGAGATCGTACTGTCACGCAAAAAACTGAGGTTTTTTGGCATGTTCATTTCTTCGGTGGATTTAGATCCTTTACCGACGACAGATCCGATCCAGCCTGACAAGACATAACCAATGGTGCCGGTGTGCGCCAGCGCAACCTGGTCACCCCCGATGATCTTACGCATATAGGGCTGGGCGATCGCCGGGAAGGTCGCCATCAGAATACCTAACAGCAGTGACCCGGTGTAAATGAGCTGAACACCTTCAAAACCGGCAACCGATAAAATAATGGCGATCATACAGGCCATATAGAACGTCACATGTCCTGAAAGATAGATATATTTAAGTCGGGTAAAGCGGGCGACGACGATATTGGCGACCATACCAAAGGCCATGATCATCGTGGTTGGCGCACCATATTTAGCCAGGGCGATAGAGACCATCGCTTCGTTATTAGGAATGATGCCCTGAACATCAAACGCATGTTTGAAAATGTCACCCAGCGGCGTCAGGGAACCGACCAGAACGGTCGCTCCGCCTGCCAGCACCAGAAAGCCCAGAATGGTTTTTACCGTGCCCTTGATAACATCAGGAAACGGCTTCTTCTGCGCAATCAGTCCGAAACATGCCACCAGTCCGACTAATATTGAGGGCACTTTCAGCACGTCGACGACGAACTGCAAAAGATTTTGAGTAAACATATTAACCTCGAGGGTAAGGTGTTTATCTGATTATTAGTGTCAGTTTTTCTCAAAATACTCGCGTATTTTTTGCTCTATTTCTTTCAGGTCGATAATGTTGTTGATGATGATGACCTTCTGTTCCGGAAGGTTGGCGCTGTAAGCAATGTCTTTTGCCATCACAAAAACATCCGCCACATCCGGGGTCACCGAGCCGAGATCGGAATGTTCGACTTCCGCTTCAACGCCGATTGTTTTAAGCACTTTTTTGATGTTCATTTCCATCATGAAGCTGCTGCCCAGACCTGAACCACACACCGCCATAATTTTCATATTTAACCTCGTTAACTGTTGATCAAAAATCGTGTTTCAGCGGGCATTTCAGATGCCCGATAAAATCGTCGTGAGCGCTTCTTTGCTGGTGGCATTGAAGAGCTGTGCCATGATCGCTTCATCTGACAAAACCTCTGCCAGCTCAGAAATCATTTCGATATGGCTGTTACTGTCCGGCGCGGCAAACATAAATATGGCCTTCACCGGATCGTTTTCGTCGGAGTCAAACTTCACGGGTGTGCCCAGCAGCACAATCGACAACCCCAGTTTGTGCGCGCCCTGTTCCGGGCGGGCGTGGGGCATGGCAATCTGCGGTGCGATAACAAAAAAGGGACCGATCTCCTCTTTCTGTCGAATGATGGCATCAATGTAATCCTGCGATATGGCGCCCTCGGTGAGCAGAGGACGCCCTGCAATGATTAACGCTTCCTGCCAGTCAGCAACGCTTTCGACATACTGAATTTTCTCGTTGTTTAACCACTTAGCCAGGTGTGACATCGCCTTGCTCCTGCTGAAAAATGTCTGAGTATGTACAGTCAGTTATTGAGAAATACTCCCTCCATCCCTTTTCAACTGAACCCGCTGAAAACCCAATCCCACTTAAATCACAGGAATATAAAGGGGGTAAGATTCGTAAAAGAGCGTGTTCTCAATCAGTTAAGATAAAAAATTTTTCTCACTGCGGACATAAAGTTATATTTCACTTTTGTCATCACATCTGTACATGTTAAAGATGTCTAGTCATCCTGATGATGTCCTTCGACGTGTACGGACACAACATGTAAAATTAAAATATTGCTGAACAGGCTTAACATCAGTGCCAATTTGCTAAGTTGATCACATATTCAGCGAGCCACAGTGGTACTCATCCGGCAATGTCAGGCAGAACTGTACTGACACGGATTAGAAGGAGCCTGTCCTTCACTCAAAGGGGAAGAAAGCCAATGGTTGATGGCATGACTGAGAAACAAAAAGAGGTTGTTGATTACATCCTCAATAAAATTAAGGATGATGGCCTTCGACCCGGAGAAAAGCTGGATACCGAAATATCCATTGCCAAAAATATCGGCATAACACGCGCAACGGTGCGAGAGGCCACACGCATTTTGGTGGAGCAGCAGAGAATATACCGGGTGAAGGGATCGGGTATTTTTGTGGGTTCCACTGAGGTCAGTAGCCAGGCCCACAGGTATCATGTGCTTTCACCTTTTGATTATCAGGCGCAAAGAAATGGCCATAAAGGTGTCAGGAAAATCATTTCGGTCAGTATTATCAGAGTCCCTTCAGCGGACATGGCCCAGGCACTGCGCATAAAGAACAGCGATCAGATTTATAAAATTTTACGCCTGATGTGTTTCGATGACATTCCGGTCGCGCTGGAGCAAATTCACCTGCCGGTAAATATGTTTAACAGCATGGAGTTCAGTAAGCTGGAAATCTCCAAATATTCCTACATTGAAGAAGTGACGGGAAAGAAAGTCCAGCTCAGAGACCAGCATTTAACGGCCGTCAATCTCACGGATACCCAATCACTGACGCTGCTTAAATTAGCGGAAGGCGATGCGGTCATCCAGCTTAATGAAACCGTTTTTCTCGATGACGGGGTGCCCTGCGAAGTCAATGTGGCGATTATCAATACCCGCTATTTCCCTCTGAAACAAAATTCTCAGCGGCCTTAGGCATTTAATCATTTATCCCGTTATTCCTGTGCACAGGTAATGATCGATGAGATCTGTTATTTAGCGTTTACCGCTCTCCATACCTAAGATTATTTTCTGCAATCCTTTGCCATTTCAGCGGTTTTCATCGCATTTTGATGAGGCAATAAACAGCGTTATCCGCCAGGACGTGTTATAAGGCCCTGTTTCAGCGCGTTTACCCTCCATTTTCCTTTCAGCCCTCCCCATTATGACGAATCCAATAAAGCATAAAACAATATGATGTTTTACCCCTAATCGACGGCGCAGCACACTGGTCAGCAACCGGAATAAATAAGGACCAGGTGAATGGGATATCGATTAAGTCTGTTAGATAAAGCGCCCGTGCTGCAGGGCGAGTCGCCCACTGCCGCACTTCAGCGCACGCTGCAACTGGCCCAGTTAGCAGAAGAGTGGGGCTATCACCGCTTCTGGCTGGCGGAACATCACAACACCGCGCAGCTCGCCAGTCCTTCACCGGAAGTGTTGATTGCCTGGATCATTGCCCAGACCCGTCATATTCGTGTCGGATCGGGTGGGGTGATGTTGCAGCACTACAGCCCCTACAAAGTGGCAGAGAACTTTAACCTGCTCGCCTCCCTGGCTCCGGGCCGCATCGATCTGGGCGTGGGGAAAGCGCCGGGCGGGTTACCGCTCTCCACGCATGCACTGCAACAGGGTGTCGATGCGGCTAAAAAAGGGAGCTTTGCCGAACAGCTCAGACTGCTGGATAGCTGGCTGAAGCCGTCGCAGTCGCATCCCGACGATGAGGGCTTAGCCGCCACGCCGCTGCCGTCACGTCCGGCCAACCGTTTTCTGCTGGGGGCCAGTGAAGAGAGTGCCCGGCTGGCCGCCAGTCTGGGCTGGCAGTTTGTCTTTGCGGCTCACCTCAATGGCGATCGGCAGTTGCTGGAGAACGCGCTGAGTACCTTCTCCCGTCTGAGTCACGGCCAGCGCGCACTGGTGGCCGTGCAGGTGGTGGTGGCCGACTCACCCGCCGGTGCAGACCTGCTGGTTTCAGGTCTGCGTCATTATCACGTGGCAGTAAAAGATGGCCCAGGCGTCAACGTTGCCAGTCTGGAGCAGGCCGAACGCTATGTGCGGCAGGGCGGTTATCAGGATTACAAAATAGAGCCGCGCACGCCGTCACTGCTGAAAGGGACGGCAGCGCAGGTTCATGCCCAGCTGGACGCGCTGCATCATAATTTTGATATCGACGAGTTTGTTGTCGACACGCCGATTACCGAGCCGGTTGCCCGCCTGAAGTCACTCGAACTGCTGGCCACACATACTCTGGTTGCCGCCTGAACCTCAGTGGAGAGTCATCATGAATCCTGCGTCACAACTGATCGAATGGCGACGAGAACTGCACACCTGGCCAGAGCTGTCGGGTCAGGAATTTGCGACCACTGCGCGACTGCGCGGCTGGTTACAGGCCGCGGGCATCCGGCTGCTGGACTATCCCCTTGAGACGGGCCTGGTAGCGGAAGTTGGCCGCGGGGAGACGGTGATAGCCCTGCGCGCCGACATTGACGCGTTGCCGATCCATGAAGCGAGCGGGGTACGTTTTCATTCCCGTCATCCTGGCGTGATGCACGCCTGCGGTCACGACCTGCACACTGCGGTGATGCTGGGTGCCGCGCTGCAGCTCAACGCGCAGGCCGATGCGTTGCCCGGCCGGGTACGTATCCTGTTTCAGCCCGCTGAGGAGATCGCACGCGGCGCGCGTCAGTTTATCGACGCAGGCGTACTGGATGAGGTGCAGGCCATTTTTGGTATGCACAATGAGCCGTCGCTGCCCGTCGGCACCTTCGCCACCCGCAGTGGGGCGTTCTACGCCAATACGGACAAATTTATCATCCGCGTCACCGGCAAAGGCGCACATGCCGCCTATCCGGAACAGGGCGTCGACAGCATCGTTACCGCCAGCCAGATTATTCAGGCACTGCAGGGACTCACCAGCCGCAGCTTCAGTGCGCTGGACAGCCTGGTACTGAGCATTACCCGTATCGACGGCGGCAAAAGCTGGAACGTGTTGCCAGGTGGCGTTGAGTTTGGCGGCACGGCCCGTACGCACGATTTACAGCTACGCGCGGAACTGGAACAGCGGGTGCGCACGCTGGTTGTGCACTTTGCCGAAGCCCATGGCGCGCAGGCGACGCTGAGCTGGCATCCTGGCCCGCCGGTGCTGATCAACGACGCGCACTGGGCAGACTTCAGCCGTGATGTGGCGCAGCAGGCGGGCTACCAGGTGCAGGCCGCCGAACTGCATCTGCTGGGTGAGGATTTTGCCTTCTATCTGCAACAGGTACCGGGTGCGTTTGTCAGCATCGGCAGTGCCAGTGATTTTGGTCTTCACCACGCCAGCTTTACCCCGGATGAGGCGCTGATTGCCCCTGCCGCCGACTACTTCGCCCGACTGGCCCGCCAGGCGCTGCAACATCTTAATGCGCGATGTCGGGAATCCACTCTGAACTGACTTCATCTGCAGCCCGCTCAATCACGACGGTTCTGAACACCGTCGTCGGGCATCGCTACGACTAAAAAAGAGAGAGCATCATGACCACAAGACAACTTCGGCTGGGCACTATTCTGCATGGCGCATCGGGAAATATGTCCGCCTGGCGTCATTCGGCGGCACAGGCCGATGCCAGCATCAACCTGGATTACGCCAAAAAAATCGCCCGCAAGGCCGAGCAGGGCAAGCTCGACTTTCTGTTTGTCGCCGATGGGTTGTTTATCAACGAGAAGTCGATCCCGCACTTTCTCAATCGCTTTGAGCCGCTGACGCTGCTCTCTGCGCTGGCGGGCGTGACGGAGCATCTGGGGCTGGTCGGTACCGTTTCCACCTCTTACAGCGAACCGTTTACCGTGGCGCGTCAGTTTGCCAGCCTCGATCACCTCAGCGGCGGTCGCGCGGGCTGGAACGTGGTGACCTCACCGCTGGAAGGGTCTGCGAAAAACTTCTCCCGCCAGAAACACCCTGAGCACGCGTTGCGGTATCGCATTGCCGATGAGTATCTGCAGGTGGTGAAAGGCTTATGGGATTCGTGGGAGCAGGATGCCTTTGTGCGCGACAAAGAGAGCGGACAGTTCTTCGATCCGGCAAAGCTGCATACGCTCGATCATCACGGTGACTTCTTCCAGGTTCAGGGACCCCTGAACATCGCCCGTACGCCGCAGGGTCGTCCGATTATCTTCCAGGCCGGGGCGTCTGACGACGGTAAAAAGCTGGCGGCGCGGCATGCTGACGCCATCTTTACCCATCAGCCAACCCGTGAAGACGCGCAGGCGTTTTATCAGGATGTGAAGCAGCAACTGGTGGCGAACGGTCGTCAGCCCGAAGATCTGCATATCTTCCAGGGCGTCAGCGTGATTGTTGGCGATGATGCAGAAGACGTCGAGCGTCAGTATCAGACCACGGCGGCACTGGTGTCGATTACCGATGCGCTTAACTACCTCGGACGTTTCTTCGACCATCACGACTTCTCGCAGTATCCGCTGGATCAGCCTTTCCCGGACATTGGCGACATCGGTCAGAACAGCTTCCGCAGCACCACTGACGAGATCAAACGCAAAGCCAGAGAGCACGGGCATACCCTGCGCCAGGCGGCGCTGGAAGCCGCTACTCCGCGTCCGCTGTTTCACGGCACGCCGGAAGAGGTGGCGGATGGCCTGCAGCAGTGGTTCGAAACCCAGGCCGCTGATGGCTTCATCATTAATGGCGGCACGCCCGATACCTTTGAACGTTTTGTCGATCGCGTGGTGCCGATTCTGCAGGCTCGCGGCCTGACGCGCCGTGACTATCCGGGCAGTACTCTGCGCGACAGCTTCGCCCTGAAACAACCTGTTAATCAGTTCATCTCACAACAAGGGCACAAGCCATGAAAAATACCTCGCGTCTTCTCGCCCTGCTTGTTCTGGCAGCCAGCAGCCATGCGCTGGCTGAGGACACCAGCGTCTCCTATAACGGCCAGCGCGTCAGCCTGGAAGCAAATAAAGCGCCGATTAATACCGTGAAGAATCCGGATGCCATCGCGCAGCTGCCTGCCGGTCATCACTTTGTGGTGCCGGGTTCCTTTACTGTGGCGGTCGCAGCGCTGAATTCGCCACCACTGACCGTGTTTTCCGATGACAACAAAACCCTGCTCGGCAGTGAAGTGGACATCGCGCGCCTGGTCGCCGACAGCCTGGGACTGAAACTCAACGTCGTGCCTGCATCGTGGGAAGACTGGCCGCTGGGTGTTGCCTCCGGCAAGTATGATGCGGCGATCTCCAACATCACCGTGACCAGAGATCGTAAGGATAAGTTCGACTTCGCCACCTACCGCAAAGACTCGCTGGGCTTCTATGTCAAAACCAGCAGCCCCATTAAATCACTGACCAAAGCTGAAGATATCGCCGGACTGAGGATCATTGTGGGATCCGGCACCAACCAGGAAGCGATTCTGCTGGCGTGGGATAAAGAGAATCAGGCAAAGGGTCTGAAAGCCTTTACCCCGATTTACGCCAAAGATGACGCCGCTCAGACGCTGGCGCTGCAGGCCGGGCGCGCTGATGCCTACTTCGGTCCCAACGTGATCGGTGCCTGGAAAGCAGCACTGACCGGTAAAACCCGACTGGTGGGCAGCGTCGATGGCGGCTGGCCAAAGGCGGCACACATTGCCGTTACCGTGAAGAAAGGCAGCGGGCTGGCGGAACCGATCAGCACCGCGCTGAACGGCGTGATTGGCAATGGCGATTATCAGAAGGTGCTGAACCGCTGGGGCGAAGGGGTTGAGAAGATCGACCGTTCTGAAATCAATCCTGCCGGGCTGGGCGACTAAGGAGCTGACCATGAGTGAATCCACTTTTCGCGAAGTGTCGCCCGAGGCACCGGAGCTGCAGCCGATTCTCGGCGGCCTGTTCGGTGAATATTCGGCGCGCTACGGCGACTACTTTGCCCGTCATAAAGAGCAGGAGCTGACCGAATGGTATCTGCCGCCGCAGGGGCTGTTTATTGTGCTGGAGCGTGACGGCGAGATTATCGCGATGGGCGCTTACAAACCCTATGACCCGCAAACCGCCGAGCTGAAACGCATCTGGACCCGCAGCGATCTGCGCCGTCAGGGGCTGGCGCTGGTGGTGTTGCAGGAGCTGGAGCGTCGCGCCCTGCAGGCGGGTTATCAGCGGCTGTTCCTCACCACCGGCTTCCGTCAGCCGGAGGCGGTACGGCTCTATACCGGTCACGGGTATCAGCCTCAGTTTGACCTCAGCGGTGACCTGGAGCGTTACGGCCAGCCACCCCACGACGGACGGCTGCGTTTTATCAAAGTGATCGGCGTGTATAACGTCGCCGAAGCGAGTTAAGGAGTGACGATGAGCAAACATCAACATCTGCAGGTCGTGCCCGCGCGTTATCCGGCACGCACCGCCGGGGCTATCGTCGCGCTGTTTATTCTGGCGGGCGTGGTGCAGTCGGTGGCCTTTAATCCGCGCTGGGAGTGGAGCGTGTTCGCCCGCTGGTTCTTTGACCCGGTGATCCTGCACGGTCTGGGCCAGACGCTGCTGCTGACCCTGCTGGGCACGGTATTCAGCTTGTTTTTGGGCGGGCTGCTGGCGCTGGCACGCCTCTCTTCGTCGTGGCTGCTGAGCACGCTGGCGTGGGGTTATATCTGGCTGTTCCGTTCACTGCCGCTGATTGTGGTGCTGATTATTCTTTATAACTTCTCCTATCTTTACGACACCCTGTCGCTCGGCATTCCGTTTACCGGCCTGTCGTGGGGCGCGTTTCAGACGATTAACGTGCTGGGTCAGTTTCAGGCAGCCGTGATCGGTCTGACGCTGGTGCAGGCGGCTTACAGTGCGGAGATTATTCGCGGCGGGATCCTCGGCGTCGATCACGGTCAGGTGGAAGCCGCGTCCGCGCTGGGTCTCTCTGCGACACGTCGCACCTTCCGCATCATTCTGCCGCAGGCGCTGCGCGCCATTATCCCTACCGCGTTCAACGAGATCATCAGCCTGGCGAAAGGCACCTCCGTGGTTTACGTGCTGGCGATGCCGGAGCTGTTTTACACCATCCAGATGATCTACAACCGCAATCAGGAAGTGATCCCGCTACTGATGGTGGGAGCCGCCTGGTATCTGATCATTACTACCGTCCTGTCCGTGATTCAGTACAACGCTGAACGCTGGATGGCACGCAGCGTCACGCGTGAACCGCAACCCTCTCGCTGGCGACAGTGGCGCAACCGCGTCACGCCACTTCATCCGACCGAGGAGATCAGCCATGTCCGAAGCCATTGATTACCGCACCTCACACACGACCGGTGCCATCAGCATTACCGGCGTCAGCAAACGATTTGGTAAACATAAAGCGCTGGATGATGTTTCGCTGTCGCTGGAGCCCGGCTCCGTCACGGTGATCCTCGGGCCATCCGGTTCCGGTAAATCCACACTGCTCCGTACCATCAATCATCTGGAGCGGGTCGATGAGGGATTTATTCAGATTGATGGCGACTACATCGGCTATCAGCAGCGCGGCAATAAGCTGTATGAGCTGAAAGAGAAGGCGATTCTGCGGCAGCGTATCAACGTCGGTTATGTGTTTCAGAACTTCAATCTGTTCCCGCACCTCAGCGTGCTGGACAACCTGATTGAAGCGCCGGTGGCGCATCGGCAGTTAACCAAACCGGAAGCGATAGAGCGGGCGGGTGAACTGCTGGATATTGTCGGCCTGCGCCATAAAGCCGATGCCTGGCCGCGTCACCTCTCGGGCGGACAGCAGCAGCGCATCGCCATTGCGCGGGCGCTGATGCTCAATCCGCGCGTGATGCTGTTTGACGAGCCGACTTCGGCGCTGGACCCGGAGCTGGTCGGCGAAGTGCTCGACGTGATTAAAAAGCTGGCGCGTTCCGGCACCACGCTGGTGATTGTGACCCATGAGATCGGCTTCGCCCGTGAAGTGGCGGACAACGTGGTCTTTATGGTGGATGGCCGGATTGTAGAGCAGGGCAGCACAACGCAGGTGCTCAACAATCCGCGTCATGAACGCACCCGCCGTTTTCTGGCGCGCGTGTTATGAGGGCGCTGACGTTAACGGTGCTGGCGCTGCTCCCGACGCTGGGGTATTCAGCGGCAGCGAAACTTAGTGTTCTGCAAAACGAGACACCGATCCATGCGTCGGCTAATCCAGAGGCAATCAGAAAAATTCCGGCTGATTACCACTTTATTGAACCTGGCACGCTGACGGTCGCGACCTCTGCCACTAACTCACCACCGCTGTCGCTGCTGGCGTCTGACAATGTGACGCGGATCGGCAGCGATCCTGACATCGCCAGACTGCTGGCGGACAGTCTGGGATTAAAGCTGAAGCTGGTGCCAGCGTCGTGGGAGGACTGGCCGCTGGGTATCAGCGCCGGACGCTATGATGTCGCGATGTTTAATATTGCCGTCACCGAAGAGCGTAAGAAGAAGTTCGACTTTGCGACCTATCGTGCCGACAATCACGCCTTTGCGGTGAAAAGCGACAGTCACATCAGCCGGATTGATCGGCCAGCAGATATTGCCGGTAAGCGAATTATCGTCTCGTCGGGTACCAATCAGGAGCGCATATTGCTGAGCTGGGATCAGCAGAACCGGGCCAACGGTCTGCCCGCGGTAACGCCGGTTTACCTCACTGACGATGCTTCAGCCACGCTGACGCTGCTGTCGGGACGGGCCGATGCCATCTTTGGCCCACACTCAATGGCGGCCTGGAAAGTGGCGTCACGCGGGCAGACAAAGCTGGTTGGGAGCGGGCCGTTTCGCGCGTGGGTGGCCGTAACCACCAAAAAAGGCAATGGGCTGGCCCCCGCACTGCAGACGGCGCTGGATGGCACTATCAAAGACGGGCAGTATCAGCAGGTATTAGCCCGCTGGGGCGAACAGGATGAAGCCATCGCACAATCGACGGTGAATCCACCGGGCATTGTTTACTGAGTCCGCAGCGCCGGTGGCCGCACCGGCGCTGCATTAAATTTGCGTGCCAGAACAAGGCCGCATCACCGCCTGCGTCTCTCTCGTCTGACCGCGCGCTGTTCGCAGCGCCTGACCGAATTGGGCTACACTCTTCAGCGTTACTGATTTATCCTGCCCGCTTGTTTCCGTTAAAATTCAGTGCGTGGCGGAGTAATTAACCTGGAAGCCCCATGAAAATCAGATTCCTTTCTGCCAATGAGCCGAAACTGGCTGAGGTGCGCAAAATACTCGAACCCATCGGGGTCGAAGTTCTGCCCATCGCCCGTCGCATCGAAGAAATTCAGACCGAAAATGAGCTCGACCTGGTGCGCGATAAACTGACCAAAGCCTTTTCCCTGATTGGCCGGCCGCTGTTTGTGGAGCATACCGGCCTCTATCTGGATGGCCTGAATGGTCTGCCCGCCGGTCTGACCCGCATTTTCTGGAACCGCCTGGACGCGGAGCGCTTTACCGCGCTGGTGCAGGGACTCGACAGCCAGGCCGTGACGGCCAAAACGGTGCTGGGGTACTGCGATGGCCGCAAAATGTACCAGTTTTCTGGCGAACTGCGCGGAACCATCGCCGCGAAACCTGCCGGGACGCGCGGCTTCCAGTGGGACTGCGTGTTTATTCCCGAAGGCTATGAGCAGACCTTTGCAGAAATGGGCGAACTCAAGAATGAGATCTCGATGCGGCGCATCGCGCTGGATCGCTTCGCCACCTTTTTAAAAACCTCGCGGGGAGTGGCATGAAACCTGAACTTAAACGCGCCTATGATTCCGGCAAACTGATTCTGTTTGCCGGTGCCGGTATATCGCGCAATTTTGGTCTTCCCGAGTGGCATGAACTGATTGCTCATCTGGCTAACGAGCTGGGTTACGACCCTAAAATCTTTAATACCTATGGCACGCATCTGTCGCTGGCAGAATATTACAAACAGAAGAAAGGTTCGCTTGGACCGCTGCGCAGCTGGATGGATCGCGAGTGGCACCGCCCGGATATCGATGTCCGGTCTTCTGAAATTCATACCATGATTACGCAGGGTAATTTCTCGCGCATCTACACCACCAATTACGATCGCTGGCTGGAAGCGGCGCACGATGCGCACGGTGTTCCTTATTACAAAGTAGCGAACGCGGCTGACCTGGTCTCGCTGACTGAAGATAAACGTCACATCATCAAGCTGCACGGCGATTTCGATGATGACACCTCGATTGTGCTCGATGAGAGCAGCTATTTCGAACGTCTCTATTTTGACTCGCCGCTCGACATCAAACTGACCCATGACGTGATGGGCAATTCCGTGCTGTTTGTCGGCTACAGCATCAGCGACTTTAACATTCGCCTGCTGTTCTACCGTCTGACCAAGATGTGGGGCCGTACCGGGCTGGCAACCGCCCGGCCAAAATCGTACCTGTTCACCAACCGCAACAACCCGGTTGCCAAAGAGGTGCTGGGGCAGTGGGGGATCGAGGTGATCGTTTCCGAAGAGGACGATCCGCGCAAGGCACTGGCGATGTTCCTCGAAGAGTTGCTGGTATAGTCAGCATCGTTTCCGGCAGAGAAGCGTCAGGAAAAAGAAAAAAACCTGCGCACGGTTAAGGTTAGCCCGCATGCAACCGATAAACGCTATTCTCTGCTGGCAAAGCATAACCGGCATGATATACTGTATGTATACACAGTACCTGAGGGCGAAAAGATGGCTGTTGAAACAAAATTTGTTGTAGTCAGAAAGGGTGAAGAGAAGATGACGTTTGCCAATAAGAAAGAGGCCGATGCCTACGACAAAATGCTCGATATGGCCGAAGCCTTCACTGACTGGCTGTTACAGCATCAACCTGCACTGGATGAGTCTCAGGCGGAAACGCTGGGCCTGCTGATTGCCGAGCAGAAAGATGCTGTGCAGCATATTCTCCGCACCAGCAAACTGCCGGAAGCGGCTGCGGTTTCTGAACCTGAAGCAGTAATGCCTGAAGCGGTATCTGACGATGGTGCGGATGAGCAGGTGGAAGAACCTGCTGCTAAGAAAGTGCGCGCCGTCAAAGCCGCATAATCACCATAACGCCGGAAGCGAACCTTCCGGCGTTGCTGTTTCTGAAAGGCAGTATGAACGCTGCTGCTTAACCTGTTCTGAATCTGTACCTGCATTTTTGGCGCAAGTCCTTTTCTGCATAACTCTCCCGATTTTTCCCACCTTACCGGCACGGGTAATCCTCTCTCCGATAATGCCGTAACAGCATCGATAGAAAAAACACGGATTGCTCCTGCGCTTATTTCTTTCAGAATATTGCATTCACTGCAGGAAATTTTAAAACGGCAGGGTTAATTAAATCACTACCGCTCATCCGGCACCGTTCATTGCATTTAATTAAACACGTTAAATCAGAGCGCTTTCTGACTTCCTGTTAATATTTATTTTACATCGGGTTCAATAATGCGTGCTGCTATGACTTTCGGCAATATTAAGCGTTAATCAGCTCACATTTTACAGAAATACAATAGCGATAACTTTTCAGCATTCAAATGCAGTGTTAGGGTGGCACTGTTTTCAGCGAAGGGTTGCTACTGCACACCAGGCAAAACCTAAGCGTTCCACGGTATTTACCGCTGTGGAACGTTTAGGTTTTTTTTTGCCCTCGCTTCAGCTGATTGCTTACAGGTGACTGATAAATTTGATTATTACCTTACGTTTAACAGGAGGTTGAAAAGTCTCCTGCAAGCCCTTTTACGATTAAAAATAAATAACAGGTCTTATGATGATAGATAAAAAACTGTGGGCGCTCTTATTACTGACTTTTTCTCCTTTTTTGTCGGCGCAGGAATGGCACGGAACCGTACTGGGATTTGAGCCGCCACCCGAGCCCATTCTGGGTGATAGGTATGGATTACGTGAATCGCTTGCTGATAATGGGTTTACTTATAACCTGGGCTATCTGAATGAGATCGGCTGGAATGGCGGAGGCGGATATAACCATGATTCCCACGTCGCCTATATCGATCAATTTGCATTAACCTTTAATCAGGATCTCTCCCGCTGGAGCGGTATTCCCGATGCGCGTATCGAAGCCAATATCGTCAACCGTAATCATAATGATGATTTAACGACGCGGCGCGTTCAGGATCCTCGCGCGAATATAAATGACCTCACGCAGGAGAGCTGGGGCGGGCAATCCATCACCCGGCTGGGCTGGCTGACCTTCGCGCGCAGCTTTGATGACCGCCGAATGACATGGCGCATCGGAATGATGAACAAGGTTCAGACATTCGATCAGATCATCCCCTGTGATTTCCAGATGCTGTCGCAGTGCGGCGGAAAATCGGCCAACTCACTGACCTGGAACAACTGGAACGTGCACACCTGGGGCACCACGCTTGAATACCGGTTAAATACCGTCGTCACCTTAAAAGGCGGTGTGATGGAGCAGAACCCGGATGCCGCCAGCCGTCAGCACGCCTGGAGTGCTTCCACCCGGGGCAGTAAAGGCGTGCTGCTGCCGGTGGAAATCGAAGCCCGCCCTCTGATAAAAGGTCTGCCAGGAGCCTATAACCTGGGCGTGCTCTTTACCAATGCGCCGCAGCGAGACCTCTATCGTGGCCACGCTGGCGGCGCGGGGGCCAGAGACCCTGAGGGCTATCAAAAGCACCACCGGACCTGGTTTCTTTATGCCGGTCTCAATCAGCAGCTGACGCAGCATCAACAGGATACGAGTCGCGGTCTGAGCACCTCCTTCAGCATGAGTCTGGCCGACCCGCGCACGAACTATATGCATTCCGTTTATGCGGCTTCGCTACGCTACCGCGGTCTGTCTGACGCCCGTCCGGAAGACTGGATTGGCATTGGCCTGACCTGGACGGAGGGGAGTAAGCAGTACGCGCGTAACCAGCGTGAAATGAACCAGATCAGTGGTGTCTCTGACTATAACGATGCGGCCTATCATCCGGTGCCGGGTGATTCGCTCAGAGGCGAATTCTATTACCGGTTCCGGCCCGTTTCCTGGCTTGAGCTGCAGCCCGGCCTGCAGTACTGGCATCATCCGGCAGGGATTTCCCGCACTCAGGATGCCTGGGTCACAGAGCTTAAGACGGTGGTCACCTTTTAAAACATCAGCTGAGTACGATCGCTGTCACGCTTTTTGCCCTGACAGATTGAGGCCGTAACGAAAGCTGATAGAGTGCCTGGACTGGATTGTTACTGCTTAGGCAGGCAAAACCTGATTTCTGGCCTCTGCCGGACATCAGGTTTTTTTGTTTCTGGGGTGCCAATGATAATCGCCAAAATTCTTAATAATAATGTGGTGATGGTTCAGGATGAACAGGGGCGCGAGCAGGTCGTGATGGGGCGAGGGCTCGCCTTTCAGAAGCGCGCGGGTGACCCTCTGGATAGCGCGCAGATTGAGAAGGTGTTCGCCCTGCAAAGCGATCTGCTGGTTCAGCGGCTGGCGGAATTATTAAACCAGATCCCGGCTGAAGTCATGACCACCTGCGATCGCATTATCGATCTTGCCACGCAGCGTCTGGGGAAATTGCAGGAGAGTCTCTACATCACTCTGACTGACCACTGCTATTTTGCCATTGAACGGCAGAAAAAAGGTCTGGCCATTAAAAATGTGTTGCTGTGGGATATCAGACGTCTCTACCCCAGAGAGTTTGAGCTGGGTCAGGCGGCCAGGGCGATGATTTCCCAGCGTCTGCATGTCGAACTGGCTGAAGATGAAGCCGGGTTTATCGCCCTCCATCTGGTCACCGCGCAGCTTAACAACGAAATGCCGGAAGTGATGCATGTCACCCGGGTGATGCAGGAAATTCTGCAACTGGTGAAGTATCAGCTACAGCTGGAGTACGACGAATCCTCCCTGAGTTATCAGCGATTCGTCACCCACCTGAAATTTTTTGCCCAGCGGATGCTGACGCGCACCGTGATAGACGACGACGATGTGTCGCTGCACACCGCGGTTAAAGATAACTATCCCAGAGCCTGGAAATGCGCGGTGAAAATCGCGCAGCATCTGCAACAACGCTATCAGCGAGAGCTGACGGCTGAAGAGATCATGTTTCTCGCCATTCATATCGAGCGGGTGAGAAAAGAGGGGCGATAGCCTTTAAAACCGGATTGTTACTGCTTGATGCAGGCAAAACCTGAGCGCGTCTTCTGAAAAGAGGAGGTTCTCAGGTTTTTTTATTTTTTAGCTCAGTCAGCGGGTGTCTGCGGGCATCTGTTTTAAGGAAACCGAGATGGAATATCAGACGCTGGCGCAGGATATCCTGCGCCATATTGGTGGCAAAGATAACATCGTCAGTCTGGTTCATTGTGCAACCCGACTTCGCTTCAAACTGAAAGATAACCAGAAAGCCGACGCTGAAAACCTGAAGAAAAATCCGGGCGTGATTATGGTCGTGGAAAGTGGTGGTCAGTTTCAGGTGGTGATAGGCAACCACGTTCACGATGTCTGGCTGGCCGTCCGTGCCGAAGCCGGGCTGAGTGATGAGATCCCTGCGGCGACAGGCGATCAGCACAATGCCGGTAACCTTTTCAGCCGGCTGATTGATATTGTGTCAGGCATTTTCACCCCCTTTATCGGCATTCTGGCCGCCTCCGGTATTCTTAAAGGCTTGCTGTCGCTGGCAGTGGTCTGCGGCTGGCTTACTGTTGAAAGCGGAACCTATAAAATCTGGTTTGCCGCGAGTGATGCACTGTTTTTCTTCTTCCCGCTGGTGCTGGGCTATACCGCAGGCAACAAGTTCGGGGGAAATCCCTTTATCACAATGGTCATTGGCGGAGCGCTGACGCATCCGACGATGATCGCCGCCTTTAATGCCAGCCAGCAGGCCGGGGCTATCACGGAGGCGTTTTTCGGCATTCCGGTGACCTGGTTTAACTACAGCGCCTCGGTCATTCCTGTCATTCTTGCTGCATGGGTAAGCTGCTGGCTGGAAAAACAGAGCGCCCGGCGGCTTCCTGCCTCGATGAAAAACTTCTTCGCGCCCTTAATTTGTCTGACCGTTACCGTACCGCTGACCTTTCTGGTGATTGGCCCGCTGGCTACCTGGCTGAGTCAGTTGCTGGCCCACGGCTACCAGTGGATCTATGCCCTCGCACCCTGGCTGGCCGGAGCCGCTATGGGCGCGCTGTGGCAGGTCTGTGTGATTTTTGGTCTGCACTGGGGACTGGTGCCACTGATGATCAACAACGTCGTCGTTCTGGGTCAGGATTCGATGCTGCCCATGCTGCTTCCCGCCGTCATGGGGCAGGTCGGCGCGGCGCTGGGTGTTTTTCTGCGTAGCCGGGATGCACGGCAAAAGATGCTGGCGGGCTCATCCGTGACCGCCGGGATTTTTGGGATTACTGAACCGGCCGTCTATGGTGTCAACCTGCCGCTGCGCCGTCCCTTCATCTTCGGCTGCGTCGCGGGTGCCATCGGCGGAGCCCTTGTCGGATTCAGCGCAACGCACGTTTACTCCTTCGGCTTTGCCAACATCTTTACCATCGCCCAGATGATCCCACCAGGCGGTGTCGACGGCACGTTATGGGGTGGCATCGCCGGTACGCTGCTGGCGCTGATACTGAGTTGTGGCATGACGCTGGTAGCCGGTATGCCCCGTGTCACCCCGCCGGACGCGGCAGAGCACAACGAAAATGATCTGCTCTCACCCATGACAGGCACCGTTCTTTCACTCGATCAGGTGCCGGATCCTACCTTCGCCGGAGGATTACTCGGTCAGGGTGTGGCCATTATTCCCGCTGATAATAAAGTCATCGCGCCTTTCGCGGGCGAAGTTGCCTCACTGTTTCAGACCCGGCATGCCATCGGCCTGCTGAGTCAGAGCGGCATAGAAATGCTGATCCATGTCGGCATCGATACCGTCAGGCTCGACGGCACACCTTTTACGGCACATGTCAGCGTGGGCGACACCTTTCAGCCCGGCGACCTGCTGCTGGAGTTTGATCGTCAGGCGATTCTTGATGCCGGTTACGACCTGGCGACACCCATCATTATTACTAACAGCGATGACTACGCGGAGGTTACTCCCCTGGCCGGGACAGCGATCACGGCGGGTGCGCCGTTACTCAGCGTCACTCATCGATAAAAGGAGAACAGGATGAAAACTTTTCCGGATTCATTTTTATGGGGCGGTGCGGTTGCCGCTAATCAGGTTGAAGGCGCATGGCGTGAAGCGGGCAAAGGCCTCTCAACCTCGGATGTGCAGCCACAGGGGATTTTTGGCCCGGTAGTGGAGCGCGTTGCGGGCAGCCAGAGTCTTAAAGATGTGGCGATCGATTTTTACCACCGTTACCCGGACGATATCAGGTTATTTGCAGAGATGGGATTCAGCTGCCTGCGGGTTTCAATCGCCTGGACGCGTATTTTCCCGAACGGTGACGAGCAGCAACCGAACGAAGCGGGGCTGGCCTTTTACGACCGGTTATTCGACGAACTGGCCGCGCATGATATCCACCCACTTGTGACGCTGTCACATTATGAAATGCCGTGGCATCTGGTTAAGCAGTATGGTGGCTGGGGCAATCGTCAGGTGATTGGTTTCTTTGAGCATTACGCCCGGACGGTCTTTACCCGCTACCAGCACAAAGTCAGCCTGTGGCTGACGTTTAACGAAATCAATATGTCCCTGCATGCGCCGCTGACCGGCGTGGGTCTGCCGGAGACCAGCAGCAAAGGCGAGGTTTATCAGGCGATCCATCATCAGCTGGTCGCCAGTGCGCTGGCGGTAAAAGCCTGCCATGAGATCAATCCGGAAGCCAGAATCGGCAATATGCTGTTGGGAGGTCTGGTTTACCCGCTGAGCTGTAAGCCTGATGATGTGCTGGAAACACTGCAGGAGAACCGTAAATGGCTCTTCTTTGGCGATGTTCAGTGCCGTGGAGCCTATCCGGGCTACATGTTGCGCTTCTTCCGCGACAACCACATTCAGCTGGATATTACGGATGCCGATCGCCAGATACTGCGCTCGACCGTCGACTTCATTTCGTTCAGCTACTACATGTCCGGCTGCGTCACCGCAGATGAAACGCTGAATCAGCAGCTGCAGGGTAACATTCTGAGCATGGTGCCGAATCCCCATCTGCAGAGTTCTGAATGGGGCTGGCAGATTGATCCGGTCGGGTTACGTACATTGCTGAACCTGTTGTGGGATCGTTATCAGAAGCCACTCTTTATCGTTGAGAATGGACTGGGGGCGAAAGATGTGCCGGACGCCGGGGGCATCGTTCAGGATGACTATCGCATCAGCTACCTCAACGATCATCTGGTGCAGCTGCGTGAAGCTATTGAAGATGGTGTAGAGGTAATGGGGTATACCAGCTGGGGGCCGATCGATCTGGTCAGCGCATCAAAAGCCGAACTGTCAAAACGCTACGGTTTTATCTATGTGGATCGCGATGACAAAGGGGAAGGTTCGCTGGCTCGCAGCCGGAAGAAAAGCTTCCACTGGTACAAAGAGGTCATCGCCACCAACGGGGCTTCGCTGAAAGGGTAATTTCCGTGCTTAACGGAGCATCGCCACCGCCGCGATGCTCCCCGCTTTCTCAGCAATCACGCCTTCAGGGCATTTCGCCGGTTTTAACCTGATAGCGGGTGCTCCTGCCGCCGCCCTCAAGCCGGTAAAGACAGCCTTTCTCCACCAGATCCGCCAGATGACGGGTTGCGGTGGCTTTACTCACTCTGGCGACCTTCTGATACTGACTGGCGCTAATTCCCAGCTCAAACCCCTGTTCGCCACCGTCCAGCAGCCGGTTCAGCACTTTCACCTGCTCCGGGCTTAATCCGGCCCCCTGATGACGCAGCCAGAAACGCGCTTTCTGCTGGGTACGATCGATGATGGCCATCGCCTGTTGCAGGCTCTCATCCAGGATATCGAGAAACCACACCAGCCAGTGGGTGATGTCCAGAGCGCCTTTCTGCGTCTGCTCAAGGATTCGGTAATAACCGGCACGCTGCGCCAGAATCGCAGGGGACATGGCATAGAGACGGATGCTCTGGCTGTCGGCCTGCGACAGCGCCAGATCGGTTAACGCTCGCGTAATGCGACCATTACCGTCATCAAACGGGTGCAGGGTGACAAACCACAGATGGCAGATGGCGGCGCGCAGCAGCGGGTCCAGCATCACATCATGCTGGCTGCTGTTGAACCACGCAATGAACTGCGCCAGCTGCGGCTCCAGCCCCTGTCGTGGTGGTGCTTCAAAATGCACTGTGGGGCGATCGATGCGTCCTGAGATCACCTGCATCGGTTCACTGCCGCGCAGCATGCCAACGCTCAGGCGCTGCACCGTCCATTCATCGGCCGGAAAGAGCCAGTGGTGCCACTGAAATAATCGCGCCATCGTCAGCGGCTGGCTGCGATTGTTGATGGCATCAAGCATCATCGCGGCCAGTCCCTCTGACCGATCGGATACTGGATACGGCTGTTCTTCTGTCACGCCTAACCGGCGCGCCAGCGATGAGCGCACTGACTGCACGTTGACCCGCTCCTCTTCAATTGCCGATGAGGAGAGAATATTGCTCAGCAGGGTATCCAGCGTCTGGGACTCAGCGTCTGACTGCAGGCTGGCACGGCCCAGCAGCAAACCGCGCTGCTGCTGCAGATGGCGCAGGCGCGGTAATAGCACGGCATCCTGCCATTGAAAATGGGGCCAGTCCGGCTGCTGCCAGATCCAGTTCACGCTCATAATCGGCTCACAATCAGAGAGAATGAGCCGAATAAACGTTTAGATTCGGCTCACAGAATGAGTCGATAATAACGAATATCTGGCTCACAGGCCAATCTGGCTGATGTGAGGGCAAAAAAAAGGACCCGAAGGCCCTGTGTGCTTAGCGGGAGAATTGCATAAAGGTGTCTGAATAGTAGTGAACGATCCAGGCGACATACGCTAACCAGACAACCATCCCAACAGCTAATCCTGATTTACCGATCATTGTTCTCTCTCCACTGCGAAAAGGGGGCTACAGCAACTGTTGACATAAACTGACAGTAATAGCAGGCGGCAATATTGTTGCAGATCAAAAAAAGCCCGTTCATTCGCAGCGGCATAATCCCTTTGCGATCAACTTCTCTGCATCCCGCACGGTGAGCCCCCCGTCACGATGGAATAACACCTATTAAAGTTCAAAAAAACGCCGCCGATAGAAGATCTCAGGAGCACGATAATCACAAGGAGGTATTGAAACGGGTAAATTTCAGGGGAATCACTATGGCCAGTCAGGTAACACATAAGAAAAAAATGAGTACCCGTGCGCAGATGTTAATCATGGGTGGTTTAACAATAGTGCTGGGATTTACCGTGACTATCGGGGTCCTCAGCTGGCAGTCGGGTAAAGAACAGAAAGAGCTGGCCGAAAAATATCTGCAGCAGATTGCGCAGAGCCGTGCGTTACAGGTTCAGCAGGAACTGAGTCATGCCCGCGATGTCGCCAGCCTTCTCGGTCAAAGTCTGATCGCCTTACCTGGCGCCGGGATTACCGATCGCAAAGCGGCAGATAAAGTGATGGAGTACGCGCTGCGCGCTAATCCGGACTATCTGTCGATGTCTGTCATATTTGAACAGAATGCCTTTGATGGCCGGGATGCTGATTTTGCCTCACAGCCTGGTCAGGCCCCACAGGGTCGCTATGCCTTTTTTGTGGATCGCGACGCGTCGGGTAAATACGCGATGCATCCGCTGCTCTCCTATCTGACGCCGGGTCAGGGCGATTACTATCTGGTCCCGCAAAAATCACAAAAAGACACGCTCACCGAACCCTACAGTTATGCCTATAACGGCGTACCGACGCTGCTCACCTCCGTCGCGGCTGTGATTATGGATCAGGGCACCTTAAAGGCGGTGGTCACCTCTGATATTTCACTGGCATCACTGCAGCAGAAAGTGAATCAGATCAAACCCTGGCAGGGCAGCGGCTATGCCCTGTTGCTCTCTGCTAACGGGAATGTGGTCTCCTCACCGGTGAAAGATGAAGCCGGGAAACCCTGGAAAGGTGAAAAAGATGGTTTTACGACGAAAGTCGTACAGCATTTTGATGCCGTGCTGGGTGAAGATGCCTTAGTGACCTGGCAGCCGGTGGTGATTGGTAACAGCGACAAACCCTGGTATCTCGGCGTCGTTGCACCGGTCAGTCAGGTCATGGCCGCCTCCACCCGACAGCTGATGTGGGCGGTGATCCTGATGGTCGTGAGCGTCATGCTGGTCGGCGCGGTGCTGGGCATGCTGTTCAGCCGTAAAGTGCTGCGTCCGATTGGTGGCGAGCCGGTTGAAGCGGCCCATATTGCGCTGGCCGTTGCCGATGGCAAACTGGATAACCGGATCGCGGTGAAAAGCGGCGACAGCAGCAGCCTCTTCTTCGCGCTTAACACGATGCAAAGCCAGCTCCGGCAGATTGTCGGGCAGATTAAAGATTCCAGTGAATCAGTACGTCAGGGCGCGGGCGAAATTGCCAGCGGCAACCTCAATCTGGCGTCACGCACTGAAGAACAGGCTGCCGCGCTGGAGCAGACCGCAGCCAGTATGGAGCAGATCAGCGCCACGATTCGCCTGAACGCCGATAACGCGCAGCAGGCGACCAGCCTGACGGAGAACGCCACGCACATCGCCAGTCGCGGTGCATCGCTGGTAGGTGAGGTGGTGCAGACGATGGCGCAGATCGATGACAGTTCGAAAAAGATCGGCGACATTACCACTATGATTAACAGCATTGCCTTCCAGACCAATATTCTGGCGCTGAACGCGGCGGTAGAAGCCGCTCGTGCCGGCGAGCAGGGCCGCGGTTTTGCCGTGGTCGCCTCTGAAGTGCGTAACCTGGCCCAGCGCAGCGCGAATGCGGTGAAAGAGATCGGCGCACTGATTGAAGAGTCGAGCGTACGGGTCGAGAGCGGTGTCCGGCTGGTGAACGATGCCGGTAAAACCATGCAGGAGATGATGCACGCGGTGAATTCGGTGCAGGGCATTATCGGCGAGATTGTCACCGCATCAAGCGAGCAGGCGCGTGGCATCAGTCAGGTAACGATTGCCGTCAATGAAATGGATGGCGTCACTCAGCAGAACGCCGCGCTGGTGCAGCAGATGTCGGCAGCCGCCAGCTCGCTGGAGGATCAGGCGCAGCAGCTGTCACAGACGGTGGAGCAGTTTCATCTGGCATAAGGGGCCGTAGGTTCCCTGAGCCAGAATCTGCTTCACAGACTAAAAACCCGCCAGCGGCGGGTTTTTTTATCACTGTTCCGTCAGCCGCACGCCGCTGCTGGCATCAAACAGGTGCATCTTATCGGGATTCACGGTCACCGGCAGCGTGCCACCCGGCACGGCATCACTGCGACCGCTCAGCTGCATATGCAGCGGGAAACCCTGCCAGTTCAGGTGTAACAGCGTTGATTCCCCCGTGATCTCCACAATGTTCACCGTCGCCGGTTGCCCGCTGGCATCAAAAATCAGATCGTGAGGTCGTACGCCCAGTGTCACGGGCTGATCGGCCTGCTGCTGAGCCGCACTGTGCCAGCGAGGTGGCAACGGCAGCCACTGCTCGCCACAGCAGACGCCAGGCAGGCCGTCGCGTGTCTGGAAGCGGGCATCCAGCAGATTCATCGGCGGCGAGCCGATAAACCGGGCCACAAAGGTGTTAACCGGACGGTCATAAATCGCCAGCGGCGCACCCTGTTGCACAATCACCCCTTCTTTCATCACCACAATCTGATCTGCCAGCGTCATCGCCTCGACCTGATCGTGGGTAACATAAACCATCGTGGTTTTGAACCGCTGATGCAGAGACTTAATCTCGGCGCGCAGCTCCATGCGCAACTGCGCATCAAGGTTAGAAAGTGGCTCATCGAACAGAAACACCTGCGGGTTGCGCACCATCGCGCGTCCCATTGCCACGCGCTGCCGCTGTCCACCCGACAATGCCCGTGGATAACGCTGCAGCAGCTGATCAATGCCGAGAATGCCTGCGATGCGGGCGATTTTGCTTTTCTGCTCCTCGCGCTTCACCTTTTTTACCTGCATGTGAAACGCCAGATTCTCTGCGACGGTGAGGTGCGGATAGAGTGCATAGCTCTGAAACACCATCGCGATATCCCGGTCTGCGGGATCGAGATCGTTAATCTGTTTTTTATCCAGCATGATCGCCCCATCAGAGAGGGTATCCAGACCGGCAAGCAGCCGCAACAGGGTGGATTTGCCGCAACCAGAGGGACCGACCAGCACGGTAAAACTGCCGTCAGGAATCGTTAAATCCAGCGGATGAAGCACGCTCTGTTTTCCGTAGCGCTTCGCCACCTGTACAAGTTCAACACTGGCCATATTCAGCGCACCTCATTTGAAAGTTGGAGTTGTTGCCAGCTGGGATAGCGGCGCGGAGAGCTGCTTATCGCCTGTGAAGCCACTTCAATGCCCAAGCGCAGCGCGGTGAGCGATGACTGGCGGTAGAGCAGTGCAGTGAGAAATCCGGCATTGAAACTGTCACCGGCACCAATGGTATCGACCACCGTCACCGGCTGACCGGCGGCAAACTGCACCGAGGCGGCAGACCAGAGACGCGCGCCCTCTGCGCCACACTTAATCACACAACCGCCACGACCACTGAGCTGAGTGGCCAGTCGTTTACCGCTTTGTTCCAGCAGATCTTCGCCCGCTAAACCCAGCGCTTCCACCTCATTGAGTAGCAGCCAGTCACAGTCCGCTAACCAGCTCCCCATCTCCAGGCGAAGCGCATCGCTCCAGCCCGCAGGCGGCCAGCCGGTATCCACAGCGATACAGAAGCCACGCTGCTGCAGCGCGGCCAGCAGCGCCGGATAGTGGGTGTAGAGTTCAAGACAGAGAAAGGTGCCGCACAGCAGCACGATGTCGCCCGGCGTCGCCTGCAACGGCAGCTGGGCCAGCACATCGTCAGCGGTCAGCACGGTGATATGACCGTGATTGCTGAGAAACGATCGTTCGTTATCGGGATGCGTCACGCCCACCGTCAGCGAGGTCTCACAGGCATAGCGCGGCCAGTGTGCGGCACTTTGAGGAAAATGACTGGCGAGCCAGTGGCTGAAGCCATCATCGCCCTGATTGGCGATGGCGCGATGCGGCACCTGCATTGCTTCGAGGGCCAGCGCGCAGTTACCGGCCGATCCGCCAGGACGTAACTCGCTGTGCTGCAGCATCACTTCTGTGCCGCGCTTCGGCCAGTCGCTGAGCGTACTCATGATTAAATCGACGTTAATATTGCCCACCACATAAAGCGTGGACGCGATGGTCTTGTCCATAATTATCCCTTACTTCCGCCGCTGGTGAGACCGCTGACCAGCGTCTTCTGCAACCAGATGGCAATAAACAGAGGCGGCACCGAAGCCAGAATGCCAATCGCCGCGATCAGACCATCATCCGTCGCGCGTCCGGCGGTAAAACCGGCAATTGCGACCGGCAGGGTCTGAGCCGAAATATTGCTGGTAAACAGCAGGGCGTAGAAAAACTCATCCCAGGCAAGCAGCCAGCCAAACAGGGCAGCAGCGCCTAATACCGGTTTCGCCAGCGGCAGCGTGATGCGCAGCAGAACCTGCCAGAAGCGCAGGCCATCCAGACGAGCAGCCTGTTCGATATCACGCGGCAGCGAGTCGAACTGGTTCTTCAGCATCCAGGTCAGGAACGGCAGGATCAGCGAGCAGTAGACCATCACCAGGCCGGGACGGGTGTTGAGCAGCCCCAGCTGTTGCAGCAGGAAGTAGAGCGGCAGCACAAACGCCACCGGCGGCACCATGTAGATCGCCAGTGCGCCGGAAAGCCAGGCATCGCGGCCGCTGTAGCGTGAGAAGCTGAACGCCGCCGGTATTGCCAGCAGCAACGAGATCGCCGTGGCCACCGTCGCGACCAGCAGGCTGTTACCCAGCGCATGCAGGAAAATGTTGCCCGGCTGGTTCGGTGCCAGCGAAACCAGCCCCTGATAGCGGCTGAAATCCCACTGACGCGGCAGCCACTCCAGCGGCACGCGGGAGAGATCGCTGGCAGAGCTGACGCTCATCAGAAACAGCCAGCCCATAGGGGCCAGAATGCTGATGGCGACCAGCAGCGCAGCCCCATAGCGCAGCACCCGTCGTAGTTTAGTTTTCATAAGCAGAACTCCGGCGGCGCTGATGCCACAACATCAGCAGATAGAGCGTAATCAGCAGGGCGCACATCAGCGTCATCAGTATCGCGTAGGCTGCACCGCTGCCGGCACGCAGATAGCTGAACGACTCCTGATAGACGAAAAAGCTGAGGGTTTTGGTGCTGTCCACCGGGCCGCCGCGCGTCATCACGTAAATGATGTCGAAGATCTTAAAGGCATCGATGGTGCGTAACACCAGCGCGACGCCGAGCGGAGCAACAATCGCCGGGAAGGTAATTGCCCGGAACCGACGCCATGCTGAAGCACCATCCAGCCGTGCCGCTTCATACAGATCGTCAGGAATCGACTGCAGCGCGGCCAGCACCAGCAGGGTGACCAGCGGATAGTTTTTCCAGATATCCGCAAACATCACCGCATTGAGCGCCGAATCCGGCGATCCCAGCCAGCTGCGGTAGCCATCAATAATACCGAGCTGGCTGAGCAGGGCGTTAATGCTGCCGTAATCGGGGTTGAAGTTGAGCCGCCACATCATCGCGTTGACGATGGTCGGCAGCGCCCACGGCAGAATCACCAGTACCCGCAACACATTACGGCCGATGAACTTCTGATTGAGCAGCAGCGCTACCAGCACGCCGATGATCCCTTCAAAAGTGACGGAGACCAGAGTGAAGTAGAGCGTGCGCCAGATCGACGCCCGAAAATCGGGATCGCTGAGCGCATAGAGATAGTTTTCCAGCCCAATCCAGGCAGGCGTTTCACCGCTGCCAATCAGCGCAGCATCGGTAAAACTGAGCCAGATGGTGCGCAGAAGAGGCCAGGCGGTAAGCAGCAGCATCACCAGCAGCATGGGTGCCAGCAGCACCCATGCCTGACGCTGTTCGCGTTGACGCAAACTCAGCATCATAACTCCTTAACGTAACCGGGCGGCGCTTTTATCCACCGTTGCCATCGCGTCCTGAGCCGGGACTTTACCCAGCAATACCTGCTGTAACTGCTGCTGCAGCTGGTTTGACAGGCGCGAATAGTCCGCAGTCTCCGGACGTGACAGCATCACGTTTAGCGATTTGTCCGCCGCAGTAATCAGACTCTCCTGATCCTTTTTCACTGCCTCATCCTGATAAGAGGATTTCCAGATTGGCAGGCTGAGCTTCGCATACTGGTTCTGAACCGGCTGTGAGGTCATGTACTGAATGTACTGCCACGCCTCATTAGCATGCGTGCTGCCTTTGGTGATCCCCAGTCCCATCGACCCGTTCACCGCACCCACTTTTCCTGGCGCATCGCCCGGCGCAGGCATGATGCCAACGTCGCCCGCCACTTTGCTCTGCTTAGGATCGTTCGCCATGTTGTACATGTAGGTCCAGTTCAGCGCGAAAGCCGCATCGCCATTAGAGAATGATTTGCGCACATCCTCTTCCAGATATTCACGGGAAGCCGGGTTACTCAGCCCCTCATCAAGCGAGCTTTTCATCAGGTTCAGCGCCTTAAGCGAGGCCGGGCTGGAGAAGTCGAGTTTGCCGTTCTGATAGAACTGTCCGCCAAAGCCTGACACCAGCGTGGTGTAGTCACACACCAGCGCTTCCGCCTGGGACCAGCTCCAGACCAGCGGGTATGTCACAATCTTTTTGTCCTTGATGATCTTCGCGTCATCCAGCACCTGCTGCCAGGTCTGTGGCGGGGTGGTGATGCCCGCTTTAGCCAGCATCGCTTTGTTGTAATAGAGGTATTTGGTATCGAGGATCCACGGCATACCCAGCGTCTTACCCTTATAGACCACGGTATTCATTGCGCCCGGGAAGACCTTCTCTTTTTCCTCTGGCGTAATGCGGGCGCTGACATCCTGCAGCAGATCGAAGCGGGCAAATTCCGCTGGCCAGATGGCATCGAACAGCACCACATCATAGCCATTACCGCCCGCGCCACGCGCCGCTACGATCTTGTCGTGCAGCGCTTCATAAGGAACAAACTCCAGATTGACGGTGACATCCGGGTGCTGCTTTTGAAAATCCTGCGTCATCGCGCGGATATCATTTTCGCTATAGGCCGCCTGCGTCATAAACAGGGCATTGATCTGGCTGGCCGCCGCCGCGCTGCCTGCGCTCAACATCAGTAAGGCGGCGAACCCGGCTTTCAGTTTGGGGGTATAACGCTGTGACATGGTCTTCTCCACTATGCAGCAACAGGCTGTCGGTTAATTAAATCAATTTGATTGATTTAATCAGGGGCAAAATTCTGGTCAGTGAGGGAACTGACCTGTCAGGAACCAAGCAAACGGCGTGCCACAAGTGCCAGAGGCTAAGCAACAAAGCCGTAACAACGCTGAAACTCACACTGCGCTTTTATGGCAAAATTGCCTATGCTGAAGCGCGAAAAATGCGTGCAGCATCAAAGATATTGTTTGCCGGAACGTCCCTGGGGACCAATACTGTCGGGTCCTGCTGTAATGGAAAACAACATGAAAACCTCGGGTACCAACCTTGAACATGCGCGGGCGCATAACCGGCGTGTGGTGATTGAAGCCATTCGCCTGCACGGTGAACTGACCCGTGCCGAACTGGCCCGCATGACGGCGCTGACGCCGCAGACCGTCTCGAATATCGTGGCGGAACTGGAGCAGGCTGAACTGCTGACCAGCCGCCAGCCGCGCCGCAGCGGGCGTGGTCAGCCCTCGATTCCGGTTACGCTGAATCCCACCAGTGCCTGGTCGATCGGCATTCATCTGGATCATCAGACGCTGCTGCTGGTGCTGGTCGATCTCAGCGGTGAAGTGCATTTCCGCCGCCTCGTTCTGGTGCAAAAGCCGCAGCCGGCTGCCACCCTGGCGTGCATTGCCGACGTGCTGGAGGAGATGCGGGTCTTTCTCGACGCTCAGTGGCAGAAGGTGCTGGGCATTGGCGTAGTGATGCCGGGACCTTTTGGCGTCGAGGGGATTTCATCTGTCGGGCCGACCACGCTTAACGGCTGGGAGCAGGTCGATATCGAGACTGAGCTCGCCGCCATCAGCGGCCTGCCGGTGACGCTGGAAAACGACGCCACGGTTGCCGCTATTGGCGAGCGCTTTCACGGTACGGCGCGCCACCTTAACTCCTTTATCTATCTCTATATCGGTACCGGTCTGGGCGCGGGGATCTTCACCGATGGCCATATCTATACCGGCCACGCCCATAATGCGGGTGAGATTGGACACATCGTCGTGGAACCTGGCGGCCGCGACTGCTACTGCGGTAATCAGGGCTGTCTGGAGCGGTATGTCTCGTTACAGGCCGCCTATGAATTCTGCGGGCTCGATCCGATGCGGGCGCTGCCTGAGGATCTGTTGCAGATTGACCCTGCGCTGTTCACTGCGTGGATTGAAAGCGTCATGACGCCGTTGCGCCAGGCGATCAATATTCTGGAGTCGGTGTTTGATGCGGAGGCGGTGATTATCGGCGGCATGATGCCTGCGCCGCTGCTGGAGCAGATGGTAGAGCGGTTACCTCCGCTTTATCAGTCAGTGCGGGGACGGTATCTCAACGATATGCGTCTTAAGACTGGCATGACAGGCAGCGATACGGCTGCACTGGGAGCGGCCGCCTTGCCGATATTTGATGAGTTTAACCCGAAGTTTCAGGTGCTGATGAAGTAGGCGAGGAAAAGGGCGCTGTCGCAGGCAACAGCGCCCAGAGCATTAACCCGGGTAGATACCGCGATCTTTACGCGCCATCAGGATTCGCTCACAGGCCACGATATAGGCTGCGGTGCGCAGCGAGCAATCTTTCTCCTTCGACTTGTCCCAGATATGAACCATCGCTTCGGTCATAATCTTATCGGAGCGACGATTGATTTCATCCTCGCTCCAGAAGAAGCTGGCCATGTCCTGCACCCATTCGAAGTAGCTGACGGTGACACCGCCGGCATTACAGACCACGTCCGGCACCACGATAATGCCGCGTGTTGCCAGCATGTCATCGGCCTCCGGATAAGTCGGGCCGTTTGCGCCTTCCAGCACGATTTTGCAGCTCAGGATCTCTGCGCGTTCGCGGGTAATCTGACCTTCCAGCGCAGCCGGGATCAGGATATCCATCTCGGTGGTCCAGAACGCCTCTTTATCAATGCTCTGCGCACCCGGGAAACCGGCGATCTGCTTGTGGGCAATCTGCCATTCGCTCAGCGCGGCCATATCAATGCCATCTGAATTATAAATTGTCGCCGTGTGATCCTGAATCACCACCACACGAGCGCCCGCCTCAGCAAACAGGCGTGCGGCTTCGCTGCCGACGTTACCGAAACCCTGAACCGCCACGCGGGCGCCTTCGATTTCGATGCCTGAACGACGAGCCACTTCGCGTCCGGTGATAAACACGCCACGACCCGTCGCTTTTTCACGGCCCAGTGAACCACCCAGGTGAATCGGTTTGCCGGTCACCACGCCGGTAATCGTTGTGCCGTGGTTCATGGAGTAGGTGTCCATCATCCACGCCATCACTTTGCTATTGGTACCCACGTCTGGCGCCGGAATATCTTTTTGCGGCCCGATAATGATGCCAATCTCGCTGGTATAACGACGGGTCAGCCGCTCAAGTTCACCATCTGAGAGTTTGAAAGGATCGACACGGATGCCGCCCTTGGCACCACCGTAAGGCAGGTTAACCGCCGCACATTTAATGGTCATCCACGCCGAAAGCGCCATGACTTCATTCAGATCGACATCCGGATGATAGCGAATACCGCCTTTACCTGGGCCGCGCGAAAGGTTGTGCTGAACGCGATAGCCTTCGAAATGGCGAATTGAGCCATCATCCATCTGAAGAGGAATATCAACAATCAACGCACGCTTTGGATGACGCAAAGTATCTATCCAACGTGAAAGATCGCCCAGATAAGGCGCAACCCGGTCGATTTGCTGTAAGTAGGTGGACCAGGCAGATGTGCTGCTTTCAGACGCATAAGATAACTTATCCATAAAAAACCTTTCTTAATGAAGTCATTTATTGGGTGGAGCCGTGAAGGGTGAGCGCATTATCTTGCGCGGACATAATCTAACACTTCTGAAACAAATAAGATGGTGCCTTTGCTCCATTTAAGTGCACCTATGCCCTGTTTTGGGGCAGAAAAGTGAATAAAACGGGGGCAATGACCCCATCAGGGCGAATAAAGATGCGCGTTAAGTGCGTATTGGCTGCATATCAGGGGAATCTCGCTATCTTTCAGATCTTTGAGGGCGTTCAAAAAGTTAAATAATTGATCGCTACCTGATTGACTTTACGGTCCTGATTTCGTGCATGAGAATAAGTAATTGAAGGATTACCTTAAGTAATGCATTGAGCAGGAATTGCACAGGTTAATCAGACGTTTAGATCAGAGGGAGCAGCAGGGAGGGGAAAATAGAAAAAGAGCGGGCCAGCGCAGGGGCTGGCCCGGAGCGATTACTGATGAAGAGCCTGTTCGGCTTCTTTCAGCGCCTGACGCGCGTCTGCCAGTTTATCTTCACGCTTCTGGATTTTGCTGGCGCTGCGTCCTTCCGCTTTCGCTTTTGCCAGTTCCTGTTCGCGCTCCTGCACCTTTACCTTTTTCTCCGCCACTTTTTCCTGGCGCTGCTTTAACAGACTGCCTTCGGTGCAATTCTGTTCAACTTCGCGCAGGGCGGTCTCAAGGCCGGCAACCTGATGGGTATTATTGTGCTGGCGGGCAAAAGAGAGCTGAGTCTCAATCTCCTGCTTTTTGGCAGCACAACCGGTCAGGGCAGATGCCGCATGCGCAGCAGTGAAAGTGAGGGGCAACAGGCAAAGGCTGAGGGTCAGTAAAGTTTTTTTCATCGTAGTCTCGTCAATGAGTCAGAGTTGAGGCGCCAGTATACGTAGCCGCCTTAAGAGATTCTTAACGGAAAAAAATATTTACCGGATCGATAAAGCGAGGAACTGCCTGCTATCAGGCAGCGCTGGAGGCGTCAGAGTGCGAATAGTGGAGGTTACGATCAGGGCCACTGAGCATCACAGGATGACCATCCTGACTCTGCTGTTCGAAATAATCCTGCATCTGCTGACTGATCCCGGCACCACACCACATGACATGATGCTGATGGAGTTCAGATTTAATGGCGGGCTGTCCGGATGCGCGTGAGTCAACCGCAACATTAAAGCCCATCGCAGTAAGACGAATCGCTTCCAGCCAGATCTCAGTTTTATCGAGCACGCTCACCGCTTCCAGAAACAGAGGAACCGAGGATGCGTTACGCGATGAAACGCGCATCACTTTGTCTGCCTGTTGCTGAACGGATTGTTCAAAGCGATCGAGGCGACGTGACGCTCCGCGACGGTGATCGGCATACAGCCAGACGCTCAACGGTCGCAGCAGATTAATGATGAAATCATCACCGCTGTAGTTGCTGGACATATTGTGCATCTGACGCGAAAGCGACAGCGGTGTGCCGAATTCGAGCTGCCAGAGCATGTCGCCTTTGCGCGCTGCCCAGCCATAGGTCGTAACCGCTGATGCAGCCTGCTGGCCCGCTTTGATCTCGTCCAGCGTTGCGCCCATGGCCGTTAAGCCTACCAGGATACGAATTTCGCTGAGGTGATCATCACTCCAGTCATCTGAATTCTGCTGTGGCGTCAGTAAACCCTGCTTCATCCAGCGCTTCAGGTTCGCAGGATGGGTGCCGGTAATCGCACAAACAGTCTCGGTATTAAGAATTTGCATTTCGTGCCCTCTGTAGAGGGAATAGCCGCCGGGATTAACCGGGGATGAACAACCACTATGAACCTTATAATCACCAATTAACAGAGTAAAAGCCTGCTAAAGCCGGGAATAGCACGCGTGACGCTGCGCTTATCGCGCCTTATTTAGCGGTTAAACTCATGATGATCAGCAGGTTAAATGTTCAGCTACCGCTTAAAAAAAGACTGTACATTTATTCAGTAAAGATTCTTTACACAAACCAAACCCGAAATCCGCACGGATTTACCCTTTTTAAGAGCATGCCGACGCTTTCCCCCCTTACATCCGACCGGCAAATCGCTAAAATAGCGGGTTCTGATGATCAGGAGAAAGAGTGCCCAATGCGTTATCGTTATACTCTCGCCGTTGTGACGGTTGCTGCTGTGCTGACCGGCTGCGCAAAGAAAAATGCCGCCACCGATGCGCAGGATGAATTTGCTGCTGGCCCGACGCAGATTGATGTCTCACACATCAAAACCCGCGCAGATGATGGCTCCAGTGTGTTCCTGACGGTAGATGGTAAAGACGCCGGCAGATTGCCTAACGGCGAAAGCATGCTGCTGCATGTTCCGGCCGGCAAGCACCAGATTGGTGGCTATGTGCCCACCCTGTTCGGTATGGGTCGGGTAACTATTGCGCCGGTAGAAGTGACCACGTCACCGGAAGATGTCAAAAAAGTGGCTTATACAGTCACCCGCAACAAAGCGACCTTTGTTGAGAACAAAGACGAGCAGGGCTGAGTTGATGACGGCGGAGAGCAACACTCTCCGCTGAACACGCCTGCGTTATAAACCGAGTTCGCTCAGTGAAGGATGGTCGTCAGGGCGCCGTCCCTGTGGCCAGTGAAACAGCCGCTGTTCTTCATTGATTTTCAAATCGTTGATGCTGGCAAAGCGCTGCATCATTAATCCCTGCTCATCAAACGCCCAGTTTTCGTTGCCATACGAGCGATACCACTGCAGTTGATCATCATGCCACTCATAGGCAAACCGCACCGCAATCCGGTTCTGATCATAACTCCACAGCTCTTTGATCAGCCGATACTGCTGCTCCCGCTGCCATTTCTGCTGCAGGAAAGCGACAATTTCTGCCCGGCCGGTCAGGAACGTATCGCGATTGCGCCACTGGCTATCCGCTGAATAGGCCAGCGCGACACGCTCAGCATCCCGGCTGTTCCAGCCATCCTCAGCCAGCCGCACTTTTTCTATCGCCTGTTCAGGCCGGGTAAACGGCGGTAAAGGCGGACGTGAATTTTCCAACTTACTCTCCTTAACAGCGCAGACAGATGCGTCAGCCGCATCCGGAATAATCAGAGTTCCAGAGCGTGGATCTGACAGACGGCACGCGCCGCTTCCTGACCTTTTTTCACGAAATGCTGGGTATAGAAGTCGATAAACTCTGCCGATGGCTGGAAATTGTGTGGCGTCAGGGAAACCGAGAACACCGGTACGTTGGTCGCCAGCTGCGCCTGCATCAGACCACTGACCACCGCCTGCGCGACGAAATCATGGCGATAGATGCCGCCATCTACCACCAGAGCCGCACAGACAATCGCATCATACTTGCCGGTCTGCGCCAGACGTTGTGCCAGCAGCGGCATTTCAAAAGCGCCCGGCACATCCCATGTTTTAATCTCATATGCCGCACCCCGGCTTTCCAGTTCCTGTTCGAAACCGGTCAGAACCTGAGAAACGATCTCGCTGTGCCAGTTGGCTTTAATAAAGGCGACTTTCAACGGCTGCATGACTTACTCCAAAAAAGGTGACATCCAGTGGTAACGGGCCTGATTTCATCCCTGCACCCCGAATCAAAAATAGTGAGCCTGGCAGGCCAGTAACCTGCTGACTGCCTTCACTATACTGTAATGTAAAGAGTCTGTGTCCATCATTGTGATTATATGTAAATAACCGAGGCTCTGATTACCTCTCTATGCTGCAGCAAAAGCCCGCAACGCCTCCAGTAAGGCTTCTCCGCATCCTTTTTGCGTAACCGCTTCCAGTTACGTTACTGCTTAAATAAAATACTGGATATTTGAACAGGTGTTTGTATAATAAATGGACTGCCCGCCGGGTATTGGTAGCGTAAGTGAGGGGTGAACCCATGATGATTTCGACTGAAAGCCTCAGGTCTCTGGAACAATCGGTCACAATGAGCAGCCGTGAGCTGGCTCAGATGACCGGTATTACACACGGAGAAGTGAAGCGGTTAATCAAAAGTCTGGAGACGGCTCAGCGTCTCTCCCAGCCACTCATCGTGAATGAGTATGAGCGGGAAGGGGAAGTGCGTCAGGAGTTCCGCCTGAGCAAGCGTGACTCGCTGCTGGCTGTCGCTCGCCTGTCGCCGGGCTTCACGGCCGAAGTGCTGGATCGCTGGCAGGATCGCGAGAAGACCACCCATCTGCCTGACTTTACCAATCCGGCTGAAGCGGCTCGCGCCTGGGCCGAGCAGTTTGAGCAGCGTCAGGCGGCAGAGCAGCAGCTGGCTCTCTCAGCCCCCAAAGCCGCGTTCTTTGATAACTTCGTCGAGGTGGATGACTGTCTGGGCTTTCGCCAGCTCTGCAAAATGCTGAAAGTGAAAGAGCCGGAGTTCCGCCAGTTCCTGCTTGAGCGCAACATTATGTATCGCGCCAAAGGCACCCTGACGCCGCAGCACTACCATCTGCAGGCTGGCTACTTTACCTTGCATACCGGTACGGGCGAAAACCAGCACGCGTTCTCTCAGGCGCGATTTACCTCCAAAGGGGTGAAATGGGTTGCCAGCCTGTGGGCAGGACATCTCTCTGCTCAGCCTAAAGGCGCAGCCGCGTAAGGGCATATCCGGACTTTTAGCAGAGGCTGATGGGTAAGCGCAGGCAGAAAACGCAGAAATAGAAAAGGCCGCAACTGAGTGCGGCCTTTTTTGATCGTTCAGGTCCGATTAATGGGGGAATTACCAGCCTTTAATCGCATCACCTTTGTAGACTTCTTCCGCTTTCGCCGCGACTTCCGGTGACTGCAGCGCAGCCTTCAGCTTCTGAATTTTATCGCTGTCTTTATTATCTTCACGTGATACCAGGGCATTCACGTAAGGCGACGAGGCACTCTCCATAAACAGGCCATCACGGTGTGCTGATAATCCAGCCTGAGCCGAGAAGTTGGTATTAATGATCGACAGACTGACATTGGGATCGTCTAACGTGCGGGTCAGCTGTGGGGTGTCCACTTCAACCAGCTTCAGATTTTTTGGATTTTCGATGATATCCAGCGAGGTCGGTAAATAACCCACACCGTCTTTCAGTTTAATCAGACCCTGTGCCTGAAGCAGCAGCAGGCTGCGTCCCAGCGTGGTGGCTTCGTTAGAGATGGTGATAGTGGCACCATTCTGCAGCTCACTGATGTTTTTGATTTTGTGCGAATAAGCCGCAATCGGGAAGACGAACGTTTTACCCACTACGGCAAACTTATAGCCGCGTTCTTTAGACTGTGACTCAAGATAGGGCAGGCTCTGGAAGGCATTAGCATCGACTTCTTTGTTATTCAGCGCTTCATTAGGCAGCACATAATCATTGAAGTTAAGCACTTCAACATCGAGCTTGTATTTATCTTTAGCAACCTGCTGAACCACCTGCCAGATCGCTTCATCGGGCCCGGTATTAATCGCAACTTTAACTTTGTTATCGTCGTCTTTTGAGCAGGCGGATAATAATAAAACAGAACTGGCAAGTAATGCCGTAAACAGACCTTTCATTATCAGAAATCCCTCAGATAGTAGATGTTTTCAAAGATAATACAGAATGCACGGGTTGCGTACTGACTGAGGAATATATCTTATAACCACAACGCTGATTTAGAACATTAATTAACCAGATTCTCGCGCTGATCAATAATTCTCTGCCATTATTCCTGGATTCGCTGGCGGTTATTTTCAGTTAATTAGCGCCTTAAGCAGCCACGTAATTTTCTTCTACGCTTACTAATCAGTCATTACAGGCATTCTATTGATTATTAACAGGGATTAACTATGTCGAAGCAAGATAGCGGGATCAACGCAGTTGAAGTCATGCGCAGCAGCCAGGCCTGGAATGGTGAAGTCATTGAAGCCTATCCTGCTGGCGAACCCGAGCTGACGGTTATGCGGCTGTCACTGCCTGCCCACACGTCATTGCCCTGGCACACTCATCCAATGCCGAATGCGGCGTTTATTCTCTCCGGCACCCTGATTGTTGAGGATAAAGAGAGGGGCGAGCAGCGCACTTTCCATGCGGGTGAAGCGCTTAATGAGACGGTAAATAGCGCGCATCGCGGCTATACGCTGGATGAGCCAGCCGAACTGGTGATTACCTATGCCGGTGTGAAAGGGCAGGAACTGACCGAGCCGTTACCGGGCGAACCCGAAGAGTTTTAAATCCTCACGCATCACGGCAGCCGAAGAGACTGCTGTGATGCAGTCCTTCAGTAAACCCCGCCGCACTTGATGCTGATCAGTAACACGCGCGCCAGCTCAGCCCAGGATTGAAGGTTCTTTGCGTCATCCACATCAGTATAAAAAGGATTTTTTCATGGATAAGAATGTAGCTGTGCTGCTCGCGCCTGGCTTTGAAGAGGCTGAAGCCATTATTACGCTTGATATCCTTTCACGGCTGGGCCTTCGCGTGACGACTCTGGCCTGCCAGCCCTACCGGGAGGTAACCAGTTATCATCAGGTGAAGCTTGTCGCGGATGAGTTACTGGAGACGAATCGCGAGCGGCTATTTGATGCGGTGATTGTGCCGGGCGGCCCCGACGGCAGCAAAAACCTGACAGCGAATGCTGCGGTCATCGATTTTATACGCCGGCATGATGACGCGGGCCGTCTGATCTGCCCCATCTGCTCCGCAGCAGCCAGAGTTCTTGCGCCTCATGGTCTGTTAAAAGGGCGGCGCTATGTCAGTTCCGGCACCTCATCAGAAGGTGTCACCGATGGCGTTTACGTCGATGCATCGGTGGTGAAAGATGGCAACCTGCTGAGCGGGCAGGATCTGGGTGCGGCGTTTGATTTCGCCTTCGCGATTGCATTTGTGCTGACAGGCGAGGGTGACCAGGCCATCGAACAGGCAGAACACATCAGCCATCGGCTAAAAGTCGATTTCACTCAGCTTTAATCTGCTTTTTTGCGCCCCGAGTCGCGGGGCGCACATCATTCAGGCCCCTGATAAGTAGTGCGATAGAAGCGCTGATACCAGCGGTTAGCCAGCCTGTTCATGTCCACATCCTGAAACTTCTGCGGATAGAGTTTTTTCGCCATCCACAGCTCGCCAAGCCCCATCGCTTCCGGCATCGGATAGCCCCAGGCTTTGGCGTACTCCGGCATCAGAAAGACGCGATGATGTTTGACCGCGTCAATCGCCTGCCATTGTGGTGAGCTGTTGATCTCATTGACGACAGAGGGGTAACGATTCTGCACAAAAATCACCTGCGGATCCCAGGCGATCACCTGCTCCATCGACACCGTTTTAAAGCCCTGTACAGTCGCGGCGGCGACGTTGACCGCGCCCGCATGCCGCATCATCAGGCCGGTGTATTTTCCTGAGCCATACGTGGTCAGCTCCGGGTTCGCCATGTAGGCACGAATACGTTTCTCCGCCGGAATATCCTTCAGGCGGTCGCTGACCATTTTGCGTCCCTGATCGGTGGCCTCAATCAGCGCTTTCGCTTCTGCGGGTTTATTGGCGATCTCGCCAATCAGCGTAATGCCTTCGCGCAGACCTTTGTCATAGGCCATTTCCTCGTCATCCATTGTCGGATTCATTCTGGCCTTTTCACCTGGCTGATCGTGACGCAGCGAGATAGCCACCACAGGAATCCCCAGCGCGGTAATGCTGTCGATCATCTCATGCGGGGCATAATTGGTGACAAACACCACCTGCGGATGCAGCGCCACCAGTTTCTCCGGATCAACATGCGTCAGATCCCCAAGTGTAGCCATATGGTTCAGCTCAGGGGCGAGTCGGGCATAGCCGTCGCCGAGCTGCTGCTTCCAGTTCGCCATCACACCCACGATTTTATCGGTGGCGTTCATCTGCACCAGCAGGTTCAGCGTCTGGTGCTGAAGCACGACAATGCGGTCAACGTGGTCAGGAATCGCAACCTGACGGCCAATCTGATCGGTAATCTGGCGCGATGCCTGGGAAGTGAGCGGAAGGAGTATCAGTAAACCGAGTGTGCATGCCTGCCAGAAGCGCTTCATTAACTATCCTCAAAAATCGTTATGAAATGGATTATATAGCGATAGGTGGCCGGCGTCACGGCACCGATTATGTGCAACGCCCGTTGCTGGCTCACCATCCCGGTGCCTTATGAAATGCGAATCCACTATTTAACTGATATTAATAGATTTAATTTCTGGCACGCCATTTGCTGAAGTCAAAACAGTAAGCAGCGTTCGACACAACTGATAGCAAATAGCTGGCTAGGGTTCCGGTTCACGCAGGTGAATGTCTGGTCCGAGAGCTGGCGACCTCTGCGAGGTTACACGGCGGGACAAAAGCCCGGGAGACAGCGGCACCATCTGGTGTCTTGCGCTGCTCCCGTTTTTTTGTGCCAACCAGAGGTCAACCATGAAGACATTTTCCCTTCTCCGCACGCTCACTCTCTCCCTGGCACTGCTGGCCAGTGTGCCGTCCTTCGCCGCAGTTAAAAAAGAGTTCAACATCTGCTGGACCATCTATGCGGGCTGGATGCCCTGGGGCACGATCGCTAATGAAAAAATTATCGATAAGTGGGCCAGCAAATATGGCATTAAAATTAATATCGTCCAGCTGAATGACTATATCGAATCGATCAACCAGTACACCGCAGGGCAGTTCGACGGCTGCACCATGACGAATATGGATGCCCTGACCATTCCCGCCGCGGGCGGCGTCGATTCCACGGCGCTGATCACCGGCAGTTACTCCGAAGGCAACGACGGCATCGTCTTGAAAGGTGTGAATAAAACACTCAGCGACCTGAAAGGCATGTCGGTTTATCTGCCCGCGCTGTCCGTATCGCACTATCTGCTGGTACGCGGCCTGGAAAAGGCCGGACTGCAGGAGAAGGATGTTAAGGTCGTGAACACCTCCGATGCCGATATCGTCTCCGCCTTCGGCACCAGCAGTGTCAAAGCCGCAGTGGCCTGGAACCCGCAGCTTTCCGTCATCAAAAAAAGCCCGCAGACCACAGAAGTGTTCAGCTCTTCCGCCGTGCCGGGCGAGCTGATCGATATGATGGTCGTGAACACAGCAACCCTCCACGATAACCCCGCCCTGGGCAAAGCGCTGACCGGTGCGTGGTTTGAGATGATGGCAAAAATGCAGGCGGGCGATACCCAGGCGCTGAGTGCGATGGCCGCGGATTCCGGCACTGACCTCGCCGGGTATCAGGCACAGCTCAAAACCACCCATCTGTTCCCGACCCCCGCCGACACGGAGGCCTTTGTCGCCTCGCCCGACCTGGCAAAAACCATGCAGCGCGTGGCCGCGTTCTCTTTTGATAAGGGTCTGCTCGGCGAGGGTGCGCAAAGCGCTGACTTCATCGGTATGGCTTTTCCCGGCAACCAGACCCTCGGCGACAACGGCAACATCAAACTGCGCTTTGATGACAGCTATCTGAAGATGGCCGTGGCAGGCCAGCTCTGAATTCCGGGCTGAGGAGCTTACGCCATGCGCCATATTAACCGTTATCCCCGACAGGGAATGCGCCTGACGCTGATGCTGTTGCCGTTTGTCTTGCTGATCGCCGCCTGGTTTATCAGCTCGGCGGTGCGGCTGGAAGCAAACCCGCAGGATAAACTGCTGCCCGGTCTGTCGCAGATGATCGCCGCTATCGACCGGATGGCGTTCACGCCCGATAAACGCAGCGGTGAGTTTCTGCTGTGGGCGGATACGCTGATCAGTCTCACCCGTCTGCTGACGGGCCTGATGATCTCTGCGCTGATCGGCCTGGGCATCGGTATTGCCGCCGGGGTATTCCCCATGACCCGCGCGGCGCTGTCTCCGTTTATGACCGTCGTGTCGATGATCCCGCCGCTGGCGCTGCTGCCGATGCTGTTTATCGTCTTCGGGCTGGATGAGCTGTCAAAAGTGATGCTTATCGTCATCGGCATTACTCCGATGCTCGCCCGCGACCTGGAACAGCGGGCGCGGGAGATCCCGATCGAGCTTTTCATCAAAGCACAGACGCTGGGCGCGAACAGCTGGACGGTGGTGTTGCGGGTGGTGCTGCCCCAGCTGCTGTCGCGACTCATTACCTCGCTGCGCCTGCTGCTGGGTTCAGCGTGGCTGTTCCTGATCTCCGCTGAAGCCATCTCTGCCACCGCCGGGCTGGGTTACCGCATCTTTCTCGTCCGCCGCTACATGGCGATGGACGTCATTATTCCTTATGTCATCTGGATAACCCTGCTGGCCTGGCTGATGGATCTGGCGCTGCGTCAGCTGCACAAAGCCTGTTTCCCGTGGGCGGAAGGAGGCCGGGAATGAGTTTTATCGATATCAAAAACATCTGGCAGGAATATGGCGATCACGTGGTGCTGGAGCGCATCAATCTGCAGGTCAGGGAAGGGGAGTTCTGCTCACTGGTGGGCGCCTCCGGCTGCGGGAAATCGACCTTCTTACGACTGCTGCTCGGTCAGGAGCGACCCGCGCGCGGCACCATCACGCTGGATGGTGATCCGCTGCCGGCGGAGCCTGATCGCAGTCGCGGCGTGGTCTTTCAGCGTTACTCAGTTTTTCCTCATCTCAACGTGCTGGATAACGTCACCATCGGTCTGGAACTGCCGGCGTCACCACTGTGGGGCCGGCTGCTGGGCGCCCGAAAACGTCAGGCGCGTCAGCAGGCCAGAGAGATGCTGGCGCGAGTGGGGCTGAGCCATGCGCTCGACAAATATCCGGCGCAGCTGTCTGGCGGGATGCAGCAGCGGCTGGCGATTGCCCAGGCGTTTGTCATGCAGCCACGGGTGCTGCTGCTGGATGAGCCCTTTGGCGCACTTGATCCCGGCATCCGCAAAGATATGCATGCCCTGCTGCTTCAGCTCTGGAGCGAAACCCGCATGAACGTCTTTATGGTCACTCACGACCTCGCAGAAGGATTCAATCTGGGCACCCGGCTGCTGGTTTTTGACAAGGTGCGCCTCGATCCTCAGGCACCCCATGCGTGGGGGGCGCGTATCACCTATGACATTCCGCTCAACGAGACGCGGCTGTCCCAGCTGGCCACCGGCCGCAAAAACAACATTTACCCCTTAGAGGAGATTGCTCAATGACGGCACTTTTTCACTCTGGCCCCAGCCTGCGCGAAGAGCAGATTCCTGGCGGCGCGCATACCTCGCTCATCCTGCGTAAGGGCGGGATCCTGCGCCTGACCGACATTGAGGGCGGGGCTAACGTCAGCGCCATGATGCTCAATCCGCACGAAAAAAGTGAACGGCTGAACCTGCCCGATACCCTCAAGGGTCAGCACACCGCGCGGCTGACCACCGGCCACTGTTTTTACTCTGATATGGGTCGCGTCCTGACGGCTATCGTGGCGGACAGCTGCGGCTGGCATGACCCGTTCGGCGGCGTCCTTAACGCCGCCGAGACGCAAGAAAAGTACGGCAGCGGACGCTATCAGGAACTGCGCAACGGTTTCTACCGTAACGGCGTCGATAACCTGCTGGTGGAGATGGGCAAATGGGATCTCGGCCTGGAAGACCTGCTGATGGTGGTGAACTTCTTCAGCAGGGTCACGGTGGATGAGGCGGGGCGCTTTGCCTTCATTTCAGGCAACAGTCAGCCCGGCGATTTCGTTGAGCTGTATGCGCCGATGGACGTGCTGATCGTCCTGACCGCGCTGCCTCATCCTCAGGATCCCGCCACTGAGTATCTGCCGCGCCCGATTCAGCTGAACTGGTATCAGGCCGATGCGGGTCAGGCCCTCAGCGACGCCATTTTCACCCGCGATGAAAATCAGCGCGCCATGCAAAACACCGAACACTTTGTCCTGTAAGGAGGCTGTGATGACAGCGATTACCCCTGATTATCATCCTGAAACGGCGGTCTGGCGCCATGTGATCCCGGCCGGGGAGCCCTGTCTGTTCGAGGTCAAAAAAGGGCAGCGGCTGCGGCTGCTCGACCTCGAAGGTAACCAGGCGATCGATACCCTGTTCTATCGCGCCGATAACCCCCGCGAGCGCTACGATCCCCAGCGCACCCTGCGTCGTCAGGGAAAGGTCTATCTGACTACCGGCAGCGTGCTCTACTCCAATCTCGGTCATCCGCTGCTGACCCTGGTTGCCGATACCTGCGGACGCCACGACACTCTGGGCGGGGCCTGCTCCCAGGAGAGCAACACCGTGCGCTATGCCCACGATAAGCGCTATATGCATAGCTGCCGGGATAACTTTCTCTGCGCCTGCCTGCATGATGGCCGCCTTCACAAGCGGGATATCGGCGCCAATATCAACTTTTTTATGAACGTTCCGGTGACGCCGGAAGGGCGGCTGACCTTTGAAGATGGACTGTCCGCTCCCGGCAAATATGTTGATCTGATTGCGGCGTGTGACGTGATGGTGCTGATCTCGAACTGCCCCCAGCTCAATAACCCCTGCAACGGCTGGAACCCGACGCCTGCAGAGGTGCTGGTGTGGAACTGAATCTGCATCCGACAGCGCGACATCCGGGTCTGACGTTCCTGCTCTGAGCGATCGCCTGTCTGCCTCTACCGCCGCTGCACTGTTCAGGTGCCGGTCATCCCCGGGGACGGCCCCAGGGAATAGCGAATTCTGCGGGACGACCCGCCTCCCTGTGAGCATCACCTATGTTTGATACGTTACTGATTGCCAATCGCGGCGCGATCGCCTGCCGCATTCTGCGTACCCTCCACGCCATGCAGGTGAAAGGCGTCGCCGTTTACGCTGAGGCTGACTTCGGCAGCTTGCATATCCGTGAAGCGGATAGCGCGATCAGCCTGGGCGACGGGCCCGCCGCGCAAACCTATCTGGCGGCGGAGAAGATCATCGCTGCCGCACAGCAGAGCGGGGCGAAAGCGATCCATCCCGGCTACGGTTTCCTCTCGGAGAATGCCGCCTTTGCCGACGCCTGCGAGGCGGCGGGCCTGATTTTTGTTGGCCCCACGCCGCAGCAGCTGCGTACTTTCGGCCTGAAACATACGGCACGCGCTCTGGCGAAAGCCGAAGGCGTTCCGCTGCTGGAGGGGAGTGAACTCCTGGCGGACCGCCATGAAGCCCGCCGGGCAGCGGCGCAGGTCGGCTATCCGGTCATGCTGAAAAGCACCGCAGGCGGCGGCGGCATCGGTATGCGCGTCTGCCGCGATGAGGATGAACTCGCCGACGCGTTTGACACGGTGCAGCGTCTTGGCCAGAACAACTTCAGCGATGCCGGGGTCTTTCTCGAAAAATATATCGAACGCGCCCGTCACCTTGAGGTGCAGATTTTCGGTGATGGCAAAGGCGGCGTTATCGCGCTGGGCGTGCGTGACTGCTCGGTTCAGCGCCGTAATCAGAAAGTCATTGAAGAGACACCTGCACCGAATCTGCCTGACGGCATGGCAGAGGCACTCTGTTCCGCCGCCATCGCCCTGGGCAAAGCGGTGAACTATCGCAGCGCCGGAACGGTGGAATTTGTCTATGACAGCACGGCGCAGCACTTCTATTTTCTGGAAGTGAACACCCGCCTTCAGGTCGAACATGGGGTTACCGAGCAGGTGTGGGGGGTTGACCTGGTGCAGTGGATGATCGAACTGGCCGCCGGGGAGCTCCCGCCGCTGGATCGTTTAGCCGCCACGCTGAAACCCCAGGGCCACGCCATTCAGGCCCGGATCTACGCGGAAGATCCGGGACGGCAGTTTCAGCCGTCACCCGGTCTGCTGACCGATGTTTTTTTCCCGCCAGCCGGAGGAAAGACGCTGCGTATCGACCGCTGGGTAGAGGCGGGCAGTGAAGTGCCGCCCTTCTTCGACCCGATGCTGGCGAAAACCATCGCCTGCTGTCCCACTCGCGACGAAGCCATTTCCACGCTCGCTCAGGCGCTGGCGGAAACCCGGTTATATGGCGTCGAGACCAATCGCCTCTATCTGCTGCAGATACTGGCTTTTGCGCCATTCACCGCGGGAGAACCCTGGACCCGCTGTCTGGAGCAGCTCGGTTATCAGGCGGCCACGCTGGAGGTGCTGAGTGCCGGAACCCAGACCAGCGTGCAGGACTATCCCGGCCGTCTGGGCTACTGGGCGGTAGGGGTGCCGCCTTCGGGACCGATGGATGACCGCGCGCTGCGCTTCGGCAACCGCCTGCTGGGCAACGCTGAGGGCGATGCCGCGCTGGAGATCACCCTTAATGGCCCGACCCTGAAACTGAATACGGATGTGCAGGCGGTGGTCTGCGGAGCGCCGCTCCCCGTCACGCTGGAGGGGGTCGATCAGCCGATGAATACCGTCTTTGCTGTTCCGGCAGGCTCAACGCTGAAGCTGGGCGCGATCGCAGGTTCAGGCGTCAGAAGCTACCTCTGCCTGAGCGGCGGGATTCAGGTGCCGGATTATCTGGGCAGCAAAAGCACCTTTACGCTCGGCCAGTTCGGCGGACACGGAGGCCGGGCGCTGCGCAGCGGCGATGTGCTTTATCTGGCACCGCGCCCGGCCGGCGTGACGGGCACCTCACTGCCCGCCTCGCTCTGCACGGGGCTGGCCGCGGTGCGCACGCTGAGGGTGATTTATGGCCCCCACGGCGCGCCGGAGTTTTTTACGCCCGACTATATCGGGACTTTCTTTGCCACCGAATGGGAAGTGCACTTCAACTCCAGCCGTACCGGTGTTCGCCTGATTGGACCGAAGCCGATCTGGGCTCGCGAGAGCGGGGGGGAGGCGGGACTGCATCCTTCCAACATTCATGATAATCCTTACGCGATTGGTGCCGTGGATTTCACCGGAGACATGCCGGTCATTCTCGGCCCCGATGGGCCCAGCCTGGGCGGCTTCGTCTGTCCGGTGACGGTTATCGAAGCGGATCTCTGGCAGCTGGGGCAGCTTAAAGCCGGTGATAAGGTGCAGTTTGTCGCGGTGGACATTCCCACCGCCCGCCGACTGGCCGCAGGACGACGTGCAGAACTGGCAACGCTCCAGCCACAGGCGATCGCCTGGCAGCCTGTACCGCTCACGTCGCCTGTCGTGATGACCTGCGGCAAAGAGGATAAGCGTCTGGTGGCGCGCCTCTCAGGCGACACGCATCTGCTGCTGGAAGCTGGCGAGCCGGAACTGGATCTGGTGCTGCGTTTTCGCATCCACGCGCTGATGCAGGCGATGGAAGCGCAATCCCGTCCGGGGGTCGTTGATATCACGCCCGGCATCCGCTCGCTGCAGATCCATTTCCAGCCGGAAACCCTGACCCCGGAGGCGCTGCTGGCGTGGGTGCGGGAGGCGTGGGAGAGGGTCTGCATAAGTGATGACCTCCAGGTGCCGACGCGCGTGGTGCATCTGCCACTCTCCTGGGACGATCCCGCCTGTCAGAAAGCGGTCGAAAAATATATGACCACCGTGCGGCAGGATGCCCCCTGGTGCCCGGACAACCTGGAGTTCATCCGCCGGATAAACGATCTGCCGGATAAACAGGCCGTATGGCAGACGGTGTTTGATGCCCGTTATCTGGTGATGGGGCTGGGCGACGTCTATCTCGGCGCGCCTGTCGCCACACCCCTGGATCCCCGCCATCGGCTGGTGACGACGAAATATAATCCGGCACGCACCTGGACGGCTGAAAACTCGGTAGGCATTGGCGGGGCTTATCTCTGTGTCTACGGCATGGAAGGGCCTGGCGGCTATCAGTTTGTTGGCCGCACGCTGCAGATGTGGAATCGCTATCGGAATGTCGCCGATTTTGCCGGTAAGCCCTGGCTGCTGCGCTTCTTCGATCAGATTTGTTTCTATCCGGTTTCGGCTGATGAGCTGTTGCAGATCCGTCGCGATTTTCCCTTAGGGCGCTACCCGCTGCGCATAGAACACGGCACGCTGCGGCTGGCGGAATATCAGCATTTCCTCGACCGCGAAGCCGGGAGTATCAGCGCGTTCCGTCAACATCAGCAACAGGCGTTCAATGCTGAGCGTGACCGCTGGATAGCCAGCGGACAGGCACATTACACCACGCAGGAGAGTGAGGTGGCGGAAACGGGAGACGCGCCGCTTCAGGCCGGGGAGCAGGGCGTCGAAAGTCCGGTTTCCGGCAACCTGTGGCAGGTTCAGACGGCAGCAGGGTGCCGCGTGAAGGCGGGCGATACGCTGGTGGTGCTGGAATCGATGAAAATGGAGATCCCGCTGCTGGCACCCTGTGACGGGGTGGTTCAGCAGGTCAGCGTGCAGCCGGGCAGCGCCGTGCGGGCAGGACAGCGGGTGGCCATCATTCTTGAAGATCGACCTTAACAGCCCTGCGTGACAGGGTCACCTGTCGCGCAGAAAAGTTCTTAGCCTGCGCCCGCTTCACGCAGCCAGGCGATCAGCGCCTCGCTGCCCGGCTGACTCAGCGTGCGCTGCGGCCAGGCAAGATAATAGGGCTTGCTCAGCGGCAGACTGAAATCGTCAACGATCACCAGTTCACCCCGCGCCAGCTCCGCTGCGATCAGGCGGCGCTGCCCCAGCAGCAGACCGGCCCCCGCCACGGCAGCATCAATCGCCAGCGAGGTCAGATTGAAACTGAATGCGGGCTGCGGAGCCGGTTCGTCCACGCCTCTGGCCTGAAACCAGCTTCGCCAGTCCGGCAGGAACCGGCCCTCATTGCCCCAGTCGAGGTGAATTAAAGGTGCCTGACGGAAGATCGTTTCTGGCGTAAAGCGCTGGAGTAAGGCGGGGCTGGCAACCGGCAGCACCTCATCATGGAATAACCACTGCTTGTCCAGCTGAGGATAGCGATCTTCCCCAAAGCAGATAACGAAGTCTGCAGGCATCGCCGTGAAATCAACCTGCGCGTGCGTGCCGTGTAACGTCAGATCGCTCTCAGGACAACAGGCGCGCCAGCTTGCCAGCCGGGGCAACAGCCATTTGGACGCCAGCGCCGGTAAGGCATAGAGCGTGAGTGTCGGCGCTTTCGCCGCATGGCGGATATTCTGCTGACCCAGGTGCAGGATATCAAAGGCTTCGGTGACGTAGCGCAGATACGCCTTGCCGGTGTCAGTCAGCATCACGCCGCTCTGGGTGCGTACAAACAGCGCGCTGCCGAGCTGCTCCTCCAGCTGACGAATCTGCTGACTCACCGCCGCCGGCGTCAATGCCAGCTGGGCCGCCGCTTTCGCCAGGCTGCCCAGCTCGGCGGCCACTTTAAAGGACTGGATAACACTGATTTTGGGTAACCGGGGTGAGTAGGCAGGCATTAACGCTTCCTTATCAGGGTATTAAGTTTTTATCGTTACACAGGCTTAACAGGCGACAGGTAGAGTAGCATCACTCCTGCTCATGATGAGAACTGTTGCTATGACTGACTCCCTGGTTCGTCTCGATCTTCATCCGCTGGCCGATCGTGGCTGGCGTCACCGCTGTCGTGAACAATTAAACCACGCTGGCGCGCTGGTCCTGCGTCAGTTTTTACAGCCCGCCGCCCTGGAAGCGATAGTTCAGGAGGGCAACGCGCAGCGTCACCTGGCTTATCACACGCTCAGCAAACATAACGTTTATCTGATGAAGCCTGATCCGGCCTTCAGCGCCGATCATCCGCGCAATCGTCACGTGATCAGCACCAAAGGCTGCATTACCGATGACGCTATTGCGGCCGACTCCCCGCTGCGTCAGCTTTATACTGATGAGCTGTTCAAACAGTTCCTGTGCGACGTGCTGGGAGAGGAAGCGCTCTATCCCTATGCCGATCCGCTGTCGTCAATCAACCTCCATTATGCGCCTCACGGCCAGGAGCTGGGCTGGCACTTTGACAACTCCTCTTTTGCTATCACCCTGCTGGTGCAAAAACCGCAGGCGGGCGGGGTGTTTCAGTATGTAAAGGATCTGCGGGATGCCGATGCCGGTGAGATGAATTATGCAGGCGTCGCGGCTGTGCTGGATGAACGCCAGCCGGTCGAGGCCCTGGCGATTGAACCCGGCGATCTGGTGCTGTTTCGCGGGCGCAACGCCCTGCACCGCGTGACCCCGACCGAAGGTGAGGTGACCCGCATGCTGGCGGTACTGGCTTACAACACACAGCCCGGCATCGCGCTATCCGAAACCGCGCGGATGACTTTTTACGGCAGACTGTGAAATCAGGGCGTGCCCATCAGGGCACGCCAGCCGCGCTCAAAGATTTGCTGCGTGCGGAAAGCCACTAACGTCCGCCAGTCCGCATCGCGGGGCCAGAATCCTTCGACAAGATTTGCTTTGATCATCCGGCCTTCTGCGCTGGCGGGATCGCCAGAGAGATGAAGCCAGTGATCGTCCCGCACCCGCCGATGCATCTCTTCCCCGTCATAAGTTCCGCATTCGACCACCAGCGGTAAAATCAGCGTGCCGGCGAGGGAGGTCAGCAGATACTGTGACAGGTAGCCTGTCGCGGTTGCCGTAATGCCGGTGGCGCTGTCCCGTCCGGCACCGGTATAGAGCAGCGTCAGCCACTCGCCATAAATGTCTTTGCCCCACTCATGGGCGGCATAATGCTGCTCGGCAATGGAGAGCAGCATAGGATGGCCCCAGGCGCCGGCTCCGGTGTGGAGATCGAAGCTGATGATGGTTTTCGCCACGGAGAGATGCTGCGCAACGATCTCCGCCATCGTATTGAAGGACCAGGCGGGCTGTGTTCCACCAAAGAAAAAGCCTTCAGCAGACGCATACTGTCCCGCTTCTGCAATGCGTTTTACTGCCTGCCAGCCGGTGTCACGCAGGACGTCGGCCAGCTGCCGGTCAGCGCTGTCACGGTCGCCATGATAAAGGGAGTGTAACCCGGCGTAGGCGGGGTTAACGGGCAGCGGCTGGCTGAAATCGATAAAATGACGGTTAAGATCGATATTGTCTTCATTGACGCGCCGCAGATGGGCCGCGCCCCAGGGATTAAGCAGATGGACCAGCACCAGCGCAGTGTCAGCAGGGAGCGCGTTTTCGTCCCGCGTTTCCAGCCAGGCTATCTGGCAATCCGAACCATAATAGCCTTCGACGCCGTGTGTGCCGGAGATAACCAGCATCACGCGTGACGCGTCGGCAGGACCCCGTCGGGCCACATCCGTATAGAGCGCCTCGCCCTGCGGGCCAGGCAGGGGATGGCGGTAAGAGGTCACCACCGCACCTGTGCGCTCTGCCGCCGTCAGAAAGCGTGCGCGCTGAACCTGATAGTCGGGCAAGGCGATAGTATCCAGACGCTTGCAAGCGTCGCGCGGGACCGTCACGGGTAAACCCTGAATTTGAAGTACTTTCTGGTCAGCTGGTCGTAGGTGCCGTTGTGATGAAGCTCCGCCAGCGCCGCGTTGATCATCTTCAGGTTAGCATCATCGCCCTTGCGTAACGCGATACCCACACCATCGCCAAATATCGCTTTATCCACCAGGGTGCCTTTAATGGCGAACGGCTTGCCTTCCTGACTGGTGAGAAATCCCTGCTCAGCGGAGACCGCGTTGGCCAGGCTGCCATCGAGACGCCCGGCAACCAGATCGGGATAGACCTCCATCTGATTAGGGTAAGAGATGACTTTCACGCCCTGGCCCTCCCATCGGGTTTTGGCGTACGTTTCCTGAATGGTGCCCTGAGCTACCCCGATCGTCTTGCCGCGCAATGAGGCAACGTCGGTCGTAAGATTACTGGCAGCCGGTGCCAGTAACGCACTGGGGGTGTTATAGAGCATGTCACTGAAAGCCACCTGCTGACGACGCTTATCGGTCATCGACATCGCTGACAGGATGGCATCAAATTTCTTCGCCTGGAGGGCAGGGATGCTGCTGTCGAAACTCATCTGCACCCACTGACACTTCACCTTTGCCTGCGCACAGATGGCATTACCAATATCAATGTCAAAACCCTGCAGCGAGCCATCTGCCGCCTTAGATTCAAAGGGGGGAAATGTCGGGTCAACCCCGAAGCGCAGCGTCTGCTGCGCCAGAGCCACCTGTGAGAAAGCGGTGAGCGAAAACAGTAACGCGAGAGAGACGTTCTTTTTCATGTTTATTTCCCGGAGTCAGGTGAATGTCACAGCGACCTCCGATTTAATAACATGGGGGTTCTCCCATCACCAGCGAATAACCGCACAGAACCAGAGTAAAATCTTATAGTAATAAAGGGGTTAGCGATTTTTTATACGGTATTAACTTTTGCTTAATTACAGGTCATCACTCTCTGACGGGTGTGAGCCGCTGATGCAGGAAACCGATGAACAACGAACAGGATGCAAACGAACCTGAGAGCTTCGCCTGAAGCGCATGACTGCCTGTTAATACAAAAGCTATTATGAAATCAAAACGTAATCATGCTGGCATGATTATGCGCATAATCTATCTTATGTTAAATAGTATCTCTCAGACATTCAGGGGGGCGATGCGACCTCAACTCACCTCCTGTTCAGGTTCTTTAATCACATGGAGGTAGTAGCGACACTACTCCGGAGAAGTTTTAATGATTAATTTCAGCGGTGATGTACTCAGTTAGTCCGGTCAAGTATCGTCCGTAAGCACAACTTCTGACGCTCTGACCCAGTTCCGGTCTTTCCCGGTAGATAACTGGTGACTCCGCTATAAGCAGACACTGCTGATACAGTTCTTCCGTAAAACTTATCGCACGAATCGGATTATCCTGCGCAATAGAGTCACTGATGGCCTCCAGATCCTGTTCTGCCAGAGGCGACAGACCCAGTTTCATTACGCTTTACCACCCTCGGCCTGCCGCCGATATTTCTGCGAAAGGCGACTAAAGACCTCCGCATTTTTACTCTCGCCGCTCTCTATACCAGCGCTGACTGCTTTTTGCAGAGCTAAAACCCCGGCAATTTAGCCGGGGTCAGAGTCACTCGTTACTCTTTCGCGATCGGCGTCTCGCTCTCGTCAATCTTCGTCTCGCCCTGAATGCTCTTAATGCGTTTCTCAACGTCACTGACCTGCTCGCTGCTGTGCAGCAGGGTGTACGTCAGATCAAACGCGGTGCTGGCACCCGGCTGCAGCTGCTTCACGCGCTTCTGCTCACGTTCAATCGTCACCGGATAGGCATAACTGGTACCGGGTTCAATGCCGGTGACATAACCCTGTTTCAGGGTGTCGGTATTTTTCCACAGGGTCAGCAGCGGCAGCTGGCGGGTATCAAACTGAATTGAGGCACCGCCCGTCCCGGCTTTGTTGATGACTGCGGCAACGGTCTGGTGATTGCTGTCCGACAGCGGCTTGATGTTAAACACCATCTCATCAAAATCTTTGGTCGGACCTTTATAGGTCTGCCACTCTTTTAAGCCGGCTTTGGCATAGTCGTTGAACGGACTGATGCCGGACATCGGTGCCAGGAAGCGTGCGCCCTCCTCCAGAATCGGCGTACCGAAGTTGCTGTGATAGATGATCTGATAGTCGTGCGGATAGTCAGCATGGTTGGTCAGCACATCATGGAGGCTGAAGCTGTTACTGCCCGGCACATAGCGCAGTTCGGTCAGGGTCTGCAAATCGGCTTTCTTAAAGGTGCTCTCCTTAATCAGACCCCGAATGCGGATCTCATGGGGCGCGGCGTCAGCCACCTCCACTTCCAGTTGAGAGACGGGAGTATTACCGGCTTTGCCGTGCAGCGTATAGATGCGCCCTTCGTCCGTCACCGGATGACCGGTCCATTCATAGCCGCAGCGCACCATCATTTCATTAAAGCCATCCAGCCAGCCCAGGCCATTGCGGCTTTCAAGATTGATGTAAGCCGGGTTGACCACCTCTTTCACGGGTGAATCCCAGCCCATACGGGAACCAAATCCTTCTACGCGCAACAGATTCATCCCGCGGGTCGGACTCAGCGTAATGGTCAGGCCATCCTGACTGCGAATCGTCAGGACCTTACTGCCCTCCTGCTTACCGCCGTGGAGTACTTTCTGTTCGATGCTGAACGGTTTACCCTGCAACTTCAGCTCACCGCTGGAAATCTGCCAGTTTCCCTTCTCCGTGCCCTGTTCAGCACTCGTCAGCACCCAGGTTTTTGCCGCAGCAGAACCTGAAACCAGCACCGCCAGTACTGTTAACGCCAGTTTAATCTTCATACTTTGCTCCGTTAGCTGAATCGTTTTTTCATCACATAAGTAAAATTTACTGACTGAAAGTTAAAAGAAACGTGACGATGCTCACCTGACATGAAATAGCTCTGTTTTAGCGACAGTAATGCGGGCCGAATCACATAAAAAGCGTTAGAGAATGAATAATCACGACAGATTTTGCGTGGTTAGATGGGTGAAGCTTTATTCGATTCAGCGGCTAACACGCACTGTTCGCACAACCGGCAGATAACAGCGGCTTAAAAAGCGATAAAAAAATTTTCAGACGGCGCAACTTTTTCCGTTTTCAAACGAACCTGTTAACAGGGACGTCAGACAAGCCCGTCTGATCGTCAATGGAGAGAGTAAAGCCAATGAAAAAGACCCTGAAAACCCTGGCTGTCGCGACGCTGCTGGCACTGAGTGTTCCGGCAACCTCCGCCTTTGCGGCGTTACAGGCTGGAGAGAAAGCGCCAGATTTTAAACTGGATGCGGCCCTGGCGGGTAAATCCACCACCTTTTCACTGCAACAGGCCCTGAAAAAAGGCCCGGTCGTGCTCTACTTTTTCCCTGCGGCCTTCAGTGCGGGCTGTACGCTGGAAGCGCACGATTTTGCTGAAGCGACCGACACGTTCAGCAAACTGGGTGCGACCGTCATTGGCGTGACCGCAGGTAACACCGATCAGATTGCGAAGTTCTCTCAGCTTGAGTGCCGTGACAAATTTACCGTTGCCGCCGATCCGGGTGCCAAAGTGGCCGCGGAATATAAGAGCACGATGGAGATGAAGGGGCAGAAGGTGTCAGACCGCACCTCTTACGTCATCGCGCCCGATGGGAAAATCCTGCTGAGCTACACCGATAAAAACCCTGACGCGCATATCCAGAAAGCGATGGATGCCGTTAAGAAATATCGTCAGGCCAATCCGGCATAACGTCATCATCTGAGCAGGTAAATCATGCTGACTGCGATTGCAGCCGCCTTTCTGGGCGGCATTATTCTGAACCTCATGCCCTGCGTGTTTCCGGTGATTTCACTCAAAGCGCTGAGCCTGATCCGCCATCACGCCACCCCTTCACACGCCAGAGCGGAGGGCGTGGCGTTTCTGCTGGGCGTTGTGGTGACCATGGTCGCCCTGACGGCGGTATTGCTGCTGGCACGGGCAGGCGGTGCATCGGTGGGCTGGGGCTTTCAGCTGCAATCGCCACTGGTCATTGCCGCCCTGATTCTGGTGATGCTGGGTTCGGCGCTGAACCTGCTCGGACTGTTTGAAGTCGGGCTGTCGATACAGCGGGTTGGCGGGGTGGGAAGCGACCGCGGTGGTCTGGTAGGGTCGGCACTGACCGGCGCGCTGGCTATTATCGTCGCCACGCCCTGTAGCGCCCCTTTTATGGCGAGCGCAGTAGGCTATGCGCTGACGCAGCCCCCGCTGGTCAGCCTGGTGATCTTTATCGCGCTGGCGCTGGGCTTCGCTGCCCCCTTTACCCTGATCTCCTTTTTCCCGGTGCTGGCGCGGATTCTGCCAAAACCGGGCGCCTGGATGAACACGCTCAAACAGGGCCTGGCCTTCCCGATGCTCGGCGCGGTGGGCTGGTTGATCTGGGTGCTGGAACGTCAGGCGGGCTCAGCCGCACTGGCCGCGATCCTGGCCTGCTGCCTGCTGCTGAGTTTTGCAGCGTGGCTGTATGGCATGGCGCAGAAACGCCGTATGATGGGTCAGCGTCACGGGATGCTGCATGTTGCCACCGCGTTTTTCCTCGCGCTGGTCGTGGTGCCGTTGATAAACCTCAACCGTTTTGCCGCCGCGCCTGCCGACACAGATACCGCCTCACAGGCGGCCGCTGAAGTTGCCTGGTCGCCGCAAAACGTTGACGCAATCAAAGGTCAGGGCAAGCCCATTTTAGTTAACTTCACGGCCTCCTGGTGTATCACCTGTCAGGTCAATGACCGCACCTCGCTGTCGACGCAGGCGGTAAAAGCCGCGATGGCGCGCACCAGTACGATCTACATGGTGGCGGACTCCACCCAGTACAATCCTGATGTGGAACAGGCTCTCAGCGACTTCGGTCGTGGCGGACTACCGCTCTACGTGGTCTACCCGGCTGACGGAGGGAAACCGGAAGTGCTGCCACAGGTGCTGACGCCCGGCATTGTCATTTCAGCGCTGGAAAAGGCGACGGAAAAAGGAAAGAAAACCTGAAACGACTGAACCAACACGCGCCAGGGGCGCTGACCGGCTGATGTCCGATGTCAGAGACTGATCAGCGCGCACAGCAGTGGCCAGCGCTGATGGCACGCGCACAGGCGGGCGACAGAGCGGCTTATAACCAGTTACTGAAAGCGATGGTTCCGGCCATCCGGGCACTGGTGTGCAAAAAAATCCGCGACGAGGCCCTGGTTGAGGATGTGATTCAGGAGACGCTGCTGGCGATCCACCGGGTGCGGCATACCTACGATCCGCAGCGGCCTATCCTTCCCTGGGTAGCGGCTATCACTGCTGCCCGGACCATTGATGCGCTGCGTCAGCACGGCCGACGTCAGGAAGTCCAGGATGAGGAGGTACTGCAACGCCAGCCTGCTGCAGGGGCTGACACCGCCGCCGATGCCGATATCCTCTCGGGTTATCTGGAAACCCTTCCGCTGCGCCAGCGGGAAATTGTTGAATCCGTACATCTGCGAGAGCAGAGCCTGGCGCAGGCGGCCGCTGAAACGCATCAGTCGCTCTCTGCGGTTAAATCTCTGTTGCATCGCGCAATGGTTAATCTTCGTAAATATGGACGGGGTCATCATGAAAAATCATGACCAGTTAATCAATCAGCTCAGCGCCTCTGCGCAGCCGGTACGGCGGGTCTGGCCAACTCCCTGGCGCGTGGCGGGCTGGATCGCGCTGGCCCTGCCGTGCGGGGCGCTGAGCAGCTGGGCATTTCACACCAGGCTGACAGACTGGTCACAGCCTGGCGCGTTACTGGCGCTTGCCGGCCTGGTGCTGTCACTTATCATCGCGGGCAACATGGTGGCGGCGGCCTTTACACTGAGCATTGCGGGAAGACAACCCCTGAGCCTGCGCGGATCGGCGGTGCTGGCGGCAATCTGGCTGGCGCTGAATCTGATTAACATGTCATCGTCAGAACCGCCAGCGGAAGCAGGCCGGGTGGGTGAAGGAATACACTGCTATCTGTTTATGCTCTCTGCCAGTGTGCCGATGATGCTGATCTCCGTGGTTGCCCTGCAGCGCACCCGGTCACTCCATCCCGCGCGCAGTCTGGCCCTGACCGGCTGCAGCAGCGCGTTCACCTCATCTGTGCTGCTGTCGCTATGTCATGAAACCCACCTGCATCTCATCGACTTCTCCATGCATCTGGCCGCTGGCCTGACGATCGTGGCGCTGACGGTGCTGGCGGGCCGCCGCTGGGTCCGGCTGGAGAGGTAACCGGGACGGCGTTCACTCTCTGCTGCTGCGTCACCCCGCGCTGAGAACACCCGCTCTCAGGAATGACAACAAATCCGACGCGGATGCTGCCAAAACTCAGGCTTTGGCGTAGGCTGAAAGCTGGCTTGAATCACGAGACGGGAGAAGGCGATGCACGAAGAATTGACGGCTCAATGCCACTGTGGCGCAGTGGCATTCAGGGTGACGCTGAAAGATGGGTTTAATACGGTGCGCCGCTGCAACTGCTCATTTTGCCGGATGCGCGGTGCAGTCGTGGTCTTTGCCACCCACGTGGCGTTGACGCAGGGTGACGCGCAGCTCACCGAATATCGCTTCAACAGCAAACAGGTGGGACACTACTTCTGCTCGGTCTGCGGCATCTACACCTTTCATCAGAGCCGTTCGCAACCCGATCAGTTCGGCGTGAACGTCGCCTGTCTGGATGGGGTTTCGCCCTTTGATTTCACCGACGTGCCGGTCTCCGATGGCATTCATCACCCCAAAGATGGCGGCGCCGGTGGGATCGCGGGGCATCTGGTTTACACTCCGACCCGCTGAGCCAGCCGGGAAGCACTATTCCCGGCTCGGTTTGCCGCTGAAACGGGTGATCGGCTTCTCCTCTTCCGTGTCGATCTGCTGAGAGAAGACATCCAGCGCCGTCAGGAGAGGACGCAGGCCGCGCCACAGCTCTTCGTCATTGAGCAGACGGATGATGCCGCGAATGCCCGGCGCGGCTTTTTCCTGACGGGCCTCTTCCCGCGCCGGTTTGACGGCCATTGCCGCATCGCGGATCGCCTGCAGCAGATGATTGAACCGCTCGGGCGGCACACTGCCCAGCGTCATCATCAGCAGCGAAATGTTCTGAAGGGCATTCTGCGTGCCGGGCTGATTAAGGCCCGACACCAGAATCTTACCCACCTCGCTATTCGACTTCACCAGATCGTTCGCCAGCCGCAGAAAACCGTGCTGGTGGAGATTTTCAATCAGCTCATCCATCGCCTCTCTGGCGGTCGGTTCGGTTCGCGCAGGCGTAACCTGATATTTTATCCGTTCAGCCATTAAAATTTCTCCGGTTTTTCAACATGTTCAGGTGGCTCACGATAGCCGGCCTGCTGCCACTTTTGCTCAATGGGCAGGTGATCGAGTGGGGTCCGGCTGCCGTGCCGGAAGTTGTGAAGCGGCATCGGATCGGGCTGTGGCCGGCGGTCGATGCGCTTCATATTGACGGCAATCTCTTTATAGGCGGGGGTGTTGACGTCAGGATCGTGATGTTCCCCGGTCAGGGCATTAACGCCATCCTTCCCGTGGTGGATTGGCATAAAGAGAATATGACCGGCCACGCGTTCGGTAATGACAACCGGCACATCCACCGAACCGCGCCGCGAGGTGATACGCACCCACTCTCCTTCACGCAGGCCGCGCGACGCCGCCAGCGCCGGTGAGATCTCCACAAAGGCGTTAGGCGAGAGTGAGAGCATGCGTCCGCCCTGCCCGGTCTGGTTCATCGACTGAAAATGCTCCAGCATCCGGCCATTATTCAGCAGCAGATTATATTGCGCATCCTCCTGTTCGGCGGGCGGCTGCCAGCTCAACGGATAGAGCCGGGCTTTGCCATCCGGGAAGTTAAACCGCTCGGTATAGAGCCGCGGAGTGCTGTCGCCCGCCGCGCTCACCGGCCAGAGCTGGGACTGCCAGCCGACCAGCTGTTCATAGCTGACGCCCGCAAAGATCTCTGCAATCCCTGCTGCCTCCGCCATGATCGCACCGGGATTCGGATAGTGCCACGGGTGGCCCAGACGGGCGGCGAGTTCGGTAAAGATCTGCCAGTCAGGCCGGCTGTCACCCAGGGGTTTCATCGCCGGAGAGAAGTGCTGGATACGCCGCTCGGTGTTGACATAGGTGCCCTCTTTTTCGACGCTCGGGCAGCCGGGTAAGACGACATCGGCAAATTCGGCGGTGCGCGACATAAAGATGTCCTGCACCACCATAAATTCCAGTTTGCTGAAGGCAGCGTGCACCGACGCGGAATCGGCATCGGCAAACGCCGTATCCTCCCCGGTAATGTACATCGCGCGAATCGTGCCCTCGCCGGCCTCTTTCACCATTTTAAAGTTATCGGCCCCCGCTTTATCGGAGAGCGCTTCCGCTGCCACGCCCCAGGCGCGCGCCCATTTTTTGCGCATTGCCGGATCGGTCACTTTCTCATAGCCAGGGTAGAGATTACTCAGACAGCCAAAGTCACTGGCGCCCTGCACATTGTTATGGCCCCGCATCGGATAGCCACCGGTGCCGGGCCGGCCATAGTTGCCGGTGACCAGCAGCAGATTCGACAGTGCCGTGCTGGTGTCTGCGCCGTGGCTGTGCTGCGTGATGCCCATCGCCCATAAGATACAGGCACTGCCCGCCTGGCCGATCATCTCTGCAGCTTCAATCAGCGCCGGTTCGCTCAGGCCACAAATCTCGCTGGCAAAAGCCAGGGTAAAGGGAGCCAGTGAAGCCCGGTACGCCTCCACCTGATTAACCCGCTGCGCCAGAAATGCCTCATCGGCATAACCGTGGTCAAACATATATTTCGCCATCGCGGAGGCCCACACCAGATCGGTGCCGGGACGGATGCGCAGATAGCAGTCGGCACGCTCTGCCATTTCATGACGGCGCGGATCGACAACCAGCAGCTTCTGACCGCGATGTTTGTGACTCTGTTTAATGTGAGAGGCGATAACCGGGTGGTTTTCAGAGAGGTTACTGCCCACCAGGACTATCAGTTCCGTCTGCTGCAGGTCTGCAATCGTTCCGGCGTCACCGCCATAGCCCACCGTGCGAAACAATCCCTCTGTCGCCGGATTCTGGCAGTAACGGGAGGAGTTGTCGACGTTGTTAGTGCCGAAGATCAGCCGGGCAATTTTCTGCGTCAGATAGGCTTCTTCGTTGCTGGCTTTACTGGAGCCGATAAAGCCAATCGCATCCCCGCCGTGACGCCGTGCCACGGCCTGCAATCCCTCCGCCACCCGTTGCAGCGCCTCATCCCAGCTGGCGGGCCGGAAACGTCCGTTCTCACGGATCAGCGGGGTGGTCAGTCGTTCAGGACTGTTCACGAAGTCCCAGCCGAATTTGCCTTTCACGCAGGTCGAAATACCGTTGGCGGGGGCCTCTGCCACCGGCTGAATTTTCAGGATATGGCGATCGCGGGTCCAGATTTCAAAACTGCATCCGATACCGCAATAAGTACAGACCGTTTTAGTCCGTTTGATTTCCGACTGCCGCAGTGCCACATCAATTTTTGAAACGCCGGTAATCGGCTCCATGCCAATGCTGTTCTCCAGCGCTTTTACGAAGTCGATAAGCGGGCGCTTCAGCCCTTCATCCATCGCCGTGAACGGTCCCGCATCGGGCTGCATGGTTTTTTCCAGCAGCGCATTGCAGGGGCAGACGGTGACGCAGTGACCACAGCTGACGCAGCTGGAACCGGCGATTTCGGTGCCGCCATCCCACAGTACGCGCGGGTGCGCCTGGGTGTAGTCAATGGAGAGCGTCTCGTTAACCTCGACATTCTGGCACGCTTCAACACAGCGACCGCACAGGATGCACTGGTCAGGGTCGTAGGTGTAAAACGGGTTAGAGTGATCTTTCGCGTAGGGCTTGGGCTGATGAGGATAGTACTGAATCGGAATGTGCATATCGGCCACGGCGTTATGCAGCGTGCAGTCCCCGGTATTGTGTTCGCAGACGGTGCAGTAGAGTTCATGGCGGTTGAGCAGGCGATCCATCCCCTCCTGTTGCATCGCCTCCAGCACCTGACCTTCACTCTGCACCGTTAAGCCCTCTTCGGTGCGCAGCGTACAGCCCCGCACCCGCTCACCGTTGGCTTCCACCCAGCAGACATCACAGCTCTGTAAGGGCGACAGCGCCGGATGGTAACAGACATGAGGCAATTTTTTTCCCTGGGCATCCAGAAAATCGATCAGCGGCTGGTCGGCCAGGCCCTGCATCCGTTCACCATTGAAAACAATAGTGCAGTAATTTTCACTCATATAAGCCCCATGGCGACATTGCGAATAGCTTCCGGCTGGAAAAATACCCCTGAATTTATAGGGTTGCCTCACAAGCTTAGTGAGGATTAGCCACTACGCCATCTGTACGGTTACGCTTATCAGGGTTAATCGCTGACAGTTAAGGCTTTTTTAAATGTAATGACTTTTTACCAGACGTGATGCATGGGTGGACTGAGCCTGACCCAATCCCGAGCTTTGCCAGACACGTACCGCACACGGCTTCACACAGGAAAATCATCAGTTATTTGTATGTTGTAACTATATAGGTAATGCCATCCCCTTTTGTCCATTTACGACGCTCGAGGTCCGTCGTTCTGTACGGGTTTGCGCCGCACAATCGCGAATCTTCCATGATGAATCACCAATCGCAGATTACTATTGATGATGCATCGCCCTTACCCCTGCACACAGACTGGAGGGCTGTTTCAAGAGTCGGGCATCTCTATCCAGCCTTTCCTGATGCGGACGGAAGGCCCACCCGTCTCAGCGGGTGTTGGCCCCGGTTTAACGGGCGCATCACCGACATATCATCCATCACGTCAGACAGAGGGCAACATCATGAGCACCTTTACAGCAACCGACGGCACGCAAATCTATTTTAAGGACTGGGGCACCGGCAAGCCTGTTTTATTCAGTCACGGCTGGCCGCTGGACGCGGATATGTGGGATAGCCAGATGAACTTCCTGGCCGGGCGCGGTTATCGCGTGATTGCCTTTGACCGCCGCGGTTTTGGTCGCTCCGATCAACCCTGGAACGGCAATAATTACGACACCTTTGCCTCAGATATCAACGATCTCATCACCCATCTGGATCTGCAGCAGGTGACGCTGGTCGGTTTTTCTATGGGTGGCGGCGACGTGACGCGCTACATCGGCCAGTATGGCAGCGATCGCGTGGCGGCGCTGGTGCTGCTGGGTGCCGTCACACCTATCTTCGGTAAAACGCCAGATTATCCGCAGGGTGTGGATATGTCGGTCTTTGAAGATATCCGCGACGGCCTGCTTAAGGATCGCGCCCGGTTTATTAAAGAGTTTGCCACCCCCTTCTATGGCACCAACGCCGGGCAGACCGTTTCCGAGGGCGTCCTGACGCAGACGCTGAACATTGCCCTGCTGGCCTCACTGAAAAGCACCGTGGATTGCGTGACGGCCTTTGCCGAAACCGATTTCCGTGCAGACGTGGCGAAGGTGAAGGTGCCGACGCTGGTGATTCATGGCAGCAACGATCAGGTCGTTCCGTTTGAGTCCACCGGCAAAGTGACGGCGGAGATGATTGAGGGGGCGGAACTGAAGGTTTATGACAATGCGCCGCATGGTTTTGCGGTGACGCATCAGGATCAGCTGAATCAGGATCTGCTGGCCTTCCTGAACGCACGCTGACCTACACAGGGTGCAGCCGCGACTGCGCCCTTTTCACCCGCCTGCGCGCCTTGCCAGCGACAGCCGGTTTATGCCGGATTGTCCCCCGCTGTCGCTTCACCTCACGTCATTGTGCCGGAATCCGCATCTTTAACCACTGGCGCGCACCACCAGCTCAGCCAGCATCACCACCCGCTGCGGCGGCACATCGGGCTGGGCAATTTTTTGCAGCAGCAGCTCGCAGGCCCGGCGCCCCATCACGTCTGAAGGCTGTGCCAGGGTCGTTAACGGCGGTGACACCATCTCCGCCAGGTCGCTGCCATCGAACCCCACCACGGCAATATCCTGCGGGATCTGCAGGCCCGTTTGCTGGATCGCCGCCATCGCTCCTGCCGCCAGCGTGTCAGACACGGCAAACACCGCATCGGGCCGCGTCTCCCCGGCCAGCAGCGCAAGCATCGCCGCTTTACCGGCGCTGAAACTCAACGCGCTGGCGCAGATGATGGCCTGCCATTCCCGCTGCTCCTCTTCCAGCTGCCGGAGGTAGCCCTGCTGCCGCAGCCGGGCATATTTGTAGCTCAGATCATGATTGATCAGCGCAATACGCTGGCGTCCCTGGGCGGCCAGATGTCGCACCACAGCCTGCGCGGCGCGCTGATCGTCAATGCCGACGCAGGAGACCCGCCCCTCATCATCGTGTTCGGCGCACTGCACCCAGGGCGCAGCGCCAATCAGCTGACTCAGCTCCGGCAGCTTGCTGAAAGCGTCCATAGTGATGATGCCATCGACCATCTTGCCGGAAAGCAGTTGCAGGCTGGAACGCGACCGGGCGATATCGGCCCCCGAATTGCAGAGCAGAATGCGATACCCCTGTTGCTCCGCCTCCGCCTCAATGCCTTTAACCACCTCAGCGCAGAAGGGGTTAGAGATATCGGAGACCAGCACCAGAATCATTGAGCTGCGGGCGGTGCGCAGCTGTCGCGCCAGCAGGTTAGGCTGATAGCGGATCTCTTCTATCGCCGCCAGCACTTTCTCCCGGTTGGCCGGTTTAACCCGGTCGCTGTTATTCAGCACTCTGGAAACCGTGGCGACGGACACCCCGGCCATCCGGGCGATTTTCTGAACAGACATAGCGCTCCCTGTTTTAATCCTGTGGGGTTCCGGTTATCCGCGCACTTCAGGCGTCGCGATCCAGCCCCAGCTGCTGACGCACTGACGGGCGGTTTGCACCAGACGCGGCAAAGTCATCAAAGGCGCGATCGGCCACCGGAATAATATGACGCTGGATAAACGCCGCACCTTCCCGCGCGCCCGTCTCACCCGCCTTCAGGCAACACTCCCACTCCAGAACTGCCCAGCCGTCATAGTTATACTGCGCCAGCTTACTGAAGATGCCGCCGAAGTCGATCTGGCCATCGCCCGGCGAGCGAAAACGCCCGGCGCGCGTCAGCCAGGGCTGATAGCCGCCATAGACCCCGCTCCGCCCGTTAATCTGATACTCCGCATCCTTGACGTGAAAGCCTTTGATGCGTGAATGGTAGTGGTCGATGAACTGCAGATAATCGATGTGTTGCAGATGAAGATGGCTGGGATCGAACAGGATATTGCAGCGGGGATGATGACTGACCTCAGCCAGAAAACGCTCAAACGTGACACCGTCATGCAGATCTTCACCGGGATGGATCTCATAACAGAGATCCACGCCGTGCTGGTCAAAAACGTCCAGCAGCGGCAACCAGCGGTGCGCCAGTTCGGCAAAGGCTTCTGCAAACAGCGCGGCATTGTGGGGCGGCCAGGGATAGAACCAGGGCCAGGCAAGCGAGCCGGAGAAGGTGGCGTGAGCGCGCAGGCCGAGTCTCTCCGATGCGGCTGCGGCACGCCTGAGAGTGGTCATCGCCCACGCCGTGCGCCTGGCCGGATCGCCACGCAGTGTCGCCGGTGCAAAATTATCGAAAGCGCGGTCGAAGACGGGATTGACGGCAATCAGCTGCCCTTCCAGATGTGTCGACAGTTCGCTGATTTCGAGGCCATAACCCGCCAGCATCCCCCGCACGTCATCGCAGTAAGTCTGGCTCACCGCCGCCTGTTCGAGGTCAAAAATGGCGGGCTGATGGCAGGGGATCTGCAGCGCCCGGTATCCCAGCCCCGCCGCCCATTCCGCCAGTCCGTCCAGCGAGTTGAACGGAGGCTGAGAGGCAATGAACTGTGACAGGAAGAGCCCCGGTCCTTTAACTGTTTTCATCTGTCGCTCCTGCGCGCCGCCAGCGCTTATTCACGGTATCGGAATGAGAAGAAGAAGATAAGCGCGATCAGCGCGGCGGCTCCCGCCGGGATCCACCAGAACAGCGCCCAGTTCTGCGCACTCACCTGGCCCGCAACCAGATGGTTGTAGAGCGCGCCGGAGATTTGCGAACCCAGCAGCATGCCGATGCCATAGGTGAACATCACCACCATGCTCTGTGCCTGTCCCTTGGCCTTTTCACCGGCGATGCGATCGGTGTAGATAAATCCCACCACAAAAAAGAAGTCGTAGCAGACGCCATGCAGCAGAATGCCGAGGTAGATCAGGGTGCGCGTCTCATCACTCATACCCAGTGCAAACAGGGCATAACGCACAAACCACGCTGACATGCCAATCAGCAGCATCGCCTTCACGCCGAGGCGGCGAAACAGCAGCGGGATGATCAGCATGAAGAGAATTTCAGACATCTGGCCCAGTGACATCAGTGTGCTGACGTTGCGGACACCGGCATCCGCCAGCCAGGAGGCGGTGAAGGCGTAGTAGGTGCCCAGCGGAATCGAGATCAGGGTGGCGCACAGGGCGAAGACAAAGAAATGACGCTGTTTAAGCAGGGCAAAGGCATCCGCGCAGAAGAGATCGCGGACTTTCACCGGCAGGCCTTTAGCCGGGGCTGGCGTGTGTGGCAGCGTCAGGCTGTAAAGAGCGAGCAGCACGGAACAGAGTGCGGCCAGCTGAAACACGGCCACACTGTCGGCGATCGCGGCGACGCCAATAAATATCCCCGCCGCAATCCAGCCGATGGTGCCGAAAACCCTGACGATGGGAAAACTCTTCTCACTGCTGGCGAGGCTGTGAAAAGCGATGTTGTTTGCCAGCGCCAGCGTCGGCATAAAACAGAGGGTGTAGCCAAATAAGAGCGCGATCAGCAGCGCTCCGTTCTCTGCCATAAGCGCCTGTGGCACAAACCAGAGAATCATCGCACCGGCCAGATTCATCACCGCCATCACCTTCTGGGAAGGGAAAAAGCGATCCACCAGCATGCCGAGCACAAACGGCGACAGAATCGAGGCGATAGGCCCGGCAGAGAAGGCATCCCCTATCAGCAACGGCATATTGTGGCGGGTCATGACCAGGCCCAGCGTCACCGACCAGCTGCCCCAGATAAAGAACTGCATAAACATCATCAGAGAGAGGCGCGGAACCAGCAGCTTATGCTGCACTCGCTGGCCTGCACTCTCCTGCACCGTTGCAATCATAGGAACCTCACCCGTGAGTCATCGATTACCTTGTCTGAGTGTAAAAGTAATCGATTACAAAATGAGCTTCTCTCGCCGGGATCACAAATAATTAACGCTGCGTTATCATTGCGCACTTTACACACACGCGCCGGACGCTGCAGATCATCATCTGACATTCGCCATCTGCGTTTTGCGGAAACGATAACGCTCATAGAGCATGGCGTAGAGACCGCCTGTGACCACCAGGATCGCACCGACCACGGTGGCAGAGTCCGGCAGGTTACCCAGCAGCAGATACCCTGCCGCCACCGACCAGATCAGGGTGGTGTAGTCGAACGGGGCCAGTAAAGAGGCTTCGGCATAGCGCAGACTCAGCGTCATCAGGATCTGGGTGACCCCGCCCAGCAACCCGCAGCCCACCAGCAACGCCAGTTGATTGCCCTGCGGCACCTTCCATCCGGCAGGCAGCGTAACCAGCGACGTGAATGCGGTGGTGATGGCGAACCAGAAAGCGATGGCTCCCGGCTTCTCCTTTCCGTTAAGAAAGCGGATCTGAACCAGTGCGCAGGCGGTACAGAAGGCCGCCATCAGCGCCAGCAGAATGCCGGCCGACGCGGAGAGCGAGAAGGCGGCCTGACTCGTTAGCGAAAGATGCCCGGAAAACATCACCAGAATGCCGGTGAATCCCATAAACACGGCAACCCAGCGGTGATGACGGACCTTTTCACGCAGCAGCAGCGCCGCCAGCAGCACGGTGAAGAGCGGCGCGGCATAGTTGATCGCGGTGGCGTCGGTCAGTGAGATATAAAGCAGGGAAAGATAGCTGAAATAGAGTCCGCCGGTTCCCGCCAGTCCGCGCACAACGTGGCCGCGAATGTTACGGGTGCGGATGCCCTCCAGTACGCTGCCCTGGATACGCAGCCAGATTAACAGCGGCACCAGGGCCAGCAGCGAGCGAAAAAAGATCACTTCGCCGACCGGTATCGCCCCATCCAGTTGTTTCACACAGGCCAGCATCAGCGTGGAGCTCAGCGCAGCCATAATCTTCATTGCGATGCCAGCAGAGGCGTTCATAGAGCAGATAACCTTCCGGGTGGTTTACGTCAGCAGGAGAAGCACTTTGCCTCTATAGTCGCACAGCGATAAACGGCTATCTGCCGCGATGAACCGGCTGACGGCATTTTATCTTTTTTTCTTACCGTCTTACGGCATGACGCGGTCAGCGGCTGATCCGCTGTCAGGAGGGAATGGCTTAATGGCTGGCTTCAGAACGCAAAAAACCCGCACAGGGCGGGTTTTTTCAATCATCAATGCTCGCTTAACTGCTCAGGCTGTTGCCGTCATCGCTATCGTAAGCCGCATTGATCATCAGAAGTTACATCGGGACAACGTTTGCCGCTGATGGGCCTTTAGCGCCGTTTTCAATAGTGAATTCGACCTGCTGACCTTCGTCGAGGGTTTTATAATCGTTGCTCTGAATGGCAGAGAAATGCACGAATACATCTTTGCTGCCATCCTGCGGGGAGATAAAACCAAAACCTTTGCCCGCATCAAACCATTTTACTAAACCAGTCATTTTATTCGACATCGATACTTCCTTAATAATGAGCCACGAGGTGGCAGAGATGGCCTGTCTTCCAGAAATAAACTTACCAGGATTTTAGGAGGAGACTCACGAAGAAGGGGTATCTTGAGATATCGCTTGCACTGAGGACTGCTTGACTAAAACTGCTTTGATAAGGTCTGTGTTCCAAACCGATGACGCTATTAAGTCATGCCTGCCCGACATTAGCAAACATTATTTTAATTTAATTTTAACATCCAGACGGCCAGGCATCTTTACTGATTTCTCTGGCCTTTTTTATTTACCGGACAGCAGAAACGATAACGAACGCTGAATCTTCATAGCCGCAACCCGATTCTGAGGCTGGCTGCAACCCGTTTCCCACCGGTTTCAGCCAGCCACGCGCAGCGACAACCCCGGCTGCCGCTGCGCCCTGCCCGGCGGCAATCAGGCCAGTTCAGCCTGCTGGCGGGCGGCATGTCGCGCCGTCATCACAAAGACCATCAGACCGCCGACCCCCAGCGCCACGCCAACCCAGGCCGTTGACAGCCAGCCATAACCCAGCGACACCGTCAGGCCACCGAGATAGGCGCCCATCGCATTGGCGATATTCAGCGCCGAATGGTTCATCGCGGCCGCCAGGGTCTGTGACTCATTGGCAACATCCATCAGGCGGATCTGTAGTGATGGCAGCAGCACTGAACAGGTGCCGATCAGGAAGGTCGCCAGCAGGCCGGTTGCCACATGCTGAACCAGCACCGGGAAGGCCAGCATCACCAGCACGTTCCAGAGCAGTGTCCAGCCGATAATGTTCAGCACCGGCCCATCCGCCAGACGGCCACCGACCAGATTACCGATGATCATCCCCAGCCCGAACGCCACCATCGCCCACGGGATCAGCGAGGGAGAGATACCCGCAATATTGATCAGCGTCGGCGCGATATAGCTGAAGATCGCAAACATGCCGCCAAAACCGACGGCACCCACCAGCAGAGTCAGCAGCACCTGCGCGTTTTTCAGCGCACCCAGTTCACGCAGCGGATGAGCCTCTGTATCGCCAGGTGTGTAAGGCACATAGCGGCCAATCAGCAGGCAGGTCAGCAGACCAATCGCGCCGACAAAGGTGAAGACCACGTGCCAGCTGAACAGCTGACCTATCCAGGAGCCGAGCGGCACTCCGATCAGGGTGGCCACCGTCAGTCCCAGCATCAGCGAGGCCAGCGCACGTCCCCGCCGCGCCGGCGACACCAGTGAGGCCGCGACCAGTGAGGCCACGCCAAAGTAAGCGCCGTGCGGCAGGCCGGTCAGAAAACGCGCCACGATCAGGCCGTGGTAACTGTCGGCCATCGCGCTGGCGACATTGCCGATGCTGAACAGGGCCATCAGGATGAGCAGCAGCGATTTACGCGCCATCCGCGCCGCCAGCACCGCAATAACTGGCGCGCCAACCACCACGCCCAGCGCATAACTGGCGATAGCGTTGCCCGCCTGCGGTTCGGTGATGGCGAGCGAGCGCGACACGTCCGGCAGCAGGCCCATCATGATGAATTCGCCGGTTCCGATGCCGAAGCCGCCCAGTGCAAGGGCCAGCAATGCCCAGCGGACAAAACCGGCATCGTCGGTTTTATGATCTTTTCTTAACAAAATGGATTCCCAATGGCCTGAGCTGAAAAACTGAAGTGAGCCGGAGGAAGGAAGCAGAGCGTGTTCCGTCCGGATGAAGCGGCCAGACTATAAAAAGTCAGGCCGCGCATGGCAACCCATTTTGTGATCTGGCGCACATTCCATCCGCACAGGCGACTATGGCATGCCGGTATTCACCCGACGGCCGATGTCTTTCAGCTGGGAATACTTCTCCAGCAGCTGAGGGCCATCATCGAGGCTCATGGCAAACATCCACATATAGGTCATCACCGAATAGATGTGACCCGCGCTGGTGCCACCCCGGCCCGCCATTAACGCGATGGTGCCAGCAAACAGCAGCGCGGCCATGCTGCCGATGGCCAGATAACCGCAGGCTTCCCGATTAGAGAGGCGGATACGCAGGCTGGCTAAAACGCCATAGTGACGGCCGAGTGAAGCGGCGTTCGCATGGCTAACGAAACTCACCTCTTTCTCCAGCCGGTTGTTAAGACGATTAAACAATGCATCATTTTTGCGGGTAAACCCTGGCAGAAAACAGGCGAAAAACAGCAGGATCACCAGACACCCTGCGCCAGTCCAGAACTCAATGGTCAGCAGCATCACCGCCGCCCCGGTCATCGACGCCAGCGAGGTAATCAGCACCGGCAGATGCTTCTCAAAGAAATCGACAAACTCGCGTGACAGCGCCACCCTTGCCGCAATCGTCGACGCGCTCTGATTTTCGCTGCGCTGCGCCACAATCACGGGTACCGCCAGCTCAGCATAGATGCGGGCAAAGGTGTGGGTGTCAACGCTGCGTCGGGCTGCGCCAATCGCCCACATGGTAAACACCATCGCCGCATAGAGTATCGCCTGCCAGGTTCTGCCGGAGAGGATGGCATTGATAGCAAAGCCCGCCAGCAGCGGATAAAGCAGATACATGACATTTTCCGCAACCACCAGCAGCAGCGTGAAGAAGAGCTTACGGCGATGGCGACGGCCTAGCGCTTTCAGTGTCAGAATAGCGCTGCGGGGAGCCGCAACGGGAAGGATAAGTTTAGAGGAAGACATGGTTTCTGTTTCTGATAGTGTTATCCTTGAGCGGTTGCTCAAGTATGAAAAAGAGTCTATTTGAGCATTTGCTCAAAGTCAATGTGAGAGTCATGATGAAAGCGTCAGCTGAAGCACTGAAGACAAAAATCCTGGATGCCGCGATAGCATTATTTATTGAGAAAGGGATAGAAAAGGTCACCACCCGCGAGCTGACCGAATCGGTGGGCATTTCACGCAGCCACATTTATCACTATTTCAGTAACTGGCAGAGCCTCTGTCTGGCCGCACTGGAGCGCTTCATGCGGCAGGATTATGAAGCCTTCGCAGATTCCCTGTCCGGCCTCATGCCGCGGCAGAAACTGCTGCGCCTTTTTGAAAGCCATCTGCCCGCGGCACCGGATGCCACCTGGCAGCTTTATGCCTCCTTCTGGCAGAGTGCGGCACACTATCCCCCCTATGCCGGGCTGGCAGAGACGATGACGGCAGAGTGGCAGGCACTGACAGAGACCATTATCCGTGACGGCGTCACTGACGGGACCTTGTGCTGCGCCGATATTGCCCGTACCGCCAGGCAGATCAGCGCCATGCTCAACGGTTATGCCGATTTACTGACGATTAATCCCTCAGAAGCGAAAGCGCGTGAAGCGCTGGCGGATTTAAACCAGTTTATAGATTGTGTGCTGGGATAAACGGATTAAACCGCGCACTGACCACCCTGCAACGGGGCGTTTTTAATTAAATGTTAAAAAAAGGTTTATTATTTTAATTGGTCTTTACATTCAGAGTGGGATATATGCAGCTTCGCTAATTAAACTGACTTATGCATTTTCTGTCTGAAAAGCGCCCTTTTTGATAGCGTTTCGGCTCCGAAACAGCTGTTTACACAGATCATTATCATTGACTTAACACAGGCCGCGAGCTGTAAGCCGGTGTTTTTTCGCCATTTATTATTTAACCCTTAGCGAAGCGGCAATAAAGCATGCGGTCACAAACTCAACAACTGGTTGATAACTATAGCAAAGAAGCACTTTTTATCCGATCAAATTAATCATTGAGTCGGACCTTAAAAACCCCTATATTGGCCGCGCTTTAAACATGCCTATGACTTTTTTAATTCATTTATTCAACTGAGACGTTACTCCCGTCGCGGTTGTAGGAGAGATATGATGACGGATAAAGTCCGTATTGACAGTTCGAATGCACAGACACTAAACGCAACCAATGAAACCTATTTAGCCCGTCAGGCCGAATTTGAATCAAACGTTCGAAGTTATCCGCGCAAATTGCCGTTCGCGATTGCGAAAGCACAGGGTGTCTGGATCACCGACGTCGAGAACAATCAGTATCTTGATTGTCTTGCGGGTGCCGGAACGCTGGCATTGGGCCATAACCACCCGGACGTTCTGCAGAGCATTCAAAATGTCATTACCAGCGGCTTGCCGTTACATACTCTGGATTTAACCACGCCATTAAAAGACGCGTTTTCTGAGTACCTGCTCTCCCTGTTACCAGGCCAGGGCAAGGATTACTGCCTGCAGTTTACCGGTCCGTCCGGTGCCGATGCCGTGGAAGCGGCGCTGAAGCTGGCGAAAAAGCACACCGGCCGTTCCGGTATAATCAGCTTCTCCGGTGCCTACCACGGTATGACCCATGGCGCGCTGTCGGTGACCGGCAACCTGTCGCCGAAAGAAGCCGTTGACGGCATGATGCCGGAAGTGCAGTTCATGCCTTATCCGCACCTCTACCGCTGCCCGCTGGGCATTGGCGGCGAAGCGGGCGTGAAAGCGCTGACCTACTATTTCGAAAATCTGATCAACGACGTTGAGAGCGGTGTCCGTAAACCTGCGGCGGTCATTCTGGAAGCGGTTCAGGGAGAAGGCGGCGTGAACCCGGCTCCGGCGGAATGGCTGCAGCGCATCCGTAAGGTGACGCAGGAGCACGGCATTCTGCTGATCCTCGACGAAGTTCAGGCAGGCTTTGCCCGTACCGGTAAATTCTTCGCCTTTGAGCACGCGGGTATTGAGCCAGACATCATCGTGATGTCCAAAGCTGTGGGTGGCGGTCTGCCACTGGCCGTTCTGGGCATTAAGAAAGAGTTCGATGCCTGGTCACCGGGTCACCACACCGGCACCTTCCGCGGCAACCAGCTGGCGATGGCAACCGGCCTGACCACGCTGAAACTGCTGAAAGAGAACAACATCGCCGATAAAGTCGCGGCACAGGGCGAACAGCTGAAAGGCAAACTGAACGAACTGCAGCAGCGCTACCCGGTGATTGGCAACGTCCGTGGCCTGGGTCTGATGATCGGGATCGAGCTGGTGAAACCTGACGAAGCGGCTGATCACATGGGTAGCTTCCCGGCTGACGGCGAGCTCTCTGCGCTGGTTCAGAAGAAATGTTTCGAGAACGGCCTGATTCTGGAGCGCGGCGGACGTCACGGCAGCGTATTACGCCTGCTGCCTTCCCTGCTGATCACCGATGCTGAACTTGACGTGTTTATGGATAAATTTGAAAACGCCCTGCTGTCAGCTGGCGTGAAACCAGTATAAGTGGAGTGAATGCAATGTCCCGGTTAAACCCAATCCTGGCGGCCTCAGCTCAGAGTACCGAGGCCTACCAGCAGGCGATCGCCCAGAGTAGCGCGGCGGTCGTTAAGTGGCTGGAACAACCTGAGATGTATCAGGGAAAAACCGTCGCAGAGCTGCGCGAGCGTATTACGCTGGACTTCAATCCTGACGGCCTGGGCAACCAGGCTGCGATTGAACGTGCCATTGAGTACTTCCTGAAAGACAGCCTGTCGGTGCATCACCCACAGTGTGTGGCACACCTGCACTGCCCTAGCCTGGTTATCAGCCAGGCGGCGGAGGTGCTGATCAACGCCACCAACCAGAGCATGGACTCCTGGGATCAGGCGCCCTCTGCAACCCTGATTGAGATGAAGCTGATCGAATGGCTGCGTACTCAGGTAGGTTATCAGCCGGGCGATGCCGGTGTCTTCACCAGCGGCGGCACTCAGAGCAACCTGATGGGCCTGATGCTGGCGCGTGACGCGTGGTATGCCCGTCAGGGTCATTCTGTTCAGCAGGATGGCTTAACCGGTGACCTGAAGAAGATGAAAGTCTTCTGTTCAGAAAATGCGCATTTCTCCGTTCAGAAGAACATGGCGCTGCTGGGTCTGGGTTATCAGTCCGTCACGCAGGTGAAAACCGATAGCTTTGCCCGCATGGATATGGATGACCTGCGTCACAAGCTGGCCGCAGCCAAAGCCAACGGCGAGCATATTCTGGCGATTGTTGCCACCGCAGGCACCACCGATGCCGGTGCGATCGATCCGCTGCGTGAAATTGCCACGCTGGCGGCGGAAGAGAACATCTGGGTTCACGTGGATGCTGCGTGGGGCGGCGCACTGCTGCTCTCCGAGCTGTATCGCGACTATCTGGACGGCATTGAGCTGGTGGACTCCATTACGCTGGACTTCCACAAGCAGTTCTTCCAGACCATCAGCTGTGGCGCTTTCCTGCTGAAGGAAGCACGTCACTACGAGCTGATGCGTTACCAGGCTGCGTATCTGAACTCTGAGTTTGACGAAGCGCAGGGCGTACCGAATCTGGTGTCGAAATCTCTGCAGACCACCCGCCGTTTTGATGCACTGAAACTGTGGATGGGTCTGGAAGCCCTGGGTCAGAAACAGTATGCCGCCATCATCGACCACGGTGTGACGCTGGCACAGCACGTGGCAGCGTATGTGGATGCCGAGCCGGCGCTGGAGCTGGTGATGAAGCCGCAGCTGGCAAGCGTGCTGTTCCGCTACCGTCCGGCGCATCTGGCGCACCTCAGTGACGCGGATATCGCGCTGCTGAACCAGCGTATCGGGGATGCCCTGCTGGAGTCAGGCCGCGCTAACGTCGGCGTGACCGAGCACGATGGCGTGACCTGTCTGAAGATGACGCTGCTCAACCCGACCGTGACGCTGGAAGACATTAAAATCCTGCTGACGCTGGTAGAAACCACGGCTCAGCAGCTGGTTTAACAGTTCCGCTAAAACTCTGGAGGGCGCCTGAAGGCGCCCTTTTTTTATGCCGCCGTTTCCCTCTTTTCCCGCTTTCCGGTCAATTCAGTATCAGGATCAAAGAATGCGATCCCGCCATCAGGCACTCTCTATGGGTGTTGTAATTAAAGCCGGGTTAATCAGCCGTTACGGCTCCGGTATCAGACCTCACCGAACTGTCAGGAAGGCACATTGACTCTCATGCGTAAAATTTTCATCCTCCTTCTGGCGTTAGTAATGGCCGCCATCATCCTGATTGCCGATAGTCACGGGACTAAGGTTCACAACCGCGATCAGATTTTCAGCCTGAACGCCTCATCCGACCGCTGAGCGACGCCGCTAAGCCTGCGATAAGCCTCATCCAGCGCGCGCTTATGATCGTCTTTGTTCAGCGTCATCAGTGCCACAATACTGACCAGTGCGGTCGCCATTACATACCAGGCGGGAATAGCGGGATTGCCCGTCTCTTTAATCAGCCCGGTTGCGGTGTTCTCAGCCTGCAACAGGTTGAGCAGCGGCAGAGAGAGCACCAGCAGCAGGATCGCCGCAGAGACCATCACCGTCCGGCGGCCAATCCTGTCGCTCAGCATTCCCGCCGGAATAATCGTGACGGCAAAACCGAGGTTAGAAATGGCCGCAATCAGCAGCGCCTCATTAAAGCCGGTGTGCAGTGAGGCCTGCAGATAGGTCGGCACCAGGCCGATAGCCGCAGTGGCCAGCGTCATCATGATCAATACAAAAATCAGGGTGGGCTTGTGCCCAATCCTGTCACCCATCCGGCCAAACAGCACGGCGTCAGGCGGACGGAAGAAAAAGGCGATAGCACGGTGTGACAGACCTTTTTCATCCTCAGCCCTTGCACATCCGCTTTACCGTTGTCAGGATGTGCGCCATTGACTGAATCAGGCGAAAAGATAATGAACGCGCACACCTCAAAAGATCCTCTGCACGGCGTCACCCTGGAGATGCAGATCAACCATTTAGTCGCGCAGTATGGCTGGGCGGAGCTGGGAAAACGGGTCAACATCAACTGCTTTAAAAGCGATCCCAGCGTGAAATCGAGCCTGAAGTTTCTGCGACGCACTCCCTGGGCGCGGGCGGAAGTGGAAGCGCTCTATCTCGCCTCGCTAAAAGAGTAACCCGCCGCAGGACGCGGTCCCCTTATCTCTCTGAAGCAGAGCCGGGGTGAGTCTGAGCTTATTCTCTGTTTTTACTGATGCTGTACATTCAGGCATTAACAATGCCTGCGGGTGAACATTATGCACAGCATCACGTTCAGCTATAGCCCGGACAAGGGCAATCCTTCGCCCTGACCCTCTTAATCCTGACGGTGAGCCGTCTCTTTAGCTTTCCACAACGCGAATAGCGTAATCGCCAACGCCAGACTGACGTAAAAAGAGACCCACAGCGTGCTGCCCATTTCTTTAAATAACGTGGTGATGATCAGGGGCGCAAAGCCCCCCCCGACAATGCCCGCCAGGGTATAGGCCAGGGAAGAACCCGCGTAACGCACATGTCCCGGAAACTGCTCAGTGACAAACGCTGCCTGCGGCCCGTACATCATCGCATGGATCAGTAAACCGCCAATCACCGCCAGCACGATCAATACCGGATGCGCGCTATCAAGCAGCACAAAGAACAGAAATGACCATACAATCGCCAGCAGCGCGCCGGTAATATAAACCGGGCGTCGTCCCCACCTGTCTGAAAGCGCGCCAAACATCGGCACCGTAATCGCGTTAACTATTGCGCCCAGCATTGTAGCCATCAACGCCAGGGGACGCGGTAATTGCAGCACGATGGTGACGTAGGTCAGCGTAAAAACGACCACCAGCGCGTAAAGGACATCCGAGCCGATGCGCGATCCTCCGGCAATGAGTAGCTGTTTCGGATAGTTTACGAAAACCTCTTTTAACGGGGTGTGCGTGGTTTTCTCCTGTTCCTGCATAGCGACAAAGGTGGGTGTCTCTTCCACACCGCGACGCAGCCACAGGCCAAATATCACCAGTACCAGGCTTAGCAGGAACGGAATGCGCCAGCCCCACGCCTGAAACTGATCGGCGCTCATCATCACCGTAACCAGCGTAATAAAGCCCGTGCCGATCAGCGTGCCGCAGGATGGACCAACCTGCGCAAAGGAGGCGTTACGCCCGCGTTTATTCGCGTCGCCATGCTCCATCGATAACAATACGGCCCCTGCCCATTCGCCGCCCAGCGCGATGCCCTGCACAAACCGCAGTGCGACTAACAGAACCGGACTCCAGATGCCCCAGACGGCATAGCCCGGCAGCAGGCCCATTACCGCCGTGGTCACGCCCATAATTACCAGCGTGATGATCAACACCGCTTTGCGCCCCGCGACATCGCCAAGGTGACCGAACACGAAGCCCCCCAGCGGACGTGAAATATAGCCTACCGCGTAGGTCGAAAAGGCCAGAATGGTGCCGACCAGCGGATCGAAGCTGGGGAAAAAGATATGGTTAAACACCAGCGCGGCCATGATGTTGTAAACGGTAAAGTCGTACCACTCGAGCGCGGTGCCAATCGAACTGGCCGCAGCCAGACGCCCGGTCTTCGATTTGGCGCGCACGGCGCCTGCTGCATGTTGCATAGAATCGGTATCAGCCATGGGTCAGCTCCTGTTTTGTTAACTGCCAGTTGAGGGCATAACGCTGTATCTCTCCCGCAAATACCTGTGCCGCGGCCGCAGCGAGGCGATCGCAGCTCAGTGCATCGCTGCAATGAATCAGCAGCATCGGCTGCATTTTCCGCTGATCCTGGCTTTCCTTCGGTAACGGCGAACTCAGGACGCTGTCTGGCATCAGCACGCAGGAGGAGATGTAGCCCGGCGTCTGGCTTATTTGCTGCTGCCAGGCGCTTAGCGCACTGCCATCGATCGCCTGCAGCGTTAACACCGCTAACTGATTGCCCGTGCCTTTGCCATGCTTGTGCACGACCGTGCTCACCCGGCGCATGGGGTTAACCATTTTTTGCAGATTCTGCACCGACCATGCCGTCTGGTGCGTGAATGCGGCGTGATAATCGGCGCTGGTAAAGGCGTCCAGCGAGTCGGTTTCATATAAACCGAGATATTGATACTCAGCGTTAACTGCCTGATAGCGTGTACCGCTCAGGAATCCCGTAATGGCTACACGTTCCTCTACGTGTTCATGGTCATACCACTGGTTAAAGTCAGCCTCATCTTCAGCGCCAATGTTGGTGGCGACATACAGCATGCCGTGGGGTTGCGTCATCATCAGGATCTCCGGTTAAGGGCAGTTTCCACGGCAAGCGACCAGCTGATTAAGCGGGCGTCATCACCATGAATCGAAGCAAGGCTCAGGCCAACCGGAGCAGAGCCCGGTTGATGGCAGGGTAAAGAGAGCGCACAGCCGTCCAGCATGTTGATAATGCTGGGGTTGCGCAGCATCAGCGCGTTAATCTCCATATAGCGCTGCGCATCACTGAGCGACGCGATAGTGGGCGCGACAAGCGGAACGGTTGGCATGAGTAAAGCATCAAAATCCCCTAGCGCTGCGTTGATGCGCTGTTGCCATGCAGCACGCTGCTGGTAAAGCTCAGTGGCATCCTGCACGGTGAGATGGCTGCCGCGCTGAATGCGCACCAGCACCTGGGGATCGTAAGCTTCAGGGTGTGCCTGCACGCTTTTTTTATGCCATTGCCAGGCTTCATAAGCCGTAATGCCGCCACGCGCATTCATAGCATTCAGCTCATCCAGCTCAGGCAACGTGATGTCGGTAACTGTCGCACCCGCCTGCTTCAGAAGCGTGATGGCTCGCTGCCAGGCCTGCGCCACATGCTGATCCAGACCATCCAGTACGCGCGTTTGTGGCACGGCAAAGCGCGCGTTTCGCAGATCCAGCGACTGTAACGCCAGCGGCCGATCGGCAATGACGCTATCCAGCAGCCAGCAGCTGCGCACGTCGTCCGCGATCACCCCGATGCTGTCGAGAGAGGTCGAAAGCGGTAACGTTCCCCGCTGGTTGATGCGCTTTGCCGTGGGTTTGAAGCCGGTCAGGCCACAGAGTGCAGCAGGGATCCGCACCGAACCGCCGGTATCGGTGCCAACGGCAGCCAGACACATGCCCTCAGCAACCGCCACGGCCGCGCCAGAGGACGATCCGCCGGGGATACGCTGCTGCTCGCGCTGCCACGGATTGACTGGCGTGCCGTAATGGGGATTGATGCCTAAGCCGGAAAAAGCGAACTCCGTCATCGTGGTTTTACCGACGATGGCGGCGCCCGCCAGCAGCAGCTTATCGACGACGCTGGCATTAGCCGCCGCCACGGGCGCATCGGCCCGTAAGCGTGAACCGGCCGTGGTCACCTCTCCCTCGACATCGAACAGATCTTTAATGCTGACTGGCAGTCCATCGATGGGACTTAGCGCCTGCTTCGCCTGCCAGCGGGCGTTTGCCGCGCGACAAGACGCGGCGTAGCGTTGCGTGAACACCAGTGCCCCCTGTTGTTCAGGATCCTGCGCGGCCTGCAACGCGGATTCAGTAAAGGCTTCGGGCGTAGCATCGCCGCTCTGCAACTGCTGACTGGCTTGCCAGAGTGTGGTCATCGGCGCTCTCCTCATGCCACCACCGGCAGCGCGCCGGTGGTGTAAGTGTGTTCCAGCGTGCGATTAAGCACCGGGTCGTGCAGGGCCATGCGGAACTGGCTGGATGGCCGGATGCCGCCAATGGCGCCCAGCGTGCCGCATGACATCGCAACGCCCTCTTCCACGACACCGCCAGCAAAATAGCGCGCGAGCAAATCCTGTGGTGTCAGCAGTGAGGCCAGCGTGCCCTGCTGATAGATGACCCATTTACCCTGCTCTTTAATCCATGCGCTGAGTTCAAGCACATCCCAGTGTTCGGTAACGTCGCTCATGCGCCACGCGGCGCTGGCAACCGGCTTGATGCACGCCTGCTTAGAGAGCGCGACGCTAAAGGTTTCCAGATGGCGGTCGGTATGATCAGACGTGAGGGACACCCACAATTCGCCGCGATGCGAGAAAACGAAGGGTTCGGCTTCGCCGGAGGTCTGCTCGCCAACCACTTCAAGCTCTGATTGCTGGCTGAGCTGATTAACCGCAACCCGGTAAAAAAGCGGTACTGCACCGGGTGCGGGCACGCCGAGGGCTTCTAATTCACGAATATGGTGCAACACGGCTTCCTTATTGCGGCCGGCCCAGCCAGCAATAATGAAATGCGTAATGTCTACGTTCAGTGTGGTCGCGGCTTTGTCGCCCGTAGAGAATCGCAACTGCATGAGATAACCTCCGATTTAAAAATCACAGTGAAATTTCACAGTAATTTTAAACTAGCGATTTTCATGCCAGATTTTTGTGTAAGATGTCTTACAGGTAAAAAAAGGAACGTGGTGATGAGTGAATCAGTGGCGGAAAATGTGAACCCAGGCCGTGCAGATAAAAGCCTTTCTCTTAATGAACAAGCCTATCTGGCTTTCAGGCACAAGCTCATTACGTTGCGTTACAAACCTGGCGAATACCTTAATACCGCTCAGGTGATGGAAGATCTGGCGATAGGCCGCACACCGGTTAATCAGGCGGTTCATCGCCTCGCAACCGAAGGTTTACTGCAAATTATCCCGCGTAAAGGTGTCATGGTGGCGCCATTATCGATTGATGACGCACTGGAGTTGATTGAAGTACGGCTGGTAAATGAAACGCTCTGTGTGGAGCTTGGCAGCCAGAAGGTAACGGAGGCGCAGCTCGAGCGTCTGCGTCATCTTAATCAGCAAATTGATGAGGCGAGCCAGTTACGCAGCCGCGAACAGATGATGCTGCTGGATCGCGAGTTTCATCAGGTCCTGGCTGAGATTGCCGGTAATCGCCATCTTGCCGATATCCTTAGCGTGATTCATGCACAAGCGCAGCGCTTCTGGGCCACCACACTTTCCAACGTGGCGCATATGGATGAAGTGATCGCTGAACATAATGAAATCATTGCCGCGCTGGAATCAGGCGATACGCAACGTGCAGCCGAAGCCGCACGCGCGCATATTTTCTCATTTAAGCGCGCCTTACTTTCCGCTTAAAGGCCAGACCGCGAGCCGTCGCAAGTCCCCTTTTTCACAGCGCCTGTTCGATTTCAGTTTATGCATGACGCGGTTGCTGCGGACGGCGCGCTAATGCTGGCTGGCGGCTGATACCGTTTTCAGGGCATCCGCGGCGCTCGGGAGCATGATATGCCCGTTGGGGAAGTGTTGCCGGTTCGCTGTTTAGCCTGGGGCAATCGCGTTGAAACGGGGGCACGTCTGCCTGGTGCCAGAAGCGGACATTGCTTGCAACATGGTATGTTAGTTTACGGAGGGCTGGTCAAAAGGGCTTATCCTCCCTCACCACCTGTCTCAATACTGTGGCGGGAGTGATATGTGAAAGTAATTAGCAGGCTACCTTCACCGTACAGATTTAAACAAATTTCAGGACCATATAAGATCCCTGGGTTTTTTTGACTGCTTCGTCAATATAATGCTGGCGAACAGCATCAGTCACAGGTTCACTTTCATAGGGGGGTTCAAACTGTTTCATGGTGCTTTTTTCAGCCACAAAACCACCCACGACCATTTCACCTTCTGCCCTGATTTTTTTGCCCTCGATATCAAGCATCACATATGAACTTGTGCCTGTAATTTTCATATCAGTTATCCCTTACAAAAATGACTTTTTCCGTCTGCGATACCGGATCGATTGTGGTGATTTTCGTGACATTATCATTGCCCATCAGGCGTGGTAACTCAACGTTTTCCCATATATTACCTTCACGCAGGGACTGCCCCACTACGGCCCTGACTTCTCCAGATACCTGTTTTGCATAAGACGCGGAGACATCCTCCCAGGCTTTGATGCTCTGCGGGTTATCGAAATCCCATTCAGGCATTTTAATATTTTTATCTTTGATTGTGGATTCGAGCGTGACACCGCCTCGGGACTTTGCGATGGCTTCTGCGACGTCAGGACCGCCGACACCTTCAGTGCGCCCTGACCAGAAAAAGGCACTGTCCGGATCAGTGGCCAGTTGGGGTTCTATTTCTTTAAGGTTGATGAGGCTCTTAGACGTGTTACGCCACGCATTAAAGGCTGCGCCTCCTTTTGCACCTGCAAGGCCACCTGCAAACGCACCGCCCAATGAAAGCCACTTCTGACCGTCAGAGCCTTCTCCCCATAATTTCCCGCCTATGTAAGCGCCGCCATAACCTCCACCAAGACCTCCCGCAAAACCCAGCAGGGCTATCGCCGGTCCTGCCAGAACGGTCGTGGCCGCAAGGCCCACGCCCAGCAGTACTCTGTCCACCCAGTCAGGAATTTCAGGACTGATTACGTCAGTCTGCTCTTTAATGCCACCAATAATGACGTTGGGAGATCCGTCGCTGATGACACCACTGCAGGTCAGGCGGTCCCCTATCCTGGCAGCGGGTAGTCCGTTGATATAGACGCGTGAAGACACTTCGGCAACCCGCTGTAAAGCCGGGCCATGCTCGTCACAGTCACCTGCAGACATATGCGACATCACCGCCGGTCTTCCGTTGATGAATACGTTTGATGAACCAGTAACCAGATGGCCGGTTTCGTGGTGGGGTGCCCATGACATACTGCCGAGAACTTCTCCCAGTCCGCCGCCGCCAGCTGCGCCTGCGACCGTCGCGGCCAGGACTACTGTTCCGACGCCCCCCGTGGCCAGCGTGAACGCCGCACCGGCAATGGCCCCGCCTATCAGACCGAGCACCAGCCAGCCTTTAGAGGCAGAATGTTCTATGCCGTCCCCCACGCGTGCAGCTGAAAAAGCTTCAGCGGCACCACTCATTTTTCATTTATCCGCTGGCGGAGGTAAGCCTCAACGACTTCAGTGGTATCAAGGCCGTCAATACCCCGGACAGTTCTGGCCAGAAGCAAACTTGATATCAGCCCAGGTCTCCTGGCACCTGCCATCTCCCACAGCGCAAAGCGGCCAGCATGCTCGCCATCAGGTATCGGAGACAGCATCAGTGGTTCGCCGACAGCGTCAAAGAACAGATAGTTGCCGTTCCTGGCCCGACTGAGATCAATCGACGAGTAGAGGTCAGAAATTGAAGGGAATACGCTCAGCTCACGGCTGTCACGGTCAACGCTGAAGAAGATTTCCTGACTGCCGGCAGGGATCTGGCTCCCCCTTGCGGTAGAATCTGGTGCATCGTCCGGAAAGGTAATGCTGTCCGTGATGTTGTCATAGATCCGGCCATGGTAATCGTCAAACGCATCCGGGCAGGTGCCAATGAAACAGAGCAGCTTTTTTCCCGTACTATTTTCAGATGTCAGTACCACCCTCTGCTTCTGAAAGATGATTCTTTCGCCAGATTTGAAATCTGTAAAACAGTTCCAGGGCCTGCCTGCCATTCAGTTCAGTGAGCCGGGCATGATTGAGTGAGAGATCCTGCAAAGTCGCCTGCAGTTCGGAAGACAGTCTCTGGGATACTGACTGAAGCGTGTCTTCTGCAGCAGCGGTTGCACGTGAAATCACAAAGGTGAATTCATTGGCATTCGTATGGCTTAGGGTAAAGAGATTCATGGTGCGATCGCGAAATACGTCAGGCACCGTAATGTTGCAGTCCTGCAAGGTATATTCAGACATGTAAAGCTTCTCCGGTCCGTGAGTCCGGACCAGAATATCAACGTTTATAAAAATGGTCTCTAAGTGATTCTGATTTGAATTTGATCTAATTCAAAGGTGTTCTTTGCACCTTCTGACCTGCTCCCTGATAATTCACACAGAAGACTGTTATCAATGTCCGCTTCTCGCTCTTAGCGGACATTGGCCTGCACCACGTCCTCTTTGTGCCATAAGCGGAAGTTGCTACCTGATACTATGTATATCTAAAGAAATATGTGGTGATCATGTTTATGTTATCGGCTAGTCGTCCGATATATAAGCTAAAGATGCGAAGTGCGATAAAGGATGATGCATGAGGGAACTGACTGAATTAATTGATCAGCAAAGCTCTGGCTGGCTTATGGTGCAGCAATGGTTAAAAGAAGCGAGCAATCATTTTGAGGTGCTTCCCTGTAATCCGACGCTCGCAAGATCTGCGTTACATCAGCTTCAGGTTACAACGCTCTCCTCGCTTGGCGCTGTGGTATACGAAACGGGAGGCATCTTGATTGATAATGGCTGGTTGCGGGTTTTAGGCTCCGGTCATCCCAGGCTGTCGCGAGCTCCTGCTTCCTGGACGCGATCGGTAACAACAGGCCAGACATTACAGGCGCTCTTAGTTGCTGATGATGTATCGGGGGGCTTTTTTGCACTTAACGGTGGTGAATTCGGTGAAGATCGAGGCGGTGTATATTATCTCGCACCGGACTCTCTGGAATGGGAAAGCCTTGATATCAACTATTCAGGTTTTCTGCTTTGGGTTCTCTGTGGCAATTTGGATCGATTCTATCAAAGCGTACGCTGGACAGGCTGGCGTGAAGAAACATCTGAAATAAAGGGGGACGCGGTTTACTCCTTTTATCCTTTCCTATGGACCGAGCCACAATTGCCTGTAGAGCAGCGTTCACGAGCTGTTGTGTCTGTTGATGAGCACTGGTCATTTTGCATGAATTTACAACATCAATTAAACAATATGCACAGCGACTGACCTCCTTCGTGTAGATTAAGACACCAGGATATAAGTAATACCCTGAACATTGTAAGAGCAATTGCTAACCTCCGCTCCTCGCTCAAATCAGACATCCATCACCTGAAACCACCACAAGCCTTAAAACATCTTCTTTGCCTGACACTAAACACAACTGCTCGCCTGCTGGTAACCCATAACATGGCAAGCCGTCAGCCTCAGGCACTGAACAGCACGCAATAAAAAAGCCCGCGCAGGATGACCCGCGCGGGCTTTTCACATCAGGACGCGATTACAGCGCCATGTCGTGTTTGGCTGAAGGCGCTGCCTGCTCAGGCTGAGCCGCTGGCGCCGGTGCTGATTTGCCATCCATATTGATCACAGGCGGCGTGGTCAGCTGCAGGGTTGACGCAGTGTCATTCCAGACCTGCTGCAGCAACGGCACGTTGTCGTTCAGCTTCTGACCGTAGCCAGGGATCATTTTGTGGATCTTGGCCTGCCACTCTGCTGACTTAAACTCTTCCGGGAACAGTTTCTGCATCACGCTTAACGCGATCGGCGCAGCGGTTGACGCGCCCGGCGAGGCACCCAGCAGGGCTGCGACAGTTTTCTGCTGATCGGTCACAATTTCTGTACCCAGTTTCAGCACGCCACCTTTCTCAGCATCTTTCTTGATGATCTGAACACGCTGACCGGCCTGAATCAGTTTCCAGTCCTCTTTCTTCGCGTCCGGATAGTACTCTTTCAGCGCGTCGAAGCGATCTTCATCACTCAGCATCACCTGACCAATCAGGTATTTCACCAGGTCAAAGTTATCGATACCGACATCGGTCATTGGCACGATGTTGTGGGTCGTGGTGGTGCTCAGCAGGTCAAACAGCGAGCCGTTTTTCAGGAACCTGGTAGAGAAGGTCGCAAACGGTCCGAACAGCACGACGCGCTTGCCATCCAGATAACGGGTATCCAGATGCGGAACAGACATCGGTGGTGCACCGGTGGAAGCCTGACCATAGACTTTCGCCAGGTGACGGTTAGCAATCGCGCTGTTTTCGGTCACGAGGAACGAACCGCCAACCGGGAAGCCCGCGTAGTTGTCCGCTTCCGGGATGCCGGTTTTCTGCAGTAACTTCAGCGCGCCGCCACCGGCACCGATAAAGACATATTTCGCATCGACCGCGCGCTCGCTGCCATTTTTGACATCTTTAATGGTGACGTGCCAGGAGTTGTCGCCGTTGCGCTTGAACTCGGTAACTTCAGATGAGGTTTCCAGACGGAAGTTGTTATTCTTCTTCAGACTGCCGATCAGCTGACGGGTAATTTCGCCGTAGTTAACATCGGTGCCGACCGGGGTCCAGGTTGCCGCGACTTTCTGCTGCGGATCACGACCTTCCATGACCAGCGGCGCCCACTGTTCGATCTGCTTGTGATCGGTGGAGAATTTCATGCCCTGGAACAGCGCGGTTTTCTGCAGTGCAGCATAGCGCTTGGTCAGGAAGTCAACATTGTCGCCCCAGACAAAGCTCATGTGCGGTGTAGAGTTGATGAAAGAGCGCGGATCGTGCATCACGCCCTCTTTGATCTGCGCAGTCCAGAACTGGCGTGAAACCATAAAGGCTTCGTTAATTTCCAGCGCTTTGGACACGTCGATAGAGCCATCTTTACGCTCAGGCGTGTAGTTCAGCTCCATGTTGGCAGAGTGACCAGTACCGGCGTTGTTCCAGCCGTTTGAGGATTCCAGCGCCACGCCATCCAGCTTCTCAACCATGATCTGTTTCCAGCCAGGCTGCAGCTCTTCCAGCATGGTGCCCATGGAGGCGCTCATGATGCCGCCGCCAATTAACAGAACATCGGTTTTTTCTGGTGAGGTTTCAGCGTGAAGTGCGGATGAAACTAACAGGGCCGCAAGAGAGAGCGCGGGAATAACTTTTTGTGAATTCATCATTTTAATCTACAGCTCGGACCGTACTGGTTAAAAAAAGTCCTCAAAGTTTAAAATAATGTTATTTACGAGTTAATGCGAAATTAGTTATAAAATTAAAAATAGCAATTTAGCCTTAATTTAATTACAAAAGGCTTACTTTATTGAGCGATTATTTTAACCACACATTAAGGGTGTCCTTTGAATTATACAATCCCCTAACACAAATATTCTTACTGAAACCAACGGCGGTCAGGCCGCTAAAACTGTACTGATGCGGCGAGTTAGCGTATGTTTCCCGGCGATCGCCCATCCGTACTGAAAGCCTATGACAAGCCAACCACAGAACCGACACGCCGTGACGAAACGACCCATGAAACTCAGTACCCTGACCACACTGATGATGACCGCGGTTATCTTCACCGTACTGCTGGCTGTCCACCTGCTCTATTTCGTTCAGATCGATAACTTTGCCCAGTCGCACCTCAAAGATAAGGCGATGGCGGTCGCCCGAACGCTGGCGGACAGCCCGGAAATTCAGCGGGGATTGCTGTTGCCTGACGGCAGCAGCCAGATCCAGCCGCTGGCTGAAACGGCGCGTAAACGCAACGGCCTGCTGTTTGTGGTGGTGACGGATATGCGCGGCATTCGCTTTTCGCATCCCAATACGGCGGTGATCGGCAAGCACTTTGTCGGCAACGATATCTATCCCACCCTGAGCGGTCGGGAGAATGTGGCGGTGAATCATGGTGTGCTGGTGGAAGCGTTACGGGTCTTTACACCTGTGTTTAACGCGCAGCATCAGCAGATCGGCGTGGTGGCGATCGGGATTGCACTGGATGATGTGGCGGCGCAGATTGCGAAAAGCCGCTGGAACATCGTCTGGACCAGCCTGTTTGGCGGCGTGGTCGGGCTGCTGGGTATCCTGATTCTGGTCCGGCGGCTGAAGACCATCCTGCTGGGCCTGGAGCCACACGAGATTTCCAGTCTGTTTGAGCAGCGCCAGGCCATTCTTAACTCCATCAAAGAGGGGGTGATCGCGGTAGACGATCACTCCCGCGTCAGCCTGATCAATCAGGCCGCGCAGCAACTGCTGCATGAGACCACGCAGAAAACGCCAGCCAGCGGCGATCTGATTGCTGAAGAGAGCGTGATGCACCGCCATCAGCAGGATGCGCTGCATGCGGGGAAAGCCTGGTATGATGAAGAGCTGACGCTGGGAAATCGCATCCTGATCACCAACACCGTACCGGTGCGCAGTCGTAACCGGATTATCGGGGCGGTGACCACCTTCAGGGACAAAACCGAGATCAGCCAGCTGATGCAGCGTCTGGACGGCATGGTAAACTATGTGGATGCGTTGCGTGAGCGGTCCCATGAATTCATGAATAAACTGCATGTCATTCTGGGCCTGCTGCATATGAAAAACTATGCGCAGATGGAAGAGTACATTCTCAAAACCGCCAACGCCTATCAGACGGAGATCGGTTCGCTGCTGCAGAAGATTAAATCGCCGATCATTGCCGGTTTCCTGCTCAGCAAAATCAACCGGGTTACTGATGAGGGCCACCAGCTGATCATCGATGAGGCCAGTTTTTTGCCCGACTGCGGCAGTGAGGAGCAGAGCGCGGTGCTGATTACGGTGCTGGGCAATTTAATTGAGAATGCGCTTGAGGCGCTGGACCCGGAGACCGAGGGTGAAATCCATCTCATGCTGCACTATCAGAATGGCTGGTTAGCCTGCGAAGTGAGTGATGATGGGCCCGGCATTGATGCCGCGCAGCTGAACACCATCTTTGAACGGGGCGTCTCCACAAAGGGTGAAGATCGCGGTGTCGGACTGTTTCTGGTCAGACAGCAGACCGAAAGCCTGGGGGGTAGCGTCAGCGTCGAGTCAGAACCCGGCGTCTTTACCCAATTCTTAGTACAACTTCCGTGGGAGAGAGGAATGATTACCCAATGATTAATGTGTTAGTTGTCGATGATGACGCCATGGTCGCGGAGCTGAACCGCTGCTATATCGGGCAGATCCCGGGATTTACCTGCTGCGGAACGGCCTCGACGTTACAGCAGGCGAAAGAGCGGCTGGCCCAGGCCGAGCCGCAGGTGGATCTGATTCTGCTGGATATCTATATGCAGCAGGAAAACGGACTCGACCTGCTCCCGGAGCTGCGCAGCGCAGGCCGTCCTGTTGACGTGATTATTATCTCGTCCGCTGCCGATGCCGCCACCATCAAAACCTCACTTAACTACGGGGTGGTCGACTACCTGATTAAACCTTTCCAGTTTGCCCGGTTTGAAGAAGCGCTCACCGGCTGGCGACAGAAGAAGTCGCTGATGGATAATCATCAGTTTTACCAGCAGTCAGACGTGGACCAGCTTCTGCATGGCAACCCGCCTGGGGCCAGCGAACAGAAACGATTGCCGAAGGGACTGACGCCGCAGACGCTGCGGACCCTCTGCCTGTGGATCGACGCCCATCCGGGTACCGAGTTCTCAACCGATGAGCTGGCAACCGAGGTGAATATCTCCCGCGTCTCCTGCCGCAAATACCTCATCTGGCTGGCGCAGATCAATATTCTGTTCACCAGCATTCACTATGGCGTCACCGGTCGCCCGGTCTACCGCTACCGCCTGCAGCCGGAATATCACACCCTGCTCAAACAGTACTGTCAGTGAACCAGCCGGTAATTGTCATCCAGCAGCTGAAACGAAAAGTGACGTTGTGACGAACAGATGACCCGCCTGTCGCGGGTCACAAACAGGGCTTCAATACCCGGTTTGTCCGCCAGACAGGCAATGCCCTGTTCCACGCCCAGACCATACAGCAGCGTGGTGTAGATATCGCCATCCAGCGACCGGTCAGAAATCACGGTAACGCTCAGCAGTTCGTTATCCAGCGGATACCCGGTGCGCGGGTCAAGAATGTGGTGATAACAGATCCCGTTCAGCTCGAAGTAACGTTCATATATGCCGGATGTCACCACAGAGCGATTGTTCACGCCAATTACGCCGATCAGCTCGTCGGCTGCGCCAAACGGTTTTTTCAGGCCGATTGCCCAGCCCTGTTCATCAGGGGGGGCCCCCACGGTCTGCACGTTGCCGCCCAGATTGATCAGCGCATGGCTGACCTGCTGCTGGCGCAGAAAGGCCTGCACAAGATCGGCGATATAGCCTTTGGCGATGGCCCCCAGGTCAATCTCCATGCCCGGTCTGGCCAGCATCACGCTGCGGGCGTCGGCGTCAAGAATGACCTCATGGGGATTGATGAGCGCCCTGCGAGCCTGAAGCTCCGCTGGTGACGGCACGCTGTGCCCCTGAAAACCGATTTTCCAGCACTTCACCAGTGGACCGATCGCCAGATTAAACAGGCTGTCAGGCAGCAGGCTCACCGCATGCGCGCAGGCGATAAGATCGAACACCGGCTGGCTGACCACCACCGGATGCTGCCCTGCCGCATGGTTGATCGCCATCACTTCAGAGGCGGCGCGGTTCACGGTGAAGAGATTCTCCTGCTGTCTGATGAGCCGGAAAACCTGTGCGGCCAGGGTCTGATTGTCTTCGAAGAGTTTGAGCAGGATGGGTGACCCCATCAGGACGGCGGAGTAAGCATAGACACGCGCTTCAGTTAACATAGGCGACTCTGCTTCAGAAAGGGAAAAACGGCACCCGCCAGAGGCGGATGCCGGAGAGGACCGTTAACGTCGGGCGTAAGCGGCGGCGTTACCACCAGCCAGAATACCAAAGATGATGATATCGGCGACGGCGTTCCCGCCGATACGGTTCGCGCCGTGGATACCGCCCACCACCTCACCGCAGGCCCAGGCGCCGTTGATCACCTGTTTCTGCGTGTCCAGCACCGCTGTTGTGGTGTCGATGGTCACGCCCCCCATGGTGTGGTGAACACCCGGTGCGATACGAATCGCGTAGAAGGGGCCTTCACTCAGCGGGTGACGCAGCGCGGTCTGACGACCAAAATCTTCATCTTTCTGCTGGATAACAAAGTTGTTATAACGGGCCAGTGTCGCTTCCAGGGTGTGATGTTCGCCCATGTTAAGTTTCACCGCCAGCTCCGCCACAGTAGGCGCGCTGATGACAAAACCTTTCGCGATATACTCGTCGGCCGCTTTGTTATTCATCCGCACCTGTTCGTCAAACACAATCCAGGCGCTCTTCTCAGGCAGGGCGATAATCTGCGCCGAGACTTTGTCGCGGGTTTCCATTTCGTTATAGAAGCGCTTGCCCGCCTGGCTGACCAGGATAGCTCCGCCGCCGCGAATGGATTCAGAAACCAGATAAGAGGTGGTCTGCTCCACCGTTGGGTGAATCTGGATCTCGCCCATATCTACTGTGCCCGCGCCGATTTTCTCCAGCATCGCAATTCCGCTGCCGGTAGCGCCTTTGTGGTTAGTGGTGACAAAGCCATCAAGTTCAGGGCGGTATTTCACCACCAGCTCGCGGTTGGCACTGAATCCGCCAGTCGCCACAATGACGCTTTTCGCGTAGAGGATGCGGCTGTCGTTGTATTCATCGACCACCTTCACACCGGTGACCGCGCCATTTTCATACAGGATTTCTGCGACTGAGGTCTCCAGCAGGACTTCGATGTTACGGCTGTTGATGTTTTTCACCAGACCGCTGATCAGGAAGCCCCCCACCGCGGAACGGTCAGCCGGACGGTGAGTCCGGTCAATGCTCATCCCGCCGGTAATGGTAATGTCGTTGAGTTCAATTCCGTGATTGGCCAGCCACTCGATCGCTTCCGGTGCCAGATCCACAAACTCACGCAGCAGCACCGGGTTGTTTTTGAACTGACCGCCCTTCAGCGTCTCTTCATAGAACAGCTCTTTGCTGTCTTCGATACCTTTGAGTTTCTGGAAGCGGGTTTCGGCAGCATTCATACCGACCGACGCCTTGATGGTGTTACCCCCAATGGTCGGCATCTTCTCGATGATGACGACCCGAGCGCCCTCGTCGTGCGCCTGAATCGCCGCAGCCAGACCTGCCCCGCCACTGCCGACAATCACCACATCGTAATTCTGCGGTGCATTCGGGTTGCCCCCCTCTTCAATCACATGCGCTTTGCTGGAGGTGGTCATGGCGCGTGAAACCGCTTTTTTCAGCGCCTCACTCTGGGTGGTTGCGCCGGTAATGGCGTCGACGTGCGGGCTGTTTGCTACCAGAATGCGGTTACGCAGGCTTTCAAATGTGGTGGTGAAATCGACATCCAGGGTGTCATCCGGCACCAGTGAAATGTCAGTGATACGGTCTGTGTCGAGCGTCACGTTGATTTTCAGCTTCAGCGCTTCTGCTTCCACTTTTTCCTGATAAACGCCCGCTTTGTATTTACGGCCCGATTCGCTCATGTCGCGGATCATCGCGTCGACCAGCGAGAAGCGCCACAGCGGTTCCGGGATCTGCAGCGCTTCGCGTTTGTTGCTGTCGATATAGAGTTCAAGGTGCTCGTTGTTGATGATACGGTCAGCCCAGTTCGGGTAGGCGATACAGGCTTTACCAATCGCCACCAGATCGTAGCCTTTTTCCAGCGCCATCTCGGCATCGGCCCGGTTCACTACGCCGCCGACGCCAATCACCGGCACTTTTGCCAGTTCAGGCGACCGCATGGCGAGATACTTCTCGATCAGCGGCGTCGGATCCTGGGTATCAACAATCGACGGACGCAGCAGCTGGCCCACAGAGAAGTGGACATAATCCAGGCCACGCGCGGCCAGTTTTTCCAGCAGATAGAGGGTGTCGTCAAAGCGAATGCCGGGCACTTCGATCTCTTCAGGCGAGAAGCGATAGCCGATAATGAAGGAGTTGTGGGCGAAGCGAGCCGCCATCTTGTGGGTGATGTCCAGCACTTCCAGCGGGAAGCGGGCGCGGTTGTCGCGGCTGCCGCCCCACTTGTCATCGCGCTGGTTAGAGTTTGGTGAATAGAACTGCTGGATCAGATAGGTGTTGGCGCCATGAATTTCAACACCATCGAAACCCGCCTTGATCGCACGGTTCACCGCATCACCAAATTTGGTGATCATGGTGTCGACTTCTTCTGCGCTGAGCGCCAGCGGTTTGGTGGCACCTTCACGCGGCGCCGCGATGGCGCTCGGCGCAACCGGGGTTTTCCCGCCAATCAGCTCCGGCTCGACCATACGGCCGCCGTGATAGATCTGTAAAATGGCGGTCGAACCTTCAGATTTGATTGCGTCCGCAATGCGTTTCAGACCGGGGATTTTATTGTCGCTGTCGATGGCAATGGCACCCGGAAAGGCCGGGCCGCGGTTATCAATAAAGCAGCACTCGACAATGACGGTACCAATGCTGCCTGCCCGTGCGCGATAGTATTCAACCAGTTCACTGGTGACCGTGCCATCATAGAACCCGGTACAGGTGGTCATCGGGGCCATCACCAGTCGGTTTTTTAATACGGCACCGTTTGGCAGGGTCAATGGATTAAGGATGGGGGTGAGAGTATTCATTGCGATAAACTCCAAGATTTAAAAGTCTGGAAATTTTTTAGCGGACGCAGGTTATCGCTTAATTAAGTGGTCCGATGTCATGACTCTAATATACTCTTTTCTTTGCTTTCATAAGCGATAAATTTAGTTTTTTAACTTTTAAATGATTTGGTGTTTTTTTATTTGCCGATTGGGCTAACTGCAGTTATATTAATTGTTAACTAAGTGGCATTAAAAATCAACAAATCATTTACAACAAATTAAAGTCATTTTATATCAAAACTTTAGATGGGATCAGCCAGCTAAAAATCACTGTATAAAACATGAGCTGATTCACAAACACCCTGAAAAGTCGATAAACGGAATATAAATTTAAAATAAGGATGTTAAAAAATGATAATAATGATTTGCGTTTCTTGATCTGGATCAAAATTTATATTCCCAGAAATCGCATCATGTTTACATGAATTAATAAAAGCGGCTAAACGCTCAGCCTGCTAAGCAAAAAAAATTACTGCATCGCGGTTTATTCACATTATTAAGAATAATAGAGAAAGTCAGCAGTGAAATTCCGGGGCGCACATCGTATTCTTCTTAACTTGCAGATAAAACACTATGAAAACACTCTCAACTGTAACTGAACCCCCAAAAGCCGCACCTGCGGCGGCGGCGAAAAAGAAAGCGCTTATGCTTGCTCTTCCGGTGATCGTTGCCCTGTTATTGTTACTGGTGCCGACACCAGCCGGACTTGAGCCCTACGCCTGGCACTTCTTCGCCATCTTCGTCGGCGTCATCGTTGGCCTGATCTTTGAACCCCTGCCCGGCGCCGTAATCGGCCTGACCGGCGTAGTGGTCATTGCCCTCTTCAGTCAGTTTCTGCTTTTCAGTCCGGCAGAGCTGGCTAATCCTAAATTCAAGGTCGCCAGTGAATCCTTTAAGTGGGCGGTCAGCGGTTTTGGCAACTCTACGGTCTGGCTGATTTTCGGTGCCTTCATGTTCGCCGCAGGGTATGACAAAACGCAGTTTGGTCGTCGTCTGGCGCTGATCCTGGTGAAATACCTGGGTCGCCGCAGCCTGACGCTGGGTTATGCCATCACCTTTGCTGACCTGCTGCTGGCGCCGTTTACCCCGTCGAACACCGCGCGCAGTGGTGGCACCATCTATCCGATTATCGCCAACCTGCCTCCGCTTTACGGCTCTAAACCCAACGACCCGAGCGCCCGCAAAATTGGCTCCTATCTGATGTGGGTTGCCATTACCGCCGCCTGTATCACCAGTTCAATGTTCCTCTCTGCACTGGCACCCAACCTGCTGGCGCTGGCCCTGGTGAAAAGCATCATCGGTTTTGATATCTCCTGGGGCATGTGGTTCCTGGCCTTCCTGCCGCTGGGTCTGCTGCTGATTCTGACCATGCCGCTGCTGGCTTACTGGTTCTATCCGCCTGAAGTCAAAATCAACGATGAAGTGCCAAAATGGGCGATGGCTGAACTGGAGAAACTGGGCAGACTGACCCGCAATGAGATCCTGCTGCTGGTGTTCGTGGTCTGTGCACTGCTGATGTGGATCTTCGCGACTTCCTGGATTGAACCTGCCCTGGCGGCACTGCTGGTCGTGGTCCTGATGTTGTGGACAGGGGTGCTCAGCTGGAACGACATCACCAGCAATAAGCCCGCCTGGAACACCTTTGCCTGGTTCGCTACCCTGGTGGCGCTGGCGGACGGTCTGGCTCGCGTCGGGTTCATCACCTGGTTAGGTAAAGAAGGTGGCATGCTGCTGCAGGGCTACGACCCGCAGATTTCAGCCGTCGTCCTGTTAATCGCCTTCTTCCTGCTGCACTACCTGTTTGCCAGTACCACCGCGCACACCACCGCGTTGTTACCGGCCATGCTGACCATTGCCGCCTCGATTCCGGGCATCAATATGCCGGTCTTCTGCCTGATGCTTTGTACCTCTCTGGGTGTGATGGGCATCATCACCCCTTACGGCACCGGCCCAAGTCCGATTTACTACGGCAGTGGTTACCTGCCGACTAAAGACTACTGGCGTCTGGGTACCATCTTCGGCGCTATCTTCCTGGTCTCCATGATGGTGATTGCCTATCCGTGGATGGTGTGGATGTTCTGACGGATACAGCATGCAGATCAACGCGTTATAAGATACCATTCCTGCACCTCCCCGCTGCACCTGCGGCGGGGAAGCATAATAAACGATTAATTCGCCTATGATGTTGCGCCCCGCAGACTACTCGCGGTGGTTCAGCCGGTCATTAAGTGAGAAAAAATGTCGAACAAACCTTTTGTCTATCAGAACCCTTTTCCGCTGTCCCACGAAGAAACCGAATACTATCTGCTGAGCCGTGAGCATGTCTCAGTCGCCGAATTTGAAGGTCAGGAGATCCTGAAAGTTGACCCGCAGGCGCTGACGCTGCTGGCTCAGCAGGCCTTCCACGACGCCTCTTTTATGCTGCGTCCGGCTCACCAGCAGCAGGTTGCCTCAATCCTTGCTGACCCGGAAGCCAGCGACAACGACAGATATGTCGCCCTGCAGTTTTTACGCAACTCTGAGATTGCCGCCAAAGGCGTGCTGCCAACCTGTCAGGATACCGGCACCGCCATCATCATGGGTAAAAAGGGTCAGCGTGTCTGGACCGGCGGCGGAGATGAGGCCGCGCTGTCGCAGGGTATCTATAACACCTACATCGAAGATAACCTGCGCTACTCCCAGAACGCCGCACTGGATATGTATAAAGAGGTGAACACCGGCACCAACCTGCCTGCGCAGATTGACCTCTACAGCGTGGATGGCGACGAATACAAATTCCTCTGTATTGCCAAAGGGGGCGGCTCTGCCAACAAGACCTATCTCTATCAGGAGACCAAAGCGCTGCTGAGTCCCGGCAAGCTGAAAAATTACCTGGTGGATAAGATGCGCACCCTGGGCACGGCCGCCTGTCCGCCGTACCACATCGCATTTGTCATCGGTGGCACCTCTGCGGAAAGCACGCTGAAGACGGTTAAGCTCGCCTCGACTCACTACTACGATGGTCTGCCAACCGAAGGTAACGAACATGGCCAGGCGTTCCGTGATGTGCAGCTGGAGCAGGAACTGCTGGAAGCCGCGCAGAAGCTGGGTCTGGGCGCACAGTTTGGCGGCAAATATTTCGCACACGACATTCGCGTGATTCGCCTGCCGCGCCACGGTGCCTCCTGCCCGGTCGGCATGGGCGTCTCCTGCTCCGCTGACCGTAACATCAAGGCGAAGATCAACCGCGAAGGCATCTGGATTGAGAAACTGGAAGCTAACCCGGGCCGACTAATCCCGGAAGCACTGCGTCAGCAGGGAGAAGGTGAAGTCTTACAGGTTGATCTCAACCGTCCGATGGAGCAGATTCTGGCGCAGCTCTCCGCCTACCCGGTCTCTACCCGTCTCTCTCTGACTGGCACCATCATCGTGGCGCGTGATATTGCGCACGCGAAGCTCAAAGAGCGTATCGATAACGGTGAAGGGTTACCGCAGTACATTAAGGATCACCCGGTCTATTACGCTGGCCCGGCCAAAACGCCTGAAGGTTACGCCTCCGGTTCACTCGGCCCGACCACCGCCGGACGTATGGACTCCTATGTGGATCTGCTGCAGGCTCACGGCGGCAGTAAGATCATGCTGGCAAAAGGCAACCGCAGCCAGCAGGTGACGGATGCCTGCCAGAAGCATGGCGGCTTCTATCTCGGCAGCATCGGTGGCCCGGCAGCGGTGCTGGCGCAGCAGAGTATTAAGAGTCTGGAGTGCGTGGAGTATCCGGAGCTGGGGATGGAAGCGATCTGGAAGATTGAGGTCGAGAACTTCCCTGCCTTTATCCTGGTCGATGATAAAGGTAACGACTTCTTCCAGCATATTGAGCGCGCGCACTGCGCGAAATGTGTGAAGTAAGAGATGCGTTAAGTTATGAAAAAGCCCCGGTATCGGGGCTTTTTTTTTGAAGATCTCAACGGACAAGCTGGTTGTGGTTACGCGCCTGCGCAGGGAACGGGGTCAGATCGGAAAGACGCAAAAGCCGTCATCCATGACACGCTCGGCCCGCGCCGTCCTGGCGCGGGACGCTTTCCTCCTCTGACCCCGCTCCCCGCGCCCTGAGCGAATTTACTGCTGTCAGATTCACCCTGCTTTGTCTTCAGCGTCGGTCTGCAATAAAGGCTATCGAATCCTTTTTAGCCACGCTGCAACCGCTGCAACGCCTCATCGATCGGGCTGTCGCCCTGAGTCAGTTCGATGATCTGATATTTAATGGCGGGCTGTTCGATCAGCCCGACCAGGGTTGCCGCCACATCTGCCCGCGGCACTACGCCATAGGGGATCGCCAGGTCGGCATGAATCCGTCCGGTGGCCGCTTCGTCAGTCAGCGTGCCAGGACGCAGGATCACCCACTCCAGGCGGCTCGCCACCAGCTCAGCATCAGCCTGTCGTTTGACCCGCATGTAGTTCTCAAAACCCTCTGAAGGGGTTTTGCCGCGACCTGCATCGGGAAAGGCCGAAACCAGCATAAAGCGTGGAACATCTGCCTGCTCTGCTGCCGCCACGGCCAGTGTCAGCCCCTCACCATCAATGGCATTGGTCAGCGCGATTCCGGCACCACCGGCCCCCGCCGTAAACACCACGACATCATGCTCAGCCATCAGCTGTGCCAGCTCCGCGACGCTCAGCTGCTGAAGGTCGCCTGACACAGCCGTTGCGCCTGCTGCCTGCAACGTCTCAGCCTGCTCCGGTTTGCGGTGCAGTGCCGTTACCCTGTGCCCTTTGCTGCTCAGCTGACGGGTCAGCTGCTGACCCACCTTGCCCGCAGCCCCGATAATGAAACATCTCGCCATGGGTTCTGAACCTCCATTGAGTGATCAAATAGTGCAGCGTCCTGCCGGAAATGAAACAGGCGCCTGCGGGTTTTACTCAGGGATCACGTTTTCCGCTTTCAGCTTATCGAACAGCTGGGTGAAGGCGTCCAGCGTGCTGCGGTAGCCGGTAAAGCCCGCTTTGCGGCTCTTACTCATATCGGTAAAGGCTTCCATCGGACGTCCCAGATCGGCATCAGTGTGCCACCAGGAGGCGAGTTTATTGATATCTGCTTCACGCAGCTGATGCTTCTCTGCAATCGCCTGCCATGCGCTGGCGGCCTCATCCATCCGCCCTTCCAGCGGCATCATCTGCGCCGGATAGTCCGCGGCCTCAATACCAAAGTATTCTGCCAGTTTCGGCCACATCCAGTTCCAGCGGAAGACATCGCCGTTTACGGCGTTGAAGTCCTGGTTAGCGGCATTGGGTGAGGTAGCAGCCCAGAGCAGCTGCTCAGCCAGCAGACCCGCATCGGTCATATCCGCCACACCGTTCCACTGCTCAGGCGAACCCGGGAAGATAAACGGCCAGCCCTTCTCTTTACACAGGGTGGCGTAAACGGCCAGCGTCTGCCCCATGTTCATCGCATTACCCACCGCATAGCCGATGATGGTGTGCGGACGATGCACGCTCCAGCGATAGTCATACTTTTCAGCGCCAGCGAACAGTTCATCTTCCTGCGCGTAGTAGAAGTTATCAACCGGCTGACGGCCCTGCTCCTCGCGGAATGGCGTAACCGGCACCGCACCTTTACCGTAGGCTTCAAACGGGCCCAGATAGTGCTTCAGTCCGGTGACCAGCGCCACGTGAGCACCCTGCAGGCGATCGCCCAGTGCTTCGATCACGTTTCGCACCATGCCGCCGTTAACGCGGATATTCTCTTTTTCATTTTCCTGACGCGCCCAGACGCTGAAAAACAGCGCATCCGGTTTGACCGATTTCAGCGCGTCACGCACCGCATCGGCGTCGGTCAGATCGGCGGTCAGGCTGGTTGCGCCCTCGGGCACGGCACCACGACCGCGTGACAGGCCGCTGACCTGCCAGCCTTCCTGCTGTAATTTGTCTGCCAGTGCGCGACCGATTACGCCGCTGATGCCCACAATCAAAGCGTGCTTTTTCATTTGATTTCTCCTCAATTTGCGTAATGCTAAGCCTAATAGAGAATTCAGTTCTTATCTCTGTCATTTATTCCTATCATTCTCAACCTGAGTTCACGAATCGATGCACGATCATCGCCTGAAAGACATTCTGCCGTTTGTTGCCAGCGTCGAGTGCGGCAGTTTTACCGCGGCGGCCGAACGTTTGCATGTCACCGGCTCGGCGGTCAGTAAAAGCCTCAGCCGGCTGGAGACACGCTTAGGCTCGCGCCTGCTGGAACGCACGACGCGCAGTCTGCAGCTGACCGACGCGGGCAGCGCCTATTACCAGACCTGCCTGCGGGTGCTGGAGGATCTGGCCGAAGCAGAAGCGGTGCTGGCGGCGCAGCGCACCATTCCTTCCGGCCGCCTGCGGCTGGCCGTACCCAACACCTATGGCCGTCTTCACGTCATGCCGCTGCTGATGCCCTTCTGTCAGCAGCACCCCGAACTGGCGCTGAGCCTGAGTCTGTCCGATCGCTTTGTTGACCTGTTTGAAGAGGGAGTGGATGTGGCGGTACGGATTGGCGGGGCGCCTGACCTGCCTGCCTCTCTGGGCTGGCGCAATATGGGTCGCGAGAAGATGCAGTTCTGTGCGTCACCCGCTTATCTGGCACGTGAGGGACGCCCGGAAGATGAGGCGGCGCTGCTGAATCACCCCGCCATCCTTTATGAGCGGGTGGATGGCAGCACCAAACCCTGGCTGTTTACCACCCAGGATGGGCAGGCGCACTGGCGGGAGGTGCCCTGGCGGCTGGCTGTCGGGGACGTTGATGCGCAGTTGCAGGCGGTTATCGCCGGGCTGGGTGTGGCACAGATGCCCTCCTGGCTGATCCAGCGCGCCGTGGACGCAGGTGAACTTGACATTATTCTGCCGGAACTGCAGCCCGACGGGCTGACGCTGAGCGTAGTATGGCCACGGCGCAAACAGTTCCTGCCCAAAGTGGACGCGCTGCTGTCGGCGCTGAATGAACTGACCATCCGCTAATCTCTCTGTGCGCCAGGCGCGCCACGCTGCCAGCGTCATGTCATCGAGAGGCCGGAACCCTGCGCCCGGCCTGCCGGGAGTATTACGGCGCCGTGATCACGATGGCCACACGGCGGTTCTGCGCCCGCCCCTGAGGAGTGCTGTTGCTGGTCACCGGGGCGCTCATGCCTAACCCGCGGGTGATGATATTTTCAGGGGGGATCGCCGCGCCCTGCACCCACTGCGCCGCGACCGCGTTTGCCCTTTTCAGTGACAGCTGCTGGTTGTAATCCGGTTTCCCATAGTTATCGGTGTGCCCGTCAATGCGCACATGCTCAATACCGGTCGAGGCCAGGTTTCTCGCCATCGTCTGAATGGTCGTTTTGCTGGCAGGGGTCAGTTCAGATTCGTTGATACCAAACAGGATTTTATCGGACAGGCCCAATCCCCAGCCCTCCATGTTCTGCGTAAAGCCGGCGTTTTTCATCGCAGCGATCTGCGCCTCACTGAAACGCGAAGTCGACTGACAGCCCGCCAGCGCCAGCACAAGTATTGCCAGGGAAAATTTCATTATCATTTTTTCGCCCTACCTGCTCGTTTATTCCTGTACATGTTCTTATCGGCACGTTCGAGAATGGCCGCGACCGTGTCACCGTGCTGTGACCAGGCATAGCCAACGGTCACCGAGGTCGTTATCTGCATATCCCCGGCAAGCGTGATCGCCTGCGTGGTGACCTCATGAATGCACTGCACCAGACGCTGAAGCTCCTCCTCACTCACGCGACTGCTCACCAGCATGGCAAACTCATCTCCCCCTAAGCGGGCAACCAGATCCTGATCGGCAGCCAGAGACAGGAGGCGCGAGCCTATCGCTTTTAAAACGTCATCGCCTGCGGCATGCCCCCAGTTGTCGTTGATGCTCTTGAAACGATCGCCATCCAGAAACAGCAGAGCAAAGCGCCCCTTCTCATGCTGTCGATCCAGAAGCCGGGCGAGATGCGCCGTAAAGGCGCTGCGATTGGCCAGCCCGGTGAGCGGGTCTTCCAGCGCTTTGGCCGCCAGCGAGCGATTGTCACGGATCAGCGAAGCCTTCAGCGACTGCATCTCCTTCAGCAGCGAATTGAGATCATCGGAAAAGAGCTGAAACTCGCTCGTCGGGCTGCCGGGTATGCGCAGGGAAAAGTCACCCGAATGAATCACATAGTGAATGGAACTGGTAATGTTGCGCAGCGTCGCGACGATACCCCGATGCAGGAAGGCACTCAGCATCAGCGAGACAATCAGCACACACACCATTCCGCTGGTCAGGATCAGGAAGGAGTAGCGAATAAAACGCGTCGCGCCGGTCACGGTCCCTTCCAGCGTCAGCGTGCCGACCGTGACGTCAGCATGAGTGACGGCGACATTGAGCGGTTTGCTATACATCCACTCGCGTAACCAGCGTGAATACCAGCCCGTCGGTTCCTGCTGCGCATGCCAGCGGACCAGTTCAATATTATCCCGGGTGACGAGCTTTGCAGAGGCATAAAGGCCCTGCTCGCCGAGCTGGGCAATTTTATTACGCGCATCATAACTGTCGGCAAAAACGGTCGCGGCGGTCAGCGTCGTGCTGAGCGTTGAGCCGATCAGTTCAAGATTACATTTCTCATAATTTTTAATGAAGAGCAGCGACGTCGAGGAGAGCAGCAGCCAGCACAACAGTAATATTACCGCCGCGTTGATGGTGCTTATTTTCTGCAGTTTATTACGAATCGATGATTTGTCGTTTCTTGCTTTATCGAATTTCATATTATTCCACTCTCTGACGGGAGAGCAAAAGCACATCCGGGCTTACCCTGACGCCACTTCTGGCAAGCGAATCAAGATTAACGGAAAAAAGCGTTCGGTCCGGTTGAAAAATCAGGCAAAAAGCGGCCCCCACAGTGCACTCCGGGCTTCTCTCTGCAAGGGTAAGCACCGCTCTGCCCTGTAACTGCTGAATAGTTTTCGCCTGCTGTTGCGAGGTTTCCGCGCCAAAATAGAGTGCATCGCATCGGCGCGTCGCAAGTTCGCTGGCCGCAGCAATATAGACAACGGTGAAGGTTGCAGCAGACGAGGTGATATTTTCCGGCAGAGAGAGATGCCGTGCCGATGAGAAGACACATAACTGAGGCGGACTGTTCAGGCCGGGCCAGTGGCTGAAGCTGATAATTCCGCTGACGATACGGTTGGCTTTGCCATCGCGTATTCCGCCATAAGCAAGGTGAGGAATAAGCAGCAGCAGAATAATAAGCGTCAGGACGCTTCTGCAGACAGGGCGCAGGGAATGCAGCAGATCGGCATTCAGATAATAAGGATATTTTACGGTCATACTGCGTTCCCGGAAATAGAGCGCTAGGCAGGACGCCTGAATAAGCGCCGGGATATTAACACAGCGTTAATAAGAATTGTACCGGATGGATAATTAAACAGCGTGGTGGAAATGTTTATCGTCTTTCTGTTACAGAGAGCGTGACGCGATGCGGGCCGGGAGAGGAACATCGCGTCAGACGTCAGACATAACCCATCATTTTCAGCAGCGACTGCACCTGGTTCATCGCTTCACTGCGGTGAGAAACGCCCAGCTTCTGATAGAGATTGCGGATATGGGTCTTGATGGTGGTGGAAGCCACAGCCAGCTCCCCGGCAATCTGATCGTTGCTGTAGCCCGAATAGATAAGCCCCAGCACCTGCCATTCACGCTGTGTCAGCGGGCTGGTGCGAATCAGCTCCGGCACGTCAGGATGGTTGAGCAACCGGCTGACAAACCCCTCATCGAAATGGGCAAACTTGTGACGGTGATATTTATTGATCTCCAGCAGGATGCGTCGGGCGCGATGGCTGTCCAGCTCATTCAGGGTATTCAGCTGAATCAACTGCCGCAGCTGTTGTGCCATCATTTCGCCTTCAATCACAAAGTGACTGATAAAACCGGTACTGCGCGCCAGTTTAAGCGCCTCAATCAGCGCACGCTGCGCCTCCGCTTTGCGTTCAGTCTGCCAGTAGATCTGATTCAGCAGCAGCAGGTTGCGGTTCAGATCGCTCATCAGACGCAGGGCGCGGGCATTCTCGTTCAGCTCTTCCAGCACCACTTCCGCCTGGCTGACATCGCCCAGCAGGATCTGCGCACGGGCGATGTTGCGCCACTGCCCCTGCAGAAAATGGTTGTTGGCAAAGGCAGGTTTTGGCGTCTGGCGCATCCAGTCGCGTGCGTTCTGACTGTCGCCGGTCATCTGCCAGTAGATCACCCGGACCTTATCGGCATTGGCAATCCAGTCGCTGTGCCAGTTGCCGTTGTTCAGCAGGTTTTCCAGCCGGTTCAGGTAGCTGCGGGCATTATCCAGATTGCCGCGCGCCAGCGAGCACTGCACCAGCAGGCCCAGACACTGGATCTGCTGCTGCGGCTGAAAACCGTTCAGTACGCTGATGCCGTTGCGGGCGGCCTGCTCCGCCTCTTCCAGCCGCCCCCAGGCCCACAGCAACTGAGCGCGAATGCGCAGCAAAAACTCATGCAGCGGGAACTGCGCCAGATGCTGCTCTTCCACCAGCACAAAGGCGCGACTCTGGATTTCGTAGGCTGCCTGCAAAAAGCCCTGCGCAAACAGGATTTCGCTCTGCTGAATCAGGCTCCAGAGGGCGTAGTGCCATACCTCATCGCGGCGCGCCAGCTGCTCGGTCTGACGCATCAGCTTAAGGGAATCCTCCAGCTCGCCTTTACAATGCATCACTTCACCATGCACCGACATCGCCACAATGCGGCTGTAGTGACGATTACCGGGCAGCGTGTCGAGCGCCACTTTTGCCAGTCGCTCCGCTTCGTCGATGTTGCCGTCGTTAATCGCTACCTGGGCGCGTAAGGCATTAAATTCGCCGCGCAGCGCCGTATCAATCTCACAGCGGCTGGCCTGTTCAAAGCGTGCCAGCAGGCTGTCCACCTCAGAAAAGCGATGCTGAGTCTGCATCAGCCACGCCTGCAGCAGCACCAGCATCGGGTTATCCAGCATCATCTCCCACGGCAGCGCCCTGAGAGAGTTTTCCAGCAGCGGCAGCTCACTCTGATTGAACAGCGTCCAGGCGTGATCCAGCAGCACGTCGCGCAGCATGCTGGCGTCACCGGACGCCAGCGCATGGTGAATCGCCTCGCCAGGAAAACCCTGCGCCATCCAGCTCTCAGCCGCCGCCCGGTGCAGCGCGGGCAGCTCCGCCGCCAGCTCCCACTGACAGCGCTGCCGCAGGAAGTTACCGAATAGCGGGTGGTAGCTGAACCAGCAGCCGGAGTCATCCATGCGCTGCAGGAACAGCCCCTGACGCTCGATCTCCTCAAGCCGCATCTGGCCGTTCTCTTCACGGGTAACACGGGCGATCAGTTCATCATTCATGGAACGCAGCAGCGCGGTTTTCAGCAGGAAGTGGCGGGTGGGGAGATCGACCTGATCCAGAACCTCCTCCACCAGATAGTCAGAGAGGTGGCTGGCATTGATGCCGGAGAGACGCCGGGCCGAATGCTGCGCCGAACTGGCGCCCTGCCGCGCCGACAGCACAATCAGCTGCAGCGCGGTCGCCCAGCCCGCCACATCGTCACATAACCGGCTGCTCTCTTCGCTCTCCAGCGGAGCCGCCAGCCGACAGTCGAAGAATTGCTGCGCCTCCTGATGGGTAAACGCCAGCTGCTGACTGCCCAGTTCGATCAGTTGCTCGCGCACCCGCAGGTTGGCAATACCGAGCTGGGGCAGATTGCGCGACATCAGGATTAGCGTCAGATTTTCAGGCTGGTGACGCAGGAAAAATCGCATCGCATCGTGGATCACCGGATGGGTGATGAGATGGTAATCATCGACGATCAGCCACAGCGGCTGTTGCCACTCCACCAGCTCGATAAAGAGTTGTGAAAACAGGGCGTTAAGATTGACATACTGCCGCTTCTGCGCCAGATGTTCGCTGCGCGGACAGCCACCGTGGGTGGCCTGCTGCAGGGCGGCAATCAGGTAATCCGCAAAACGCTCTGGCTGGTTGTCGCCCTCATCCAGAGATACCCAGCCCAGATCGCTTTTCCCCGCCGCCCACTGTGACACCAGCGTGGTTTTGCCGTAGCCCGCCGGACTGGTGATCAGCACCAGGCGATAGTTTCCGGCTGCAGTGAGCTTTTGCAGCAGGCGCTCACGGATGACGGTGCCGTCAAGACGCACCGGGCGGCTGAGTTTAGCGGGTATTAACATGGGCGCGCGTATCTCCGTTTGTCGAGCGCAGCATTATTTTACGCTTCGTAATTATTCCTTACACAGGTTCAGCATTTCGTCAGATGAATGCAAGCAAACCCATTAATTAAACTTTACAAAAGTGTGCGCTATCACACTCCTGAACCGATTTCGGATTAGCCTCATCCTCTCCACCCTCCCTATCCTCCTGCGCTAATTCTGTTCAGGAGGAGGAGCGCCCGCTTTCGCGCGGGCACACTGTCGTCCTATTGACCCCTTTTTCTGTTTTTCCAGGAGATCAACCATGACCCAGCCCGAATTTAACCCGATTCAGTTCAATGCCGCCCTGACCCGTCAGTGGCAGCGTTTTGGCCTGTGCGAACCGCAGGAGATGACCCCATCACAGTGGTGGCAGGCGCTCAGCGGTGCGCTGGCAGATATGCTGGCCGCACAGCCAGGCGCCCCTGCACCCGCAACACAGCGCCACGTTAACTATCTGTCGATGGAGTTTCTGATTGGCCGTCTGACCGGTAACAACCTGCTGAATCTGGGCTGGTATGACGCGGTCAATGACGCGCTCTCTGCGTGGAATATTTCGCTGACTGACGTGCTGGAAAATGAGACGGATCCGGCGCTGGGTAACGGCGGACTGGGTCGACTGGCCGCCTGTTTTCTCGACGCTATGGCCAGTGTGGGCCAGCCTGCAACAGGCTATGGCCTCAACTATCAATATGGCCTGTTCCGCCAGCGCTTCGAACAGGGGGCGCAGCACGAAACGCCGGATGAGTGGCTGCGCGATCGTTACCCCTGGTTCAATCATAACGCGGCGCTTAACGTTCGGGTCGGACTCGGCGGCAAAGTGGTCACCACAGAGGGGCAGCCTCAGTGGCAACCGGCGTTTGAACTGGTGGGTGAGGCCTGGGATTTACCGGTCGTCGGCTACCGGAATGGCATCACCCAGCCGCTGCGTTTGTGGCAGGCGAAACACGCCGAGCCGTTTAACCTCAATCGCTTCAACGACGGCGACTTTCTGCGCGCGGAGCAGCAGGGCATCGACGCGGAAAAACTGACGAAGGTGCTCTACCCCAATGACAATCATCAGAACGGCAAAAAGCTGCGTCTGATGCAGCAATATTTTCAGTGCGCCTGTGCGCTGGCGGACATTCTGCGCCGCCATCATCAGGCCGGACGATCGATTGAAACCCTGCCCGATCATGAAGTCATTCAGCTGAATGACACCCACCCTACGCTGGCGATCCCGGAGCTGATGCGTCTGTTGCTGGATGAGCACCAGCTGAGCTGGGATCAGGCCTGGCAGATTACCCGCCACACCTTTGCCTACACCAACCACACACTGATGCCGGAAGCGCTGGAGTGCTGGGATGTCCGGCTGGTGCGCAGCCTGCTGCCGCGCCATATGATGATCATTAACACGCTCAACGCCCGGCTGAAAGCCGTGGTCTCAGCACGCTGGCCGGAGGATGAGGCGAAATGGGCGAAGCTGGCGCTGGTCCACAATAATCAGCTGCGGATGGCTAACCTCTGCGTCACCAGTGGTTTTGCGGTAAACGGGGTGGCCGCGCTGCATTCGAAACTGGTGGTGCAGGATCTCTTCCCGGAGTATCACCAGCTCTGGCCGGAGAAATTTCACAACGTGACCAACGGCATTACCCCGCGTCGCTGGATTAATCAGTGCAACCCGGCGCTGAGTGCCCTGATTACCCGAACCCTGAACACGCCATGGCTGAACGATCTCGATGCGCTGCAGGGACTGGAAGCCTTTGCGGATGACGCCGCGTTCCGCGCCGAATACCACGCCATCAAGCAGCAGAACAAGCAGGCGCTGGTCGGCTGGGTCAAAAACCGCACCGGCATTACGATCGATCCCACGGCGCTGTTCGACGTGCAGATTAAGCGCCTGCATGAGTACAAACGCCAGCATCTGAGCCTGCTGCATATCATCGCCCTGTGGCAGACGCTGGTGATCGATCCGCAGGCGAATCGTGTGCCGCGCGTGGTGCTGTTTGGCGCCAAAGCCGCGCCGGGTTATGCCCTGGCGAAGAACATCATCTATGCCATCAATAAAGTGGCTGAGGTCATCAATCACGATCCCCGCATCGGTAACCGTCTGAAGGTGGTCTTTATCCCCGACTACAACGTCTCCGTCGCGGAACGGCTGATCCCGGCCGCCGATCTCTCCGAGCAGATCTCGACCGCCGGCAAAGAGGCTTCCGGCACCGGTAACATGAAACTGGCGCTGAACGGTGCCCTGACCATTGGCACCCTCGATGGCGCAAACGTTGAGATCGCTGAACAGGTTGGCAGTGACAACATCTTTATCTTTGGTCATACCGTTGAACAGGTCGTGGCGTTAAAAGCTGGCGGATATGATCCCGCTCAGTGGCGTAAAAAAGATCCGCAGCTTAATCAGGTGCTGCAGGCGCTGGAGGATGGCACCTTCAGCCAGGGCGATCGTCACGCCTTTGACGCGATGCTGCACAGTCTTGGCCCGGAGGGTGGCGATCCCTATCTGGTGCTGGCCGACTTCCAGCCCTACCTGGAGGCCCAGGCGCAGGTGGAAGCGCTCTGGAGCGATCAGGACGCCTGGACCCGTGCCACTATCCTGAATACCGCGCGCTGTGGCATGTTCAGCGCCGACCGCGCTATCCGCGATTACCAGCAGCGCATCTGGCAAGCGAAACGCTGAGGAACGCCATGAAAACGAATCCGGTTAAGGATGATTTTTCCGTGGCGGGTATCGCGGCGGAATATATTAACGCCCACGGCAGGCCGCAGGCGATCCCGGCCCTGACCCGCCAGCGTCTGCTGGCGGTGATGCAGCCACCGCGTCAGCAGAGCACGCCGCTGCCGCCTGTGGTGATCTTTCGCAGCGGTGATCTGCTGAGCCTGTCACCTCAGCTGACGGGGGAGGCGCAGTGGCAACTCACCCGTGAGGCGGGAGGGGTCACTTCGGGTCGCTGTCATCCCGGTCAGCCGCTGCATCTGCCGCCGCTGCCGGAAGGCTACCATCAGCTGACGCTGCAGCAGGGCGCGGAGCAGTGGTCGTGCCGGGTCATCATTGCTCCGCCCCGCTGCTATGAGCCGCCCGCGTTGCGGGCGGGGGAGTCGCTGTGGGGAGCCTGTGTGCAGCTCTATACATTACGTTCGGCGGAGAACTGGGGCATTGGCGACTTTGGCGATCTGCGCCGGATGCTGCCCGCTGTCGCGGCACGCGGCGGCGCGTTTATCGGGCTGAATCCCATTCACGCGCTGTTTCCCTCCAGCCCGGAGAGTGCCAGTCCCTACAGCCCCTCCTCCCGGCGCTGGCTCAATGTCCTCTATATTGATGTGAATGCGGTCAGTGACTTCCGGCAGAGCCGCGCTGCCCAGGCCTGGTGGCAGCAGCCGGAGACTCAGCAGGCGCTGACGCAGGCGCGCGCCGCGGAGTGGGTCGACTATGCGTCAGTGACCCGACTGAAAATTACGGCGCTGAGCCTGGCATGGCCGCAGTTCAGCCGGCGTGCGGCCACCGATCCTGAGGTGCAGGCATTCCACGCCTTTATCGAAGAGGGTGGCGTCAGTCTGCAGCATCAGGCGCTGTTTGATGCCCTGCACGCCGATCAGATTGCGCAGGATAGCCAGCGCTGGGGCTGGCCGGAGTGGCCGGCGGCGTTGCAGGACCCTGCCAGCCCGGCGGTGAAGACCTTTCTGCAGCAGCATGCCGATCAGGTGCGTTTCTGGCTCTGGCTGCAGTGGCTGGCCGCGCAGCAGTTTGCGGAGTGCTGGCACGGCTGCCAGCAGCAGGCAATGCCCATCGGCCTCTACCGCGATCTGGCGGTCGGGGTGGCCAAAGGAGGAGCCGAGACGTGGAGCGATCGCGACCTCTACTGCATGGAGGCCAGTATCGGGGCCCCGCCCGATATCCTCGGCCCGCGCGGTCAGGACTGGGGACTGCCGCCGATGGACCCGCAGATGATGCAGCAGCGCGCCTGGGAGCCGTGGATTGCCCTGCTGCGCGCGAATATGCGCCACTGTGGCGCACTGCGCATCGATCATGTGATGGCGCTGATGCGACTCTGGTGGATACCGGCCGGGGAACCGGCGATGCACGGCGCCTATGTTCACTATCCCATCGACGACCTGCTGGCGATTCTGGCGCTGGAAAGCCAGCGACATCGCTGCATGGTGATTGGGGAAGATCTCGGCACGGTGCCGGAGGCGATTGTCGATAAGCTGCGGGATGGCGGCGTTTACTCCTACAAGGTGCTCTGGTTTGAACAGACCTCCCCGTCGGGATTCCGTCCACCCGCCGCCTGGCCGCGGCAGGCGATGGCCGTCGCGACCACCCACGATCTCCCGACGCTGCGCGGCTGGTGGCAAAGCGACGATCTGACCACGGGTGCCCGGCTGGGCCTCTACCCGGACAAGGCGGTGCTGGCCGGGCTGTATCAGGATCGGCTGCGGGCAAAGCAGGCGCTGCTGAACAGCCTGCATCAGGTGGGCGCCCTGCCGAAACGGGCCGGACGGTATGCCGGACGTACCGGGATGAGCAAGGCGCTGAACCGGGCGATGCAGCGCTATCTGGCGGAGAGTCACAGCGCCCTGCTGGGTCTGCAACCGGAGGACTGGCTGGATATGGCCACGCCGGTCAATATCCCCGGCACCAGCGAGGAATACCCGAACTGGCGACGCAAGCTGAGCGTCACACTGGAGGCGCTGTTCAGCGATGCGGAAACCCGTGCACTGTTGCGGGATCTGACGGCGCGACGGAAGCGGATCTGAGTCCCTGCTCTGAAGCACACCTCAGGTAATGCAATTGCATTGCGAAATGCAATTGCATTATAGTGTCTTATCCATCCGGTCATTCTTTTCCTTGTAATGAGAGAGATGGAAATGAAGAGGAGTCAAACAATGGCTATTCAAACACAAGACGCGGACGTATCACTGTACGCTGAGTCCCGGCTCACTGAACGCAGCCAGACCACCATCCCGGCAGCAATACGCGATGCTTTACATCTCAAGCCCGGTGAATACATCCGATATAGCCTGCTTCCAGGCGGCAAAGTCATTATGTCCCGCCAGGAGGATGAACAGGAGGATCCGGTTGTATCGAATTTTCTGAATTTCCTTGAGAATGACATGAAGAAAAATCCACAGCACATTCATGCCGTACCCGTGGCCGTCTGGGAAAGTATTAAAACATTGACTGCTGGAGTTGAGGTCGATTTAGACGCGCCGCTTACCGATGATTAACCTGATTAATACGGCGGTAACACATGGAAGATTTGGAAATAAATGGCTGGAAAATCTGCTTTCACGCATGTTTTTTGAATCAGATAGAAGAACTCGTTCAAAAGGTCTCTGCGCTCAGGGCTGCAAAACCTGATGAATTTATGCGCAGGAAGGAAGCTAAGCTTCTGCGTGCGATTGAACGCGTGATTGAAGAATGCATCGCGTCTAATCCTCTCAACGCTCAGTATCGTCAGGGTGATACGTTAGGTGATGAGTTCAGACACTGGTTCCGCGTAAAGTTTTTGCAGCAATTTCGCCTGTTTTATCGCTGCAGTGCTGAGCATAAAATAATCGTCATTGGCTGGGTGAATGATTTTGATTCACTTCGCGCTTACGGCTCTAAATCGGACGCCTATAATGTGTTCGCTAAAATGTTAAAAGCGGGCAATCCCCCTGACGACTGGGAACAACTTCTCAGAGAGGCTAAAGCCGCTACCTCCGCCTCAGATCTTTCAGATCTCTTCAGACAGTCACTTTCAGACTGAGCATCAACGCTTGCCAGCCAATCATGAAGTCCGCTGCCTGATCCCTTCACCTGGATACTTTTACACTAAAAAAAGGTGCGCCGGAGCGCACCAGATGGGACAACATCCCTGGTGTCGGGGCGGTTTCACCCCTTGCCTTTAACACCACGGATAAAGGTTTGCCGGGCGGAGGTGGAACCCAGCCGTTCGGCTTCATCCAGCAGCTTCAGCGCTTTGTCGATATTGCCGCTGTTTATCGCCTGGGTGATCTGCTGATTAAAGTAGCGCTCAGTGTCACTCATGATCGGTTCTGCCGCTGTTTTCGTCGCTGGCAAAGGCGCGGCCGTGGCGGCAGGGGTCGAACGATAAGCAGGCGCAGGCGCGGTGTTACCGACGGTGACCGGGCCGGGACCAGAGGATCCAAACAGCGGCCCGACCAGAATGGAGGAGCCGGAACTGGTCTGCATTTTCAGTTTCAGGGTGCCCTCCCGGCTGTGGCGGGCGATGGGATCGGGGATGTCCGGCACAGCATGGCCAGTGCCCTGCGCGTAGGCTTTAGCCGGATCGAGCAAGGTGGTGGTCTGGGTCAGATCGCTGTCGGTGGTGAACACCAGCAGGTAAATTTTTTGCTGGCCCAGCGCCGGGGTCAGTTTCATCACCCCTTCCAGCCGGTCTGCCGCCATCACGCCTGGCTTCTGGTAGGTAAAGTAGCGGCTGGGAAACCAGGCGGCGGGCCGCAGCGTTTCATCCAGTACCAGCACGTTAGGCGCAAAAACCTGCCCACTGGCCACTTCACTGCTCAGCGTCAGTGTCAGTTCGCCGATATTCGCTGGCAGGCTGTAGGCGGCCACCGGTCCGGCAATGCGCGGCGCGTTGAGCGTCTGCCCGCTGCTGGCGAGCTTTATCGTCTGCGTCTGCGAGGCGGCCAGCGGCTGCCAGCTCAGGTGTTGCAGGGTTTCAGTCGGGACGACCGGGGCGGAGGTGAGATCCTGCGGCACCAGGTTGACTTCTGCCAGGGCGGGCAGGCTATGTCCGGCGAGTAATGTTGCACTCAGGCAGAGTGCAGTCAGCGTCTTTTTCATTTTCATTATGCGTACCTTATTACAGGTCGCGGCATGAACCAGGCAATGGCACACCGCGACCAGAGAGATTCATCAGGCGTGCAGGCACGCCCGTCAGAAACGGTGCGGGTTTACCACCAGATTTCCATCTGCGCGCCGAAGGTAAATTCATCGTTATTACCGCGGCTGTTGGTCAGGATGCCGTTGCCGGTAGAGTCAGCCGAGGCGAAGGTGGTGAGATCGCCGGCGCTATCTTTGTTGTAGCCCCACTTCTCATCCCATTTGGCATAGGTAGCGAACAGACGCAGCGCCGGACGTGACCAGATGCTGTCACCCGCCTGCCACTGCTGTGCCAGCGTCACTTTGTACTGACCGTTGCGCTCGCTGGCCTGCTGTGACTTCACATTGTCATAGCCCAGTTCCAGCAACGTACTCATGATCGGCGTCCATTTGTACATCGGACGCACGCCGACGGTGTACCACTCGGTGCCGCGGTCGTTATCCAGATCGATGTTCTGATACATGGCGACGTACATCAGATCCCAGCGTTCTGCCAGCGAGATCGCCCCATGGTCGAGGATGCGGACCATGTCACCGTTGTTATTGAGACTGGTGCCCTGCGGCAACCCTTTGCCCTGCGAGGTCATCGCGTCCGTGGCGTACTGCAGTACAAATTTGTTGTAGCCCTTGAGCATGCTCTGGGTATGTTCGGCGGTGAACATCCAGCCATCTTTTGAGGCGCCATCTTCCAGACGATAGTCGTCACGGGCATTGGCACGACCGTAATCGACCCCCAGCTCCAGCACGCCATCCGGGTTGGTTTCCAGACCGGCCAGACGCACATCAAACACGTCATTAGCAGTGCTGGTGGCGAAGTCACGGATACGATCGCTGGAGAAGGTGTAAGAGCCGCCCGCTTCCGAGGAGCGGGTAGCCGCGAAGGAGAGTTTACCGAAGCCGAGATCGACATCTTCCAGACCGGCACCCGGTCCGGAGATATCCCAGTAGTAGAAGTCGATCATATGAACGTCATGACGCTGATAGAAACGCTTACCGGCCCAGAGGGTCGATCCTGGCAGCGCATCGATCAGGTTTTTCCCTTTTACGTTGGCTTCACGGAATGCCGGTGAGGTGGCTTCCCAGTCGTTCTGCTGGGCTACGGAGTAAGCCACGTTGGTGTCGAAATAGAAGCTTTTGTCGCCCTCTTTCCACACTTCCTGGCCTAATTTCAGTTCGGCGTAGGTTTCACATTCGTTACCCAGACGGTATTTACTTTGAGCACCGGTGGCCTGAAAACATTGCTGTTCACCACCGCTGCCTGTCCAGCCGATGCCGGAACGGGCATAGCCGGTGAAATCGACCGCCATCGTCGGGGCGGAGAGCGTGCCCACCGCGACGGCAACGGCAAGGGGAAGTTTGCGCAGAGTTAACATTTTCTATCTCCTGAGGTCATGGCTTTTATTGTTTTGGCAGGGCTACACACCCGGCTCCTGGTACAGCCTGCGGCACGCGCTCCCGTCCTCGCGGAACAGGTGACAACGCTCGGGCGGCAGGCCAATCGCCAGGATCGCGCCCTCTTTTACCAGCACGACGTCCTCCTGGCGGTAGACCAGGTTCTGACGGATTGCGGGAATCTCGATGTGGATCTGTGTTTCATGCCCCAGCTGTTCCACCACCTGCACCTCCCCTTCCAGGGTGACGTCGGCGATATCGCTGGAGAGCAGATGTTCCGGGCGAATGCCCAGTGACATATTGCTGCCGACCAGCACACCGGCGCTGTCAACCGGCAGCCAGACCAGCTGCTGATTTGGCAGACGGACCTGAACCTGATCGAGGGCGGTGGCGGTCACTTTGACCGGCAGGAAATTCATTTTGGGTGAGCCGATAAATCCGGCGACAAAGCGGTTGGCGGGATAGTGATAGAGCTCCAGCGGCTTGCCGACCTGCGCGATACGCCCGGCATCCAGCACCACAATTTTGTCAGCCAGCGTCATCGCTTCGATCTGATCGTGGGTCACGTAAATCATGGTGCGCTTCAGGCGCTTATGCAGACGCGAGATCTCAATGCGCATCTGAACGCGCAGGGCTGCGTCAAGGTTGGAGAGCGGTTCATCCAGCAGGAAGACGCGCGGTTCCGCCACCAGCGTGCGGCCGATGGCGACGCGCTGACGCTGCCCCCCTGAGAGGGCTTTTGGCCGGCGATCAAGCAGGTGCGCCAGCTGCAGAATTTCGGCCACCTGATTGACCCGCTGATGGATTTCGGCCTTTTTTACCCCGGCCAGTTTCAGGCCAAAAGACATGTTTTCCGCTACGGAGAGGTGCGGATAGAGCGCATAAGACTGAAACACCATCCCGATGCCGCGCTCGGCAGGCGGCACCTCATTCATGCGCCGGTCGCCAATGAGCAGCTCGCCGCTGGTGATGGTTTCCAGTCCGGCAATCATGCGCAGCAGCGTCGATTTGCCACAGCCCGACGGGCCGACGAAAACAACAAATTCCCCTTCACGAATGGTGAGATCGATCTCTTTCGACACCACCGTTTCGCCCCAGGCTTTTGTGACATTGCGTAGCACAACGCTCGCCATGATCCCTTCCCTCTTAGCTGCACATTCGTGTCTGCTCAGCGGCAGACGGGTTCCGGGGCTCACTATGCGAGAGGAAACCGGCGGTCACATCCTCCGCCGCAGCACAATCCACTGGGGGAGGAGACGGGAGGAGGAGAAACCGCGGCGGACGAGGCAGCCAGCGCGCCGCCGCGGTTTTTTGTGATCGTTCACGCAGACCTGCACGATTTTTTGCCGCGCCATCTCCCGCTCCGGACGCTTTTTGCCAGCGCGATCACAGTGATGGGGGGCGGGGCGTAGAGCAGAGGAGGATGAGATGCCGGTGTGGATACGCACAATGATGCCGACAGAGTCTTCACCCCTTCCGCTAACAGGATGAATTTATGACGATGAAAACCGGAGCAAGAATTCTGGCCCTCTCGGCCCTCTCTGCCGTGCTCTTTTCGGCCAGTGCGATAGCAAAGATTGAGGAAGGTAAACTGGTCATCTGGATCAACGGAGACAAGGGCTATAACGGCCTTGCTGAAGTGGGTAAGAAATTTGAGCAGGAGACCGGCATCAAAGTCACCGTTGAACATCCTGACAAAATGGAAGAGAAGTATCCGCAGGTGGCGGCGACGGGCGATGGCCCGGACATTATCTTCTGGGCGCACGACCGGTTTGGCGGCTATGCGCAGTCGGGCCTGCTGGCGGAAATCAGCCCGGACGCCAGCTTCCAGCAGAAAATTTTCCCCTTCACCTGGGATGCGGTTCGCTTTGACGGCAAGCTGATTGGCTATCCGATCTCGGTCGAGTCACTCTCGCTGATCTACAACAAAAAGCTGCTGCCTAATCCGCCCAAAACCTGGGAAGAGATGGCCGGTCTCGATAAGCAACTGCGCGCTAAGGGTAAAAGCGCCATTATGTTCAACCTGCAGGAACCCTACTTCACCTGGCCACTGCTGGCTGCTGGCGGAGCCTACGCCTTTAAGCTGACCGACGGGCGCTATGACGTGAAAGATGTCGGCGTGGATAACGCAGGCGCGAAAGCCGGGATGCAGTTCCTGGTCGATCAGGTTAAAGCCAAAACCCTGAATGCGGACACCGATTATTCGATTGCCGAGGCGGCCTTTAACAAAGGGGAAACCGCGATGACGATCAACGGCCCCTGGGCATGGAGCAACATCGACAAGAGTGGGATCGACTATGGCGTGACCACGCTGCCAACGCTGAACGGTAAGCCCTCTAAGGCGTTTGTCGGCGTGCTGAGCGCCGGGATCAACGCCGCCAGTCCCAATAAAGAGCTGGCGAAGGAGTTCCTGGAGAACTACCTGCTGACCGACGCCGGCCTGGATGCGGTCAACAAAGATAAGCCGCTGGGCGCGGTGGCGCTGAAATCGTTCCAGCAGACGCTGGAGAAAGATTCCCGTATCGCCGCCACCATGACCAACGCCCGTCAGGGTGACATCATGCCGAATATCCCGCAGATGGCCGCATTCTGGTACGCGATGCGCACCGCCACGCTGAATGCCCTGGGAGGTCGTCAGAGCGTTGACGCCGCTCTGAAAGATGCCCAGGCCCGTCTGAAGAAATAATTTTTTCCCTGCCGCCGGGGCAACCCGGCCTGAGTGACCGTTAAGGAAAACCGCATCATGTCAGGAAAACCGAAAACGCACAGTCTGCTGTTAAAGGGCGTTCTCATCGGAATGGGCTGTCTGCTGGTCGGCTATCTGCTGGTGCTGATGTACGCGCAGGGCGAATATCTGTTTGCGCTGCTGACGCTGATCCTCAGTGCGACCGGGCTGTGGATTTACGCCAACCGTCGCGCCTATGCGTGGCGTTATGTCTATCCCGGCGTGGCCGGGATGGCGCTGTTTGTCCTGTTCCCCCTCGCCTGCACCGTGGCCATTGCGTTCACCAACTACAGCAGCACCAATCAGCTGACCTTTGAGCGCGCGCAGCAGGTACTGCTGAGCCGCACCTTCCAGTCGGGGGACGCCGTCAGTTTCTCACTCTTCCCGGCAGGCGACCGCTGGCAGCTGGTGCTGAACGACGGCAAAGCAGACTTTGTCTCGCCGCCGTTTCAGTTTGGCGCTGAACAGACGCTGAAAATGGCCCCCGCGTCGCCGCCAGCGGGTGAGCGGGCGACCCTCAGGGTCATCACCACCCATCGCCAGGCGCTGAGCCAGATCCGTGCTGAGCTGCCGGATGGCCGTCAGCTGCGGATGAGTTCGCTGCGCCAGTTCTCCGGGACTCAGCCGCTCTATCGGGTGGGCGCGCCGGATGAGCTGATCAATCAGCAGAGTGGCGTGCACTACCGTGCCAATCCGCAGACCGGTTTTTATCAGGCCCTGAACGCCGACACTAAAGGGGACAACGAAACGCTGAGCCCCGGCTTCACCGTGAATACCGGCTGGAAAAACTTCCTGCGGGTCTTTACCGATGAAGGGATTCAGAAACCGTTCCTGGCGATTTTTGGCTGGACGCTCTTCTTCTCGCTGATCACCGTGGTGCTCACCGTCGCCGTCGGCATGGTGCTCGCCTGTCTGGTGCAGTGGGAGGCGCTGCGCGGCAAAGCCATTTACCGGGTGATGCTGATCCTGCCCTATGCCGTGCCCGCCTTTATCTCGATTCTGATTTTCAAGGGGCTGTTTAACCAGAGCTTCGGTGAGATCAACGTGATGCTCAGCGCGCTGTTTGGTGTGAAACCCGCCTGGTTCAGCGATCCGACGCTGGCGCGTACCATGCTGATCATTGTGAATACCTGGCTGGGCTACCCTTACATGATGATCCTCTGCATGGGGCTGCTGAAGGCGATTCCGGACGATCTCTATGAAGCCTCGGCGATGGATGGCGCTGGCCCATTGCAGAACTTTTTCCTGATCACCCTGCCGCTGCTGCTGAAACCGCTGATGCCGCTGATGATTGCCAGCTTTGCCTTCAACTTTAATAACTTTGTGCTGGTGCAGTTACTGACCAACGGCGGGCCCGATCGTCTCGGTACCACCACGCCAGCCGGGTATACGGACCTGCTGGTGAACTACACCTGGCGTATCGCCTTTGAAGGCGGCGGCGGGCAGGACTTTGGTCTGGCGGCGGCAATTGCCACCCTGATCTTCCTGCTGGTGGGTGCGCTGGCGGTGATCAACCTGAAAGCCTCGCGGATGAAATTCGACTAAGCGTCTGGCCCGACAGGCGCAGACCCGGACCGTGAGGATGGTAAGCACGGTCCGGGTTCAGACTGACAAATCAAATCGCCTGAGGGACCAGGTTTAAGGAGCTGTTATGGCTATGGTACAACCCAAATCGCAACGGCTGCGTCTGCTGACCACGCATCTGCTGCTGCTGTTATTTATCGCGGCGATTCTCTTTCCGCTGCTGATGGTGGTGGCGATTTCGCTGCGCGCCGGTAATTTCGCCACCGGCAGCCTCATCCCGGAGCAAATCTCATGGGAGCACTGGCGTCTGGCGCTGGGCTTTCGCGTTGAACATGCGGATGGACGGATCACACCGCCGCCCTTCCCGGTGCTGCTCTGGTTATGGAACTCGGTTAAGATCGCGGCCATCAGTGCGCTGGGCATCGTGGCGCTCTCCACCACCTGCGCCTATGCGTTTGCCCGCATGCGCTTTACCGGCCGTGCCAGCCTGCTGAAGGGGATGCTGATTTTCCAGATGTTCCCGGCGGTGCTGTCGCTGGTGGCGCTCTATGCGCTGTTTGACCGGCTCGGCCAGTATCTCCCGTTCATCGGGCTGAATACCCACGGCGGCGTGATCTTCGCCTATCTTGGCGGCATTGCGCTGCATGTCTGGACGATAAAAGGCTATTTCGAAACCATCGACGGTTCGCTGGAAGAGGCGGCGGCGCTGGATGGTGCCACCCCGTGGCAGGCGTTCCGGCTGGTGCTGCTGCCGCTGTCGGTGCCGATTCTGGCGGTGGTGTTTATTCTGGCCTTTATCGCGGCGGTGACAGAGGTGCCGGTCGCCTCGCTGCTGCTGCGCGATGTTAACAGCTACACCCTTGCGGTCGGGATGCAGCAGTATCTCAATCCGCAGAACTACCTGTGGGGCGACTTTGCCGCCGCCGCGGTGCTCTCTGCGATTCCGATTACCCTGGTCTTCCTGCTGGCCCAGCGCTGGCTGGTCAGCGGCTTAACCGCGGGCGGGGTGAAAGGCTAACCGATCATCATTGTACGTTGCCACTGCTTACACAACCTCTGTTGTGGTTGAAGGATTCGGCGGCCTGCGGGCCGCCTTTTTTTACGCTTCCTCTGCCGGTGTACGGCTGCCTGCCACCAGCGCCACGACAAGCGCGGTTATCGCCTGCTCGCCTGCCTGTTTATCAATATCGCCCCGTGCCACCGCGCCTGCGATAGCATCCGCGCCCCCCAGCAAGCCCCACATGCCTGCTTCGGCCATTCCGCTGCTGCCCGTAAACGGAGCAAACCAGCGCTGACAGCGGGCGATAAAGTCGAGCTGATAGTGACGTTTGACCGCAGCGAGTTCAGGCGTGGTGCTGAGCGCGGACAGCAGTTCAGGAATTTCACGTCCTTCCGTCATGACACAATCCACGTAACAGGCTGCGAGCACGGCCGCTTTTTGCTGCATCTGCATCGGCGCAGCCTCCATGGCGGCTTCCATCCGATCGGTCTGGCGGCGGTCGAAATCGTCATACAATGCCGCCAGCAGACCATGACGGGTCGTGAAGTGATCGTAAACGACGGGCTTACTGACACCCGCTGCCTCACCCACCCGGCCCAGCGTCAGCGCCTCGCTGCCTTCGGCCTGCATGATCTGCCAGGCGACTTCGGACAGCTGTCGGCGACGCGCCTCGCGTGACAGACGTTTAGGGGCAGACTTTTTCGCGGTCATGCGGTTTCCTCTCGGGCAAAAATCCGCTGCCCCCAGTGCTGCGCCCGCTGATAGTGTGACTCAGGAAACCCCTCGTCGCGGGTCAGTAGCAGCTCGCTGGTAACCACCGGCGCACCACAATAATCAAAAATGCCATGATCGATCAGATTCCGCATGCTGCCGAAATAGCCGCGGCGCAGAAAAGTTCGCGTATCGGCTGCACCCAGCGCGATCAGATGCACGGGAAGATGCCCGAGGCGCTTCACTATCCGGTCATCCTGCTCGTCAAAGGCCCAGCCTGCAATAAAGACCCGGTCGATCCAGCCCTTGAGCTGCGCCGGAAATGACCACCAGTAAATCGGGTAGACCAGCACCAGCGCATCAGCGCGATCCAGCCGCTGCTGCTCGGCCAGCACATCCGGCGGAGTTGCCCCCTCACCGTTGAAACGTTGGTGATCGCTGAGCGTAAAACGCGGGTCGAACCCCTCAGCGGCGAGATCGGCCTGTTCAACCGTATGGTGGCCTGACGCCAGAACCCCCTGCGCAAGCTGGTCCGCAATGCGGTGGGTGTGAGCATCATGATTGGGATGGGCAGTTACTATGAGTGCATGCATCGTCGTCACCTTACCTGATTAGCCATTAAGCTACTAAAGGTAGGTTACGGTTAGTAGGTTAGCAAGTGGCAACGTATGCAGAGATTCGGCTGACCGCATTCAGGGTTAAAACATGCTCATCGCCCTGCGGCCAGCCGTTAACGACGATAAGCCAGCGAGCGCACCAGCCAGTCGCCCAGTTTCTGAATCAGCATCACCAGTGCCAGCAGCACGACAATGGTCGCTGCCATGATCTGATTATCAAAGCGCTGATAGCCGTAGCGAATCGCCAGATCCCCCAGTCCGCCGCCGCCGACCACGCCGGCCATCGCGGAGAAACCGATCAGCATCACAATCGTCAGGGTGATCCCTGCCACCAGCGCAGGCAACGCCTCAGGCAGCAGCACGCGGCTGACGATATGCCACAGATTGCCCCCCATCGACACCACCGCCTCAATGCGGCCGCGATCGACTTCATCCAGCGCGTTCTCCACGATGCGCGCAAAGAAGGGAAACGCCCCCAGGGTAATCGGTACAATCGCAGCGGTACTGCCCAGCGTGGTGCCAACCAGCAGTCGGGTAAAGGGGATAAGCGCAATCAGGAGCACGACGAACGGCAGCGCGCGTCCGGTATTCACCAGCGTATTCAGCAGGAGAGAGAGGGCGCGATTGGGCAGAATACCCTGTGGACGGGTCAGAAACAGCAGGACGCCCACCGGCAATCCGATAGCGACGGTAAAAAGCGCTGCCAGCAGGACCATATAGAGCGTTTCGCCCGTGGCATTCAGCAGCAGCTCCTGAAAACGATCGCGGGTCATGCTACGCATCGGGTAAAAGCCTCCCGCTGATATTTTTCGATAAATGCCCTGTCCGCCTCGCCATCCTTAAGGAGCATCGTGCGCAGACGGCCCTCTTCGCGTCCCATGATCTGGCTGAGGGTGCCGCTTTCCACCAGTTGCCCTTTCTCCAGCAGCGCGGCACCGTCACAGATACGTTTCACGACCGCCATCTCATGCGTGATCAGCACGATGGTGATATTCAGCTGCTGCTGAATATCTGCCAGCAGATCAAGAATAGAGAGGGTGGTTTCCGGGTCCAGTGCGCTGGTCGCCTCATCGCACAGCAGATAGCGGGGACGGGCTGCCAGCGCGCGGGCGATGCCGACGCGCTGTTTCTGTCCCCCGGAGAGCTGTGATGGCCAGGCCGTTGCAAAGGCTGTCAGTCCCACCAGATCCAGCAGCGACGTCACGCGGGCGTGGCGTTCGGCCCTGGGTATCCCGGCAATCTCCAGCGCCAGGTCAATATTGTCCCGCACGTTGCGGGAATGGAGCAGATTGAAGTGCTGAAAGATCATCCCCATCTGCTGCCGTTGCTGACGGAGCTGCGCCAGACTCAGCCGGGAGATATCTTTACCATCGATCTCAATCAGGCCGCTGGAAGGACTCTCCAGCCGGTTCAGGCAGCGCAGCAGCGTGCTTTTACCTGCCCCGCTTCGCCCCAGTATGCCGAAGATCGACCCTTCACTGATGGTGAGAGAGATATCGTCTAACGCTGGCGCAGGTGCGCCAGCATACTGTTTGCTGAGGTGACGGATATTAATCATGCTGATTATCCGCGACCGGAATCACGGAGCCCTGGTAGTTTTTCCGGATAAATGCGGCCACCTGCGGCGAACGCAGATCCTTTGCCAGCTGCACGACGCGGGGATCTTTTTCCAGTGCCGGGGTGGTGACCAGCAGGTTGGCATACGGGTTATGCGCAGCGGATTCCAGACCCAATGCATCTTTGGCCGGATTCAGCCCCGCTTCCAGCGCATAGTTGCCGTTGATGATCGCGGCATCAACATCATCCAGCGAGCGTGGCAACTGAGGCGATTCAATCTCGACAATTTTGATTTTTTTCGGGTTTTCGCTGATATCTTTCGGCGTCACCAGCGTGGAGCCCGCTTCACCCTGCGCCCGGAGTTTAATGATCCCTTTATCCTGCAACAGCCACAGCGCACGGCTCAGGTTGGTGGTGTTGTTGGGTACCGCAATGCTGGCACCCTCTGGCAACGCCGCCAGCGACTTCACTTTGCGCGAGTAGATCCCCAGCGGCTCAATATGCACGCTGGCGACGACGGCAAAAGTCTTACCCAGCGCCTTTTCCTGATCTTTCAGGTAGGGCAGATGCTGGAAGTAGTTCGCATCCACATCCCCGGAGGCGAGCAGTTCATTGGCGTTTACCCCACCGCTCAGCTCCACGATCCTGATGTCGAGTTTGGGATCCAGCGTTTTAACGTACTCCAGAATTTCGGCATGTGGCACCGGATCCGCAGCCACACGCAGCGGCGCAGCCTGCAGACTTTGAGCAATCAGCAGTGAAAGACCGGCCAGAGCCAGAACGCGCTTTTTAATCATCATCATTTATCTCTTATGGTTTTAGTGGGAGGTATGTTCAGGATAAAAACGCTCTGCAACTTCCGGATGCGAACGCAGCCGGCCTTTGAGGTAGTTCCAGCCGACTTCACGCAGCAGCGGGTTGAGCGGATCGCTGCACGGTCCCTGAGCCAGCTTGGCCAGCTGCGGGGGCAGCGAGTAGATCGGCACAACGGCATCGAGCTGCGCACCGAGAAAAAAGGCGATGGAGAGGCGCTCGCGGCTTTGCGGGGGCGATACCACCCGATGAACGGTTGCGCGCAGATAGCCATTGGTCGCCAGCTCCAGCAGCTCGCCAATGTTCACCACAAACGCGCCCGGTTTGGGTAGGGCGTCGATCCAGTTGTCCGGCGTCACTTCCACCTGAAGACCCGGCTGATCGTCCTGCAGCAGCATCGTCAGGAAACCGGAATCTTTGTGCGCGCCGACGCCCTGGCGGGATTCGCCCTCGCTGCGGCCGGGGTAGCGGATAAGCTTGATATGTTCGTTGGGATAGTCGCCATAGAGATTGTCAAAGGCGTTGCGCGGCAGATGGAGCGCTTCGGCAAAGGCGCGCAGCAGCTCCAGCGCAACGGCGGTCATCTGCTGCTGCCAGCGGGTGACGACGGTCTGCAGTTCCGGCAGGGCTTCAGGCCACTGATTGGGGCCCTGCATCCGTTGCCAGGTGGGCGAGTCGGCGGTCACGGGCAGCGCTTCGCGTTCAGCACCAATGTCAAACTGCTCGCGAAAATCGGGCTGGCTGCGGGTTATCTCCACGCCAGCCAGGTTATAACCGCGAAAATGAGGCGAATTGGCCATCCTGACGGCGCTTTTGTCCGCCTGTGGCAGGGCAAAAAACTGGCGTGCGACCTGCTGAACCTCATCGGATAGCGCGCGGTCGATCCCGTGGTTGATCAGATAGAAGAAACCCACCTCACGCGCCGCCTGGCTGAGTTTCTCGCGTGACTGTTTCTGCTGATGTTGATCTCCCGATAACAGTGCGAAATCAATAACCGGTAATTCTGCTGATGTTAACGCGCCCATGTTTACCACTCTGTTGGTCTGGAATAGCAGTACATTGCCATTGCATTTATGCGTTAACTACCAACTAATCCTGCTATGGATATGCGGCGAATGGAAATATCGCGCTGCACCGCAGTCAAAAGATCCGCAGATTAATCTGGTCACCGGATGACACATTCTGGCGGGCGTCAGGCTTGCCGACGCTCACTGGCCGGAATCATCCTGCGACGGATGTTACGAAATGCTTATGAGCGTAAGCAGAGATGAATAAGATTACTATGCTGACTTTGTCAGTAAAAGTAGTTATTTCCGCTGAAAACTTGCAATACCTTACAATTGTGGTCTAAGGTTTGCCCCTGCGGTTCATTGCCGCTTCACTTAAAACTTATTCGGCTTCTTATAGCTTTCATTTCCACGGTTTCTTCTGACCCTTATTTTCGGCTGCGAAAGCTATAAGACTCCTTCATTCAGCAGTTGAGGAGTTTATGGACACCAGAAACAGATCGTCTGACCACGCAAAGAAACATTTCTGGAACAGGAAGCAAAAAGAGCTGACTGTTGATGACATTACCGTGATCGATAACGACATGCTGAAGCGTGCCGTTGGCGCAGCCGCGTTAGGTAATGCGATGGAATGGTTCGACTTCGGCGTTTACAGCTATCTTGCCGTCATCATCGGCAAGGTCTTCTTCCCGGACGCCAACAACGCCGTGCAGCTGATCGCGACCTTTGGTACGTTCGCCGCGGCCTTCCTCGTCCGTCCGATTGGCGGCCTGGTGTTTGGCCCGCTGGGTGACCGCATCGGCCGACAGAAAGTGCTGGCGATGACGATGATCATGATGTCGATTGGTACATTCTGTATCGGGCTGATCCCGGCCTATTCCTCCATTGGCATCATGGCACCGATCCTGCTGCTGGTGGCGCGTCTGATCCAGGGCTTTTCGACCGGCGGTGAGTATGGCGGCGCAGCGACCTTTATTGCGGAGTACTCCACCGATAAACGCCGTGGCTTCATGGGCAGCTTCCTGGAGTTCGGCACCATTGGCGGTTACCTGCTGGGCGCCAGCCTGGTGACGGTGATGACCACCCTGATGTCAAACGAGGCGATGATGTCCTGGGGCTGGCGCGTGCCTTTCTTTATCGCCGCGCCGCTGGGTCTGTTTGGTCTCTATGTGCGACTGAAGCTGGAAGAGACCCCGGCTTTCCAGCAGCACATGGAAAAACAGGAGGCGCTGGAGCAGAGCAAACCGCGCCTGACCCTGATGCAGATGCTGAGCAAATACCGTGCGCCGATGCTGAAATGTATCGGTCTGGTGCTGCTGTTTAACGTCTCTAACTATATGCTGACCTCCTATATGCCAAGTTACCTGACCGGCGTACTGGGTCTGCCTGAACTGAGTGGCCTGCTGCTGGTGATGGTCGCGATGTTTGTGATGATGCCGCTGACGCTGCTGTGGGGCCGCTGGACGGACCGTATCGGGCGTCGGCCGGTGATTGGCTTTGGTGCGGTGGGTCTGATCCTGCTCGCGATTCCGAGCTTTATGCTGATCGGTTCCGGTAACATGTGGGCGGTATTCGGCGGCCTGCTGATTCTGGGCGTGCTGCACACCTGCTTCAGCGGCACCATGCCTTCAACGCTGCCTGCGCTGTTTACGACCGATATCCGTTACAGTGCGCTGGCCATTGGCTTTAACCTGTCGGTCTCCCTGTTTGGCGGAACCACCCCGCTGATCACGGCGTGGCTGGTCGATACCAGTAAAAACACCATGATGCCGGCCTACTACATGATGGGTGCGGGCATCATCGGTCTGCTGACCATTCTCACCGTACGCGAAACCGCCCGGCAGCCGCTGACCGGTTCATCGCCAGCGGTGGCGACCAGAGCCGAAGCGCATCGCCTGATTGATAAGCTGCGTAAGCGCTCAAAATCTTCAGCGCCCGCCACGCATTAAGTCTGAAAACACCCTGCCCGGCAGGGTGTTTTTTTATCTGACGCCCCTTTCTTCCTTCTTTTATTCATTACTGAACCGGCCGACCGTACTGGCCGCGCCCAGCGCATGCCCCTTCAGCTGTGCGATCAGTTCCGCCTGGGTTAAACCCGCTTTTAACTGGCCCGGCGGTATATCGGTGGCGATCAGCACAAAGTTGTAGTGGTGCAGACCGCTACCCGCTGGCGGACAGGGGCCATAATAGTGTGTGGTTCCCGGCGTATTCTTTCCGCCGGTATACCCTTTCCCCTCCGTCAGGGCGCCCTGAGCAAACGATGTACGCGTAGGGGCAATGTTGTATGCCACCATGTGGGTGACGCCAAGTCCCCTGGCCCCCACCGGATCGGTCATCAGCAACGCCAGACTACGGGTGCCCGCCGGAATAGCCGACCAGTTGAGCTCAGGAGAGACATTCTCACCGGTACAGGAAGGATTACTTTTGTTGGCACCGGCAAACTTTTTGTCCAGCAGCGCATTGTCGCTGAAGTCCCTGGATTGCAACGTAAACACGGATGCCGCCAGCGTGGTCATGGGCAGAACGGCCAGCGCGGCCGCGCAGAGTAATTTTTTCAACCGTCACTCCTTATCAGATAGCACCTGAGGAAAATTTCCCGCTACATTGGGTCATTGCCTGCTTACTGTGACGGCTGCGCGACAGAGGCCGCACAGCCGCGTCAGACTTTTCACTTCGCCTTTTTCAGGGCCGCAAAAACGCGTGCGATCGCGACGGCCCCCGGATCGGGCACGCCATTGAGGTTTGTGCTGTTCAGATAGGAGGAGCGACCCGCTTTTGCGGTTCCCATGGTGGCCGTCGCCTCACTGCCCTGCTGCGCCGCCTCTGCCGCTGCCGCCAGTGACTGACCCGCCACCAGCGCCTCAATGGCCGGTTGCAGTGCATCGATCAGTGTCCGGTCGCCCGGCTTTGCCCCGCCATACTCCTTCATCTTCTCCAGCCCCTGCTGCAGGGCGACAGGCAGGGTATCGCCCTCCGCCAGTTGCTGAGCGGCAGCGGTAAAAAAGATCGCCATCAGCACGCCGCTGGAGCCGCCCATCACCGTCGCCAGCCGCTCTCCCGTGACCGCGAGCAGCTCGGGTAAAGCATTCAGTGGCAGCTGATTATCGGCACATTCGCGCTGGATCTGACGCGCGCCCGCGGCAAAGGTCGAACCGGTATCACCGTCCCCGACCTGCGCATCCAGCCGGTTCAGCTCACTTTCGCAGGCCATCAGGGTTTCGCAGATAGTGTTAACGTAAGCGGCAACCTGGGGGTTTGCGGAGGGCTGGACCGGGTGGGCTGAGGCCGGAGTGGCGGCACTTACCGGTTCCAGGGGGGCAATTCTCACCGGGGCCACCCAGCCGGTGACCTCAACCGGCGCGCAGAGGGCCTCTTCGAAGAGCGGAGTCAGCCTCATGCAGGTCACGGAAAAGCCTTTCATGTCCAGTGCAGTCATCAGCGGCGCAGGCCCCATCAGATAGTCACTGCCCCGGCTGAGCGGCGACGCAATCAGATCCCGCGTCACCAGACTCATCTCCAGCGCGGACATGCCGCCCAGATTATTCACCAGCAGCGCGCAGGATTCCTCCTTCTCCGGCATCACCTTCTCCAGCAGCTGCTGAACAATCTGCTGACTGTTCTGGCTCTGCATCACCTCAACGCCCGGTTCCCCGTGAATGCCCAGTCCCATTTCAACACTCCCTTCCGGCACCCGCTGGCTGACCGGCTCATCCGGCAGATGGCAGCCGGAGAGCGCCACGCCCATCGACGTGATGGCCTGGCTGGCCGCCTGCGCGGCCGCGGTGACCGCCGCCAGGTCATCACCCCGTTCGGCGACGAAGCCCGCCACCTTGTGTACCAGCAGGGTACCGGCCAACCCGCGCGGCTGAGGATTCTCCGGCAGGGCCACATCATCACCGACAATCACCATGTTGACGCTGTATCCCGCCTTTCGCGCCTTTTCTGCCGCCAGGCCAAAGTTAAGCCGATCGCCGGTGTAATTTTTTACAATCAGCAGGCATCCGGCTTCCCCGGTAAGATTGACGATGGCGTGATACACCGCGTCTACGCTGGGTGAAGCAAAGAGATCGCCACAAACGGCGGCCGTCAGCATCCCTTTACCGATAAATCCGACATGCGCCGGTTCATGTCCGGCTCCCCCGCCGGAGATCAGCGCCACCTGCTGTTTCTGCCAGTCCCTGCGCATGACAATGCGGATTCGCGGCGCGACCTGTAGCCGCACCAGATTGCGCCACGGGCTGGCGTAAATCATGCCATCTAACGCGCTGTCGACGAGGTCGTCCTTGTTATTCAGTACAAATCGGGTCATCTCTTCATTCCTCATGGGCGTGCGAAGGGGGAGTAAACAAGTGTTGCACATAACCGCCAGACGGGGAGAAATCCACTGCGGAACCCGGCGTATCAGCGCGTCTCGTTCAGCGCCCGGCGCGGCATCTGGCAAAGGCACCTTGCCATTCCGGACTAATTTATTGATTTTTATCAAATATTCTTATCCGAAACTGAGAGGTTCTGCGCAGAACCCTGAAAGGGAATGGCGGAAGTTAGAGCGCATTCACAAACAGAGGATGTTTTTATGACCCAACGTATGATTCTGAATGAAACGGCCTGGTTTGGTGCCGGCGCATTACGCCATCTGCCGGAAGAGGTACAGCGTCGCGGGATGCGCAAAGCCCTGATTGTCACTGACCGTGCGCTGGTGGCAGCCGGTGCGCTGAAGCGGGTAACCGATTGGCTGGCCAGCCACCGGCTTGCCTGGGCGGTGTACGATGAGGTGGTGCCCAATCCCACCATTCGGGTAGTGCAGCAGGGCGTGGCGGCCTTCAGGGCATCAGGCGCAGATTATCTGATAGCGATCGGGGGCGGCTCGCCTCAGGATACCAGCAAGGCGATCGGTATGATTATCAACAATCCCGAATTTGAAGACGTGCGCAGCCTGGAGGGCGTGGCTCCCACCCGCCATCCCTGCGATCCGATTATTGCTATCCCGACCACCGCAGGCACCGCCGCTGAAGTCACCATCAACTACGTTATTACCGATGAAGAGCATCGCCGTAAGTTTGTCTGTGTCGATCCGCATGCCATTCCGAAAGTCGCGATTGTTGATGCGGAAATGATGGCGAGTATGCCCGCCTCACTGAAAGCCGCAACCGGCATTGATGCACTGACCCACGCGATTGAGGGCTATATCACGCGTGGCGCCTGGACGCTGACCGATATGCTGCATCTCAAAGCCATTGAGATTATCAGCCGGTCACTGCGCAAGTCGGTGGCGGGGGATCCCGACGCGGTGGAGCAGATGGCGCTGGGACAGTATGTCGCCGGGATGGGTTTCTCCAGTGTCGGACTCGGGCTGGTTCATGGCATGGCTCATCCGCTGGGCGCCTTTTATGATGTGCCACACGGCGTTGCTAACGCCATTCTGCTGCCGCAGGTGATGGCGTGGAATGCCGCCTGGACCGGCGAAAAGTATCGCGACATTGCGCGCGCAATGGGCGTGAAGCAGGTCGAGACCCTCTCGCTGGAGCAGGCGCGGGAGGCGGCGGTTGATGCCGTTCGTCAGCTCTGTCGGGATGTGGGCATCCCGCGTTCCTTACGTGACGTGGGTTTACAGCAGGCCGATATCCCGGCCCTGGCGCAGGCCGCGCTGGATGATGTCTGTACCGGTGGCAACCCGCGCACGCCCGATCTGGAGGCGGTGATGGCGCTCTACCGTCAGAGTTAACGCGCACCAGCTTATCCGCCGCTGACGTCAGGCCCGCTCACACCAGCGGGCTTTTTATCGCGCTGGAACAGTCGCGATTCGCCAGGGCGGATAAAGCCCGTCAGCGCGGTGACGGCCGGGGTTTTCTCCATTTTTTGATGCCCGTTTCAGCCTGAAATCGCCCGTGAGTTTTCTGCAGGTTCCGGTGCATGAGCCACCTGACCGGATAATTTCTTTAGATGCTAAACCCTGGGTCACTTGATCTGGATCACAAAAATCCGCATCATGCGCAGCGAAAACCTTTATGATGCTGCGGAGATATTGATGACACTGTACCAGGGTATGCTGATTTTTTATGCCGTTGTTGCACTGTTCGCTACGCTGATCACCTTCTTCATCGCCAAAGATAAGCTCAGCATTAAACTGCTCAGCGCCTTTCTGGTGGGTGCCACCTGGCCGATGAGTTTTCCCGTCGCGCTGATGTTCGCGCTGTTTTAATTGACATTTTCGCCTTACCGACCACACTCAGATTAGACGTCACTGACCCGCTCTGCGCCGATCGCTGATGTCGGCTTGCTCATCACTCATTTAAGGAGCGGATATGCGCGTAATCAGCGTGGCGATTCTGATTTCCCTTCTCAGTGCCTGTAGCGGACCGTGGGGCGCCGAAAAACCGGTTCCGGCGGCAGAAACCCGTCAGCAGACCTGTCAGCCCGGCACCAATCCCAGCCAGAATGAGTGCGGTCACTTTCCCGAACCGGAATTTCACTGACACGCCAGCACAGGGTGTCACGGGATCACATTTGCGCTATTTCATCGCATAACAAGGCTTTACACACCGAGGGCCGGTCAGTAAAGTAGCGCCAGACATCATTTCTGATGCGTAAGCGTTAACGTCAACCAACGCCCCCGCAGCGCTGCTGCCTGTGATGATCCCTGCCATGAAGCCTCTGCAACCCAGTGTTAAACCCCATGCTGCCCTCTCCGGCGCCTCATTTTTTTTATTTGTGCTGCTGCTGACCGCGGCCAACCTTCGCGCACCGGTGACTGTCGTCGGCCCGGTTCTTCAGGATATTCGTCAGACCTTTGGATTGAGCGCCGCTGAGGCGGGTCTGTTCAACTTTATTCCCCTGATGCTCTTTGCCCTGCTTGCGCCACCCGCTGCCTGGCTCGGCAATCGCATCGGACTCGAACGCAGCCTGTGGGGCGCACTCTGTTTAATGACCGCGGGTTCCCTGTTGCGCTGGCTGCCTGTGGAGACGGCGTTATGGGGCGGAACCTTGCTGCTCAGCGCCGGGATTGCTGCCGCCAACGTACTGCTGCCCCCGCTGATTAAACGCGATTTTACCGCCCATACTGCCCGCTATATCGGGCTTTACGCCGCCACCATGTCGATTACTGCCAGCCTGGCCTCCGGGATTGCCGTTCCGCTGAGCCAGCTTTCCTCCGCAGGCTGGCGACTGTCACTGGTGGTCTGGGCGATCCCAGGGCTGATTGCGCTGCTGGCCTGGCTGCCACTGCTACGCCAGCGTCCGTCAGAACAGGCATCCGGCGAGGCGATAGCGCCTCATCGCCATCCGTGGCGATCGGCAGGCGGCTGGCAGATTGCCCTGTTTATGGCGCTGCAGTCGCTGGCGTTTTATACCCTGATCGACTGGTTTACGCTGTTCGCCCAGGACCAGGGTTTCAGTCAGGCCACGGCGGGCTGGCTGCTGTTCTGGTATCAGGCCATCGCGATTGTCGCCAACCTCGGCTGCATGATGGCGCTGAAGCGGGTGAAAGATGCCCGCCTCACCGCCTTCATCGCCTCGTCGGCTATCTTTCTCGGCATGCTGGGGTTACTGCTTAACCCGCTGTGGGCGGTGATCTGGCTGACACTGGCCGGTCTGGGCGCAGGCGCCTCACTGGTGCTCTGCCTCTCCCTCTTTAATCTGCGGGCCAGCAATCATCGTCAGGCTTCACAGCTCTCCGGTATGGCCCAGTGCGTCGGCTATGCGCTGGCGGCGCTCGGTCCTTTGTTGTTTGGCGTGCTCCATGAGCAGAGCGGAAACTGGACGATCCCCTTCAGCGTACTGGTGCTGCTGAGCCTGCTTCAGATGCTGCTGGCCCCCCTGGCCGCACAGTCAAAACCCATCAACTGAACATGCGGCCATGCCGCCATCAGACCTTAACAATATGATCTGCCGGTCGCCCGATGCATAGCATCAGCGTCCGGCGGGAAGCGACAGGAGAAGCGAGTGTGTCTGAACTGAATAATGCGCTGTTGCAGGCGATCCTGGATGAGGTGCGTCCGCTGGTTCATCAGGGAAACGTGGCGGACTATATTCCCGCGCTGGCCGATGTGGCCGCAGACCGGCTGGCTGTCGCTGTCTGCCTGCCTGACGGCACCCTCTTTCAGGCGGGCGATGCTGAAACGCGCTTTTCGATTCAGTCGATCTCTAAAGCGCTGTCGCTGACCGTGGCGCTGACCCGCTATGACGATAGCGAAATCTGGCAGCGGGTCGGAAAAGAGCCGTCGGGTCAGCCTTTTAATTCGCTGGTGCAGCTCGAACTGGAACAGGGTAAACCGCGTAATCCCTTTATTAATGCGGGTGCCCTGGTGATCTGCGACCTGCTGGAAACCCGGCTGACCGCGCCGCGTCAGCGTATGCTGGAGATTGTCCGGCAGCTGAGTCAGCAGCCGGACATCAACTATGACCGTCACGTTGCCCGTTCCGAGTTTGAACACTCGGCCCGCAACGCGGCGATTGCCTGGCTGATGAAGTCGTTCGGGAATTTCGATAACGACGTGACCAGCGTGATGCAGACCTATTTCCACTACTGCTCACTGTCAATGAGCTGCGTTGAACTGGCACGCACGTTTATCTATCTGGCGAATCAGGGCCGGACGCTGGATGGCAGCCAGATGATTACCGCGCGTCAGGCGCGCCAGATTAACGCGCTGATGATCACCAGCGGGATGTACGATGGCGCGGGCGAATTTGCCTGGCGGGTCGGTATGCCGGCAAAGTCAGGGGTTGGTGGCGGGATCATTGCCATTATTCCCGGTGAGATGAGTATCGCCGTCTGGTCACCCGGACTCGATAGCGCGGGTAATTCCCTGGCGGGCACGGCGGTGCTGGAGTTACTGACGGAAAAGCTGGGTCGCTCTATTTTCTGACCCTGCGACCCGACGAAATAGAGTAGTCGTCTGTGCAGAGCGGTATGATAATGAACAGGCACGACGGCTCCGGACGCCGGGGAGTGGGATCATAGTCTGCATAACAGACTGAGAGAGTGTCTCAGTCTGTTTGACGGATATCCGCCAGTTCCGCTTCGCTCAGACCGGGTTCAGCTCACCACGTTAATCGGCTCGCCCCGAAGACAAGCGGCGATATTTTTCATCACGCCCTTCACCAGATTCTCTGTACCACTGCGGCTTGCCCAGGCAATGTGCGGGGTCAGCAGCAGACCCGGCAGATCCGCCAGCAGCGGGTTATCGGCAGCAGGCGGTTCACTACTCAGCACATCCAGGGCTGCCCCGCCGATAACGCCCTGCGCCAGGGCAGCCGCCAGATCGGCTTCATTGATTAATCCGCCACGCGCGGTATTGATCAGCAGTGCCTGCGGTTTCATCTTAGCCAGCGCCTCACAGTCAATCATCTGTCGGGTCTGATCGCTTAACGGGCAGTGCAGTGAAACCACATCGCTGGTGGCCAGCATCTGCTCAAAGCTGACATAGCCGTCACGCACGGTCTGACGCCCTTTGCGCTCGGCGAACTGGACCTGCATCCCCAGCGCCTGCGCCAGCCGGCCCACCGCCTGACCGATTTCGCCACGGCCCGCGATACCCAGCATGGCCCCGGCAATATCCTGAATCGGCCGACGATGCAGACAGAAATGTTGCGCCTGCGGCCAGTCACGGCGGGTGGTGCTGGTATAGTCAAATAACTGACGGCGCAGCGCGAAAATGGCGGCAATCACCGCCTCAGAGACGCTCTGCGTGGAGTAGCCGGGCACATTGCTGACGGTGATCCCGCGATCGCGACAGGCGTCGAGATCGATACAGTCATAACCGGTTGCGGCAACACAGATAAAGCGCAGTTCCGGCAGCTGCCTGAGTGTGGCAGCGCGTAACGTCGCTTTATTGGTGATCGCGATAGTCGCCCCCTGCAGGGCAGACACGATCTCATCAACCGGCGTGTGTGTGCGGATTACCCACTCCCCCTGTAGCTGTTCGATCGGCAGTGAGAGCGGCAGCGTTTCGCCATCCAGCATAACTATTTTCATTATGTGTCCTTAATTGCTCAGCATGTCATCCACAGGTTTAGCCGTGATGTTGCCTGTATGTTTTCGGTAAGTAATAACTAAGTTAAATGAAGCGTAAATTGAAGTGAATGTGTTCAAAGAGTGCGAATTTCTTTGCTTCGGCAGCCACTTTATTTAACCCTTTTATTCCCTTCGCGTTACACTGCCGCCCGGAAATTTGTCCCATTATGCCTGTGTAAATGATGCCAAGATGCTTATTCAGACAACGACTCACAGCCGGTATTGCGATACTGGCCGTGCTGCTGTTGTTTGTTGCACCGATGGTCTCTAAAAACCTGGCGGCGGATCATGCAAGGATGCAGCACGTCAGCATGAGCGCAGAGATGCCGATGATGCATCATCATGGTGAGATGTCCATGATGGACCCTGTGATGATGTCCGATGCAGGCTTTGCCTGCGGATACTGTGATTTACTGGTGCATGTGCCCCTGATGATCTGGAACTTTGTCCCGTTCCTCTGGTGGATGTGCCTCATCAGTCGCGCCCCGCCGCCCCGTGCGGTCACGCCGCTCCGACGGCGGCGAACGTTGCGCCTTCATCGCCCACGGGCACCGCCCTGTTACGCATCACACTGACGCCATAACATTTCGATTGCGTGACAACGTCACCCGATCGCCTCTGTCTTTTGAAAAGTGTGGAATGCTATGTCCTCTTATCAGGAAACATCCCCTGCACCACGCGGCACGCTGTTTAATCTGCTACGCCGCCTGCATTTTTATATTGGTCTGTTTATTGCGCCGTTTATTTTCATCGCGGCCCTCACCGGTACGCTCTACGTGCTGACTCCGCAGCTGGAACAGGCGATCTATCACGATGCCCTGACGACTAATGCACAGGGCGTGGCGCAGCCGCTCTCCGCGCAGGTTGCCGCTGCACGTGCCTGGGCGGGCCAGTCAGCGCACATCTACGCCGTGCGTCCCGCGCCGGGTCCCCAGGATACGACGCGGGTGCAGTTCACTGCCGCTGATGCGGGTCCCTCTGAGTCACGCTCGGTGTTTATCGATCCCTATACCCTGCAGGTCAGGGGGGATATGACGGTGTATGGCACCAGCGGCGTGCTGCCGCTGCGCATGTGGCTGGATCAGCTGCATCGTGGCTTGTTACTGGGGGATTTCGGCCGTAACTACAGTGAACTGGCCGCGTCCTGGCTCTGGGTCGCCGCGCTGGGCGGGCTCATCCTGTGGGCCGGCACCCGCCCTTCCCGACGCCGTAAAAACGTCCACAGCGGGTTTGCCGCCGCACGTCACTGGCACATCACGCTGGGACTGTTGCTGGCCCTGGGCCTGATCTTCTTTTCGGTGACCGGGCTGACCTGGTCGCAGTGGGCGGGTAGCAACATTGAAAAGATGCGCAGCGACCTGAACTGGAAAACGCCGCAGGTGAATACCGCGCTGAACGGTGACGCCCCGGCTGAATCTGCCGATCCCCATGCAGAGCATCGCGGCACAATGAAAGGGATGACCATGTCGGGCATGACGATGCCTGCTAAGACTCCCGCGCCGGTCATGCCTAATCAGCCGGATGCCCGCTGGGATCAGGCCCTGTCTGCCGCCCGTCAGGCAGGACTGCAGGCGGCAAAACTCGAACTGCGGCAGCCCAAAAACGCCGGACAGGCATGGACGGTTTCGGAGATCGACCGCAGCTGGCCAAGTCAGGTGGATGCCGTTTCACTCAATCCGGCCGACTTCACCGTGGTCGACAAAGTGGCGTTCGCCAGCTTCCCGCTGGTGGCAAAACTGACCCGCTGGGGCGTCGATGCGCACATGGGGGTACTGTTCGGCCTGCCTAATCAGCTGATTCTGGCACTCTTTGGCTTCGGACTCTGCACGATGATTGTGCTGGGCTACCGCATGTGGTGGCTACGTCGTCCGGCGGTTCCGCAGCTCAATCCTTCACAGACGCTGTTAACCGCCTGGCTGGCGCTGCCACGCTATGCGCAGGGCACCAGCCTGATCGTGATAGTGGCGCTCGGTTATGCCCTGCCGGTCATGGGCATGAGCCTGCTGCTGTTTCTGCTGCTGGATATTCAGCGCTGGCGTAGCGCCCGGCGCCGCAGCCAGGCCCGCACCGAGATTGCACCCGATAAGCAGTCGCCGCTGGCGATCGTGCAGTCCCGCTTCGCCGTCAAGCGCAAAGAGATGCGCTATTTTCTGCGCAGCGTGGCGGTTCTGGCGCTGATTGTGATTTCGGTGATGGCGAATACGATGATAGGCGGCGTGATCGATCAGTATCAGATCCCCTTCAGCCACTGGTCGCTGATGATGTATATCACCCAGGCGATAATGATTCTGCTCTACTCCACGGTCTTTACCGGACTGCTGTCGATTCCACTCTGGTATTTCTTCCTGGGTGAGAGCGATGAGCAGGGCAAATAGCCTGCCGCCTGCCCTGGCAGGCTCTCCTTCAGCATAACTGACGAAGCCGGGCAAATTTCCCGGCTTTTCATTCTCTCGCTTGAAGCTATGATCGTTGTCACTGACCCTCTTGTTTAAAGGCAAATCATGAACATCCTGCGTGCTAATCCTGAACAGCTGTTTGAGTATGGCCCCTTTACCGTCCGCCGTCAGCGACCCGGTGAGGCGTTAAGCCCGCTGGTCAGCGTCGATCTGATGTCGCTGAAACTGGATGCCCGGATCCCGATGCAGCAGCACTGGAATGAAGAGGTTTTTACCTATCTGTGGCGGGGTTCAATGCAGCATCAGGACAGCAACGGCGAGCGGACCCAGCTCTCGGCTAAGCGGGTGATGGTGGTCAATGCGGGTGACGGCGTTCAGTACGAAGAGTCGGTGCCTCTGTTTGAAGCGGAACTGTTACAGGCAGTTATCCGTCCCGCCCAGCCTGGAGGTGAAGCGATGACCCAGGTGCTGGAGCGCGACCAGGGCATTATGAGCAATGGCTGGACCGAACTGGCCGGACCGGAGGAGTCAGACGCCCCGCTGGAACTGCGTCAGGCAGCCTATATCTATGACACACTTCTGGAGCGCAACCACACGCTGGACGTGCCCGCTCTGCCGGGCTTTGTGGCTTATCTCGTCGTGCTGGAAGGCAGCATTCGTATTGGCGAGGCGCGACTGGGTCGGGGTGATGCGGTCAGCGGGCTGGCGGCCGGGAGTGAAATCACGGGTGATCGGGATGCCAATCTGGTCTGCTTCCTGATCAAGCCCGATAACGCTGCATAAAAAACGCCGCGCGGGACCATGTCCGCGCGGCGATCATTGTCTCTACTCCCGGTTACGGGACTGCTTCGCCTGAACCCGTTTATAAACGTGGTCAAACTGACGCACATCGTCGAGTAACCAGTGGCGCTGCGTCAGCGGCGCATCATCCAGTGCCTGCGGCAGCGGCACCCCATCCAGTGAACCCCGACAGCAAAAGGCGCGCGCCAGGGTCGGCGTGGCAATACCAATGTAACGGGCAAATTCGGGCAACGTCATCAGTGCAGCACTCATTTTCCACCTCCGGCAATTAACTTTCCTCTGCATTCTCAGGCTAATTCTTTCCTGCTTTTATTGATCTGAAACATGGATGTGGTACTAATCTTCTGCCTGCTGATGAGAAAGCTCGCCTACCGCAAACCGAGAAAGAAGTGAGGAACCTGTGCGCCATTATGGATTGATGATAGCCCTGCTGTTTTCCGGCGTTGCTTCCGCCCACACCCTGACATCCGGCCAGCCGGTTCCGCCGGTCTTTGTGGCCGATAAAGGCGAAATGGTCCTGAATCAGGGCGATATCGGCTATCAGCGCTGGAACAGTCTGGCGCTGACCGGCAAAGTGCGGCTGGTGATCCATGTCGCGGGCCGTCTTTCAGCCAAAGAGCAGAGTGCTGCCCTGATTGAGGCCGTTCAACACGCCAGTCTGCCGCGCGATCGCTTTCAGACCACCACCATCGTGAATACCGACGACGCCCTGCCCGGCAGCGCCATTTTTGTGGTGCGCAGTATCGCCTCCAGCAAAAAAGCCGCCCCCTGGCAGCAATTCATCATCGACAGCAGCGGCGTGACGGCGCATAGCTGGCATCTTCAGCCAGAAAGCGCAGCCGTCGTGGTCGTTGATCAGCAAGGTATTGTGCGCTTCGCTAAGGATGGCGCATTATCTGCTGATAACGTCGCCAGCGTGATGAAACAGCTACGGGCATTGCTGGGCTGATCGCCGCTTAGCTTTCACCCGGCTGGCGCCGCGAATCGCGGAATGCTCCTGAATTTCCCGACATTTTTTATTACCGTAAGCTACGCTTAGTTGTAATGGATTTACCCGCCGTTCTTTGAAAACCTGCCCACTATGCCGGGGCAGCCGGGGACGATGATTGAAGATGGCATCGAATCATTTCGACCTGCTGTGACTTCCTCTGTAGATAAGGACAGCCCTGATGACGGTCTGCGCAGAAAAACACGTCAATGTCATACACAGCGATGCAGCGATTCTGTTGAACGATATCGAGCAACGGCTCGATCAGCTTTTACCGGTCGACAGTGAACGTGACCTGGTCGGCGCGGCAATGCGCGACGGCGCGCTGGCGCCGGGGAAACGGATTCGTCCGCTGCTGCTGCTACTGACCGCGCGCGATCTGGGGTGCAATGCCAGCGCAGCCGGTCTGCTTGACCTCGCCTGCGCGGTTGAGATGGTGCACGCCGCTTCGCTGATCCTGGACGATATGCCCTGTATGGATGATGCGCAGCTGCGGCGCGGACGCCCCACCATCCACTGCCAGTATGGTGAACATGTCGCCATCCTCGCTGCCGTGGCCCTGCTGAGTAAGGCCTTTGGCCTGGTCGCCGTGGCAGAGGGCTTAACCGCCAGCGCCAGAACGGACGCGGTTGCGGAGCTGTCTCAGGCGGTTGGGATGCAGGGGCTGGTGCAGGGGCAGTTCAAGGATCTCTCGGAGGGAGATAAACCCCGCAGCGCCGACGCCATTCTGATGACCAATCACTTCAAAACCAGCACCCTGTTCTGCGCCTCAATGCAGATGGCCTCTATCGTCGCGGAAGCCTCCAAAGAAGCCCGCGAACAGCTGCACCGCTTTTCGCTGAACCTCGGCCAGGCGTTTCAGCTGCTGGACGATCTCACCGACGGTATGAGTGACACCGGTAAAGATGCCCATCAGGATGAGGGGAAGTCGACGCTGGTGAATCTTCTCGGCGCTAAAGCGGTCGAATCGCAACTGCGCGACCATCTGCGTTGCGCCGGAGAACACTTGTTATCCGCCTGTCGCGACGGTTACGCCACCCACCATTTTGTTCAGGCCTGGTTTGAGAAAAAACTCGCTGCCGTCAGTTAAGGATGCTGCATGAGCCACTTTGCGGTTATTGCACCGCCTTTCTATAGCCATGTGCAGGCGCTTCAGCATCTCAGCCAGGCCCTGATTGCACGCGGGCACCGTATCACCTTTATCCAGCAGACGGACGTCAGCACACTGCTCACCGACCGCCGCATCGGCTTTTTTCCGCTTGGCTTAACCTCGCATCCTGCCGGAAGTCTGGCGCATACCCTGCAGCTGGCTGCACACCCCCTTGGCCCGTCGATGCTGAAACTGATCAGTGAGATGGCGCGCAGCAGCGATATGCTCTGTCGCGAACTGCCGGTGGTGCTGAATACGCTGGCAGTGGATGGCGTGATTGTCGATCAGATGGAGCCGGCCGGCGCGCTGGCCGCTGAGGCGCTCGATCTGCCTTATGTTTCGGTGGCCTGTGCCCTGCCGCTTAACCGTGAAGCGGATTTCCCGCTGGCAGTGATGCCGTTTGACTATGGCACCAGCGACCAGGCGCGCGAACGTTATCGTGCCAGTGAAAAAATCTACGACTGGCTGATGCGCCGCCACGACAGGGTAATCGCCCGTAACGCCCATGCGATGGGGTTGTCACCGCGGGAAAAGCTGCACCACTGTTTTTCTCCGCTGGCACAGATCAGCCAGCTGATCCCGACGCTGGATTTTCCCCGTCAGGCGCTGCCCGACCATTTTCATGCTGTTGGCCCGCTGCGTGCCCCGGAAGCGTCTCAGGCCGCGCAGCCGCGCTATTTTCCGCAGGGCAACAGGCCGCGCATTTTTGCTTCCCTCGGCACCCTGCAGGGACACCGTTACGGCCTGTTTAAAACGATCGTCCGCGCCTGTCAGGAGATCGACGCGCAGTTACTGCTGGCCCATTGTGGCCGCCTGTCGCCGTTTCAGGCAGAGAAACTGGCGCAGGCCAGCCATGTTCAGGTGGTCGATTTTGCTGACCAGGCCGCCGCGCTGGCCCAGGCCGACCTGGCCATTACCCACGGCGGCATGAACACGGTGCTGGATGCGATAAACCATCTGACGCCACTGCTGACAATCCCGCTGGCCTTTGATCAGCCGGGCGTGGCCGCCAGGGTGGTCTGGCACGGTATCGGGCGCCGCGCCTCACGCTTTACCACCAGCCACGCCATGGCCCGCCAGCTTCAGACCTTACTGAGCGAGACGCATTATGCTGAGCAGATGAAGCGCCTGCGCGCTGCGCTCCGTCAGGCGGGTGGCGCCTCGCAGGCAGCGGACATCGTCGAGCAGGCGATGCTGACCCGCCAGCCCGTGCTGAACGGGAGTGCCTATGCCACGGTTTGATCTGATTCTGGTGGGCGCGGGGCTGGCCAACGGGCTGATTGCGCTGCGCCTCCGCCAGCAGCGTCCGTCACTGCGCATACTGCTGATTGACGCGGAGAGTCAGCCTGGCGCCCATCACACCTGGTCCTTTCATGCAGACGATCTGACTGAAGCGCAGCACCGCTGGATCGCCCCGCTGGTGGTGCATCACTGGCCCGGTTATGAGGTGCGTTTTCCGCAACGTCAGCGCCATCTGAACAGTGGCTATTTTTGTGTCACCGCCGAGCGCTTTGCTCAGGTCATGCACGATCACTTTGCCGCTGACCTGCTGCTGAATACACGTGTCGCAACGCTGGATTCACACTCGGTCACGCTGGAGGATGGACGGGTAGTGGAAGCCAATGCCGTGATTGATGGCCGGGGCTATCAGCCCGATGACGCGCTGCGCATGGGCTTTCAGTCGTTTGTCGGACAGGAGTGGCAGCTCAGTGCCCCACACGGGCTGAGCGCACCGATTATTATGGATGCCACGGTTGACCAGCAGGCTGGCTATCGCTTTGTCTACAGCCTGCCCTTTTCGGCCGATACGCTGCTGATTGAAGACACCCATTATATCGACCGCGCCACGCTGGACGGTGAACGCGCCCGCCAGAATATTCGTGACTATGCGGCGCAGCAGGGCTGGCAGCTGGCCCGTTTGCTGCGCGAAGAACAGGGCGCCCTGCCCATCACGCTGACAGGCGACGTTGACGCATTCTGGCAGAAGCGTGACCTGCCATGCAGCGGCTTACGCGCCGGGCTGTTTCATCCCACCACCGGCTACTCACTGCCGCTGGCGGTGACGCTGGCTGACCGGCTGGCGGAGATGCCCGCAATGACATCTGCCTCACTCAACGCCACCATCAGACAGGTCGCCACCCAGGCCTGGCAGCAGCAGCGCTTCTTTCGCATGCTGAACCGGATGCTGTTTCTGGCCGGGCCGGCCGGGCAGCGCTGGCAGGTGATGCAACGTTTTTACGGCCTTCCCGAAGGTCTGATCGCCCGTTTTTATGCGGGAAAACTTACTTTGCCTGATCGGCTGCGCATTTTAAGCGGCAAGCCCCCGGTCCCCGTACTGGCGGCATTACAGGCTATCATGACTCCTCACCGTCAACAGGCGATGCAATGAACAGAACGACAGTAATTGGCGCAGGCTTTGGTGGTCTGGCGCTGGCGATTCGCCTTCAGGCGTCAGGCATTCCCACCCGACTGCTGGAGAAGCGCGATAAGCCAGGCGGCCGGGCATATGTTTATCAGGACCAGGGATATACCTTTGATGCCGGTCCGACGGTGATCACCGATCCCAGCGCCATTGAAGAGTTATTTACGCTGGCGGGCAAAAAGCTCGCTGACTATGTTGAGCTGCTGCCGGTCAGGCCCTTTTATCGTCTCTGCTGGGAGTCAGGCAGGGTGTTCAGTTATGACAACGATCAGCCCGAACTGGAAGCGCAGATCGCCGCCTTTAATCCGCGTGACGTCGAAGGCTATCGCCGTTTTCTGGCTTACTCCCGTGCCGTGTTCGCCGAAGGCTATCTGAAACTGGGCACCGTGCCGTTTCTCTCGTTCCGCGACATGCTGCGTGCCGCGCCGCAGCTGGCAAAACTGCAGGCCTGGCGCAGTGTTTACAGCAAGGTGGCAAGCTACATTGAGGATGAACACCTGCGTCAGGCGTTCTCCTTTCACTCGCTGCTGGTGGGCGGCAATCCCTTTGCCACCTCCTCCATCTACACGCTGATTCATGCGCTGGAACGTGAATGGGGGGTCTGGTTCCCGCGCGGCGGCACGGGCGCGCTGGTGCAGGGCATGGTGAAACTGTTCGAGGATCTGGGGGGCGAAGTGGAACTGAATGCCAGCGTGGCCCGGCTGGAGACGCAGGAAAGCCGGATTACGGCCATCCATCTCGAAGATGGTCGGGTACTTCCGACCCGCGCCGTCGCCTCCAACGCTGACGTGGTACACACCTATCATGATCTGCTGCGTCAGCATCCCCCTTCGGTGGCACAGGGAAAGACACTGCAGAACAAGCGCATGAGCAACTCCCTGTTTGTGCTCTATTTTGGCCTGAATCATCATCATGACCAGCTGGCTCACCACACCGTCTGCTTCGGCCCGCGCTATCGTGAACTGATCGATGAGATTTTCAATCGTGATGGCCTGGCCGAAGACTTCTCGCTCTACCTGCACGCCCCCTGCGTCACCGATCCCTCACTGGCTCCGGAAGGCTGCGGCAGCTACTACGTGCTGGCCCCGGTGCCGCATCTCGGCACGGCTGATATCGACTGGGCGGTTGAAGGTCCGCGCCTGCGCGACCGTATTTTTGACTATCTGGAACAGCACTACATGCCGGGCCTGCGCAGTCAGCTGGTGACGCACCGCATCTTCACGCCGTTCGATTTCCGCGATGAGCTGAACGCCTATCAGGGCTCCGCCTTCTCGGTTGAACCCATCCTGACCCAGAGCGCCTGGTTCCGGCCACATAACCGCGATAAACATCTCAGCAATCTCTACCTGGTCGGCGCAGGCACCCATCCTGGCGCAGGCATTCCCGGCGTGGTGGGCTCGGCGAAAGCCACGGCAGGATTGATGCTGGAGGATCTGGCTTGAACAGTCCGTCACTGCTCGATCATGCTGTAGAAACCATGGAAGTGGGTTCAAAGAGTTTTGCCACGGCATCGAAACTGTTCGATGCCAAAACCCGACGCAGTGTGCTGATGCTCTACGCCTGGTGCCGTCACTGTGATGACGTGATTGACGATCAGGTTCTGGGTTTCAGTAATGAAATGCCGTCGCGACTCTCCGCGGAGCAGCGTCTGGCGCAGCTGGAGACAAAAACCCGCCAGGCTTATGCCGGGTTGCAGATGCATGAGCCTGCCTTTGCGGCCTTTCAGGAGGTGGCGATGGCGCACGATATTCTGCCTGACTACGCCTTTGCTCATCTGGCCGGTTTTGCGATGGATGTGCGTGAGACGCGCTATCAGACGCTGGATGACACGCTGCGCTACTGTTATCACGTGGCGGGCGTGGTCGGTCTGATGATGGCGCAGATCATGGGGGTGCGCGACAGGGCCACGCTGGATCGCGCCTGTGACCTCGGTCTCGCGTTTCAGCTGACCAACATTGCCCGCGACATCGTCGAGGATGCGACCGCAGACCGCTGTTATCTGCCCGAAGAGTGGCTGGCTGAAGAGGGACTCACCCAGGAAAATCTGGCCGCCCCACACCATCGTCAGGCGCTGAGCCGCGTCGCCCGTCGCCTCGTTGAAACGGCGGAGCCCTACTATCACTCGGCCACGGCAGGTCTGCCAGGCCTGCCGCTGCGATCGGCGTGGGCAATAGCAACAGCGAAGCAGGTCTATCGTAAAATCGGCATGAAGGTGATTCAGGCAGGGCCAGCGGCGTGGGATCAGCGCCTGTCCACCAGCACACCCGAGAAACTGGTCATGCTGATGGCGGCGTCAGGTCAGGCGGTTACTTCCCGGATGGCGCGTCCTGCTCCACGCCCCGCTCACCTCTGGCAGCGCCCCGTTTAACGCCGTGACGTTCACGCAGCGTCGCCTGCAGTTTTGACAGCGGTGGCGCATAGAGGAAGCCAAACGAGACGCAGCCCTCTTTTCCGCGCACCGCGTGATGCATCCGGTGCGCCATATAGAGCCGACGTAAATAGCCCCGACGCGGAACATAGCGGAAGGGCCAGCGCTGGTGAACCAGACCATCATGGACAATAAAGTAGAGCAGGCCATAGAGCGTCATCCCGGCCCCGATCCACTGCAACGGCCAGACGCCCGTGCTGCCCAGCCAGATCAGTAAAATCGACAGGCCCGCGAACACCACAGCATAGAGGTCGTTAACCTCGAACCAGCCCTTGTGCGGCTCATGATGCGACAGATGCCAGCCCCAGCCCCAGCCATGCATAATATATTTATGCGCCAGCGCAGCCGTAATCTCCATACCGATCACGGTGACCAGAACAATCAGGGCATTCCAAATCCACAACATAGCTTCTCCCGAACATGCATCCTGCAAAGTGGCGCAGAGGTTCAATTTTAACAGAATTCAGGGAAAACAGCGGGCCGGACGTGCAGGTTTCAGTGATTGCGCTGCCAGTGAAGTAAAGTGTGTTCCTCTGGACGGAGAGACGGGCGGGCGCTGCCGCCTCTATGGCGACGCTTACGAGCCCCCCGCCTGCGGTTCTCAGTTATAGACCAGATTAAAGGTCACCGTTCCATCGGCCTTACCTGCCGTTACCTGCCCTTCAGTCTGAATATACTGTGCGTTAAACGCCATCGTCGCTTCCTGACCAGGTGAGGAGACGGTTGTCATCACCGGAAGTTGATCGGTTGACACATTAAGTGGCACGCGCGCGCCTTCAGGCACCTGCAGACCCGGTCCGTATGTCAGGGCGATGCCCACCCCTGAAGCCGCGTTACTCTGGGGTATAAGGCGAATAGCATCCTTATCGCCTGATGTGGGCATACCAAAGAAGCCTGCTTTAACCGCTGCGCTGTGCTCACACAGGACCCGGATCTGGAAGCGTTTCTGACTTCCTCCCCGGCTGCCGATGCCGTTAAACTCCGCCTTGCTCACCTTTCCCATATCCACATTAATGGCGGACTGCGAGGTGATAACGGAACAGCTGCCATAGTGAACGGTAAAGCTGGAAAGTAAGAGCTGCGGCCGGTCAGTAACCGGCTGACTGCTCGCTTCGCTGTCGCCTGCCGTTAAGCTGGCATTACCTATGTTAACCTCATTTACAGTGGAAGGTTGATTGCCTGGATGCAACGGGGATCGCTGCCCCGGAATTTTATAGAACACCACATATGGCTGGAGCCTGATGTCGTGAGCCGCGCTAAACTCCGGGTTGCGCCCGGAATGGCAGATTGAGCGGGTTTTACCTTTGCCCGTCGTATCAACGAACGTTCCGCCACAGTAAAAGGGTTCTTTAAAACCAATCGCAAATCCGATGCTGTCGACCCCCGGAACCCGGTATATCGGTGTGTTGTGCCCGCCCGTAAGGGTGGTCTGTAAGCCGGACTCTTCGGCGTTAATCTCAAAGCCTAAATCTTTAAAGCGGTAGCCCTGCTCATCACTGTTTTTATTGCAGGTAAAGGCATTCGCCGTTTGTACAGGCATCTGCGCTGAGATCGGCGTGCCATCCGCCGCACCCGGAACAAAGTTGACGTCATGCACCTGTACTATAACCTGACTGACCCCCTGACAGGACTCCTGCCCCGACGCCTGTAAACACGCGAGCGCCGGAATAGTCAGCATGACCCCTTTAATTAAACGCTGAACAGATTTCATCTTACTTTCCTGTGAATGACCGGCAGACCGCAGAGACCAGCATGACCGGAGTAGTGAGGGTGGGAGCGGGCAGGTGGAACGGTGCACGACAGCTTTTCGACTCACCCGCCTCCTGCCAGTTCACGACAATGGTGCCCTGTTCAGGCACACCGCTCAGATAAAGTTCGCCTTTTTCAGCCACCATGCCACGGGTCACACTGTCTTTGCCCTCTTCGGCAAGTGCAATCTGACCTGAGGCACCAAAGGGTGGAAAAGCATCCTGCCAGGTGAGCGTAAACAGCACGCGGTTACCGATGTGGGTGGCATAGTCAGCCATGACAATCGCCCCGCGCGTCGGGATAGCCGTTTGCCCGGCCAGCTCGACATCCACATTGTCAGGCAGCGTTTCCGTTGCCAGCTCGATATCGTTTTCCCGATAAGGCGAGAGCGAAGGGACAACCGCATACCCCCGGGCATCCGTCGCCACCTTACTGCTGCTCCGGATACCGACATTTGCTGTATCTGGCACCCGGACGATCGCAAAGGTCTCGCCCAGCGGCTGACTCAGCGTCACGCCATGTGCATGGGCGACGACGCCACCTGAGAGGCCATAGCTAAACTGGTTGCTGTGCTGATCATGACTGATTCCGGCATTGACGCTGCCGTGACTCCCCCGGTAGTCCAGCAAGCCGTTACTGTTCAGACTATTGCCCTGACCGTCGTATCCCTGCTGCAGGGTGTAACGCAGATTATTTTCCGCTAATGCGCTGCCCGACAGGCTAGCCTGCTGCGATACCTCTCCGCTGTTACCCGTGTTCAGGCTGTAACTGATAGCGCTATCAGGCAGCAGCGCGCTGAAGGCAAACGAGAGATTAAAAGAGATCGCGCTATCCGGTTTACGGACGCGGGTCGAGTCGGTGTAAAACCAGGCTATCCCCCAGGCAACAGAGTTAAAATTACTGTAGAAACCGAGACGAAGGGTGCGATCTTCACCTGCTGCTCGCCAGTAGCGCTGCACATAGGCAGAGGCACTGAGGCTGCCATAATCGCTGATACTCTGCGAGATCGAGATTTCTGAGCGACTGCGTTTAGCAGGTATATAGCTTGCCGGACTGCTCATCGCATTGGCATCACCAAATGAATAGAAACCACTGGAGGAGTAGCGATAACTTGCCATGCTGAAAGTGGTGTGGGTGGCGGCGAGATTTTTCTGATATTGCACCCGAACCGACTGACCGCTGATGCGCTGGCCCGGCGGGAGACGGGTTTTTGCCAGGGTGACATCGGCGCCCAGCGACCCCAGCTGACCCAGACTTTTCCCCAGCCCGGCGGCCAGTGAGTGATAAGCTGGCGCAACCTGAACGCCACCAAAGGCGGTCAATTCATGGGGCAGCCCGTAAAACAGGGTGGATTGAACAAATTCAGGCGAGCGCAGACTGTTATTGCCTGAATATCGGTATTGACCTGCACTGACACTATATTTCAGATGCCCCTGACGCAGCATATAAGGCACAGCTGAATAGGGCTGCGTGAAGGTGCGCACTGAACCATCGCTTTCATGGATGGCGATTTCAAGGTCACCGCTCTGTGTGGTGGGATAGAGATCTTTAATCTCGAATGCACCCGGCGCGACCAGCGTTTCATAGATCGTGTAGCCATGCTGACTCACCGTAACGCGCGCATTGCTGTGGGCGATGCCATGGATGACAGGCGCAAATCCGCGCTGACTTTCAGGCAGCATGGTTTCATCAGAACTGATCTGTACGCCGCGAAACGGGACGCTGTCGAAAACCTCACCCCGGGTATAGGTGTCTCCTGCCTGAAACTGGCTTTTAAGGAATGTGATATCCCGGGCCAGCCAGGTCGTTTGTGATTGCCAGTGGCTGACGCGATCGTAGCGCCAGGTCGCGGTATTGCGCAGCCGCCACGCCCCCAGATTCACGCCGTTGCGCAGGTTGAGTAACGTAGAGTGTCTGCTGTTGCCGCCGGAGCGGCTGCTGCTTCCGCTGAGGTTGTAGTCCATAAAGGCAGCTGAAACACCTTCATCCCAGCAGGCGGGGTCTGTATCGTTCTGATCGCTGGCTTTAAGCGCAATCTGCGGCACAGAGAGCGTTAACTGCTGCTGTGCAAAATCAAAGTCAAAGGTTGCATCAGGTATGTAGTCCCCTATCTCCTGAATGACGTCATCTTTCTTCAGATGGGAAAAAGCAGCCAGCCCCTCAACGTTAACGCCCATCGCCGCCAGTTGCGCCACTGTCAGCTGAGGAACCAGTCCGTCCCGACCCGCGACAAATGTCATATAACCACGGTTAACCACCCTGTTGTTCAGAAGCAGCGTGACATAATAGGTGCCAGGTTGTTCTCCGCCCTCATGGGAAAAATAGTGCAGATCGGCTGCATTTTGTTGTGCAGAGGAAAATTCAAGCGCCGCCGGATTGAAATAGTCATCGGCGCGGGCAGCGCGCAGCGGCGTGATCAGAATCAGCATTAATCCGGGAATGCCAGCCAGCCAGTGAGAAGCCTGTCGCAGCAAGGCGCAGGCTACTTTTCCCCTCTGAGTGTGCTGAGTGACTTTCACAGTAAATGTCCAGGATTTAGAGAAAACAAGATAACTAAAGATGCGCAATCATTGCGTGTGCTCTTCAGTGATGCCGCCATAGTCGTTGATTGCAGCCCAGCTCACTTTGCCTGAACCGGAAACTGTCCAGTGGCGATCTTCCCCCGGCCCAATCATGCCTGCATCGTTAATGGCATGATGATTCACGCTCAGAGAATAAAATGAGACGAAATAAGGCGTCGGGTTATGGGCAATCAGCTGATTTCCTTCCTGGCGGAACGACAGTTTTTGCCAGGCGTCAGCCGGATTTCCGGCCAGCCCTTTTGGCCGGTAAAAGAGCTTAAACTTTGATTTGATATTGACCTGTAATTGATTACTTTTATCACGCGGCGAGGGTGAAATAGATTTTACATTCAGCCAGAAGACCGATTCGCGGTCTTTTGGTAAAGGCAGTCCCAGGGGATTAATCCTTAAAGTACTCCCTTTTCCTGCATCAAGCCGGAACAGCGGTGGTGTGACAATAAAAGGAACCTGAGAAGGGTTATTTTTATCAAAATTCTCTATCCATGACTCAACCAGATAAGGCGTATTTTTATCCTGATTCGTCACAGTAAGTGATGCTTCCTTTTTCCCTTCGGAAAAAATTACTCTTGTCCCCCCCATAACAATACCTGCATGCGCAGTAACGCTAAGCAGGCACGCAGAGAAGAGTGAAATAATTCTTATTAGCTTGATCATGATGATTTATGCCGTAGAGATTAAAGAGGTGAGGCAGGGTTTCCCCTGCCTGAAATCAGTTATAAACCATAACAAAATTGGAAACTGAGTTTGCCACACCGACATTGACTGCAGCTCCGTCACTTTTGTAGTTGGCAAAGAAGTTCAAATCGGCTGAGCCGCCGTCTGTAGCTGCCGTAACATCAACCGCTTTGGAAACGTTGCCAATAGGGATCGGTGTTGTACGGTCGGCTTCGTAGAGCCTGATGCCAACGCCACTGGCACCGCCGTCGGCGAGTTTCAGCAGGGTGTTATTAGCAGGGTCTTTATCGCCATCAAACAGCACAGAAACAGTTTTTACGGAGGAGGGACAATCTTTCACTGAAATGGTGAACGGCGTTTCGGTCGTTTCGGTTCGGTTCTCAAAATAAGATTTCGCCCACTTACCTAAATCAATGCTTTGGCTTTTACTGGCGGGAGAAACATTACAGGAGACGTCTGTGATTTCACCGGTAAATCTGACTTCACCTCCTGCTCCCTGCGTGCCGGCGCCGGCGCCGGGATTCGGAACAATAGGTGAAGGACCATCGGCAGGAGTCGCGAGCGCGGGGTCAGAAATTATAAGACCAGCCAGTAAAACTGGCAAAAGAAGTTTTCTGGTATTCATCAAACCTTTCTCTTAATAAACATATTATGTGGCTGGGTTCGGCCACCTGAAAGAGATGCAACACGTATATATCCACATAACTTCCCGCAGGCTTATTGTGGATATATGGATAGGTTAAGTCGGGATGGTTATATCAAAGCTAAACAGACTGTCTTACTACGGACTCAGATAATCATTGTGCACCACTTTTTGGTCATGAATTCCAGTCCGCACTGTTTTTTTATTTCAAATAAAATTAAAAAAATAAGACCACCCTATTCACATCTTTTATAATTTCATTCCAGAATAAAAATATATCAGGCGTCAGCCAGAAAAAGGTGCAGGCACCGGACACGGCAGTCCGTCGTCGCGACTCGCAATGCGTTCTTTTCTGCCAGAGCCGTTTCTGTTACGCCAGGTCGTCATCCAGTGGGGTTCGAAAGGCGTGACGGGCAGCCAGCATTAACTGGCTGGCTGTCACGGTGGCAGGCAATCGCCTTAATATTTTGCAGGCCTGCCAGTAGCAGAGCACCATCACCTCATCCTCCTCTTTTTCCGCCCGTTCAAGCAGCCGGGCGCGCAGTGACAGGACATCCAGGGTCTGCTGCTCATCCAGCATGTCCGCGATCGTCTGGTTAATAATGCGATAGAGCGTTTTCCAGGTGAGATCGGTATACAAAATTAGCCTCTTCTGACACGTCTCAGCTTCCCGCAGTCCATCAGCAGGAAAGCAACAAAATGGGTTAATCATTTATAAGCGAGAACGCCGCTGACTAACAAGAGTGACTCGTCAGCGGATGTGCAGCGTTCGCTGGCAGGATTGCCAAAGCCAATAATTCTAACGATTTATGGCCCAGCCTGTCGCCTGTTACCTGCGGGTCCGCTTCTGATTGCCGATTTTTGTAACAATTGAGCCCGATTCTTAACTGGCTGATGTGCCGGGAATTTGCCAGAGTAAAACGGCTTCCCGTTACGTTTATACTTAAGGAGTGGTTAATGAATCAGCATGCTGATGTTCTGGTCTGGGGTGAGGGTCCTGCGGTCTTCGAAGTTTTTCTGGAACCTACCTGTCCGTTTTCCGTTCGCGCTTTCAATAAATTCGACGCCTTACTGGCCCACGCAGGCGAAGAGAACATCACTCTGAAGATCCGTCTGCAATCCCAGCCGTGGCACCTCTATTCGGGTCTCATTGTGCGCTATATCCTCGCCGCGGCCTGCGAGAGTAAAACGGCCGCCAGACAGGTGATGCAGGCGGTTGCCGATCACCGCGAAGCGTTTGAGTTTACTGACCACTGCACCGGTCCGAACCGCGATGCAACCCCGAATCAGATTCTGGAACGCCTGAAAACCTACAGCGGCGTCGACGCCATGGCGGCGTTCGAGCGGCCCGATCTGCAGAATGCCATCAAGTGGCACTGCAAATATGCCCGTCAGAATGGCATTCACGTCTCACCCACCTTTATGGTCAACGGTCTGGTGCAGCCTGAAATCAGCAGCGGTGATGACATTGAGCAGTGGGCGAGCTTCCTGAAGCGCTAGTTCTGACGTCAACCTCTCTCCTGAGTCACTGCGTAGCCGGAAAGTGGCGCTTTTGCACGACATCGGCAGGCGAAATGGCTTATCCTGGCGATTCGCCTGTTTTCCTGCCGGAATGCCGGGTAAGCTGTGCGGCGACAACCAGCCCGCTCTGCAGATTACGCTGTTGCAGAGAGAACGGCTGCACACCTTTTCGGTGCCCCTGCACTGACGCAGGCACGCGCCCCACTTTCATAAGGATTTGCTGATGGCGATGACGCTGGAACAACTGCAGGAAAAATATCCGGATGCGATGGTCGATGCATTTGGTGATTCACCCGAGCTGGCGAACGCGTTAAGTACGCTGATTATTGCGGGTAAAAAAGTGGCCACCTGTGGGTCGGCAGTCGCCTGGCAGGATCAGGAAAAGCTGCCCCAGCCGGGCGGTTACAGTATTGTTCTCAACGGTGAACAGCAGCCCGTCTGCGTGATCCGCACCACCGGGCTGTTCCTGACGCGCTTTGACCGGGTGACGCCGGAGATGGCGATGCTGGAAGGTGAAGGCGATCTCAGCCTCGACTACTGGCGTCAGGAACATCAGCGATACTTTCAGCGTGAAGGCTCTTTCCACCCTGAGATGGAGCTGATTTTCGAAACGTTCCAGCTGGTCGAGGTGATCTGAACCGATCGTTACAGCGCCTTTGCGGCCATCAGCGCCAGACGCGTGACCCCGCGTGCGGCAAGATTTTCAGCCGCCCGCGCCGCCCGCATTCCGCTGGCGCACACCAGTACTACGCGCCGATCGGCAGGCGGCTGCCAGCCGGCGATCTGCTCTGGCAGAATGCGCAACGCCCCGGCCGCCACGCTGACCGGGGCCTCTTCGGCGCTGCGCAACTCCACAATGCAGTCCTCCCCAGTGAGCATGGCCCGATCGATGAACGGCGTGCCCGGCGCCTCCGGTTCCGGGGCGTCGTCAAAGCGGAACTGTCGCATATGCCACGCGGCCAGGTCGCAGTGGATCATACAACCCAGCGGTGAGGGCGTCAGTTTCAGCAATACCGTGAGCGCCATCTGTGCCTGCATGGCCCCCAGCGTGGCCACCGCAGGCCCCATAACACCTGCGGTGTTACAGTCAGCCGATGCAGTGGGTAAGTGCGGAAACAGCGCGCGATAGCCAGGCGCACCGCCGCAGAATCCGCCGACATAGCCTTTGCGCCCCAGCACAGAGGCGCAGATCAGTGGCAGGCCGCGCGGATAACAGGCGTCAGAAAGCTGATAGGTAATGGCAAAGTTATCCGCCGCATCCACCACCAGATCAATCTCCGCCAGCGCCTGCGGCAGCAGACTGGCACTCAGTGACTGCGGATGCGCGTCGACTTCACACTCAGGGTTTCGCTGCGCCAGAGCACGCTGGGCGCAGTGCGCTTTTGGCTGCCCGACATCGTCCACACTAAACAGCGTCTGCCGGTGAAGATTGTGCAGTTCAACCCGATCGCCGTCGTAAAGACGAATGAACCCGACCCCGGCGCCTGCCAGCAGGGGCAGCAGCGTCGCACTGAGACCGCCCGCCCCCACAACCAGCACCCGCGCCCGGCTCAGTCGCTGCTGCCCCGCGTCACCAATTTCCGGCAACATCGTCTGTCGCTGATAACGATCCATTGTCGCTCCTTAACTGAACTGTGCCAGACCAAACAGGGGCGTGGAGGCCGACGCCATATCGCGCTGCTCCATCAGCCCCGCCTGAAACGCCTCATGTCCGCCATGGATCGCGGCGGCAAAGGCACCGGCCATCCGGACCGGATCGCGAGCTTTTGCTACGGCGGTGTTGAGCAACACCCCATCAAAGCCCATCTCCATCGCCTGAGCCGCCTGGCCCGGCGCACCGATCCCCGCATCAATAATCAGCGGAATATCTTTAAACCAGGCACGCATGGTGCGCAGTCCCTCAATATTGCGCAGTCCCTGGCCGGAGCCAATCGGCGCACCCCAGGGCATCAGCACTTCACAGCCGGCTTCCAGCAGCTTTTCACCGACAATCAGATCTTCCGTGGTGTAGGGAAACACCTGAAAGCCGTCAGCGCAGAGAATGCGGGCGGCTTCCACCAGGGCAAAGGGGTCGGGTTGCAGCGTGTCGGCATGACCAATCACCTCCAGCTTGATCCAGGGGGTATCAAACAGTTCACGCGCCATCTGCGCCGTGGTCACCGCCTCCTTTACCGAGTGGCAGCCGGCAGTATTCGGCAGAATACGTTTGTTGAGCTGTTGCAGCAGCGAGCGAAAGGCCGCGCCTTCCCGCCCTTCCCGTCGCAGGCTGACGGTAATGATCTCCGCGCCTGACGCGTCGATCGCCTGATGCAGAATCTCCGGCGAGGGATAACCGGCGGTGCCGAGCAGAAAACGGGATGTCGGTGCAAACTGATAGAACATGATTAACCTCCCTGCATCGGGGACAGAATTTCCAGCTGATTTCCGGCCTCAAGAGGCTGGCTGGCATAACGGGTGCGCGGCACAAACTCACCGTTTAAGGCGGTGGCGACGGTACGCGGATCGATCTGCTGCTCCTGCATCAGCTCCGCCAGGGTCGTTGCGTCGGTGTCAATCGCGCGTCCGTTGAGTTCAATTCGCATGGGGTGTCTCCTGAGTCAGTCGCTGCATAAGGTTTTCAGCCATTATCGGGGCCAGTAAAAAGCCGTGTCGGTAGAGGCCGTTGAGCGAGAAGCGGCCATTTTCGTAGCGCACCTCCGGCAGATTCTGCCGGTAAGCAGGACGCAACCCGGTGCCGCTCTCGACGATCCGCGCTTCAGCCAGCGCCGGATGCAGGCTGTAAGCGGCGCTCAGCAGCTCCATCATCGCTTTCGCGCTAATCGGGCTGCTGTCATGGCTTTCGACCATGGTGGCACCCAGCATGAAGTGCCCATTGGCTCGAGGCACCAGATAGCAGGGAAAGCGCGGATGGAGCAGCCGGACGGGACGGGAGAGGCGGATGTCGGGGGTATGGAGGATCACCATTTCGCCGCGCACGGCACGCAACGCGGGCTGCTGATCGGCGGCGTGGATGCCGCGACAGTCGATAATTTTTCCGCCGGGCTGACCGCTGTGAAACGGCACGCCCGCCTCTTTGAGCGTATCCTGCAGCTGCTGCAACGCCCGACGCGGGTCGAGATGCGCTTCCTGAGCGAAAAAAAGGCCGCGTGCGAAGCGGTTTTCCAGCGCCGGTTCAACGTCGCCGGGGGCCACCCACTGATGCTGCTGCGTCATGCTCGCAAAGCGCGTCAGCTCACGGCTGTCACGCGGCGGTGCGACCACCAGCGTGCCCTGCTGCGCCACGCCATCCACACGCTTTGCCCACCAGCCCGCGGCATGCTGGCCCCATTCGATCACCTCTGGCGGTGCACTTTCTGCCTCGCACCAGGGCGCGAGCATGCCGCCCGCCCAGTGTGAGGCGGCCCGGCAGTCAGGCTGAGTAATGATTTCGACAGTTTCTCCCCTTTCCGCCAGCAGGGTGGCGACACAGAGTCCGGCGACACCGCTGCCCAGCACCGACCAGCGGCCCTGGCTGCGTGCCCCGGAAGAAGAGAGATTCAGGATTGAGTGGGTCACATTCGCCTCGTTATGCGTTAACGAAGACCCGTGATACAGAGGGAATAGGCAGAAGCAACGCGAACGCGCTTCTGCGGCAAGTATCTGATGCGATACCCGTCTTCCTACGCCAGTATCAACTGGGTCAGGTTCTAAGGGTCGCTGAGCCGCGCGGATGCGCTATCAGCCTCTCAGTCTCTTCGGCGAGACTCCCCTGACGGGTTTAGTTGTAAGTGAAGCGAACAGCTTCGTCAAGCAGTGCGCAGGGACACGACGCAGAAAGAGAGAGATAGAGAGGATGTCGTTACCGGATCAGAGGCATCAGAGGCGCGCGGCGACGTCTAGAGCAGCGCCTGCAGGGAGTGTGTCACCGCATCGGTGACTTCGCGAATACGCGGTTCGGCGCGGCGATAGTAGGTCCATTTACCCACTTTGCTGGTTTCCACCAGTCCGGCACTCTGCAGGGCTTTCAGGCATAACGAGGTGGCGGGCTGCGATAAGCCCGCCTTGTCCTGGATGAGACTGGCACAGACGCCATACTGGTCGAAGGGATAGAGCTGGGCATAGCCCGCAAACGCTTCGTCAGGGTTTTTGAGCCACATCAGCACGGCCATTCTGGTGGGATTGGCCAGTAACTTCAGGGCCTCTTCGGGTGACATGCCGCCTCACAAAACATCAGGATGGATAAACAGGGTAATCAGTATACCCTTTCTCCGTTCCGCCATACAGGGAGGCGTGATCCACAGGATTTAGCGGATAGCCTGCTTTAATCCGCGCGGGCAGATCGGGGTTGGCGATAAAGGTGCGGCCAAAACCAAACAGGTCGCCCCAGCCTTTATCCAGCATCCGCTGTGCTTTTTCGGCGGTGTAACGGCCTGAGTAGATAATGGGCGAGCGGAAGGTTTCCCGCAGCGCAATCCGGAAGCTCTCCGGCAGGTCAGGACTGTTATCCCAGTCCGCTTCGGCGATAGAGAGATAACCGATTTCCAGCTCATTGAGCAGCTGCGCGGCGCGGAGATAAGTCGCATGCGGATCGCGCTCGACCAGGCCCAGATAGACGCGATCTTCATCCGTGCTGCTGAAAAGCGGGGCAAACCGGACACCGACACGCTGACTGCCAAAGACCGCACTCACCGCTTCTACCACTTCGCGCAGAAAACGCAGACGATTTTCAGGCGAGCCGCCATATTCATCCGTGCGGAAGTTGGTGTGCTCAGAAATAAACTGATTGATCAGGTAGCCGTTGGCGGAGTGAAGCTCAACGCCATCGAACCCGGCCGCTTTGGCATTTTCCGCCGCCCGCCGGTAAAGCGCCACGATCTCTTTTACTTCCGCATTCGTCAGCGCCCGCGGCTCGCTGGGCGCAGTTAACATCCCGGCACCCGGTCCGGTTTCAATGAAGACCCGGACGTTATCGGCTGCTATCGCTGACGGCGCAACCGGGGCTTCTTTTCCTGGCTGAAGTTCATTATGGGACACCCGTCCCACGTGCCAGAGCTGGCAGAAAAGCGTGGCACCTTCCTGATGCACGGCGTCGGTGACTTTTTTCCAGCCCGCAATCTGCGCTTCACTGTGTATCCCCGGCGTCCATGCATAGCCCTGCCCGCGAGGCTCAATCTGGGTGGCTTCAGTGATCATCAGTCCGGCACTGGCGCGCTGGCGATAATATTCCACCATCATCGGACCGGGAACATTGCCTGGCTGCTCACTGCGGCAGCGGGTCAGCGGCGGCAGAACGATGCGGTTACGGAGCTGAAGGTCGCCCAGGCTCAGGGGGGTAAAAAGTGATGGCATCACAAAAAATCCTCTGGTGTATGAAGAGGCGACATTATATTTAAACATTTAAATTTGTAAATGTGTTTGTGGGCTTTTAACTTCTCCTGTGCCCGATTTCATCAGGTTATGAGAGACTTATCGCCAGGCGATGAACCCGTGGGGTAGGATTGCTGTTCCGGATGCAGACGCAATTACCCTCATAGCGCATTTATCGGAATTAACAGGGAGGTATCTGTGAACAGGCTAATCTCGTCAGACGCGCTGGGACCACGCATCTGTATTCTCGGGCCTTCTAACAGCGGAAAATCTACGCTGGCCGAGGCCCTGTCACGCAAAACAGGTCTGCCTGTGGTGCACCTGGATCAGTTGCATCATATTCCAGGCAGTCAGTGGGTGCCCAGGGAGCCGGACGTGTTCCTTCGTTTACACGCCGAAGCAGTCAGTCAGGAGAGATGGATCATGGAAGGCAACTACACCAAGTGTATTGAAGCACGGCTCGCCCGGGCCACCGGACTGATTCTTCTGGATGTCAGCGTGCCTTTAGCGCTGCTGCGCTATGTCCGGCGATGCTACTCCTCCACGCCGCGGATCGGGGGACTCAGGACTCACAGAGAGCCGGTAAGCCTGGCGATGATAAACTACATTGCCCGCATCGCCCCTCAGAACCGGAAGCGGCACAGGCAGCTCTATGACTCGCTCACGCTGCCAAAACTGCTGCTCAGTTCTCCTCGCGCCATGAATATCTGCGCTGAAGAGTGGGGACTTCAGCTAAAACACTCTGGAGCATAACCAGCCAATGGCCAGGAATGCAGACAGAAACCGTCAGAGAAACTATGGCGATTCATCAGCAAGTTTCAGATGGGTCAGCAGCGCCGTCAGCGACGGCACCGGTCCGGCATGGGTGGTTGCTGAGCGGGTCGTGTCCCAGGGCATCGCATCATCGGTGCAGAAGTCGCCGACACACTGCATATCCACCGCCTCATTGAGTAAACCCACCGGAACCCAGACATAAGGCCTGCCCCGCAGCGGGTTGGGCACGGTGGAGCCACAGCGGGTGCAGAAATCGTTGCGATAACCGCTGGCTTTTTGCCATGACGCCAGGTGATCTTCTCCGCCAGTCCAGCGGAACTCCCCCGCTTTCACCAGCGTCGCCAGGTTATAACCGGTTCCGCTCTGCTTTCTGCACAGCGAACAGTGACAACGGTAGTAAAGCGTGGGTGGCGCTGCCAGCTCAAAAACCACCGTTTCACATAAGCACGAGCCTTTCATTTCACCGCCTAGTTAATGTAATTGAGAGAGGCCACCGCTGTGGATGCCCCCTGATCGCAGTGACACCCTGGCGAAACCGTTGTTTGCATCAGCACAGGGGGTGCCATTTTCATGCAGAAGTCGCGAACGGCCATCCCCGACTTAGTGGCGACTGAACACCAGTTTCAGCCCCGCCAGCGCAAAGCAGCAGGCTAACAGCGCCTCCAGTCCACGACGGATGCGGCGATAGAACGCGCTCATCACCGCCGTCGAGAAGAGCAGCGCATATCCACCGAACACCAGCAGACAGATCGTTGCACAGCCAGCGACGATCAGCGGTACCGTGGAGGCAGCCATATCGGGCTTCAGGGCAAAAGACATGATCGCCACCCAGGTGAGAATCGCTTTGGGATTGCCGACATGCATGAGTATTCCCTGGCGAAACAGTCTGCCCCAGGCGACCCGCTCAGTGCTGGCATCAATGCCTGTCGCTTCCGTGCGGCGCAGGGCCGATTTACCCGCTTTAAATGCCAGCCAGAGCAGATATAACCCGCCGCCAACCTTCAATACAATCAGCAACTTTGCGAAGGTGGCCAGCACCGTCAGCACGCCACAGGCGGCCAGTAGCGCCCAGATCATCGAGCCGCTCACCACACCTGCTGCCAGCGCCAGGGCGGCTCCCCTGCCCTTTCTCATCGCCGTTCCCATTATCGCCATATTGCTGGGACCCGGGCTGGCCGTGGCGACAAAGTAGGTGGTGAAAATCAGGAGTAATTCATGCGAAAGCGCCATAACTGCCTCTGAGATTGATTGTTATCAATCTGTTATATCGGTTGTGGCGAACATTTACCAGTGATGCTGTCGTCCGCCTGATGGGCGGAATCTCATTCAGCGGCGATAAAGATCAGGTCGGATAAGAGTCCGGATGAAATCCGGCAGGCTGAGCGGTTTATATCCGCATTTGTCATCGCGCACGGGCGCAGTGCTGAAGAGGTTTAGCGGGAAATGACACGGGCAAAAGCAGGTTTAAGATTCAGTCCGGCCGATCGCATTGTAAGAATGAAATCATTCGCCGGACTGAACGGGCTCAGGAAGCGCTTATTTGCCCAGAATTTCTCTGCGGACAATCTCTGCGCCTGCACTCAATGCGTTGAGCTTGCCATTGGCAACATGACGCGGCAGCGGGATCATGCCGCAGTTGGTCGAAGGATAGAGATTTTCGGCATCCACAAACTGCAAAGCCTTGCGCAGCGTACTGGCGACCTCTTCCGGCGTCTCAATATTATGGGTTGCCACATCAATGGCGCCGACCATCACTTTTTTGCCGCGAATCAGCTCGATCAAATCCATCGGCACCCGCGAGTTCTGGCACTCCAGCGAGACGATATCGATCGATGAGCGCTGGAGTTTCGGGAAGACCTCTTCATACTGGCGCCACTCGGTTCCCAGCGTTTTCTTCCAGTCGGTGTTCGCTTTGATGCCATAGCCATAGCAGATATGCACGGCGGTTTCACACTTCAGCCCTTCGGCAGCGCGCTCTAATGCCGCAATGCCCCAGTCGTTAACCTCGTCGAAAAAGACGTTAAAAGCCGGCTCATCAAACTGAATAATATCCACGCCTGCGGCTTCCAGCTCTTTCGCTTCCTGGTTGAGGATTTTTGCAAATTCCCAGGCCAGTTTTTCGCGACTTTTGTAGTGGTTGTCGTAGAGGGTATCGATCATGGTCATCGGCCCCGGCAGCGCCCATTTAATCGGACGATCGGTCAGCTTACGTAGAACCTTTGCATCTTCGACAAAGACCGGCTTCTGACGGGAGACTTCGCCCACCACGGTCGGGACGCTGGCATCATAACGATTACGGATACGCACCACTTCGCGCTTTTCAAAATCCACGCCGCTGAGGTGTTCGATAAAGGTCGTGACGAAGTGCTGACGGGTTTGCTCACCATCACTGACGATATCGATCCCCGCCCGCACCTGATCGTCCAGGCAGAGACGTAGCGCATCTAATTTACCCGCCACTAACTCATCGTCCTGCAGTTTCCAGGGTGACCAGAGCACCTCTGGCTGTGCAATCCAGGAGGGTTTTGGCAGGCTGCCAGCGGTGGATGTCGGTAATAAGGTTTTCATAGCAGGTGACCTTTTAATTTTAATTAAAGAACGGATTCAGCGGACCATTGCGCCAGCAGGGTCTGATTAGGCTTAATGAAATGGGCCTCAGTAAATTTCCCCTGCTCAACAGCCAGCCGGCTGCGCTCTTCACGATCGTAAACAATCCGGGTTAAAGAATAATCCTGATGCTGCAGCGTCGGCTGATAGCAGTGACCGGCAGCGGAATTAGCGTTATAGATTTCAGGGCGATAGATCTTCTGGAACGTTTCCATGGTGCTGATGGTGCCGATCAGCTCAAGGTTGGTGTAATCGCTGAGCAGATCACCGTGGAAATAGAACGCCAGCGGCGCAACGCTGCCCTGCGGCATAAAGAAACGCACTTTCAGGCCCATTTTCCCGAAGTAGAAATCGGTCAGGGAAGGCGCATCCTGCTGATATTCAATGCCCAGAATGGGATGCTGATTGCCGGTGCGCACATAGGTGTTTTTGCTGGAGACGCTCAGGCAGATAACCGGTGATTTGCTGAAATTCTCTTTATAGACCGGTGAGTTAACAAAGCTTTTAAAAATGTTGCCGTGCAGCTGGCCAAAATCCGCGGGCGTGCTGAATTCAGTCTGCCCTTTATTAAAATCTGCCAGCACCACGCTGAAATCATAATCGCGCACATAGGATGAAAAATTATTTCCCACAATGCCCTCGCTGCGCTCACCAGTGTGATGATCCACGATATAGGTTTTTAAAATTTCGATGGCCGGAAACGCTTCGCCGTCAGCGCCACCCTGAAGATTCAGCTCAGCAGAAATGATCTCCAGTTCAACGGAGTAACGGTCAGCCTTTGGATTGTCCCAGTGCGCCAGCGAGTTAAAACGATTGTCGATCATCACCAGGGCGTTGCGCAGATTTTCCTGACGCTTTTCGCCACGCGCTAAATTCGCAAAGTTTGTCGTCGCGCGCGTATTTTTTGAAGGGTTATAGTTTTCGTCGAAACGAATACGCTTGATGGTAAAGGCAAAATCGTTGTTCATCGCTATCGGGTATCCTGGTCGCAGATATGAATTGTTGCTGAGAGAGTTGTGCAGCTTTGCTCTCCTTTAACAAACATTCATATTTCTCAATGTTATTAACAATTCTTACTTTATGCCTTAACGGGCGGGTGAAAAAAAGTGATTAAATTTCAACGAACATGAAGGAAATTCATGTTGAGACGGGAAAGTGAGGAATTTTTCACGATCGGGCGGGTCATTTATTTACCCGCACCCGTGCGGAGGCCAGTGACCTTCGCACAGAACCAGACGTCGCGGCAAATCTGTACGGGTGCCGGGCTCATCTCACCAGCGGTAACGGAAGGGTTCAGTTACCGCTGGTGCTCTGCGCTAGAGCGTATAAAAATCATCACAGAATGCTTTTCGCGCACCTGATTTCAGGGAAAGCCTGTACGCCGCCTCTTTCATCAGTTTGCCCAGACCGCCGTCGCGCTTCGCCTCTGTTAAGCGTGAAGCGGGTCCGGTCAAAGCCAGAGCCGCGAGCATATTGTCGCCCTCACCAAATACCGGAAGTGATAATGACGCGATATGCGGATCGCGTATACCGGAAGTAAACAATGGAAGTTCCGGCTGAGTCTCAAACAGGGGTTCCCTGCGTCCCCAGCAGCGGAGCACCTTTCCGATGGCGGAATTATCCAGCGGCAGAAACGTTCCGGGCAGACGTGTTTCCCGCAAGCCTTCTGACGGTTCCGCCCGGAACAGACAGAGTCGCTGATCCTTCTCGATGACATACCAGGTGGCGCTTTCGCCGGTGGCCGTCGCCAGGGCATGAAGCTCAGGCTGGACAATAGTGGCAAGATGAAAGGATTGTTCATAGAGCTTGCCCAGATAGAGCAGTCTCGGCCCCAGGGTATAGATCCCATTGTCGCGCCGGATAACATAATTCATGCGCTCCAGCGAGTTCATCAGGCGATAAACCGTCGTTTTATGATAACCGGAAAGCTGGGCCAGCGCGGTCAGCGTGAGCGACTCTTCGCCAGGCCTGAAACAATCCAGTAGCGCCAGCGCTTTTTCTACAGCAATTACGCCTTCATTCCCCATTAGCAGGTTCTCCTGTTTGCCACGGCAGGCAGTTTACCCTGTAATTTGTGATTCACATCGTATTTACATCACAAATGAATGCTTAACACTGGTGTGATCCAAATTAACATAGATATAGTAGTTTTATATTGTATAACAATGTTGTACCTGGTAAAACGAAAGAGGATGATCTATGCCACATGCAGATAATACCTTCATCAATCGCGACATGACCCGCATCGCGCCAGAGCTTGTAAAACAGGCTGCTCAGTTTCAGGCCGCGATACTGGCAGATGTTGCCGGGCGACACGGCACACTGCACGGACGCGTAAAACCGCTTTCCCACACCATGAAAGTTGCCGGCCCCGCTATCACCGTTGAAGTCAGACCGGGTGACAACCTCGCTATCCACGCCGCACTGGCTATTGCCCAGCCGGGCGATGTGATTGTGGTTGATGGCAAAGGCGACATCAGCTGCGCATTAATCGGCGAAATTATGTCTACTCAGGCGCAGGCCTCTGGCATTGCCGGGATTATTATCGATGGCGCGGTGCGTGATGCCGATGCACTGAGCACCAATGGCTTCCCGGTATTTGCCGCGGGCCTGAACCCCTGCGGCCCGACCAAATCTGTGGCGGGACGGGTTAACTTCCCTGTTTCAGTAGCAGGCGCAGCGATTCAGCCTGGCGATCTGGTAATTGGCGATATCGATGGCGTGGTTGTGCTGCCTCGTGAAGCCGTTCCGGCCCTGATCGAGCTGGCGCAGAAAAAACTGGATTTTGAAACCCGCCGCATCGCCGCCATTCGTGATGGCGATCTCCGTGCGCCCTGGTTAGAGAAAGCCCTGCTTACGGCTGGCATGCTGGTTGACGGGGAGGTGCTGTAATGACCACCTCTTCTCCAGTCATTCTGGTCACCGCCAGCGATCTGGCGCCGCAGGCAGTCAGCCTGCTCGACGATTTCACGATTGTGTATGCAGGCAAACAGCCGGGCGAAGAGACGCTGGTTCAGCTCTGCCAGCAGCATAACCCGGTGGGGATTATCGTCCGCTACGGCAAGATTAACGCCCGCATCATGGACGCCGCCCCCGCTCTGCGCGTTATCTCCAAACACGGCAGTGGCATCGATGTCATCGATCAGAAAGCCGCCGCTGAGCGTCATATCAGTGTTCAGTCGGCCCCGGGTGCCAACGCGGCGGCCGTGTCAGAGCACGCCTGGGCGCTGATCCTGGCCTGCGCTAAATCGGTCATCCCCCTGGATCAACGCATGCGTCAGGGACACTGGGATAAATCGACCCACAAATCCGTGGAGCTGGAGGGCAGAACCCTCGGGCTGGTTGGGCTGGGGGCGATAGGGGGTCGCGTGGCCCGTATCGGCCGCGCTTTTGGCATGAACGTTCTGGCCTATGATCCTTATTCGCGCGCTTTCCCGGATGAGTGTGTCTCCTCCTCGCTGGACGATCTGCTGCGTCAGTCAGATGTGATTTCATTGCACTGCCCGCTGACAGAGCAGACACAAAAGATGATCAACTCAGCGTCGCTGGCGTTGTGTAAAAAAGGCGCCATTCTGGTGAACACGGCTCGCGGGGGACTGATCGATGATGAAGCCCTGGTCGCGGCACTGAAGGACGGCACGCTCACCTCGGCGGCGCTGGACAGCTTTGCCACAGAACCGCTTACCGCCCCGCATATCTGGCAGAATGTCGACAACGTGATTCTGTCGCCACACATTGGTGGCGTCAGTGATAACTCCTACGTGAAGATGGGCACGGTGGCGGCCACAAACGTGCTGAACGTGCTGGCAGAATCGGTGAAAAACGAAAGTCCGGTTTCCTGATCGGCTTTTCCTGACCGGCTAAACAGGCGCCTGGGCCGTTTAGCCGGTTTTTTTATGCGTTCTCCCTTTTGCCCGGCTTTCAGGCTATGCCCTTGCCGCTTTACCGTCCTGCCCTCTGAAGCTTTCCCCCTGCCCTCTGTGTAGCCTGCCACGCTCCTGGCGTTCAGCATTCAGATGCCACATCGTGCCACTCCAGATTTAAATGCGTCACCTGTCACTGAGTGTTAACACGGCTGTTGAGTGAGCGAGGGGGGCTTGCACACAAAGAGATCGATCAGAAAAGAGGCGGCTGGACGATGAAGTGAAGGGAAAAGCCCGGAGACGCGGCGAGCAGCGTCTCCGGGCTGACAACGTTATTTACTGACGGGTGAAGCGCTACTCTCAACTTCAATGTTTAATTTTCTGGTTCGTCCCATAACCAGCACGGCGATGCCGCCAACGCTGCACAGCACAGCCAGTGGCAGCATGGCCAGGGTGTGACTGCCGGTGGCCTGGTTGATGATGCCGTAAACGTTAACCATCAATCCTCCGCCGATCAGGTTCGCCATCGCCCCGATAGCAGCCAGACCCGCCGCAGCCGTTGTGGATGACATCCAGCCCGAAGCCAGCGCCCAGAAAGGCCCTTTCATTGAGTAAGCACCTATCAGCACCAGCGACAGAATCACGACGCTGCCGGTCAGCGTGTTGGTCAGGAATGCTGAGAGCAGACCGCCTGCGATTAAAAACAGTGTCAGCGCGGTGTGCCAGCGACGTTCGCCGCTGCGGTCAGAGCTTCTGCCCCAGACAATCATCAGAACAGAAGCCAGACCGTAAGGGATCGCATTTACTAAACCGGTAGTGAAGTTGTCCAGACCAAAAGATTTCAGCAACTGCGGAGACCAGACGCTCAGCGTTGAACCTGCCGCCGAGGCACCGGCATAAATCAGCGCCATTACCCAGATATGTTTATGGCGCAGCAGCTTCCACAGGGAGATGTGACCAATCGCCTTTTTCTTCGCGTTTTCCGCTTCCAGCGTGCTATTCAGCCAGGCTTTCTGCTCCTGATTCAGCCAGCCGGCATCAGAGGGACGGTTGCTCAGCATGAAGAAAGCGGCCACCCCCAGCACTACGGCCGGAATGCCTTCCAGGATGAACAGCCAGTGCCAGCCGCGCATACCCAGCCAGCCATCAAGTGACAGAATCAGACCTGAGACAGGTGAGCCGATAAAGTTCGCGGCAGGGATAGCCACCATGAAGGTCGCGATGACGCGTGCACGGTATTTGCCAGGGATCCAGTAGGTCAGATAAAGAATGACGCCCGGGAAGAATCCTGCCTCAGCAGCACCCAGTAAGAAGCGCAGAACATAGAGCGTATTGGCGCTTTCGACGAAGGCCGTACAGACCGAGATGATGCCCCAGGAGACCATGATGCGCGAGATCCAGATCTTTGCACCAATCTTTTGCATCGCAAGGTTGCTGGGGACTTCAAACAGGAAGTAGCCGACGAAAAACAGGCTGCTCGCCAGGCCAAACACCGCTTTGGACAACCCCAGATCTTCGTTCATCTGCAACGAAGCCATGCCTATGTTGCCGCGGTCAATAATGGCAATCAGATAGCAGATAATCAGAAATGGCAAAATGCGCCAGACCACCTTTTTTACGGTCTGCTGCTCGATATCGGCAGAGAAAGTCGTGATGTGCTGTTTTTCAGACATGATGATCCTCACATTTTTGTCATCGTTTTGTGCGTGATACGCAAAAAGCATGTTTTACTCTGTAAAACAATAATGTACTGAGTAAAACAATTATCACGATAAAAAAGCGTCTTCGCCGGAAGATGTAATCAGGTTGTGTTATTTGTCACAAAAAAGTATTCAGCACATCTGGTTTCTGTGACGAGCAAGTCGTTACCAGGACAAAGACCGGAGAGATTTAGCGGGGGGCAATGCGACGGGAGAGCCTGAGAGAACAAAGGCTGTCATTCGGGATCATTCCTGGATGTAGAACTTGTTCTGGAGGAGCTGCCTGATTTGATGACCTTAGGATGAGGGCTTGTCGCGCCTTCACGGCTAAGCCTCAACTTCACATCTATAATTCAGTGATTCCTCACCCTGTGCTCTTTTTAATCGTGGCAGTGAGAGGAAACGGTTCCGCCTCACACTGAGGCTGGCAGCAAAAAAACTGCTGAGTGCCTTAACCTCTTACGGCGCAGCTCCTGCTGAGTGACGCACAGAACAGAACGGCCGGTCACAACATTATTTAACTCTACTGAATAAGGAAGCCTCATGAATCTCTCTCTTAAAAATCAGGTTGCGCTGGTGACCGGCGCCAGTTCAGGCCTCGGCTATGCCTGTGCAGAAGCCCTCGCAAAGGAAGAGGCTGCGGTGGTCATTAACTATCACAGTCAGGCCGAGCCTGCCGAAGAGCTGGCAGAAAAAATCCGGGCCGGTGGCGGTCGTGCCATCGCGGTGAAAGGCGATGTGTCGAAAGAGGCGGATGTCGACAATCTCTTTGCGCAGACCCTTGCTGCGTTTGGCAGACTGGACATTCTGGTGGCTAACTCAGGCCTGCAGAAAGATGCCCCCTCTATCGAAATGACGCTGGAGGAGTGGAATACCGTTCTGAATGTAAACCTGACTGGCCAGTTTTTATGTGCGCGGGCTGCGCTGCGCCAGTTCCGCGATCAGGGACACAGTCCGGAGATCAGCAGGGCGGCAGGGAAGATTATTCATATGAGTTCAGTCCATCAGCTCATTCCCTGGGCCGGACACGTTAACTATGCCGCCTCCAAAGGCGGCGTAGACCTGCTGATGAAAACGCTGGCGCAGGAGGTGGGTGAGGCGCGTATCCGCGTTAACTCGGTTGCGCCTGGCGCTATCGCGACCGCCATTAATGAGGAGACCACCCAGGGTGAGGCGGGCAAAGCATTGTTAAAACTGATCCCCTATGGTCGCATCGGTGCGGCTGAAGATGTGGCGAATGCGGTAGTCTGGCTTGCCAGCGATCTTTCCGATTACGTCCATGGCACGACGCTCTTTATAGATGGCGGCATGAGTCTTTATCCCGGATTCCGCGATAACGGCTGATTCCGCTGCCTCGCGGAGAGGAATCAGGGCGGCAGGTCTTATCAGCCACCCTGGCAGTGACCGGCGCCCGAAGCAGTGCATACTCCGGGCGTTTGTCTCTGCGGTCGCTGCCGCTCAGCAGGTGATCCGCCCGCTGCGCCATGCGACAATCACGCCTTACACGGTTTTGTTCTGAGGTTTCCGACATGACATCCTTTTATCAATTCACGGCCCCGCTTCTGAACGGTCAGATGGCCTCCATGGCAGACTACGCAGGCAGGACGGTGCTGGTGGTCAACACCGCCAGCCGCTGTGGGTTCACACCGCAGTATGCTGGCCTGGAAACCCTTTACAGCAAATATGCCGATCAGGGACTGGTGATACTGGGTTTTCCCTGCAATCAGTTCGGCAGGCAGGAACCCGGCAGTGCTGACGATATTGCACAGACCTGCCACATCAACTACGGCGTAAGTTTCCCGATGTTCGGCAAACTGGAGGTCAACGGGGCCGCGGCACACCCGCTGTTTCGTTACCTGAAACAGGCGTTACCCGGCATTGCGGGTGGCCGAATCAAGTGGAACTTCACAAAATTCCTGATCGGACCCGACGGCACACCGCTTAAGCGATTTGCCCCCATCACCGCCCCGGAGAAGATGGAGTCGGCCATTGTCGCTGCACTGCCGCGCGCCTTATGAAGATGACAGGCTTCTGCCCTGTTCTGAAGAGCAGCGATAACAGGCGCGCTACTGTCTGATGTTTGTGGTGCTGGTCAACCGGGCAAAGCAACATGGCGAAACCATGCAGCAGGCACTGGAGGGGTATGATGAGCGTGAGCCGGGACAGCAGACGTGAATATCTTTGAGCGCGGGGGGCGGGGCTGAGATGGCGCTGAGCGCAGTGGTTGACAGAATTCGTACAGCCAGTGATCACAGGGCTGTCTGCTCAAAAAACTGACAGGAGCCATCGCGGCGTGCTTTAGCCTGATACATCGCTTTGTCGGCGCGCTCGAACAGCATTTTCGTCGTCGCCGTTCCGAAGCGAGCCAGGCTGATACCAATTGCTGCACCGATGCGCACGTCCATGTTATCAATGACGAAGGGGGCCTTCAGGCTGTCAATAATGCGCTGGGCGATGGCCGATGCCACTCCGCGATGACTGCACTTTGCTGCCACAATAAACTCATCACCGCCCATCCGGGCCACCGAGTCGCCCGGACGCATGCAGCGCTGCAGCCGTTCACCGACCTGCTGCAGTAGGGCATCCCCTGTCGCATGGCCCATAAGATCATTCACTGCCTTGAATCCATTGAGATCGATAAACATCACGGTGGTGTAAGCCGGGTCCTCTGTCTCCGCCAGCATTCGGCCAATCTGCTCGTTAATCCAGGCGCGATTAGGCAGCCCGGTCAGCGGGTCGCGGGTCGCCAGCTCTTCGAGATTGCGCATCCTTTCCTTGTCACGCGTGATGTCACGCGAAACCAGCACGGCACCGATATTTTTGCCTGAAGAGGGATTGCTGACACCACAGGCTTTGGTGCCCAGCGTGAGGTAGTGGCCGTCACGATGCAGTTTACGGACTTCAACCACATCCGGCAGCATTCCGCCGCTGAAGATATGTGCCAGCGCTGCCGAGGCAGATTCACGATCGTCGGGATGCAGGAAATCGACCACCCGCTCACCGACCACCTCTTCAGATCTCCAGCCTATCATTTCGCTGTAGGAGGGCGAGATCGAGACGTATCGGCCATTCGCATCGCAATGGGCAATCAGATCGGTACTGTTCTCAATCAACAGGCGATATTCCGCCGCCGTGCGCACCGCATCCTCCAGCGCTTTACGCTGCGCAGTCACATCCAGTATGAAGCCGTTGTACTTCTGGTGGGAGGTGCCAGGCAGACTGTCCGGCAGGCCGGAAACCACAACGCGGCGTGTTTCGCCGTCCAGACAGTGGATAGGCACTTCAAAGTAGAAAGGGGTCAGATATTTCAGCGCCGCGGTCAGCTGCAGCGCGATCTTTGCATCATCGTCAGCCTGCGCCAGTTCCAGCCAGGAACTCAGCGTCACCCCCTTCAGGGCAGGCATCAGGCCAGCCGGTGTTTCCTGACTGGCAACGCAGATACCCTGAGCGTCTGTAGACCAGACGGCAGTGAAAGAGGGTTTAATCATTACGTTCATGACGGCCGACTCCGATGTTGCTGAGGATACTAAACAAGCTCAGTACTTGTCGCTACAGACCTGATTATAACCGTAAATGTCCGTCTGACGCGGCAGGAGGCGACAACCCTGGGTGAAACCGGCGGCGATGCGGTAATTATGTCAATAAATCTGGGATAAATGACCGGTACGCTGGATTTCGCCCTTATCTTTCTGGTCGCGATGGTAGTGCAGATTAACCGTCCCGACTTCAATCAATGGATGCAGCGTATCTGAGAGCGATGACGGCCCTTCCTTAAACCGATCCCTCTTTTTCAATCACCAGCACGCGGGCAACGCCCAGGGGGCGCGCAATATGCTCTGTCCCTTCACTGGCATAGAAAATATCGCCTGTGTTTAATACCCTGCTTTTGATCTCACCCTGTTCTTTATATTGCATTTCAACACACCCATCCATCACCGCAAAAACCTCCTGTCCATCGTTGATATGCCACTTATAGGGCCGATCGGTCCAGTGAAGTTTCACGCTGGTCTTGCCGAAGCTCGCGATGTGCTGAGCGTCCCAGGCCTTCGAACCGGTAAATTCTGTGCTGCGGTAAAAATTCATCTTATCTCCGGTAACAGACATACATTTTCGTCATCGGCCTCATGAATAGCAGGGCAACAACATGGAGTCCAGACTCATACCCGCGCTTGTCCCGAACTGTCCCGATGTTGTCCGGTTAAGGCGGAATCTGGAGATCAGTCAGTCCGGATAAAGCCCGGTAAGCGAAGAGAGCTATTACGACCCGGTAGGCTCTGGCAACCGGCATTCAGCCCGCCGTTCCCCGCGCTGTTTCACAGCTGCTGGATGAACTGAAACAGCTTACCCAGGATGATCCTCTGGCCAATACCTTGCCGGAACGCGGTCTGTGAAAAGGTTCTCCACTCCCGCTGGAAAGAAGAGTTGCTGATGCGTCACACCGGCAGCGCCTTACCGGCTCCCTTCTGGCACACTACCCTGCTGCGCTACGGCGCGGCTTATTTACCCGCGCAGCTGCGGCAGTGCTTTCTGGCACGCCAGACCCTCGATTACGGGAAGGTAGAGGGCGAACTGATGCTGACGGAGGTCACTACAACTGGACAACCTGTTATCCTTTGCAGGATTAATCGTGCGATCAAAATCAGCTCATTCACTCAGGAAATAAGATGTCTCTGGCAAAAAAAGATCTCCCCCTCATCCCCTCTCACCCTGTGACACCATGAATCGTCAGCTGTTTGTCTCCCTGGATGGCCCCAAAGGTGCCGGTAAAACGACACTGCTGGAGGTGATCACGGCGCGATTAAGGGCCGATAACCGAAAGGTGGTCCGGCTTTGCGAGAAAAAAAGCGATCCAGACAGAGCGCAGACTATGGCGCTGGTTAACCGTCTCGCCAGAGATCCCTCTCTGGATCTGGAACGGGAAGTTTGTGAGCGCTTAGCGGCCAGCCGGGCGTGGATTTCCCGCAACGTGCTGACCCGCCAGCCGCCCGACAGCATTATCCTGATGGATCGCTGGTATCCTTCCGACGCGGCCTTTCGCCGGCGGATCCCGTTTGCAGAGATTTTGCAGATGAACCACGCGCAGGACGTGCGTGTACCGGACCTGCATGTCGGCGTGGTCACGGCGCCTGAGATTTCATGGTCACGGGCCGCAGTACGCTCCAGGGGGCTGGGAAGCACGGTCATTCTCAGGCTGGAAGAGCATGCAGAATGCACCAGGGCGTTTGAGCGTGAAATTGCCCGCCACGGCTGGGTTTTATGCCGTAATGAAGGCACGCTGGATGATGCCGCCATTGAGGTCACAGCGGAGATCATCCGGGTGATTTAATCAGTTACCTTTACCGCCTGCTGGTGGGGCGGTAAAGAGAATCGTGACCTCTGCCCGTGTAATTTGTCTGAAATCAATCTTAGTCAGGTTACCGCTGGCACAGCGTTCCTGCTTTCCCTTATAAAATTCCTTTATTTTTTTATATAAGGCACAGGGAATTGCGCTACGCATCATTACCATTCAACCATAATCAACCGGGCTGGCCCGCAGGTGAGCACGGTTATGCGCCGCAGCCGGGTCTGCGAGACGATATCACGGCAGACTGGGTTATCGTCGGTGCGGGGTTCGCCGGTGTCGCCTTTGCACGCCGCCTGGCTGAAATTAAACCTGATCTGAAAATCGTTATCGTCGATGCGTACAGCACATGGCAGAGCGCATCAGCACGCAACTCAGGATTTGTTATCGGTCTCCCGCACAATATTGGCAGTTCCACGGCTGAATTAAAAAAGGCCAATGCTTACCGGAATCTGCTACAGGAAGGTATTCGTCAGCTGGAGCAGATAATTTCACAGTGTGACCTCCAGTGCGACTGGGAGAAGGTTGGCAAATATCACTGTCAGGCAGAACGGGGCAACGATCATCTTTTAAAGGAATACAGCCGCCATCTCGATATTATGGATGAACCCTGGTCGCTGGCTTACAGCGATGAGCTCTACCACAAACTCGGTACGCACTTTTACAGCAAAGCAATTTATACGCCGGGTTGTGTGCTGGTTAATCCGGCGCAGCTGATTGCCGGGCTGCACCATCACTTACCGGAAAATGTACAGCGCTTCGATAATACACCCGTACTGGGGATTCGTACCGGCAGTCTGGCGGAAGTGGTGACCCCTTACGGCACAATCAGGACACCTCAGGTCATGCTGGCAACCAACGCGTTATCGCCAGAATTGCGCCCTGGCCTCGCCCGTCAGGCCGCCATGGCTACCTTCGCCAGCATCACCGATCCATTGACAGAGGCGCAGCTGGCGACCCTGCCGCCTATGCAAAGCTGGGGTATCACGCCGGTGAATGCCATTGCCGGTGCCACCTTTCGTTTCACCTCTGACCGCCGTTTCCTTATTCGTCAGCATGTCATTCCCGCCCTTCGGGGACAGGTCACTGCGGTACAAACCTATCAGGCGACGCAACACCATCAGCGCCTGTTCAGCCGGGTCTATCCGACGCTGAAGAGCGTAAAGATCACGCACACCTGGTCCGGTACACTCAGTGTGACGCTCAACGGCGCGCCGCAATGGGGTGCACTGAACAGATTTATCTGTACGGCGGGCGGCTGTAACGGCGCAGGTGTGTCTAAACAGACCGTGGCGGGCACGCTGCTGGCTGACTTCATGCTGAAGCAGGATAACCCGCACCTGGCGGATATGCTGTCGCTGGGTAAAGCCTGCATTATGCCGCCCTCTCCCGCGCTGGATATCGGCATTGCCTTTTCGCTGATGAAGGAGCGTTTTCTGGGGCGTAAAGAGAGCTGACCACAGCCTCTCTGAACGCCAGTGTCGCTGGCAGGACGGTGTAACGAGAACCTTGCGCTATCCGGGAATGCGGGCAACGACCTTGATCTCAAAATCGAACCCCGCCAGCCAGGTCACGCCGACAGCGGTCCCGTTGGGATAAGGCGGTTGCGGAAAGAGGGATACGTTGACCTGCATGATCGTCGCAAACTGATTTTCAGGATCGGTGTGAAATGTGGTGACGTCGATCAAATCGTCTAAGGTGCATCCTGCCGTCGCTGAACAACGCTTTTCGACGGGGGATATTCAGGGTTGCGCCAGCAGCGGAATCAGGCCGCTCTCCTCATAGGTCGTCATCAGATCATCGAACAGGGTAATGTCCTGCCGCGTGCGGGCAATTAACTGCGCACCGGCAACCGCGGTATAGATGGCCAGCGCACGCTGCGCATTTTTTTGTGCATTATCAGGTGTCATTTCATTCAGTATCTGATGCAACCATGCCACGTTGGCGTCGACGAAACACTGCACCTCACGCTTCACTTCTTCAGACGCTGTATCACACGTTTCAACTCAACCTTCGATGAATATCTATAACTGGCAGGACGGCCCCTATCCTGCCCGCGTCAGAATAGCCCTGGCGGAAAAAGGTCTGCTTTCTCAGGTTGAATTTATTCCGGTCAACCTCTGGAAAGAGGAACATAAAAAGGCAGATTTTTTTAGCCATCAACTACTCAGGCATACTTCCGGTGTTAGAACTGAGTGATGGGACGCTGATCGCGGAATGCACGGCGATTACGCAATATCCGGATCGGCAGGATCAGCATCCTCTTCTGACGGGTGTGACCCCGCTGGAACAGGGGGTGATTCATATGATGACAAAACGGGCCGAGATTGAATTTCTGGATGCGGTAAGCGTCTATTTCCATCATGCCACGGCAGGTCTGGGACCCGAGGTTGAGCTTTATCAGAATCCGGAATGGGGTGCGAAGATGGGCGAAAAAGCGCTCAGGGGCATGCACTACTTTGACCGCGTTTTACGCTCACAGCCTTATGTGGCGGGCAACACCTTCTCAATGGCCGATATCGCCGTTACCGGTGGAATGATATTCGCCGCACTGGTGAATCTGGCTATTCCGGGAGAGTGTGAGGCACTGAACGCGTGGTACCTGAAGATCCGGCAACGTCCCAGCTATCAGCAGTGGCAGGCCATGGTAGACGCAGGCCGTCCCGGCGCAAAAGCCTAGCCCTGGTCAGATCGTGGCGGGAGCGGTTTTTCTGAGTCTTGTGTTCGCTGCTCTGGGCTACCCGGACAACTGACAGGGAGGGTCAACGTCGAGGGCTGCGGGCCAGCCCCGCCATTCCCCTGATGAACTATGAGCGAAGACTCTCTTTCTTTAACATGATTTTCAACAGGTTAACCAGCTCGGTCTGCTGCAACGCCTGCAGACGATTCAGAAAATGTGCGTCGGTCTGTTGAGCGACAGGCCGCGCTTTATTTAAGATTTGCTCGCCAGAAGGCGTTAAGGTAATAAAGCGACGACGCCTGTCAGTTTCTCCTTCCTCACGCTTAATCAGCGCTTTCTTTTCCATCCGCACCAGCAGTTCCGCCAGCGTTGCCTTTGAACTCAGCGCGGCTTCCGTCAGTTCGAACTGCTCAATACCGGGTTTCGCAGACACGGCGCACAATACCGCATACTGCTGCTTGGTGAGATCGGGCAGATGTTGCTGCCAGAGAGCCGTATGTTCCTGCAGAAGTTGCCTGGAAAGATGAAAAAACAGATTGCCTAAATCGTTACTCATAGCCTTTCCCAATGTGACGCGATAAGTTCCCCAATTTTCGATGCCAAATCATAACATTAAGTGCCGGGGCAGATCATGAGTAAAACCCGACATTTAGTTAGCTATGAAATAATCACCTAATAAACTTGTTGCATACCCCTCAGGGGAGGCGTATTTTACATTTCGTTCGTATACGAACTATTAGCAGAGGTATCGTAAATGAGATTGATCGTTGGCATGACAGGCGCAACCGGCGCACCTTTGGGTGTCGCCCTGCTCAAAATCCTGCGGGACATGGAAGGGGTTGAAACCCATCTTGTTCTGAGTAAATGGGCAAAAACGACAATTGAACTGGAAACGCCCTACTCATCACGCGAAGTCATGGAGATGGCTGATGTTGTCCATGGGCCCGCCGATCAGGCCGCGACCCTTTCTTCGGGTTCATTTCATACTGATGGAATGGTCGTGATTCCCTGCAGCATGAAGACATTAGCGGGTATCCGTGCCGGCTATGCGGAAGGCCTGATTGGTCGCGCAGCTGACGTCACGATTAAAGAGAACCGCAAACTGGTTCTGGTTCCGAGAGAAACCCCTCTCAGCACAATTCATCTTGAAAATATGCTGGCGCTCTCCCGCCTCGGGGTCTCCATGGTCCCGCCAATGCCTGCATTTTATAACCACCCGGCAATTATTGATGACGTAATCGACCATGTCGTCGCGCGCGTTCTCGATCAGTTTGGTATCGCCTCACCGAAGGCAAATCGCTGGCAAGGCTTAAGCCAAGCCTGAAACATCCCTTTAACAGGAGAAAAAAATGGCTTTTGATGATCTGCGTAGTTTTCTCAACGCTCTGGATGAACAGGGTCAGCTTCTCGAAATTGAGGAGGAAGTGTTACCGGAACCGGATATCGCGGCGGCAGCCAATGCAACCGGCCGGATTGGCGAAGGTGCACCGGCGATCTCATTCAGAAAGATAAAAGGGTTTAACCATGCCCATGTCGTGATGAATACGATCGGTTCATGGCAGAACCATGCCATCTCGCTCGGACTACCTGCAAATACCCCGGTTAAACAGCAAATCGAAACATTTATACGTCGCTGGGATACTTTTCCGGTTGCACCGGAGAGGCGTGAAAACGCGCCGTGGGCTGAGAACACCGTGGACGGCGAAGAGATTAATCTTTTTGAGCTTCTGCCTCTCTTTCGCCTGAATGATGGTGATGGCGGCTTCTACCTGGATAAAGCCTGCGTGGTCTCACGTGATCCGCTTGATCCCGACAATTTTGGTAAGCAGAACGTCGGTATCTATCGCATGGAGGTTAAGGGCAAGCGTAAACTCGGACTTCAGCCGGTTCCGATGCATGACATCGCGCTGCACCTGCACAAAGCCGAAGAGCGCGGCGAGGATTTGCCGATCGCAATAACGCTCGGCAATGACCCGATCATTACCCTGATGGGGGCAACGCCGCTGAAATACGATCAGTCAGAATATGAGATGGCGGGAGCACTGCGCGAAAAACCCTACCCTATCGCGACCGCGCCCTTAACAGGCTTTGATGTACCGTGGGGTTCAGAAGTCATTCTGGAGGGAGTCATTGAGGGGCGTAAACGCGAAATCGAAGGTCCCTTTGGCGAATTTACCGGGCACTATTCCGGTGGCCGTAACATGACCGTGGTTCGCATTGACAAAGTCTCTTACCGCACCAGACCCATTTTCGAGTCCCTTTATCTGGGCATGCCCTGGACAGAAATAGACTATCTGATGGGGCCAGCCACCTGCGTGCCTTTGTATCAGCAGCTGAAGGCCGATTTCCCGGAAGTTCAGGCCGTTAACGCCATGTATACCCACGGCCTGCTGGCTATTATTTCTACGAAAAAACGCTATGGTGGCTTCGCCCGTGCAGTCGGCCTGCGAGCCATGACGACACCGCATGGTCTGGGCTACGTCAAAATGGTCATTATGGTTGATGAGGATGTCGATCCGTTTAATCTGCCGCAGGTCATGTGGGCCCTCTCCTCAAAAGTTAATCCGGCAGGAGACCTGGTGCAGTTGCCAAACATGTCCGTGCTGGAACTCGATCCTGGCTCAAGTCCGGCTGGCATCACCGATAAGCTGGTGATCGACGCGACGACACCTGTCTCGCCGGATGATCGTGGCCACTATAGCCAGCCCGTCAAAGACCTGCCCGAAACTGCCGCCTGGGTTGAAAAACTCACAGCCCTGTCAGGCAATCGCAACTAAGGAGAAGTTATGATCTGTCCACGTTGTGCGGATGAGCACATTGAAACTATGGCGACCTCGCCCGTGAAAGGGGTCTGGATTGTTTATCAGTGTCAGCACTGTCTTTACACCTGGCGTAATACCGAGCCGGTGAGAAGAACCGAGCGTGAGCATTACCCTGAAGCGTTTCGCATGACGCAGAGTGATATCGATAACGCGCCAGAAGTCCCCTCGGTTCCCCCGTTACTAGCGAAATGATGCCCCTCCGTTGACCTGAGAACCATAACGCGGGGTGACCCGCTCCGCGGTTTCAGTGTCTGTGTAACCATGAAAATCCCCGGCGTTCGCCCGGGGATTGCTGACATTTTTTAATGCGTCGTTCGCGCTGCACGGCCCTGTCGGCTTCAGCCTGCCTGACCGGTATTACGCTCAAAGTGACTGTTCACAAAGGCGCGGCAGCGTGGCGAAATGGGATCGAGAAACACCTGTTCCGGCGTACCTGACTCCTCGATGATCCCCTGATGCAGAAACACCGCCTTGTTCGACACGTCTCGCGCAAAACCCATCTCATGCGTGACGATAATCATGGTGCGCCCCTCTTCCGCCAGGCTGCGGATCACCCGCAGGACTTCACCCACCAGCTCCGGATCCAGCGCCGAGGTCGGCTCATCAAACAGAATCGCTTTCGGCTGCTGCGCCAGCGCCCGCGCAATGGCCACCCGCTGCTGCTGTCCGCCGGAGAGTTGAGAGGGCCAGGCGTCGCGCTTTGCATACAGCCCGACCTTGTGCAGCAGCGCTTCCGCCTCTTCGACAGCCTCGCTATAGCTGCGCTTCTGCACATGAACCGGGGCTTCAATAATGTTCTGCATGACCGTTTTATGCGGCCACAGATTAAAGCTCTGAAACACAAAGCCGAGTTGCATGCGCATCAGCTTAATGCGCCGACGCTGCTCCCGGTTTAGTTTTTCATCGGCGTTATCCAGCGTGACGCTGACTTCGCCTACCGCTATCTCACCGGCCTGAGGCACTTCAAGAAACGGGATGCAGCGCAACAGCGTACTTTTGCCCGATCCGCTGGCACCAATCAGCGAAATCACGTCGCCATCCTGGGCAGTCAGACTGATGTCGTGCAACACTTCGTGTCCCGCATAACTCTTTCTGAGATGGCTCAGCATAATCGTGGGGGCGGTCATGAGCGTGCTCCAAAGTAGTAAGGTGACAGGCGTCGTTCCAGCATTGATACGCCTTTGCTGACCAGCATGGTCAGTATCAGGTAGATCACCGCCGCGCTCAGGAAGACCTCCAGCGCCCGGAACGTGGAAGAGACGATGGAATCCGCAATGCCAGTCATCTCCATCAGGCTGATGGTGCTGACCAGCGAGGTCGCTTTGATCATAGAGATGATTTCATTGCTGTAGGCCGGAAGCGCCTGACGAATCGCAATCGGCAGGGTGATACGGGTAAAGATTTTGTACGACGACATGCCCGACACTCTGGCGGCTTCCAGTGACTGCGAGCTGACAGCCCGCAATCCGCCGCGCAGGATCTCCGAGGTATAGGCGGCATCATTGAGGATCAGCGCCAGCAAGCCGCACCAGTAAGGCTCGCGCAGTAGCGGCCAGAACAGGCTCTCCCGCACCGCCGGTAAACTGCCGAGTCCGTAGTAGACCATAAAGATCTGGATCAGCAACGGCGTGCCGCGAAACAGCCAGACATAAAAGCGGCAGAACAGGCTGCCGACGCGCGTCATGCACAGCAGATTAAGCAGCAGCGCCAGCACGCCCCCTCCCAGCAGCGACAGCAGCGCCAGGTTGATGGTCAGCGGCAATCCCTTCAGCAGCGCCAGCAGCGTCTGCTGTAAAAAGTTGATATCCACGTGGGCTCCCTAGCTTTTCACGCGCTGTTGACCGCGCATCGCAAATTTCTCCACGTAGCGGAACACCCTATCGGAGCAGGTGGTGATAATCAGATAGATCACGGCACCCACGCTGTAGAAGAAAAAGGACATCTGGGTCGAGTTGGCCGCCGTTGAAACCTGATTCATGGTTTCAACCAGTCCGGTCACCGACACCAGCGCCGACTCTTTGATCACCGATTGCCACTGGTTGCCCATACCGGGCAACGCCGTGCGCAGCGCCTGCGGGACGATGATGCGACGGAACATCATCAGTCGCCCCATCCCGGTGACGGTCGCCGCTTCCAGCGTTCCGCCCGGAATAGCGTAGAAGGCCCCCCGGAATACGCCGCTCTGATAGGCACCCGAGATCAGCCCGATGGCAATCGCCCCCGCCACGAAACCGTTCACATCGAACGGCCCCTGCAGGCCCAGCGCGGTGCCGACGGCGGAAACCACCTGGCGTCCGCCGAAGTAGAAGAGATAGATCACCAGCAGTTCCGGCACGCCACGAAACAGCGTGATGTAAGCGGCTGCCAGCCGCTGCTGCCAGCGCGCACCGGCGATCTGCATCCAGCATAGGACGCTGCCGAGCAGCGCACCCAGCAGCCAGGCGCAGAGTGAAACGCTGACGGTGACGGCGGCGGCGTTAAGCAGCACGCCGCCCCAGCCCTCGTCCCCAAAACCCAGCATCTGCCAGTCAATGTTCATCAGCATCCGCGGTTACGCTTTTGGCGCGACGTCTTCGCCAAACCATTTGATCGACAGTTTGCTCAGCGTGCCATCTTTGATCATCGACTCCAGCGCCTGATTCAGCACCTGCTGCAGCTCGCGGTTGCCTTTGCGCAGGCCAATCGCCGAGCCCGCGCCCAGTACGCCACCCGAGAAGCCGTAGCCGCTGCTGCTGATCGCATCCGCATGCTTTTTCACAAAGGCGTTGAGGTTGGTGCGGGACGCCATTACCGCGTCAACGCGCCCGTTCATCAGGTCAGCAAAGGTTTCAGGGCCCGCCTGATAGGTCCGGATGGTGGCCACATCGCCGAGGTATTTCTGCAGGAAATCGGCCTGGATGGTGGCGACCTGTACTGCGATGGTTTTGCCTTTGAAGGTGGTTTTCAGATCGTCGATGGCTTTTTTCATGCCCGCGTCATCATCGGCCGTGACCACCGTGCCACTGCCTGGTAGCGTGGCCAGCGGGCTGTTTTTAGCGGTAACAAAGCTGGAGACGCTGACGGTGTACTGGTGGGTGAAGTCGATCGCCTCAGCCCGTTTCGGCGTCACGGTCACCGCATCAACCACCGCATCATATTTGCCGTCGATCAGGCCCGGGATCATGCCTGACCATTTCTGAGCAATGATTTCATATTTAAAGCCTGCCCGCTTCGCCAGCTCCGCCACCATATCGGGCTCATAGCCGACGATTTTTCCGCTCGGGGTAGTCTGATTGAACGGAGGATAAGCCGCTTCGGTAGCAAACTTCAGGGTGCCAAAATCTTTTGCCTGGCTGAATGCAGACGTGGCAAGCAGGGCCACGGTCAGAGAAGCCGTGAACAGACGGTTACGCATCATCATAAAACCTCATTTATTATTCGGAGAGTAAATCAATGGCAAGGCGCGTCAGCGCCTGCGTCCCGGCGGCAATACTGCGTTCATCCGGCTGATAGTCGGAGTTATGCAGGTGATCGTCACGGCCCGGGGTTGCCGATCCGATATGGATCTGACATCCCGGTACGCGTTCCGTAAACAGTGAAAAATCTTCGGCGCCAAAGCTGTCGCTCGGCTGAGCGATGATGGCTTTACCGAACTGGTGAGACAGGATCTCTTCCAGAGCGTCAATCAGGCGATCGTCATTCATCAGGGGCGGTACACCCCGCTGAAAATTCACCTCAACCCGCACATTCTGCGCCAGCGCCACGCCTTCGCACATCCGTTTAAATGAGGCTTCCATGGCAGCACGCACCTCGGGCGATTTAGTCCGGATGGTGCCCTGGAACAGGCAGCTGTCAGGAATGATGTTGTGGGTGGTGCCCCCCTCAATGTGTCCGATGGTTAACACGGCAGAGTGTGCCGGATCGCGTTCACGCGAAATGATGCTCTGCAACTGGCTGATGAGATGCACGGTGGCGATGATCGGATCGGTGCCCATGTGCGGACGCGCCGCGTGGGTCGAAACGCCATGCACCGTGACATCAAACTCGTCGCTGGAGGCCGTGCTGGCGCCGCGGGTCAGCGCAATCTCACCTGCGGCCAGTTCAGGCTTGTTATGCAGGGTTATCGCCCAGTCGACGCCGTCTGCGGCGCCATCGGCAATCATCGCTGCGGCACCGCTCTCAGGCGTCTCTTCTGCGGGCTGGAAGATCAACCGGACGCGGCCTTTCAGTTGCTGACGATAGTGCGGCAGGAGTGTAGCCACACCCAGCATCGTCGCGGTGTGAATATCGTGACCACAGGCGTGCATCCTGCCGGGATAGCGGCTGGCAAACGGTAAACCCGTCTGCTCATGGATGGGCAGCGCATCCATGTCGGCGCGCAACAGCAGCGTCTTTCCGGGCTCTGCGCCCACAATATCCACAACAACGCCGCTGCGGCCGACGCCGGTTTGCGGGTCCAGCCCCTGAGCCCGGAGGTAGTCGGTCACCACCTGGGCAGTGCGCAGCGTATCAAATCCTAATTCGGGATGTGCATGGATATCGCGGCGAATCGCAACCAACTGCGATTCAAGTTCATTGACTCTGGCTTTTAATTCCCCGGCCAGTCGTGCTTTTTCCTGATTCATAGCCGCCCCGGCAATAGCAGACCGGCATGCCTATGCCGGTCCTTATTTTTATTTCATCCTGATACAGGATGGTGATGACCGTTTATTTATTCACAGCATGTGACAGAAAGCAACGCGTAATACGCCTTCAGGAATTAATATAAATCAATAAGATAGATTTAATTATTGGAAAGCCGTATGAGAGAAGCGCGGATAAGTAATAATATTAATAATCCACTTCGCAACATTACTTTCCCTGATATTAATTTATCCTTACCGGCTTATCCGGATGCTGCATAAAAAAGTCTGAGAGTATTTCCGCTAATTTCTCCGGCTGTTCGTCGGGAATAAAGTGGCCACAGTTGAGAATATTTGCACTGTAAACAGGCTGGGCCACCGCGCGTAACGGTGTGGCCATATCAGGTATCGACCCCTGATCGGCACTGACCGCCAGCAGCGGCAGATCCAGTTTTCCGTTTTGCGCGCGCTGGCGATTCTGCTCTGCAGAGCGTTCAAACGATCGGTAGAAAGCCAGTCCGGCGCGCAGCGCGCCGGGCTGCTGAAAGATGCGCAGATATTCACGACGCGCCGCCGCATTAATATGATGCGGATTCGCGGCCTTATGATTAAAAAACCACTCCAGATAGATCGCCTCTCTGCCGGCAATCAGCGCTTCCGGCAGATCATTCAGTCCGTGAAAGGCGAAGTGCCAGATTTTTGCGGCGTTTTCCCCCGTCACCGGCAGTGAATCCGGCAGGGTGACACCGGGTATGCCGCCATCCAGCAGCGCAAGAGAGCTGACCCTTTCCCTGAAGCCCGCCGCCAGCGCCCACGCAACCCAGGCACCAATATCATGCCCGACCAGATGAAAGCGCTGGATGCCCAGCTGATCCAGCAGCGCCACAATATGCTGCGCCACGCTGTCGGTGTCATAGCCATCGGGCGGAAAGTCTGAATCCCCCTGGCCTGGCAGGTCAGGCGCAATCACCTGAAAACGGCTCGCCAGACGGGGGATCACTTCCCGCCAGGCAAAGCTGCTCTGCGGAAATCCGGCGAGCAGCACCACGGTTTCTGCCTGCGCATGGCCTGCGCTAAGGTAGTGCAGCCGCTGTGAATCTGTACGGACAAAATGGTGCTGATAGGGAGCAAAAGCGTGCATAAACCTCCTGATAATAAGGAAACGATCATTTCCTTAATGAGCAAAAAAATTCAGTCGACGATTTTCAGCGCCAGCGGAATGATGCTGGCATCGGGCCGGGTGGCCGCCACTTTGCCCGCCACCCGCATGCCCAGCACCAGGCAGAGCAGCAGTGAAGCAGTGGAGTCACAGTCCAGTGACGGGTTGACTGAGCCATCCTGCTGACCCAGACGGATAAGCTGCTGCAGATTTTGCTGATTGCGCAGCAGGGCGGCGCTGACCGCATCAGCCAGCTCCTCGTCCAGGGTGTGCAGCTCAACGGCACTGACCGCGACCAGACAGCCGCGTTCACCTTCAATGTCGTGCACGGAATCGACATAAAAACGCAGCAGCGCCCCCAGCTTCTCCCGGCCCGTTTCACATTCGGCCAGCCGCGCGGCCAGACTGCTGTTCCGCAGTGAGAGATAGCGGGCAAAGACGGTTGCAAACAGCGTGCGCTTGTCGGTAAAGGCCTTATAGATGCTGCCGGTGGTCAGCTGCATCGCCTGCCCGAGATCGCCGACTGATGTCGCGTGATACCCCTTCTGCCGGAACAGCAGCATCGCCCTGTCCAGTGCGGCATCCGTATCGAATGCCCGCGGGCGTCCCCGCTCGTGATGGCGGTTATCTTTCATCGTCGATTCCATTAGGAAATGATCATTTCCTTTAAGATAGCCGTTTTAACGTTGCGGGCAAAGCTTTTTAACACCCTTCCTCATGCGCCTGTAGAGGGCCTCTCACCCCTGACCTGACGCAAAGCAGTCAGGCTGACGCCTCATCTATACTGCTGTTTCTGTTAGCTGAAGGAGCTCCATCATGGGACTACGCTGGTTTACTCCCGGGTCACCGCTGGCACGCGTACTGTTTATGCTCGCCTGCCTGACCCTTATTCTGACAGGCCTCTATCTGGCCGCTCCGCTCATCAACCAGGTTCTGCTGGCGATGCTGCTGGCGATCATGCTTGACCCGTTGATTACCCGGCTGGATAAAAAGCGCATCCCCCGCATCGTCTCGTCACTGCTGGTGATCAGCCTGATGCTCTTTATCATGGTCATTACTACCCTTAAACTCTCGGTGCTGACACCCGATTTGATGCAGCTCAGTCGTCAGGCACCGATGCTGCTGGCCGCCCGACTGGATCAGCTGACGCTGGTTTTTGCCCGGCTGGATATTGCAGTCACCCCGGACAGATTACTGGCCTTTGTGGATGCGGGGGCGATAGTGCGCATCGTCACCGCCTTTCTGACGCAGATCCCTGGCGTGATCTCCTGGTGGATTATGGTCTTCCTGATGCTGCTGTTTATGCTCTATGAGATGCCGCTGCTGAAAAATGCGCTGCAATTGCGTATGCAGGGAGAACAGCGGGCCTTTTATCTGGCGTTACATGAGGGGATTCAGAGCGTCATTGTTTATGCCCGCGTGAAAACCCTGACCAGCATACTGGGTGGGGTGATCGTGGGCGTCGGCGCACATCTGATCGGGCTGAAGTTTGCCTTTTTCTGGGGCGTGCTGATGTTCATTTTCAACTATGTGCCGGTGCTGGGTTCGTTTCTGGCGGCCATTCCGCCCGTTATCCAGAGCTATCTCCTGTTCGATCTGCAGGTCGCGCTGGCGGTAGCCCTCTTCTTTGTGGTTCTGAATCTCTGTCTGAGTTCGGTGATTGAACCGCTGCTGATTGGTAAGCGACTGAATCTGGCACTGACCACGCAGCTGCTGGCCTTTCTGTTCTGGCAGTCGTTGCTGGGGATTACCGGCGGGATACTGGCCATTCCGTTGACCTTTCTGATCAAAAAAGTCCTGCTGGCGAGTTATCCCCGGCAGGACCTGATTTCTGAGTTAACGCAGTGACGGCGTTTTCACCCGCCAGCTACGGGTGAGACGTTTTTCAATCTCTACCACGGCAAAGATGGCGATGCCGACCAACAGCGAAATCAGCCAGTAGGTGATCGGCAGCGGGCGGGTACCAAACAGCGTGTTCATCAGTGGCACATAAATGATGATCGCCTGCAGGATAATCAGCACCAGCGTGACGAGCCAGAGGCCCCGGTTTTTCAGCAGGCCGCGATCTAGCGAGAAGCCATCGGTGTTACGGCAGTTCAGCATATAGACCCACTGCGCCGTTACCAGCATCTGCAGCAGCACGGTGCGGATAAACTCCGGGGTATAGCCGCGCGGCTGCAGCCAGGCTTCCAGCACAAAGGCGCTGACCGCAATCAGCAGGCTGACAAAGACCACGCGCCAGATGGCGTAGAGATCCATAACGTGGGCTTTAACATTGCGTGGTGGGCGGCGCATCACATTAGCTTCGGCAGGCTCAAACGCCAGACCAAATGACAGCGTGGCCGAGGTCGCCATGTTCATCCACAGAATCTGAACCAGCGTTAACGGCAGCAGATTGCCCATCAGAATGGCGATGATAATCAGCAGCCCCTGAGCCATACAGGTTGGCATGACAAACAGAATGGTCTTTTTGAGGTTGTCATAAACCCGACGCCCTTCTTTGATCGCCGCCGCGATGGTTGCGAAGTTATCGTCAGCCAGAATCATATCGGCCGCCTCTTTGGTGACCTCCGTGCCTTTGATGCCCATCGCAATGCCCACGTTGGCCTGTTTCAGGGCGGGTGCATCGTTCACACCGTCGCCGGTCATCCCGACAATCTCCCCGCTCGCCTCCAGCGCTTTTACCAGACGCAGCTTATGTTCCGGGCTGGTGCGGGCAAAAATGTCATAGGTTTTCGCGGCCGTTGCCAGTTCAGCGTCGTTCATATGCTCAAGCTCATAACCGGTTATGGCGGCCTGGCTGTTACCGATCCCCAGCATCTGGCCAATCGCCATCGCCGTTTCCTGATGGTCGCCGGTGATCATTTTGACGCGGATGCCTGCTTGCTGGCACTCATCAATGGCCGCAATCGCTTCCGGACGCGGCGGGTCCATCATGCAGGCCAGCCCCAGCAGAACCATCTCACTTTTCAGATCGGCGTGATCCAGCGACGTCACGGGAGCCGCGGTTTTCTTCCAGGCGGCAGCGACGGTGCGCAGCCCTTCGCTGGCGTAAGTGGTAATGGCCGCATCCCAGTATGCCCGGTCAATCGGTTCCGGGCCGTCCGGGGTCTGCTGCTGCTGGCACAGCGTCAGCAGAACATCTGGCGCACCGGTCAGCAGCACCCAGGATTCGCCATTTACCACACAGCTGACGGACATATATTTGTAGAGGGAATCAAACGGCAGTTTGCTGACCACCTCCACCGGCTGTGGGGTTGTCAGGCCTTTGGCCGCCAGCACCTTAAGCGCCCCTTCGGTCGGGCCACCGACGATGGTCCAGTGTCCCTGACTGTCCTGACGCAGCTGGCTCTCGTTACAGATATCGACCGCCAGCAGGAACTGCTGGAAGAGAGGGTCCTGCGCCGCATTCATACTGCCCTGCTCCGCCACGATCTCCCCTTTGGGTTCGTAGCTGTTGCCGCTGACGCGCCAGCGGCTCTTCGCCAGCACCACCGCTTTCACGGTCATCTCATTCATGGTCAGCGTGCCGGTTTTATCGGAGCAGATCACGGACATGGCGCCCAGCGTTTCCACAGTCGGCAATTTACGGATAATCGCATTGGATCGCGCCATCGACTGGACGCCCAGCGACAGGATGATAGAAATAATGGCGGGCAGGCCTTCCGGCACGGTCGCGACAGCGAGGCTGATCACGGAGAGCAGCAGTTCACCCAGCGGGATATCGCGCAGCAGATAGCCAAAGATAAACAGCACGACCATCATCGCCAGGATGATGAGAAAAATCGCCTTACCAAGTTTATCGATCTGCACCAGCAGTGGGGTTTTCGCCTCTCTGATGCCGCTGATCATCGCGTTGATATGCCCCATCTCGGTGTCGCCGCCGCTGGCAATGACCACGCCGGATGCGGTACCGGAACTGACGGTGGTGCCGGAGAACGCCAGATTCAGTCGGTCGCCCAGCGATTTTTCGCCGCTGAGCGTATCGCTATTTTTTGAAACCACGGTCGATTCGCCGGTAAGAATCGCTTCTTCAACCCGCAGGTTATTCACTTCAGACAGCCTCAGGTCGGCCGGAATTTTATCGCCGGGCCGCAGCATCACTACATCACCGACAACGATATCGCGTGTCGGCACCGTGACCTGTTTGCCATCCCGAATCAGCATCGCTTCGCTGGCGAGCATATTCTGGATGCTTTTCAGTGACTTCTCAGCATTGTTCTCCTGGACAAAGCCGATGAGAGCGTTAATTACGGCCACGCCAATAATGACAAAGGTATCCACCCAGTGACCCATCATCGCGGTGATCACCGCCGCTGCCAGCAGGATGTAGATCAGCACATCTTTAAAATGGGCAATGAATTTGAGCAGGGCAGACTGCTCAGCCTTTTGCGGCAGCGCGTTCGGCCCCTGTTTCCGCAGACGTTCCTGCGCGTCGGCAGTCGATAATCCGGCGGGCGAGCTTTTCAGATCAGAAAATATCTCTGTCACACTGCGCTGATACCAGGGGCGCTCCGATAAAGCTGACGCTTTATCCTGCTTATCATTATTTAGCATATATAAACCTCGTGCCATTTAGCGATGAATTAAAGGCGCAATTAAAGGCAGGCATTTTGCGGGAAGCCGCACCTGCCAGTTATGACCGATATCATATTTAGGTAAGAAATGTCCGATGGATAACATAAACGGGCTAAATTAAATCTGACTTATATTATGAGAATGACAATATGCTTTTTGTTTAACTACGGTTTAAGTACACTGATGCAGTGTGCTTCGGCTTATATTCAGGCTCACAAAAGGAAACGGTGATGAAAATACAGAGCGTTATCATGCTTTGCGGTTTCGTTATTTTCGCGGTCACCGCCACGACGCTGACAGGCCTCCTGACCTGGCTGGTGGTGAGGCAGCTGGCGGCATAAATCGGATTCACATAAATATTGCCGTTGCGGTAAACGCAGACAATGAATATTTAAACTTATTTTATCCCGGTTGCGAAAAGCATCAGGGCGAATCACGCCTTCGTGTTTATCGTGCCGCCGTAAATATCTGCAGTTAAGGCGAAGACAATGATTAAACGCAAAGTTATCTCTGTTTTTCTCTGCTGTTTTTTTATGACAGCGTGCGATGAAAAAAAAGAACCGGAAGCTCCGCCGCCCCGCGTAATTAAAGTTTTTACGCTTGAATCGGACATAGTTCAAAATATCCGGATCTTTCCTGCGCGTATTCAGGCCGGAGATAATACCGATCTCGCCTTTAAACGGCCGGGCCAGTTAATTCAGCTCGATATCCGGGATGGCACCGCGGTGAAAGCGGGACAGGTTCTTGCCAGCCTGAACGATGCGGATGCGAAGCTGCGGGTGCGGGACCGGCAGACGGCGCTGCAACTGGCAGAGCGGCAGTTTCAGCGTTTCCGCACGCTGGAGCAGCGCAGCGCCGTGTCGAAGTCAGAGATGGACATACAGCGAGCGAACCGCGACACCGCCGCGACGGCCCTGAAAATCGCGCAGGAAGAGTTGCAGTTTCTTACCCTGCGCGCGCCGTTCGACGGGGTGATAGCAAAAGTGCAGGCGCGAAATCATCAGGTGGTGGCCGCCGGGCAACCCATTGCGCTGCTGACACGGTCCGATCTGCTGGACGTTATCTTTACCGTGCCGGAAACCCTCTTCTCCGCGCTGGACGTTCAGAACCTTCACTATCAGCCCGAAGTACAGTTTAACGCCCTGCCGGGCCGCGTGTTCTCCGCGCAGTACAAAGAGCACACCAGCCAGACCAACGCCGCAACGCTGACCTGGCAGGTGGTGCTGACCATGCCGCGTCCGGCCGATCTTCCGGGCGTCAGCGGCCTCAGCGGCTCGGTTCGCGTCAGACTGCATAACCTGCCGAATGCCGCCACCCAGCCGCGGCTGGTGGTGCCGGTGGCCGCAGTCTTTAATCCGGATCGCAGCCCGACTAATCAACCGCACGTCTGGCTGGTCGACGAGGCGGGCGACGGCTTGCGCGTCATTGACAGGCCGGTCACCACGGGCCAGCTGACGGCTCAGGGCATCGAGATCCTGAGCGGGCTGAAGCCGGGAGACCGTATTGTCGCCGCCGGTGTGGGGGAGCTACGCCAGGGTGAAGCGGTGCGCATCTGGCAACGTGAGCGGGGGTTATAATGGGTATTCAGGCGCATTTTCTTGATAAACCCGTCCGCATCTGGCTGGTCATTCTGCTGCTGGGCGTGGGCGGTCTCTATGCCCTGCTGAACATCGGCCGGCTCGAAGATCCGCTGTTTACCATTAAGTCGGCGGTGATTGTGACCCACTATCCCGGCGCATCCGCGCAGCAGGTGGAGGAGGAAGTAACGCTGCCGCTGGAGAATGCGCTGCAGCGCCTGCCCTATCTGGACAACGTCACCTCCATTTCAGGCAATGGTCTGTCGCAGATTACCGTAAATATTCACCCCCGCTATCTGGCCGATCAGCTGCCGCAAATCTGGGATGAGCTGCGCCGCCGGGTCGGCGATGCGGCCCGGCAGTTTCCCCCTGGCGTGCAGGCGCCGCTGGTCAATGACGACTTTGGCGACGTCTATGGCTACTTCTTCGTCATCCACGGCAAAGACTTTACCAACAGCGAACTGCGCAACTATGCCGATCAGCTGCGCCGCGATCTGGTGCGGGTGCCCGGTGTGGCGAAGGTGGCGGTGGCAGGCGTTGAGCAGGAGGAGATCCGCATCGCGCTCTCCACCAGCAAGATGACCGCTTACGGCATAACGCCGCAGCGCGTGGCCGACCTGCTGAGCCGCAACAATGGCGTTGCCAGTGCCGGTGCGCTGCGGGTTGAGAGCGAGTCGATCCGCTTTCACCCCACCGGCGAGCTGGTGACGCTGGACGATCTGGCTGATCTGCCCCTTCTGCCCGCTGGCAGTCCGCAGAATCTCCATCTGCGTGATATCGCGACCCTGACACGCGGTGTGACCGATAATCCGGCCAACCTCTACTCTGCTGACGGGGAAGCGGCGCTGGCGATTGGCGTTTCGTTTGCGCCAGGCGTCAATGTGATCGACGTCGGCAATGCCCTCACCGCTAAACTGGAGCAGGATCAGCGGGACACCCCCGCAGGGATCAGCCTGAAGGTTTTCTATAACCAGGCGCACGAAGTCAGGCAGTCGGTGGATGGCTTTATTCTCAACTTCCTGATGGCGCTGGCCATCGTGGTGGGCACGCTGCTGCTGTTTATGGGCCTGCGCAGCGGCATGGTGATTGCCGCCTCGCTGGCGCTTAACGTGCTCGGTACGCTTCTGATCATGTTTCTTTTTAAACTGGAGCTGCAGCGGGTGTCGCTGGGTGCGCTCATTATTTCACTCAGCATGCTGGTGGATAACGCCATTGTGGTGGTGGAAGGAATAAAGATCGATCATCAGCGCGGCCGCCCTCTGCAACAGGCCATTGCCCGCATGGTGCGTCGCAGTGCCCTGCCGCTACTGGGCGCCACAGTCATCGCGATTCTTGCCTTTGCGCCGATTGGTCTGTCGCAGGATTCCACCGGTGAATATTGCAAATCGCTGTTTCAGGTGCTGCTGATCTCCCTGATGCTGAGCTGGATAACTGCGCTGACCCTGACCCCGGTCTTTATCAACTGGAGTGAGCGGCGACGGCGTGCGATTCAGACTGAGCAGAATGTCGCCTCTGCGCCTTATCAGGGCGTGGTATTCCGGCTCTATCGTCAGGCGCTGGGTGGTCTGTTGCGTTTTCGCCTGACGACGCTGACGGTGATGGTGGCACTGTTAGCCCTGTCGCTGTATGGCTTTACCCTGGTGAAGCAGAACTTCTTTCCTTCCTCCGGCACGCCGATCTTTTTTACCGATCTCTGGCTGCCTTACGGGACCGATATCCACTATACCGCCGATACGGCAGCGGATATTGCGCGTTTTATCAATCAGCAACCAGGCGTCGCGGCGACGGTAACCACCGTCGGCCAGGGCGCGCTGCGCTTTACGCTTACTTATGACGCTGCACGTCAGTACAGCAACTTCGCTCAGATTATGGTGCGGGTGAAGGATGGCAGGCAGATGGATGCCCTGTCGCTGAAAACCGAGAGGTTTATCCAGCAAAACTATCCTCAGGTCAGGCCACGCATTAAGCGCATTCAGTTCGGCAGCGCCAGCGACAGCGCGATCGCACTGCGGGTCATTGGCCCCGATCCTGAAGTCCTGCGCCATATCGGCAGCCAGCTGGATGCGATTTTCCTGGCTGATGGCTCAACCTTCCCGGCGCGTAATGACTGGCAGGAGCGCAGCAAGGTGCTCCGCCCGCTCTATTCGGCGCTGCGCGGACAGGAACTGGGCATTGATAAGCGGGATATTGACCAGGCGCTGAGGATGAATTTCAGCGGTGACGCGTTAGGCCTTTTCCGTGACGGTTCGCGGTTGATGCCGGTGATGCTCTACCCCGCCGATGAGGAGCGGCAGAGCGTCGATCATATTGAGAATATCCAGCTCTGGAGCGCCGCGCTCCAGCACTTTGTGCCGATGAGCAATGTGATCGCTGACTTCCGGCTGGAGTGGGAAAATCCGTTGATTATGCGTCGCGATCGGACGCGCGTGCTGACCGTGCAGACCGATCCCGATCCGGCTTCGGGGCTGACCGCAGCCCAGGTGGTCGCCCGGGTCCGGCCGCAGATCGAGCAGCTCAGACTGCCCGCAGGCTACCGGCTGGAATGGGGTGGCGAGCTGGAGAGCTCACGTGAAGCGCAGAGCGGCCTGCTGAGTTCCCTGCCGGTGGGCTTTCTGGCGATGTTCATCATTACCGTGCTGATGTTCAACTCGCTGCGCGACGCCGTGGCTATCTGGATTACGGTGCCGCTGGCATTGATTGGCGTGACCTGTGGCTTTCTTCTCACCGGCATTCCGTTTGGCTTTATGGCGCTGATTGGCCTGCTGAGTCTGTCGGGCATGCTGATCCGCAACGGGATCGTGCTGATTGAAGAGATCAGGCTGTTCCGCCAGGAAAAACCCTTACAGCTGGCGATTACTGATGCCGCGACGTCACGCCTGCGCCCCATCCTGCTGACCGCCTTCACCACGGTGCTGGGTCTGCTGCCGCTGCTGCGCGACGTTTTTTTCCAGAGCATGGCGGTGGTGATTATCTTCGGCCTGGGGTTCGCCACCGTGCTGACGCTGCTGGTGCTGCCGGTACTTTATCGCTGCTTCCACGGCCGGGAGCAGGAGGCGCAGGGTGAATAAGAGCGGGCTGGCGATGCTGAAGATGCTGGCCTGCATTACGGCGGTGTCATTTTTTACGCTTTATCAGAGTTATGACCGTTACTACTATGATGTCAGCCTGACGCTCAACGTGCTGAGCTTCGTCTCCACCATCGCCACGCCGCTCTATTTTCTGCTCAGCGGCTATATGGATGCGGGTGAGCCGCATACCCCTGCGTGGCAGCTCGGCAAGATCCGCCGCATTCTGCTGATCTTTCTCTTCTGGTTCAGCTTTTTCTGGCTTGCCGGGATGCATCACAAAGGGTATCTTATTCAGCCGTGGTTTGTGATCGCGCTGATCGTGATTTATGCGTCGCATCCCCTGATCGACCGGCTGGTCCGTCGACCGGGCCTCATGGCGTCGCTTATTTTTCTGCTGCTGATTCTCGCGTTTACCTACGACCTGCTCGCCAGCCTCTCTCCGGAGAGGCGCTTTTTATCGCTACCGCCGCAGTATCGCATCTGGACATGGGTGCTCTACTACCTGTCGGGCCGGCTGATGGCCGCGCCCGCGGTCATGCCCTTTTTCACCTCACCGCGGGTGATGAAAACCAGCCTGCTGCTGCTGCCTGCGGTCTACCTGTTTACCTGGCTCTATGAGCGGTACTACTTTATTGCGCGCTTCCTGGCGACCAGCAACGATGTGCTGCTGACCGGTTCACAGGTTTATCTGCTGGTCGTGCTGATCGTCATCAGCATCAACGCCATCCGGCTGCCGGCGCGCGCCCGGTGGGTGACACCGCTGCTGACCACGCTGGGAAAGACCATGACGGGTGTTTATATCCTGCACTATCTGATTTTTGGGCTGCTGGCCGCAGCGATCCGCATTGAGACGCTGGGCGATAAGCTGCTGGTTATCGCCCTGACCCTGATTTTTAGCATGACAGTGTCACTGCTGCCGCTGCGTATCCCCGGCGTGCGCAAACTGATTAGCCTGTAGCCGCGCTGCTGCCGCTTCGGTGGCCGCACGGCGCGTGGCGATAAACGTCGCCATCTTCGCCCGGGCGACTTCGACTTCCTGAGGGGGAGCACTCTGCGGAGAACCGCTGTTGTAGGGCGGAGCAGGATCGTATTCCATCTGCAACTGAATCGCTCTGGCTGTCGCGTCATCCGCAATCTCCGCCACCAGCGTCAGGGCAAAATCGATGCCGGAGGTCACGCCCGCTCCGGTGATGCGATTGCGGTCCCGGACCACCCGCTCACTCACCGGCTGCGCACCCAGCAGAGCCAGCTGATCGAGGGAACTCCAGTGTGAGGTGGCCCGATAGCCCTGTAACAATCCGGCGGCCCCCAGCACCAGCGAACCGGTGCAGACCGAGGTGATCCACTGCGCCTCACCGGCTCGCTGCCGGAGGAACGCCAGCGTTTCCGTGTCCGACATCAACGCAATCTGACCCGGCCCGCCGGGCACAAAAATCACATCCAGTGGCGGGCAGGCTTCAAAGGTGGTGGTCGGTAAAATCGCCAGGCCACGATCGGATCGCACCGGCTGAGTATCCTTCCAGACCAGATGGCACGCCACGCCGGGCGTGCGTGCAAAGACTTCCCAGGGACCGGTTAAATCAAGCTGGGTGAGTTCAGGGAACAGCAGGAGACCGATCTGTAACGGACGAGGCATAGAAAACTTCCTGTCAGGAGATAAGGGGTCATCATGCCGTCATCCCAGTCCCGAATACAACGCTGCGTCCCTTTTTTTGGTCTGAGGAGGCCCGCGTCGTCAGGGCACACCGAGAAACCGCAGCAGCGCCGTCATCGCCGCCGCTCCGAGAATAATCATAATCAGCGGTGCCCGACGCCAGGCCAGCAGCAGGGCAAAGCCGACTCCGGCTACCCGGGCCACTCCGGCAAAATGGTGGCCTTCAAACAGCGTCGTGGTGGCCGCCACCGCCAGCAGCAGGATGGTCGCCGCATCGGAGAGCATCTGCTGTGAGCGCTCACTGATGGGAAGACGGTTGCCCAGCCTGACACCGGCAAACCGCATCAGCCAGGTGCCGGCCGCCAGCAGGGCGATGCCTGCGATGAGGGTTCCCTGATGCGTCATTTGCGCGATCTCCATGTCAGCAGGCCCAGCAGCGAAAACAGCACCGGCATGCCTGCCGGTACCAGCGGCGTCGCCACCAGTGACAGCAGCGCGCCAACGGTGGCGGGCATCCGGGTGCGACGCTGCCGCAGCGCCGGGAAAATCAGAGCGATAAGAATCGCCGGAAACACCGCATCCAGTCCGATGACCGAAATATCGGGGATGAACTGACCAATCATCGCCCCGGTCATCACGGTGATCGGCCAGATCAGCCCGATACCGATGCCGCACAGCCAGTATGCGCTGCGCCGCTGAGCCAGCTGCGGCTGAGAGATGCCAAAGACCACGCTTTCATCGTTCATGATGTGACAGCCGAACCAGCCCCGCGGCCCCTGCCCCACCAGATCCTTGACCGCGATGCCAAACGGCAGGTGACGCGCGTTTACCAGCAGGCCCGCCGCTGCGGCGGTAAAGGGACTGCCTCCGCCGGCTACGATGCCGATAAACAGAAATTCTGACGCCCCTGCCAGCACCAGCGTTGAGAGGGCCAGCGGCACCCAGAGCGGGAATCCGTCGGCAGATGCCAGCGAGCCATAGGATAAACCGACAATACCGTCAGCGACGCAGACAAGAAAGATCGCTTTGATCACCCCCTTGTCCAGAACCTGCATATGCGGAAAATGCATCACTCCCTCTCATAATGAACATATAATCCGATATAATGAACACGTTATGATCGATTTACAAGTCGAACATTTTGTTCGATATAAAAAACAGTGCATCTGTCAGGAGTGCAAGTGAATACCCCTATCAGCATTATCGCCAATGCATTAGTGCGGGAACGTCAGCGGGCAGGCCTGTCGCTGGCCGAGGTTGCACGCCGTGCCGGGATTGCCAAATCGACCCTGTCACAGCTGGAGGCCGGTGTGGGCAATCCCGGCATTGAAACGTTGTGGTCACTCTGCGTGACGCTGAACATCCCCTTTTCGCGTCTGATGGAGCCGGATACCCGTCAGCTGCAGGTGATCCGCCGTGGAGAAGGCCTGTCGGTGACCGCTGAGCTGGCCGATTATCAGGCCGTTTTACTGGCTGCCTGTCCTCCCGGTGCCCGGCGTGATATCTACCTGCTGGAGGTTCAGCCCGGCAGCGAGCGCGTTTCACATCCGCATAACCCCAATACGATCGAGCATATTATTATTGCCCGCGGCCGGGCGCTGGTCGGGCCGGTCAATACGGCGGTCGAACTGAACGTCGGGGATTACATTACCTATCCGGGTGATGAACCTCATCTTTTCCGCGCACTGGAAGCGGATACGCTGGCGATGATGATTATTGAGAATCACTGATCACCCTGCGGTCAGGAGGGACTGACTCTGTTCAGGCGTCAGGTGGGTAATCAGCTGCACCTGACTGTCCAGCGCGATGGCCGGATAGTGCTCACGCATCCCCGCCAGCAGCACCGCATCCGGCCACTCTGCCTTTTTTCCCAGTGCGGCGGCGACCCCGGATAACCGCAGGGTGTCGATCCGCGTCACCCACACCACCACCGAGTCCGCCGCATTCTGCTGATTTACCAGCCTCAACGGACCGGTGACGATCTCGCCCTCCTGCCAGCGCACCGTCGAGGTTTTTTCGCCGCGCCTGACTTCAGGCATCAGACGCGGTACGAGCATGAGTTGTTGCATAACCTCTCCTTTTTTTATGTCCCGGTTGAAAACAAGGTAATAAATGTTATGTTATAACATATCCATTAGTCACTCATTACAGGTACTACTATGCCACTCTCCACCCTGACATCAGAAGATCCGCGTCTGCCGGTTGCGGTTCTCTCCGGCTTTCTCGGTGCCGGTAAAACTACCCTGCTCAACCATATTCTCAACAACCGGGAAGGACGCCGCATCGCGGTCATCGTCAATGATATGTCTGAAGTGAATATTGACGCGGCCCTGGTACGTAATGGCGGTGCGCAGCTGTCGCGCACCGATGAAAAACTGGTTGAAATGAGTAACGGCTGCATCTGCTGCACGCTGCGTGAAGATCTGCTGGTAGAGGTAAAAAGGCTGGCTCAGGCGGGACGTTTTGACCATCTGGTGATTGAATCCACCGGCATTTCGGAGCCGCTGCCCGTGGCGGAAACCTTTACGTTCGAGGATGAAGAGGGTGAAAGCCTCTCCGCCTATGCCCGGCTGGACAGCATGATCACCGTGGTGGATGGCTTTAACTTCCTGCGCGACTACCGTTCAGTGGACGATCTTCAGTCGCGCGGCGAGTCGCTGGGCGCGCAGGATGAGCGCGCGGTGGTGGATTTACTGGTGGATCAGATCGAGTTCTGTGATCTGCTGGTGCTGAACAAAACGGATCTGCTCAGCCCGGCGGAGCTGCATCAGCTGCACGGGATGCTGCGGGCCCTCAATCCCCATGCCCGCATCGTAAACAGCGAATTCGGGCAGGTTCCGCTGGCGTCGCTGCTCAACACCGGCCGGTTCGATTTTGACCGGGCCGCGCAGGCGCCCGGCTGGCTGCAGACCCTGCGCGGTGAGCATCAGCCGGAATCAGAAGAGTATGGCATTCGCAGTTTTGCCTGGCGCGCCCGTCGTCCGTTTCATCCGGCGCGCTTCTGGCAGGTGGTCAATCACCAGCTTGAGGGCGTGATCCGCTCCAAAGGTTACTTCTGGCTCGCCAGCCGGCCGGGTTATGCGGCGCTCTGGTCACAGGCGGGCGCGGTAGCGCGCCAGGGTTATGCCGGACGCTGGTGGGCCAGCGTGCCACGATCCAACTGGCCGCAGGATGCGGACACCCTTAACTTCATTGCTGAACAGTGGCAGGAAGGCGTCGGGGATGCACGTCAGGAGCTGGTCTTTATCGGTATTGAAATGGACGAGGCACGTATACGGGACGCGCTGGAACAGGCGCTGCTGACCCCTGAGGAGATGGCGATGGGACCGGAACAGTGGGTCACCCTGCCCGATCCGGTGCCCGCCTGGTTTGATGAGGTGACCGCCTGACAGGATAGTTGACGGCACTTCCGGGCTCCGTAATAGTGAACTGACCCGGCGGGCGACCCTCGCCCGCCGATCTTCATCTCGGGGAAGCCAACTATGCCACAACGTATTGCCGTCATCGGTGCCGGCGTGCTGGGTTTAGCCGTTGCGCAGTCGCTCTCCCGCCGCGGCGCGCAGGTGACGGTCTTTGATAAAAACCTTCCCGGCTGCGGCACCAGCCAGATCAGCTATGCCTGGGTTAACGCCAACGGCAAAGATCCCACCCGTTACCATGCGCTTAATGCCGCTGCGATTGACGAACACAAGCGCTGGCAGGCTGCACACCCGAACTCGCCACAGTGGCTGCTGGAAACCGGTACGCTGGAGTGGGCGAGCGATGAAGCCACGCAGCGTCAGCTGGAACAGCGAGCCGCGAAACTCTCCGCCCTGCACTATCCCGTCGTAACCCGCGATCGTGCCGCGCTGCTGAGCACACTGCCGGAGCTTCGACTCGATCCCCGCGTTCAGCAGGGATGGTTTTTTCCTTCGGAATGCCTGCTCTATCCGAGCCTGTTCATCGCCTCTCTGATAGCCGACCTGCGTGCCAGTGGTGGTCAGCTGGTCTGCAACAATGAGGTGACCACACTGACCGAATCAGACCGGACTGTACAGCTGACCCTGGCCAGCGGTGAAACCTGGCAGGGGGATCAGCTGGTGCTGGCCTCCGGTCGCTGGGCCCCGGAGCTGATGAGCCAGTGCGGGCTGGAACTGGCGATGACTGATGCGAATCGGGCCGATCCTGTTGCCTGCAGTTTTCTGGCACAGACGCAGCCGTTGCCCGTCTCACTCAACTGCAATCTGATTACGCCGGAACTTAATGTGCGCCCGGATGGTGGGGGGCGTCTGATGCTGCAGGCACTGGATCTGGATCAGCATGCCGATCCGGCCCGTCCGGCTTCTCCTGATGGGCTGATCGGAAAAGAGATGCTGCGACGCCTGCAGCGGCTTTTCAGTCAGTGCGAGGGCGCGAGGATTGAGCGAATAGAAACGGGACAGCGATCGCGACCGTCCGATGGGCTGCCTGCGCTGGGGTACATCAGTGGCGCTTCACGCGTCTACCTGATGGTCAGCCATAGCGGCATGACCCTTGCTCCCTTACTGGGCAGGCTGGTGGCAGAAGCGATGCTGAGCGGAACAGCTTCACCGATGCTGAGTGCTTTTGCTCCGCATCGGCTGCTGCGTCCGCTCAGTGCGGGTTCCAGACCTGCACCTGCCTATCTTCCCGCTGCACAGTAACGCTTAGCGGCGATTCTTCCACACGGTCTGGACGTTACAGAACTCATGTACGCCGAAATGTGACAGTTCACGGCCGTAGCCGCTTTTTTTCACGCCGCCGATCGTGACACGCGGATCGGATGCGCCGTTGCCATTCACAAATACGGCCCCCACTTCCAGCTGCAGCGCCAGCTGATCGGCGATCGCGTCGTTGCCGCTCCAGACGGTGGCGCTGAGGCCAAAGTCGCTGTCGTTGGCGATCTCCAGCGCATGTTGTGGATCGCGTGCGACCGCAATGGCGGCGACGGGGCCGAACAGCTCCTGTCTGAAAGCGGTCATGGCCGGCGTGACATCGGCGAGAATAGTCGGGGCATAGTAATTCCCCTCCCCTGCCACCTTTTCACCGCCCAGCACCAGACGCGCGCCTTCACCCAGTGTCGCCTTAACCTGACCATCCAGTTCATCGCGCAGGTCGGCGCGGGCCATCGGGCCCAGAAATGTCTTCTCGTCCAGTGGATCGCCCATGGTCAGGGCCTGCACGGCTGCGGTGAAGCGTTTTTCAAACGCTTCTGCGATTGGGGCTTCCACAATAAAGCGCTTGGCAGCCATACAGACCTGTCCGGTGTTCTGGAAACGTCCGATGACGGCTGATTTCACGGCTTCATCAAGATCGGCATCTGCCAGTACGATAAAGGGATCGGATCCGCCCAGTTCCAGCACGGTCTTTTTCAGTGCAGCGCCCGCCTGTGCGGCAATGGCGGCACCTGCCCGTACGCTGCCGGTCACCGCAACAGCGGCAATCCGGTCATCTTTGATGGCGACGGAGACCCCATCATTGTCGACGTTTATCAGGTTAAAGCCACCCGCAGGCAGATTGGTTGCCTCAAACAGCTCAGCCATCAGCTTGGCGCTTCCCATGACGTTTGGCGCGTGTTTCAGCAGGTAGGTGTTCCCGGCCAGCAGCATGCTTACTGCGCCGCGCAGAACCTGCCACAGAGGGAAATTCCACGGCATCACTGCCAGGATGACGCCCAGAGGACGAAACCGCTGCCAGGCATCGGCAACCTGCGTCGGCTGATCGGCCAGCATGGCCGGGCCATGTTCAGCGTACCAGTCGCATAAGTTTGCGCATTTCAGTACCTCTGCGCGCGCCTGGGCAATCGGTTTACCCATCTCCAGGGTAATGGTGCGGGAGAGCTCGTTTTCACGTAGTCGGATCTGTTCGCCAAGCTGCCGCAGGACACGAACACGATCGTCCATGCTGCTGCGTTGCCACAGAGCAAAGGCAGAGGCACTTTTTTTCAGTGCCTGTTCCAGCTCTGCAGGGCTCTGAAGAGGATAACGGGCCAGAATTTCGCCGGTTGCCGGATTACGTGAGAGTGCATGTTCAGTCATGGTGCCCTTTCCTTATTCTTTCAGTGATGAAAAGACAATACGCGCTGAAGTTGATGATGAAAAATGAATAATAGTGAGGAAGTTGTTTATTTATCGAGAATGCAGATGGGGGGGTTGCTGAGAATCAGCTTCCGGGGCGGCATGTGCAGAGAGACGAAATTCAGGATAAACATGTCTGAAGCATAAGCGAATGAAGAAGTTATCCACTTATACAGTGCCCCGATCCTAAAAAACGATCCTTAATAGATCATAGAGAGATCCTAAGAGATCCCCGATCGTCGCAGGCCGCACCCACCAAGGGCTGAGAGGGTGATCGCGTTCACTGTAATCAGTAAAGTGTTCACTGTAATCAGTACTTTATTCACTGTACCAGGTAGCATGTTCACTGTAAACAGTGCTAATGTTCACTGTAGTCAGAAAACGATCCCTTTCATCCACAGAATGAAGATCCTACGCCATGGCAGATAAAGACAATGAAAACAAAGTGTTGCTAGAACCTTTTCTGTCAGTGACCAAAAACAGTGGTGAAGTTATTCAGCTTCATCCCAACAAGAATAATACCGTTCAGCCGGTCGCCTTAATGCGTCTGGGACTGTTCGTGCCGACGCTGAAATCGACGGCACGCGGTAAATCCGGTGCGATGGCCTCAACGGATGCGACCAAAGAGCTGAAAAACCTGACGCTGGTGAAAGCTGAAGGCTACGAAAAGATTACCATTACCGGCGCGCGGCTGGATATGGATAACGATTTCAAAACCTGGGCGGGCATCATTCAGTCGTTCTCCCGCTATCCCACCAAAGGCGATACCGTCACACTGCCCTTTATCGACTTTGTGAAGATGTGCGGCATCCCCTCGGCAAACTCTTCAGCCGCACTGCGTAAGCGCCTGGATGCGTCGTTGCGCCGTATCGCGACCAATACCCTCTCCTTTGAAGGTAATGGCAAGGCGTATCACACTCACCTTGTCCAGTCTGCTTATTACGATCGCGAAAAAGATATCGTGCGTATTCAGGCTGACCCAAAGCTGTTTGAACTCTATAACTTTGACCATAAAGTCCTGCTTCAGCTGCGCGCGATATCCCGTCTGAAGCGCAAGGAGTCTGCTCAGGCGCTTTATACCTTCCTGGAGAGTCTGCCCACCAATCCGGCCCCTATCTCACTGGCACGCCTGCGCATGCGCCTGAATCTTGGTTCCAAGACCACGACGCAGAACCACGTTGTACGACGCGCGATGGAGCAGCTGAAAGAGATTGGTTATCTGGACTATTCAGAAGTAAAGCGTGGTCGCTCAGTCTTTTTCATTATCCACAGCCGTACGCCAAAGCTGGATGGCATCAGCAATCTGGAGAGTATTGATTCCCTGGATGACATCGAGTTTGATGACTGACAGCTCGCGTTCACTGTAATCAGCAGGACGCGTGGCAGTGTCACTTTCTCGCTGGCGATGAGAAGCGACCCTCTCCTGACCATTCACTGTAATCAGTCGTCACCAGCCATTCACTGTATTCAGCAACGTTCACTGTAATCAGTAGCGGTCAGCCTGTCAGAACGATAATAGCGATAACCTTTATTGTGCGAGCTCAACCAATTCAAGTGCTTAAAGGTAAGTTTGTGCTCACATACATTTCTCGTCATCTTCTCTGCGCTGACATTTACTGATTACAGTGAACGTTCCGGACCTTCCTCTCTTCCCCTGCTGCTGATTACAGTGAATTCACGAGCCTCTCCCTGCTACAACGAAGCGTGTAGATAATCCACCGGATCAGCGCGCTGTGATCCTCTGCCGCCAGGGCCGGACTAACGGGATTGCGTTACTAATTACAGTGAACAGTGACAGACTAAGGCTGCCATCGCACAGGGTTCCCTGATGCGTGACTGCCACTGATTACAGTGAATGTTTCTGACGCCTGTCTTAAGCTTGCAGGCAGATAAGGAGACGAGCGGAGGCGTTTCACTGACTACAGTGAATGTTGTACTGATTACAGTGAATGCCTGCCAGTTAACTAACAATTCCTGCTCTTGTTTGCTGATTACAGTGAACGTTAGCAGGAAATGAGGGATACCTTGCAGAGACGTTGTCAGTTACTGCGTCAGGCAGGGCCCTGATTAATCCTCACAGCGGCCAACCCGGGTCGCGCAGAATCGACACTTTCTGCTGATTACAGTGAATGTCAGCCTGGACTTTGTTCACTTACCGACTACAGTGAATAGTAGCCCACACTAAGAGCGACTGATTACAGTGAACGTTACCAGCCACATGCAGATAGGTATCCGTCGGTGAAGTGACAGTTTCACCTTTTATCTGCTGTTCCGCGCCATGTTTACCCTCAGTAAAGAAGGGCAGGAGACTATTGCTGATTACAGTGAATCTTTGCCCTGCCCTCCCTGCCTGACCTGTCATATAACATGCCCTTGCTGATTACAGTGAGCATCAGACAGGCTATTGTCAGCAAAACGAACGCAACTGATTACAGTGAACGTTTTGCTTTGTGCTGGCTGAGCCACGGAAGCGACTTCTTCCCACTAAATGCAGATATCCGCAGGTTGCATGACCCTGAACTGGCGAGCCATCCTGTCGAACATTACCGGCAATATGAATCACGATGCATCTGCTGATTACAGTGAATGTTTTCCACTTATCTTCGCATCCCTGCTTTTACCTTCTTCCGTGTCATTGCAGTAATTCACTGCTAACCCTTAAGCGGTTTACTCATTACAGTGAACGTTGTGCTGATTACAGTGAATGTTTCCGCCTCTGAGCGCACAGTATCGTTCCGGTCAGCACCAATAGTGTGATGAAGCTCACTATAACCCGTGCTGTTACATAAAAACGCAGATTATGTTGAGAAGATAAATTATTGCCTCATGTGCAGGATTTCTGTATAAAGTCGTAAATCCTACATATCTGGAGCAACTATGGCTAACGACGACAAGCAGGTGATGAAAGTTGCACAGCGTTCAGAACGCATGCTGCTCAGCCTCACCGAGCAGATTCAGGCGCAAAAGCAGGAACTGCATGAAAATTCCTATTATCAGGTCTATGCCAAAGCGGCGTTAGCCAAGTTGCCTAAACTGACCCGAGCCAGCGTCGATTATGCCGTCAATGAGATGGAAGAGAGTGGCTATCAGTTTGATAAACGCGCTGCAGGTACATCTGTTAAGTACGCCATGTCGATCCAGAATATTATCGATATTTATCATCATCGTGGCGTGCCGAAGTATCGCGACCGCCATGGTGAGGCCTATACCCTCTTTGTCGGCAATCTGAAGGGCGGCGTTTCCAAAACCGTTTCTACCGTCTCCCTGGCGCACGCGCTGCGCGCTCACCCCCATCTGCTGTTTGAAGATTTGCGTATCCTGGTTATTGACCTCGATCCGCAGTCCTCAGCCACGATGTTTCTGAACCATGAGCGCTCAGTGGGGCTGGTGGAAGCGACGGCTGCACAGGCGATGCTGCAGAATGTCTCGCGGGATGAGCTGGTTAACGAATTTATCGTTCCTTCAATCATTCCCGGTGTAGATGTGCTGCCAGCCTCGATAGACGATGCCTTTATCGCTTCGCGCTGGGATGAGCTCTGCGCTGAGCATCTGCCACAGCAGAATGTTCACGCCGTGCTGTATGACAACGTTATCGCTAAGCTGAAAAAGGATTATGACTTCATCTTTGTCGACAGCGGGCCGCATCTGGATGCGTTTCTCAAGAACGCCATCGCAGCTTCTGACCTGCTGATGACGCCGGTTCCTCCGGCCCAGGTTGACTTCCACTCAACGCTTAAATATCTGACTCGCCTGCCAGAGCTGATTGCTATTATCGAAGATTCTGGCGCAACCTGCCGCTTACAGGGCAACATCGGCTTTATGTCCAAGCTCTCAAATAAAGCAGACCATAAACTCTGCCATAGCCTGGCAAAAGAGATTTTTGGTGGCGATATGCTTGATGCAGCCCTTCCCCGCCTGGATGGTTTTGAACGTTGTGGTGAATCCTTTGATACGGTCATTTCTGCGAACCCGTCGACCTATGTTGGCAGCAGTGAAGCGCTGAAAAATGCACGCTCCGCCGCAGAGGATTTTGCAAAAGCCGTTTTCGACCGTATCGAATTTATTCGCCTGAACTGAGGTTTGTATGAGCGCAAAAAGAATTACGATTGGCAGAACCTTCAGCCAGACGCCACTGGAAAACGATGCACCTGACAGCCAGCACAGCCAGACTTTCGTGCTGGCCACCGGCAAGCGTGCGCAGTTCCGTTTTGAACGCATTGCCGCAGGTGATGTTGAAAGCAAAACCTATGTCACGATGGAAACCAACGGACGCGATCAGGCTGGACTGACACCTGATTCACTGCGTGACATTATCCGCACCATCAAGCTGCAGCAGTTTTTCCCTGCGATTGGTGTGATGCGTGACGACCGCATCGAGATCCTTGACGGCTCACGTCGCCGTGCTGCAGCGCTTTATTGCAAGACCGGCCTGGATGTTCTGGTGACCGAATCTCCCGTCACCGCCGATGAGGCGCGCAGACTGGCACAGGATATTCAGACGGCCCGGGAGCATAACCTGCGTGAAGTGGGAATGCGTCTGCTGACGCTGAAGGACGGCGGATTATCACAAAAGGAGATCGCCGAGAATCAGGGGCTGTCTCAGGCAAAAGTCACGCGTGCGCTTCAGGCTGCGAGCGTTCCTGCCGATCTGATTTCGCTCTTCCCTAATCATGCTGAACTCACTTATCCGGACTATAAAGCGTTATTGCAGGCAGCGGAAAAGCTGAACGAGTCAGGACAAAGCACAGAAGCGCTGATTGAAGCCATCTCGATGGAAATTGATGTGGTGTGCGCCCGTGAAGGTCTGGCGGAGGATGAAATTAAAAATCACATCCTGCGACTGATTCGTCAGGGGAGCCAGACGCTGGTTAAAGAACCGGAGAAAGATAAAACGCACTCTGTGGCGCTCTGGTCATTTGCAGACAAAGATCGCTTTGCCCGCAAAAAGGTGCGTGGCCGGATGTTCAGCTATGAGTTTAACCGGCAGTCGAAAGATTTGCAGGAAGAGCTTGATAAAGTCATCGCCGAGACGCTAAAAAAATATCTCAACCGCTGAGTTCGCCCTTTTTTCATCAGCCAGCCTTCGGGGCTGGCTTTTTTTTGCGGTTTTCTCTTCATACGCCGTCTGACACAAGACTTAAAGCCGAATTTCAGGCTGAAATCGCCATGATTTCAGCTTGCGGAAATGATTAACCCGTTGAATAATAATTCTTTATTCAGGATGTTTCCGTTTTTAGCCGCCATGAAATCGCCACGTCATCACTCCTTTTAACGTACGCTTCGTCTCCTTCCGGTTTACACTGAAAGCATAACCTCGCCTTTCTCTGCTTTACTCTCTTAATGCTCTGATTCGGATCTTTTGGTCAGCGTAACGGCATATAACTGTCGCTATGGTGCTTCATTAGTGACCAACCCGGCCTGACTGATTTTGAGTCGTCGTGCCTTAGCTCAGCATTATTTAGCGCCGCCCGGCGGACTTTCAGTAAAAGTGCGATTGTCTGCGTGGTGATTTTAACCTTAACCCTTTGTATTTATTCTTTAAGTACTGAGAATTTCAGCCTGAAATCGCCATTTGCGCCACTACCCCGTCACCGTAGCGCCGTTTATAAATGAACGGAAATGAGGAGAAACGAAGCCTGTCTGATTCATAGTCGGGTGAAGGTAAGCCACTATGAAAAGATACTCAGAAAATATCCCTCAGTTATCCACAGAAAAAGTGGATAACTTTTTTTCTTCGGCAACAAGCCTGTTACTGTTTACAGTGAATCGGGAAGTCAGCGGTTCCGGGCACTGTATCTACAGACTTTACGCCCTCCTTCCTGCGGCTGGCCCTTAGCACTTACCGCCACTTTTTGCCTCAGGCCACTGGCGTCAGTATGGCAGTGCAGTCATCAGCTCTGTTCACAACGATAGGACGCAGATATTCCATCTGCACTGTCCACTGCAATCAGTAAAAGGCCGTTCAGGTGTCATCACAGGCTGTCAGGATCAAATAGCAAAATGTACGTTTCAGCCAGCCAGCTGACACGGTATCCGCCGAACAGCTTCAGCAGGAGCGATGTCATCACGCCGACAGATGAAAGCTAAGTGGACGTGACTATCACGCTGATTAACCTGTTCAAACGTCACGCTTTATAAAAAGTGCCATGCCAAAGCGAACTCCAGATTACCGTCTACACTTCTTTACACAATTGGTGCGAATGTTCCATTTCTGGTCCGTATGAAATTTAATCAGGCGGACGGCTTAACTTTTATAACAGGGATATGATGAGTATTAATACTTCAGACTCGGGTGATACGGGCGATCACGCGCCTGCCGATACGGTTCGCCAGCGTATTTTTCTGGTGGTGCTGGTGGCGACGATGGGTGCGCTGGCTTTTGGTTACGACACCGGCATTATCTCAGGTGCATTACCTTATATGACGTCACCGCCCGCTCAGGGCGGGCTGGGGCTCAACTCCTTCACCGAAGGGCTGGTGGCCTCTTCGCTGGTCTTCGGGGCCGCGATCGGTTCATTCCTCAGTGGCTTTTTCTCTGACCGCTTTGGTCGCCGTATCACGTTACGCTCACTGGCGGTCATCTTCGTGCTGGGTTCACTGGGTACGGCGCTGGCCCCTTCGGTCAACGTCATGGTGGCAATGCGCTTCCTGCTGGGGATCGCTGTCGGCGGTGGCTCGTCGACTGTGCCGGTTTTTATCGCCGAGATTGCCGGGCCGCGCCTGCGTGCGCCCCTGGTCAGCCGCAACGAGCTGATGATCGTGACCGGGCAGCTGGTCGCCTACGTTGCCAGTACGCTGCTGAGCTATCTGCTCCATGATGAGCACCTGTGGCGCTATATGCTGGCAATTGCGATGGTGCCGGGGCTTCTGCTGTTTATCGGCACTTTCTTCGTGCCTGCATCACCACACTGGCTGGTGGCGGAAGGTCGACTGAAAGAGGCGAAAAAGATCCTGAAGTACCTGCGCGAGACGCCGCGTGAGGTTCGCCATGAGATGGCGCAGATGAAGAAGCAGGCGAGGGCGGCAGAGCGTGGCCCGGACGCAAAAACCCTGATCCGTGAGAAATGGGTCATCCGGCTGATGATCATCGGCGTCGGTCTGGGCTTCGTCGCGCAGTTCACCGGCGTCAACGGGTTTATGTATTACACGCCTATTATCCTGAAGTCGACCGGCCTGGGTACCAGCGCCTCGATCGCTGCCACCATCGGTAACGGCGTGGTATCGGTCCTGGCCACCTTTGTCGGCATCTGGGCTATCAGCCGCTTTCCGCGCCGTACTATGCTGATCACCGGTCTTTGTCTGGTCGTTACCGCGCAGATCCTGCTGGGTAGCGTGCTGACCTTTATGAGCACCAGCCTGATGCAGAGTTATCTGGCGCTGGCCTGTATTCTGCTGTTCCTGTTCTGCATGCAGATGTGCATCTCACCCGTCTACTGGCTGATGATGTCGGAGCTGTTCCCGATGCAGCTGCGCGGCGTCCTGACGGGTGGTGCCGTGTCACTTCAGTGGATTTTCAATGCGGTGGTCGCGTTTGGCTTTCCACCCATCATGGAATATGCCGGCAGCACAACCTTCTTTATCTTTGCCGCAATTAACGTTGGGTCGCTTATCTTCGTGATGACGATGGTGCCGGAAACGCGCGGCAAGAGTCTGGAAGAGATCGAATCGCACATGAAAGAGAAGTTTGGCGAAAAGCAGAAAGCGGCTGAAGCCTGATAATCCCACCCCCCGGATTCGGCATGCGTGCCGAATCCGGTTTTCCTCTTCAAAGCCCCCTCAATCTCTCTTTTCCTTCATCCTGCTGTTGCGTCATCAGAACAAACGTTCACTGTAATCAGCATACGGGTGTGACGTATTTTTATACCGCTCTGGCGATTTCAGCCTGAAATCGTCAGAAAACAACGTATTACACTCCCGGTACTTATTACTGAAACGGTCAGTCAGGGTAAGCATGACCGCAGACAAAGATTGCCTGAGGCGCTGCGCTATACTCCCTTGTCATCTGCTCTGCATACCGACCGTAAGGGGGTTACCGCGCGGGAGGGCTCAGAGCACGCTGCTGGTCTGTCGCTCTTCGCAAGAGATGCTCAGCCACTGAACAGGCAGTTCACCCACATTCCTGGCCCTTACAGTAAGAGTAATGTGCCGTTCGCATGCTTTCGCTATGCATTCTGATATTTCTGGAAAGGAACTATGACCCGGAAGCTGAAAACCATTTCCCGCAGACTATGGCGTGTCATCCTTGTTGCCGGGGGGCTGATACTTCTGTTGCTGATTTTTCGTATCTATGAAGCCGAGCGCGGGCCTGAGTTACAGCGCTGGCATACCTGGGTTCCGCATGAGCTGACCGTTGAAGAGCTGGATAAAGCGAGCTATGCCGACTATCTCAGGGCAGAGAACCGGCTGTTCGATGAGATGAAGCAGCAGGTCACTGACCAACTCAGCGATGATGAGAAAACCCCACTCAATCGCTACTCTGCCGACAGCATGATTTATCCGGGCCATTTTGTTCAGGACTGGAACCGCTCCTATATTCTTCATCCGGCCGGCAGACCCCGTGGAAGCGTTGTCCTGTTGCATGGGCTGACTGACAGTCCCTACAGCTTGCGCCACGTTGCAGAAGTGTATCGTCAGCAAGGCTATGTGGCGGTCGCGATAAAGTTACCGGGTCACGGTACGGTGCCCGCAGGACTAACCGATGTTGACTGGCAGGACTGGATGGCTGCGACACGTCTGGCGGTGAGAGAGGCGACGCGGCTGGCAGGCACGCAGACGCCTCTGCATCTGGTAGGATTCTCGAACGGCGGGGCACTGGCCGTAAAATATGCCCTCGACAGCCAGAATGATCCCACGCTGCGCCAGCCGCAGCAGCTGATTCTGTTATCGCCGATGATCGGCGTGACCCGTTTTGCCCGCTTTGCGGGCATGGCCGGTCTGCCCTCTATGTTACCGGCCTTTTCAAAAACGGCCTGGCTGAATATCGTGCCGGAGTTTAACCCGTTTAAATATAACTCTTTCCCGATACACGCCGCCCGCCAGACCTGGCTGCTGACGCAGGCGCTGCAGAAGGAGATTCAGCAGAATGCCCGTGACCAGCGATTGTCAGATTTCCCGCCGGTGCTGACCTTTCAATCCGTCATGGACTCGACCGTGAGTACGTCTTCGGTCATCCGATCGCTCTATCACTACCTGCCGGAAAATGGCAGTCAGCTGGTGCTGTTTGATATCAATCAGGCGGTCAGCGTCAGTCCGTTATTTCGCCGCTCCTCCTACACCGCGGTCAGTCAGCTGTTGCCAGAGGCGCGTCGGGACTATGCCACGACCCTCATCACCAATGCATCAGCCACCTCGCTCAAAATGGTGACCCGAAGCGTGCCTGCGGGAGAGACACAGGAGAAGAGGGCGCCGCTGGCGATCGACTATCCTGCCGGCCTCTACTCGCTGTCACATGTCGCTATTCCTTTTCCGGCGGAGGATGGGTTATATGGCAGTGCGCCTGAAAGGAAAAATGAATTTGGGATCAGTTTTGGCACGCTGTCGCTGCGCGGTGAGAGTGCCGTGCTGATCGTGGGGCTGGACTCGATCATGCGTGCGACCTCTAACCCGTTCTATCCTTACATGATCGCGCGCATCACGCATCACATTGACTGCAGTGACAGGCCCCCACTGGCAGCCTGCCTCAGTGACTTCTGAATGCTGCATCCCAGCTGACCTGCAGCGTGCAGACCGGGAGTTACAGCGTATTCAGTTTTGCCATCACCTCGTCTGACAGCACCAGGCTGCGGCTGGCGAGGTTCTCCTGCAGATGTGCAGGGGAGGAGGTGCCCGGTATCAGCAGAATATTGGGCGAACGTCGCAGCAGCCAGGCCAGGGCGACCTGCATAGGGGTGGCGTTCAGGGACGCCGCCACCTCATTAAGCTTGTCCGACTGCAGGGGAGAAAAACCGCCCAGCGGGAAGAAAGGCACCCAGGCAATGCCCTGCTGAGCAAGCTCATCCACCAGCTCATCATCCTGCCGATGCGCGAGGTTATACATGTTCTGTACGCAGACAATCGGCGTCATCGCCCTGGCCTCTGCGATCTGCGTCGCCGTGACATTACTCAGACCGATGTGGCGAATCAGCCCGCGCGCCTGCAACGCCAGCAGTGCCTCCAGTTGGGGGGCCAGAGAGCCCTCTTTGGGTTTAGCCGGATGCAGCATGCTGCGCAGATTCACCACCTCGATAACGTCCAGGCCCAGGTGGCGGAGATTATCCTCTACGGCCTGAGTCAGCGCCTCAGGCTCCATCGCCGCCTGCCAGCCCCCTTTTGCATCACGACGCGCCCCCACTTTGGTGACAATACAGAGATCCTGCGGATAGGGATGGAGTGCCTTTCTGATTAATTTGTTGGTTTCGTGCGGACCATAAAAATCGCTGGTGTCGATGTGGTTGACGCCAGCTTCAATGGCGTCACGTAAAACCTGTATCGCGCGCGCTTCATCTTTAACCGGGCCAGACACGCCAGGCCCGGCCAGTTGCATAGCGCCATAGCCAGGACGGTTAACTTCGCGATCGCCTAACGTAAAAGTCATGGTGGTATCTGACATGAAAACCTCCTGCGTGGATGTCGATTAAGTGTAATGGTGATTCAGCGATCCGGCAGGTGTTCAGCTATACCAGCTGAGACCCTGTGGCACCCGCGAAAAACCGGCATGGCGTAAAGCGTTAAGCAGGGGAGACTGTGTTACCGGATTGCCATCTGCCAACTCCAGCGTAAACATGGCGGATTTTTCCCGTTTCAGCGCCGCACCCAGCGCCGCCACCGCCGCCTGTTGCCGTGCGGGATCGTCGGTAAAGGTCAGTAACTCTTTGCCGCCGGGGGTCAGATAGAGCAGGAGTGCGCCGCCGGCAATTACCACGCGTCCGCCCGGACGACGGGTGGGGCGTGTACCGCTGCCATGAATCGGCCAGCTCAGCATCGCGCCAAACGGATTAGCCGGATCGGGAGCCGCCAGTGTGACGGCTTCCGCCTCAGCGACAGGGTTCTCTGCCAGCTCGCGCAGTCGTTCAATCGTCTGATATTCGGCAAACTGTGCACCGCCCGCACCGTCGACAAAACGTCCGCGCAACAGCCGGCCGGCATCTTCCATCGTGCGCAACACCGGCTGCAGAGCCGGAAAGCCACCCGGGATCTGTTCGGCTATCGCGCTGCCGCGGGTGATCACGCCATAGCGGTCAAGCAGGTTCTCCGCCAGCGACAGGGCCAGTCGGGCAGGCGCAACCGGCTGACGCGGGAGCCGCGACCAGCGTCCGGCCAGAGTGTTGACCGCCGGTCTGCGTGCCGTCAGCGCGCCAGGTGTAAAGCGCTGGCCAAAACGCGTGCGCAGGGTACGTGCCGGACGCGCACGGGATGCACCGGGTGTCGTGAGCAGGCCCCGCACCGCAATCCAGCTGTCGGCGGTGACATAACCCTGCCACACCAGTTGCCACAGCGCCCCACAGAGGCTGTCAGACGGCAACTCTGCTTCCCCCTGCTGCGCCATGATCTCATGAACGAACCAGGCGCCACCCCGGCTGAGTGCGTCGATAATCTGCTGCTGTAACGGCGTAACTGGCTGGGTGGTGTCAATGACCGGCAGCGTCTCCGCGGCACATTCCGTCAGGTGCAGCGAGATCAGCCCATCGTTGTGGCCCAGCGCCTTATGACCACACCAGATCACCTCGCCACGGCTGAGCAGTTCATCAAGCATCGCGGGTTGATAGTCGGCTATTCTGGCGCGCAGGATCTGCGACTCCCAGAGCGAGGCGGGTAACGGCACGCCGGCGAGCTGCTCAATCACCCGTAACACGCCTTCGGCACCCTGTTGCTCCTGACGCCGTTCACTCAGCACGCCGTGGCGCTCCAGCAACAGAGTCACCCAGACAGCGGGCGGAACAGGGCGCGTGGCTTCACGTGCTGACTGCAGTGAACGCAGTCGCAGCCGCGAGAAGATATCGGTGGCGACCCACGCCGGTTCCGGTTCGCCTGCTGCCGATCCCATATTCAGCAGACTGCCCTGCTGAAGCAGGGTCAGCAGTACCTCATTCACCACGGCGACACCCAGACCATAGCGGGCTGCCAGTGACCGGGCGGTGAACAGCGTATGGGTGCGTGCATACTGACTGATCAGATCGTGCAGCGGGGCGGCGGGTGGGTGCAGAAACGTCGCTGGCAGGTCATCAGGTAACGCGACCGCCAGCGCATCACGCAGCCGGGCTGCATCTTCAATGATGGCCCAGCGCTCTTCACCGGCGATCGTGACCGGAATGATACGCTGCGCAGACGCAAACTGCGTTAACGCACCGGTGACCTGCTGTGCATCCCCGCTGAAGCGTGCCCGTACCTCCGTGACAGAGAGCGGGCCGAGATCGCGCAGCAGATCGATGACCCCTTCGGCGTGCTGTGCCTGATAGCGGGGATCAAGGCGCTGTAATGCCTGTTCAACCCCGTCGATGACGGCGGGTTCCAGCAGGTCACGCTTGCGGGTCTGGCCAAGCAGTTCACCCAGCAGGTTGCTGTCGAAGGACAGCAGAGAGGTGCGACGTTCCGCCTGAGGGGCATCGCTGGCGTAGATAAATTCAGCAACATAACCGAACAGCAGCGGAGCGGCGAAAGGGGAGGGCTGCGGGGTGGTGACTTCGCTGAATTGCACTTTGCCCTGCGCAATCTGTTCCATTACATGGTGCAGGGCAGGCAGGTCATAAACATCCTGCAGACATTCGCGTGCGGTCTCGATCAGGATCGGAAAGTCGTCATGCGCGCTGGCAACCGCCAGCAACTGACCGGCGCGCAGCCGCTGTTGCCAGAGCGGGGAGCGCTTGCCCGGATTGCGCCTCGGCAGCAGCAGCGCGCGCGAGGCACACTCACGAAAGCGGGCGGCGAACAGCGCAGAGTGACCCACACTCTTCGTAACGATTTGCGTGAGCCTGTCACTGCCGAAAACAAAGAGTTCCGCGCCAGGAGGCTCCTCTTCGCTGGCCGGGAAGCGGGCGACGATGCCATCATCGCTGGCCGCCACAGAGGCATCTATGCCCATCCGCTGCTCAATACGTGCAGCAATGGCCAGTGCCCACGGGGCATTGACCCGCTTTCCCCACGGCGAATGGAGAATGACCCGCCAGTCACCCAGTTCGTCACGGCAGCGTTCGATCAGCAGTGTACGGTCGTCCGGGATGACGCCGGTCGCGGTGCGTTGATCCGCCAGCAGGGCCAGCAGATTGGTCACCGCATGGGCATTCAGCCCCAGCGACAGCAGCTGTTTCTCCGCCTCAGCCGGGGAGACGTTATTCAGCTGGCGCAGAAACCGCCCGAGGCTGGCACCGGCATCGGCCGACCGGCCAACCCCTTCTCCCCGCCAGAAGGGCAAACGAGCCTGCCGGCCCGGAGCAGGCACCACCACCACCTGGTCGTGCGTGATCTGCTGAATCCGCCAGGAGGAGGCGCCCAGGGTGATGATGTCATTGATGCGCGACTCATACACCATCTCTTCATCCAGCTCCCCGACACGACGCGCGCCAGCCTGCTCTTCGCCTTCCGGCAGCATCACGCTGAACATGCCGCGATCGGGAATGGTGCCGCCACTGGTCACGGCCAGATGCTGAGCGCCGGGCCGCGCGCTCAGCAGACCGCTCTCACGATCCCATACCAGCTGTGGCCGTAGCTGCGCGAAACCATCCGAGGGATATTTCCCGGCCAGCATATCCAGCGTGGCGTCAAACAGGCGGCGCGACAGCCCGCGAAACGGGTCGGCCCGGCAGACGAGGCTGTACCATGCATCCGCCTGAAGGGCGTCCATGGCAACCGCTGCCAGCGTCTGCTGCGCCAGAATATCAAGCGGATTAAGGGGCGGGCTAAGCGCATCAAGCTGCCCGGCACGCATCGACTGTAGGGTCACAGCGGCATCCAGCAGATCGTGTCGCGTCCGGGGAAACAGGATGCCGGTTGACATGCCGCCAACCTGATGTCCGGCTCGCCCCACGCGCTGCAGAGCGCTGGCGACCGAGAGCGGAGCGCCTACCTGAATCACCAGATCCACCGGCCCCATATCGATGCCAAGTTCAAGGCTGGAGGTGGCGACCACGCAGCGCAGGCTGCCCTGCTTGAGTGCCGCTTCGATCCCGGCGCGCTGCGCTTTGGAAACGGAACCGTGATGCGACCGGGCGATAGGGTCAGCACGGCTGTCGCCGCTTGCGGTATCCGGATCTTCCGCCGCCGCCTGCCTTTCAAAAAAACGCGCATTGAGCCGGGCTGTGAGTTTTTCAGCCAGCCCACGCGAATTGACAAATACCAGCGTGGCGCGGTGGGCCATCACCTGCTGCAGAATGCGGGCTTCGATATGTGGCCAGATCGATCCGCTGGCAGACGGCGCATCGCCGCTGAGATCGCTGGCACTGGCGATGTCCGTCATATCCGGTACCGGCACCTCGATAGTGAGGTGCAGGGTGCGATCGGAGGAGGGGTTAACTACCTGGACGGGCTGGCTGCCACCCAGGAATGCTGCGATACGCTCAACCGGCCGCACCGTGGCGGAGAGTCCCACGCGCTGAGCGGGCCGTGGCAGCCGTGCATCCAGCCGCTCCAGACTCAGGGCGAGCTGGGAGCCGCGCTTCGAACCCGCTACAGCATGCACTTCATCAACAATAACCGTGGTGACACCCTGCAGCGTCGTACGCGCTTTTGAGGTCAGCATCAGAAACAGCGATTCCGGTGTGGTGATAAGTATATCGGGTGGACGGCGCAGCAGCCGGGCGCGCTCTGCAGCCGGCGTATCGCCTGAACGCATGCCGACAGTCAGGGTGATCGCGGGCTCCTGCAGGGCCTGCCGCTCAGCACAGACGCCGGCAAGCGGAAGCGTCAGGTTGCGCTGCACATCCGCCGCCAGGGCTTTGACCGGCGAAATATAGAGCACGCGGGTCGTGGTTTCACGTGAGGGTGCGGGCTGCTCTGCCCGGACCTGAAACAGCGCATCAATGGCGGTCAGAAAGGCGGCCAGCGTTTTACCTGAGCCGGTAGGGGCAATCACCAGCGCATGCGCTCCGCTGGCGATGGCCTGCCATGCCGCCTGTTGGACCGGGGTCGGGGCCTTAAAAGCGGCAGAAAACCAGCGCCGGGTAGCAGGGGAAAAGCGGTCCAGGACCGGAATGGATTGGGATTTTGGCATCATTCTCACGGCATCGCACAGCAACTGCGCCAGATATTAGTGCGTTGAGTGTAAGTGAAAATTGCCGATTGTGGATGACGCGGCTGCTAACCGGCCGCGTCATCCCGGGATCAGGAACCGGCTGCGCCCGCCAGCGCACGGCCTCTTACTGCCAGCAGCGACACCATCGCCAGCACCAGGATGGTCATCCCGTAGCACCAGGCCGTCCGGGTCAGTCCGAGATGCGGCGCGACAATACCGGCGGCAATCGCGGGCAGGGCAAACGCGAGATAACTTTTGATCAGAAACGCGGAGAAGAGGCCCGCGCGTTCATGACTTTCCGCTAACTGCATAATGATTTTCAGCACGTTAGCGAAAATAGAACCAAACCCCTGGCCCGCAAGGGCGGTGCCGATATAAAGCCAGACCACGCTATGCAGCGAAAGGCCGGTCAGCGTCACGCTCACGCCGGTCATCAGCATCAGCGTCCCGATGACCAGTGCGCGGGTGGGTGGCAGCGGGCGAAAGAGAAAGACCGCGGCCGTTGCGCTCAGCATCAGCGTCGCAACAACCGATCCGCCGATGAAGGGTGAGGTGAGTCCGGTGGCGTTTGCCACCATTGTGGGCATCAGAGAGAGGTAGAAACCGCCGAGCATCCAGGTGGCGATATTTACCGGTGCCACTTTTAACAACGGGCCGAGCGCACGGCGCGGTATGCTGACCTGAGGGCGCAGAGCCGCCAGCACGCCCGGCTGCGGCGAAATGGTTTCAGGGATAAGCGGCAACAGTACCATGGCAATCAGCATCAGTAACAACAGGAGTGCGTACAGCGTTACGGTAGGATAAGGGGCGAGACTCACCAGAATGCCGCCCGCGAGGGTGCCCAGCGTCATCCCCAGAAACGCGGTGAACGAATTGAGCAGCGGCCCGCGTGTTTTGCTGGCATCCAGCAGGCTGGCACCGAATGTCGGTAACGCAATTCCTGTGGCAAATCCCTGCACCAGACGGGCTGCAATCAGGGTTGCCGCCGAACCGGCGGTCATAAAGATCACCAGGGCAATGGCGTTGAGCGCCAGCGCCAGCAACATCAGCGGACGTCGCCCGGTATAGTCGGACACTTTCCCTACCGTCAGCAGCGCCGCCAGCAGCGCGAAAGCATAGGCACCAAAAATCAGTGTCAGCATCGTCGGCGTCAGGTGAAAGAGAGTCCGGTAAAGAGGATAGAGCGGTGTGGGCGCACTGCTGGTGGCGGAGATCAGCGCGGCGCTGGTAAAGCTGAAGATCGTGGTGCGGGTTGCAGCCTGAGGCGTCAGAGCATGGGTCATGATAAGTCCCTTAATGCAAAATATTAGCTTTAAAAGAGATATACGCCTGCCCAGGGTTTAATGCAATATCTTTGCTTTAACGAATGCTGCTCTCAGCAATGAGCCTGCTGATCCCTGAAAAGCGATCGGCAGGCACGAAGGATCAATAGAGCGAATTCTTCAGGCGTTCTGGCAGCGCTTTGTCATAAGCGTCACCATCAATTTCCGCAATCTGCCGGAGAATGGAGCCGGTGCTGGGCAGGCTCTGCCGCGGGATCTGCGTTGTCACATCCCAGAGTCCGGCGCGGAGAATCGCCCGGCTGCACTGAAAGAAAACCGTGTCGACGGCGATACGCAGCACCGTTTTTGGCAGCTGGTTGTTGACGGCAAAACGTTCCAGCAGCGCCGGATCGGTGCGGATTGCGGCGGTTCCGTTTACCCGCAAGGTCTCGCCAATACCGGGGATCAGAAACAGCAGCGCCACCCGATTGTCACGCAGAATGTTGCGCAGACTGTCGATGCGGTTGTTGCCACGCCGGTCTGGCAGCAGAAGTGTTCTGTCATCCTCAATATCAATAAAGCCGGCCGGATCGCCGCGCGGTGACACATCCAGCCCGTCAGGTCCCGATGTGGCCAGGGCAACAAACGGCGAAGCGTCGATAAACGGACGATAGGCGGGGTGGATATGATCCGTTACCTTAGCGATCGACGGCCGGGCGACCGTGCCGTAAAGACGTTCAAGTTCGGTAAGTTCAGTGATGACGCTGCTCTGTTCCGTCATGTTGCTCCATCCTCCTCATCAGTCAGAATGTCCATGATGCCGTGGCGACACGCCACCATTCTCGCGCATCAGATGAAACAAAAATTTAACACTAATACCCGCAGCGTCAGAACAGCTATGTTGTCATTTGTGATACTGACCCGTCTGTAAAGCGCTGAAGGCATTCCGCTGCTCTCACCTGAGAGGAGGCTGACCTGCGCGGTGTTGGTTACCAAAGACATTGCTGATATAAAAGTAAGCTGCGGCGTATTCCGTCCCTACAAGGAGCAGAAAATGTATTGGGAATCAGAGCGGTTGCTCTACAGATTTACCCGCCAGGAAGATATTGACGACCTCTTCAGAATTTACAGCGACCCGGAAACACACAGATTTAATCCGCGCGGCCCGTGGCCCGACAGATCTTATGCTCTGCAGTCCATGGAGCGCATTCTGCAGGGGTACCGGGAACAGGGTTTTGGCGACTGGACGATATTTGAAAAAGCGAACCCGGAAAAAATTATCGGCTTTGGCGGTGTTTTCAGAAGCCAGTTCGATGGCCGTCAGACCAATAATCTCGGCTATCGTTTTGAGCCTGCCGCCTGGGGAAAAGGCTATGCCACCGAACTCTCCCGCCGGGCCATACGTTATGGCTTTGAAGAAGCTGAACTGAGCGTCATTACGGGTGTGGTGCGCGAAAATCATCTCGCTTCGCGGCGGGTGCTGGAGAAAGCCGGATTAACCTTCCTGAAAAAGGTCAACGATCTGGAGGGCTTCTCGCCGAGCCTGATGTTTACCCTGACCCGCAGCGACTGGCTCAGGGCAGGCAACGCGCCTCTCTCCCTGTAGCACGCGTTAACGCCTGTAAAATTTCAGATGCGGTACACTGCGACAATCTGTTAATGCAATTTCGTTGCTTTTAATTTTACATCTGAAGCTGATGAGACAGGAGGAAAAGATGGCGAGGGAGATGATCCGACAGGGCGGGCGTAGTGCGCGTATTCAGGCGGAAGTGCACAACACCGTGAACCGGCTGCTTGAGACACTTGACCGCTCCGCGATTACGGTGCCGATGATAGCCGAACAGGCAGGCGTGACCCCCTCCACGATTTACCGGCGCTGGGGCGATCTGACGCAGCTGCTGGCCGACGTGGCGGTGGCGCGAATGCGGCCCATTGCTGAACCGGAAGATACCGGGTCGATGACGGGCGATCTTACGCTGTTTATCCAGCAGTATGCGGAAGAGATGTTGTCAAAAGTCGGCCGCGACATGCTGGCCGACGTGATGAACAGTCATGCGGAGGAGGCCAGCCAGAAATGTTGCGGGTTTACCTATCAGCATCTTGAAACCCTGCACAACCGTGCTGTCGCGCGGGGCGAAGCGGGCTTTGACATCGATCGCGTCATGGATGTGGTGGTGGCGCCCGTCATGTACCATATTCTGTTCGGCGATCGTGACGTCTCTGCGGAGTACTGTGCTTCACTGATTACGCGGGCATTCTGACGGCGGGTCAGCGCTGAACAAACGGCAGAGCAGCGTCAGCGATCAGCTGCTGCAACAGTGTACGCGCCGGATCGTCGCCCTGATCTGCGCGGGCGAGCGCGATGCCCAGCGTGCCGGGCGGGGGCAGCCGCTGTGATTCCGTCACCAGCCTGTCGGACATACCGGCGCGGGTGCGGAGCGTTACGCCGAGGCCGGCCTGCAACGCTGCCCAGATTCCGCTAAGACTGTGACTGGTAAACACCACCCGCCACGGAATCCCGGCTGCGTCCAGCGCGTCAATGGCACGCGAACGCATCACACACGGCGCATTAAACACCACCAGCGGCAAAGGCTCGCCGCGCTGTAACATGCCCGCCAGGTCAACGTCCGGATGGTAAATCCAGGCTAACGGACACTGACCAACCAGCTGCGTGCCAGCCTGCGGTTCCGCCTGCCAGAGCAGGGCAAGATCCAGTTCGTGACGCGCCAGTGCTGTGAGCAGTGGCAGATTTCTGTCGACGCGGGCGGTCAGCATCACCTCCGGGTGCTGCCGGTTAAATGCGCCCAGTATCGCGGGCATCAGCGCCTCGCCAAAATCCTCCTGCATACCGATGCGTATTTCACCCTGCAATGCTTCGCCTCGCACGGCTCGCAACGTTTCATCATTCAGTGACAGCAGGCGTCTGGCGTAGCTCATCAGCTGCTCACCGCTGCGGGTCAGCTGGAGGTGTCGCCCTTTCTTCATCACCAGTGCTGTTCCGCATTGCTGCTCCAGTTTTTTAAGCTGTGCGCTGATGGCGGACGTCGATCGGCACAGGTGCTGCGCCGCAGAGGCAAAACTGCCGGCGTCAATGCCCGCCACGAAACTGCGCAGCGCATCCATATCGAGACACTCGGGCACTTTATTCATAACTGTCCTGTTAACGTGGATGGTAGGTGCGGATTAATTTGATTTTCAGGATGATTTCCTCAGGCGACACTCTCGCTGACAACACAGGAGAGCGCAATGAAAAATTCACTGGATCGGGAAACCCTGGCGCAGCGCGCGCCCAAACTGGCTGAACTGACGCAGCAGGTGCTGTTTGGGGATATCTGGCAGCGCGGCGTGCTGTCTCCGCGAGAGCGCAGCCTGCTGACGCTGGCCACGCTGACGGCGCTGGGACGTGTGCAGCAGTTGCCCTGGCACCTCGATTTCGCCCGGCGAAACGGGCTGTCGCAGGAGGAACTGATTGAGACCTTCACCCATCTGGCCTTTTATGCCGGCTGGCCCGCCGCGGTTACCGCCCTGAGCTATCTGGAGGAGAACGCCTGATGCCATTTACCCGGATTACCTTAGGTGAGAATTACAGCGACACCGCGCTGAAGCAACTCTCCATCCTCCTTCAGCAGGCGCTGGTTGCAGAATTTGATGTGCCTGAACGTGACTGCTTTCAGGTGACAGAAAGGCTGCCGGCCAGTCAGCGGGTCTTTGACCGGCACTACCTGAGCGGCGGACGGAGTGACAGGTTTGTGCTGTTTCAGGTGTTGGCGGGCAGGCCACGCACCCGGCATCAGAAGCAGAGCTTTTATCGCGCGCTCTGCACGGCGCTTCAGGCGGAGATGGCCATCGACCCTGACGATGTGATGATCATTCTTCAGTTCAACAGCACCGAGGAGTGGAGCTTTAGCGGTGGCCGGATGCTGGCAGAGGAGGAGGCGCGATGATTGCGATGCACTACCGGTTTACCCTGCCAGCGGATTATGACATGACGATCATCAAAGAGCGCATCAGACAGAATGGCGCCCGGCTGGAGGGATTTCCGGGGCTGGTGGCAAAGGCGTTTCTTTACAGCTGTCAGAGTGAAGGCACGCTGCATGAAAATCGCTATGCACCGCTCTATTTCTGGCAGGAGGCCAGTGCGATGCAGCGCTTCCTGCAAAGTCCCGGTTTTGCCACTCTGGTCAGTGACTTTGGCTGGCCGATCATCGAAAGCTGGCTGGCGTTAGAGGGGCACGCTGTGGTCAGGCATCTGACTGACGCCCGGTTTATGACGCTGAAGCGCTGGACGATCGCTCCCCACTCCGACCTGGCGGCACTGCCGGTCAGGGAGGACTTCAATGCCTGGGACATCAGCCGCTGGCAGGGCGTAGAGATCGCAGCAAGCGTTCAGCTACCAGCAGACGGGCAGGAGAGCTATCACATTGGCTATCTCGCACGCGGGGCTGCCGCGGCAGAGATGTTGCTTTAGCGAGAAAGAGTGGTCAGCGCTTCAATAATTCCTGACAGGCCGCGCTGTCTTCTTCGGCGCGCTGTTTTGCATCGGGCGTCAGCTGCTGCCAGCGACCAATCACGCGGCTGCCCAGCGCGGGTTTATAACTGTTTTTCTGCAGCGCATAGTCAGAATTACTGCCCTCGATCACCTTTTGCATCTGCGGCGCCAGTTGCTGTTCATCATGATGACTGATGGCGCAGTGTAATAGGCCGTCTCTTCATCACTCTCATGTGGTATCAGCCACCAGGCTGCGGCGGCCAGAATCAGCAGGAGGGGAAGAATGAATTTTATTTTTGTCATGTCAGTCACGCGTTGGGTGAAAATCAGTCTGCCGGGTAGGGCAGGACGCAGGGCGCGTATCCTGCCACAGAGTCTGCACACGGGTCACGTCGTTCAGCAAAATTGATGCCCGGCCTGCTGATTATGATTGCTGAACCCTGACGATCTGGCATGCTGAGGTTTCATCCCTGAATCTGGAGAGCGTCGTGAAAGTTATCGGTCTGTTAGGCGGCATGTCGTGGGAATCTACCGCGCTCTATTACCGCATACTCAATCAGCAGATTAAAGAACGGCTGGGCGGCCTGCACTCTGCAGAGCTGGTGCTCTACAGCGTCGATTTTCAGCGCATTGAGCAGCTGCAGGCGGCGGGAGAATGGCAGCAGGCGGGTGAGATACTGGCCGACGCGGCGCGCAATCTGGAACGGGCCGGTGCGCAATTCATCGTACTCTGTACCAACACCATGCATAAAGTGGCCGCGCAAATCAGTGCGGCAACAACGATACCGCTGCTCCATATCGCCGACGCCACGGGACGCCGTATTCACCAGGCGGGGTTGCGTAAGGTCGGTTTACTGGCGACACGATTCACCATGGAGCAGGCGTTCTATCGCGGGCGGCTTCAGGAACAATTCGATCTGACGGTGATCACGCCGGATGAAGAGGATCGTCACTTTGTGCATGAGGTCATTTACCACGAGCTCTGTCTGGGCGCGATTAATCCCGCTTCGCGTCGCCGTTACAGAGAGATCATGGCGCGGCTGGTCGGGCAGGGGGCGCAGGCCATTATTCTGGGCTGTACCGAAATTACCCTGCTGGTGGATGCCACCGATGCCAGCGTCCCGCTGTTCGATACTACGCTCATCCACGCCGAAGAGGCGGTCATTCAGGCACTGGCCTGACGTCAGAGAGGAAAACAGATGAAAATTGAAAATCTGCCCTTTGGTCTGACCCAGTGGGATCAGATTGAAGAGACGGTCCATCCCGGCGAGCAGGGGCATGCGACCTGGCGAACCGTGAAGTTCAACGATATCCGGGTGCGGATGGTGGACTATTCACCGGGCTATGTCGCCGATCACTGGTGCACCAAAGGCCATATCCTGCTCTGCCTGTCAGGTGAGCTGCACACCGAACTGGCCGATGGCCGCCGTTTCGTCCTGACGCCGGGTGTCAGTTATCAGGTGGCAGATGACGCTGAACCGCACCGTTCCTTTACGTCAGCTGGCGCGCAGCTCTTTATCGTAGACTGAGAATGCGCTCCGGTGTTTCATCGCGTCGTTGACACTTTTAAAAGTAAACTGAATCTGCTTTATAAAAATCAGCAAAATTAATGGCTTATTTCATCAGAGTTATCTGGTTCTGACAGGAATTATTCGTATCAGGCTGTATGCTTTAGGTTTTATGGATTTATGCATTCACCTGATGTGGGGTAGCCTGTGCTGATAAAAAAGAAGAAAGTGCGTTCGCATACCGAAGATCGACTGCTGGCGCTGGTGCTTGCCACCACCGCCGGTATCCTTAATGCCATGGCGCTAGGGGCGTTTGGTTTTTTCCCCTCGCACATGAGCGGCAACACCTCGCAGATCTCTGCCGAAGTCACCACCAGCGATCTCCACACCATGCTGTTTCTGATGGCACTGATTATTGCCTTCGTTTTTGGCTGTACCGTTGCCCGGCTGGCAGTGGTGGTGGGGCATAAATACCGGTTACGCACTATTTTCTGTCTGATCATTCTGGCGGAGGGGCTGGCACTGACGGCGGCCTCGATCTTCGAGCTGATGTACTATCGGCCCAGTTACAACGGAGAGATCCTGATCGTGCTGGGCTTCCTGATGGGGATTCATAACGCCACCTCGACGCAGCTCTCCAACGGACGTGTCAGATCAACCCACATTACCGGGACGCTGACCGATGCGGGTATTGCGCTGGGTTCATGGATCTTTGCTCACACCTCACACGCTGTGCATCTTGAGACGGACGACCGTCGCTTTTTCCAGAAGGTGCTGCATACCCATCTGACCACGGTCTTCTCCTTCTTAAGCGGCTGTATCGCCGGTCTGCTGCTCTTCAAAGCCTATGGTTTTAACGCCATGGTCGGTCTGGGAATTTTCCTGATGCTGGTGGCGCTGACGGCGATCGCCGTCACCGTACAGCGTACCCGCAGGGTGCTCTACTGACAGAAATGAGCCGGCACGATGTCGTCAGGCATCGGGCCGATTGCTTACTGCCGGGTTCGGGTTGGCCGCACCACAATTTCGTTCACATCCACCTCATCCGGCTGCTCAATCGCATAACGCACGGCGCGACCAATGGCGTCCGGCTGCAGCGCGATGGCACGATACTGCTGCATCGCCTCCGCCGCTACCGGATCGGTGATTGTCGACGCCAGTTCACTTTCGACCACGCCGGGATGAACGCAGGTGACGCGCAACTCGCTGTTCTCCTGCCGCAACCCATCGGAAATCGCCCGCACTGCAAATTTCGTGGCACAGTAGACTGCCGCGGTGGGCGACACTGCCAGCGCGCCGATGGATGCGATGTTAATGATGTGACCACACTGGCGGGTCAGCATGGACGGCAGTACCGCCGCAATGCCATACAGCACGCCTTTGATATTGACGTCGATCATCTGATCCCACTCTTCCACGCGCAGCGACGCCATCGGTGACAGCGGCATAATGCCCGCGTTGTTGATCATGACATCCACCCGGCCCCATTTCTCCAGCGCATAGTCAACGAACTGCGTGACGTCATCGCGGCGTGTCACATCCAGTGCTTTGATTGCCACCTCAGAACCATTAAAGCGCAGCTCTTCCGCCAGGGCAGCCAGACGACTTTCACGGCGTGCACCCAGCAGCAGAATGGCATCGCTCTTCGCCAGTTCGCGTGCAATGCCTGCACCGATACCGCTTGAAGCGCCGGTAATTAAAATCACTTTCTGCGTCATCTTTTTTCTCCACTCAGGTTGTGAGTGGCGATCTTACGACGGGTCGATTATAAAGATAATCCACCAACCGCTTTACAGACTGGTAACTGAAACTAACCAATGAACAGTGATAAAAATGCGCTCGAAATTTTTGTTATCGTGGCACAGACGCGCAATTTCCGGCTGGCGGCAGAACAGCTGGGCGTGACGCGTCCGGCCATCAGTCAGAGTCTGCGGCGGCTGGAGGACCGGCTCAATATCACGCTGATGCAGCGCACGACGCGGTCGGTTCAGCTGACGGAAGCGGGACAGCGACTCTATGCCGAGGTGGCACCGGCAATCAACGCGCTGAACCGCGCCGTTAACGACATTGCCGAACTGTCGGCAGAGCCACGAGGACAGCTGAGGCTGGCGATCTCCTCCATCGCGGAACGCATGCTGGGGGGCGAGCTACTGGCGAGCTTCATCACCGCCTATCCACACGTTGAGCTGGACATTACCGTGACCGATGAGGAGTTTGATATTGTCGGGCAGGGCTATGATGCGGGGGTGCGCCTGGGGGAGGTGATTGCTCAGGATATGATTGCGGTGCCGGTCTCGGTTGCTCAGCGTCAGGTCGCCGTGGCGTCACCGCACTATCTGGCGCGTGCAGGGACGCCGCAACATCCGCAGGAACTGGTGCATCATCGCTGCATCGGCTGGCGCAAGGGACCGGGCCTGGCTCCATACCGCTGGGAGTTTGCTGAGCAGGGGCGCGAGTTTGATGTTGCCGTCAATCCGCAACTGACGACCAATGATATGGGCGTGATGATCCGCACCGCCTGCGCCGGCGGCGGCATCAGTTTTGGTATGGAGGAAACTTTCCGGCCCTACATTGATCGGGGCGAGCTGGTGACGTTACTCGACGAATGGCTGCCCACGTTTGCCGGTTTCTATCTCTACTTTCCGAGCCGCAAAAATCTGGCTCCCAAGCTGCGGGCGCTGATTGACCATGTCAGGCTGTCACCCCAGCCGGCCCCGGTTCAGCGCTGATTTTTCATCCGGGAGGAGGCTTTTCAGGCCGTCATGTTGTAACGGGTGATGATATTGATTCTGGAGTAGGGCGCGGGCGGCTCAGATGCCGGCAGGAATCCATGAAACGCCAGCAGGGTTCTGAAGGCGTGCAGCGCGTCGAGCTGTAAATTATGCTCGATCAGGGCATCGATTTTACCCTCCTGCAGTAGCGCACCGTTCTCGCGATCGAGATCGTGCCCGATAAAGGCGTTCAGCGTGCGCTTCTCTCCGGCAAAAGCGCGCAGAATGCCGGGATTCCCGCCCCCCACGGTATAGACCGCATCTGCATCCGGATGTTGCTGCAGAAAGCGCGTCACCGACTGATGCATCCGCTCATCAATCCCATATCCGCCGGCTACCACGCTCACCTGATGCTGAGGAGCAAACTGCGCTATTGCACGCTGAAAACCGTCGATTCGCTCCCTTTCGCCGATGAAGTCATGGCTGCCGGTCACTGCCAGGATGTGCGAACGGGTCACCCGCAGCCATTTTGACATCAGAAAGGCCGCCACCTTTCCGGCATCAAAATTATCCATGCCGATGTAGCGCAGGCGCGCGCTGCCTGGCAGATCGCTCATCATGGTGACCACCGGCACACGCTGTTTCAGCAGGGCTTCAAGGGTAGGGTAGAGCGCTTCAGCGCAGGCTGCTTTGAGAATGACCCCGTGACTGTGAAGCGCATTTTTATTCAGCAGCACGTTAATCCCCTCTGTTGTGAGATTTGCCCCGAGGTGAAAACGCAGCTGAAGTTTAAACGCGGCAAAGCTGGCGATCTGGCTGCTGAGAGCCTCACGGATCAAAGGCTGGAACCGGTCAGGGGTATGCATGATGACGTCAAAATAGATCGTCCTCCCTCTGGCCAGTCCCGCTTTGTGCATCAGTTCCAGGTCGGCTATTGCCTGCTGAATGCGGTGTTCTGTGCGGGCATGCACGTTGCCGCGCTGATGCAGCGCGCGATCGATGGTTGCCAGACTCAGTCCCGACTGGGCAGCGATCTGTTTCAGGGTGAATTTTGCCATGTGCCTGCCCGTTAGCCGGAGAATAAAGCCTGTTTTATCATACTGCGTGACATTATCTGAATGGGTTATGTTTCAGTCTGAGAGGTGATGCAGGCTGGCAGGGAAATGAAAAACCGTAAACGTATAAATAACCTGTTCGGCCAGGGCGTTATCGCCTGGAAATAAGCAAAGCGATAGCCCTTGCGCCGCCTTTGCTATTCAATACGTAGTTGTTATCTTAGCCGGAAATAATACCCGACAGGATCCTTAGTCTGGCTAAATAATAGACATTCTGCCGCTTCGCTTATATTTCCGCTGCAACGGCTTTTTTGTTTTTTGCTTCTCGCTAATGATAGACTGTACATTCATACACCGTCGGGAGGTCGTGTGAAGTACGACAATGATAGCGAGATCCGTGCACTGGTAGGCGCGGTAGTCAGTGATTTAATCAAGGCGGGAGAGCCGGTTAATTTTCACGACATCACGGACGCGCTGTTTCGACTGAGCGAAGAGACGCGCGACAGCAGGCTGAAAGCACTGTGTCTGGAAGCAATAAGCTTCTTCACCCGCAAAATGCATTAAGGCTGATGGCGCCAGTTACGGGTGCCATCTCCTGCCTCATTTCTATTCTGACCCTGCTACATTCAACAGGCCTGAAAATATCAGGCAAACTATTGAGCGTTAAATCTGACCGTCCATGCCTGTGATTCGGGATCTGATTATCACGCTGCGGTAACTTTTGACGGAGACAGGCTGTTATTTCAGTCTGCCTGTTCTCTGCATCGTTATATTTGCTACGCTCATAATAATTCACTCTGAATTACCGGCGTCACACAATATAAGAAAGCGATAAGATCGTTAATATCAATTGCATTTTCATAAAGTCATCCGCTCTGACAGGCAGTTAAAGGGGGGCAATCACAAGCCAGAAATAATCAGAGATGGGGGAGAATAAGATAACCTGCGCCACCGATGTAGCGCAGGGCCGTGCCTGTCAGATGCCCGCATCGTCAGGTGTGCGGCCTACCACAATTTCCAGCGTCTTGCGCAACACATCCAGCCTGACCACGTCAGAAGTGCATTCCAGCTCTGCGATGAGATAGAGGATGATCGCTTTATTCGTTACGCGTCCCTGGTCAGCCACGATGTCGCGAATGATTGCGCCCAGCAGTTCAGTTTCCTGAGCAAGCAGATCGCCTTCACTACGGAAATAATCAATGATGGATGAATCTGTTGAAGAGTGTTGCATGGTTATTCTTTCTCTGAAGAAAAGGAGTCAGACGCAATGGATGAAGTCAAAAACGAGTGTAGACGCTGTTTTCGTTTTGCCCAGCCGGCCTAAAATTTTTTTTAATGTGGCTGCCGCTTCGCTTAAAGTCAGCCGCGCACATTAAATACGCAACATTTTTTCAATCAGTGCTTTTTGGAACCGTCAGGCGGCCCGTCACTGTTCATACGATGTGCAGTATTTTCACGTTCGGTAACGTCACCCTTCACACGCTTACGTGCTGCAACCATACCGTTACGGACTTCAATGATAGCTTTGCGAATAATCGAACTTTTCGCGGCATCATCCTGAGCAGCAGCGGCCATCACTTCGAGCTGTGCGATCAGGGCATTGCTGGATACCGGTTTGTCTGACTTAAGTAATGTCAGAACGGCTTCGCCGATCATAACATCTGTCAGTTTCTCGTCTTCACTTCTGTACATACTGGCTTCTCTGATTACGAATCAATGGCCATGCTGCGGGCCCGTATCCGTCAGGAGGTGCGATTGCAGGCACCTGATACGGGGAGGCAGTGCTGGGCTTCTCAAATAAACTGAATCTTCCTGAACGAGGGCTGAAAGCAGACGTCCTGAGTTACTCTGCGGGCCGTGGTAGGGCATTAATCTTCGCGGCGAAAGAGCATCGCGATCAATTCATGCAAATGATTCTCTTGTTCTGGTGTGGCGGCGAACTCGAGGCGACGCAGCAGCTTGCTACAGATTGCTTTACGACTGAGACTTTGACCTGCGCGCAGAATTTCAACGACAACCGAACCCAGCGTTTCCTGTTGGGAAGGTGAGCTGGCCTGATTGAAGTAACGGGCAATATCGCTGATCGTGTCCGGGCTTTGACCGTTCTGACGCATGTTGATGTCCTCGAGTGATTAAAAATGCCACGCTCTGGATATGCAAATTATACATCTTTCCAAAACTTGTACAGGATTTTGAATTTTTAGTGTTATTTTTTTTGTGCAATAAATGCTATTGCTTCTAAAACAGCATGTTACGAGGAGGTCAGGCGAGGTAAAAATTGTACCGGAATTTTGTATCGATATCATCCCCGGATGCTCCGACCTGTACAATCAGGCCGGCAGGGAGATAAGCGCTATGCTCAGTGTTTAAAGACGATGTCATCCGCCGGGGCGGGAATGGCTGACTCTTTACCGAAAGAACGGGAAAGCCAGTTTGCCGGGGCACTGCCGCGCGAACCGATGGTTTTAAAACCCATCAGCCACTGACGCGCACATTTCAGTTTTTCAAGGCGAATCTCATTCACTTCCGAGTTTGCCATGACCTGAAGCTCATGTATCAGCAGTTCAACATTGACTTCCTGACCGGCAGTAAACAGGTTCATTGCAGCTTCGCCAATGATGACATTTGCTTTTTCATCGCTGGAAAAATACACAATTTCCTCCTGGGTGATTGCGGTAAGTAACTTTAACTGTAGCAAAAAAAATTAAGGAACTTAATCAATTCAGCCTATCAATAAGATAATATTAATTGTGCATTTCCTGAACGGATAAAGCGCCCTGACGCTCGTGCAATTACGGACGACAGCCTGCTAAATCGCCTTTTCCAAATCGTCTGATTTTTGCCGTTTCGCTTAATCTGCACTCCATTTAAAGCGAAACGGCACAAATAGCCCGGTTTCTGCCTGCGTCACTCTCACCAACTGACATCGGGGTGCAGAAATAAAACATTATTTTTCATTATCTTAAGATTGGGGTTTACATAACTTCACATCTGATACCCGCCGCTGAAAAAACTTCACACAGGTGAGCTTTCGCACAGGTATAGCCTGTGCTATAAAAAATAGCTCAGGCTATTTGTGTTCTGTTTTTAACCACCTCCGGAGAGTGCCGTATGGCCCCATTCAAAAAAATCACCGCGATGTTACTGAGTGCGCTGCTGACCACATTGATGGCCACCAGCACTAATGCAGCAGAAAAATTTAAGGTAGTGACGACATTTACTGTCATCGCGGACATGGCTAAGAACGTGGCGGGCGAGGCTGCGGAGGTAACCTCGATCACTAAACCGGGGGCGGAAATACATGAGTATCAGCCAACCCCGGGCGATATAAAACGCGCGCAGGGTGCACAGCTCATCATGGCGAACGGCCTTAATCTTGAGCGCTGGTTTGAGCGGTTCTATCAGCACCTGGAGGGGGTGCCGGAAGTCATTGTTTCTGCCGGCATCACGCCAATCGGGATCGGCGAGGGGCCTTATAACGGCAAACCGAATCCACATGCCTGGATGTCACCAGACAATGCGCTGATTTACGTCGATAACATTTGCGATGCGCTGGTGAAATATGATCCGGCAAACGCAGAAACCTATCGGCAGAATGCCGCCGTCTATAAGCAGAAAATCAGTGCTGCGATTGACCCCCTGCGCCAGCAGATAGCCAGGATCCCGGAGAACAAACGCTGGATGGTGACCAGCGAAGGGGCCTTTTCTTACCTGGCGCGCGATCTGGGGATGAAAGAGCTCTATCTGTGGCCGGTCAATTCTGACCAGCAGGGGACACCGCAGCAGGTCAGAAAAGTGATCGATCAGGTCAGGAAGCAGGGCATCCCCGCCGTATTCAGTGAGAGTACCGTCTCCGACAAGCCTGCCCGTCAGGTCGCCAGGGAAACCGGCGCACATTATGGTGGTGTGCTTTACGTTGACTCCCTGAGTCAGGCTCAGGGGCCGGTGCCAACCTATCTGGATCTGCTCAGCGTGACGACGGAGACGCTGGTGAAGGGCCTTAACGCCGGGGAGTCCGCGCAATGAAAGAGACTATTGTGGTGTCCGATGTCACCGTCACCTGGCGCAACGGCCATACCGCGCTGCGGGATGCCAGCTTCAGCGTGCCGGGTGGATCGATTGCGGCGCTGGTGGGCGTGAATGGCTCGGGGAAATCTACCCTGTTTAAAGCGCTGATGGGATTTGTCCGGCTCGCCAGCGGCAGCATCACGATACTGGGCATGCCTACCCGCCAGGCGCTGCGTCAGAGTCTGGTAGCCTATGTGCCGCAGTCGGAAGAGGTGGACTGGTCTTTTCCGGTGCTGGTAGAGGATGTGGTGATGATGGGGCGGTACGGCCACATGGGCCTGCTGCGTCGCCCCAAACCGCACGACCGGCAGAGTGTGACGGAGGCGCTGGCGCGGGTGGATATGCTCGATTACCGGCATCGCCAGATTGGTGAACTTTCCGGTGGTCAGAAGAAGCGGGTCTTTCTGGCGCGTGCCATTGCCCAGCAGGGCAGTGTGATCCTTCTGGACGAGCCCTTCACCGGCGTGGATGTTCAGACCGAGGCCAGAATCATCAGCCTGCTGGGCGAACTACGCGATGAAGGCAAGACCATGCTGGTTTCGACCCACAATCTGGGGACAGTGACCGCATTCTGCGACTACACCGTGATGGTAAAAGGCACCATTCTGGCCAGCGGTCCGACGGAGACGACGTTCACGGCTGCTAACCTTGAACGCGCATTCAGCGGCGTGCTGCGTCACGTCAGGGTGAAAGGGTTGGATGATCAGATCATCACCGATGATGAGCGTCCCTTTATTGCGCCGCGCGGTGCACACCAGGAGGGGCGCTGACCATGGAACTGTTGCTGGAGCCCTTCAGTTACCACTATATGCTCAATGCGATGTGGGTCTCCGCCATGGTCGGGGGACTCTGCGCTTTTCTCTCCTGCTATCTGATGCTGAAAGGCTGGTCGCTGATCGGTGATGCGCTGTCACACTCCATCGTCCCTGGCGTGGCGGGCGCCTATATGCTGGGCCTGCCCTTTGCGCTGGGAGCGTTTCTCTCCGGTGGCCTGGCAGCGGGCAGCATGCTGTTGCTGAATCAGCGCACCCGCCTGAAGGAGGATGCGATCATCGGTCTGATCTTCTCCTCCTTTTTTGGTCTTGGCCTGTTTATGGTGTCGCTCAACCCGACAGCGGTAAACATTCAGACCATTGTGCTGGGCAATATTCTCGCTATTGCGCCTGCGGATATCCTGCAGCTGGCGCTGATTGGCGGCATCTCGATCGCGGTTCTGCTGGTCAAATGGAAGGATCTGATGGTGACCTTCTTTGATGAGCAGCACGCCCGGGCGATTGGTCTGCAGCCTGAACGGCTGAAAATCCTTTTCTTTATCCTGCTGGCGGTCTCAACCGTGGCGGCACTGCAGACGGTCGGCGCGTTTCTGGTGATCTGTCTGGTAGTGACACCGGGGGCAACGGCCTGGCTGCTGACCGACCGCTTCCCGCGTCTGCTGGTCATTGCGGTGGCGATTGGCAGCCTCACCAGTTTCCTCGGGGCGTGGGCGAGTTACTACCTGGATGGCGCGACGGGCGGCATCATTGTGGTCGCCCAGACGCTGCTCTTTCTGCTGGCATTCATCTTTGCACCGCGACATGGTCTGCTGGCTAACCGGCGTCGTGGCCGGTATCAGGCTAAATAAAAAGGAGGCAGGCTGATGTGGATAGCTGAACCTTTTCAGTTCGCATTTATGAACAATGCGCTGCTTATCGCGCTGGTGGTCTCCATACCCTGTGCGCTGCTGTCGGTGTTTCTGGTGCTGAAAGGCTGGGCGCTGATGGGCGATGCCATGAGTCATGCGGTCTTTCCCGGCATTGTGCTGGCCTGGATGGTGGGGGCACCGCTGGCGGCAGGCGCGTTTGTGGCGGGGCTGTTCTGTGCCGTTGCCAGCGGCTTTTTGCAGGATAACAGTCGCATAAAGCAGGATACGGTGCTGGGGATTGTGTTCTCAGGCATGTTTGCGGTGGGGCTGATTCTTTATGTCGCGGTGAAACCAGAGGTGCATCTCGATCATATTCTGTTCGGGGACATGCTCGGTATTAACAGGGCGGATCTCATTCAGACGCTGATTATCGCCGCGCTTATCGTGCTGCTGATTGCGCTGAAATGGCGTGACTTTATGCTGTTCAGCTTCGACCCGCAGCAGGCACAGGTAAGCGGTCTGCCTGCGCGCTGGCTGCATTACGGCTTACTGTGTATGGTATCGCTGACCATTGTGGCAACCCTGAAAGCGGTGGGAATTATTCTGTCGATCTCGCTGTTGATTGCGCCGGGCGCGATCGCGATTCTGCTGACCCGGCGCTTTTCACATGCCCTGCTGGTGGCAACCGGGGTATCGGTGCTGGTGTCGCTGAGCGGGGTTTATCTCTCGTTCTTCATCGACAGCGCGCCCGCGCCGACCATTGTGGTGCTGTTTGCCGCCGTATTCATCGTGGTGATGGTCGTGACAGGCCGGAAAACACGGCAGCGCGAGCGTCTTCAGGGGCGTCCTCGCGGCAGCGATGCGGAAACGGGCTGACGCTGAAAGTTACCGGCAAGGGAAGGTTTTTGCATACCCCTTGCCACCAGGGCGGTGGTAACGAGAAACGTTATCCATAGAGAGTCTGGAACCCGCCCGGCATGCTGACATCGCCCCTGATGAGTGCGGTGGTTGTCGCATCTTTGCAGGGGCCAGGGAATGTCGCTTTTTATATTCTGCTGGTGAACGGATTTTGAGCTGGCGTCAGTGGCCTCATTGTGTAACAGGCTGTCCCGGATAGACTTTTTCCAGCCGGCGCTTCGGCATGACCGTCTGTTCCATCGCTATCAGCGCGCCCGCGCAGCCAAAGCCAGCATTAACGACATCAACCGGTTGTTTCATAATCGTTATTTTAGTGCACCATAGTTTAACAACGATATTTTTTGTCATTTGGTTGCGATGGCCGGGCGTCTGGCGTGATTTTTCAAAACACCACCCGCCGCCTGACAGTAAAAGGCCAGGGCAGAAAATCCGCCCTGGCCTGCTGGATCAGGAACCCAACCCTTCTTCAACCGCTCCCTGACGTAAGGGGCAGGTTTGAGTAATCGTCGTCGCTTACCGAAGCTGAGTGAGATTTACCGCCAGTCACTTTGACTGCGATATGGCTGACTTTTTTCTGCGTGCTTATCTTCTTCAGGAGAATAATGCTGATAAACGCATGCCAGTTTATGTCCGTCAGGATCGCGCAGATAGGCAACATAGAAATCGGGTCCGTACGGGGTTCGTATTCCTGGCTCGCCTTCATTCTTCCCTCCCGCAAGGAGACCAGCGGAATGAAACCGTCTGACAATGTCGGCGTTATCGGCACTGAAAGCGAACATTGTTCCGTTTCCCGCCGTTGCGGGCTGACCGTCAAAGGGAGGACAGAGGCAGAAACTGAACCCCTCATCCGGGTTATCTCCCTTTCCCCACATTGCCCAGCCTTCTGTCCAGGCAGGCTGCCGTGCATAGCCCAGAACATCGAACACAGCGTTATAGAAGTCAACGGAGCGCTGAAAGTTATTGGTGCCTGTCGTGATATAAGCCAGCATTTTCTTGCCTCCTTTTAACGATTGTGAGCAGAACCTTTACCGTCAGAGTCGCAATGAATGATTTTCCCTGATACGCCTGTTACCGGTTCAGGCGCGGGCAGTTCTTTATATCAGAAGTAACGTCGGCTTTCGCTTATCTGCTTTGCGCATTCCCTTACATTCCTCTCAGATAAAGAGTCTTTCCTTGATAATATGGCGAATAAAACATTTCTTTAACATTTGCATTGCACGATATGTGAAATAATTTTATTACTATTTAATCACTTATGCGCTGCTGCGCGCGGGATGCATTCATAAAACAGAATAAGGAGATCTATGACAACTAAACCCGTCGCAGAGGAGGGCACGGCACCAGGATTAATCCAGACGCTGAAATCTTTTCCGGCAACAGTTCATGCGCTGCTCTTTTTTATGCTGGTCATCCGCTTCAGCTATTTCATGGCCTGGCCTTTTATCGCTGTGATCATGACACAGCATTATCATATGTCACCGATTGCGATTGGCGTGGCGATGACCAGTAGCGCACTATTTTCAGTGGTGCTGGGTATGTATGGCGGGCAGATCTCAGACAGGCTGGGCCGACGCGTCATTCTTCTCATGGGCTGTGGTTTTTCTGCCATCGGCTATATCATTCTTGCTCAGGCCGCAGGCATCGGGCTGTTTTTTATCGGCCTGATGATCATCGGCATTTCCTTTGCCTGGGTTGACCCCCCTCTGCGCGCACTCATGAGTGATTTGCTGGTGGACCGCCGCCGCCGAGCGCTTGCCCTGCAAATGCGCTACTACCTTATCAACGTCGCCGCGGTATTTGGTCCGCTGACCGGAATGGCGTTCGGGCTTACCTCTCAGAAGGGCACATTCCTGATTACGGGTTTGTCGTATATCCCTTTTTTCGTTTACGTCCTGCTATTTGTGCCTGCGGGCAAATTGCTGAAAGCGTCACAGGCTGCCAGTGAGGTTTCGCTAAAACTGCATCAGGTCGTACGTATTATTGCCAGGGACAAAATCTATATTGCCGCGCTGCTGTGCAGCATTTTGTGCAGTGTGGTATTCATTCATTACGAAGCCATCCTGCCCCAGTATCTCCTGTTACTGGATGGTGACGCCGCCATAAAACTGGTTACTCTGATACTGGTGACGAATGCCTGCACCGTGCTGCTCTTTCAGACGTTTATCATGCGGTTTCTGGCACCGTTTTCCCTGCCAAAACGTATTCTTCTGGGCGGGGTGATTTTCGCACTTTCGCAAATCTGCTTTTTTTGTACACGCTCAACGGATAGCTGGCTCTGGCTGACAGTGACCGGTGTGTTCAGTATCGGAGAAGCGATTCTGATGCCGAACCTGAACATCCTGCTTGATCAACTGGCACCGGCAGCGCATCGGGGAGCTTATCTCGGTGCCTCAATGCTGTCATCTCTGGGAATTTCTGTCGGGCCATTAATCGGTGGGGTCATGCTGGCGACAACCGGCGCGGGTGTCTTTATCTGCACGGCGCTGCTTAGCCTGCTGATATGCGCGATTATTTATACTTACAGAGGCAAAATGCTGGCGCGTCTGACGGAGTGATCTCAAGACGCGTCGGCGGCCCGCGCGGCCCCCGGGTTATGCAAAAGCGCAGTGGGGCGGCATCTTCTGATCAGGGTGAATTAACCGGCCACGTTCGGCATCGGGTGAGGTTTTTTTATTGCTGACAGGGGCGTTCGCAGGCGGGGTGGTGCGGTAAATAAATTCCCCGCCAGAGGTTATTCTTAATGAAGTTTTTTTTCACTTCGGCACAGGCCGGGGGACGCTGAGAATAGAGGTATTTGTATAAGAGCAACATTCCTACCGGATTATCATCCAGATTTTCGAAATCCACATGAAGCTTATCCAGAAGATACTTCCTCAGATCGCCCGGGGCCATGTTTTTATGGGCAGCCAGTGCCCGGCACAACTGGGTCACGATCTCGCACTTCACTGGGTACGGCACATCAGGATTATAAATTTCCGGAACGGAGTGAGTCTGATTCATTTCGATACCCCCTATAAACGCATGGTCTGACTGAGAGGACAGGGTGCCCGCTGATTTGAGATAAGATATAGCAAGGATGAGACCTGGTGTAAATTGAGAACCCTATTGCGGTTATGCGCAGGGATTTGAGACCGGGCAGGCTGCAGAGGACATCCTGGCTGCAATTTTTATGTTAAACCCAACGTATAGCTCCTGACACATTCGGGAACTGTTCCCACAATTTAAGGATTTTAAGATCAGACGTTATATATAGAATTTAATTCATGACATTTAGCATACGGGATGCGGATCTGACGGATTCAGGAATATTGAATGAACTCGGCTACAACATATCGCTCTCCTAAGCCACATGTGGATTTCAGAATCCGAAATGAATGTATTTTAGATGCTGAGGACTCATATCCTGCGCTTGAAAAAAGTCTGCAAGATCCCAGCACATCCTGGTATCTGGCAGAGGCACATTACCCTATGGCTTTGCATAGATCACCAGGGAAAGCTGTATACCAGAGACTTCTATTTCAGGTGTCTTATTTAATAAGCTGTATCTGAACGAGTCATAAGGCGCTGATGCCTGACTGCATTGAAGCCTGAGAAATCAGCCGGCGCTCTCCGGCTGATTTACCTTTTTATCACGCATCAATCACGACGTTTACTTAAGATGTTCCTTCAGCACTACTGACGCCTGGCTAATCGCCGTTCGCACCGTTGGCTCTTTACTCAGGGCATTCAGCAAACCAAAGTCATGGATCATGCCGTTGTAGCGGGTGACGGTTACCGGCACACCAGCGGCATCCAGTTTTCGGCCAAACGCTTCCCCTTCATCACGCAGTACATCCAGTTCGGCAGTCTGAATCAGCGTTGGCGGTAAACCCGCCAGCTCGGCTTTGGTTGCGCGCAGCGGCGAGGCCAGAATGTTACGCCTCTCCTTTTCTGAAGGGGTGTAGTTGTCCCAGAACCACTTCATCATGTTTCGCGTCAGAAAATAGCCACTGGCGAATTGCTGATAAGAGGCATCATCGAAATGAGCATCGGTAACGGGCCACAGCATCACGTCGTAGCGAATTGCCGGTGTTTTATGTTGTTTAGCCTGTAACGCGACGGCAGCAACCATATTTCCGCCCACGCTGTTCCCCACCAGTGCCAGACGCTTACCGTCCACGCCAATTTCACTGCCATGTTCGGCCACCCATTTTGTTGCCTCGAAAGCCTGGGTAATCGCAACCGGATAACGGGCTTCAGGTGAAGGTGTGTAGTTCACAAACACCGCCGCCGCACCGGACTCATTAACGAGATCGCGTACCAGACGCTCGTGTGTAGGAAAGTCACCCAGTACCCAGCCGCCGCCGTGGAAAAACATGAACACCGGTAACGTGCCAGAGGCACTGGCAGGTTTCACTATCGTCAGCGTCAGCGGTTTACCCATTACCGTGATGGTTTTTTCAGTGATCCAGGCGGGCGGCAGTGCGGAACCTTTCTGCGCTCCGCTCAGTACTGCGCGGGCCTCTTCAGGGGATAAGGTCTCCATGGGCTTTCCGCCACTGCTGTTCAGTGCGTTGAGGAACGTCGCCACGCCAGCAGCAGGTTGCGGCACGTTTTGAGCAGAATCTGCCCAGGCTGACGTCATCTGACTGGCTAACAATAAAACACCGGCGGTAATTTTCACTTTCATGACGGTTTTCCTTATGCTTGCTATTAAGTAGTGTGCTATTTAGTTTGGCTACACTGACAGCAAATGACCTCATTGTAAACTATTAAATAGCAAACGATGTAAATGGCGATGTTATCGCGACAGAAGGAACACGTCGGACTGATTCCCGTCCAGACAAGACGGAGAGGGGGCGACCAGACGCCCGGACCGGTTAAACTTTACGGCTCAGTTAAGTCGTTGATGAAGGATACTATGTGTCCTTCGCTCTGCCGTTTCGCGCAATTTCTTCCAATACGAATTACAGCTCGGCTGCTTAACTGGCGGGGTAAACGGGGACGATAAGACGATTAGAGGCTTTACATTATGATCGAGTTTTCGAATGGCTTCTTACTGAGCCTTTCATTGTGTCTTGATATCGGGATTGCCAATATTGCGATGATCACCCTTGCCATGCAACGCGGATATTTTCATGGTTTCTGGCTGGGAATGGGAACGTGTGTGGGTGATCTGGCATATGCATTACTGGCGCTGGCGGGCATGGCCGTACTGCTTCAGTATGAAGTCGTTCGCTGGATACTGTGGATCGGGGGTGGCGCGATGCTTCTCTGGTTCGCAGGCAAAATGCTGATAGCCGCTTTCAAAAAGGCTTCGGATCCTGACGTGAGCGAAAAGCATCACTCCCGTCCGCTGATACGTGAATTCGGGCGTGGCGTCGTGCTCGCCATGTCCTCTCCCTCGGCCATTCTCTGGTTTGCGACCGTGGGCGGTGCGCTCATCTCCCGGATGGGGCCGCACAATCTTGCGGCTACCTCCTGGTTTCTGGGTGGATTTTTCATCGCGGGCATGTTCTGGACGTGTGTCCTGTGCCTGGTTGGCAGTTTTGGCGGCAAACTGCTGGGTCAGCGCCTGCTTAAGTATTCCTTTATCGCCTCGGCGATCATATTCAGCTATTTTGCGCTTTACGTGATTGTGTCAGGGTACAGGGAATTTATCGTGGCCTGATCTGGCCTGCGAAGCATAGGGATGGGGGTTCCCTGCCAGCTGAACGAGCATCTCCAGCTGCGGTCTTACGCTAAGGTGCTCCCGCAGGCAGGCAATAACAAGGTTGATTTTCTGCTCATCCTCCTGCTGAAGCTGAGCTGGCGGCTCAAGCAATTCACTACAGAGTAAAATCAGTTCCTGCTCCTCACCCATGCCCCGATCAAGCAAAACGGTTCAGCGCGTCAAACAGGCGGGTGTTATTGATTATGCCTTCGCGCAGAACCGGGGCTTCGTGAGCGCTATTGAGATTCTCATCCTCAGCCAGCTTTTTTATCAGAGCCTGAGGTATGTGTACGCTGATAAATTCAACTGCGTGAGTATCAAAACGTGAAGCCTGAATCGTTCCCGGATTGTATAAGGTAACCTGCCCACTTTTGACATAAGCGGTTTTTCCCGCCAGCCAGATTTCCTCTACCCCCGTCAGGTTTGCACTGATGACATATTCATCGTGGAGATGTTTCGGAAAGCCAGAATTACAGGCTCTGACACGTGAACACTCTATGCCATTCCGGCTAAACCACTCTGCGGATTCTAATGACAATGCTTCTGGCTTTATTCAGCAATCATGAATAGTTATTGATAAAACCATTTACTGAGTGCCTTATCAACGGATGTAATGCCAGTAAAACATCTCCTTCGGGCACGGTCCGCTGGTGTCAGGAGATTGTCAGCTCTGGACGGCTGCCCAGGATTAGATACCTCTGTCGATAGTCAGTCACGAATGGGGGAATGTTTGATGCCTGGACTATCAGTCCGGTAAGCGATTGGTTTTGTGGCAACACCACCGCATAGATGCTGAGTATTGTCCGCCAGAGGGAGAGTCATTAGCACAGGCAACTCAACGAGTAATAAATTTCTTACAAAATCTGCAAGGCACCAAAGAACATCAGTGCGTATATATCGTGTCGCATGGGCATGTCAGCCAGGGAGTGCTGGCAATACTTAAAGAAGGGACTATCGATAACTTTACCGGGTACGCTCACCCCAATGCGAGTTATTCCGTTTTCGATTTTTTGGATGGAAAATGCATGGCGCTCAGATGGGGAATTGCCACACATCTACTTGAACGTCAGGTTCAAGTGGTCATTTGAGTCAGGCGATATTATCTTTCACACGATGTCCGCTCATCGCTCAAAGTGGACATATCTGAATGGCTTAATGAAACGTACTTACATCAGACAAGCGCAGGCTTGACAGAATCGCTCGCTTGCAGACACAACCCAAACGACGCTTCTGATGTGTCGGCTAAGCTCACTTAGATATCGGGCCAAAGAGTCAAGGGCTGTGGTTGGGCTTAACCCCGGCTCGACTATGGCATTTTTTCAGTGACAGGGAGTAAACATGGAAGTAACAGTAGAAATATGTCCGCCAGATGAATGGGAATCCATGGTGAAAATTTTTACCGAGATGGAAGAGCACTACTATGGTAAGGGCATCATTCAGGAAGCACTGTTGAAGCATTATCTCAGTAACCGACTCTTCAGTCCGCTCTCCGGTACGCTGGTGCTCAGGGCGCGTCGCGATGCTGAAATCACTGGGCTGGCGTGTTGCACTATTCTCTATCCCTCGCCCCGGTACAGTGGCGAGCTGCACATTAAAGAGCTGTATGTCTCCCGGCGTGAGAGAGGTAAGGGTACAGGTAAATCCATCATGCGTTTTATGGCGAAACTCGCTCTGAAGCATGAGTGTCGTAGCCTTAGCTGGAATGCCGTGAAATCAAACGCCGGAGCAAACCGTTTTTATCAGTCATTAGGGGGCAAAATAAATAGCGATATCGTGAATTATTATCTCCAGGGTGACCTCCTCAGTGAACTGGCTTCTGGCTGTCCGGCACTGTCTGGCGACTCTTCCGGTCAGGCTGTCGCACCGATTTGGCCTGCCAGCAAGGCAGAGGGACCTCCGGAATAGTGATGTCGTGTCCGCAGAGTGCAATAAGCGGGCCAGTCACCCGCTCTGCCTGAGTGAGCGCTCACGGCCAGGGACGTGTTTGTATGCTGGCTGAGAAAATCGCGAAGTCAGAAAAGGGCTTCTTCAATGCTGATCTCGTCTACCCGAAGAATTGAGGACATGTCGAAACCTTTCATGTCAGACCTGAAGGCCTCACTGCTCATATACTCCTGATTGATAGCCTGACTGTCGGCTCCCTGCTGATAGGTCACAGTTGCAATGACCTGACATGCATCACTCAGGTAGACATGATTGACATATATATTAAAAGCAGGGAGAGAAATCATATGCCGGGGCCAGTGTGTGCGGAAATAAACTTCTGCTGACTGTCTGTCTTTGAGTGTGTAGATCCTGACCTGTTTCATCGCATCCATCCTGTTGTAAACATGTTAATGAAAATGACCCGTCAAAGCATACCAACTTTATTTTTAATAAATTAGCAAAAGACCACTTTTTGCTCAGATAACAGGTTTATAGCGATACTTTATTTTTAGGATCGCAGATTACATTTCATGTCTGACCACGGGTGTAAAACCACCCGTTTCTTTAACAGACACCCCTCCGGCTGAATCTGGGGCAGGAGGGAATTGAGAAGGCTGTGCTTTTGCAAACAAAGCGCCCTGCATACCGGCCTTTACGGCTGTTAAAGATGTCGTTTTAAGCACGTTTTTAATCACAGATGCCGACATAATAGCTCCTCTTAGCCTGAGTAATGGACGCTGTCAGCTCTGAGCTGAGCGCGGCGCGGTCAGGACCCTCTCTGACAAAGCGGGCACTTTACTTTTTTTCAGCATAACTCCGAACGCATTAACAGAACCGGAAACGCATCAGGGAAAAGCAGGTATTAAGGCGTTGCGACTTAAACTACCGTAAGTCACGTCTGGAAATATACGCAAAAAAGCTGAGTTTGATGTTTCATTCGTTTTTATAGCGTGTAACGTTATTTCCGGGTGTTACATACAACACAATCATGATACCTAAATGACAATCAGCGGCTAAACCAGCATTAAAAATAAAGACTCATATTAAAAATCTGATAATAGCCCGCCGCTTGATCTTTAAAAATCGTACCCTCCACGCAGTCGATTTTTACTCATCATCTACAACAACCGCGAAGCTGTCACATCAGTTCAGTCTGGTTTCAGGGGCCAGCCCGCGAAGAGCTGGAAAACGTTGCGCATAAAAACGGTTATCCATACAGGCGCATCATCCCGGACGTGGAAATAGCGCTGATTCAGTACCTCGCCCGGCTGCTGCTCAGGCGTGGAAAAATCGTCGGTGGCGGCAATGACGCCGGTTCATCCGGCACGTTAATCAGCATGCGCAAAAAGGACCCGGCCCAGTCATGGCTGTTGTGAATATGCAGGATGTTCATCAGGCGGGCATGCAGATTTCGCCGTTCGCGTAACGGCATCTGCAATGCAGTATGTACCGCACTGGCCATGCCGTCAGGATCGTAAGGGTTAACGGTGATGGCACCCTCCAGCTGCTCGGCTGCACCAGCAAACTGGGAGAGGATCAGCACGCCGGGATTATTCGGGTCCTGCAGAGCGACATACATTTTGGCCATCAGGCTCATGCCCGCCATTAATGGCGTCACCAGCGCCACGCGTGAGGCACGATAGATCCCGGCCTGTTCCTCGCGGCTGTAAGCCTGCGTCAGATAGTTCACCGGATACCAGTTCATGGTGCCATGTACCCCGTTAAACTCTCCGCAGCGCGCCTCCAGTGCCTGGCCCACTGCGGAGGCATCATGTTCGTGTCCGGCTGCCGGTGAGGCCAGCTGGAGCAGCGTAATGTTTTTCTGATAGCACTCATGTCTGCGCAGCAACACTTCAAGGGTGCTGATTCGGTAAGGCAGGCCTGAACTCTCATCAAGATGGCCGCCGCTGAGCACCCTGTTTTCCGGCAGGCTGTCGCGGCACTGCATCTCCATAAAGACACAGCTGTTGCTCTCGCGCAGAGCCTGGACATCATCCAGGTCAATCCCCACCGGAAATACGCCCACCCTGATAATCCGGCCGTGAACACGAAAACAGTGCGACTCCAGGCGTTCAGTCCGGAATTCCCCCTCCAGCCAGACGATGAAGTTATTCATATCCTGCACGGTCTGAAAGCCAATCAGATCGCAACATAACAGCGACTCCGTCAGCCAGCGCCACTCAGGAATGGTTTCAAATATTCTGCCTGCGGGGAAAGGCTGATGCAGGAAAAAACCCACGGGCTGGGTCAGTCCCTCTTCACGGAGAAAAGCGGCACAGCTAAGCAGGTGATAATCCTGAATCCAGATAACATCATCGGGCGTGATGTTTTCACAAATCGCGCGCGCATAGGCTTTATTAAGGCTCTTATACGCCTGGAAGGCGCTGGCGGAAAACCGGGCCATGTCGGGGCGCTGATGAAAAACGGGCCAGAGCCCTTTGTGAATATAATGGCGATACCCCTCATTCAGCTCGCCCGGCGTCATCGGGAAGGTTACGGTTTCATACTGGCCTGTCTGCTGCACGGCGCAGGGTCTTAGTGCATCGTCAGGGATGACGGTGCTTTTGCCATCCCAGCTAATCCAGAGTCCTCCCTGTCGGGTAAGAATGCCGTCATAGATAGCGGTAAGCGTCGAACGTTGACACTGATTATGAGAAACAAGGATCAGGCCTGACATGATCTATTCCTTAAGGGCCGGCTGCAGGCAGGCAAAAGCGCCGCACAGCCTGTCGCTGTTAATCGGAGGTCGGAGAATAAACTGAAAAAAACCGCTCATGCGTGTGCGCCCCGCCGGCTTAATGCCTGCTGGCGCTGTTCCGACGAAACGATACTCGGGCGAAATGAACAGATTCCTGATCACCCAGGTTTCCACCATGTCGGTCACGACCCAGGCAAAACCGATTTGCCGGCCATTGCGGTAAAGACCAAAACAGAGGCTGTTGTTCAGCAAGCTCAGCCACGGCATCATCGCTGCCTCCCGCTATGGAATAGGGCTTAGTAAAACATTTCATCCACGACTTCCCTGAACAGGGGCGCAGAGGCGCCCGGAGTCGCTAATTAAACCGTTCAGCCCGTAAAAAAGGCGTAAAAAGAACCGGATGAAGTGTAAAAACGCTGCAAATCAGTCATCAGACTTTTAAAGAATCGAAAACCGGGCGTGCAGGAGCGACCTCTGAAGCTGGCCTTATCACCTCATGCGCCTGGCGATGAAGGCCGCGTGAACTTGCCCTGGAAAATGACCGGCCCGGACGGTCCGCTTAACGTTGATCCCCCAACCGATTACAGGCTTATTGCCAGGGCCGTCTGATGATCTAACGTACCAGGAGGAAGCGGGAAAACGTTATGGTCAGGGTGTGTGATGAGGCCCAGCGATCGCGGCGGGGCACTGCCTCTGATCAGCCACAGCTGCAGGCTTTTGTTTTGCGGCAGCGTAATGTTAAGTGCAGAAAACGGAAGGCGCAAAGCGGCCCTGTCCAGCGTCACCCCGTCTGCCTGCATCCAAAGCCATCCCGACACAGGCAGCGTGTCCGGTTGAGCTGCAACGTCGCTTTGCAGCCTGTCACCACACATGAAAATCGCCGCAGGATGGATGTCATTTGAAAATCTTATCGAAAATGTCAGACAGGCCGCCGCTGGGGTGGTGTGCAGAGGAGATTAGATAATTATATATAAATCAATCTCTTATTAGATTGCTACCCATGTAGCTATGCGCTTTTCGCCCGCTCAGCGCTTCGGATAACACTGACTTTCCTCAATCCTTCCGCCAGATTGTGAAAAAAGCTGCTAAACCTTAAGTCAGAGATACGCGCGTAAAGATTAGGGTTATCACGCTATTCCCCGATTCAGATCCCGTCAGCAGTAAGCCAATAAAAACTCTATCTTTCAGCCCGCCAACAATGGGAAGCAGACAATGTCGGAAAAAATATCGCTAACAATGCAGGTCAATGGCCAGCCGCAACAGATGCAGGTCGACCCGCGGGTCACGCTACTCGACGCACTGCGCGAGCATCTTAATCTGACCGGCACGAAAAAAGGGTGCGACCAGGGACAGTGCGGCGCCTGCACGGTGCTGATAAATGGTGAAAGGGTGCTGAGTTGTCTGACCCTGGCGGTTCAGGCGAACAATACACAGGTGACCAGCATCGAAGGGCTGGCCTCCGCCGCAGGTGAACTGCACCCGGTGCAGCGCTGCTTTATGGAAAATGATGCCTTTCAGTGTGGCTACTGCACGCCGGGCCAGATTATGTCTGCCGTCGCCTGTATCAAAGAGGGCCATGCCGGGTCAGAGGATGAGATCCGTGAATATATGAGCGGCAACCTCTGCCGCTGCGGCGCCTATCCCCACATCGTGGATGCGATTAAACAGGCCGCCGCCGAAATGGCGAAGGAGTCGGCATGAATGAATTCAGCTGGAAAGTAGCGCAGTCGCCTGAAGACGCCGCCGCCCTGAAACAGCAGGCTGGCAGCCAGTTGCTGGCGGGGGGCACCACGCAGCTCGATCTGATGAAGTGTGGGGTTTTCACGCCACCACAGCTAATTGGCATCACCGGACTGACCACCCTTAAAACCCTGCAGTTTGATGAAAACCGGATCTCGGCGGGTGCGCTGGTCACCATGAGCCAGCTGGCCGATCATCCTGAGTGTCAGCAGAAGGCACCGGCCATCTACGGCAGCCTCTGGCAGGCCGCCTCGCCGCAGATCCGCAACATGGCGACGCTGGGAGGCAACCTGCGTCAGCGCACCCGCTGCGCCTACTACCGCGACCCCGCGACCTTCTCTGCCTGTAACAAGCGCAACCCCGGCTCAGGCTGTGCCGCACGGGATGGCGTCAACAGCAACCACGCTATTCTGGGTGCCAGCGAGAGCTGCATTGCCGTCTATCCGGGCGATCTGGCGGTTGCGCTGGTGGCGTTTGACGCCATTGTGGTGGTGCAGAATCCGCAGGGTGAGACCCGCCGCATCGCCATTGATGACTTCTTCCTGCTGCCCGGCGACTCGCCCGATCGTGAGCACGACCTGCACGAGGATGAGATCATTGTGGCGATCGACGTGCCGCAGACCACGTCCCTTCGTCACTCACACTACCTGAAAGTCCGGGATCGCAGCTCCTACGAATTTGCCGCCGCCAGTGCCGCCGCGGGTTTTACGCTGGAGAACGGGGTCATGCGCCAGGTGCATATTGCGCTGGGTGGCGTGGCGACCAAACCCTGGCGGGTCAGGTCGGTTGAGCAGGCGCTGGAGGGACAGCCGTTCAATGAAGAGACGGTGTTCCAGGCCGCAGAGCTGATCACGCAGGAGACGCAGGCGCTGGCTCACAACGCCTGTAAAGTAAAACTGGCGCCACGGGTCATTGCCCGCGCGCTGATGGCAGCAGGAGAAACCGCATGAGTGACGTAATTCAGGGATTAGGCGCAGCACGCTCCCGGGGTGATGGCAAAGTGAAAGTCACCGGTGAAGCGCGCTACGCGGTCGAGCATCAGCCGGAAAATCCGCTCTATGGTGTGGTCATCCAGTCCACCGTCGCCAGCGGTCGTATCAGCCGGATGTCCGTGGAAAAAGCGCAGCAGGCCACAGGTGTGCTGGCGGTCTACACCCACCTGAACCCCCTGAAGATTAACAAGCCCACCGCCATCGCAGACGGCGGCGCAGCGCAGTCAACCTACACCCCGATTCAGGACGATAAGATCATTCACAATGGTCAGAACATCGGGCTGGTGGTGGCAGAAACCTTTGAACAGGCTACCTGGGCCGCCTCGCTGGTTGAGATTGAGTATGAAACCTCCAGAGGCCTGATTTTCGCCACCGATGAGGGCGTGGAGCCGAAACCGGTGTCGAAGCAGGATATCGATATGGGTGACGCAGAGCATGCGATGCAGCAGGCCGATGTGCGTCTGAGCGAGCGTTACACCACCCCGCGCGAATACAACATGCCGATGGAGCCGCACGCCTGCGTGGCACACTGGCAGGAGGGCACGATCACCGTCTGGGAGCCCAGTCAGTGGGTAGCCGGCGCGCAGGTGGAGATCGCCGAGTGGATGGGCATTGACACCGAAGCCGTGCGGATTATCTCGCCTTACGTCGGCGGCGGCTTTGGTTCAAAACCGGTGCCTTACACCCACGTTGCACTGGCGTGCGTGGCGTCACGCGCGCTGAAGCGCCCGATCAAAGTGTCGCTGACCCGCCCGCAGACTTTTACCGGCCTGGGCGGTCGTCCGGCTACCTCGCAGCAACTAGAGTTGGGCGCATCGCGTGACGGTAAAATTCAGGCGATTATCCAGCGCAGCTTCAGTGAAACCTCGCTGATTGACGTCTTCGCCGAGAACTGCAGCAAGGTGACCGCCCGCATGTATGCGGTGGAGAATGTCTCCGCTCAGCATCAGGTGCGCCCGATCAACACCGTCACGCCTGGCTGGATGCGCGCGCCGGGTGAAAATCCCAGCGCCTTTGGCCTTGAAGTGGCCATGGATGAGATGGCCTATGCCCTGAACATCGACCCGCTGGAACTGCGGCTGCGCAACTGGGCCGATAAAGATTACCAGCTGGATCTCCCCTGGAGTTCGCGCCGTCTGAAAGAGGCGTATCAGAAAGGGGCAGAGGCGTTTGGCTGGGACAGGCGGATTATGACGCCGCGCTCAATGCGGGAAGGACGTGAACTGATTGGCTGGGGCATGGCCTCCGGCACCTATCCGGTCAACAAACTGCCGGCGGAGGCGAAAATCATCCTTACGCCGCAGGGCCGCTTTGTGGTGCAGTGTGCAGGCGCAGATATCGGTACCGGCACCTACACGATTCTGGCGCAGACCGCCGCCGATATTCTGGGCGTCGACTCCACCACCATTGAGGTTGAGCTGGGTGACACCCGCTTACCGCGCGCCGGCGTCGCGGGCGGTTCGCAGCTGGCAGGTAACGTCACCGCCGCAGTGAACGACACCGCTAAAAGAATGCGCGCGCAGCTGCTGAAGCTGGCCAGCGAGCTGCCACAGTCGCCGCTCAATGGCACCCCCGTCTCTCAGCTCACGCTGAAAGGCGACGGCGTGCAGCACACTCAGCGCAGCGGGCTGGCGGTTTCACTGGCACAGCTGGCGACGCTGGCACCGGCAGAGAGCCTCACGGTCACTGGCGGCACCTTCCCGGATGACATGTCGCAAAGCGAGCGCGACAAAATGGTGCGCAACCTGAACGACATGAGCCGTCCCGAAGCGTTTTCGGCGCACAGCTGGAGCGCGCAGTTTGTGGAAGTGCGGGTTGATGAGGATTTCGGCACCATCCGGGTAAAACGCATGGTGGCCGCGCTCGACAGTGGCCGTCTCTACAATCCGAAACTGGCACGCAGCCAGTGGATTGGCGGGATGATCATGGGGGTCGGTCAGGCGCTGATGGAGGAGGGCATTATCGATCCGCGCAATGGCCGGGTAATCAATAACAACCTGGCGGACTACCTGGTGCCGGTCAACGGCGACATCCCGAGCATTACCACGATCAACGTCGGGGAGCCCGATTTTGAGGCGACCACGATGGGCGGGAAAGCCGTCGGTGAACTGGGGATTGTCGGCGTGGCGGCGGCGATCAGTAATGCCGTGTTCCACGCGACCGGTAAGCGCGTGCGCGATCTGCCGATCACGCTCGACAAGATCATCTGAGACGGTTCCTGACCTGCTCCGGCAGGCCGGACAGAGGTCAGTCGGGCGCAGGCTGAGGGCGGCGCCCGTTTTTACGCTGCAGGGAGAGAGAGTGAAGATAGCGTTAATTGTGCTGGCTGCCGGACTGAGCCGCCGTTTTCGTCAGCAGGCGGGTGAGCATAAGTTACTGGCCCGCCTGGATGGCAAACCGCTGCTGCAACATACGCTGGAGCAGGCCGCAGCCAGTGGACTTGACCTGTTCGTGGTGACGCGTCCCGACGCCGCTGCGCTTCAGGCGCTCTGCACCTCCGCCACGCTGGTGTTGTGTGACAGCGGCGGACTGGGGGAGTCGATCGCGGCAGGCGTTAACGCCACGCGCGACTATGACGGCTGGCTGATTGCGCTGGGGGATATGCCGTTTGTGTCAGCCGCGAGTTACCGCGCCGTCAGCACGGCGCTGGCAGACGCGCCTGTCGTCCGGCCCTGGGTGGCGGGCAGGCCGGGGCATCCGGTGGGCTTTCAGCGTCACTGTTATCCGGTCCTGAGCAGCCTGCAGGGCGATAGCGGACCGCAGGCGCTGGTGAACACCTCCGCCGTCCGCCTGCCGCTGCACGATCGCGGCTGTCTGTGTGACATCGATTTTCCTGCCGATCTGCAGTTAATAAAGGAATTTTCATGATAACGCTGGATCAACGCGTCATTAATGCCGCCCTCAGCCATGCTCAGGCGGGGCGGGCGGTGTGGCTCTGCACGGTGCTGCGCACCTACGGCTCCTCCCCGCGCGCGCCGGGGACACTCATGACGGTCAGTGAGACCGGAGAGAGTTGCGGCTCGCTGTCGGGCGGCTGCATTGAAGAGGATTTTCTGGCGCAGCTGGCTACCGGTGCTTATCGCGACAGCAGTCAGCGGGTGCGTTACGGCGAAGGCGGGATGCGGCCTGATGTCAGCCTGCCCTGTGGCGGCAGTCTGGAGATCGTTATTGAGTTTCTGCCGTCCGATGAGGCGACGCTGGCCCTGCTGACGGCGATGCAGCGGGCGCTGAGCGGGCAGCAGCCGCTGGTAAAAATGATACGCCCCGGTGAACGGGCGCAGTGGGAGGCGATCGCCGCCAGTCGGGTATTACCCGCACTGGATGCCAGCGAGCAGCAGATCGTGCTGCCGGTGTGGGCGATTCCGGAACTGCTGGTCGCGGGCTATTCCAGCGTGGCCTATGAGTGCATTCGTCTTGGCCAGATTCTGGGTTTTCATGTGCGCGTCTGTGAGCACCGTCCGGAAATGCTGACGGCGCTGGAGAGCCATTTCGGCGGCGCGGACAACGTGACGCTGGTGTCACAGCACCCGGCGCGCTGGCTGGAACTGAATGGGGCGCATGCGGCGGTGGCGATTGTGGCGCTGACCCACGATCCGCGCATCGACGATTTGACCATGATGGAGGCGATTGCCACCCCTGCCTTCTACATCGGCATCATGGGCTCAGTAAAAAACAGTGAGAAGCGGCGGGCGCGTCTTCAACAGATCGCCGGTATGGATCGTGCCGAACTGGATCGCATCCATGCGCCCATCGGTCTGCCTATCGGCAGCAAAACCCCGGCAGAGATTGCGCTGTCGGTGATGGCCGATATTGTCCGCATCAAAAACGGCGGCCAGTCAGCCGCCTGACCGCTGCGCCGTGTCCGGTGCCAGCCGGTAGAGGTAAGTGCCGGAGAAGGGGATCGGCAGAAATCGCCGGAACAGTTCACGCAACGTCTGCTCCGGATCAACATCGCTGAACAGCTGCGGATAGAGCGTGGAGGCAAAGAATTCGGTCGCCACCACATGCCACGGACTGAGGTAAAAGTTGTGCCAGATCGCCCCGGTGTGGCCGTCCCGCAGTGCGGTCAGCTGCTTCAGGGCGTGCTGCTGACCGGTCAGTGCCAGCAGGCTCTGCCGGGTCTGCACGGCAGAGACGTCGGGTCCGAGTTTAAGTGCTCCAGCCTCATCCGCGCTGCCGGTGCCGGTGGCAAAGTAGAAGTCGGGCCGGGCGGCGATGACGCTCTCCTCGCTCAGTCGCCCGAACACCCCTTTGACCTGCTGGCTGGCGATGTTATCCCCGCCAGCAAACCGCAGCAGGTCGCCCAGATTACCCTTTACCGAGGTCACGCAGCATTCATTTCGTCGGCCAAGATGCAGCTGCAACAGCACGCGGGGCCGGGGGCCATGATAATCAGCCAGCCGCGTTTCAATGCGCTGCATATGGGTGCGGTAAAAACGATTAAACTCAGCAGCCCGCTGCGGCTGATTCAGCACCTCCCCCAGCAGCGTCATGCTGCGTTCCGTGTTGTTCAGCAGGTCAACCCGCAGGTCGATCTTCACCACCGGGATATGCGCTGCGCTGAGCATCTTCTCCAGCAGGGCACCGTTTTCAATGTCACGCGCCAGCTGCGGCAGGATAACCACGTCGGGTCTGAGTGCAATTACCTGTTCAGGATTCATGTCATTGACCCCATCCAGCCCCAGTGGCGTAATCTCACGCATCTGCGGAAACTGGCGGGCAAAAGCCTGCCAGGTCTGAGGATCATACTTTTTCAGGTCGAGCGGCCACCCCACAATATGCTGCAGCGGATTGCCTGGGGTCAGCAGCGCGACACTGTAGAGCATCCGGCTTTCACCCAGCACGATGCGTTGCGGATGATCGGGAAGCGTCACCTGGCGACCGGTGATGTCGGTCAGCGTCCGCGCACCTGCGCCGGCACTGATGCACAGCAGGCCGAGCAGCAGCCCGGCACGCAGCGATTTAAAATTCCACACGGGCCTGTACCATCAGGTTTCGGGTTTCACCTTCACGGACGCGCAGATTGCCGCCGCTTGAACTGTAATAGTGCTGGTTGAACAGATTATTCAGATTCAGACGCAGCTGGGTTTTTTCACCAAACAGGCGATTGTTCCACGCCACAAAGGTGTCTGCCACCACATAGTCGGGCAGGGTAAAGCTGTTGTCGGGATCGCCGGCACGGGTGCCGACATAGCGGGCACCGCCGCCGAGTCGCAGTGAGCCTGGCAGCCCGCTGACCTGCATCTCATGGCTCAGATAGAGCGCACCGGACTGGCGAGGCGCATTCTGCAGCCGGTTGCCGTTGTTGTCCGGATTCACCCGGTCGCTGACAATCTCCGCCTGGTCATAGCTGTAGCTGGCGCTGAGATCCCAGCCGGGAGAAATCTCGCCGTTCAGCTCAAACTCCGCGCCGGTCGATCGCGCCTTATCAATCGCCCGCGTGCTGCCATTGATGTTCAGCGACATCGCCTTTTCATCAATGCGATAGAGGGCCACGGTCGCCAGGAGTTTTGGTGACAGCTGCCATTTACTGCCGACCTCCCAGCTGGTGCCCTGTTCCGGCTTGCCGACGTTGCCATTATCATCCACGTCGGTGGAAGGGGTGAACGACTTGCTGACGCTGGTATAGAACGCCAGATCGGGCGTGAGTTTGTAGATCACCCCGGCCTGCGGCAGAAATTTATTTCCCTCATCGTTCAGGGTTTCCACCTGTGGATTCACACCGCGAGAGGCCCGCTGTTCGTAGTGCTGATAACGGCCGCCCAGCACCACAATCCAGTCGGGTGAGAGCGAAATGCTGTCCTTGAGATAGAGCGAGCGGCTGTGAATGCGGTTCAGGTTATTGGCCGCGGTTCTGTTTTCCGTGCTGGCATCTGCCACCGGAGAGAGCATGTCATAGTCGGGACTGAAGTAGCTGAACTGACGGTTGACCCTGCCCTGATACTGATGCGCGCGGTAGGTCTGGTTCATCTCATAATCTGTCCCCGCCACCAGCGCGTGCGACATGCCGAGGATTTCTGTATTCCCCAGCAGATCCCAGCTGACATATTTGGTTTTATGGTTAAAACCGCGATTGGCATCGGCACGGCGCGTGACCACGCCGCTGCTGGCATTCACCGCTGTCACCCGCACTTCATTATTGTCATAGCGCCGCTGGTTCCAGCCCAGAGTCAGACGGGTTGTCCACTCGTCGTTAAACTGCCAGTCGTAGTGCGCGTTCAGGGTTTTGTTATGGCCCCAGGCGTGATTGGCTTTGTCGTCCAGACGGTCTTTATAGCCGATATCAATCGGCCGGCCATTAATAAAGGCCGTGCCGCGATCGTAGGGGATATCATAACGGTAGTCGGCATAGCTGATCAGAAAGCTGGCCTGCTCACCAAACCATTGCAGTGAGGGGGCCACCAGCGTGTGCTCCTCACGGCCAAAGTTGCGCCAGTAATCCTGATTCTGTTTTTCGGCAATCAGCCGGAAGGCGAAACCCTTGCCCAGCGGCCCGGTGACGTCCAGCGTGCCTGCGCCGCCGCCTTCGCTGGCGTAGCGTCCGCTGACGCTGGAGTGCCAGTTGTACTGCGGCTTTTTGCTGACCACATTGATGATGCCGCCCGGATTCTGGATGCCATAGAGCAGGGAGGAGGAGCCTTTCAGCACCTCCACCCGCTCCGTGGTGGCATCAACATTAAGGCCCTGACTGCTGCGGATCCCATCGCGGTAGATCGACCCGTCGGCGTTGCTGCCGAAGCCGCGTCGCACAAAGCCATCCTCGGTGCCGGCCAGGGTGTTCGCTTCGCTCACCCCGCTGACAAAACGCATCGCTTCTGCCAGCGAGCTGACCTGATAATCCTCCAGCTGCTGCTGTGTCACCACGCTGACCGACTGCGCTTCATCAAGCCGGGCAGTGGGCATTTTGCTGGCAACGCTGCTCTGGCTGGCGCTGTAATTTCCCTCCGGATTCGCCTCTGCGGTGACGGTGATATCCGGTGCGCTGTCGGTTGCTGCTTCTGCCTGCGGCAGCAGGATGCTGCCGCAGATCGCCACGACCAGAGCAGGGTGCCGGGCCGGATAACGGGAGTCTGAACTGTTTTTCATTTTTCTTTTCGTTTCTGAAGCTGAGGTCAATAACGCCCGGCATGACCTTCTGTCGGTCACACAGGGCTTCCCTGGAGGTCTTCTGCAACATGCAGTGCGTTAAACAGCGAAGCGTTAAGCCGGAAGGGGAAAGCGCCTTTCACCGCTCCGACGACAACGCTTCTCATCTGTAATTGAGAATCATTCAATCATCAGCCGATGTAGTAGTAAATATAATTTAATCGTAAAATACTACATTGCGGTTGAAGCGAATTTACAGCGGGTGGGTCAGTAATAATCTTTATATGAAATTGAATTTAAATATAATATTTATTTTTTAGGCTGATTTGTTTTGGCTAATCCACAGCGTTATCAGGTGAATAATCAGACGCGCAGGCTCGTTCACTACATCTTTTCGCCCATCGGGTCGTAAAAATGAGAGCGTGAATGAGAGACGAACAATCAAATCCCCCTGAATCAGGTGAAACATGAAAGCGATCCGGACAGTAAAGAACAGAACCGATGTGCTGGCAGAGCGCCTTCGCGCCAGGGAAAAGCAGCTCTCGCCGCGTCTGCTTGCCGTAGCCCGTTACCTTGATCAACAGCGCGAAACCGTGCTGGAGAGCACGGCGATGGAGATCGCCCTGGCAAATCAGACCTCAGATGCCACGGTAATCCGCGCGATTCAGGCCCTGGGTTTTAGCGGCCTGCGCGACCTGAAAGAGACGCTGAAAGTCTGGTTCGGGCCGGCGCTGACCTCCGAAGATAAGATGGTGATGACCGTCAGTGAGGTGACCAGCGACGTGAGCAGCGCCATCGACTTTGTGCTGTCGGGCCACCGCCACGCCTGTGAGGTGCTCTCTCAGCCGCAGAATCGCGTGGCGGTCGCGGATGCGGTCACGTTGCTGAGCGAAGCGCGCGCAGTCGCGATTTTTGGCATCAACGCATCGGGCATTCTGGCGGACTATAGCGTGCGACTGCTTAACCGCATCGGCCTGCCCGCCTTTTCACTGAACCGTTCCGGTGTGGCGCTGGCTGAACAGATGCTGGCGATGCAGCGGGGCGATGTACTGGTGATGATGGCGCAGCAGTCGGCGCACCGGGAGGGGACAACGGTCGTGCGTGAGGCGAAACGGCTCGGCATTCCGGTTATCCTGCTGACCAACGCCACCGACTCCTTTTTTGCCCGCGAAGCCGATGTGGTGATCAACGTGCCTCGCGGCGGTGAAAAAGGACGCATTCCGCTGCATGGCACCATCATGGTCTGTCTGGAGATGCTGATCCTGTCGGTGGCCTCTGCGATGCCGCAGCGCACGGTCAAAACCATGAAGCGTCTGCAGGATTTCTATCGTGGCCTGAAGCCCGCCACGAAAAAGTAGCCGCGCTGATTCCGCTGTGGCGGATGAGGCTGCAGAGCGCTTTCACGCCAGATTTTTCCCGCTTTGCGAGCCAGGTCTCGACTTTTTCTCAGCCTCTTTCACCGGACGACTACGCTTACAGCTTACCGTTCCCTCGGGTGCGGTTCGTCCTCCTTTACCCCTGTGCGGAGCTGCTGATGAAACCCCTTCACGCGCAAACCCTTTTCTGCTGTGCGATCCTGAGTCTGCTGTCACCGTTGCCCGCCGCGGCATGGAGCCATCTCACCGTCTTTGGCGACAGCCTGAGCGATGGCGGAAACGTGGGGCGCTTTACCTATGATGGCGCAACCCACCCGCTGTATGACGAGATCGTCGCGCAGTCGCTGGGCGATACCTTACGTCCTTCATCGCAGGGCGGAAACAACTATGCCGAGGGCGGCGCCGTCGCGGTACCGGCGATCAATCCCCTGTTTAATACCCAGGATCAGCTGCAACGTTATCTGGCATCCCGCGGCGGGCGGGCTGATCCCGATGGCCTCTATATCCACTGGATCGGCGGCAATGACTTAGCGGCGGCGGCGCTCTCTCCTCTGATTGCCCGGCAGCTGGTCGATAACAGCGCCGGTGCGGCGGCCTCACAGGTCAGCCGGTTGCTGGATGCCGGCGCCGGAACGGTGATTGTGCCGACGGTGCCCAACGTGGGAGCCACCCCCGCGCTGTTGCAGGCGATTCTGCAGACGCTCGGACCCGCTGCGCAACCGGCCACGGCGGCGCTGTTTCAGTCGCTGAGCAGCCTTACCACGCCAGATCGGGCCGCACGCGAGCAGGCGATTGAAACGGCCCTGGGTGAGGCGGCGGGGCAGCTTTCTGCGATTCCGCCGATCCGTGAGGCGCTCACACAGCAGCTGATTGCCGCCTGGCGGTTGCTGAGTGAGGCTGCCTCAGCACTGACCGACCGTTACAACCAGGCCGAAGAACAGGGGCTGCTGGCGGCCCGCGGCAACATCGCACGGGTAGATATCAATGGCCTGTTTAATGAGGTGATCGATAATCCGGGCCGATATGGACTCACCAACACCGCCGGCATGGCCTGCCCGCCCGGCGTGTCGTCAATGGACTGCACTGCTTCCACGCCAGGCTTTTCATCCTCGCAGCAGTATCTGTTTGCCGACCGGCTGCATCCCAGCCCGGCAGTCCATGCGCTGATCGCCGATTACATTCAGTCAGTGCTGAACGCACCGCTGCAGGTGGCGGCGCTGAGCCGTGCCCCCGCAATGCTGGTGAGCGATGCGCAGAATACGCTGGATGGGCATCTGCAGCAGCAGCGTCAGCAGCCCGCCGAGGCGGGCACGTTAACTGTTTTTGGCGGTTACGCCGGGCAGCAGCAGGATTTTCGTGGCGACAGCCTGCTGGATGGGGATGCCACCAGCGCCACCGGCACCGTGGGGGTGGGCTATCAGCTGACCGATGCGTGGCAGGCCGGCGCGATGCTCTCCACCACCTCGCAGCGCCAGCAGCCCTCGTCGCGCGTCGATTACCGCTTGCGCGGTAATCTGGTGGCGATCTGGAGCCAGCTGAACTACCTCGACCACGGCTGGATAAACGCGGACGCCCACTATGCCGACCTGGATTTCGACGATATTAAACGCCAGGTGAAACTGGGGCCTGCGACCCGTACCGAACAGGGTAACAGTGGCGGGAAAGTGCTGGGGATGCGGGTGCAGACCGGCTGGGATCTTCCCATTGGCCGTTACGTCACGACCGGGCCGGTGGCGAGCTATGCGCTCGACTACACGCGGGTGGGCGGCTATCAGGAAGAGGGCAACAGCAGCACCTCTATGCGCTTTGGCGACCAGACCCTGCACGCACAGGTCGGCTCCCTGGGCTGGCGTATCGACAGCAAAGATTTGCCGGTCAATCCCTGGGCGCAGATCAGTTACAACCATCAGTTTGGTGACAGTGACTCCGCGGTAACGGCCGGACTGAAATCGACCCGCACCGCCTTTACCCGCAGCAGTGATGGCAGGGATGACAACTGGATCAACATGGCCGTGGGAGCCAGCGTGCCGCTGGGTGCCGCAGTGAATGCTTTTGCGGGCGTTTCGGCCGTGGCGGGTAACAGTGAGACGCATCAGGTGACGTGGAACGTGGGCGTGAATGCCCGTTTTTAACCGGGCAGATCAACGGCGCTGACGTCCTGAACCTGCCGCCCCGCTAGCGCGGAGCGGCAGATAACCTGCAGCAGAGCCAGCAAAGAAAGCGGCAGCTATGCGCGGACCAGCGCTTCCTGTGCCTCCAGTTCACGCACCCGGGGTATGACCTCGCGTCCGAAGAATTCCACTTCTTCATGAAAGTGCAGAAACGCCAGCAGCAGAAGATCCACACCGGCCCGCTTCAGCGCGATAATCCGTTCGGCAATCTGCTGCGGTGTCCCGATCAGGTTGGTTTTAAAGCCATCGTTATACTGCACCAGATCCTCAAACGACGATTTCGCCCAGTTTCCCTCGCCCTCCGGTGACGCGCTGCCCGCATTTCTGACCTCATGCTGAAAGCCTTTGACCGCATCCGGGTTAGCTTTGCGGATGATCTCCTGCAGCACCGCCTGCGCCTCCTGCTCACTGTCACGGGCAATCACAAAACCGTTCAGGCCAATCCGCACCTTGTGCTGGTTGACGCTGGCTTTCGCCCTGATGTCGGCCACCTGTTGACGCACCCCCTCCGGGGTATTGCCGTTGGTGAAGTACCAGTCTGACACCCGGGCGGCCATATCCCGCGCCGCCCGAGAACTGCCGCCCTGAAAAATTTCCGGCAGGGGTGACAGCGGTTTCGGTTTCATAGCGTAGTCGCGAAAGCGATAAAAATCCCCGGCAAAGGTAAAGCTCTCTTCGCGCCAGATACCGCGCAGGCAGCGGATAAACTCTTCCGAGCGCAGATAGCGCTCTTCATGATCGAGCCAGGGCTCGCCGATTGCCTTAAATTCGCCCCGGAACCAGCCGCTGACAATATTCACGGCGATGCGCGGCCCATAGAGATGACTGATGGTGGCGATCTGCTTCGCCGCGAGCACCGGATTCCACGGGCCGGGCAGCAGGGCTGCAATCACTTTTAATCGCGACGTCTGGCTGAGCAGATCCTGAGAAAAGGTGACCGACTCATGCTGATTGTCCGCGCCATAACCGGCGGTAAAACGGATCTGCGTCAGTGCGTAGTCAAAGCCCGCCTCTTCAGCAATCTGTGCCAGTTTCCGGTTGTATCCGGCATCCCAGCGGGTACGCTGCTCTATCTGACTGATCACCAGTCCACCTGAGACATTCGGCACCCAGTAGGCGAACTGCAGGGGTTGAGTTTCTGACATCGTTGCTCTCCTGATATAGCTGAATCACTGGTAACGTAAATTTATCCAAACTTTCAGATATAAAAAAACTTAAGCAGTAACCATGCCAGTCAGTAAGTCTCTGTTTAACCACAGTGAAGCCGGATTGACGCCGCCGTTGCTGTTGCAGATGCAGCAGCGTGAAAACAGCCGGTTTGCCGATGCAACAGCCCTGTTCAGCAGGTAGCGGAGTGCGTCCCAACGTGGTGAGATAGCGAACCGGGTACTCAGCAAAAGGAGGGCAGTATGATAGTCAGAGAAGCCTCGCCTGAAGAGGCGCATCGTTTATGGGAGATCAGAAATCGGGCGATCCGTCACGGCTGCCAGCATGTCTATCCGCCAGAGGTGCTGACGGCCTGGACGCCAGACCGGATGCCCGCCAGCTTTCCGGCGATGATCCGCGAGAATCCCTTTTTCGTGATTGATGGCCCGGACGGCGAGCCGGTTGCGACCGGATTGCTGGATCTCACCGCGGCCAGCGTGGAGGCAATTTTTACGCTGCCTGAATTTACCGGACAGGGCCTGGCGGGCCGGATTATCGACAGAATTAAAGCGGAGGCGCTGCAGCGTGGCTATCATCGCCTGACGCTGGCTTCGACACCCAACGCCGCCAGCTTTTATCAGCAGCATGGCTTCCGGATTCTGGGCGAAAGTCTCTATCCTTCGAAGCTGGCCGGCTGTGCGTTACGCTGTGTGGAGATGGCGATTACGCTCTGACTCTTTGCTGCGCGAGGCGCGCCACAAGTTTCCCGCGCAAAGACTTCGCAAGCTCACGCCGGTAAGGTATAGTCCGCGTTTTTTGGAGGAACCATGCTGACTGACTCATCAACTCGTCTCAATAAATACATCAGCGAGAGCGGTATCTGCTCCCGCCGCGACGCCGATCGATACATCGAGCAGGGCAACGTTTTCATTAACGGCAAACGCGCCACTGTGGGCGCGCAGGTATTTGCAGGCGATGTGGTGAAGGTGAATGGTCAGCTGATCGAGCCGCGTGATGAAGAGGATCTGGTGCTGATCGCGCTGAACAAACCGGTGGGGATTATCACCACGATGGAAGAGGGCGAGCGCGATAACATCAGCGACTTCGTTAATCACAGTAAGCGCGTCTTCCCGATTGGGCGCCTCGACAAAGATTCTCAGGGCCTGATTTTCCTGACCAACCACGGCGATCTGGTCAATAAAATCCTGCGCGCCGGTAACAACCACGAGAAAGAGTATGTGGTGACCGTCGACAAACCGATCACCGATGAGTTTATTGCCGGTATGGGCGCGGGCGTGCCCATGCTTGGCACCGTCACCAAAAAGTGCAAAGTGAAAAAGGAAGCGCCGTTTGTCTTCCGTATCACTCTGGTGCAGGGGCTGAATCGCCAGATCCGCCGTATGTGTAAGCACTTTGGCTATGAAGTGACGAAGCTTGAGCGTACCCGCATCATGAACGTCAATCTCAAAGGCATACCGCTGGGCGAGTGGCGCGATCTGACTGACGACGAACTCATTGAGCTGTTTAAACTGCTGGAAAATTCTTCGTCTGAAGAAAAACCGGCAAAGAAAGCCAAAGCGCCCGCTAAACCTGCGGCGGGAAAAAAACCGCAGAAAGGCCCGGCGAAACCGGCTGAAAAAGCGGATGCCGGTGGTGCCTCACGCAAGCGCTTTACCCAGCCGGGCCGCAAGAAGAAAGGGCGCTGACGGCAGGCTTTACCCTGCTGCTGTGCGCTCAGCCAGGTCAGCTGTGCGGCGTTGAATTCAGCGCCCGGCACACCGGGACCGCTCTCCCGTGCCGGGGTTTTGAACCGGCCCAGATGTGTGCCGCAGACTTTGTATCCCGCAGATCGACCCGGAAGGCTTCCATCCCGCTCCCGGCAGCGCGGTGGGTCAGCGCCCTGACCTGCCAGTGATTGTCAGCCAGCGCCTGGCAGAGTTGCTGCCCGACAATCCCGCTGGCGCCTGCCACTAATGCCACCCTGTTTTTCTGTATCATGCTCACCTCCACCCTTTTAATGAGTAACGGAACGCATTCTCACCTGCAATAGATTCTGATTGAATCCCACCAACCGGATATCACCTATCAGGAAAATCATGAAATGCAGAACAAACGTAACGCCATTCAGACCTTCATCGGGCGGCGGAAGCGGGCTCCTCCCGGGCGGCGGCACGGCAGAGCGGCATGATTAAATCTGAGCCGATGCAGGGATAAACTATCCCCTTGTTGGCGATAGGGAATGACATGGACGCACTCTTCATCGAACTATCCGGTCGTTCCGCCTGACCCCATCCGTCACGGCCATAAAGCGGTTACATTCAGAACAGCGACACTTTTCACACTGATCAGAGCGTGGCAGGATAAGCGCAAACTATCATGGAGTGAGCCTGATGTTACTGAAAGGTATGAACGATCCGCTGCTGAAAGCGTATCAGCATCCGAAGTCACGGGTGATGATCAGCCGTTTCAGGGGACTGGCGGGCGATCGACGCGTCAGTGACTGGCAGGCGTTCACTATTCTGGTGACAGGCTTTACCAACTACTGGTTTGTGCAGGCCGGTCACTACACGATTAATGTCACCCTGACCAAAACCCGCCAGTTCGATTTTCTGCAGGACTTTCTGCATTTTACCGTGACGCTGGATGGCCTGATTGCGGATGAGCATTTTCGGAGCCCGGACTTTGTGCTGCCCCACTACGACGTGCCCTACGAATTCTGCCGCTGGCGCAACAAACGCGGCTACGACGCCTTAACCACCTATGTCAGTAAACAGGGCATGAAATCCCACAAGGGGATCTTTACCGTCTCGGAAGGCCTCTCCCCGGAGGAGCAGGTGATGAAATGGGAAGGGGTGGTAAACGTCTACGACAAAACCTTTTTCAGCGTGACGAACTTCAACACCACGCAGGAATTCCTGATCAAAGATATCCGCCGATCGATTCAGGAAGGTCTGCTGAAACACCTGAGTTTTTACCGCGACCTGTTTCACTACATCTTCCCCACACCCGCCGAGGCGCGATTGCAGGCGCGGGATGACAGACGCTATCTGGCTAAAAAATAGCGCCCTGGTGCACCCCGCGTTGTGCCGCAACGTCAGCCATTCCTCCGCGGGTTTACCACTTCATCTCGCCGGTGTTCACTTTCGCGCTGAGCTCCAGCGAACCCGGCTCGGCCAGTCCTGGCCAGGCGGCCGTCATGGCGGTAATCACCTCTGCTGAGGTTTTGTGCTGCGACAGCGCCTGCTCAAAGGACTTCAGGTAGTTGAGGGTAAAATCCACAGCCTGCGACCCGGCGGGGCGCGCACCCAGGTAGTGACCGGGGATAACGTTCTGCGGATGCAGCGTCTGCATCTCGGTCAGAATATGACGCCACGCCGCACGGCTTTCAGGGGTCTGGGTGTCTGCTGTCCAGACATGAATGCCGGAAGAGAGGGCCGTCCCGCCCAGAATGGTGCTGGCGGAGGGGATCCAGACGTAAGCGGCATACTCATCCGGATGACGCAGCTCCAGCACTTCACCGTCTACGCTAAACCGTGTCTCATGCGTCACCTCTGGCACGGTCAGCGCGTCGGGCGCGCCCTGTTTCATCTGCGGACCCCAGTACTTCAGCTTCGCCTCATGGGTCTCCTGAATATGTTTCACCACAGCGGGTGAGGCCACCACCTTCACATCCGGCCAGGCTTTAACAATCGGTTCCAGGCCAAAATAGAAGTCGGGATCGCCGGAGGTTATCACGACTTCTTTCAGTTTTTTGCCGCTCTGTTTAATCATCGCCACCAGCTTCTCACCATCCTGCGTGCTGAACTGCGCATCAAACAGAATGGCTTCGGTAGGGCCGGAGACCAGTGTAGATGCAACGGCAAACAGCCCTTTTTCCTGCGGATTAAAGGTTTCTGATTTCAGTGTCGTGGCGCTGGCAGAGGCGGAAGCTAGCATGATTATTAAAGCGTGAGCGGCAATTTTCATTTTTTTTCCTCAGAGGGTAATCGCCGCAGAGGGCGGCGCAAACGATCATGTTCTGTCTCGGTGGCGCTATTTTACTGATTCTGATATCTGTTAGAATTCCCGAAATCAGAGATGCTGAGTTTCACAATCCGAACAGGTGTAGGCGATGGACAGAGTGACTGCGGCGGCTGTTTTTAACCGAATTTGTGAGCTGGGAAGCCTGAGTGCGGCCGCACGCGCACTGGGGATCTCCCGTCCCATGGTGAGCCGCTATCTGGAAGAGATGGAGAGCTGGGCAGGAACGCGTCTGCTGCATCGTTCGTCACGTCGTCTGACAATCACCCCCGCAGGCGAGGCGATCCTGGAAAAGACCCGCCAGCTGGCACGCCTTTCGGAGGAGATTCGGCAGGAGACCCCGCAGGGAATACCGGCCGGGACTTTACGCATTGCCTGCGCGCACTTCACGGCTGTCCACCTGGTCGGTCCGGTGATCCCGGACTTTCTGGCGCGCTATCCGGCCCTGCGCATTGAGCTGGAGATCAATAATCAGCCTGTCAGCCTGATTGGTGAACGGATCGATCTCGCCATCCGCATTACTGATACGCCGGAGCCGGGTACTATCGCCCGCCGCCTGGGCGACTGCTGCTCTCTCCTCTGCGCCTCACCTGCCTATCTGCAGCAGCATGGCGTACCGCAAACGCCTGACGATCTGGCGCACCATAACTGCCTCTGTTACAGCCATTTCGCCGGACAGCGCTGGCACTTTACGTCCCCGCAGGGAGAGAAAAGGGCGGTAGCGGTCAGAGGAAATTTCAGCGCCGGTATCTCCTCTCTGTTGTGTGATGCGGCCAGTGCAGACTGTGGGATTGCGATGGTCCCCGAGCAGGAGGCGCGTCACGCCCTGGAAACCGGTAAACTGGTGACGTTGCTGCCCGATTATGAACCGGGGCGCATTGGCATCTGGGGCCTTTATCTGTCTCGTGAACATCAGCCTGCTGCACTGCGGCTGTTACTCGATGAACTGCAGCGAAACCTTCAGAGCCATGTCTGAGTGAGTCTCATAACAGATAGCAGGGAAAAACAAATGAGTGACACGTCCCCCCTATACTGGAACCCCATGGTGCCAGAACTCACCGTAACCGATTTTGCCGCCTCACTGCATTTTTACACGACGGTACTGGGATTCAGCGTGAGAATACAGCGGCAGCAGCCGGACTTCGCTTACCTGTGCTATGGCGAGGCGCAACTGATGATTGAGCAGTTTCATCCTCAGGGCTGGAACACGGCAGCGCTTCACTGGCCGCTGGGGCGGGGTATCAATTTTCAGATTGAAGTGGATGATATCCAGGTCGTACTGGCTCGGGTGCAAAAGCATGACGTTCCGCTTTATCGCGGCCTGCGGGATACGGTTTATGACACCGGCGGGACTACCGCCTGTCAGCGCGAGTTTCTTCTGCAGGATCCCGATGGTTATTTGCTTCGCTTCAGTCAATATCTGGAATAACCTGTAACGTTTTCCGGTAATATTAATAATGTTGAAAAATGGCTTAAAGAGTTCGCTATTTCCTGTTCCTCCTCTTTTTTGAACGCGCATTCATAAACACGTCACGATAAATAACAGCATTACCCTTTCAGAAGCTTAACAGAAACAATCCCACCTTCTTTTTTGCTCAATCGCAATTGGCGTTTCCTGTAACCAATGATGCACTGCATAGCAGGACTCAATGTTGGAAAAATTTCCTGACACGTTCTTGTGTCTTAAATTCTGATGAAATGTAAATTAATTAATTTAAGTGTGCAAATTTTGCTACTTATTAGTTACACTCGCGTTGCTTACCTGGGTTGGGATAATTCTTAACAATGCCGGATTAATGAACTGTGCTGGGTTAAGCAGCCGAAATTCACCTTTATTTTTTTCTCACTACTTAACTTTGCTGGATATGAGCCGATAACAGGTAATCCATGCTCAGGAGAACGCACAATGAAATCATTTTTATTGACCTGCTTTACCACCCTGCTGATGACGATGGCCGGACAGGTGAGTGCAAACTCAGAGTCGGGAACCATTACCTTCAGAGGGGCCATTACCAATGGCTCATGTAATATGAATGTCGGACAAAATCCTGCCGTCTTCGATTGTTATGACCCTGTTAGCGGAAAGGCTGTTACCACGACAGCTGACCTGTTAACACTTAAATCGCTGACAGACTTACCCGTTAAAGTAAAAATGCACTGGTTTAACCCGCAAAAAAATAAAGGGATACTCTACGTTACCTATCTGTAACCGTAATCGCTGACGTCAGCGTTTCATTGTTGTGCACACGCGCTGTGCGCGGGCAGTCAGGATGTCCACTTGCGCTATCCACACAGATATTCCGCCAAATCAATCCCCCCGGAAAAAGGAGGGATAATCGACGTTGTCCTGCTTTTTAAGTGAATGCCCACTGTTGTGACTGGTGGGCATTATTTTTTAATTCGACGCGCTCGTGGATTAAGAGTGTTCAGACGAGCGCTGCACAAAATAGCGTGCGCTTTTCTGTTGTGCCTTTTTACGGCGCAGCAGCAGACTGGTCGCTATAATAACCAGCGTTAAACCGCCCGTCGCCACCAGTTCTGTCTGGTGTTTAGGATCAAAAAGCATGATCACCAGCACCGTGACGATAAACAGAATGGTGACCCAGGTCAGACCGGGGAACAGCCACATGCGGTAAGTCAGGACTTCACCCGCCTGCTCGCGTTTTTTGCGCAGCACCAGATGGGATGCGGCAATCACCAGGTAGACCAGCAGCGCAATGGCACCCGAGGTGGCGAGTAAAAACTCGAAGACCACGCTGGGCGCGAGGTAGTTGGCGATCACTGCCAGAAACGCCGCCGCGGTTGAGAGCAGCACCGCAACCCACGGTGTGCCGCTGCGATTGGTGCGTGATGCTGCTGCCGGTGCATCCTTGCGGCGTGACAGGGAGTAGAGCATGCGCGAGGAGGTATAGAGCGCCGAATTCAGACAGCTGCACACTGCCATCAACACCACCAGATCGACAATCAGCCGGGCATGAGGAATGTTCATTGCCTGCAGAGCGGTCTGCCAGGAACCCTGTTCAACCAGGCCTGGCGTATTCCACGGCACCAGCGCCACCACGAAGAAAATCGACAGCAGGTAGAACAGCGCGATACGCCAGATCACCGAGTTGGTGGCTTTTGTAATCTGCCGGCCGGGATTTTTCGACTCTGCGGCGGCAATAGTGACAATCTCCGTGCCCATAAAAGAGAACATTGTGGTCAGGATAGCCGCGACTACCGCACCCATGCCGTTGGGCATGAAGCCGTTGGTGTCATAAAGATGCGACAGGCCGCTGGTGTGACTGTCAGGCAGCAGACCAAAGACGGCGGCACCCGCGACGGCCAGGAACAGGATGATCGCCACGACCTTGATCAGGGCAAACCAGAATTCAAACTCACCGTAATTTTTCACGCTCAGCAGGTTGGTAATGGTCAGAAAGAGGGTGATGGCGAAGGTGAACTGCCAGATGGCCACCTCGGGGAACCAGGCGTGCAGGATCGTGCCTGCCGCATTGGCTTCCAGCGGGATCACCAGCACCCAGAACCACCAGTAGAGCCAGCCGATGGTAAACCCGGCCCAGCGTCCCAGCGCGTTCTCCGCATAGGTGGAGAACGATCCGGAATCGGGTGAGGCCACCGCCATCTCCGCCAGCATCCGCATGATCAGCACGACCAGCAACCCGGCGGCGGCATAGGATATCAGCACGGCGGGGCCCGCTTCAGAAATAGCATGGCCGGAGCCAACAAACAGCCCGGCACCAATTACGCCGGCAATCGAGAGCATGCGCACGTGGCGCGGTTTCAGGTTCTGAGCCAGCGAATCTTCATTCGCACTCTGAGTCATCGTCATGTCAACGTCTCCGGGTGACGCCCGGCCATGCTGGCCGGACGAACAGGGAAGGGGCTTGCGATTAACGAGCCAGTGAAATCATGCCGGGACGACAGGGTGCCCGGCAGGGGCAACACAGCGATCGATCACCGTGGAGAGGAGGGTCAGCGCCTGGCTGAACTGGGCATCCGGAATGGTAAGCGGGTAGAGGAAGCGGATGACGTTGCCTTTCGCACCGCAGGTCAGCAGCAGCAGGCCCTGTTCCATCGCCATCTTCTGAACCGCCTGCGCGGTGCTGGCCTGATAGAACTCCATCGCCACCATCGAACCCAGCGCCCGCACTTCGGCGATATCAGGGTGTCTGCGCTGCTGCGCCTCCAGTTCAGCAACAAGCCGGCCACCGAGATCAATGGCGCGCTGACAGAGCTGCTCTTCCTCAATCACATCCAGCACCGCGTGAGCCGCCGCGATAGCTAGCGGATTTCCGGCATAGGTACCGCCCAGTCCGCCAGGTGCAGGCGCGTCCATCACCTCGGCGCGACCGGCCACGGCGGAGAGGGGCATCCCGCCCGCCAAGCTTTTCGCCATGGTGATGATGTCGGCTTTCACCGGATAGTGTTCCATGGCAAAAAGCTTGCCGGTGCGTGCAAATCCGCTCTGGACTTCATCCGCAATCAGCAGGATGCCGTGACGGTCAGCCAGTTCACGCAGCTGCACCATAAATTCTGGCGGTGCCGCATGGAATCCGCCTTCACCCTGCACCGGCTCCAGTACGATTGCCGCAACATCATGGGGCGCAATGTCCTGTGTGAAAATCTCATCCAGGCTGGTCAGTGCCGCCTCAATGCTGATCCCCTGCACTGCGCTGGGGTAGCGGGCGTGGAAGACGGAGGGGGGCATCGGGCCGAAATCGCGCTTGTAGGGGGCGACTTTGCCGGTCATGGCCATGGTCATAAAGGTGCGGCCATGAAACGCGTTGCCAAAGGTGATGATGCCGTGACGACGGGTATAGGCACGCGCCACTTTAACCGCGTTTTCTACCGCTTCGGCACCGGTGGTAAAGAAGGCGGTTTTCGCTGCACCGGCAACCGGCACCCGCTGATTGATGCGTTCAGCCAGTGCGATATAGCTTTCGTAAGGGGTGATCTGGAACGCCGTATGGGTAAACTTTGTTAACTGTTCTGCCACCGCCTGCTCGATACGCGGATGGCGATGCCCGGTGTTCAGCACGGCGATGCCGCCTGCGAAGTCGATCCAGCTGTTACCAGCCTGATCCCATAAGGTGGCGTTTTCTGCCCGGGCAACGTACCAGTCGCACAGCGTACCTATGCCTTTAGGCAGAGCCTGTGCTTTACGTTCCTGCATCAGGTTATTTTTTTCGCTCATTTGATCCACCTCATTGATATGCGTGTTTACAATTCCCGACAAACACGTTTATTTATGCCTGAGGCGTGGTGAGTTGCCAGAGCCAATTATCAGAGGAAGGATGGAGCCAATTGCGACTCTTGTACGCCGATCATCTATTAGCACGGTTACAGTTTATGAAAACCGGTTCCCTGCATCAGCGACTGCTCAACTGTATGCAGGCCGCGATCACGGAAGCGGTCTTTCCGCGCGGCAGTCGTTTGCCGCCCACCCGCGATCTGGCGCGTGAACTCGGCGTGTCGCGAAACACGGTCATGCATGTCTATGAAAGCCTGATGGCACAGGGCTACGTGACCGCGCGTACCGGCAGCGGCACCTGGATTGCCGAGACGCTGCCGGAAAGTTCGCTACAGAGTGATGCGATTGCCGACCTGGCCGCCGTGAGGGCGCAGCGACCCACCACCCTGTCGAAGCGTGGTGCCACACTGCTGGGGCACGCCACGGCCTCCCCTTATCAGTGGGGAGCGTTTGTGCCTGGCGCGCCCGACGTGACCGAATTTCCTCATAAACTGTTCAGTCAGATCCAGGCGCGCCTGAACCGGGAGCCTGACGTCCATCGGCTGGTTTACAGCAGCGGCGGCGGCTGCCCCGATCTGCGTCATGCGCTGGTCGATTATCTGCGGGTGGCGCGTTCCGTGCAGGCCGATGCTGACCAGATTCTGATCACTGAAGGGGTTCATCAGGCGGTCGATCTGGTCACGCGGGTACTGTGCGACCCTGGCGATCGGGTCTGGATGGAAGAGCCGGGCTACTGGGGAACTCGCAATCTGCTGCGGATGAATGGCCTGAAAATCCGGGCCATGCCGGTGGATGAGCAGGGCCTGGTGCCCGACAGCGGGCCGCCACCCAAACTGGTGTTTGTCACCCCTTCACATCAGTACCCGCTGGGGGTGCATCTGAGCCTGGCACGCCGTCAGGCGTTGCTCACACTGGCACGCCGCCATCAGAGCTGGATTGTCGAAGATGACTACGACAGCGAATTTCGTTTCTCCGGACAACCCCATCCCTCGCTGCAGGGGCTGGAAGCCGATGCGCCGGTGATTTATATGGGCACGTTCAGTAAAACGCTTTATCCCGCCCTGCGCATTGGCTATCTGGTGGTGCCAAAACCGCTGGCTCAGCCGATGCGCATCGCGGCAGCGGAACTCTATCGCGGCGGACATCTGCTGATTCAGCGGGCGCTGGCGGAGTTTATCCGGCTGGGTCATTACATGGAACATATCCGGCGGATGCGGCTGCTCTATCGACAGCGGCGGCAGTTTCTCTGTCGGCTGATTGAGCGCTATCTGGGGCCCGCCTTCTTACCGGCTTTTAACCATGAAGCCGGTCTGCATCTGGTGATGCCGCTGCCGGCAGGCAGTGATGATGTCGCGATTGCCGCCGAGGCGCTGAAACGCGGCGTCAAGGTGCGGCCACTTTCGCAATATTATATGCATCCTCAGGAGACGCGAGGTTTGCTGCTGGGGTATGCCTGCGTCAATGAACGACAGTGTCAGGATGCCTTTGGCACCCTCAAAGCCTGTCTGGCGGCGGCCGGTATTGTGTTCAGTCCCCAGCGCTAACGCATTGACATTTAATCAGAGTCACCGAGAATACTCCTCTTTGCGCCCCGACCAGACAAAACCGGAGTTTATCATCGCACTGAATCTCATTCCTGCCGCAGCCAGCGTGGCGTTAAGGCGTGGGGCCGCACTGGCTGCGGCACTGTTGCTCGTCAGCTGCGCCTCTGAGCCGCCGCGGTCGCTGGTAACGCCTTTTCCACCGGTGATGAAACAGCCGTCACCGCCCGCCAGCCAGCCGGTGCAGCCTCAGGTCCGGCAACCGATGCGCGGCGTCTGGTTAGCTACCGTGTCCCGTCTGGACTGGCCTCCCGTCGCATCGGTAAATGGTGCCAGCCCGGCAGATCGCATTCGGATGCAGCAGCAGTCGCTTATCGACAAGCTGGATAAACTGAAAGGCCTGGGGATTAACACGGTGTTTTTCCAGGTGAAGCCCGATGCCACAGCACTCTGGTCCTCTGAAATTCTGCCCTGGTCCGATATGCTGACCGGCATAATCGGCGAAGATCCCGGTTACGATCCGCTGCAGTTTATGCTGGATGAGGCGCATAAACGCGGTATGAAAGTCCACGCGTGGTTCAATCCCTATCGGGTTTCGGTCAACATCAAACCCTCTACCACCAGTGAGCTGAACCGCACGCTCTCTCTTCATCCGGCCAGCGTGTTTGTGCTGCACCGTGACTGGATTCGTACCGCGGGCGACCGTTATGTGCTCGATCCCGGCATCCCGGACGCACGCGACTGGATCACCAGTATTGTGGCCGAGGTGGTGGCGCACTATCCGATCGACGGTGTCCAGTTCGATGACTATTTTTATGCGGAATCGGCAGGCTCCCTGCTCAACGACAGTCAGACCTTCAGCCGTTACGGGCAGGGCTTCGCCAGCAAAGCGGACTGGCGGCGTCACAATACGCAGCAGCTTATTGAGCAGGTCTCCCGTACCATTAAACAGCTGAGGCCGGAGGTGGAATTTGGTGTCAGCCCGGCGGGTGTCTGGCGCAACCTGTCGCACGATCCGGCGGGTTCAGATACCCGAGGCGCAGCGGCCTACGATGAAGCTTATGCGGATACCCGCCGCTGGGTTCAGCAGGGTCTGCTGGATTATATCGCGCCACAGCTCTACTGGCCGTTTTCCCGTCAGGCTGCCCGTTATGACGTGCTGGCAAAGTGGTGGGCAGAGGTGGTGAAGCCGACCAGAACCCGGCTTTACATTGGTCTGGCGCTCTACAAGGTGGGCGAGCCTTCGCGGATTGAGCCTGACTGGACGCTGCAGGGCGGGGTGCCCGAACTGAGAAAGCAGCTCGACCTCAATGAGTCCTGGCCCCACATTGATGGCACCATTCTTTTCAGAGAGAACTATCTCAATCAGCCGCAGACTCAGCAGGCGGTGAGTTATCTGAAAAGTCGCTGGGGCGGCTGACATTGATACGGCAGCATTGTTATGGCTTCTGCCGCTCAACTTTACCCGCAAAACGATTGTCGATGAAAGTGTCGTGACGCATGCTTGCGGTGGCTGCTTTCTCCCTGCGACAGGTATAACGGTAACGGACTCTCCATTTCGTTACACCTGCTCACAGGGCGGCAGTAATGCAACAGCAGCAGATAACCGGATTGGAAATATTCCGACGTGACAAAAATTCGCGGGGTGACTTAACTGTGTTATCTATAAATTTCAGAAGTTGATTGGAGAAATCAGTCAGGAGCACTTATGATCTCGCGTAGTTATTCCACTCATCACGATACACGATATTGCCATCCATATATTTCCATGTGATTGCCTCATAGCGTAATTCCAGCGTTTCGAGATGCGTACTGCTCACCCCGCCAGGGGCAAGGTAGGGTGCGACTGTCGTAAATTTGACATTTTCCAGAATGATATTGAAATATTCAGCTTCGATTCCGGATTCCAGAATGCGATACATTCGGATAGTGCCTTTCTTCATTGTCCGGCCTTCACAGACGGCTCTGTAGAGTAGCGGAGTTGTTTGATCAAACTCTTTGACTATCGTTACAGGGCTATGGACCCGCGTTCCCGTGAGCTTTCCCCAGCTGGGATCGACAGGTATGGTTACGCCGTGAGAGAACGATTTTAATTCGATGGAGCCCAACCGCAGTGGCATCTGACAGCTGCCTGTGACGGGAGAACCGTTTTCATCTTCAAGCCATAAATGGGCAGGTGTAGACATAATGTTGTCATTTCCTTATGTTTAAAAAACTAATGGCACTTCACCACTTCACATAGCGACTAAATATATATATCACTATCAGGGCAAATATTGGCACAAACCAGAGTGGGGCTGAAGGAAATAATATTGTCTGGAACAAGGCATAGGCAATTATTATAGCCTGTGGAGCATATAACCCTATCAGTGAAGTGAAAATCCGCTTCAGGAGTCGTTTAATAATATTAAGCAGCATCATCTTATCATCCTGGTGATGATGTTTGCTATATTTTCGTCTGACGCTACGTGCTGAAATACCTCAGCACGTTTAAATAGGGGGTCTATTAAAAAATACATCATTTCAAGCTCATGCGTGTACAATGCCTGGTAATAAGTAGGGGATTGAATATGTAAGCTTTGAGCATTATCAGCGGCTTTTTGTACTACGCCATAAAAACCAGTTGCCATTATGATGCCCCCTCCCATACGTCCTGCAAGAGCTGCTATGTTTTGATGAATATTTAAACCTAATGAAACTGCAGTCGCCGTCGCTGATGCAAACCCTAAATTAGTCAATGAACTTGCTGCGATATGAATATTTGTTGCCATAAGCAAATGCTTAATATGCTGTAGTTGCTCAGATGTTTTATAGCGCAATAGCTCATTAAAATAGATATTAAGCATTTCATAAATAATATCTTCATGTCGCAATAGGTGGTAAATACCTTTCGCAAAGCGAATATCTTCTGTTTTTTGCTGCTGGCAAACATCTTTATATTCATCGGTAAAGCAGGAGGTGTAATAGAGCAAGCGTCTGGCGCCAGCACCTGTCATCTCAATCTGATTTAATACGGCTTCCTGAACGCCTGAGACAGCGCGATCGAGTTGATTAGCTAAAATGTTATTTTGCTGTAAATATCTTATCACCTGATGGCTGTATGGCATTCCTCATTCCCTCGAATCATTCATCCCTGATTTATGTCTCACATTATCTGGCCGTTCTTTTTATGTAAATATGGTTAACGCTTCAGTAATGCGCTTGATCAATATAACCTGAAAGATGTGCTGCAATTGTGCGATCGGTTTATTCACATAGCCCTTAAAGGGGTTACCTTCGGTTCTTTTTGATAAATTGTCAGAATATGGAAAGGGATTTCAGGAAAGAGCGGTTAACGCCGCAGGTATGATAATGGCCTCTGCTACCTGTCTGCTTTTTAGCCGCGGTCAAACGGTGAAGCAGGAAAAAATTGCCTGAAGGCTAATGACTCAATCCGGGCGGCGCGTTTCAGCAGATAGCATTGCATTGTCAGTTGCATAGAGCGCTTAAAAGATGTCCGGTAACGGGACTGACTTAATCGCGCACCGGCGGTGAGTGATTCGGTGACTTTAACTCCGGCGTTTTAAACGTGTACACAGACGCAGACGTGTTTAAAAACGGTTACAAAAGGGTGCTCAAAAACCCTCGAAATACCAAGCGTGCGAATACGTTACTGTTATAGTTGCTTTTTAAATGGGAGGAACTATGAGTGATCTGATTGATATTTTCACAAGTCACAAAAGTGAACGCAGTTTCACTGAGCAACCCGTTGATGAGGCTGTACTGGATCGGATTATCAGTACCGCTTACCGTGCGCCAACATCGGTCAACTCGCAGCAGGTTTCTGTTGTCATCACGCGTGACGCAGGCCGTCGCGCGGAGATCGCCGCGATTGCGGGTGGTCAGCCGTGGATTGCTAAAGCACCGGTGTTCATCACCTTTGTACTTGATATGCATAAATCTGCCGTAGCGATGTCTGCGGTCGATCAGCAGCAAATCGCGCATCAGAGCATCGAAAGCATCGTCTCTGGCTCAACCGATATCGGTATTGCGCTGGGCTCTGTGATGGCTGCCGCGCGCGCAGAAGGATTAGGCATTGTGCCAATTGGCGGGATCCGTCGCGATCCACAGGCGATGATTTCATTGCTGGATCTGCCGCCGCTGACGTTCCCTGTGGCAGGTGTGGTCATTGGTCATGTTGATGAACCCGCTCATCAGAAACCCCGTCTGCCGCTGGCGACCTTCCGCCATGATGAGACCTATAAAACCCAGGGGCTGGAGCAGCAGATTGCCGCTTATAACGATGAGATGGTGCAGCACTGGAAAAACATCGGCCGCAACGATGGCGAAAGCTGGAGTGCAAGCGTCGGTGGTTATTACAAAAACATCTACTTCCCGGCTGTGCTGCCTGCACTGCTGAAGCAGGGTTTCGGCACCGATAAATAAGCCGCGCATTTAACGCGAAACACGTCAGGGCCACCCGTATCCAGATACGGGTGGCCTTTTTCATTTTGTTACTATAACGAAATGTGACTTTCCTCGTTGTAACACATAATTTCCTTTTTAACCGAAGCGCAATTGCCTTTAACACTTACCTTCCAGGGAAATAACAATGTCACAGCGTTCTCTCTACGCGCTCTGTTTAATGAGCTTTTTTCTGGCCGATGTTCGCGATGGGCTGGGGCCATTTCTGGGCATCTTTCTGACGGAACGGCACTGGCGTCCCGACGAAATTGGTCTGGTCATGACCTGCGGCGGCATCGCCGGGTTACTGGCCACGCTGCCTGCCGGGATCGCAGCCGACGCTACCCGACACAAGAAAATGATTGTGCTGCTGGGTTGTCTGGTGATCACGGTCGCCACGCTGTTGCTCTGGTACAGCAATCAGACCTGGACCGCCATGGTCTCACAAATCGTGGCGGGAATAGCGGCGGCCTTTATCGGCCCGACCGTGGCGGGCATCACCCTGGGACTGACTGGCCAGCGCGGCTTTAACCGTCAGATGGGTCGCAATGAGGCCTTTAACCACGGCGGGAATACCATCGCCGCACTGCTGGCGGGATTTTCAGCCTGGTACTGGGGAATGGGCGCGGTCTTTATTCTGATGACGGTGATGGCGCTCTTCGCTGCCGTTGCCACAATAGCAATCCGCGGCGATGAGATCGATCACGACGTCGCCCGCGGTTACGAACAGAATGAAGAGCGCGAACCCGCGCCGCGCTTATCGATGTTGATACGCAAACCGGCCCTGCTGGTGGCCGGTGTGACGCTGCTGTTGTTTCATCTTGCCAATGCCGCGCTGCTGCCGATGCTGAGCATGCGCGTCGCCTCGGCAGGCGGGCAGGCGGCGGTCAGCCCTGGCCTTTATGCTGCGGCAACGGTGGTGATCTCTCAGCTGGTGATGATTCCGGTGGCGCTATGGGTCTCTAAACGGGTCGAAACACACGGCTACCGACTCTTTATTATGATCGCCCTGATAATCTTACCGCTGCGCGCGGCGATTGCGGCGGGCTTTGCCGCTCCCCTCTTTGTTATACCGGTTCAGGTACTGGATGGGGTGGCAGCCGGGATTCTGGGGGTGGCGGTGCCGGGTTATATTGTCTCTCTGCTGCGTGGCTCCGGCCATGTCAACGCCGGCCAAAGCGTGATTATGCTGATGCAGGGGGCAGGCGCAGCGCTGAGTCCGGCCATGACGGGCATGATCGCCGCGCGTTACTCCTACAGCACCGCCTTTGCTGTTCTGGGCGTGATCGCCCTGGCGGCACTGATTTTATGGTGGCGCACCGGCAGCGCACCAGCCGCACGCCTCGCCTGACTGACACAAAAAAGGCAGCCCGCTGGGCAGCCTTTTCTGGCAATTCCGTTTGCGACCATCCGTTATTTATACAGTTCTGCGGTCATATGAACACGGTTGTTGGTGTTCGCTTCGGTGATTTTATATTGCGCACCCTGTTCCTGCGCCTGAGCAGCGATTTTTGACTCTGCGCCATCCAGTGTTGAGGAGGTGACAGACACGCTCTGCGCGAAGCTGCCAAATGAGATCAGTGAAAGGGTGGCGAGAGCGGCAATTGAAAGGGCTTTTACGTTTTTCATGGTCATATTCCTGTTTATCAATGGGGAGGATGTGTGCCTCCGATGGGAATAATAATAACTATAGTTACCATATCAATATTAACTATAAGTGCGGTGACTGTAATCTTGCTAACGAGTTGTGCCAGGTTGTGTTCATCTCAGGCTGGTGAGAGAACCTTTCCAGAAAGTCTGACACGCCTATCCGGAAGAAAAACGAAAAGAATAGTGATGAACTATAATGGGTTGCGGATCACCGAATATTAAGCGGTAAATTTCAGTGATTCCTCAGAGTCCGTCACGACTGACGGACAGAACAGAAAAAGGCGAGATTAACATCGGGTATGACGCGCCTGAACTCTTAACCTGAAACGCTTACAGGGAGCGGGCATGAAGATTCTGATGGTTCTGACCTCACATGATGAGCTGGGTGATACCGGCAAGAAAACCGGCTTCTGGCTGGAAGAGTTTGCCGCACCTTACTATGCCTTTCTTGACGCGGGTGCAGACGTAACCCTGGCATCACCACAGGGAGGACAACCTCCGCTCGATCCTAAAAGTGATGAAGCCGACTCTCAGACCGTGGATACCCGTCGCTTCCATAGCGATTCGGCTGCGCAGGCGGTGCTGGCTTCTACTCACAAACTGGACAGCGTGAGCCCGAATGCCTTTGACGCTGTGTTCTATCCGGGCGGCCATGGCCCGCTATGGGATCTGACCAATGACAAACACTCCATTGCACTGATTGAGCAGACCCTGCAGGCTGGCAAACCGGTAGCACTGGTCTGCCACGCACCAGGCGTATTGCGCGATGTGAAAAATCCGGATGGCACGCCTCTGGTGAAGGGGAAGAAAGTCACGGGATTCACTAACAGTGAAGAGGAGGGCGTTGGCCTGACCGACATCGTGCCATTCCTCGTAGAAGACGCGCTGAAACAGAATGGCGGTCTCTATTCACGGGGAGAGGACTGGCAGTCCTATACTGTTCAGGATGGTCTGCTGATTACCGGGCAGAATCCCGGCTCCTCTTCTGAGACCGCGAAGGTTCTGCTGGCGAGTCTGAAAAAATAGAGTCGGGTCTTTCACAGGGGCGTCTGCCGACGTCCTTGTGATCGCCTTTTATTCCTTCCTGTCAAAATAGTTACCTGCCAAATTATTCAGGATCAATATATCGTTTGTTACTCCCTGAATAATTCACCGAACACTGAAGATATAAACATGGGTTAAATTCCAGTGTTGACATTATTTATATCAGAGGTAGATTAAGAATTATCAGCGGCATGAAAGTGCCCTGACACACCGGGAATTAACGGTGTAATCGGTGTCGATGGACTTATTCGCTTAAGCTGTCGGCGGTTCTGTTAAACATTGTTGTCATCAGCTCTTTTGAGTTAATCACAATCCTGTTAAATCGAGTCGTAGTAACGCACTGAGAGATAAGCAGTATTGCATCGCGATGATGTAAGGCCTCGTAGTTCTGAACGTGACTTTACGACGGTTGCGGTTTACACGTCGTAATGAATGTAAGGCAACGCATCAAAGAGTATATATCGCGATGGGGGTGTGCAGATTTATACGGGCCTGACCTGTCTTTGTCTCACGAAAGACTCTCAGGTGGTTGAGACCGTTAATAATAGTGACATTCTGTAACCGTGTTCATTATTATCCGCAGAATCTGTTCATAAATAGCTGTACCAAAGTTGTTCCTGTTAATTAAGTTAGTTAATGGTAAATGTTAAATCAGTAGTAACCTAAAAGCCCTGGCTGTCTTAGTCAGGGCTTTTATCTTTCTTTCCGGCATTTAATCGACTCTTGCTCAGTGACCCTTCTCTTTCAATGTGACCGTTCCGGCTCTGTGACAGTCCGATGACAATTTCCGGCTATGGATGGCAATTCAGCCAGTCTGGTCCATAGTGAATCTTTGCCGGCTGGTTTATACATTTATCTGCGCCCGGTCCGGGCGCCTGTTCAGAGAGGCTAACATGTCTGCAGAATCTCCAGAGGATATTGCCAGCGATCTGTCTCAGTTCGTGGGCACGCACTTTGTCTATACCTATGATAATGGCTGGAAATATGAGTGGTACGCGCGCAACGAAACGACCTGTGACTACCGCATTCATCAGGGGCTGGTGGGCGGCCGCTGGGTGACCAACCAGAAGATGCACGCGGTTCAGTTTGCCCCGGGTATCTATAAAGTAGACTGGCATGAGCCGACCGGAACCTGCGTCAGCCTGCTGTTCGATCTTAATCGCACTCTGCTGCACGGGACCATCTTCTTCCCGCAGTGGATCGCGGGAGAAGGTCAGCATCCTGAAAAAACTATCTGCTATCAGAATGACTTTATTGAGGATATGCATCGCTTCCGTGACGAAGGCCCTGCTTACCCCTACGTGATTATTCCTGAGTTCGCTAAGGTCACCTACATGAAAAATGAGGGGCCGGATAATGATGAAGTGATCAATCTGGCACCCGGTCAGATGCCTGCTGACTATTTTGATGACAAGTAAGTGACTGGGCTACCCGCCCTGATAGGCGGGTAGCCGGTTGGGATGAGAACCTTTATCCCGCCGCGTAAATGTCCGCCTAAGGAGGCGTCACGGGCGACTGCCGGGCCAGCGTGCGGGCCAGAATAGATGAATAGAGCGGTTTGCCCCCCAGGAACTGCGCCAGCAGCGTCGCGCCCAGACAGGTGATAATCATCGGTAAGATCAATTGATAGTTGTCGGTCATCTCCAGCACCAGCACGATGCCGGTGAGAGGTGCTCTGACCGAGGCCGCAAACAGTGCACCCATCCCTGCAATAGCGAACGTACCGGGCTCCAGCTGATAGAACGGAAAGAGATCGGCCATCGCCACACCAAACGCGGTACCCAGCAGGGTTCCCAGTGCCAGCATCGGCGCAAAAATACCGCCCGGCGCACCTGAACTGAAACAGAGCAGGGTGGTAATCAGCCTGACCAGAAAGATCAGCAGCAGCAGCGCGAAGGGGAAGACGCCATGCACAGCCTGTGGGATCAGTTCTGAACCGCCACCCGCTCCGGGGGCGAACAGCAGCGCCAGAATGCCACAGCCGCCCCCTAACAAGCCCCCCGCCAGCACAACCCGTGCGGTTTTACCGGCGTAGAAGCGGGCAAACATATCCTGCGTCAGAAAAATCAGGCGATTAAACAGTACACCAACCATCCCGATAATCATGCCAAGCACCAGGTAGAGCCACAGCGTCTGCACCGGCGCATCCGCCAGTTTGCCTACGGAGATGACCGCCTGTTCGCCGTTAAAGCAGCGAAAGACGATGCTGGCCATGATCACGCCGGTAAACACGGCCTTAATGGATATCAGGTTATAGCGGAATTGCGGACGCATCTCTTCAATAATGAACAGAATGCCCGCCAGCGGCGCGTTAAACGCCGCGGCCAGACCGGCCGCCGCACCGGTTGCCAGCAGCGTATGCCGCGCCTCGTTGCTGCGCATCCCGAGAATATCAATCACCATCCGGCCGATATTGCCGCCCAGCTGCACCGTCGGGCCTTCCCGGCCCAGTACCATTCCGGCACCCAGCGTGCCCATGCCACCAAAAAATTTCACCGGAATCACCCGCCACCAGCGCACCGGCCTCAGCTCTTCCAGCGCCCCTTCAATTTCGGGGATTCCTGAGCCACCGGCTTCGGGGGCGAAGCGTCTGACCAGAAAATAGCCGACCATCGCCAGTAACGCCGATATGGCAAAGGCGGCCACATAGAGTGTCCAGCCCTGAAAGTGGGCGGGAATCAGTGTGTCGGCGCGCCACTGCTGGATGGCCTCAACGGCGCGGGCAAAGGCGACGCCGGCCAGGCCAACCAGCGAACCGACCAGCGCAGCGCAAAACAGCATCGCCAGCGGCGTTTTATCGCGATGGAGCAGGGCGCGGAACATCCGGCTGCGCGCCGCGATGGAGCGGGGAACATAAACCGGTTGCGGTATTTCTTCATTCATTGAGAGGGATTCTTGTTCAACCAGACCAGCGCTTCAGTGTACTGAGAGATAAGGTGAAAACAAACGTCAGGATCAATTTCAGCTGAGGAAAGCGGTTATTCACCTGTGGTGGACAAACCACTTGCGCCATGCGTTCGCGGTAGGCTGGCGTATCCTGATTTTTCAGTGCCGGAGCCACGCACTATCGACCGACTGCGGCGTTGTCGCCACGGTTGACGCAATAATCATAGTAATACTGGCGTGACAGGGAGCCGACATGCAGCCACATTCTACTGAAATCCTCACCGCTGACTGTTGTATTGTTGGGGGCGGCCCGGCCGGCCTGATGCTGGGCTATCTGCTCGTCCGGGCAGGACTGCGCGTGGTGGTCATCGAAAAGCACGCCGATTTTCTGCACGACTTTCGCGGTGACACCATTCACCCCTCAACGCTGGAAACGATGCACCAGCTCGGCCTGCTGGAGGCATTTCTCAGGCTGCCGCACCAGCGGGTCGAAAAGCTGGAGACGGAGATTGCCGGCCAGAAAGTCACCATGGCCGACTTTTCCCGCCTGCCGGTTCAGTGCCGCTTTATCGCTTTTATGCCGCAGTGGGATTTCCTGAATTTTATTGCCGATCACAGCGCCCGATATCCTGGCTACACTCTCCTACGGTCAACCGCCTTTGTGTCGCTAAATGAGGAAAATGGCACCGTCACTGGCGTCACGGCACTGCGCGGAAATCAGCGCATTCATGTCCGCTGCAAAGTGGTGGTGGGTGCGGATGGCCGACATTCTCAGGTACGCGCAGCGGCTGGGTTGACCAGTCAGGCTTTTGGCGCGGCACGGGATGTCATCTGGTTCCGTCTTAGCAGGCAGCCGCACGATCCTCATATGGGCGTGGGGCACACGGGACCGCGACGAAACTTTATCGTTATCGATCGCGGTGACTACTGGCAGTGCGGGCTGACTATCCCCAAAGGGGAGTTTGACGCGAAACAGGCCGCCGGACTTGATGCGTTCAAAGCGGAGATTGCCGCCCTGTCACCTTTTGAAGCCGCGCGAATGGCGGAAATCGACGACTGGACGGCGTTTAAGCTGCTCTCTATCCGCATTGACCGGCTCGATAAGTGGGCGAAGCCTGGCGTGCTCTGCATTGGCGATGCGGCGCATGCCATGTCGCCCATAGGCGGGGTGGGCGTGAATCTGGCGATTCAGGACGCAGTGGCGACGGCGAATATCCTGACTGCGCCGCTTAAAGCCGGTGAACTGCAGCTGCGCGATCTGGAAAAAGTGCAAAAGCGCCGTCAGTTTCCCACCGTGGCCACGCAGTTTTTGCAGATCAAAATGAGCCGCAAAAAGAGCAAAAAGAGACCCGGCGGCAGTAGCCGTATCCCCGGGATGATCGGTCGGCTGCCTTTTCTGAAGTTTATGGCCGGTCGCCTCATCGGACTCGGTTTCCGGCCGGAATCGCCGCAGGTTGCATTTGGTAAAGACAATAAATGATTTCGACAGCCTTCAGATATCGTGCGACACTGTTTCGCTGTGGAATTACTGTCAGATTGAGCCGCTATTTATCTGATAATTGGGCGCTAATTGAGCATTAAGCAGCGAAGTTATTTCGAATTTTGCGCCTGCATAGGAGAGGTTTCGTGCATAACGAGCAAAATGGCAGTGACGTAAAACGACTGAGTGCCATTAAGGTACTGCTGTCACCGGATGAAACCCGGGATGAGGTGCTGGAGAGATTTGTGCATCTTGCCAGTGAGGTCCTGGGTATCTCAGGCAGCTTCATTTCGATTATTGACGATCATAATCAGTATATTAAAGCCTCTCGCAACTTCGATCTTCAGCAATCGACCCGTGATGAGTCGCTTTGCCGCCATGTGATTGATGGCGAAGGCCATCTGGTGGTGGTGGATACCCTGCTGGATGAGCGCTTTGTCACCCACCCGTTTGTGAAGGGCGATCCGCATATCCGTTTCTACGCCGGTGTCTCGTTACAGAATCTTGAAGGTTCAGTACTGGGAACGCTCTGCGTCACGGATACGCAGCCCCACCTGTTTAGCGACGAGAAACTGACGGTTCTGCGTTCACTGGCAACGCTGGTTACCTCGTTTCTGGATGCCTGGAACAATGCGGGCTTTGCCGATGTCATCACGCATCTGCCGAATCGCCCACGCCTGCTGCGGGATATACAGCAGCTGACCCTGACCGCACCCCATAGCCGCTTTCGTCTGATCTTAATCGACTGCATCGACATTATTCGCGCTTATGAGCTTTCACGCGCGGTAGGGATTGCCCCGATGGAGAAACTGCTGAAGCAGATGGCGAAAGATGTCGCTCACCGGCTCAATCTGGCTGAAAACGAAACGCTCTACAGCTTTGCACCGGGCCGCTTTGCCATTATTCAGCCCTGGTCTGGTCGCTATACTGCGCAGAATATGGTTGACCTGTTTAAAGGCATGAAAGCCGATCTGGCCGAGAACATTACGCTCGATCTGGATGTCCACACCGGCGAAACCGAGTTCGTGCCGGCGCAGATGGATGCCAATGAAACGGTGCGTCAGGCAGTGAGCGCGCTGCACGAAGCGATTGATGAGAACGTCAGCGCGATGGAGTTTGATGAGAGTTACGATTCACGCCGCACCGATGACTTTATGATCATGAACGATCTGGCTCAGGCGCTGCATAAAGATGAAGAGCTTTATCTCGCCTGGCAGCCCAAAGTCTGCCTGAAAACGGGTAAAACTGTCGGGCTGGAGGCGCTAATCCGCTGGCATCATCCTGAGCGGGGCGAACTTTTCCCTTCAGAATTTATTCCGTTAGCGGGTAAAACGAATCTGATTTCCGATCTCACCAACTGGGTCATCGATCACACGATAGATCAACTGGCGCGCTGGGATCGCGAATACGATCTGATTCCGGTCTCCATCAACGTCAGTGAACGTGATTTCTCACAACCAGATTTTGCCGACAACCTGCTGGCGAAATTGACGGCCGCGCAGCTCCCCGCCTCGATTATGGGTATCGAATGCCTGGAGAATGAACTGATCACCAAAAGCGATGTGGGGATCAAGGGGCTCGAAGCGCTGAAATCACACGGCTTTGTCATTTCACTGGATGATTTTGGCGTTGGCTACAGCAACATCAGCTATCTGCAGGATATCCCGCTGGATGTGATTAAAATCGATCGCTCACTGATCTCGCGCATGGGTGAGGATGAGGCGTCTAAAATCATCGTCAGGTGCATTATTCAGATGCTGAAAGAGCTGAACTACTCCGTACTGGCGGAAGGGGTGGAGACAGAGTCGACGCTGGCACTGCTGAAAAGTTATGGCTGTGACGAAATTCAGGGTTACTTCTTCTCAAAACCGCTGCCCGCCAGTGACATCGAACACTGGCTCTATCAGAAGGTCCGCTAGGATATCAGCCCGCAGCGAATGCTGCGGGCCGGTCTCTTATTCGCTGCCAGTGGCGTAGCGATCAACCGGGGTCATGCGTTTAATCAGCTGGTTATCGAACAGAAATTGTTCATAAGCCTGATAGCGTGCGCGATCCAGTTTTGCCGGATCGGCGGCGAACAGCGGCAGCGTCGCTATCCATGACTGGTGATTTAACGGCGTATTCAGTTCCGGATGGGCGCGGGCAAACTGTTGCCAGCTCGCTTCAGGCTGGGCCTGTAACGTCGCATTTCCCTTCTTCAGTGCCCGCAGAAATTTTCTGATCTTTTCTGAATGCGCCTCATCGCGATGGGCAACGATGATCAGCTCGTCATAAGCCGGAACGCCATAATCCTCAACGTTAAACACCATCGGATCTTTCCCCTGATCTTTCATCTCCAGCGCTTCGATGTTGCGATAGCCACCGATCACCGCATCCACTTTTCCGGTCAGCAGGGCGCTGGTGAGCTGAAAGTTGACGTTAATCAGCGTCACCTGATCGGCCTTTACCCCCTCATGGCTCAGCATGGTCGCCAGCGTCGCCTGCTCAATACCGCTGACGGAATAGCCGATGCGTTTGCCTTTTAACTCTCCCGGATTCTTTATCGACCTGTCGAGTGTGATCAGCGTATTCAGCGGCGTATTGATCAGGGTGCCGACCCGCATCAGCGGCAGGCCCTGGTCGGCGAAGAAATGCAGCTGAGGCTGGTAAGTGATGGCCAAGTCTGCCTGCTTTGCGGCCACCAGGCGCGGTGGCAGCGCCGGGTCGGAAGGGGGAATGATACTGACCTCCAGCCCCTCTGCAGCAAAGGCGCCGGTCTGCTGTGCCACCATAATCGGCGCGTGATCGGGATTGATATACCAGTCGAGCACCAGCGTCAGTTTTTCCATTGCCTGAAGGGGGGTGGCGAAGGCGGCACCCAGCAGCAGGGTAAAGAGCGGTATTTTCGTCATACTTTTTTCTCGTCAGTTAAGGTCATTAATCCGTTTCGGGGGCCCAGCTAATCAGGCGACGGAGCAGGAAATCGATGAACAGCCACAACAGCAGCGTCATCAGCACCAGAATGAACAGGGCGGCAAAGCAGAGATCACTTTGCATCCGGGCATTGGCATTCAACATGACGTAGCCCAGTCCTTCCGCAGAACCGACCCATTCTCCGATAATGGCGCCAATCGGGGCCACCGCGGCCGCCATCCGTAAACCTGACCCCAGCGCGGGCAGTGCCGCCAGCAGCCTGACATGACGCAGCTGAGCCGCGCGTGAGGCGCCCAGCGTGCGGGCCAGATCGAGATAGCCGGGCGGGACGCGACGCAGGCCATCAAAAAAGGCGGAGGTCACCGGGAAAAAGATCACCAGCACCGCCATTGCGATTTTGGCGCTCATCCCGAAGCCGAACCAGAGCACCAGCAGGGGCGCCAGCGCAAACACCGGGATCGCCTGGCTGGTGATCACCAGCGGCATCATCCAGCGCTGCAACCGCGGTGAAAAGGACATCCCCAGCGCCAGCAGGGCGCCCAGCAGCACGCCCAGTGCCATGCCGCTGAGGATCTCCGTCAGGGTGATGAGGCTGTGCTGACTGAGATAGCGGGCGTTCTGCCAGAGCGCGGTGGCGACCGCCGGGGGTGAGGGCAGCAAAAAAGCGGGTACGGAAAGGGTAACGAGCCACCACAATCCCACGAGGCCGGTAAAAAGCGTCACGCCACGGCGTAGTCCGCCAGATCGTTGTCCGGGCGTCATCCGGCTAACCTGCTCAGCTGATTCAGCAGGGCAGCCTGACTCCGGATGATGCTGACATCCTCTGCCGCCCGTGGAGGTTGCCCCTGGAGGGAGGGAGAGGCTTCGATACCCGTCGGGCCGATCACCAGCAGATGATGACTCAGCCGACAGGCTTCTGCGGCATCATGCGTTATCAGCAACACGGTGTGCCCGGCCAGCACTTCCGCAGCCAGCGTCTGAATCTGACTGCGGGTCACGGCATCCAGCGCAGAGAAGGGCTCATCCATCAGCACCACGGGCTGGCGGGTATAGAGGGTGCGAGCCAGTGCGGCGCGCTGACGCATCCCGCCGGAGAGCGTCGCGGGCTGTGCGGTGGCATAACGGCTCAGACCGACACGCGCCAGCAGGTGCTGCGCCCGCTCACGATCCGGCTTCTCCCCGTTCAGGCGGCTGGCCAGACAAACGTTCTGCTCCACGGTCAGCCAGGGATAGAGCAAATCCTGTTGTCCCATCCAGGCGATGCGTCCGGTCAGTGGCAGGCCATCACTGCCGCTGACCTGGCCGGAGGAAGGCGGTAACAGACCGGCAATCACCCGCATCAGACTGCTTTTACCTACGCCGCTCGCCCCCAGCAACGCAGTAAACTGGCCACCCGCGATCTCCAGATCGAGCTGGCTGAAGAGCTGCTGCTGACCCACCCTGAGTGAAAGCTGACGGATGGCGATACCGGGTGGCGCTGAACAGACAGACGGAATCATGGGCTGACCTGCAGAGTGGCCGAATGATTAAGTCCCATCTGCCAGAACGCAGATTCCAGTCGCGTGGCGGTAGTAAAAATCTGCGCCAGTGAGGCAAAGCGCTGCTCAGCCGCACGCTCGCCCGCCAGGGTTTCAAACAGCGAAAGGGCGTTGCGAACGCCGTTCAGATAAGACTCATCGCCGTAGTTTTCTATCCACGCTGCATAAGGATTACCGCTGAAGCGGGTTGCAGGATCCTGTAGCAGGGTCAGACCCGTTTCAGCGTAACCGGCGACACAGGGCATCAGCGCGGTCAGCAACTCCAGCGCATCCCCGCTATGACCCACATCCAGCACATAGCGGGTGTAGTTGAGCGTTTCCATCGCCTCCGGTTCGCTCGCCATTGCCGCCTCGCTGATGTCCCACTGCTGACAATAGGCCAGATGCAGCGGCAGTTCGCTGACGATGGCGTTGAGCGATGCCGTCGCGCTGCGCAGGGCATCCGGCGCGGAGAGCTTGCTTATCAGCAGGCCCCAGGCGCGGGCGAAGTGCAGCAGAAACAGATAATCCTGGATGAGATAATGGCGAAACGCGGCGGGGGGCAGCGTACCCTGACCGAGCTGCTGTACAAAGTCATGTGCCACATAGGCGTGCCAGTGAGGGCCAGCCTGCTGACGCAGACGACCATAAAAGCCGGTTTCGAAAAGCGGATGTGTCATCAGATCTCCCGTCACAATGGGGATCCGGGCATACGGGCTGGAACAGGGAGTGATGCAGGAGATGACGCAGAACGATCTGCCGACCCGTCCCTTCGCTGGCATGACCCAGATCAGGTTCAAAGGGTTCGGCTTACGCCATCTCAGCCCATGACAGGACACCCCTCGGAGACATCGGTTATACGATAATTACCGGCAGAGTACAACGGCAGGTTTCTGCCGGCTTGCGGTGTCGACTGACAGGCGTAACACCGCAGACACACTCTTCAGTAAGTGACGTTGTCACTCAAGGTCGGCTCCGTTGCTGGCAATGACCTTCTTATACCACCAGAATGACTTCTTACGCGTGCGGGCCAGCGTACCACGACCGAGATCGTCGCGGTCAACATAGACAAAACCATAGCGTTTACTCATTTCACCGGTTGAGGCCGCCACCAGATCGATGCAGCCCCAGCTGGTGTAGCCCATGACCGGCACGCCATCTTCAATCGCGTCACCCATAGCGCGGATGTGTTCACGCAGATAGCTGATGCGGTAGTCGTCATGGATTTCGCCATTGGCATCGGGTTCATCGCGTGCGCCCAGACCATTTTCTACCAGGAAAAGCGGCTTCTGATAGCGGTCATACATCATGTTCATGGTGATCCGTAATCCGAGCGGATCGATGCCCCAGCCCCATTCGCTACGCGGCACATGGGGATTCGTCAGAGACTTCACCACATTGGCGGCGCTGCTGTTCTGTTCGTTCATCTCCGCCGAGGCGCAGCGTGAGGCGTAGTAGCTGAACGAGACAAAATCGACGCTGTTTTTCAGCATCTCCGCGTCACCCTCCTCGATCTTCAGCGTTACGCCTTTCTCCCGAAACAGGCGGGCCGCGTAGGCGGGATAGGCGCCGCGTGCCTGCACATCGATAAAGAAGAGGTTTTCACGATCTTTCTCCAGCGCTGCCCAGACATCCTCCGGTTTACTCGACCAGGGGTAGAAGTTGCCGCCCGCCAGCATGCAGCCAACCTGGTTAGCCGGATTGACCTCATGCGCCATGCGGGTCACCTGCGCGCTGGCGACCAGTTCATGATGCGCCGCCTGATATTTCACCTGTTCCGGATTTTCGTCGGGCTCAAGTACCAGTCCGGCACCAGAGAAGGGGCTGTGGAGCAGGATATTAATCTCGTTGAAGGTCAGCCAGTACTTCACCAGACCATCAAACGCCTCGAAACAGCTGCGGGCATAGCGGGCAAAAAAGTCGATCATTTTACGGTTACGCCACGAGCCATACTCCGTAACCAGATGCATCGGCACATCAAAGTGGCAGAGGGTGACCAGCGGTTCGATCTGATGTTTCCGGCACTCTTCAAACACCGCACGGTAAAAAGCAATGCCTTCCGGGCAGGGTGTCAGCTCATCGCCGTTGGGATAGAGACGGCTCCAGGCAATCGAGGTGCGGAACACGCTGAACCCCATCTCCGCCATCAGCGCGATGTCCTCCCGGTAGCGATGATAAAAATCGATCGCATCATGGCTGGGGTAGAACTCGTCGTCGCGCAGCGCAAACCGCTTTTCAAGACCGAGTTTGACCGGCATCCGGTGCGGGCCATGCGGGATCATATCGACGGTGGTTAACCCTTTTCCGCCTTCGCGAAAACCGCCTTCGCTCTGGTTGGCGGCCAGTGCACCGCCCCATAAAAACCCTTGCGGAAACCTTGATTCAGACATGCATTCCTCTTTTCCGGGTCGGTAAGACCCTTTCCTTTAGTGGCTGTTAATGGCGTTAGCGCGTTCGGGTACGGCTGCCGGTTGCACCGTGGTGGTGGCGTCGGTTTCAGGGATATCTTCAAAGCCTAACAGCAGCGTCAGCACAAACGACAGCACCACCGACAACACCATCACCGCGCCGACCCAGACAATACTCATCGGGTTGGTGGGATCAAAAAACTGCACGCTGGTAAACAGGCCAGGCGACGCCATCGAATGGCTGGCCAGACCGCCAATGCCCGCTACCGCGCCGCAGATAAAACCGCTGATCAGACAGGCGACCAGCGGGCGTTTCAGGCGGACGGCCACACCATACAGTGCAGGTTCTGAAATGCCGGCAACGATAGCGGAGGCCGCCGCCGCCAGCGCGGTCTGACGCAGCTCACGGTTTTTGGTGCGAAACGCCACCGCCAGAGACGATCCTCCCAGCGACAGGTTGGCACCAATCTCGGAGGGCATTACCATGCCCTCTTTGCCGGTTTCAGCAATGGTCTGAATGATGGTCGGGGTAAACACCCGGTGCATACCGGTCATCACCAGCAGGGGCCAGATCGCGCCCATAATCGCGACCGAGAGCCAGCCGAGATAGCCATGGACGGTGTAGACCAGCGCAGAGATGCCGCTGCCGATCCAGATGCCAATCGGGCCTATCAGCACGATCGCGATAGGTGCGGCAATCAGCACAATCAGCATCGGTTTCAGGAAGTTTTTGGTGACGGCCGGGGTAATGCGGTCCACACCGCGCTCAATGTGTGACAGGATCCAGGTCATCACCAGCGCCGGAATTACCGTGTAGGTATATTTCACCGCCGTGACCGGAATGAAGGCAAATTCCACGGCCTGACCCTGCGCCGCTTTCGCCATCAGATCGATAAAGTTAGGGTGCACCAGCACGCCAGCAATGGCGATCGCCAGCGACATATTGGTTTTAAACTTCAGCGCGGCAGAGGCGGCTACCATCACCGGCAGGAAGAAAAAGGCCCCGTCGCCAATCACGTTGAGGATCACCAGGGTGGTGGAGCCTTTTTCAAACACACCGGCCATATCCAGTATCATCGCCAGCAGCTTAACCATCGACCCGCCGATAATGGCCGGGATCAGCGGTGACATCGTGCCGACCAGCGCATCCAGAATGCCTGCGCCGATACTTTTCAGCGTGATTTTGCGTTTCACCGGACTGGATGAGGAGGCGGCAGGGGATCCCATCGCCTGCACCGCCTGAAAGGCCTGAGAGACGTTATTGCCAATGATCACCTGACACTGGGTATCGTTGTGAACCACGCCCATCACGCCATCGATCGCTTTCAGCCGGGGATAGTCCACCTGGGTTTCATCTTTCACCACAAACCGCAGTCGGGTCATGCAGTGCGTTACGGCTTCGATATTGTTGAGGCCGCCTAGCGCATCGACAATGGCGCGTGACACCTCGGCATAGTTTCTGGGCATGATCGCTCTTCTCTGTAGGGTAAATCGGTCAATGTTGTTATGTTTTGCGCCTGCATGCAGACAGATAGGAAACCGGTTTCACAAAATCATGAAGGGCTTTTATGGCCAGAACAAGCCCAAAAATCAGCCAGATTTTCGTTTTGTGACCGGCATCACCTGCCATTGGCGCAAAGCCCGGCTGAGTGCCAGGGTAAATATTTCCAATATTGAGAGGCTTAGGTAGACTGCAGAACGACGCAGTAAAGGAGCATCAGCATGGCAACGATTCAGGAAGTGGCGAAGAGGGCGGGCGTCTCAAAAGCGACAGTGTCACGCGTGCTCTCCGGCAAGGGGTATGTCGGTCAGGAAAAGCGTCAGAGAGTTCTCGATGCCATTGCCGAAACCGGCTATCGGCCTAATCTGCTGGCGCGCAATCTGGCGACGAAAACGTCTCAGACTATCGGGCTGGTGATCACCAACACCCTCTACAGCGGAAGCTACTTCACGGAACTGATGGCGCACTCGGCGCGCATACTGGAGCAGCAGGGCCGCCAGCTGATTCTGGCCGATGGCAAACATACGGCGGAGCAGGAGCAGGCGGCGATTCAGTTTCTGCTCGATCTGCGCTGCGACGGTATCATCATCTATCCGCGCTTTCTGTCCATTGATGCGCTGGATGCCATTATCTCTCGTCACAAACAGCCGATCTTAGTTATCAACCGGCGGCTGCGTGTCAATCAAAGCTACTGCATCTACAGCGATCAGCACGCCGGCAGCGTCACGGCGGTGAGTCATCTGCTGAGTCAGGGGCATCGCGACATCGCCTTTATTACCGGCTCGCTCGATTCCCCGACCGGGGTGGAACGCCTCTCAGGCTATCGTGCCGCGCTGGCGGCACAGGGCATCGACGCCGATCCGGCGCGTATTGTGTCAGGCCGCTGGACGGCACAAAGCGGGATGGAGGCCGTGGATACGCTGCTGGCACGCGGGGTCTCCTTCAGCGCGCTGGTGGCGAGTAATGATGAGATGGCGATTGGGGCGATCAAACGGCTCACAGCGTGCCAGATAGCGGTGCCCGACCAGGTTTCGGTGATCGGTTTCGATGATATCCCGCTGGCACCCTACATCACCCCGTCATTATCCAGCATGAAACTGCCGGTGACGGAGATGATCAATGAGACGATTCATCGCCTGCTGACCATGCTGGATGGCGGTGACTGGTCTGCCCATCCCCCCTTTACCGCCAGCCTGATGCTGCGCGATTCGGTCACACAGGGACCGGGCGCGGTTTAACCCGTGGCGACCGTTATCACGTTAACCGCGCGCGCCTTAAGCTGCTCTGCCGTGACGGCATCCAGCGTTTCATCGGTAATCACATGCCCGACCTGATAACCGGATGAGAGCGGATAGGGGTGGATCTGGCCAAATTTGGAGGCATCGGTCAGGGCGTAGTTTTCCGCCCCTTTTGCCAGAACGGCATCTACCACATCACAGCGCAGCATGTTGCGACCGGTAAAGCCGGTTTCCGGATGCCAGCCATCCACGCCGACAAATGCCCGGTGAAAGTGGACCTGCTGAATGGAGTAGCGGGTCAGCGGGCCGACGACCGACTCACTGCTTTTTTGCAGCATTCCCCCCAGCACAATCACCTCGCAGGCCGCCTCACGCAGAAGCTGGGCAATGTAGTGGCTGACGGTAATCAGGGTCAGATCGGCACGGTCGGCCAGCGCGCGCGCCAGCAGGGCGTTGGTGCTGCCGCCTTCAATAAATACCGACTCCCCCGGCTCAACCAGACGGGCTGCGTGATGCGCCAGCGCCTGCTTGATGGGATAGCGGGTGTTCAGGCGGGTACCAACATTATCGCTGTCCAGCGCCAGCGCAGCGCCGTGAACCCGGCGCAGCAGACGGTCACGCTCCAGCAGCGTGAGATCCTGACGCACGGTAACTTCAGAAACCCCGGTGAGCTGTGCCAGTTCACTCACCGTCACGCTGCCCCGGCTATTAACCAGTTGAATAATCTGATGATGTCGCGGATTCATAATGGGATGTCGTAAAAAACAGGAGTGGCAGTGTATCAGGGTTTTCCCCGCGCCGGTGGGGCGCGGGGGCCGTTCAGGCTAAATCCAGCGAGCGACGTCCGTTAAGATTGAGATCTTCCGGCCTGAAACGTTGATCCCACGCCGCTTCATAATGCTCCGGAGGAAAATCGCCTGGCGAGTGGCCTTGCGCCAGCGCCTGTGCGACATGGCGGGCATAGAGGCGGTTTTTTTCACACAGCGGGGCGGCCGGAATGTACATCACATTGCTCCAGCCCTGCTGATCCTCGACCGGCGCCACGGCGTGAATCACATCACAGTGCCACCACACCGAATCCCCTGCCTCCAGGGCCGGTATCGGACAGAGTCCGGCCATCAGGTGCGGATGCCACTGTTCGTTAACCGGCAAGACCCGGCCTGGGGCGACGCCGCAAAGCTCATCCTCCGGCACATCCGAAAGCAGTGGACGCAGCAGCACATAAGCCATCGCCTGCGGCACCGGCACGACGTGCAGTAGGCCCTGACCGGGGATCATATCAGAGAGGGCAGTCCAGCCCTGAAACGTGCGGAACACAGAACATTTAGTGGTGCCAGGCAGATCATACTCATCCACTTCAGTGCGGTGTGCCGCGTCCCAGGGGTCATAAGCGGCAAAGTCACCGTGAAACAGCTTACTGAAAACCTGCTGATAAGCCGGGAGCAGCCAGCGTTCCAGCGCGCCGGAATCGGTATGAGCCCCTAATCCGCCGGAGGTGGTGCCAGGCAGGCGACGGCGGATGCGATCGGGATAGATGATGCTGACATCCGGGTCAAACCACTCTTTGCCCTGTGAATCAAAGGTCCATAACCTGTTCAGGAAAGATTGCGCGTGCGCCATTGCCGGACTTTGTCGCGCCTGCATTTGGGCCTGCGACCAGTAAACTGGATAGATTTCAGGACGCGAGGCGGCCAGCGTGCCAAAAAAGTCATCGCCCGGACCACGATACTGTTCGTCAAACCGGTTGAGTTCCAGGTAGTCGAGCATCGACTTATCCCAGGCCAGCGCCTGGTCCCGGGGAAAGTGCTGCTTAATCACGACACAGCCGCGCCGTTTAATCCGCGCCCGGGTTTCATCTGAAACCTGTCCCTCTGCGATATCCTGCATCGGCACCACTGGCCAGGCGCTGCTCGTCCACTCCTCATCCGCTTTTGCCTCTGCAATCGCCGCTTCTATGCTGGCGCACACCTGACGGAAAAGGCCTTCAACATCACCAATCTGCTGACGCAACTGCTGTTTCACTGCGCGTATTGCCGCTTTCACGTCTTCCGGCAAAGGGGTCGATCGGGTCTCATCACGCATCTTGTGCTCCTCAATATTCGGGTTGAGTTACGAATGTAATTAAAATAACCTTCATTCGTAATTAACGACTGAGATTAACATCCTTTTAACGCTCTGAAACGTGCGTGATAACACAACTCCGGAACCGGAAGGCTCCGAAAGCCGTTAGCAACGTCACTATTTGCATTCTCATTAACCCACACAGCGAGTAAGCTTTATGAATCAAATCAATCAGCCGAAAGGACAGAACGGCGACTCTATAGGGGCAGGCGAGATGGCGGTTAAGATGATTGCGGTGGATATGGATGGCACCTTTCTCGACGACAATAAAGCGTACAACGTTCAGCGATTTTCACGGCAGTATGCGCTGCTGAAGCAGAAGGGCATCCGTTTTGTGGTCGCCAGCGGGAACCAGTATTACCAGTTACAGCGCTATTTTCCCGACATCAAAGATGAGATCGCGTTCGTCGCGGAGAATGGCGCATGGGTCTCAGACTGCAACGAAGAGATCTTCTGTGGCGAGCTGGCCCGCGAGAAGGTGCATAAAATTCTGGATATCCTGGCGCATGAACCCGATATTGCGGTGGTGGTGTGCGGGCGTAATGGCGCTTACATGCACGCATCGGCTTCTGACGAGGTAATGGCAAAGCTGTCAAATCACTATCACCGGCTGGAAAAACGCGATGACCTCTATGCTATTGACGATACCATTTTTAAATTCTCGCTGAATCTGGAGCATGAAGGGGTGGATGCCCTGCTGCAACGCCTGCATGCCAGACTCGGCGAGCTGGAAAACATCATGCATCCGGTCTCCAGCGGGTTTGGCTTTATCGACCTGATCATTCCCGGCTGCCACAAGGCGCATGGCATTGCGCTGCTGCAGGAGAAGTGGGGCATCAGCGATTGCGAAGTGCTGGCCATCGGTGACAGCGCCAACGATATTGAGATGCTGCGTCAGGCCTGTTTCAGTTTCTCAATGGCGAATGCCGCCGCTTCTGTCGCCGCCGTGGCGCGATATCAGACCCAGAGCAACAATGAAGAGGGCGCGCTGAATGTGATCTCCCGCGTGCTGGCGCGCGAATTTCCCTTTGAGTGAGGCTGGGCCCGGCTGACTGGCGCGCCGGTTCCTTCTCACGCCTCCCGGTGGCTGCGCGCGTGATTCTCCATTTCATCCAGCGCAGCCTGATTTTCCAGGCCCCACTGATACATCTGCTCAATCGGCCCGGCAAATGTCATGCCCAGCGCGGTCAGGCTGTACTCCACTTTCGGTGGCACCACCTGCCAGACATGGCGTGCAACCAGCCCGCGCTGCTCCAGCTCGCGCAGCGTCTGAATCAGCATCTTCTTTGAAATCCCCTGCAGGCTCCGCTCCAGTTCGCCTGTGCGCGCACGGTGCTCCGGCCAGTGATAAAGCGCATGTAGCACCATCGTGCTCCACTTGACGGAAAAGAGTTCCAGCAGGCGGCGCGGTGGTGAATCCGCATAAAAGAGCAGTTTTCCATCAACCCAGGCTGGCATCATTTCTTCCTTAGCAGGATGGTAACCAAAAGGTAACTACTACCAAAACCGATTCCGTGTGTCTATAGTGTGCCGCTTTCTTTACGACCATCAGGTGAGAAGAGGCAACAGATGAAGATTAATGCACTGGTCGCCAGTCAGGCAGATCAACCGCTGCGGGCGGGTCAGGTGGAGTTACGCGAGCTTCAGGCTGACGATGTTAAACTCGAGGTCCTTTACTGCGGTGTCTGTCACTCCGATTTGCATATGGCGCGCAATGAGTGGGGCGTGAGCCGCTATCCCCTGGTGCCGGGTCATGAAATTGTTGGCCGGGTGGTGGCTGTGGGTGAGAACGTCACTCAGTTTGGTGTCGGAGAGATCGCTGGGGTCGGCGTGATGGTTGATGCCTGTCGCGAGTGCCTATTCTGCCAGCAGCATGAAGAGCAGTATTGTGAGGCAGGCTTTACACCGACCTATAACGGAACCGATAAATACACCGGTAACACGACCTTTGGCGGCTATGCCCGGCATGTGATTGCCGATCACCATTTTGTCGTGCGGGTGCCTGATAACCTGGCGCTGAACGCGGTGGCACCGCTGCTCTGCGCGGGCGTCACCGTCTGGTCACCGCTGCGCCACTTTAATGTCAAAGCGGGGGATCGCGTCGGGGTAATAGGCCTGGGTGGCCTGGGCCATATGGCGGTTAAGCTGGCCAGTGCGCTGGGCGCAGACGTCACCTTATTTACCACCTCGCCGGAGAAAGGGGTGGATGCCCGCCGGCTGGGCGCTAAAAGCGTGGTGGTTTCCCGTGACCCGGCACAGATGGCGGCCTGTCAGGCATCGCTGGATATCATTCTGGACTGCGTGGCTGCGCCCCACGATCTCGATCCCTATCTGAATGCGCTGAAAACCAACGGTCAGCTGGTGCTGGTGGGTATCCCCGATCAGCCCCATCCGTCACCGAATGTGACACCGATGGTGTTCCGCCGTCTGAGTATTACCGGCACCTCAATTGGCAGCATTCAGGAGACGCAGGCGATGCTCGACTTCTGTGGCCAGCACAACATCACGGCGGATGTTGAGATGATTACCGGTGAAGAGGTCGAAACGGCCTTTGAACGTATGCTGACCAGCGATGTGAAATATCGTTTTGTGATTGATATGCAGAAAACGCGCTGGTAACACCAGGGGCACGCTGTAAAGGCGTGCCCCACGTTATCCGCGTTTCGGAATTAGCGATGATAGTTACAACATACTGTTACGTTTCTGAATCAGGTTTCAGAAAGCCGGGTGCAGGGGGGTCTTACAGCCAGATCCGGCCTGTTGCAGCAAACAAATACCCGGCTTGCAGGCCGGGTAGTCTCCCCATTCTGGCGCTTTACTTACGCCTGCGCGTCATCCGCTTTGTCCTTCGCCGCTTCCTCTTTCTCCACAACGTGAGTAAAGGGTTTGAGCAGCTGAATATCCAGAATCACATAGACCATGGTGCTGATGAACAGCGAAATCACACTGCCAAAGACCCCGCTGGTGGTGAAAGTCAGATAGTTATAGATCACCAGCCAGGTCAGGCAGATAAACAGCGCGAGCGAAATGTAGAGACTGGGCACGGAGTAGTTACTGGTGCCACCTCCCTGCGTATGGGTAGCTTTAAAGAGATTGCCGAGGGTATATTTTTCCAGCACCAGGATGGCGTTTTCCCAGTTGCGCTGTTTACGCGCGCTGGCGCGTGTCAGGAACAAATAGAGAATCGAAATAAAAAAGCCGGAGAAGGCGATCAGCACCGGAATCGCCTCCAGCGCATATTCGATGCTCTTATGGCCGGTGGTGGTGCTGAGATCCAGCGTCAGCGAGGCACCGAGCGCAGCATATAAAAACAGGAACAGCAGCATAAACGTCAGAGTACGTTTCCAGTCACCGTCGATCTCTGCCTCTTTTTGCTGGACAGCCAACAGAAGCGATTGCTGAATCTGTCGTGCCTGAGGTGAATCTGTGTCGAGGGTGTCGCAGGGCGCAGCAAAGAAGTTATGCATAAACAGCGCATCTTCTTTCTGAATAGTGATTTTCATCAGAAACCTGTGTGCGGAGAAATTTCCTTTATTCTAATCGGCACGACATGAATTAACAGTCACTTTGCCTTCTAAGCCCATATTAGTGGGAAATCAGGTGAAACAGTGAGCTGATAACAGAGTCCGTAGCAAAGTTCTGCGGAGCGCGCTCTTCCTCGCGGCGTAGGTGCTCATAACGCAGCAGTGCTGCATCTGCGTTATCCGCAAAAATCACTTCCCATACCACTCTGTAACCTTCAGCGGTTAATTTCTCCCGCTTGTCCCCACGGGTGAGATTAACGGTCCTGATTTCACGGTTTTTCTGAAGCACACAGTAATCGGGCATGACTATTTCTCCACAGGGATGTCGAGCGCCTTGAACTGCTTTATGGCGTCATGAATGTTGTTGGTTTCCACGGTCGCAATGCAGCGGTCGCCGTTGAAGACATCATAACGGGCATTGCGCAGCTGAAACAGCAGATCGCGTCCCCGAAAGTGGATGCGTTTCTGTCTGACGCCAATGCCATGCCGCCGTAAAAGGGCCTGTGACAGGCGATCGGTCCCTATAGTCATTCCGTTAGCCTCCCGGCAGTACGTGGTCACTGCCAGTAAACCTGATAAAGATTAGTTTTATATTAAGAGACAACCCTGTTTTTCGCCGGGCCATCCGATGAAGCGGGACGGATGCGCTGCAAAGTGAAGTAGATGCGGGACAGGGGCGGTTTCTGACTTAATAAACCCTAAATGCGGTACACTCATCTCACCCTTCGCCCTGAGACAAACTGCTATGAACGACAAGAAGATGATTTCCATTGATCAGTTCAACGCTGATGAAAAACTGGCCGTCGAACAGACCCTTAAAGGGCTGGTGGAAAAATATCGCCAGCGCACCGGTAAAGAGCCGGATAGTAAAAAGGAAAAAGAACTCAGTAGTGAAGCGCGTCGGATCGTTATGACGGCAAAGCAGGAAAAAGAGAAAGCACAGGCGCTGAAGGCGAAAAAACCCCTCCGCAAAAAGAAACCCTCCTCACTGACAGCCAGTGAAGTCGGCGACTTCAGCTGGTCCGCCTCGGTCGCTAAGGGCCGCAGATAAAAACCTCTCCAGCGTACTGGCAGGTGGCAGCCGTCATCTGTCAGCTGAACAATACCGGCTTTCAGCGCTTAGTCGATCGCTCCCAATCAGACAATAAGAATATTCTTTAATCATATTACTTTTATTCATCATTTTGGATAAACTGACGTAACCTTTCGCTGCTTCAGTCTGCCTATGAACTATTACACTCCTGACGATGGTCAACTGAAGCGGCGCGCCAGCCGATTCGTGCGCCGTATGTTTATGATGCGTCAGCTCGGTACGCTGCTCTGCTTTTTGCCCATCCTGTCAGTGCTGATGGAGAGGGGGAAATGCGTGGAACTCTGCCTGCTGCTGTTCGTCAACGCGTTTATCTGGCCCTATGCTGCCTACAGGCTGGCCTTACGATCGCGCGACCCTACAGGATTTGAACGCAAGAGTCTGACACTGGATGCGGCTTTTGGCGGCGTATGGGTGGGGGTGATGGCGCTGAGTCCTTTCCCCTCACTGGTTATCATGGCCGTCTTAATTTCTGACCGCTATTCCGCGGGCGGCTGGGTACAGCTGAAATCTGCGCTGCAGGCCTTTTTGCTTACCTTTGTGCTGGTATGGTCAGTCACGGGTGCGCCGATCATGCTGAACTTCTCTGGCCGTACCGCCTGGCTGACCCTGCCACTGGCCAGCGTTTATCTGCTGGCGCTCAGTGTGGTTTCGCACAATCTGACCCTGAGCCTGCGTAAGAAGAATCGCGAGCTGGAGCGCATCGCATTGATGGATCCAGGCCTGAAAATCCCCAACCGTCGCCTGTTTGAGCAGCGACTGGAAAGTGAATTTCTGCGCACACAGCGAGGTGAGGGCAACGCCTGGCTCATGCTGCTGGATGTTGATCACTTCAAACAGGTTAATGACACGTTCGGCCATGAAGCGGGTGACTTTTTGCTGGCAGAGATTTCGGCGCTGTTACGAAACAGCGTGGGTCTGAAGGATATCCCCGCCCGATTTGGCGGGGATGAGCTGTGCGTCATTGTGCGTGAGGCCGATGAAGACAGCATCCTGCGACTGGCTAAGAAGATCCAGGAAGGCATCACCCTGCTGCGGTTGCCTGCTTCGCTCACGTTTCAGAGTACGGTGAGTATCGGGATTGCTTCGGCGCGCGAAGCGGCTTCGATTCATGAATGGCTGCGACGCGCGGATGAGGCGCTTTATCACGTGAAGCGCGCCGGACGTAATGATGTGCATGTCTGGCGTGCTTCCTCGCTCAGCACACTCAGTGAAGTGCGCGACTGAAAAAGTCCAGAGGCCTGAGACACTCTCAGGCCTCTGGATTAAATTGCCGGGTAATCACCAGTGCCTTCCGGCCAGGGCGTCAGCAGATCGAAGCCGTTTTCAGTCACCGCGACAGTGTGCTCCCACTGCGCCGAGAGTGAACGATCTTTTGTCACCACCGTCCAGCCATCAGATAGCACGCTGGTGCCCGCTTTGCCGGCATTGATCATCGGTTCGATGGTGAAAATCATGCCCGCACTGAGTGGCATTCCCTGGCCCGGCGTGCCGTAGTGCAGCACCTGCGGTTCGGTGTGGTAAATCTCACCCACGCCATGACCGCAATATTCACGCACCACGGAGAAACCGGCTGCTTCTGCCACACGCTGTATTGCGGCGCCGACATCGCCCAGCGTTGCGCCCGGACGGACCGTTTTGATTCCGGCCACCATCGACTGATAAGTGATCTCTACCAGCCGTTTCGCCCGTACCGACGGTGTGCCAACAAAGTACATGCGGCTGGTGTCGCCGTACCAGCCATCCTTGATGACGGCAACATCGATATTAACGATATCGCCGTCCTTGAGCTTTTTCCCGGCCGGGATACCGTGGCAGACCACATGATTGACGGAGGTGCAGGTCGTGCGGGTATAGCCGTGATAGCCAATGTTGGCTGGTGTCACCTTTAGTTCGTTCACAATAAAATCGTGACAGATATCATCCAGCTCTTCGGTGGTGATGCCCGGCCGGACGTGAGGCGTTATCATGGCCAGCACCTGCGCGGCAGCGTGTCCCGCTGCCCGGGCCATCTCGATTTCTGCTGCGGTATGAATTTTAACGCTGTTCATGACACATCTCCTTGTGTAGCGAGGATCTCTTCAGGAAGCATGTTCCGGATATCGGTGCGGCCTTCCACCTCCAGCCGGATCAGCATCTGCGCCAGTTGGTGTTGGGTCTGCTGGGGATAGAGTTCAGCCAGCATGCCGATTTTAAGCCAGTGTTCAGCCTGTGCATTGATGGAGCGGCTCATCGCCTGACTGGCGATACGCAAATTCTCATGCATCAAATCCGAGATTTTAACGATACCCATGCTAATCCTATATAAAACGTATATGTTTCGTATATAGTTTATCGATAACTCCATGAGTTGCAATGGCAAATTTCATTCCGTCCGAAAATGTCCGAAATTTGTCCGAAATTATACGCATCAAACCATTACGTACGTATCACCACGGGAGTCCAGGTACTTTTGCGTCATGGTGAGATTCTTATGGCCCAGCAGCCGCTGTGTAAACGCCTGACCGTAATGTGCCTCATATAATCTTCCGGACAGGCTGCGGATCTCGTGAAAGGTTGGCGGGTTTGGCAATGTGTCCAGACCGCAGCGGGCCCGCGTGCGCGTAAATGCCTGCGTCAGGTTTTCCGGACGAACGGGGCCAGGTCTGCGCCCATGACGTCGTGTAGCGGAATAGATTAAATACTGCGAAGGATTATTCCGTCGGCATAACTCAGTCACGTCGTTCAGTGTCATGCCGATGTCGGGCAGCGCCAGATCAACAGGGATGGCTAACTTATTACCTTTTTTACTCTGTGTGATAAACAGTCTGCCATCACGAATGTCGGAAAACGTCATGCGGCTGATATCCTCCCTGCGCTGAGCAGTAACCACGGCGACCAGCAGGGCCCGGTAAAACCAGGGTTCAGATTCACGTACGGCCTCCAGCAGCATCCGGAATTGCTCAACTGAAAGCCGGCTCCTCTGAACCCTGGGCTGTTTTGCCCGTGTGGGTTCAACCGGATTTCTTTCGACCACGCCCGCCACAATCGCCTCACGGAACACATCATTCAGGACACTGCGCAGAATGACTGCCATTGTCTGTTTATTTTCGTTGACATAGACATCCAGAAACAGGGCAATATCGCGGGTCGTGACTGCGGTCATTGCCAGGTCACCTAAAGATTTCCTGATTGCGTTTAGCTGATATTTGCGCAGCCGCAGGGTGACCGGCTTTACGTTGCGTCTGATAAGGATTGTTTCATAGGCTGAAAGCCATTCAGACACTATCATTACGGGGCGCGCCTGTAATTTATTCAGAAGGGCGGGGGGAACATAATTCCGGTCCAGATAATGGTTGGCTTCAATAGCCTGAGCAATCGCTTCCCGGCGTGAGACATTACCCAGTGAATACTCTTTTCCGGTGTGAGGATTGCGCCAGTGATAAGTTTTGCGGGCGCGGCGGTAGGTCAGATTACGGGGGAGGTTAGCATCATAAGATTCAGGCCTTTTGATCATATATCATTTTTTCCATCAGCAGATTACGCCCGATAACACTATGCGAAAGAGCATTCGGATTTCTGACGCGTTTACGGGGGTTGAGATAAACCGCTTCCGGATGAAGCCGGTACTCTTTGCCGTGTATCTCCGGGCACGGGTAGATTCGCCCTTCGCGTGCCCAGCGGCGCAAAGTAGAGAGGGAAGGTGGCTGAGAATAGGTTTCGCTCGCCCACTCGGTCAGGGTAAGCAGCTTAGCCATGATTTACCTCCGGATTTCGGTCCATTAAAAAACCCCGCAGAAGCGGGGTTTCATAGTTTATCTTTGTCTCGATTATCCTGCTCTGGCTTCCATTCAAGCCCGCACATATCGCAGGAAAACTTCCCATCTGGGCGCTTGCGGGGTCCCCAGAAATTGCAGAAGGGACATGTTCTCGGTCTGTAAGCTATTTTCAACCTCCTTGTGTAAAATCAGGTCTGATTTCCGTGGAAACGGCATCGATCAATGACCTCAGGACCTAAGTCGCGGAGACGTTAAAGATTGTCACGATGAAAAGCTTTTGCAGCTTTGCTGACTTCATAATTTCGTCGTTTTTCAATCATCCTGATGTAGAAGTCATAAAGCTCTTTGCGCATGTGCTGCTTCATTTCATCAGGCAACGGTTCCAGCGATTTCTTCCATTCATCCAGTTCTGGCCTGCAGATTACATAGGCCTTATCAACAATTTCTTTAGGCGGGATTTCCGACTTGATGAATGGGATGGTGTGGTCATTCAGGCATTTCACCTCTGGCGTTTCGAATGAGCGGTCCTCTGCTACTACTGTCATGGAAACTAACATTCCAGATAAAAAAATCCACCTCACCGCTTTTTCTCCTTGTGATTAATCGTGCCAGTGCCGCCCGGATACTGCAGCCCAAAGCTCCGGTAATACTTATCTCACGACTAAAATCTAAGTTAATCCTGTCGCGTTCGTCCATGCTTAATTCCTCTGCCTTTCCACTAATTATGCTTAACCCCATAGTCATAAAGAAGCTGCATCATAACCATGCGTGGCATCTCTTTACCGGAGATTCTGAAAGTATTCCTGAGTAGAGAGACAATATTCGCGCTGGAAAGCAGGTTGCCTTTGTAATAAATAGACAACTTCTTACCAATGTTCTGCTTTGTAGTTACATTGAGCATTTTCCCACACTCATCACTTAGAGAGAAATTTACATTCTCAGAACCAATCTCATCACTATCCACGTAACTTATTGATTTTATGCATTCTGGTGAGTATGTCTCCTTCGTGCCATTTACTTCAAATATAAAACTACCTGGCCCGGCGACAGAGGCTACAGGAAAGAGAAGGGCAGCGAGAAAGAGCGCGGATTTAAGCATGCAATATCCATATTTTGAGCATTAAAAAGTTATTATAAAACCATTAGGGTGCATGTGAACACTAACATGCAGTCTGACTGATACAGGGCAGAACAAAGCGGCCAGATGAGGCAGCTGATTGAGTCTTCCCCCGCCTTATGCTGGCGGACACAGGTCTTTGCTTAATGCCCATCACGTTTGTCGTCATGGTTGTGTCCCGTGTCAGGTTTAATGATAACGTTATAATCCTTATCTGTCCCCGCGGTGAAAAAGCGGCTGCACGTCTTACGCTGAGGCCACTGCAGGCTCAGGGTCTTGCGATTATGCCAGCCGAAAATTAACCATGAGGTGAGCCTCGTCGGGGACAAAAAATCTTTTTTCATCTCATCAGAATGAACCAGCTTCATAGATAGGAATACAATACCGGTACGATTGGTATGTTAATCGTACCGGATGTTATAACACTAGGAAACAAATGCCGCGGCATCCAGGCTAATCGTATACGTATCAGCAGTGACAGATTGGTCACCCTCAATGGTAATGATTCCCGTGAATACTTTTACCGGACCTTCTGATAAAAATGCCCAATGGCCACCTCCCGTTTCAAATCCTGTCATTCCATGATAGCCAGTGATACCAAGCTTGATCTGGTTTTTTGGGTTATTTTTACCGGGTATTTTTATATTAAAAAAATTGTCTTTTTGTATGATTCCGGAGTTGGGGGTCCAGCGTATACCTAAATTCATTGGTGATTTTGCAGAAATACTGAAAAACGCTACGGGGCTATTGTCTACATTGACTCCAGCCTCCAGGTCCGGCCTTGGTGTAAGCCTGAACATTAATTCAGGATTTTCTCTGAAAACCAGATCAACGGAACGACTTACCGGATCGCCTACAGGTTTGAATTCATCTTTAGCTGCGACCGGAGTGCACACAAATAATATTGCTACTGAGAATGCTATGGGAAGTAATTTCATTTTAACTCCTTTGGAGTGGTGTATTAATTTAAGTTGTTAGTTTGAATTGGTTTTGTAATGTTGGTTATTTAGTTATTACGGCATTGAGCGGAAATTTGCATGGAAGAAATATGGCTTGCTATAAACTGGTCGCCATTACTCACAACATTTAATGTGGCGAGTTTTGATGTAAATTTTGACATCACGCCTTTTCCGGCCTGAACGTCAGTTTTCCAGTTATCACCTGATAGTCTTACATTCAGTTCACCTCCTCCTTTCTTGCGGTCAGTTAATATATAGTGTCCCGGCATAATCTCTTTACCGGGTGGTTCAATCCACACATTGAGCACGCAGGATTCTGACATCCCTGATACGTGGATTGTTGCCAGTTCTGCTCCATCATTCATTCTGCCAGCATGCAAATTCTGTTCTGGTGTTATTGTGAGTTTAAGAGTATTTGCTTCAGAACTCTGAAAAGAAACAATAAACATTATGACCAGAAGATTTGATATTTTCTTTAATCGATGATGCATAAAGCTTTCCTCTCCTTTCCTTTACTTGCACTTTGCGGTAAAGAAGTTGAGTCCTTGCGCTTCGTCATTTTTTATCAAATGGTAAGGGCATTTGAGTGAGTGTGTTTTACCTATGACGGTAAGATTTCCTTCCGGTGGTAATCCTGACATATAGACTTTCCCATCATTGTCAACAATACCCTCATTTCCTGACTCTGAACTAATTCGCACCACAGAGCCGAAAGGGACTTTTGTACTATCAGGCTGCAAAAGTGTAATGATTGCCTTCGCACCCACTCGTGTTTTAAATTTAACAGGAATGATAGCCCCTGCTGTAGGTACAACTTTACTGTCAGTGATAGTTATTTCAGCCTCCGACGGCAACGTCGTTGGATCTAATGAAAGAGAATTTTCATGGTAGGGGTTCAGCCAGGGCTGTACTGTATAACCACGATAGTCCGTAGCGATGCCCGGAAAACCCGATACCTTCACACCTGAAGCGCCTCTGGCTTCAATGAGTGCATTGGTTTCGCCAAGGGCCTGCGTGAAAGTCATGCCATGGCGATGGGCGATAAGGCCGCCGTCCATGACAACGGTACGCTGCTGGTAATGCCGGCCATAGCTGTAATCACCTGCGATGTGCCCGTAGGTTCCGGCCCATCCCAGAGATATGTCGCCATTGCTACGGCTTACTGCGTGTCCGGCGGTATAACGCTGATCAACATTCCAGCTGAGGCGCTGATCAAACGCATCACCACTTAATCCCACTGAGTGACTGCCCTGACGAGATGCTGAATGTATGTACCGGTAAGACGCGCGCGTGTTGCCACCCATCCATTTTTTCAGCGGAACAGAGAGCCAGAGGCTCATCATCTGTTCCCTGGGATGGTGCCGGGCACGTTGACTGGCAGACCAGTTTAATGACAGCGTCATATCCCTGAACGGAACAGAGTATCCCGCGTTAAGGCTGCTTTCGCGCAGGCCGCGGTTCCAGTAGGTATCCTGATAAGCACCTGCGTTCAGGTAACCCCATTTACCCAGTCCCTGACTGATGGATAGTCCGGTACGACTTTTTCTCCTTTTTCTGCGAATGCCTGGAGCTATTCCATCAATCCGCCAGCTCTCCAGTGTTTCAGCCAGTGTGAGATAGTCCGGCTGGCTGAACTGTAAATTGACCACTGACAGCGAAGTATTTGTCCCGACAAACTCTTTGCTGTACCGCATACGCCAGGAATAACCGTGTACCGGGTCATTACCCGAGTGCTGTGCGCGGCTGAGTGTGACATCTGAAGAGAGTGCACCCCAGTTGCCTATGCTCAGCCCGGTACCCAGGGATGAAGACTGATAGTGCCGGGCTGCCTGGATTCCGCCATAAAGCGTGAATCCAAAGGGAAGACCGTACATGGCGGTGGCTTCCATAACCGGCGCTCTTGTTACTCTCCTGTCAGACGAACGATACTGCCCGGCCATCAGGCTGTAACGCAGGTAGCCCTCCTTAATGGCGACTGCTGGCGTCTGGAAAGGCACGATAAAAACCTGAGGAACGCCCTCCGCCTCCCATACCGTAACCTGAAAATCACCACCTGCGCCGGTGGGATTGAAATCAGTCAGGGCGAACGGACCCGGTGCGACGACCTGGTTATAAATGGTGTAGCCGTTCTGCTTTACCTCAACGCGGGCCTGGGTTCTCGCCACGCCACGTATGACCGGCGCAAACATATACTGGCTGGAAGGTACCATCCGATCGTCAGAGGCAAGCATGACGCCTCTGAAGGGAACGCTGTCAAAAATCTCAGAGGCGGTATAACGCTCACCCAGCGTCAGGCGGCTGTTGATGCCATTAATACCGCGCTCCAGATAAGTCGTCATGGCCTGCCAGCGTCCGGGCGTTCCACGTGTTTGCTGCCAGCTGGTGACGTTGCGAAGCCGCCAGGCACCGATGTTGACGCCTGGCGTCAGTTGCAGCCAGGAGTACTGAGATTTTCTTCCCGAGGGGCCACGGGTAACACTCTGGCTCGTCCCGGCACGATAATTCATGATGAAGGCAGGTATGCCATCGTCCCACAGTGTCCGGGGTGCGATGCCTTTAAATCCGGGCTTCAGATAAACCTGAGGAATACTCAGATGCAGTGACTGCTCATTAAAGTGGAAATCAGCCTGAGCGCCCGGTATCTGCGACAGATCAAAAAAGCCTGAGCGTTTTTCCTTCTCAGTAACCTTGAAGCTCTTCATGCGTACTCCGTAACCTGACAGCATGGGTCTGCTGAGGTGAGGGACGAGTCCCTGACGGCCATATTTATCCGGCCTTAATATGTAACTGACTGGCCGGGAGTCGATAAGTGTGTTGTTCAGGTAGATGTCAGTCGGATAAATGCCCGGTAGCTGACTGCCCTGACTGAAAAGCATCAGGTCTGTTTCTTTATTGCTTCCGGTAATGAGAGCCGGGTTAAAGGTATAGACTTTGCCTTCTGCCTGAACCGCAGCCAGCGTCAGACCGGCCACGAAAAGTGGTCTGTAAACAGTCATCGTTTTAATCCTGGCAGGGAGTACTCTCAGTGAGAAAGAGGATCAGTGCTTATGTCGGACGTGAACGCTTTGCTGTCTCCGCCATAATCGGTAATCAGTCGCCAGTGCACCTGACCTGACGCATCCGCAGGTATGCGCAGTTGCCGTTTACCCATCGGAGGAACATATTCAGCGTTGGCCACACTCGATTTTCCAAGCTGAACACTTCTGAGATTCATGAAAAAGGGCGTGGGGTTGCTGACCGTGAGCGTCCTACCGCGTTTTGCCCAGGTCAGGCTGGAGGCAAAGTCTTCGGGTGTGCCTCTGAGGGAGGATGGGCGTACAAGCAGTTTCAGGCAGCTTTTGATACGCAGTTGCGTCAGAAGGGTAGCGTGCTGTCCGGCCTTTTTCTTTCTATACGCATCACCCGTCCAGTCCGCATCCGCCTCAGGGGGGATGCCTGTTACGCAAAGCCAGTAAAGTGACTCTTTCGTGTCATTATTGTGACTGCTGGTTGCGATAACCTTTATCCGGCTCTGCTGATGCCCGTCCAGACGGAACAGTGGTGGGGTGACAATAAACGGGGCCCGGGTTTTCCGGTCTTCCATCATGACTTCCGACTGCACCAGCATCGGATACGCCTGGGGGTTCATCACGGTCATTGATGCACCATTCGAACCCGCAGAATATATAATCCGGGTTGCGCCGGTTTTTACAGAAAAGGACTGGAGTTCATTTTCCAGCGGCATACTTTCTCCCCTTGCAAGCTGGAACGAGCACAGTATAGCCGCCACAATAATAATGGCATTCGTTGTTCTGGTCATTGAATTGTTCCTGACTGCCCTGGTGTTGTTTTTTATTTCGAGCCACAATCATGACGCGTTAAATTTGCAGATATAAGATAACCATTGCCTGCTTTTAATTAGAGACTAATCTTCTTCATCAGGTAATGGCGTCAAAAGCAGATGCCGGATTTCTCCTGCACTCATATCCACTTTTACTGTTGTGAAAAGTGGCGCGACATAGTCATCGCTGTGGCCCTGCTTTTCCAGAAACTCCAGTGCCTCTTCCTGAGACGTAAAGAGTCTGTCGTCTTTGCCAGTCGGGCGTTTGACGACCCAGGCTGCGGGTGCAGTAATGAGGCACAGTTTTGCGATGATATAAACCAGTTGCTGCAGTGGCTCGGTAGAAGAATGGTATAAAAAGGTGTCGATATAGCTTAACAGTCTTGTGTTCATAGGTGGCGTCTTCTTAATTAATGTTACACTCAGGGAGCGCGCGGAGTTTTAATTTTATGTATACATTTATTCGCCTTCTGTAAAGAAACTAACACTCACTTTCATATCAGTGAAGTCAGAAAAGTGAATATAATATTCATAATGATGAGGGTGCCTCTGGATAATCACTGCTGGCTTAATCCCTGATATAAGACCATCCATTACGTAATGCACTCATACAACACTGACTGCGGTGTTCTGCCCACTGGGCATTCATCGGTCTTAAGGCCAGCTTCATTGCCCGCAGCCAGAGTTTTCCCGCCTGATCAAACTTTTCGCAGCGTTCGGCAAATGCAGCCGCCTCGGCGACGGCGTAATAACGCTGGTTGCGGTCAGTCTTTCTCTGATTCATCGATAACTCCTGAATTAACGGGGTTCAGATGGCATTTATTCTCTGGCTTCTTCAATCTCGGCTTTCCTGACCAGAAACACATCTGTGGCTTTATCCAGCAGCGGTGGCACAGGTTTAAGTACCTTTGATGCGTAGGCGTAGCAGCGGGCGAGTGCGCTGACCGACTGACTTTTCATGGCTGCCTCACAGAAATCAGCGAGAAGTTCTTCTGAAGAACGTTTCCTGTCCTCAGCGCGTTCCTGTTCTTTACCCGGACAGTGTTTAGGCGAGGGCGGGGGTGCGCTCGCCGGCTGGTCAGGCGATCTGACCGGGCTGGCTGGTGGCGCTGCAGGCACGGGCGTTTCTGCTTTAATCTCTTCAGTTCGCAGGTCCGGGACAGAATGGTTTTGCAGCGCAATACCGTGATCTCGGCTGGCTGACTGATTGATGAACGCATTCAAATCTTCACGAGCTGGCGGTGTCACGTCGCGTTCTGCAGGAGATAAGGTTTCCAGTTCATCCGGTGTGTACACCCCCAGAATGACGTCCGGGCAGTGCAGACGGGCCCAGCGTTTAACAGCGAGATAAGCCAGCTGCTGACGCGGATCGCTCGCCCAGAGTGTTGAGTTCCGCACCTGTGCCTGTGAGAGCAGCAGTTCCAGCACCCGCGGCTCCTGCTCGTTCTTCATTGTTGCCCACACCCGAACACCGCATCCGGATTCATCCTGCAGTGTCCAGTCCGGTGCGATGTATTTATTGCCTTTGGATGAGGTTTTCTCGGTGAATCTGCCGATAACATTTTCCCATGGCCCAAACCATTCGTAATGGAGCCGATCCCGTGCAGGGGCCATGGTGTTGATCACTGCATTCACCAGCTGTGCCTCGTATCCCAGAACACCGTTGACGGTGAAGGTTTTTTGGGCGACGGCAAACGGATTCATACGCCACTGCAGGGCCTGCATGGTCACAGCCAGACAGTCTGCGGCTTTGCCCGCGAGATGCGCCGGGACAGTGACTCTGCTGCTGGCCATGATTTCTGCAAAGCGCACCAGTTTATCCAGGGCATCGGGGCTGAAAATAGTGGCAGTTGTGTCAGTGCTGTCGGGCGCAGAGATCATCGGTTGATTTTGCATAACGCCTACTCCTGTTAATGTGCCCATGCAGGGCGCTGAATTATTTCTATGCCGCCCCAGTTATTGCCGAGGCGACAGGAATGGAATGTGCACAGGTCCCGACGGAAGAGGGCGGATCCCGCGCTCATGTCATTGTCGTGCAGCTCAAACACACGAACCGGATAACGGCCACAGTCGATCGCTTCACTGACCGCAATAAAAACGAACTGCGGATATGTGCCAGTGCAGTGATAAAAGCCCTCGCAGTACATGGCTGCCTGAACGTGGTACCGGAACGCTTCGATGTGGCGGGCAAAGCGCGACATATCACTCACCTTTTTCACGTCGACGATGAGAGGGCGCTTCGTCAGATATTTATCTGGCCGGATGCGGCAGAGTTCCTCTGTCTCTGCATCTGACCAGTAGAAGGCGGATTCGCAGTGGCCGTCAGCTTCAAGAAAAAAGCGTGCGGCGTGATGCGCCATTACGCTCTCTCTCATAAGCTGAAGTTTCCGGCCCTGTTCTGCATCCATGACCGTCATATTCCGGATGCGTGTCTCATTCAGAAATGCTGCTTCATCTGCTTTACCCTGAGAGGTGCGCCGGTTAAAGGAAGGAGCCACAATAAAGCGCTTATCAAACTGTTCAGGCTCAAGCAGCATGCAGTGCAGCGCGCTTCCCATATCCAGTGCGGCTGTTTTATCCGTATCCACAGGCGCATGTTTGCGCCAGAGGTAAATGGCCGGGTTAACCGCAATGTCATCGAGCTGCGATTTACTGACGCCGGGACCGGCGTGATAGGCCTCATTGCTGAGGCCTTCATAGATACCCGGTTTCAACATGCTGGTTCCTCCCAGCCAAGCAGCACCTGAAGGTCGTAATTTCGGGCCGCCTGCAGGTAGGCCAGATTCGTGATAAAGCTGATGTATTCCTCAGCGGCTTCAGGATGGGCACAGCACTTCATCGCATCAGGATGCAGGTTCCAGTGACGGAACAGGTGTAGGTGGTCAGGAAAACAGGACAGCAGGCGCTGGGCTTCGTCATCGATCCACTGTTCTTTCCTGATTGCGTCCTGCTCCTGGGCATCCAGGTGGTCTTTGTGACGTTCCAGCAAAGCATACGGTGTGATCATGGCTTCCCCTCCTGAAGAAGGATGCCGACAAAACGGTCAAACACCACCTGCATCACGGGCAAAGGTGGCTGGGGTGGCAATGCCGGGGATGTGGGCGATGAAAAGCTGGCACCATTGACAATGTTTTCAGGCGCAAACTCGATATCGCGGATGGCATTAAAGGGGCGAGCAAAAGCAGCATCGCCCCTGATGTCTGGTTGCATCATGGGAAATGGTCCTTTGAATAGTCAGTTAACCTGTTCCGGTTCTGATAAGCCCGGCAGTATGACGAGGGGCAGGGATGACGTGTTTACTCAGGTGTCAGTAAGACCGGGCACGACGTCATCAGACCTGGTTTACTCTTCTTCTTCACGACGGGCCTCGCGGGTGGCTGCAAGGATTTGTGCCGGGTCTCCTGCTATGCGCGTATGAATAACAAACGTACCAGTGTGGGTCACCCGGGCATCCGGTGCGGCCATGAGAGCCGCCCTGACAACACGTTCATGGATAAATGCCCGAAGAACGCAGGATTTGATATGGAGCGTGCCCTCTGTTGAGGTCGCGATGTACTGAATTTTCATCTTTTAATCTCCTTTAAGTGAAAATAACCGTTTAACTTCGGGGTTGGTGACCCGCCTGATCTGGCTGTTATCCCGGACCTGGTTTCTCCCGGATGCCGCCCGCTCTGATCGGAGCGAAGCTTCGGGTCTCCGCATTTGCGAGCCAGCGTTTATGGACAGCAGGGCGATGCTGTCACTCTTGAGCGTCCATGACCGATTTTCTCTGTTTTGCCCCGTGCCGGTCATTACGGCTGAAACATCGGGACTAAATCTGATTGTCGTAATCCGCATGACTGAGTAATTCCCAGTTCTGTCCATTGTCTTTCGATAACAGTCTCCACTGCGGCGTAACCCTTAACGTAAGATACTGACCCCGATAGGTTCGCCTCGCCCGGATTTGCCCGGTACGCCATAAGCGCATAATGCGCTCAGCACGCCTCATTATCCGGACGGGGGCATGTGGCTTGGACATCACCGTTACCTCATTTCAGCGGCACAGGCAGTGGCAAGCTTCTGCACATACGTCCAGGCGATGCCTTCACTGAAACAGACAAAACGGCGGCTTCGGTTTAAAGAACTGGCGGTGAAGATGAACCTGCCGTTCCGGATATGAATAATCATGCTTTGTCTCCGATGAGATATAAAAAAACCGCCCTGGCGGACGGTTTACTCTGACGTATTCAGGCAGGCAGTTACGGCTGGTTGTTGTCTTCCGAGGCAGAAGAAGCGCAGCTGCATGCTGGTCGTAAATCAGGGTGCGTGGCGAAAATGGTTGTGAGAGTTGACTGAAGCAATTCATCCAGTGATCCCATCACACCCTTACGGTATGTGTCTGCTTCGTCCATACTGACTTTTCCGTCTTTCTCACTGGCATCAACCATCCTTACCGATGCCACCAGCTTGTTCGCCACTTCCAGCAGTGTTTCAGTGACTTTTTCTGCAGTTTCACGATGTTGCATAATGACCTCCGGGTCTGGTAATACCCTTGCGGGCGGGGTTTCCGAATGACATCTCAGCGTTCATGGATGCCATCTTCATCAATAATTATGAGGCGCGTATTTTTGATGAAATCGCTCATGTTCACGCCTACATCGTGCCAGTGAGACAGTGCCATCAGGACGTCACGTCGGGACTGACAGTGACAGGCATTTACATACGCCTGTACATGAGCAAGGGCGAGGCGGCGCATTTCTTTTGGATTCAGGACGCATGAAGGTTTTTCTTTATGCATGGTGTTCTCCGGTTCCGGACGTAAAAAAACCGCCATAATGGCGGTCATGTGGACAGGTAAGAGAGCGATCACGACTGGCCGTCCCTGTCTGTCTCTGAAACGTCGCTACAGCAACATCCAGGCAGTAAGTCAGGGTGCTCAGTCATGATGGGATCCAGGATTTCGGTGAAGAGCACGTCGAGAACAACCTGGACTTTATGCATATGTGTCGCAGCCTGCTCTTCCGTGACTTTGCCTTCCTGCTGGTACTCAAACATCTGATCAGCAGAAACACTCAGTTCACGGGACAGCAACAACACAGTCTGGCTGATACGCACAGCAGCATCGCGATATAACATCGTTACTCCTTGAGTGGATTTGCCATTCAGGCATTACGGAAAGGGTGATTGAGCCAGAGAGGCTTTGATGCCCGGCCGGACGTAACATATCCGGGGCAAAAAAAATCCCGCACGAGGCGGGAAAGTCATTCAGGCACTTGGTCAGACAGATCACACTCATAATTATACAATCAGGATGCCACTACTTTCGGTACTTCAGGCTGTCAGGCATTTGCTGACAGTGACGTTATAGAGGTATTCCGTTTCATAAATCTGAATGAATGGAAAAACCCTTCGCACTGACACCTCGTTTAAATTGCGAAAAGGGTTTGAGATAAGCTGTCAATGTCGTGATGAGTCAGAGTAAGCAGGGTGATTTATTTTTGTAGGGCTTACTCTTCCCGAAACAGAGACGCCGGGCGTCGCGTATCAGGATTAACTCATGGCGTGATGCTGCGCTATGATGCTTTTTTATATGAACTCCAGGTGCTCTGGGATCAAAGTTGATTCCACAGACCGGGCACAGAACGCTGTGCTTTTTCATACTAACCTCCATCAACAAAGGAAATGACACTGGGCAGTGCCATCTCATTTGTTGAGAGGAAGGTGGGTTTTGCCACTTCGGGATCTCGCGCTTCTGCACTCCTCCCGCCCGACAGTATGCTGTGCCGTTCAGCTAATAACTCAATAATGAACTATAAGTACTATTTTGGTCAACACCAAAAGTACAGAAAATTAGTGCTTTTCCGGGGTTTTGATTCATCTCATTGTTTTTGTTAATTTTAAGTGTGCGGTATCACACTGAGGCTTTGGGCGGGATCGGGGGAAACAAAGCTCATTCGGCACTCTATCACCACACCAATAAACTTGCAGGAATCATCAATTTCCACAGGTTTATAATTAGTATTCAATGGTTTGAGATACTTTCTGTTGATACCCTCATCAACAATGTACTGTTTAAAAGTCACTTCTTTTGCAGAAGCAAGTTTAGCAACGACTAATTGGCCATTTTCTGGAATGCGACCTGTGTCTATAAGAATCATGCTGTTCTCGGGGACACATGGGCCCGTGGGGCTCGTCATTGAGTCGTCTTTAACTACTAGCCAGAATGCCGGGGCATCTCCCAGTACAGCGCCGGAATAGAAATAACTGAATCTGTCCAAACCTTTCTCAAAAAACTGCGTGACATTAATAACCTCATCCCAGCCCATTAACGGAAAGCTACCGCGAAACAGGGCATGAGCTAACCTTTCTTCACCAGCATTAGCCTCATCTCCATGTTGCAGCCACAGTGGGTCTACGTTCAGAGCTTTAGCGATGTTTTTCATCATCGCAGCCCGGGGAAGTGACTCACCAGTCAGCCATTTACTGACAGCCTTCGATGTTACCCCCATACGCTGAGCAAGCATTACCCCCCGACCATGTGGCGGGTATTTTGCGTTGTTGAGCGCTTCAGTAAGCCGCGCTGCAAACTGCTGACGGATCGTTTCTGTTTGAACCATGGGTACAATGTTAACTGACTTGATAAAACTGTCAGTTCAAATTAAAGTGAACTGAAAGTACTATTGAGGGGGTTTTCATGTCATTCATTAACCTTGCAATTAAGTCTGTGGGAGTTGCTGAAGTTGCGAAAGCGTGTGGAATCAGTCCAAGAGCGGTCTACAAGTGGCTCAACAAGGGTTCACTTCCTAAAACAGAGTTTTATGGGGGAACTCAATATGCAATGACTATTGAGAAGTTATCTCAGGGGCAGTTCGGCTCAGATAAGTTACTGGAAGAAAGCCGGATATCTTTGCTGAAACGTTAGTTTAAGGTGACGTTTGGTCACTGCGTCACAGCCGACTAAGGAAATTACATTGTGGAAACTGCAAAAACACGCAAGCAAGGATCATCAGTTCAGGGACGACATCTCCATTCACTGGCTCTAAGGGCCCTTTTTAACACGAGTCAGTCGGTGGTTGCCCGCCGTCTCAACGTCGCTGATTCAACCATCTTGAGACGCACTGAAAAATATCCCGAAATCATGGAAACGCTGGCTGCAAGCGGTATTGAGGATTTCGTGATGAAGGGGGAGATGAAAATACCCCAGGAACAATATCGCTGGCTGATGCAGGTCGCTATCCGGTTTGCTGAGTATGAACTGGAGCGAACCTGTGATTCGGAAGGCTATGTCGCTGAATCCTGAAAAACAGCCACATTCAAACTTCTCTAAACGGAGCTGTTATGAGCATGACACTCATGGCTCAGGCGATGAGCATCAAAGTGGGAAACCCTATACGCAAACTGGTATTAATCAAGCTTGCAGACAATGCAAATGACAAAGGTGAATGCTGGCCCTCGTATCAACATATCGCTGATCAGTGTGAAATTGGCCGGTCAACAGTGAAAAGCCACATCAAGGCGCTTGAAGACATGGGTCTTGTGCGCAGAGAGTATCGTAAAAATGGTGCGCATAATCAGTCAAATCTCTTTCACCTGAATTTTAACAAGCCATTCACTGACGCTTCAAAAGCCAAGACTGTAAGAAAAAAAGCGGCAGAAATGGTTGAGTTAAGACCCGGCAAGGGGGTAGGGCATGAGATGACCGGGGTGGGTCAGGAGATGACCCAGGGTAGGTCAGCCCATGCCCCAGGGGGTGGGTCAGGAGCTGCCCCCAGAACCAGTCACTCTTTTGAACCAGTTATTGAACCTAAAAACAACACACACACAGCGAGCTGCAATTTTGAATCTGTGAGTATTTTTGCCACGGCTCCCCCTCCTCATCGCAGTGATACGCAGATGCAGACCGGGAAAGGGGGGAAGACAGGGGCGTGCTCGTCCTCAGAACCTCCAGCACCGGAGCGTAAAACTAGGTCCACTCAGGCGCGTCATAAGAATCCGGTTTTGCAAAATGCCATTGAGCGCGTCAAAACTCAGATCGTCATAAAGACCGGGGAAGTGCAGTTGCGTGAAGCCTCACCGGCTTGGCGGAACAGACTGGCGGCAGAGCGCCGCACTGAAAAGTTCGTCATGTTCGAAGGCTGGCGGCCCTCGCCAGAACTGAGCCGCACTGCGCGAAAAATCGGTATTGAACTTTCAGGCCCTCCAGACCAGGCCGCACTTGCTGATTTTGTCACTTTCTGGGAGGCCGATGGCGCGGCTTACAACCAGGTTCAGTGGGAAATGAAACTGGCACGCTATGTTGAAAAAGGGCGCAAACACCTTTCCTCAAAGCGCTCCAGAGAAAGACGAGACTGCACGCGGGTATCTGAGATGAATTATGAAATACCTGAGGGGTTCAGAGGTGGGTAAGGGCGGTACCTAGCCTCTTGTCGAAGAAGGCGACTTTTTTGATGGAAATCGTCCGCTTTGAGCGAGAAGCGGACATTGCAGATATCGCCATGTATAAATCTTAAGAAAGCAGGTCACAGACTTATATTCTGATATCCCCGCTAAGAGTTATCCCAGGCTAATTAGCCATAAAGATTAAAACGTCGGCTCATGAAGGAGTTTTTTTCTCTGCTGCCTCGCCACGTATGACCATCCAGATCCCGAGAGAAGAGATCGCCATACCGAAAGCCATCTGCCAGGAAAGGGGCTCATTGAACATAACCCATGCCCAAATCATTGTGACAGGTGGGCTGAGGTACAGCACTGTGGTAACACGGGTTGCTGAGCTCCGGCGTAAACAAATCCAGTAGAGACCGTAGCCACCAAAAGTTGGCAGAGTTGCCGTCCAGAAGACGCTGAGCGTGAATCCCAGTGAGGGGATTGGCGCCAGGCTACCGTTTAAGCTTTCAATAACCGCAAAACTTATCACCGCAACGAAACACTGTAGCCAGAGATTGGGCAGAATATCCATAGATTCTGATTCATTACTGCGTTTCTGCCAAAGCGTTGCAACTGCAAGCGACAGCATACCCGCCACCGGCAAACCATAAGCCCAGAGTGGGGCGTTGCCAAACGTAAGCACGTTGTGGGTCACCCATATCACGCCGAGCAGTCCCGTGAATAGCCCAAGCCAGACCCGGATGGCTAACCGTTCCCCTAAAAATGCTGTCGACAGCAGCGCCATTCCCAACGGAAGGAGATCAGCACACAGGGCTGCGAGTCCCGCCGGGACACCTAATGCAATTCCTTCGGTCACACCGATCATGTATCCGACCATGGCCAACATACCGATTCCGGCATTTATCATTAGCACCCTGGGAGGTGTTTTTAACAGGGAACGGAACACGAATGGTAAAAGGACCAGCGTTAACAAAACATAGCGCCAGAACACGACCAGTAATGCCGGGGCGTAATTAATTGAAAAGCGTGCGCCGATGAAACCTGAACTCCAGGAAAAAAGTAAGGCAACCTCAAGCAGGGGCAAAGGAACGGTATAAAGCCAGTTAAGGCTTAACGGATTTTTTCTTTGGGATTGATTTATTTTGCTCATTTAAAGAAGGTAATAGATTAGTGTAATCTGTTAAATCAAAATGATATGTAGGACTGGTTTAAAGAAGGTAAACATTGACCACAACACTTTCTATCGAGCTACTTCGCACCTTTCATGCAGTCGTACGGACAGGAAAATTCAGCGCGGCAGCTAATATCCTCCACAAGAGTCCTGCAGCTGTCAGCATTCATATTCAGCGTCTGGAGGCAGTTGCAGGTGGGCAGTTACTGCACCGCGACAATCAGTCTGTGATGCTGACTGCTCTGGGGAAAAAGCTTCTGCGCTCAACAGCAGAGCTCCTGCGCTCGCACGATCGGATACTGTCTGACCTTCATGGTTCGAATCTTTCCGGACGGATCAGCCTTGGCATGCCCGATGAGTATGCTGCTCAGGTTATCCGGGAGATACTTCCTTCATTTAGTGCGGCATGGCCGAACGTAGTAATGGAGTTGAAAATGGGGCCCAGTACCGAGCTTGAAGAGTGGATAGAGCGAGGAAAACTGGATGCGGCATTGGTTGTCCAGCCTAAAGAAAAAACCAGTCCCGCTGCGCAATTGTTAATGTCAACCACGCCCGTCTGGGTGGGTCCTCTGAACAGTAACGTGGCGCTTGAAAATCCCTTGCCCCTGGCTGTCTACGCAGAGCCATGTATTTATCGCAAGGCTATTACCGCCTCCCTGAAAGCTTCAGGTCGACGTTCGCGTATAGTGCTGGAAAGCCATTCGAGTAAGGCGGTCCAGGCGTGTGTCGAGGCAGGACTGGCGGTAAGTTTAATGGATCGGGGTAAGGTATCAGGCCGCATGCAAATTCTTGAGAATATGCCTGCTATTCCTGACCATAATATCGTGTTCATACGAAGCGCCGCATCATGTGAGGACGAAGCTGTAGATCTGCTTTCAAAAGCGCTTTGTCAATCATTTCGGCTTTAAATGGCTGAACAGATGTCTGGAATCAGATGTTCTTTTTTCCTCATGGCTGTGTGAAAGATTTCCGCTGACATGCGCCTTAATGATGCAAACAACCCTTTTTTGCAATGTCCGCTTCTGGCACAAAGCGGACAGGCACAACACCTTCAAGCATGCTAGCGCAGAGTGAAATGAAACTGGCACGTTTCATTTAAAAGGGCGTGAACAGCTTTCCATGAAGCACTCCAGAGAGCGATGGGACTGCAAACTGGTGGCTGACATGGATTATGCGATACCTGAGGGGTTCAGGGGGTGACGAATTTTACCAGTTCACCGACTGTCGGTTATCTGCATTGCGTCCTATGGGGTTCTGACTAAACTGAACCATCAGCAGGCCATCGAGGTGCTGGGAGTGCGGATTATGTACCGGCTGAAAATGGATTTTGGCATCTGGGTAAATTTCGGCTGGGAGAGCTATAGGAGCAACGTTAAACATCTGAACCTTATCAACTAAAACTTGTTGGTGGTTCACCATCCCGGCTGCAACTCGGACAGTTCATCAGCTGGTGCAGAAAGGGGGATTTTGGCGCAACAGGCCTGCCGAATAACAATGCGGTTTATATAACTCTCCAGAAGCCTATCCGTGGCAAGCCAATGCGCACCACTGGTTGGTAACAGGCCTGTTCAGCATGATGCGCGCGCAAGGGCTGACGGAGCAGGAGCTAAGTATGAAATGTCGCAGTGAATTGCTTAAGATGGCTGCATGTATCCAGTCTGATGAGTTGATTCCGCCACCCCGCGCTCAGGTTGAGAAGCTATAAGTGCCGGCCAGCAAAGAAAAAGCCCTATATCACGTGGCGCACTTGAAGGCGTTAATCAAGGCGAAAAAGAAATCCTCATGGCCAAATTGACACAGCTCATCGCAACGCCATTACACTCAGTGCAGGCCCGTCAGCTAATGCTGACTATAATTACCTTGGCTGAAAAGCGGACGGCAGCGCCAGAAGGACGTGAGGATCGGCTGCACGTAGTCAGCATGTATGCTCGTGAATAGCACAAATGGTACGATTACTGATGCGGAGCACATAAACGTTGGAGGGCATAATATGAGGGACGTTATGTGGTGGATAAGAACGCCAGAAATGTTGGTGCACTTAGTCCGTCATGAGTTAAAATCGGACATTAATCCATTAATTATATCAAAAGTTAAAGGAGTTATGAAGAATAAGAGCAGTTTTTATCTTAGAATTTAACAACTGCTCTAAAAATTTTTTGGTGTTTTATGATCAACTGTTGAGCATTGGTAAATCTACTCCTGCTCATTAAGAGCTATCACAACCGGACGAAGCCAATTTACAACATCTGCAGTAAAATCCATCCATTGTGGATGCTTAGCGGCAATGTCAATAATTCGAGTTAAACCTATAGAGCGGTTAAGACCTAATTCAAGGATGATTTGTCCCAAATAATCGTGTGAATCTTCCCTGAAATGAATGGAACGAGCTATACTTATTATCTCTAACGATTCATCATCGTGTTCAGTTTCATCCGATTGTATGAGCATTGTATGTAAGTATTTCTCAGGGTTATTTCCTTCAGGAAGTCTAAATTGAATGATTTTCTCTAAAGCCTCTTCACGCAATCTTGTAGCTATAAGGTCATCGCCAGTTAACACTTTATTAATAGCTCGACTTTTTTCTACTGAAGTCTTTATTACATCTCCATCTAAAATAAAAGTGCTATTTCTCAAATTATCTCCTCTAAGCAATGTGCCCCCTAAAATGGTAAAGGCATTCACAGCTGCACCGTACTTTATAACACGGGTGTGCTTTGTTGCTTTTAATGAAGCACATAATTTTTTAATTATAGCTTCAGCTACATCATCTTCTACATAAATCTCAATTGAGGTAACTCTTACGCCTGTCAATCTATTTATAGCATCAGGTTTAGTGTTCTCAAAACAGAAGGTTCTTTCAGCCAGGTTTAAAACATGGCGGATATTAACTTTGCTTGAAAGATTTATTACGGACTCCCTGTGAGTTGTGAATATTATTTGCAGGTTTTTTTCGATTGCTCGATCATAAATGACACTGATAAGATTTTTTAAGGCTATGTCATGAAGTAAAAGATCAAGTTCGTCAATAAGGATGAGTGAATTCTTACCAGCTTTCAATATAACCTCAAGGATCATGAAAACCTTTTGTTCGCCAGCACTCATGCTTAAGGAAGAATAGCGCACACCTGAAGCTTCAACGCCTATAAAAAACTTACCATTAGGTTGTCTATGATGATTAAAAGAAGTATATGTTTTATTAAGTACGTGAGAAGCCTTTATTAATAAAAGGTTAATAACGTCACTCGAAACATTAGATGTTTCATACTTAATATTATACTTTTTCTCAGACTCAATCATAGGAACGCATTTTTCTATCCCTAAATAATATATTTCCCGAAGTGGTCTGCGAGCATAAATTTGAATCCATCGTGAACCTAGGGCATCTGCTTTACCATATGATTTTTTGTCATTCTCGATTAATTCTTGCCCTTTTCGGTAAGTATGAGTTATCTCAAATTCGCTACCATTCCATTCAGCATCGGGACTACGCGGGAAAAACTCCATTAGTTTATGATCTTCACCATGCTGTCCATCCTCTGGTTTGTAGATACCTGCAATAGCATGTAAGATGGTCGATTTCCCACTTCCGTTCGGCCCTAATATTGCCGTTAAAGGATGAGGGGTGAATGTCATAGGGTTCATATGGTTAATACATTTAAGCTTGAAAATCTTTATCGAGCTTAAAATTTGTCCCGTAACACTTTTCTCTCTAAGTTGTCTAGCCATTTAATATCCCCTTTATCGAGCTTATACTAGTAAGCCCAACAAATTTTTAGATTTATTACATATACTCTGATTGCCGAGTAAAGTTAGGAAAAAATTCTTAGATAAAACCACTTCTTTATATGATTTTTTGATTTTACTAAGTTTTAACATGATGTCTGGCGGGCATTGTCCTAACAAAGTAACATGATATTAGCAATGTCCGCTTTTAACACATAACTGAGCACTACATGGGATTGCAAAAATTAGATTTTTTAACTGTTAAGGTTTGGGTAAGTAAGCCCTATTATTAGGGTGGGTATTAAATACCGCAACATTTAAATCAAAAACAATACGCGCAAGCCACGCAGTCCTCAATATAACACTGTCTAAACTTTCTAAAAAAACAAACAGTTTGTTAAAATGATTCCGGTAATGTATTTTAACAATATATTCCATCTGTGAATATATTCCTTCCCAAGTTTCTCTGTGATGCTTTAAAAAAACATCATTATCCATTAGGTCATTTAGATGCTGATGTAATTTAAACTTTACTAAACTAATGCTATTTTCAATCAATTTTGGATTGGAGCAAAAATAAATGAGGGATAAATCTTTATTAAAGCAAATGGAGTGCTCTTCGTTATCAGGAAGAATTCCTATCTGTTTTGGGCTGATGCATATAGAACTCTCTCCGATTGTTGAGTTAAAATAATTATCATGAAGCTCAATGTTTGTATGGAATTTAGGTGCTATATAAAAAACCGGATTTCCAGAATTTTCAAGATGAAGTAACAGTTCGTGCTGCTTAGAATATTTTTTAGCGTGCAGATAAAATTGATAATAGGGGGCGTTAAAACTCGTATAGTATTTAGAATGTGACCGGCTCAGGAAATATGATTTTTTAAACTGAAAGAAAAAAGGAATGCCTTGTATTTTTAGCCCCGCGTCATATCCCCCGCCAACTCGCCCTTCTTCAACCAGTGAAGGAAAAATAGGTACGGAAGTAAAATTGTATTTTCGAGAAAATTCCTCGATCAGCGCATATCCATATGTAAACTCTGAAAATTGAGGTTTCATCACACACCTTTAGGTCAGTCTGCTGTTCTTTTTGGAGTTTATGCGTAAGTTTTTTTAACTTAAGCAACTTTTATAAATGGGCTGCTGTGGTTTTTTTAACTAATCCCTTACATATAGAGATCGACTTTCTAAACTTGTGACTTGACAAAAATTGAAATAAGAAAATAATGCATGAAATGCAGCGTTTCGTTTTAAGTGGGTGTTGTGCTGTTTCATTTCATCGGTTTGATTATGCTTTTTCCTTTGCTCAATAATTTATGAAAAAGTCCCCCCTACCTTGATATTTCATGCATAAGCTGCCAAATCCATAGAACCATTGTCCGTCGATTCCTTACTAATCGCATACCACATGCCATATCAGTTTTCCAAGATTTTCCATTTGGCTATGAATTGCATGGAGAATTTTGCACATCCTTAAATCATTAAATCATAAATTTAACTGATTGATGAAGACCATTTATTGCAAATACCAGCATTTATTATAAATACAAAAAAAAGTCCTTTTTGAACATCTTTGAATGGGGTTTTATAGTGTTTATTGTGGTATTTTTGATTTTTAATGCTGGTCCTGGTCCTGGTCCTGGTCCTGGTCCTGGTCCTGGTCCAATTGAGCTTATTTATTAAGGGCCATCACAGATCAGGGACATTGCTGATCTGTTTGTAAATGACAGGGAGTCTATCTACTGGTCTGGGCAAAGCCAGCAGACGTCTTAAAGGCGGAACTCGGGGTCAGCGAACAGGCGCTTGTTGCCAGATGCATCGAGCTTAGGATTCTCAAGCCTATGTTACAGGTGCATAACTGTTCTTTGCCAATGAAGAGGTCCTGCTAAACTCATTTGTCACTTAATTGGAATATTACTAGCCGACTAAGCGCAAACTTTTGGACGTGAATACGACAGATACGGGCCTGAATATTGCTGAAGCTTTGATGCTGGGATTTTTTGCAGCAGTTGAGAGTCGTGGATTCATGGTAAGGCTGGCTGAACGGGGAGATTGCTTAGGGAGAAGAGATATCATTTTTGCTGAACACGGAATCTGCAATTATCTTTACCCGACGCTGTGGAGGCCATCAGGTCCCAGCCTCATCAGTGCAGAAGGCGTAAGCGTAGGCTTCTTACTGGTTGAGATGACAAAAGAGGTGCCAGTTAAGGAGGTGAAAGGGCGTTATGTACGGGATGAGGGAATGATTAACTGGGCCCGCGGTAAAAACTCAGCCCAACTGGGATATTATAGTCGGCGACACATACCGAGTGGCCGATTCAGGCTGCAGCTCTACTCACCTTATGAGTCCGAAGGCTGGCATCAGGTTTTCTCTCAAACTAAAACCTGCAGCCTGCTAAGTCAGATACCGAAAATCATTAAATCTGCAGAGTCCGCTTTGCCTGTCCTGAAAAAGGAAGTTCAGGCAAAAAAGGAACGCGCTGTAGCCAATCGTCTGCGGATGGAGCAGCAGATGGTAGAGAATAAAAACCGTGAGGCTATCCGTAAGCAGGAAGAGGCGCATAAAGCCAGTGTGAATGAACTGCATGTCATAATGGATAAATGGACAGAAGACAGGCGCGTCGAGCAATTCTTCACTGATGCTGAAAAAGACATTGAGAGATGCGATGCAGCACTTCAGGAACAGTTAAGAGAACGCCTCAGGGCGGCAAAGGAGTTCTTAGAGAGGGAAACTGCGCTGCAGCGGCTCCTGAAATGGCGAACGCCGGAAGAGCGATTGAAATAAATCACGCGAAGTTTATTTTGCGGAGAGATACAAGGCTGTTGCTTCGCGCGTATACTGTAAAGGGCTGGTTTGTGGCTTGTACGCTGAGCGCGTGTACAGGATGAATCACCCGGAGTGATTAAAAATACCTTTGGCGGATTCGCTCCTTACGTCCAGCACTCTCAGCCAGTCAGACAAGGAAACCTTTGCTATACGGGTTCAGTGTTACCTCATTTACTTACTCTGCTCATCCGCACCTGAGAAGGTGTGCCAGATTTGTTCACGAAGCATGTCAGATGCTTTAGGATGATCACCATTTTTTCTGAGCATTATGAGTTCCCGCGTCAGTGGCCTGAGCTGATGTTCCAGATTCATGTTAGATGGTAAAACTAACTGTTTTCTGATGTCTGTAGTCAGGTGAAGGTTCCGGGCGACGCAACACGATTGTGCTTTTTCAAGTGAATCTGAACTGGTGAAATGTTCAGCGTCTTCACGCTTTATTCTGCATACATAATCGAGCTCGTCGAAGTCAGGCAGCAGCTCGGCTTCATCCACTTCCACTTCAAATACCGAAAAAAAATGTTCTCTGCGAAGTATGGCCTCTTTGTTAGCCACGTATATCGCATAACCGATATTATTCGTCAGATAGACGAAACCATTCGTCGTGGGAAAAAGTGATGATTCATCATAGGTACGTTTTATCTGATGCAGGATTTTCTCTGAGCTGATAATGCTCTGGGAGGCACTGAATGATGTGCCGTGATAAAGTCGCATTGTATACCCTTTTTTTGGAGTTACGCCTTTTTAACTTATTTGTAACAATTCTTGCAACACATCAAAGACAATACATTATGTTATGCCATATCTGCCTGTTTATGCAGGAGTTTATTTTACAGAAGCTATTCTGGTTTAAGGATAAGGGCATAAATCAGAACTGCTAATTTAATCTTTATTAGCTAATACAAAGCTGGTGGCGGGGTAGATAGTTAAGTACGGGATTTTGCCTGCGATGTTCATGGCCGTATGGTGTGTTGTTAACCAACCGGTCAGGGAGTACGTGGCGCGCTTCTGACCGGCTTATTCAATTGATTACAGGCTATTTTGCAGAAAATGATGATGCTGGCCAACCTTTCTGATGACCTTAAAATACTGGCAACAGATCAAACTCACTCAGCGCCCATGAAAGGATGTTCAGGGCGGCGAATACCATAATCATGCTCAACTTAAGCCCGTCCCACTGGCCGCGCTGATATCCTGAGTCTTGCCGGGAGCGCATTTTCAGATGAAGCAACCCCGGGACAATCACTGCCCATATTGTCGCGATTAGCCCGGCATAACCAATTGCCGTTACAAAACCCTCCGGAAAAAGCAGAGATAAACTCAGTGGCGGCAGGAAAGTGATCGCAGTGGCTTTGAGGCGACCCGTTCTGGTCGCGGAGAAATTGAAGCGGTCGCTGATATAATCCACAAGGCCCGCCGTCACCCCCACGAATGAACAGATAACGGCAAAATGTGAGAACGTCGAGAACAACAGCGACATTCCGGAAGTATAACCACGCAGACTAAATGCGTGCATCAGCGCGGCAATGTCGCCGCCCTGGGCGGCAATTTCCGGAAAGGCTGAGCGGGGAAGGTTACCCATCGTGCAGATTATCCAGAAAAGATAGATAATTAGCGCTACGCCAGTACCTGTGCACAGGCATATTTTCACACGTCGATGATCGCCATTGTAATAGCTAACCAGACCAGAAATGTTTCCATGATAACCGAATGAAGCAAGGCAGAATGGCACGATGCCTAACATATAGGGCCAGTAGGATGCTGTCGGATTCTGACTGTCCAGCAGGTAGTCGACATTCACGGTGGTAAGTAATCCACCAAACAGGAGAAGTAACAGAACAATTTTGGTGATGAGCAGAACAGACATTATCCGGCCAATGCTGCTGGTACCTAACCAGACGATGGCAGCCACGGTCAGGCTTAACATAACTTTGGCTTCGGATGATGAAACCGTTTTGCCGGTCAGTCTGCTCAGTGAATGATCATAAACAGGCCCGACCGCTGAAATATAGGCGTATGTCAGAATGCCCAGCACGAAAACCAGGCTCAGGCCATTTACTTCAGCCCAGTTACGGCCTAATACATCACGGACGATTTTGTCATAGCCGGTTTCCAGAGGGTAATACTGGCTCACACGGTGAAACATCAGGCCACTGATTAACATACAGATCCAGCTAAAAGTCAGTATCAGTAATGCCCAGCCAAACCATGCTCCGGCCATCACGACCGGCAGGACGAACATGCCTGCACCCACCACGGTGCCGCAAATGATGGTTGCTCCCCAAAACATTGAAGGAGAACGCGTTGGAATTGCCATATCAGACATAAGTTTCCTGGAGAAAAAATTTAACGCTGGAGAATAGCCTCTATTGCAAGGGCATGACTAATTAATTGACGATCTTCTTTCGGCAAACCATCTAACGATAATCCAACAGACAAATTTGCCCGGTCAGCAACCGGCATTGTCACGCTGGGCGCACCCACGCTGCTGGCAATGTCGGTGTTACGAATGAGTTTATTGAAAATATCAGGTTGAGCGGCATTCCCGATCCGTGGCACTTCACAACACAGTGTGGGATAGAGGATGGCATCCAGCTTTAACTTACTGTAAATCTGGTCCCAGTAAGCGCGAAGTTGACCAATCGATTGCAGGCCATGCATATAGTCCTTCCAGCTGACCTGTTCCTGCGCGTTCTGCCTCTGCAAAATAGACGCGACGGCTGGATCGGAAATTTGGCTGATGATGGTGTCAAAATCAGTGACGAGGCGCTGCTCCAGTAAGAACGCGGGGAAGTCGATAAAAAATTCAAAAAACGGTACAGGAAACTGGATTTCTTTGTTCAGCTTACCGAATAAGCTGTCATCGAATGTCACGATCTCAACGCCTGCCCGCGCCACCTGCCTGACCACCTTCATGCAGGTTTCCCGTACGGTAATATCCAGATCGCTCCACATAAACTCAGCCGGCAGCCCTATTCGTGAAGGCAGACGAGGGGTAATAGCGGGTTCACCCATCATTGCGGCGTCGAGCAGCGCCAGGTCGCTGACTGTCGGGGCAATAAATCCAGGGGTATCTTTGGTGCGGGAAACAGGAACAATGCCTCTGGTTGGATAACGTCCAGTGCTGGGTCGAAAACCTGCAACTCCACACAGTGCAGCAGGTATACGTACTGACCCCCCGGTATCGGTGCCGACTGAAAATGCGCTGATACCGGCCGCTACCGCTGCGGCACTTCCGCCGCTACTGCCTCCAGCGATATGGCCAGGGTGCGCTGGATTGCCAACGCTTCCCCACTGACCAGACAGAGAGGTCACACCAAAAGAAAGCTCATGCATATTGGTTTTGCCACACATGACAGCACCGAGTGCCTTAAGCCGGCTAATTACTGGCGCATCGTCCATCGGATAAAAGTCGATTAATCCCGGCGTACCGGCAGTTGTCGCAAAACCTTTTACATTTATATTGTCTTTACATGAAAAGGGTAACCCCGATAAGGGCAATCCGGGCTCTGACGTATTTATCTTGTCTGAAGAAAATAACTCTTCATCGAATGCAATAAATGCATTCAAATCTTTGCTGGCGTGATAATTGTGCAGCCGGACAGGTTTGCTGGCTTTGAGTTCCGCTGAACGACTGTTCAGGGCCTGCTCTTCCTTAAGCAAAAGTAGTGTTCTTTTTTCCATGTTTAGTAAGGCTCAGTAATGATAATGACGGTGCATATTTTGAAGCGGATTATTTTCACGGAGCTGCCCCCCGATGCTGTAAATCACAGCGCAGGCTGCATTGATGCCCGTCTGTACCGCGCCTTCCGCCCAGCCACCAGTAAATGAGCAACTGCATCCGGCCAGATAGATTCCCTGGTCAGCATTATTATCTTTAGCTGACTGAAACTGATAAAACAGCGATTCAGAATAGCGGTCGTCACCGGGATAGTTGAGTTTAAAGGCACCCATAGCCAGAGGATCGGTCAGCCAGTCATATTCAAGAATATATTTTGGATCGTTATTCATAGGGCGTAGGTGTATAGCGAACTCCGGGGCAGATATCGCCAGTTCTTTAACCAGTCGCTCTAACCGTTCACGTTTATCTTTCAGGGTAACTAATTTATGAGAATCATCCTCCCATGTGTAACTGATTAGCACGACACCATGTCCTTCCGGATCATCCGGCTGATAATCGAGGCAGTAAATACCTCGTGCTAGCGTGTCCGTAAGAATGGTATGAGGCAATCCCTCTTTCAGCCAGAACTTTTCCCGGGTCAACAGGAAGAGCTTTGACGAACCGATAAGGTGGGTTTCATTCACTGCCCGGCAGACATCAGCCGGAAAAAGCGTATTGTGTCTCGACAGATCCAGGCATACCTGCATTGCGCGGGTAGAGGTGGTGACAATCACTCTGTCAAAAACCTGACGGTTACCTGTGCTGGTTGAAATCACAAACTGGCCACTTTCAAGTCGGGCGATTTCTTCGACTTTCTGGTGAATGATACGATCGCTTAACGTGCTGCCTTGCAGGATTTCACTGCCCATTTTTGCCGTTAGCGTTTCAATGCCTGCTGGGACCATACGCTGATCGTCTTCCAGACCGTTTACCACCAGCCGCATGATTTCAATAAACGCCGCCCGATATACTGGCTGAAAGCCGCCAGAACCAATACCCAGCGAGCCAAACAAAGCAAAGTCATCAGGTTTGTGCCACTGCTCACCTCCCGGCGGATTAGTGCCAGTGAAGATCCTGACAAGCGCAGAGTAGAAACAGTTATCACCGAAAATATCCAGGTACTGCTGCCACGATTCTTTGGCATCCGCAAGCCGGCCTTCTTTTAACGCCAGTGTGATTAAAGCAGGTGCCTGAAGCTGCTTTCCTTCAATAAGGACGCCTTCTTGTAAAAAGCGTCGCCAGCCTCGATCAACCCGCGAGAACAGTTCCGGGGGCGGGGTTCCTGCAGTCCATTTGTGCGGCACACCCTGAAAATGAATTTCGGTATCAACAATGCCAGGGTCCGGAAACTCAGAGGCTGTATCAATATTGAATTCAGCCAGATAATGGAACAAGCCTGCCTCTGAAGGCGGGAAGCGCATTGCTCCCATTTCAGCGATATATTCCGGCATACCGTCATCAAATTGCTGACTCAACAGTCGCCCACCGGATCTGGCAGCGTTTGCTTCGAAGAGCGTGACATGCGTAACACCCGCATTCAGAAGCTCCCGTGCCGCAATCATTCCGCTAAGACCTGCCCCGATAATTGCCACGCTTGCTGGACAATCGTTATCAACATGCCCAATGCCGCCCGCTGATTTGGCTTGGGCAAGAAAATTTCCGTAATCAAAGAGTGTATCAATAAATGGAAAGGTATTACCCTCGCTGACACAACTTGTTTTAGTCTTCATTATCTATCCAGCAGAATACATGTTAATTCAATGATGAGGATGCGCTATTAGTAGGATCTATTTAGGGAAGAAGGGGCCTGTTTTAAAGATCCATGTTGTGAACTGTCCATAAATTAGAATTCTTAAGGCAATTGCATAAAAACAGTCAGTCAATCTGAAGAGTTATTCCCATGATAAACGCAGGTTCTGGCATCTTTATTTTTTGTACTGGTAAAGAAACCCCGCACATCGGCGGGGGAGGTCATCAACGCTATGAAGGCAGAGGCAACGCTGTCTCCTGCAGATGACGCCAGATGATTTTGCCATTCGGCTTTGATTCAAATACGACAGTCGAAAAACGTAGCGTGGGGCTTTGCTCAGGAAGTTGCTGTAATTCTTTATAGACAACGGTTGCACCAGTATCGCTCTCAGTAATCACTCGCATGTCGCTGATTTCGATCGCTAAGCCGGGGCGTGCGCCGCGCTGAGTCCGAAAAAAGGAGTTTAATGTTGTGAAGTCCAGCAACCCGCCACCGGTTGTTACCATAGAGTATGCAGGACTGAAATGTGCCAAGAGATCTTCACAAACCTCATCTTTTGCAGTTTCATTACCCAGCCACTCTTTGATCAATTCATGGGCATCCAGAACTTCCTTCAAGAAAGGGTTCATTTTTGTTCCTTATTAAGCGTAAGTACGACTTTGTGATTCGCAATGCGAAGAGAGCACAGGACAGGGATGACAGCGCTGCATGCCGCTATGACAAAGCAAAGGCGATAGGACTGCTCTACAGGCATCCCCGTGTTCGCTATCAGATTGAACAGCAGGCTAATCAGCGTTACGCCAAGACAAAAACTAAGCTGACGATTGATATTCCACAGGGCGCTTGCATCGGCTAGTTCATGATCAGCCATTTGAATGAAAGCAGAACTCTGCGCCGTGCTGCTGCACAAGCTGCCGCCAAATCCCATAAAAGCGAAAGCGAGTATGCAAATAATCGTGTCTATGCTATGCCCTGTTAGTGCCAGCATACCGATACCTAATGCCTGAACCAGGCAGCCTGTGATAAAGAGCGGACGGGGCCCCCAGCGATTAAATCTTTTGCCGGTCAGGCTGATAGCGGCAAAAGAGGCTATTGACCAGGGGAGCATTAGCAAACCCACGAAGCTGGCATGCATCCCCAACTGATTTTGCAGATAGAGCATGGTGATCATACTGACGCCAGTAAACACACCGGGGATAAACTGATAAATCAGCATTGCGGTATGTAAAAGCGGGTCTTTGACCAGATGCAGGTTGATGAGCGGGTGACGTTTTTTAATCGCATTGCTAACATAGCCCGCGAGTGTAACAACCCCTGCCAGCAGCATCAGTACGCCTTTATTAAACTCTCCGGCTTCGCCCACATAGGTCAGCCCCAGCAGGATCAATGTGAGCCCAACACAGCCACTGACTAATCCCACCAGATCTAACTGTTTGGCGGTCTTTTCCGGGCGAGCCGGATTGAGCCATAAACCTGCCATGATCAGCGTCACCACGGCCAGGGGAAGGCTGACCAGAAATACCCAGCGCCAGCTGAGATGCTCGACCAGCATTCCGCCAATGGCTGGCGAGAGTGCGGGTGCGAGTAGAGCGACCAGCATGACAACGGAAGATAATTTTGCGCGCTCATTACTTTGATACAAGGCGTAAGTCATTGTCTGTCCAATGGGAATCAGCAAACCGCCGCCAATACCCTGAATCCAGCGCCAGGTAATGAGTTGTGTAACCGATGCTGACGCACCCACTCCGCAGGTACCCAAAATGAAAATCACTAATGACAGCATGAAAAGACGTTTCGCCCCCATCCGCCTTGCCAGCCAGCTACTCAGAGGGATGACCAGTGTCAGCCCCAAGATGTATCCATTACTTATCCACGCCAGGTTGCCAACGGGTGCGTCAAAGTGCCGGCCGATATCCGGATAAGCCACGTTGGCGATAAACATATTTACCAGATCGATAAAAAAACCCAGCAGATACACACTGGCAACACGCACACGATAAGACATTTGTTTTCTCAGACTGGACAGCATAGGGCGCGCAGTATAAGACTGACGACAGCTCGGATAAATTGCTTTTCACTTGCTACACTGTCAAAATTATTTTGACAATTTGAGTGCGTAAGAGGGGATGTGATGATCAATATGCAACGTCTGGCTATGTTTGTTGCGGTAGCAGAGGCGGGCAGTTTTACCGGTGCCGCTCAGACGCTGGGACTTACCAAAGCAGTAGTCAGTTTTAATATCAAACATCTTGAAGAAGAGCTTGGTGTTTCACTGCTGACGAGAAGTACCCGACGCGTTTCGACGACGGATGCCGGAGAACAATTTTATCATCGCTGTCTCCAGCTTCTTGAGGATGCCGAAAGCGCCCTAGAGGATGTCCGCAGCGATCATGCCGGATTAAGCGGGTTACTGAGGATCACCACAACCCCGGAGTATGGGGCCAAGGTGATTGTGCCAGCACTCACGGATTTTACTTCGAAACACCCGCAGTTACGTATCCAGCATGTTTCTTCATCAAAAAATGACGATCTCATTGCCGGTCGCTTTGATGTGGCTATTCGGCTTGGTCATCTGGCCGATTCCAGCCATCATGCCCGTCTCATTGATCAGTTTGATATTCTGGCGGTCGCTGCGCCGCTTTATCTGAACACCCTCCATACCCGGTCTGTCCGGAACCTTGAACAGCTTGCCTCTTCAAAATGGATTGCGCATAGCCGCTTATCAACGCCACTTAGCTGGCAGGTGATCACACCGGGCGGGGAGACTGTATTGTTGAACGCCAGCTCTCCAGCAATGGTCATGGCTGACAGCGCGTCTTCTTTGCTGGCGTTTGCTTTAGCCGGAGCTGGCGTTGCCATTCTGCCGGCCTGGCTGGTACAGGATGAGATAGTCAAGGGAAGATTAATACATCTTCTGCCCGATCATCTTTTTCCCCCACAGGGTATCTACGCGCTTTATCCCAATACGCGCCATGTGCCGGAAAAAGTTCGGACATTCATCGATTTCCTGCGCGATCGCTTAGTTTCAACAACCTGAGCCTGAAGCAACGAATAACATTCAAAAAACTGATTAAAAGCGTTGAGGTTAAGTTTTATCCGGCTAAGGTAACAGCCCCTCAATTTTTTATATTCATTGCGATTTAAGACCCCTAATCCACAAGGATTACAGGTTTTCGCCGCTTAAATTTTTGCCGTTTTTGTTGGTTGTTTTATATACAACTGAGCCGCTTAAATACTTTTCATGAAATGCATAAAATAAAACCTAGAAAAATTCATTTGAATTTACTATTTAATTGCCAATTAAATCAGTATTTTACTGGCTTTTTCTGAGCATGTTGATGCGAAGGGAAATTTATCTTACCTGCCTGTAAATTAAACACTAAGCAGGCCCAGAAAGGATTTTTGGATAGAAAAGTTTACAAGGAAAAGAAGGGGGTTATTTCAGAAATAAGTTGACAGTGAAAGGGAATATATTGTCTCTTATCGCCGATTTGTAAATTAACTTCAGCAAAAAAAACATGAGTATTGCTTGTGTTTGGCCTTCTGACAATCCGGAACACTCAGGGAGAATGTAAAAAATGGTCGGTTTATCGTCGTCAGTCATGCAGTCCGGCATCCTGGATTTGGCACCCCCGGAATTTGAGGCGCTGTTGAGTGATGTCAGAGAACGGGCACTCACAGGTGAATTTGATGATCGCAAACATATCTCTCAGGACATCATTGAAAGTTTCAGGACGGCCGGGATTTATAGGGCACTAGTACCTCGACGATTTGGCGGGAAAGAATCTAACCCTTTTGATTTTTGTCAGCTCATTGAATGCCTGGCGGAGGCTGACGGCTCCGCCGGATGGGTTGCGAGTTTTGGGATGAGTCCATTTTACCTTTCAGCGCTACCTATAAAGACACTTGAAGCGCTTTACAATACCGATAAAGGAGCCGATATCATTTTTGCCGGAGGCATTTTCCCTACGCAAACGGCATCTCCGGTTGAGGGAGGGGTTAGAGTCACGGGCCGCTGGCGGTATTCAAGTGGCTGTATGGGGGCAGATGTTGTTGGCGTGGGGATTCAGACGGAATCAGCGGGGGGCGAAGGACTTCCCCGGGTGGCTGTACTGCCCGTCTCAGACGTGATGATTGATCAGACATGGAATATGGTGGGTTTAATGGGCACCGGCAGTCATGATCTGGTGGTAAAAGATGTTTTCGTGCCTGAAGAGTGGACTTTTATCCGGGGAGGCGAAGCAAATCTTGAGGAAAATCTGTTCAAATATCCTACCCTTTCACTGGCAGCACAGGTGCTATCTGTGGTTGCGATTGGCATTGCGCGGCGGGCAATCAATGAAGTCCGAAATGCATCAGGTTTAAATCTGTCGGTCACGGGCGCACCTGCAACGATACAAAAACCTACGGCTAAAATTGAAATCGCAAAAGCTGAAGCGCGTTTTCATTCAATGCGCTCTTTCTTTTATCAATCACTGGAAAACGTATGGGCTGGCATTTCAAAGGGAGAAGAATTATACGATGATCAGATAAACATGTTGCGTCTTTCCAGCACCAACGCAGTTCACGAAGCATCAAAAATTTGCCGCAACATGCAATTATTATCAGGCATGACTGGCGTCTCGAAAAATCATCCTGTAGCCAGATGTGTTAATGACACTATGGTAATAACCCAACACGCTTTTATGGGTGAAATGACATATTTAAATGCAGGCACGATGCTGTGTGGGCAACTGCCCACGCCAGGGTATCTATAATTATTTTAGAAATGAATGAATTATCTGGTTCATTTGTATAATGGCAAATACGCATTATTGAACCTGTCGAATAAATTCTACTTCGAACGAGTTGGTAACAAAAATGATAGACACTAATGATTTTCGCAATGGCATGTCAATGCTTGGTAGCGCCGTTTCTGTTGTCACCACCGCCCATGAAAATAATAAATATGGAATGACGGTTTCCGCAGTGTGTAGTGTGACCGACACCCCGCCAACGTTACTGGTATGTATTAACCGTAAAGCATGGTCACATGATTTTTTTATCTCCAGCGGCATACTTTGTGTGAACATACTCTCTTCCTCACATGAGGATTTATCATCTTCCTTTGCCAATAAATCACTATCAATGGCTGACCGGTTTAGTTCCCATAGGTGGTCAAAACTTCATACCGGGGCACCCGCATTAGATGATGCACTGGTGAATTTTGATTGTGAAATCAATGAAGTCATCGAGAATGGTTCCCATAGCGTTCTGTTCGCAAAAATCAGGGAAATTCGCATGGGCCAACCTTCATCAGGTTTAATTTATTTTAACAGAAACTATCACGGCATACCTGAAAACGCGTTGTGATCTTTTTTATCTGAATAAAGAGATGAGATTTTATTCAGTAGTAAGCAGGGCGTTGCAGGAGGGGGTTAATAAGCATATTAAAAACAACTATATGAGTAAAATAGTTTGTTGGTATTGACACTTTTCATGCAATGATGACCTTTTATTGAGGCTGTTAATAGGTTTAATTGACGTGTAATGCAGCTTTCAGATATATAGAAATCGCTTGCTGAAAAAGTAGGTAATTTAATTAACTTAATTGATTAATTTTAATATTTTAAGCTCCCCCGCTAATGCGTGAATAATTAAGAATATAAACGCAGATGTTCGTAGGCGAGCTCTGAATGAATTGTGATCAGAAGCACTAATTTAAACCATAATATCGGGTCTGTGTGCTACATAGACTCCGATTTTATGATGGTTAGCTCAGGCGTTATGCAATAGTGCTGCAGTAATTGATGCAGATTCAACCCTGCTCACTTAAATAAATATTCTCAATAAAGGGAGCCCGAAGGTATGACTGTCGATATCGGCACAACCCACAGGCGCTTCACTGCTGATGAGCATCTGTATCATTTATGAGGATAATAAACGGTCAAATTACCAAGCAGAGCGTTTTGTGTTCCAGTGTCGGCAGTATGTTATTTACCATGGTAAGCAGGTACGCATGCTTCTCCGCGAGTAAGCCATCAGTCAATGAATACAGATTCTCAATCGCGCGGCTGAAAGACAGTCAGAAGGTCTTCTTCGACAGTACCTCTATGGAATATGTGATTGATGATTAAATTTTGATAGCATAATAAATTGATTATATGCCTTACCGTAAGATAAAAAACCATGATAACCGAGTCGCTGTGTTCCGCAATGGTTTTACAAAATTTTCATCTCCTGACAGCTTGATCAAATCCACCGATTGCAATTACTGTTTATGCATACAGTATCTTTCAAAGTGAATCTATCATGCCACGCGAGTACGAGATCAAAGACGCTTTCAGGCTGGCCATTAAGCGTGACGCGCGCGGGCGTTACACCATCAGCACATCTGACTTTATAAAAGAGCTCCACCAGCTCAACTGGCACTTCACCGCCAGTGAAGCGAACAGGTGGATAGAGGCGCACAAGCCGGACTTCCGTGATATATCCGTATCAGAAGGTCAGGAGCGCACTTTTCAGGTTTTTAACCCGAATGGCGGTATGTGATGTTTGCGCTGGTGGATGTGAACTCGTTCTATGCCAGCTGCGAGACAGTATTTCGTCCCGACCTGCGTGGCAAACCCGTACTGGTTCTGAGTAATAATGATGGCTGTGTCATTGCCCGGAGTGCAGAAGCCAAAGCACTGGCCATTCCTATGGGGGCGCCCTATTTCAAACTCAGGGACGACATCAGGCGGCATGGTGTTCATGTGTTCAGCAGCAATTATGCCCTGTATGCCGACATGAGCAGCCGGGTTATGACAACGCTGGAGCAGATGGCTCCCAGCGTGGAAGTCTATTCGATAGACGAAGCGTTCCTGGACCTGACTGGTGTGCGCAACTGCATGGTACTGGAAAACTTCGGACGGGAAGTGCGTGAGACGATCAAACGTAACACGCATCTGACCGTGGGCGTGGGCATCGCACAGACCAAAACGCTGGCTAAGCTGGCGAACCACGCCGCCAAGAAGTGGAAGCAGACTGGTGGCGTCGTCGATCTGTCGAATGTCGACCGGCAGCGAAAGCTGATGGCACTGGTGCCGGTTGAAGAAGTGTGGGGAGTAGGCAGGCGTATCAGTAAAAAACTCAATGCCATGGGCATCACCACAGCCAGAGACCTCGCCGAACAGAGCACCTGGATCATCCGCAAACACTTCAATGTTGTACTCGAGCGTACCGTCAGGGAGCTGCGCGGCGAACCCTGTCTGGCGCTCGAAGAATTTGCACCTGTCAAACAGCAGATTGTCTGCTCGCGCTCGTTCGGCTCACGCATCACTGAGTATATGGATATGCGGCAGGCAGTGTGCGCGTTTGCCGAGCGTGCTGCTGAAAAGCTGAGACAGGAGAGGCAGTACTGCAGGCAGATAGCGGTTTTTGTCCGGACCAGTCCGCATGCCGTCGGTGAGGAATTTTACGGTAATCAGGCAATCGGCAAACTGCTTACCCCTTCAAACGACACCCGCGATATCATCCGCGTCGCTATGGATGCGCTCGACCGCATATGGGTGGACGGGCACCGGTACATGAAAGCAGGCGTGATGCTGGGCGATTTTTACAGCCAGGGCGTGGCCCAGCTCAGCCTGTTTGACGAATATCAGCCGCAGGCAAACAGCGAGGCCCTGATGCGGGTCGTCGATGGACTTAATCAGAGTGGTAAGGCCAGTCTGTTTTTTGCAGGGCAGGGGATTCAGAAATCCTGGTCGATGAAACGGGATATGCTGTCGCCTGCCTACACAACGCGGGTATCGGACCTGCCCCGGGCAAGATAAGACTCTAATCAGGCTGTAGCAGTACTCCACCCGGATAAATACTCTCCGGCATCTGTCCTTGTCAGTAGCTGTTGAAAGCGAAACGGAAATATCTGTACAAAACCAGGTTTTCTGTATAATTTTCGCAAAAAAGGTTATTTTCGAATCATACAGTGGGGTCAGTCATGCAACTGAATCTGAGCAGCACAGGTTCCAACAGCGATATCGCTGAATATTTCAGCCGTGCAAATCTGCTCCCGCTGCAGGAAACGCTTGGTTCAGTTGTTGCTGAGATCCTCAGTTCAGGTCAGACACTGAATCGCAAAGCTATCTGCTTAAGGCTGATTGTACGTCTTGATAAGGCTTCATCTGATGCAGAAGAACAGCAGTTGCATGCGCTGATTGAGCTTTTGTTCAGCAAATGAGTGTGATTTCACTGCCATCTTTTCGGTGTCGTGAGACAGGAGACCAGCCGCAGTCATGACAGAACAGGATATGCAATTGCTGCGTGATGTGCTCATCGGGGAAGCGACTCTCGCCATACTCAATGACAACACACGTGTCTCATGGCCGGGCATACTGAACAAGCTGAACAGTTTTCTTAAAACAGAAAGTGATATACACAGGATTGATGCCCTGAAACTGGCTATCAATGATGTCAGCGACGAAATCAAAAGGCGCGATGCACTACAGAGAAGTGCTATGGGAGAATTCACCATGAACTCAACCGACAGTTACGATGACCTGACCTGGCATTGATCGTCATTTCATATCCCTTTTTGCTGATGACAGTACAGTGCCCTGCGTGAGGTGTCTGCAGAGATATCCCGACAGGGAGCATGTTCTCTCTGATGACTTGAAGGGAGATGTGTATTGACCTTCTCAGTCCTTGTGCGCAGCGCTGCGGTATGGAAATGCTAATGGGCCTCAAGGACGCAACGGGATCATCCTGATCGGCTTCTGGCGGTCGCCAGACTTCATTTCATCTGCTGTTCAACGAATTTAAGACAATTGGAGCAGGCTATAGTGTCAATAGTACTATCACGCAGTCACTGAATTGCACGCGTAATGGTGTCAGCTGTTTCAGTATTGTTCGGCGTCGGCACCCTCGGTCATGCCTGCCATCTAATCTGAAGTAATATGCGCTTTCTTTTTCAATTTGTATCAGGATGGTTTTAGAGATACCCCGTAGCATCATGTAATACTCCCTTTCTGTGAGTGGGAAAAAAGCACTCCTCTCATTATCTTCCCTATTTTTTCATGACTGAAAGGTGATTTTCACGGTGTCAATTTAACCGATATGTGAGTATCTGTATGAAAGTATAAATCCGCCTTCTGATATTCAGGCTCGTCAGAATTCATTTTGGGTAGGAATGGATGCTAACAGGAGTCTGAAAGTTTTTCCTAATACTAATCCTGGTTCAATGTTAATTCATTTTATTCAGCAGGTTACGCTTGATGCGTCAGGCTGAGAATCTCCAGTGCCAAACGATTGCATTGAATGTGCAGCAGGATGTGAGTAGTAATAATACGCGTTTTGAGGAGGGTGAGATTATTTTTTTTGGCCTGAAATGCCAGAGACGGATAACAGGATATGAAAAGTAAAGAACGCTGTGTTGTGGTCATCGGTGACAACAATATTTTGCATTACGGCTTATTCAGCCTCATAGACAGTGCATGCAGTAAAAAAAACCTGACAGTTTTATCGTGCAGGGACAGCCGAAAATTCAGTATTCATTCAGCAGCCAGATATCAGGGGCGTTATCACCTCGCCGTTATGTGCCTGGGATACGATGACTTTTTTCCCTGCTGGTTCAGCTTGTTTCTGACACTGGTGCGAAAAACCAACGGTAATGTTCTGGTCTTCACTGATAATCAGGACCTGCTGGATAGCCGGAAAAGGAGTCTTCTGAACCGCGTCTGTGATATGGAGTTTGTTCTGGATGTATCCATGCCCGTTTCATACATCGCGTTTGTGCTCAGACGATATCTGGAGAGAAAGCGTTCTGAAAGAGAAAACTGCAGAATAACCCTGCGCGAGCATGCCGTTATTGATGGATTTCTGAACGGAATGGATGTCCGGCATCACTCCTCATTGCTGGGGATCCAAATCCGGACGGTCTATCAGCACCGGAAAAACTGCGCCAATAAGCTGGGCGTCAGGAATCTTAAAGATTTACTCAGGCTTTAACAGCAGGGGAAGTCGCGTGCCTGTCATCAATATTCATAAAATCGACTGGTTTCGGATCCTCACCGACCTGAGCCGTTCCGGTTACTCTCTGCAGGACATCGCAGACGAACTGGATGTGGTGGCTTCCACACTTATCGGGTGGAAGAAAGGGGCCAGCCCCCGTCACCACTCCGGCGAAGCGCTCATTGAACTGTGGTGTCGGGTGACGGGGAAGGGCAGACACCAGCTGCCCAGGGAAAAATTTGTTCAGAAATTCATTTTTCATTCGCGAGAACGCGTCTGCAGGCATTCAGAAAAATGAAACTGACCCGACTCATAGTGCCGGTGACATTCTTACCGGCACAGAGTCTTCATAATGAAACTTGAAAATGTTGTTAAGTACCATTCACCGCGTTCCGTTTCGCCTTTCACCCGCCAGTCCTCCCGTTCACCTGATGATATGACCGGCAGCGATGTGATGGCCGCGCTGGGAATGACACAAAAGCGAGCCCCTCTCGGTTACTCCGCCTTCTTCGGTAAAATGCACCTGAGTCGTTATGACAGAAATCGTGCCATACGGTTGCTCGCCATGACCGGTATGAAGGCATCTGCCCGGTATCCGGCCCTTGCAAAACTGCCGGAAGAAGAGCGTATGGCCATCATCACGACCATCGCGGGCTATGCCTTTCTTGATTATGCGCGCAGCCCGGATACTGAATCGCCATGTCATGCCTGTCACGGCACAGGCCTGCGCAACGGAAAGTGCTGCAGCAAATGCAGCGGGAAGGGTGTCGTGCGAGCAGCCTGCAAGGACTGTAAAGGGCGAGGGGAAGCGCTTAACCGTGTGATGACACGCTTTCAGGGCGTACCGGTTTATCAGCCCTGCAAGCGGTGTTCCGGGCGCGGTTTTGAACGTATCCCTTCCGCCGTTGTGTTCAGGGCTGTGTGTCAGGTCACGCAGGCTGTTACGCTGGATACGTGGAACAAAAGCGTGAAGCAGCTGCTGGCGTATCTGGTGGTCGAGCTGCACCGCGAAGAGGCCTGGGCAGAAAAGGCGTTATCGCGCATTACTAAATAGCGAGCGATAATTAAAGCAACTATGTTATAGCTCGCTATTTACTTTTCCATTTTTTGTGTTAGATTGACTCCAACGATGGGTAAATGACCCTCAAGAAATTCCTGTTCAGCCCTGGCATATTGTCAGGGCTTTTTTATGGCCGGATGCCGTCAGTGTATCCTGCTCATCCATCGGCTCCGGCTCTCTTTCTTCCTTTCTGCGCGGCAACTCCTGATGAGCAAACTCACAACCGGCATCGCATACGGCGTATCCGCAGGCGAAGTTGTCCATGGCGTCCTGACCTTTTTCAGTCCGGAAGAATGGAGTGCGGTGGGCGTTCTGGCCGGCATAAGCCTCGCGACGATCACCTGCATCATCAACGGGTATTACCGGCGCAAGGCGACACTGGCAGAAATCAGGGCACTGCGCTGCGCCTGCCAGGACAAGCCGAAATAATTCATGGCCATCTCCGCCGCGCTGCGTAACAGACTTCTGGCTGCAGCCGGTGCAGGGGCGCTGACTCTGGCAATGACCCTGCTGGGTGGTCCGGATGGTCTGGAAGGGCGTCATTACATTCCTTATCCGGATGTTGCTGGCGTGCTCACCGTGTGTGATGGTCACACCGGCCCCGACATTGTCAGAAATAAAACCTACACCGCCAGGGAATGTGATGCTCTTCTGCGTGCTGACCTGAAGGCTGTTCAGGCAAAAGTAGACACTCTGGTCACGGTCTCCCTCAGCGATTATCAGCGCGCTGCACTCTACAGCTTTGCCTATAACACCGGTACTGACGCTTTTTCCCAATCTTCTCTTCTGAAAAAACTCAACACAGGTGACAAGACAGGTGCGTGCAGTTAAATGCGCCGCTGGGTTTTTGCGGGCGGCAGAAAGTGGAGAGGGCTGATGAAACGCCGCGAAACTGAACGTGCACTTTGCATGGCGAAGAGCAGCGATGACATTTAGCAGGATTAAGTGGGGTGCTGTGACCATCACGGCTCTGCTTATTCTTGTCATGGCGCTGAGCGTCACCCTGAAACTTCAGTCCTTATCGAAAGCCGTGCTCATTCAGCAGAACAGGCAGCTTGCGCAGGAAAAAGCTTCAGCTGAGATGATTGCGAATAACGTCCTCAGGGCAACAGTACTCTTCAGCGACATTGCACAGGCAACCCACAATGCGAATCACGTCAGTAATGCAGAGAGCGAGCGCAGAGTGGTGGTTATTCGCAAGCTGGTCAAGGGTAACAGCTGTGCTACTGAACCTGTGCCTCGTCCTGCTGCTGACCAGTTGCGTGCGCACCGGGACAAAGTACGTAACGGTGCCGCCAGTGCCCATCCCGGTAAGTCTGCTGGCTGACTGCGCTGTGCCTTTGATTCCTGACCCGTTGACCTGGGGAGACAGCCTGGAGCTTAATGAACGTCTGCTGACGGCACTGCAGAAGTGCAATAATGACAAATCGGCTTTACGCGATATTGAGCGGTTCCGCGTAGCGTTTAATGAAAGCACTCATCTTAAATGTTCAGTTAAATGAGAATGATGTAAATGGAGTTTTCAGTTTTATCCTTGCATGAATAAAGCAATAATGCCGCTTTTGTAAATTACCAGATAGGTGCTGTTGCTGAATTATAAAATTCAACTTCAATGCGGCGACTTTGCAAAAAGCGGGTTGCATTAGCCATGCTCTCTCTATTGGTTGCTGAATTTTCATCACCAAAAATCCCGACAAATATTTTACAGACGCTACTGTCCTGGATTTTGTCAAATATGTGTTTATCGTTTTCAGCCATGGAGTGACCATGAATGAATAGGTAATCACCCAAGTTACTAATTGCTTGGTAGCAAGCGTTTAAGTAAGGGTTGTGTTTAATCTTTTCCAGTTTCTTATCGGCTGTAGGTTCAGATACAAACAATGGAAATTGGCCGTGATTCAAAAGATTTCCCACTTGCTCGGAAATACTAATATTTAAACCATCATTAAAAGTGTGTTTGCGAATCACAGTGCCGTCATCATATAAGTGAAGTCCGCCGTGCAAGAAAAATACATCCTGGTTTTGCCTTGCAATCCAACGATCCCCTAAGAAACCATCGTTGTTTATGTGATTATATGGTGGAACTTCTGTTTTATTGATAATCCAGTAAAGCAAGAGATCGTAATTTACCGTAAAAACCTTATCAAACTGGCTAATGAACGGTTTTGCTTTTGCATACTGTGGTATAGTTACTTGACTAGAGCGAGAAGGATGGGAGAGTGTAATAGCTTTAATTAATGAGTCTTTCAGTTGCTCTTTATCTGCATTAATGCTGTCAAGTATAGGCAGTTGTACATTGTATCCTCTGCATACAACCAAGGCAGATTCCAGAGCCTGCATCACCTTTTCGAAATCGTAAGTATATAATTCCCTGAAAATATTACATAACGCTTGATGCCTAACTCCGAAGTTAGCGCGCTGAAATAAATTCCTGTAATTGAATATATCGCTTCTCCAAGCTTGAGAAAATCCATTCCCCAACAAAATGGAAGGCACAGCTCCATCGATTGAATCAAGTTTTTGCTCAAATGAATCCAATGGCATTCAAATACTCCCTTTATATGTTTAGCGTTTTCTTGATTGACACTGATAACATAAAATCTCATAAACTTAGATGCTCCTTACCGTTATCGGCCTCCATCAAAAAAATTTTAATAGTTTTTATAGGTTGTAACACATGACCTTAAATGCTAAGCAAGAAATGTTCTGTCGCGAGTACCTCATCGATTTGAACGCCACGCAAGCGGCCATTCGGGCGGGGTACAGTGCAAAGACCGCCAACGAACAGGGCGCCCGGCTATTAGCAAATGTTAGCGTCCAGTTAAGAATCTCTGAATTAAAAACCCAGCGCAATGATCGGATAGATGTTGATGCTGATTATGTGCTGAAGCGATTGTTTGAGATTGACCAGATGGACGTGCTCGACATTATGACCGATGACATGAGCATCAAACCTGTGTCGCAATGGCCAGCTTCATGGCGTCGATACCTGAGCGGATTCGATCTGGCCGAGATGTTTGAAGGCCGGGGCGAAGAGCGCGAGATGGTTGGCATCCTGAAAAAAATTAAGTGGCCGGACAAGGTCAGGAATCTGGAGTTGCTCGGTAAACACATTTCGGTGCAGGCATTCCGCGAACAGGCGGCGACATCACTGACAGGCAAAGACGGCGGCCCGCTTGAGGTTGCGCTGCTTACACGCGAGGAATACCGGCAGGCGCGCCGGGAAATGCTGGAGGATGACGACTGCTGACTTTAAGACCGCTGCCCGCCGTATAGAGTGTGAAGAGGACGGGCTCTATTTCACCCGTTACTTCTTCAGGCAACGCACCGGCAGCAGGATGATTGTCGCGCCACATCATCAGGTCATACAGCAGACGCTGGACCGGGTGATTAATGGTGATATTCAGCGACTCATCATCAATGTGCCCCCGGGCTACACTAAAACCGAACTGGCGACCATCAACATGATGGGCCGGGGGCTGGCGCTGAACCGCCGCGCCCGCTTCATGCACTTGTCCTATTCCCACAACCTGGCATTACTGAACTCGTCAACCACGCGCAGCATCGTGAAATCTGCTGCCTTTCAGGCCATGTGGCCGATGGCGCTGCGCGATGATGCCGACAGTAAAGCCATGTGGTGGACCGAACACGGCGGCGGGGTGTATGCCTCGTCCGCTGCGGGGCAGGTTACCGGCTTTCGTGCCGGGCATATGGAGCCGGGATGGCAGGGCAGTCTGATCGTTGATGACCCAGTAAAGCCAGACGATGCCTACAGCGAAACGATACGTAACGGCGTCAACACCCGCTTCAACGAAACCATCCGTTCCCGTCTGGCTATTGAGACTACGCCCATCGTGGTCATCATGCAGCGCATTCACTTCCACGACCTGAGCGGATACCTGCTGCGCGGTGGCAGTGGCGAACAGTGGCACCACCTGAACCTGCCGGTGCTGATTGATCACAGCGAACCGTATTCGCTGGTGTACCCGGAAAACTCGCACGCAATCCCCATCGAACATGGTCTGCCTGACGGCTGGCTCTGGCCGTACAAGCACAACGAATCGCATCGCGTCTCTCTGTTGTCACACCGGCGTACCGCGGAAGCGCAGTACATGCAGCGGCCCCGCCGGTTTAATGCTGACGGGGCACTCTGGACCGAAGCGATGGTGTCCTGTGCGCGTGCGCTGGATATCACCCTGCAGCCGTCGCGGACGGTCGTTGCCATCGACCCGCAGGCGACGAACAGCGAAGAGAGTGACGAAACCGGTATTGTCGTTGCTAGCAGTTACGGGCGCGGCAATGACCGGCTGTTCTCTGCTGACGCGGATTACTCCGGGAAATACTCGCCCAACGGCTGGGCGAAGCGCGCTATCAGGGCTTATGAGGAGCACCACGCTGAAGCCATCGTTATTGAAACCAACCAAGGCGGTGATATGGCCGAAGATACCCTGCGCAATGCGGGCTTTCGCGGGCGCATCGTCCGCGTCCATGCCAGCAGGGGCAAGTTTGCCCGGGCTGAGCCCATCTCTGCGCTTTATGAACAGGGGCGGGTCGCTCACCGCGGCAACCTCTATCAGCTCGAGAACCAGCTGCTGGAATATGTGCCCGCTGCCGCGAAGAAATCACCTGACCGGCTGGATGCGCTGGTCTGGGCCATTACCGAACTGTTCCAGCCGAAAGGCACGACAGTGCGTCCCTTTTCAGCATAACTGAACTTCATCATGAGCAACGACGTCCGCAAGCGATCGCCAAAAATCGAGTCGATGGCCGGATGCTGGCCAATGATTACTGCACTGCTGGGCGGCACGGCAGCAATGCGTGCTGCGGGCAAGACGTACCTGCCCAGATGGCCTAACGAAGAAGAGGGGTTCTATCAGAACCGGCTTTCGGTGGCGACGCTGTTCCCGGCGTTTTCCAGGACGGTCGAGGTGCTGAGTGGTAAACCTTTCTCCCGTCCGGTGACCTGGAATGAAGAAGCTGTGCCTGCACGCATACATGAGATGTTCGGGGACGTTGACCTGCAGGGCACCAATCTGCACTCCTTTCTGGCTGACACCTTTGAAGAAGCGATGGCCTACGGACTCTGCGGCATCCTTGTCGAACATCCACCTGCGAATAAACAGCTCTCTCTGGCTGAAGAGCGCCAGCGCGGACTACGGCCATATTTCGTCAGGGTGAATGCCACCAGCCTGCTGGATTATGACTCAGAACGGGTCAACGGGCAGGAGACGTTCACGCTGCTGCGCTTTGTCGAAACGATCAGTGAGCGTGACCCGCAGAATGAGTTTGTCGTGAAAAACATTGAGCAGGTCAGGGTACTGACTCCCGGCCGCTGGCGGGTTTACCGCGAAAAGCCTGATGCCATAACCGGTGCACTGGAGTGGCAGCTGCATGACGAAGGCGCCACCAGCCTGAAGAAAATCACTTTCGTCCCGGTCTACGGCGACAAACGCGGCTTTATGAATGGCCGGCCGCCGCTGGCTGAACTGGCCTGGCTCAACGTCGAACACTGGCAGTCCCGCAGTGATCAGCAGACCATCCTGCATGTCGCCCGCGTACCGGTGCTGTTCGGCAAAAAGCTCGGTGATGGTCCCATTTCGGTGGGTGCGGCATCGGCCATTCTGTCGGACGAAGATGAAGCGGACCTGCGTTATGTTGAGCACAGCGGAAAAGCTATCGAGGCCGGTCGCACAGACATCCTCGACCTTGAGGAAAAGATGCGCCAGGTGGGGGCAGAACTGCTGGTTGTAAAACCCGGCCACCGCACCGTGGTGCAGACGCTGACCGATAACGAGGCGAGCACCAGTGCTCTGCAGCGCATGGTATGTGACCTCACCGATGCGGCCCGGCTGGCGCTGCAGTATCTGGCGGAGTGGATTGGTGAGTCCGAAGGCGGGCACGTCACCATCTTCAGCGATTTTGGTGCCACTACCCTGGCTGAAGCGTCAGCTGACTTCCTGGTGAACATGTATAAAACACGGGCACTGTCCGACGAGACGCTGTTCAGTGAGATACAGCGCCGCGGCCTTATCAACAGCGAGATCCTCTGGTCGGAAGAGCAGGCGCGGATACGTATCATGCCACCACCTTTGCCAGTTAAGCCGGATACCACACCGCCGGTTTAACACTCTCCGGGCCCGTGCACATGCAGGGGCCTTTTTTATTGCCGGCCGCTGCGGATGCAGCGCGGCGTCATGAGCCGGATGGCTCTTATACGGTTGGATGACCCTGATGAAACTGAAACTCGATGAGAACGGCCATGTGGTCGTAAACGATGGCAAACCCGTGTACGTGCAGGACGACGGCAAAGAGCTGGCATTTGATGCTCCCGGCACCCTGCAGACTATCTCGCGTCTAAACGGTGAGGCTAAGTCTCACCGTGAACGCGCGGAGAGTGCGGAAACGCAGCTGAAGACCTTTGAAGGAATCGATGATCCGGCTGCTGCGCTGGCGGCACTGGACACCGTGAAGAATCTGGAAGACAAGACGCTGGTGGATGCCGGTGAAATCGAAAAGGTCCGCACTGAAGCTGTCCGTGCACTGGAAGAGAAGTATGCCCCCATCGTGAAAGAACGCGACGACCTGAGCCAGAAGCTCACGGCAGAGAAAATTGGCGGCAGTTTTGCCCGTTCAAAATTCATCGCCGAGAAGATGAGTATTCCGGCTGACCTGGTGGAAGCCCGTTTCGGCAGCAATTTTCAGGTCGTCGGTGACGCCGTCACGGCGTTTGACCGCGACGGAAACAAAATCTTTAGTGCGGTCAGACCCGGTGAAGCAGCGGGGTTTGATGAAGCGCTGAGCATTCTCGTTGAACACTATCCGTATAAAGAGCAGATCCTCAAAGGCACCGGCGCATCAGGCGGCGGCTCCTCCGGCGGAAATGGCAACAGCAGCTCAAACACACTTACCCGTGCACAGTTCGAATCCCTCAGCCCTCAGGAGCAGAGCGAACGCGCCTGTGCGGGTGTACAGATTACCGATTAACAGGATAACCCTGCATGTCTAATACCCTGACTCAACTCATTCCTGACCTGTATCAGTCGCTGGACATTGTGTCCCGTGAACTCTGCGGGTTCATTCCCTCCATCACCCTGGACGCCACGGCGGAACGTGCGGCCCTGAACCAGCCTGTCCGCATTCCCGTGACGCCTGCCGCTAAGGCTGAGGATGTGAAGCCCGGTCAGCTGCCTCCGGATGACGGTGACCAGGATATTGGCAATGTACCCATGACCATTACCAAATCGCGTATGGTGCCTTTCCGCTGGGAAGGCGAACAGCAGAAGGGGATTAAATCCGGCCCGGGTTATCACGGTATCCGCCGTGATCAGGTTACTCAGGCGATGCGCACACTGGTCAATGAAATCGAAGAAGATCTGGGCCTGCTGTTCCGCCGCGCATCACGCGCAGCCGGTGAGGCAGGAAAAACACCGTTCAAAGATACACTGACTGACACGGCCCAGGTACGCAAAATTCTGACTGACAATGGCGCACCATTGAGCGATCTGCAGTGTGTCATTGACACCACAGCAGGCGCGGCACTGCGCACCATGGCGCAGCTCACCAAAGCCAATGAAGCAGGAACCACTGCGCTGCGTTCTCAGGGCACACTTCTGGAGCTGCATGGTTTTACCCTGCGTGAATCGGCAGGTGTGGCCTCGCTGAATGGCCCGGCGGGGACCGCGTATAAACTCGGCGGAGATGAAAAAATTGCTGTCGGGTCACATTATATCCCGGTCGCGATTCCAGCAGGACAGGTTTCCCCCGGTGATGTGATCATCGCAGGCAGCCAGAAATACATCATTGCCCGTGTGGATGCGGACAAAGGTGTCCACATTTTTGCTCCGGGCCTGCGCGAAGACATCCTGAAAGGTGCTGAGCTTAAAGTCGTCGGTAAATTTACCGCCAACTTCGCCTTCAGCCGCTCTGCCATCATCCTGGCCACACGCGCCCCGGCGCTGCCGGAAGAAGGCGACATGGCGGATGACCGCATGATGATCACCGATCCGCGCACTAACATGTCGTTCGAAGTCTCAATGTACAAACAGTACCGCCGCGTTCGCTACGAAATCGCCGCGGCCTGGGGCTGTCAGAACATCAAGCCTCAGCATACTGCCCTGCTCCTGGGTTAGTCCTGCTCAGCCATTTCAGCCAGAACCCTTTCAGATGAGGTCATACATGCTGACTCCCCAGCAGCAGGTAGATGCACGTCGCTATATGGGCTATCCCATGACCGGCGACACATCTCCTGACGATCGCAGTGATGCGGCTTACGCACAGGTCACCTCAGGCCGGTTCCAGACGCTGGCTCACCGGCTGACGTCGCTGCGGGCTGAGGAGGAAGCCATCGTGGTGAACTATCTGACGACACTGGCCAGTCTGGAATGGGGGATTACCCATGCTGCAGACAACCTTGATACGGATAAAGCGGCTGTCTGGCAGCGCAACCGGTCAGAAGTGTCAGACCGAACGCGACTCTATAATCAGTGGCGTCGCCAGCTCTGCGGACTCCTTGGTATCCCGCCGGGTCCGTCGCTGAGCAATGGCACCACACCTGTGACCCGGCGCTGACATGGACGCACAGCAGCTGGCGGCGAAGGTGAACCAGGGTAACGGGAAGGCCGCGAAACGCCTGGGCAGTACGGCGCGTCATTACCGGGCAGTATCACCGTTCAGTCCGCTGGATGCGCAGCCGCTGCGGGAGCTGTCGGCCTCATTCACCACCGATTACGGCTACATGCGCGCTGCCCGGTTCGGACAGTCCACCCGTATTGGCATCTTTGATGCGGAGGGGTTTGAGACCGGCGATATGCTGGTGTCCGGTGAGGGGACATTTTACGTTGCAGCTATGCCACTGTTACAGCCCATACTGTGTGTCAGGACTGACCGGCTCGTCAGCATCCGGCGGACGGCTCCGAAAGGTTCCGAGGCCGGGCTTCAGGAATACAGTGGCACCAAAGCTGTGAATGAAAAGATTATTATATCAGGCTGGCCCGCCAGTATTCTGCTCAGCCGTGGCGGAGAGCACAGCCCACTTAAGTTGCCGGGTGAGGCGCGCAGTGCCTGGCACAATATTCTCATGCCTGCATTCAGAGCCCTGTCTCTTCATGCCGGGGATTTTGTGACGGATGAAGCCGGGCAGCGTTATGTCGTCAGCGGCACGGAACTCACAGACATGGGCTGGCGTCTGACGGCGTTTCAGGTGACGGTGTAACATGGCAGCTACCGATGATGTTGCGCGTTACCTTGCCCGTCGTGTTGCAGACGTAGTTTATCCGGGCGGCAGCCAGTTACCGGGCATCGTAAATACCTCCGTGAAAATTTATCCGGGCTGGCCGGTGCCGGGCACACTGCAGCAGGATATTGAGAAGGGAGGCGTGCATGTCTCCGTCTGGCCGCTGCCAGCAGAGCGTAAAATCAGCACGGCGCTGGGCAGGCCTTACCTCACTCTGGCGAAGGGCAAACCCACGCTGCAGTTTACAGTGAACGGCACCACGATAAGTGTTGCCGGTGTGGCGTCCGCACTGACTAACGTGCAGATAGCCCTAAACGGGAAAACGTACACTTTCCACTTCCGGGCGGGCACCACAGCGGAAAAGGCGCTTTATGTTCTCTCTGTCAGACTGCCCGGGTCATTCACTATAGGCAGCAGCCTCTGCATCATGCTGGTGACACAACTCAGCCTCTCTGTCACGACTGCGGGAACGGCTGTCAGGGAACTGCGCAGGCAGATAAAGGATTTCCAGATCACTGTCTGGGCACCTGCGCCCGGGCTCAGAGACCGCATCGGTAGTGCCATTGATGCGGCACTCTCTGAACAGTGCCATATCGACCTTGACGACGGCGCCCCCGCGCAGCTCCTTTATACGCGTCAGTTTGATTCGGACAGGTCAGAGAACTGGCATGTCTACCGTCGTGACCTGATTTTCAGCGTGAATTACGCCACCACTCGGACTATCAGCGCACCTGAAGTGACCGGGATTGCAGTCACCCTGAACGGGTACCCGGTCTCGCAGTAAACCTGCTATTTCATCATCCGCTCAAGTTTACGGAGTCTCTCTCATGCCGATTTATTCAACCGGCGACCTCAACACGTCTGCACTCACGGCACCGGACCTTTACGTTCAGGTTGTTCCACCCCGGGCGCGTTACATTAACGGTGTACCCACCGACGGTCTTGGGCTGGTGGGTGTTGCCAGCTGGGGGCCGGTAAACAGCGCTTTTCGTATCAGTTCAGATAACGATATGGCATTTTTTCTTGGCACCCCCAGAGTCCGTCAGTATGACCTTGCCACGGCGGCGGCGATTTCACTGCAGCTCGGTGCCGCAAACCTGAACTGTGTTCGCGTGACAAATGGTCAGGACAAGGCTGCCAGTGGGCAGCTCTGTGAAAATGCCAGCAAATCAGGCCTGCTGCTGACCGCACTCTACAGCGGCACGCGCGGTAATCATATCAGCGCAGGCATCAGCCCGGGCACCGCCGTGAATACAAGCAAGCTCACGGTCAGTCTCCCGGGCGTGAGCGCGGAAGTTTTCGATAATCTGCAGGGTGAGGGGGATGCACTCTGGAAAGCGATGGCGGAGGCGGTGAATCACGGCCAGATGAATATCCGCGGTCCCAGCCAGTTGGTGCGCGCGAAAGTTGCCGAAACTGAAGCGCCAGCACAGGTCGCGGTGAAAGAGGTCACCCTCGGCGGCGGCACCGACGGCGCAACCGGCATCACGGATGCCACGCTACTCGGTACAGACGGCACTGATGCTCCCCGTAAAGGCATGTATGCCCTGCGTGGCACAAATTCACAGGTCATTAATCTTACCGATGTGACCGATAAAACCTGCTGGCCTGCCATGGCAGCGTTTGCACGCTCCGAAGGTGCCTATGCCATTGCCCAGGGCCCGGCCTCCGCCGGATGCAGGGTGGTGTCCGAAGCACTCAACAGCTCTGGCGTGGATGACTGGCATTTCAAGCTGCTCGTGGGTGACTGGCCCTACTGGAAGGATACGGCAAACGGTATAAACCGAATGATTGCGCCCGCCACGTTTGAAGCGGCCAATATTGCGTCCCGATCACCACATATCTCCACGCTCAACAAACGCATCCCCGGCATTATCGCCACCGAGCGGCAGCTGGCCGGGCGTCCTTACTCCGTACCGGAGATCGGGGCCATCAACTCAGCCCGCCTTGATGTCATCACCAGTCCCTGTCCGGGCGGCAGTTACTTCGGCATGCGCTCCGGGCGCAATACCTCATCAAATCCGACTCAGAACGATGACACCTACACACGCATGACTAACTTCCTGTCGCTGACTATTGCGGCGGGGTTCGGCAGTGTCGTGGGTGACAACCAGACCACGGACCTGCGCCGGGAAACCAGAAGCACGCTGGAGTCTTTCCTGTCGAATCTGGAGACGCTGAAGATGATTGGCAATCCGAATGGCGGACCGGCCTTTGCTGTACGCCTCGATGCGGCCAATAACCCGGATGCACGCGTGGCGCTGGGCTATATGACAGCGGATGTGCAGGTGAAATATCTCAATGTGGTGCGCTACTTCCTGGTGAACCTCGAAGGGGGAGGCAGCGTGTCCATTTCTGTCTCAGACATCTTATCGCGCTGAACACTGATTCATTACTCCGGAGATAAACCATGCCAACCCTTGGCTATACCGTGGGGCGTGACATTGCCGTCGATATCAATACGCCGACGGGAAAACTGCGCATTCCCAAAATCATAAGCTTTGACTCAAAACCGCAGGTCTCCACCCATAAAATCACGCCGCTCAATGGCATTACTGACGAACTGCAGATCCCCGTCGGCTGGAATGGCACCATCGCCGCTGAACGCATGGATGCCACGCTCGACGACTTCTGGGCGAAGTGGGAAGACAACTACTACAACGGCATCGATCAGTCCCGCGGCACCATCACCGAAACCATCACTGAGGCAAACGGCACCATCAGCGTGTACCGCTACGAAGGCGTGTCGTTTCACCTCACCGATGCCGGTAACAAGCAGGGTGAGAAGACGGTGAACCAGACCCTGTCATGGACGGCAAACCGCCGTAAAAAAGTGAACTGAGGAATAAACAATGGTGCAGGTCAGAGTGCATGAAACCCCGTCCGCCGTGGCAGAATCGCCGATTAAATCAGACAAGGTCCGTGATGCCAGCGGGCGCATCATTACCCTGCGTGAGCTCGACCCGGTGCAGGAATCCCGCCTGACGGTTGCGGTAGGTCCTGAGATGGCCATCAACATGATGTACATGAACATGTATGCCTTTCCGGCGGCGGCTGTGGCTGACATTGACGGTGAAGAATACCCGTTGCCGCAAAACCCGAAGCAGATTGAAGGCATGCTCGCTATCTTGGGCAAAAGCGGGCTTAAGGCGGTCAGTGCCAGCCTGCGCGCCAGGTCGAAAGACGAGGACGATGAGGCCACGGCGACCGCCGCAAAAAACTAGCGCAGAACCCCGGGTTTATAAACCAGTGCTGGCTGATGAAAGCCGGGGTTCCGTTCAGCGTGATTTTCCCGGGCCTGACAGCACTTATGCCCCATGAGCGTATTGCCATGGGTGTGGTCATCGGCGAGCTTGAGGGTGGCACCTACAACTGGAGCACACGAAAGTGGGAGGAGGGTAAGTAGTGGACCTTGAGCAGTTTGCGCGTCAGCTGTCGTCTGCCTCAGCCACCATCGCTACCGGGCTGGAGGCCAGTTTCCGCGTCATCGTGAAAGAGATTGAGGAAACGGCGAAGGAAGAGATTGGCGTGTACCAGCCTGCTTATGGGCCCTTTAATGCCTGGACACCGCTGGCCGAATCGACCAAAGCCGATCGTGTTCGCCAGGGTTACAGCGAAGATGAGCCGCTGCTTCGTTCTGGTGAGCTGAGAGACTCAATCGGGAGTGAAGTAGTGGGGCTGGCAGCCATCATAGGCACCAAGAGTGAAATCGGCCTCTGGCAGGAAGTCGGTACTGCACACATACCGCCGAGGCCGTTCATCGGTCCCGCTTACTTCAAAAGGATTGACCCGTTGATGGAGTCGATTGGAGGAGCGATATCGCGCGAGTTTAAGGCTTATGGATGACTATCTGGCTAGTAATGCTAGGAAGTTGACTTATAAACCATCCTATTAACAAGTCTCTTAGCATCGAGGTTTGTTAAAGAAGGGTAAGCACTCAAAAGTTCATCAGAAGTTATATCAGTCAGATTTGGGAAGTTTGATCTTATTGTTTTTACTAATGTAGGAACATCAACTGGAAATTTCGATAGTAGATCATAAGCCTGCCTGTACTTCCCAGTAGGTTGTTTATGAGCTAAAGAGTGTTTTTTGCACATTTCAAGCGAAAACCAAACTGCGACACCTTCCTCCAAGTATGATGCTGAATTATCTTGTGGATTTAGAAGGTGAACTGCCTCGTGCGCCATCTCATACATAAAACATTCCCACGATTTCTGACTGCCTTTACTGAGTAGGACCAAGCAATCTTTTTTGTCACCATATTGGAGAACTGACACCATGGGGCCTTTGTCGCAATAAATTATGTCATTTGCTATGCGAAAGGTTAAATCTCGCATGCCAAAGAACTGTTCTGACTCATTGAGAATTTGTAATTTCGCTAATTCCCCCAATTGAGGGTCTTGTAATGGTAGTTGAGCAGGCTTAATGAACATCGGGGCCTCCATTGTAAATTGAGAAAAACCCGGCCGGAGCCGGGTCAATCAAAGAACAGCTTTAACCAAATGATTTTTCCGATGTAATCCTATGCTTTCATTGAAAATATCCGTGGTTTCAACCGATAGTGTTATCTGCTGTCCAACTTTACATTTATTCTGTATTTCATTGAGCATGTCAATTGGATAAGTAGCCCTTAAGTGTTCACCATCTATGTCCACTTCCAACCTGCCATATTTTGAAAGGACAACTAATTCACCTGAAATTGTTTCAATAACCGGATCATGAACAGTTGTAGAAGAAAGCCTACTTAGCAGGTGCTTAATTTTTTCAGAATTCAAGGATGCAGAACTGTTTTCATCGCTAAAAGGCCCTGTCCATTTAACATCAAAAGTTAAATGGTGCTTGTCACACTCGTCGATTATCCGTTTTAAACTTTGAGTTGAATTGAACCCAATTTCAGCTACATGATTCATTAAACTTTGGTCATTGTTGCTGTTAAGCAGCTCAAATATCTCCTTTACAGCTTTGCTGGAGGTAGTCTCAACTAGCTCAGACATGCCTGTCGAAAAGGTTACGCCAAGCTTTGTTGAGCCAGGTGATAAATCAGCCAGTCTCAAGTTCAGAGCGCTTTTGGTTTCATGAGGTACTTTTTGAGAATCTCTTCCTGATGAAAATTTGTGAGTGGCCCTTTGAACAAGTGCTGCGAGATTGCTGCTGATGGCTCCTAATATTTCAAGGGGTATAGTGCCAAAATCAACTTCAACCCCACGCAGACGAAATTCAAGGAAATCATTCAAGGGATGCTTGTTAGAATCTTTTATCTGCTCCGCTTTCAAGTCGCTAAGGTGTGTATCCATAGAGCGATAGAGTAGCATGTCAGCGAATGAACGACCTTTATTTACGCGTAGTGAGTCAACTTCATTCTGAATGAAATCAACACGTTCTTTGTGTTTCTTGAACATTGAATTATCATTCATAAAAAAATCCTCACTAAGCCTTTGGGGTTCTCTTTGCGATCAAATCCGAACCATCCACGCCAGTAACTACGCCAATAGTCATAATCATAGGCTGGGTCGTCAACATTTTTCATGAGAGGTAAGACATCTATCTTGTAATTATGTTTGATGTAATTACGGTCTAGAAGCTTATCAAGCTCATTACGCAGCATGATTGGAACAGAATTGATATTACGCCAGTCGCAAACCAAGAGAATGTCTATGTCATCTGGTTCTGGCTTATGAGTAGTATAGGATCCATCTATCCAAATCTCAGAGAAGCACCCGTGTTGTTCTGTGAACTCGCGGATGGATTGTAACAACTGTATAAAATTACAGTATAGCATGTTTCTTCTGCTGGATTCGGGGAAAAAATCAACGCAGGCATGTTTAAGGCCAGCTTCATCCATGTCTGTAAAGCCCGGATTGAATAAGGGCGGGTAGCTAATTTTATCCATTTTCAGCTTTGTCTTATTTCTATGAGGTCAGACATCCTATCGCGACTTTTCTTAATCGCCCATCCTGATAGATGATCAGTGCTTATCGATATGGCGCGTTCGGCCACTTTTAATAAGCGAAGACGTAAAGCATGATGAAATGTATGCCCGGGCAGGAAAGCAGTAGCGCCATCTTCCATCCGAAACCAGCTTTCTGAGCCATGCGAAAGCTTGGGATAAACATCAAAAACCAGATGATCGACGACAGGACTGCGAGAGGGTTTGGTTTTTCCATTAAGCATTCTCCTTGAGTTGCATGCCTTTGGCATCGGCAGCAGGACTGATTATGTTCAGGGTATGAACACTGCTCACTGGTTGCCTAGCAAATCAATCTGAGCAAGCAGGCGCCGTAAAGTGTGAATGTTTTGGTGAAGCAGGTATTGCATTTCAACATCCCAGTCAGGGCATGTAGCAAGATCGGCATTACACAGTTTTATCACAAAGTGAATTGCAGCTATTTCGTCCCGGCGACAGTTTCCAGCGATTGAACGGGGTTGAGCATCACTAAGTATCCCATGTAGCGTTTCAGCCCAGGCTTTTTCAAAGTGCCGGTAAATGGTATCTACTGACATGAACGTCTTTCACAGGGTTGCCTCGGGCGTACTATTGATTTTCGGCACCTTGACTGAAAAATTAAGCTGTTTTTTGGTATGTTTAATCTTTTAGTCATATTAGAAAAGCCCACTTGAGTGGGCTTACAGTAAAGATGCCATACGATTACTCAGTGTCGCTTCTCATAATGGTTGCCAGTACGGGCATTTTTGTACTTGCCATACTTGTGAGAAGAGCCATGTCCGCCTGCATAATGACCACCGCGTGCAAAACTAACAGATGGTGCCAGAAGAGCCAGAGTGATTAGAGCCACGATTGTTGTTTTCATTTATGATTCTTAAACCTTGCCATATGGGAAGACCCCATTGGCAATATACACTTAAGTTTGGGAATAGAAATCCTGATTAAAAAACAGGTCTTTTCGCAATGATTTGAATTTGTAAATGCTCAAATGATGAGCTGGAACAAATGGTTTAAAGTTTCTGGTTATGGCAGATGAAACGGAAATGCAGAGCCGAAAAATGAGACTGAAAATTAAACGCAAATAACTCGCCGCCATAATGTAATCGATTGTTATAAAAGGAATTTTTTGGTATGGATTACGGTTATTGGTTCACTGTTACTGCAATTTTTCTCTCGGGGCTTGTAATGGTCAGGCAAGCAATCAAATACTACCGAACTGGTGTCTACATCAAGACTTTCAAAGGCACGTCCAGATGCGAGCTTATCAAGAAGACCGAACGGCCTAACGCATTCTGGTTCAATCTTAGCTTGCATATGCTCGCTGGGGTAGGAGGGGTGTACTTCAGTCTTTGGTTTTTGCAATTCGAGCCAACAGTGAAGGAATGGTATAAGGCTCTGATAAAGTCCCTGTCACTGCAATTCTTAATGTTTTTTTCTTAAAACATGACCCGCTCCGGCGGGTTTTTTTACGCCCCCAATTCGAGGTCTAAATGGATATTCAGGCTTACCGTGTAGCCGTGCGCCTTGCACTGGATGACCAGATTACGCGCAACCTGCTGCAGGTGAGTCGTGATGCGATCGAGCTGAATAAGAAGTTCGTCACCATCACCAGGAACATCAAAGCGCTGACGAGTGCGGCCCGTGAAGCGACATCCGCGCTGCGGGCACTCAATCGCTCCCTGAACAATCAGTTTAACGGCGCATCCCGCGGAGCGCTTGAATATGCCGGTGCCATCCGTGAGATAGCTGACCAGACGCAGCGCATCAACCGTGCCTCCCGGCATGCGCCACTGGCGGCGGGAAGCTTTGGTGCCGCCATGATGCTGCCCGTTCTGGCAGCAGGTGCCGCAGCTGCAGGCGGCAGCGGTGGATATGGCAACCCTGGCGGAAGACCTGCACTGCCTCCGCCTTCAGGACAGGGTGGCTGGTGGCATGGCTGGCATAATAGCGTGCCCCCGGGCGGCTGGGGCGGCGGCGGTTCTGGTCACGGCGGTAATGGCCGGCCACCTGGCGGAGGCTCCTTTTCAGAGGGTATGACCAATATGGCCACCGGCTATCTGGGTTTCAGAATGCTGAAAGGCTTTGTTGATGAGGCGGCCCGTTACCAGACCATGACGGAGAAGTTCAGGCAGTTTGGCATGAGTCAGCCGGCAACTGAAGAAGCTCTGCGTTTCGCCGAAACCACGCGGGTCCGGGGCGCCTCAGCCACTGACATGCTGAAATATCTTGTGGAAGCGCAGGGTGTCTTCAGCGAGTCCGGCAGAAAGTCTGTGGAGGAGCAGCTGCGCGCGGCAAAACTGGCAGCACCGGTGCTGGCGCGAATCAACTTCGCCTCACGCGGGCTGGATGAGCATCAGCGAGAGGCCACTACGGTGAAGCAGATGGACATGCTGCGCTTCACCGAGACGGCGGGCGGCCTGAAAAGCCCGGAGCGCTTTAATGAACTGATGGACGCAGCGTTTCGCGCCATTCAGTCTTCAGGTGGTAATGTCGATTTCACTCAGTACCGCCAGTTTATGGCCAAAGCGGGCACCTCCGCCTTCAACCTGAGCAATAAAGCCCTGTTTGCTGAGCTGGAGCCGATTATCGGTGAACTCAAGGGTAGTGCAGCAGGCGATGCGCTGATGACGGCCTATAACCGTTTAAACGGGATTATAAAGCTGCCCAATCAGGTCACGCACGACCTGATAACGATGGGCATCTGGGATGCCAGTAAGATTGAACTTAACAGCCTGGGCGGGGTGAAGCGTTTCCGGGGCAATCCTCTTATCGACGCGCAGCTCTTCAGCCAGTCGCCTGTTGAGTACTATGAAAATGTCATCCTGCCACTCTACCGCAGGCACCATTACACCGAAGAACAGAAGCAGCGTGAGAACGCCCTGATATTCGGGCGGACCGGCGGCAAGATGTTCAGTCTCATCGACAAACAGCTTGAAACCATCCATCACCGTATCGACGCGTACGGCATCGCGCGCGGGCTGAATGATGCCTATGTCGCGGTCGGCGGCACCTATAACGGCAAAGCTATCGACTTTCACAAGAAATGGCAGAACCTGCAGCGGGTGATGGGGAAAGATGGCGGCCTGCTGGACACGTTCACTCAGGGGCTGGACACGCTCACGCACTCCCTGCAGCAGATGGCAGATATCGCACACCGGCACCCTGAGATGGCGAAGTTTGCGGGGCAGGCGGCAATGGTCGTAACCGGGCTTGCAGGCATCAGTGGCGGATTCTGGCTCATCAGACATGCTGCGGGCGCACTGCTGACACCACTTAAACTGGCGGGCTGGGGCATTGACCTGCTTATTGGCAGAAGCGCCACTACTGGTCTGACAGGACTCACCGCCGCGCTGACCGGTCTGCCGGGCATAATCTCTGCCGTAACGCTTGCCGCCCTGTATCCGGGCAGCACGGTATCGCAGAGCCGGGAAATGGCAGAGCGTGGCAGACTGGCACGTCAGAATGCGCTTGACCACGGCGTTGCCTATAAACCCTGGATGCCTGCCCAGGCGGACTTCGACAGACAGCATCTTCGTGAGCAGGCGTTTCGTAAAACCGGCAGGTATCCCCCGATACCGCCAGTTTCTGGCGTTAATAACGGGCAGCCCGTAAATCTGCTGATGACGCATGAAGGTCGACAGGTACTGGTGGCCACTGTCATAAGTGGCATCAGTAAGCAGGCAGCCAGAGCACCGTCATCCATCAGCACCTTCGATCCATCCATGCTGATGGTGTATCCCGGTCAGGCTGGCAGCCTCTCTCTGCCCTGATGACAGCCTGGTTTAATTCACACTCCTGCGGGCAGGCCTTATCTGCCTCTTCTTCATCAACTGCTTTCACAGCTGCCGGTATTCAGAATTCTGAACGCCGCTTTGGCCATGCTGATTTCACTGTTAGTGAGGTAATGAAAATCGCAGTCACTGCGTTCCGCTACGGCAACCGTGAGATTATCTGTGGAGCAGGATTATGCTTAATGAATTCGTTTTATTGCTGATGCTTATGGGCGCAGGGCCGGCATCTGCCGGAGTGGCGCATCATCAGGCAAACACTGGCATTACCGCAGAACAGCCGCAGCGTCCATCGCAGACAGATGCTCTGATGCGCAATAAACTGCTGAACGATCCGCTCTCTCCTGTCGTTGGTGCTGAGCAACCTGTACTGAAAATTGTCAGTTTCGTGAACTACGACTGTATTCATTGCAAACGACTGGACAGTAATCTGGAAAAGCTTTTAAAGGCCTATCCTCAGATTGCGATCACCTACAAACTGATTTCATACGGTCCGGAAGCGTCAACCGCTGTTACGCGCATGGCGCTTGCCGTCTGGATCGAAGAACCTGAAAAATTCCATGCTTTTCACCATGCGCTGATGTCAGACAGCGGTATGGGTGACGACCTGCGTATTTATTCAGCTCTGCATGTTGCCGGGATGAAAGTCACAACTTATCCGCTTGATACACAGAATATTATCGAAGTGAATAAGAAGTTAATGAAACAGTTTCATTACTCAGGTACGCCGACAACCATTATCGGGGACAGGGTGCTGCCCGGCGAGGTTACTTATGCCTCGCTGGAAGAGGCCGTCAACATCGCGCTGGCCGAAATAAATAACAGTCATCATCTGGCTGTCCTGCAGGAGAATAAAATCCGGACTGAATAACGTCAGAGTATGTGCATTTTTGCACCACATTTGATGTCCGGACATCTTTCTCAGGCAGCCCGAACAGTCAGGCCCTGAAAAGTCGCATGCATCTCCACAGATGGCGGCTCCTATTTTTCATTGTCAGTCATATCTGAAACAGGCACTCGCAGTATGTCCCTTCCGAGTTCTCTCTCGCAGTTTGCGCCGGGTATCGATCCGACTGTTACCCGGCTTATGCTGGGCGACTTCGAATTTATGGAATTTGAAGTCCCTGAACAGGTTGTCATTCACGGCAGGCAGAAAACCGTCCGGCATCAGCTGATTGGTGGCCACCGCATTATTGATGTGCTGGGCACGGAGTATGAGCCACTGACCTGGTCTGGCATCATCACGGGCTCGCAGGCGGGTGAGCGTGTCAGCGCGCTTGAACGCATGCGGGATGCGGGACACCCGGTTCTGTTGACGCTCGATGACTATCGTTTCACGGTGGTAATCACCGCGTTCAGTCCGGTCTACGAATATGTCTGGCGCCGCCCCTATTCCATTGAGGTCGCGGTTGTCCGCAATGAGGGCTCGCCAGCGAAAGTGGATGCCCTGACCGGGGCGCTTCGGGAGCTGATTGACAGCGACCTGGGCCGCGCGCTGGGCCTTGCCAGTATCATCAACGTTGATGCCGTTACGCAGGCAATCAGAAATCTGCATCAGGCGGTTAAGAAGATAACGGACTTTGCGCATGCTACTGTTGCGCAGATTCAGTCCGTTGTCAGACCCCTGATTGCTGCCCGGAATATCATTCAGCATGAGCTGGCACTGCTCGAGGCTGCGGCTCTGGAAATTACCTCGCTGGGTGGACTGGTACCCGGCAATCCCATATCAAAAACCGTCAGTAATCTGCTTCTTCAGTCAGACCACGCGATCCGCATTCCGGCCCTGTATCATCTTCAGAATGTGCTGGGCAGGATCAACAAAAATGTAAATTCAGGGCAGGCCGCCAATGGCCTCAAAGCGGTAACGTTGTCCGGTGGCAATCTGTATAAGGTGGCATCAGAGCAGTATGGGGACGCTTCTTTATGGACCAGCATTGCCGATGCCAATGACCTGGCCGATCCGCAACTGAGCGGCATTCACACGCTGAAAATACCCACCAGCCCGGCGAGTTAGCTATGAACGTCAGCAACCCCATTACCGAATCGGGTGCCCGCCATGTTAGCGGGCGTTGTGTTTTAAATGGCACAGACGTGCCATTTGTATCATTCAGCGTTGAGAACAATGCCTTTCGTGGTGCAGGGACGTTTGAGCTTACGCTGGCAATTTCAGCGCTGCCGCCGGACATGCAGCTGCTTAACTGGTGGGCGGTGCAGACCACGATCAGGACCGAGCTGTTCATTTCGATAGTAACCCAGACCGGTGTTAACGAGAAAAGACACATCACAGGCAGCATTGATACCTGGCATTACGAACCGGCACGCTTTGAGATTTCAGCAGAAGGGCGCGATTTCACCGCAAAGCTGATTGATGCGAAGACACCGGGTGAAAGCTTTAAAAATCTCACCAGTTCACAGATAGTCACCACGCTGGCGCAGCGTCACGGCCTGACACCGGTTGTGACGGCGACGACACAGCGCGTCGGTGAATACTATAAGATCGATTCAACACACCTGACAGGCGAACAGACGGAATGGGACCTGATAACCAGCCTGGCGGGCATCGAAAACTTTTCGGTTTATGTGGAAGGTGACAGCCTGCATTTCGAACCCCGACGCGACCCTGCCGGTGATGACGATTATGTTATCCGCTGGCAGCCTCACGGTGAGCAGGCGTATCCCCGCTGCAATGTCTCCGATGACCTGACATTTTCACGTGCGCTGACAATTGCCAGGGGAGTGTCGGTTGAGGTGCTCAGCTGGAATGCAAAGTGCAAGAATAAACAGTTCAGTGCCTCTTACCCAAACCCTGGTAAGCGAACAGTTCCCGGAAGCGCCTCATCTGACACTCAGATTTATCGTGTCATACGTAACGGATTAACGCCTGAAGCAGCCCATGCGCTGGCACAGTCCATCTACCGGCAGGTGATACAGCACGAGATGAACGTCAGCGGATCAACGGCAGGTGACAACCTGCTCATGCCTTATATGCATGTACGTATTGAGGGTACACAAAGCCCGTTCGACCAGATTTACCATTGTGATCGGGTGCGACGTACGCTGAGCTGGGAAACAGGCTACACCATGCAGATGTCGGGTAAGAACCACAGCACGGCGCCGGGTGTTGAGCGGTGAGGGCGCTGCTGAATATCATGGCGGCGACATCGCGCCAGAGCAATGCGGGTGAGAGTGGCACACGTCAGGGCATTATCACGGCCTATGACCCGGCCAACTACACAGTGAAGGTACTGCTGCAGCCGACGGGTGAGGAAACCGGCTGGATCCCCCTCAGCACGCCATGGGCAGGAAACGGCTGGGGTTTTGCGGCAGGGCCGATGATTGGTGCCGTAGCTGAGGTTGAGTTTGATTGCAGCCTGGCCGGGGTTGGTATGGCGGCAGGGCAGTTTTATAACGATGAAGACCGCTGCCCGGGTCCCCCTTCCGGTGAATTCTGGCTGGTACACCAGAGCGGATCGCTTTTGAAGTTTCTCAACAACGGGGAAGTACTGCTGTCCGCGAAGGAAAAACTCACCTATGACGCACCCGCACATCACTTTACCGGTGGCGACGTGCGCATAGATAAAAATCTTACCGTCGGGAAAGACATCCGCGACAACAATGGGCGCTATGGCACGGTTCATCGTATCCGCACTGTTTATGACGGACATAAACATCTCGAAAAAGGGCAGGGCAACTTTACCGCCCCGCCTGAGCAGAAAATCACAGCCACTCTCCAGGGTTAACCGATGCACGACCTCTATCACTTCCCGGGCGGAGACCTTGACTCTTCTTCCACGGGCGATTTACGCACGGTATCCGCCAGCGATCGCTCTAAACAACGCATTCTGCGGCGACTTCTGACTAATCCCGGCGACTACGTTTTTCACCCGGAATACGGGACAGGACTGGGTAAGAAAATTGGTGAAGCTATCAGGCCCGGCGAGTGGAAGGCGCTCATCAGCGGCCAGATGCTGCTTGAAGAGGCCATAGCGCACTATCCGACGCCAGTAGTGAAACTGGTCCTGATAGAAGGGGGCGTCAGCGTATCCATTGTCTACACCGATGCCCTGACCGGCACGCCAGAAACTCTCCACTTCGATGTCGCGAGGTAAGCGGATGTCATCGCTCAACGTCAAATCCTTCACTGAACTCGTCGGCGAACAGGTCACAGCGATACAGGCTCGGGCAGCAAAGCTGGTGGATTTTTCCATCGGGAGCATTCTGCGTTCACTGGCTGAATCCAATGCCGGTGTGGTCATGTGGCTCCAGCAGCTGATTGTAAAGCTGCTGGTGACAACCCGCGCGGCGACATGCTCCGGCGAAGACCTGGACAGCTGGATGGCAGACTTTGGTTTTTTCCGTCGCTCTGCTGTACAGGCTGCCGGTAACGTGACGTTCTCCCGTCTTACCCCCGCGAGCCAGGCCCTTATCCCGGTCGGGACAAAAATAACCACCCTCGATGGCACACAGAGCTACACGGTTATTGCCGACCGGCCCGGACAGTCGGGCTATGTCATCGCAGCGGGTGTGATTTCCCTGGAGGTACCGGTGAGGGCAGATACCGCAGGCGCTGCAGGTAATGCGCAGCCGGGTACCGTCACCCTTATTACGGGTTCTGTGTTATATGTCGATCAGGTGACTAACCCAGCGGCGTTTGTGGGCGGTCAAGACGCTGAATCAGACGACGATTTCCGCGCGCGATTCAGAATGTGGATCGCTTCATTATCAAAAGCCACAAGAGCGGCGATTACGTTTGCGCTCAGCAATGTTCAGCGCGGCGTCAGCTTTACCCTGACCGAGAATGTCTCCTGGGACGGCAGACCGCAGCCGGGCTATTTTTATGCCGTTATTGATGACGGCAGCGGTATGCCGCCACGCGAATTGCTTGATCGTGCATACAGGGCTATTGAAGCTGTGCGCGGATTTACCATCGCCTTTGGGGTTTTCAGGCCGGTGGTGATCTATGCAAAGGTCATACTTTCATTTAAGACAGGTAATGAAGCAGATCACTCTAAGGTGGCTGGGCTTGTTGAGGCGGCCGTATCGCAATACATTGCAGACCTTCATCCCGGACAGCTTCTGGCCTACACCCGGATCATCAGAGCGGCCTATGCGGCCAGTCCACTGGTCACGAACGTGACATACCTTACCCTCAATGACGGTAACGCTGACCTTGCGGCCTCGCCAAAACAGGTTATTCGCAAAGGTCAGATTACGGTGAGCTGAATGGCTAAAGGTGACAGGAACGACTTTCTCAACCGGCTTCATGCGCTGCTGCCGGCAGGCTGGTTCAGTGATGACACACCGATTTTTGAAGGTGCGCTTTCAGCCTGTGCCACAGCGTTATCCTGGTGCTACACCCTATATCGCTACGCACGTAAGCAGACTCGCATCTCCACGGCGAGCGATGGCTGGCTGGACGTTGCAGCCTATGACTTCTTTGGCACTGGCCTGACCAGAGATTCAGGTATTTCTGATGACCCCTTCCGGATCCAGATAAAAACGAATCTGCTTCGAGAGCGGGGTACGCGTCAGGCCGTTACCAACATTATTGAGATGCTGACCGGGAACACACCAGTCGTGTTCGAGCCGTCACGCCCTGCAGATACAGGCGCGTATGGCGGGCCGGCAATCGGTTATGGTGCTGCGGGTGGATATGGATCACGTTATCTGCCTTACCAGGCGTTTGTGGTCGTCAGTCGTCCGCGCGGTCAGGGCATCCCCCAGGTGGCAGGCTACGGAATTTCAACAGCGGGCTATGGCAGTGCTTCGCGCGCCCAATATGTCTCCCGGGGAATGGTTAAGGGCAGTGTTACGGATGCACAGATTTATGCTGCGATCGAAGCCGTCAAACCGGAAGGCACGCTGGTCTGGGTGAGAATTCATTAATCTCTCTTCCTTCGTTAACAATCACGCAATGGCCACCCTGAAGGTGGCCTTTTTTAATGGGTAACTTTATGGATCGTCAGATTGTTTATCCGGGCGCTATTCCGCTCGAAACCGACCTGCTTAATACCAATAAATTCGCCATGACAGGGCTGGCGAAACTGGCGTCAGCCTTTATGGGTGAGAGTACCTGGCTATGTGGTCTGGTATGTAAGCCTTCCGCACCGGCTTCCATGACTGTTCAGGTCGGGGAGGGGCAGATTTATTCCCTGCAGCATATTGATGGCACGCCTTACTCGTCACTGGCTGCCGATAACATCAATACTATTCTGAAGCAGGGTCTGAGTCTGACACCCTGCCTTTTCAGGCTTGATGCACCCGCCATGCAGGGGCACAGCATCAACTACCTCATTCAGGTGGCTTATGCCGACACTGACACGGGGCCCGCTGTGCTGCCATATTACAATGCTGCTGATCCGGCGATCGCTTTCAGCGGACCAGATAACAGCGGCGCACCACAAAACACGGTAAGATCCGGTGGCTGTCATGTCTCATTAAAAGCGGGTATGGCCGCCCGAAAAGGTGAACAGATATCCCCGACACCGGATCCCGGTTATACCGCAGCATGGGTAATTACCGTAGATAACGGCGCAATATCCATTGATGCTTCAGCGATACATATGGCTGAGCATGCGCCTTTTCTTCCTGAGGATGGCATCATTGCTGCTGTGCAGCAGGGACGTCTTAACAGTGGCAAAGTTAAAAGCGAGGGTGATAACTTTCATCTGATCTGCCAGCCACCCGTCACAAAGCTCACCGATGGCATGCGTCTGTTCTTTCGCACACAGGCGACTAATGCTGGGGCTTGCAAACTCCGTGTCGGTGATTTCCCGGCCTGTCCGGTCTTAGACGATGACGCCAGAGAGCTCAGGAAGGGTACCCTCAGCAGCTGCCAGCAAAATGAAGTTGAGTGGAATGCGACCCTGAATGCCTGGGTCCTGTGTAATAACCAGCAGCATATTGACTGGGGTGATCTTGATCGCCGCTATATCCCCGTAAGCGGCGGGGAAGTAAAAGGTCCGTTAAACGTTGAAGGCTCACTGAGCACCGACATGCCATTGAAGATTGGGAAAGCAGAAGTCACTACTAAAGGCGATATTGCTGGAGAAGCATGGAGCGGCGGAAGTCTGCATTCATGGCTGGCAGGCCGTTCAGCATCATTTGTTCATAAGACAAAAGGCTTCCCTTTCATCTGGAAAGATCCGGTCAGTAAGCTCGTTATTCAGGGAGGACTGCATGAAACAAGCAAAGGCGAGATTAATTACCCGGCAGCTTTTCCCAACTACTGTTCCCTCGTATTAATTACGCAATGTGGCAGACATAAAATGAGTAAAGACAATTCATTTATATCAGATGTTAATCAATTAAACTTTACCCTGCACGCCGGTAATGGTGAACCCGCATTCTATTGGCTGGCTATGGGGTATTGATTATGCAGATGGGTTTCAGTGCAAAAAGTAATGCCTTTTATTTTCTGGATGAGGAGGCCGCTTACAGAGGAAACGGTATCTGGCAGGAGGATATTATTCCTGTTTCTGATGAAGTCTGGCAACAGTTTACCGGTACCCCCCCAGAAGGGAAACAGCGTGGGTCTGGCAAGGAAGGAATGCCCGTCTGGACGGATATCCCTGAACAGGAATACAGCACTATTGAGGATAATCAGGCAATAAAGAATGCGCTGCTGGAAAAAGCCGATACTGAAATACGCATGCTGGCGGTAGTGCAGGATGTATACGGACTAAATGAAGAAGAGAAACAGAAACTCGACGCCTGGAAAAAACATTTAGCTGAAGTATACAGGCTGAATGCAAGTGTAATGAAAAAAATAGACTGGCCAGCAGCACCAGGCAATAGTTGAAAGTGGCTCGTCCGGAACGAGCCACTGAATTAATACTTAAAAGCGATATCCCGCATTGACAAAGACACTGGTCATCTTATGTTTTTTTGATGCAAACGCGGCCTGAGATCCTTCAAAGCCCACAGTTAGTGCCAGATTTTCGGTTGCATCAAATGTCAGCCCTGTGCTGTATGCAAACTGGTTGGATGAAGTGGAACCATTTTTCATCTGAGAGTTGTTGCGATCATCGAAGATTAATGGATTATCTACTTTCGTATGCGAAATCCCCCCTAAGGCAAAGACGCTGAGTTTCTCTGAGATGCGATAGGTCGGGCCGATCAGAGCAGAGTAATATTCTGCCTGTCTGTCTAACCGATGTTTTGCATTATAATCCTCTTTGCATTGTGCATTATTCCTTCTGCACTCAGTATCAGCATCCTGCCAGTTCTTCTTCATCACCGACACAGATCCCATGAAACCCCACGGTGATGATGTCTCATACTGAAACCTGAAGTTTCCGCCCTGAATTTCACCAAAATCTTTAATATGGCCACGCTGGTAACCAAAAGACATGGTAGGCCTTACATCCGTATCCTCAGCCATCGCATTGGTACACAAAATTGTGGTGGCCAGCAAAGCCATGGACGCTTTTCTGAATAACATCTGAACTCCTGCTTAAAAGTGGGATGCATGATTCGGCATGCACAACCGTTTAGAGGAGGCCATTTTCAGTCAGGTACAATTCAGAAAAGTGAAAATTAAGTATGTCTTTTCAGTCTGTTACAGTTGATTTTTCCGGAGCTGGCGGGTTAATTGCGGAGCATGCAAAAGTGGGTTAAGGGTAGTAATACAGTTCATCGTGGGATGTCGTAGAATGGATTTTAAGTGAAGCGACGGCAGCTTTGTTCGTAGCTGGACTAACGTCCAGGCTCTTCACAGGAAAGCCAGCGGGAATCTGGAAGGCGTGCTCCTTAATCGAGACCACTGAATTTACGGTTCAGCAGAATGGTTTAGATTCTGCTTCTTTAGGCAAGAGATGAAGCATAAAAAGGGAATTTGAGGAACAGGTGTGTCAGACAGCATGCATGGCAATGGGGAAGGATGCCTGACAGCTGGTGGCCAGCGGTGAACTGGTCACGCAGGAAACGGTTGCCAGAAAGATAGTATAGCTATCAAAGCGACGGCCTGATTTAGCTGCCAGCATTGCATTATCAGTGTTGCTGCAAGCTTAAAATACCGGCGGCGGGGCAGGCGGTCCAATCTTGAAAGCTTTCAATGTCCGCTTTGTGCCAAAAGCGGACGTCTTTTCGTGTGGCTTAAGGGGATCTGAATGGGGATCTCAGAGTATTTATTGATTCAATTGCGCAATATGCGTCTAGATATTTAGCATGAATTTTTTGTAAAACTATGGCTTTCAACATCAGCCATCTACCGTTCTGCTGTAGACAATATGAATTCCAAAAAATACCAGCCTGTTTGCCGCTTAGGTTAAAGGCTGGCATGAGTTATTCTCCGGCGGGAAGATTCCGACGTGGCGAGACCCGGAACGCCTGCCCGACATTCCATACGCTTTCCTTTTTCCCAACAGCCAGAGCAAATAATATTCCGCCAACTATGGAGAATAGCCCTAATACGCCCCACGCCAGCGTCATGTCCATTCCACCACCCAGATGTTTGAGATAACCTGCGACAAGCGGCCCGCCAAATTGTCCGATAAAATTACTACACGCGCCGACAAAGGCTACGGCAGGCACTGCTTTCTTCGTAGGCAGGATCTCCGTTAGCCTCACATAAACCAGCGGAACAAGCATTTTCATAGTCAGACCGACAAACATAAACAGGACAATTTGCAACCAGTAATATGACAGTGGTACAAAAGCAGCCGCCGACAGCGCAATGCCGCACAGCACTGTTGGGATGGCCGCGTGCAGACGTCGCTCCTGGTTGTACTTATCTGAGCGTCTGGTTATGTACCAAATACCTATCATGGTCATAAGGAAAGGCATGCCGCTAATAAGACCGATCATAAATTCACTTAACGTGCCATACCCTTTGAGCGCAGTCGGCAGCCACAACGTGAATCCGTAAGCGAGCATGCTGTGCAATGAGTAGCCGATAAGCATCAGCCAGAGCGCAGGGATTCTCAGAATGGTCCACCACGGGTCAGATTTCTCTTTCACATAGTTCGACTGTTCGGCAGCCAATTCTTTCTGGATGTGATTGCGGTCATCGGCACTGAGCCAGCTTGCAGCCTGAATGCTTTTTGGAACCAGATAAAACCAGATGATGCAAAACAGCCACGCCGGAGCGCCTTCAATGACCATCATCAAGCGCCAGTCGTGATGGGCCAGAATCCAGCCGGAAATCGGGCCTGCCAGAAATGCGCCAGCTCCAAGGCTTAGGTTCCAGATACCAAAAGCACGGCCGCGTTCTGGTTTCATGAACCACTGCGCTAAAAACATAGCCGTAGCCGCCTGAATGGGCCCTTCTGCCAGGCCCAGAAAGAAGCGAATAGCGATGAGTTCGCTGAAGTTACGCGTCAGGCCGGTCAACATGGCACAGGCGCCAAACAGAAACAGGCTGATGCCGATGATCCTTCTTGAACCAAAGCGGAGCGCCAGCCATCCCGCAGTAAACTGCGTAGCCACATAGCCCCATGCAAATGCGCCACCAAGCCAGCCAGCTTCAACCGGGCTTAGCCCCATTTCAGCAGTAATATGCGGCAGCGCCATACCGATATTGACGCGGTCAAAGAAAGATATGGTATACATTATAAAGACGGCGGGTAATATTATCGTCCAGCGCTTTTTCCCGATAATATTATTACTGCTGAGAGCATTTTCACTCATGATAACTTCCTCATTTGGTGCATATGTAGGGGAGGAATTGCTGATTTAAGCTCCTTTTAAATGTCAGCTAGCTTAAATTTTAATTGTTATTTTGATGCTGATACGACATGGTTAGTCAGTCGACCTATAGACTCTATTTCCACCTCGATAATATCGCCTTCATTAAGAAAACGCTGTGGATTACGAGATCGACCAACGCCTCCTGGTGATCCCGTCAGAATGACATCCCCAGGTGAAAGTTGAGTGAATGTACTCATATAGCTGATGATTTTATTTATCTTATGAACCATATTTTCAGTGTTGTCCTGCTGAACGATCTCGCCATTTAGCCAGGTTTTAAGCTTTAGCTTTTGTGGATCGTTCACATCATCACTGGTGACCAGCCAGGGGCCAAATCCGCCGGTCTTACTCCAGTTTTTACCTGCGGTGAACCAGGTATGTTGCCAGTCGCGAACAGAACCATCCATGTAGCAGGAATAGCCGGCAATATAGTCCGCTGCTTCTGCTTCAGAAATATTCAGACCTGACTTCCCGATGATAATGACCAGTTCACCTTCGTAATCAAGTTGGTCGCTCTGGGCTGGCTTAACGATTTCTCCAAGATGGGCAGTCTGTGAATCTGAAAAACGAATGAATATTGTCGGTGCGTCCGATGTAATACTGAATTCCGTGCGCTTATCCTGATAATTCATTCCTACGCAAAGTATTTTTCCTGGATTTTCAATTGGCGGTAAGAAAGTGATTTCAGATAGCTGATAATCAATTTCAGCATTGATATACTTATCTGCTTCTGACACTCCCTTCTCCCGGATAAAACTTTTCAGATCAGGAGTATCAATATCTGTCCTACTTCTCAGGTCTATAATTCCTTCAGCATTAAGTATGCCGTAACTTTTATATCCATCTGGAGTCAGATAACTTAAAAGTTTCATAGGTGATTTCCGCTATGCCACCGGCACAATACCGGGGGCATAATAAGCAACTAAGGAAGCCGATAAATCCGGCTGAAGTTATTCAGCCAGAGCACGCATTTCTTTAATGAGATCAGATTTGCCTTCAAAACCTATGCCCGGCAGCTCAGGCATGATGATATGGCCATCTTCCACTCTTACTGAGTCGGGGAAGCCGCCATATGGCTGAAACAGGTCCGGATAACTTTCGTTGCCGCCCAGACCTAGACCTGCAGCAATATTCAATGACATCTGGTGCCCGCCGTGAGGCACACAGCGTGAAGGTGACCAGCCGAACTGTTCCAGCACGTCCAGCGTGCGAAGATACTCAACAAGTCCATAAGAGAGCGCGCAATCAAACTGCAGGTAGTCACGGTCCGGACGCATGCCGCCATAACGCAGAAGATTTCGCGCATCCTGATGTGAAAAAAGGTTTTCACCTGTTGCCATTGAGCCGGGATAAAACTCTGACAGCGCGGCTTGAAGAGAGTAATCAAGGGGATCGCCAACCTCTTCGTACCAGAAGAGCGGGTACTCGCGCAGCATTTTTGCGTATGCAATGCCCGTTTCAAGATCGAAGCGGCCATTAGCATCAACTGCGAGGCGGGCCTCGCTACCAATTTCGTCAAGAACGGCCTCAATACGGCGGCGATCTTCTTCAAGAGATGCCCCACCAATCTTCATTTTTACGACGTTATAACCACGGTTCAGATAACCGCGCATTTCCTGACGCAGGGCGCTCAGGTCTTTTCCCGGATAATAATAACCGCCAGCCGCGTAGACGAATACTCGAGGATTTGCTTCAACGCCTTTCATTTCTGCAAGCAGGCGAAACAGCGGTTTATTTGCGATTTTTGCCGTGGCATCCCAGATGGCCATATCCAGTGTTCCCACGGCAACTGAGCGTTCACCGTGACCACCTGGTTTTTCATTGCTCATCATCACATCCCAGATTTTGTGCGGATCCAGGTTGTCACCTCTGGTATTCAGCAGACTTTCGGGTTCGGCCTGCAGAATACGATCGCGAAAGCGTTCACGTATAAGGCCGCCCTGACCATAACGACCGTTAGAGTTAAATCCGTATCCCACAACGCGTCTCCCATCAACTTCAACGTCGGTCACAACGGCTACCAGGCTAGCCGTCATTTTACTGAAATCGATGTAAGCGTTACGGATGGGGGAAGCAATCGGTTTGGTTATTTCTACAACGTCAAGGATACGCATGTTCTCTCCGGATGTTTTCAGTCAGACTCAATTTGATATTTGCCTGCGAAGTATTTGCCTAATGCCATATATTTATAGACATAATGCATTTTCGTAGTGCCTTAGGACCTTTAGTCCTCTCTGAAACCCATCCTAAGCATTTAACACATGCTGTTCTAATGCCAAAGAGGAAGGCTGTAATGCAAAATCGGCATCACTTAGAGTTAACATGGCTTGAAGACTGTGTTGCGCTTGCACAGTCTCTTAATTTTTCACGTGCAGCAGCTTCTCGATATGTGACGCAGCCTGCATTCAGCAGAAGAATTATTTCGCTTGAAGAGTGGCTAGGAACGCCATTGTTTGAAAGAAACCGACGCGGGGTAAGTTTGACGAGGGCGGGGGAAATATTCGTTACGCAAATACCGGATCTTATTCGCGCGCTATATACCCTGAGAAGTGAAGCCATCGAAGCTGCAGGAGAAACCAGACCAGACGTTGTTTTTTCCGCAACGCACTCTCTCTCGTTCTCATTTTTTCCTGCGCTTATGCGCAACAACGAGAAAATTGCGCGCTTCGGCTCATTTCGTCTTCTTTCTGATACGCTCAGCGCGTGTGAGCGTATGATTGAAAAAGGTGACGCGCAATTTTTGCTCTGCTATTTCCACCCTCACATGCACATTAACCTGGATCAGTCCAAATACCTCAGCGTCAGGCTTGGTCAGGAAACATTACTGCCTTATTCCCGGTGTGACACCGCGACCCGTCTACCTATCTGGCAGGCTAAAGCGGGAAGAAAATTCCCGTTTCTTTCGTTTTCCGCTGAGTCCGGACTTGGCAGAATCCTTTCAAATACTTCGCAAGTTAATCGTGCCAGACGTGGGATGGATATCGCCTTCACAGCCGATCTTGCTGCCACGCTTCTGGCTATGGTCAAAGCAGGAGACGGCATTGCATGGCTGCCAGAGACGCTAGCTGCACCGGAAGTTGAAACTGGCGAAATTGCCGTTGCTGCCGGTAAAGACAGTGGGCTATGGGTGCCTATTGATATTCGGCTTTTCCGGCCAGCGGCAAGAATGTCTCGCGCAGTGGAAGAACTATGGGGAATTTTTGTGGACGGTCAAATCTAGCCAGGGAGGGGCATCCCTCAATATGCAGTGCAATGAATATCATTTTTTCTACTTCAGCTACAAATGTCCGCTTCACGCTAAGTACCAGAAACTGACCTTTAACAGCCTAGAAAGGATTTAGTCTGATTTGTTGCCTATGTCATAACGCACGAATTACTTATTAATCTCTCTTTAGCTGACGAAAATTTTGATATAAGCTTTTATCTAGTTCGCTAGATAATCAACAGCTAGATAATAGGTTGGCATATGAACATGCAGTCACGACAGGAAATTGGAACACAGCTTTCTTTTGCGCTGTATGGTGCAGCAAGCCGAATGAACCGGTTACACAAGCCGTTCTTGGACCCGCTGGGACTTACCTTCCCACAGTATCTGGTCATGCTGGAGTTGTTTAATGGCACCCCGCGCACCGTGGGGGATATCGGGAATAAGCTTGGCATGGATACCGGCACCATTACGCCCGTTCTCAAACGCCTTGAGGCTTCCGGACGCATAATCCGCACACGTGACCGCGCAGACGAAAGACGAGTTCTCATTACCCTTACGGATGAGGGGCTCGCTTTGCAAAGTGAGCTGTGGCTCGTAACCGAAAGAATCAAATCAGCCTGTCAGCTATCGGATGGAAAGCTTGAGGAGTTACGGGATACCCTGAATGGCTTTGCCCATCCCGCTGATAACTGATCATCCTCCACTTATACAAAAGGTACTGCTATGAAAATAGGAATTATTGGCGCCGGAAATATTGGTGCAACGCTGGCAAACAAGCTCTCTGTGCAGGGCCATGAAGTCAAACTGGCGAACTCAAGAGGACCGGAAAGCATTGCAGAGCTGGCGCGAAAAGTGGGGGCACTGGCGGTTGATCGCCAGGAGGCCGTACGAGAAGTAGACGTCATCATCCTCTCTATACCCTTTGATAAGCACACCGTACTTGCTGAGTTAATGCGCGACGTCCCTGACAGCGTGATCGTCATTGATACGTCTAATTATTATCCTTTCCGTGACGGGGACATTATTGAGATCCGTGAAGGTAAGCCTGAAAGCGTTTACGCCAGTGAAGCAGTTCAGCGCCATCTCATCAAAGCCTGGAATGCTGTTCTTGCCGAGACGCTTAAAGAGAAAGGGCAGGATGCAGGTTCTCCATCCCGTATTGCTATTCCTGTTGCGGGGGACGACTCCGCAGCAAAGTCTGTTGTGATGGAGCTGGTCAGTCAGAGTGGTTTCGATGCATTTGACGCCGGTATGCTTAGCGAATCATGGCGGCAACAGCCCGGTACCCCAGCCTACTGCACTGAGCTTAACGCCGCAGAGCTTAGAGCGGCGCTTCAGGCGGCGGATAAAACCCGCGCACCACTGAACAGAGATGCGTTGATTAGGGAATTCATGTCCGCAGGCGATCATCTAACACATGATGTGATCGTCAAACGTAACCGTGCAGTAACGGCCTGAGTTAAAGAGGAGTGCTTATGACACTTAGAGACAAGTACAAGATTGCTGTCCTGGGAACCGGTCATATCGGTAAAACACTTGCCCGCAGTCTTGCAGCTGCGGGTCATTTCGTAAAAGTCGCAAATTCACGCGGACCAGAAACGATAGACCCCGATGTGCTTGAAACGGGCGCTGAAGCATCTGATACAGCCAGTGCCGTGCAGGATGTGCAGGTAGTTATCCTGTCCATACCTATGGTGAAGCTTGCTGATATTGCGCCTCTGATACGCAATCTGCCTCAGGATGTTATCGTTGCTGATACCTCCAACTACTATCCACATCGTGATGGCATCATTGACACTTTCTCAGATGGTGAGGTTGAAAGTCAGTGGGTGGCACATCTCTTGAACCGTCCCCTGATCAAGGCATGGAATGCCATAGGTTCAGATTCTCTCGCCAAGAAAGGTTCAACAGCGGGATCGCCAGTGCGTATTGCAATTCCGGTGGCAGGGAATATCGAAGAGCACAAGATAGTAATCATGGATTTTGTCAATGATACGGGATTCGATGCCTTTGATGCGGGTAACCTTGAGGAGTCCTGGCGCCAACAGCCCGGTGCTCCGTGCTACTGTACAGACCTCACATATGAACAAATGAAATCTGCGCTGGCTTCAGCGGAAAAGGTACGATTACCCGTGCGCCGGGATATTGCAGTTCAGGCAATACAGGAGCGTGTGGGTGATAAACGCACAAACCCTGATGCCGATTATATTGTTCGTTTACACAGGGCGCTTTTCATGTAATTCGAAAGCCGTGTTACTCCCTCCTCAAATGACTGCTCTGTTATATCGATATTTTCGCTCAAACCATTTTCATTTGCTGATGTATGAGCGAAAAGCAACTTCCGCTTTTCGCTCATACGGGACACTCATAATCACATCTCCTGACCCAATGGAGATTGAACATGACAACATCCCCCTGGAACAAAAGCCGCATTATCGGCCAGAAACGGCCTCTTCAGATCTCTCATATCTGGGGAATTCGTATCCGTCTTGAGCTGGAAGGAAAAGTTCGTGATCTGGCTCTTTTTAACATGGCTCTGGATAGTAAACTTCGGGGCTGTGATTTGGTTAAGCTAAAAGTTTCTGATATAGCCTATGGGCACTCTGTTTCGGGCAGATCGACAGTGCTGCAGCAGAAAACGGGCAGCCCTGTTCAGTTTGAACTGACTAAGGGAACCAGAGAGGCTGTAGCCGCGTGGATCAAAATGGCTCAACTAAGTAATAGCGACTATCTCTTCCAGTCCCGCGTTGGTTCTTCAAGACACATCTCAACCAGACAATATAACCGTATTTTTCATGGATGGATTGGGAAGCTGGGTCTTGATGAGACGCTCTACAGTACGCACTCAATGCGCAGAACCAAGCCATATCTTATCTATAAAAAAACGAAGAACCTTCGGGTAATCCAGTTACTTTTGGGGCACAAAAAACTCGAAAGCACAGTACGTTACCTTGGCATTGAGGTAGATGATGCTCTGGAAATATCGGAGTCAATTGAAGTCTAGCCTGTGAGGGCTGCAACAGCAGCCCTGTGCCAGAAGCGGATGCGTCAGGTTCAAAAATGGGTAGGTAAGCGTTTTAACTTATTCGTCCGGAATACATACCCGGATACGGTGCCCGTCAGGATCAAGCGCAACGAACGTCTTGCCAAAAACAGCATGTTTGGGCTCCTGTTCTATCTGCACACCGCTCTCTGACCATTGCTGATAAAGCACATCAACCTCTTGAATATCTTTCACCATAAAACTCAATTCAGTTCGGCTACCTACACCGCAGGATATAAAGTCACTCGCTGTCGTTGACCATAGTCCAAGGTTCAGGCCGTTATTAAAGGAAAAAGCCACCCACGTCGGAAGCATCACGTCTGGTTCTGTATTGAATAGCTTCTGGTAAAAACCACTGCTGACAATCGGATTATCAACATAAAGAATGATCAGGTTAGGTATCATGAGTCTCTCACGCCAAAAAGAATGAGACATCACTATTGCAGGGAGCATTGACAGAACATGTCAGCATCAGGACCGAAACGAGCAGAACGCCTTCTCAATCTTCTGCAGATTTTTTATCAGCATCGCTATCCGATAAGCGGCCACAGGCTGGCTGAAGAACTTTCAATCAGTCTTCGTACACTTTACCGTGATATTGGCGCACTACGTGCTCAGGGTGCCGACATTCAGGGTGAGGCTGGCACAGGATATATCCTTTCCCGGAGCCATCATTTACCGCCGGTGATGTTTACCCCCGAACAGCTCGATGCACTGGCGCTCGGTTTACGCTGGGTAGCCACATATGGTGATAAGGGCATTGCTAAAGCGGCTTCAGAGGTAACGGGGAAAGTCCGCCACGGTCTTCCGCCACAGTTACAGACACTGTTTGATGACTCGTCATTATTGGTGGGAAAGAGACAGGAAGCTCATCACAACTTTGAAAACCTGAGCGTTGTTCGAAGCGCCATCAGGTGGAGACGTAAAATCCGTGCAGGTTATACAGACAGACTCGGTAATATGAGTGAAAGAACGATATGGCCTTTCGCGCTGGGTTACTTCTCCGGCGCTATTGTGCTTGCTGCATGGTGTGAAAAACGTAACGACTTTCGTCATTTCGACGTAACGCGATTAAAATCTCTTCAGCACCTGCAGGAAGGATATCCTCATTCCCGGCATAGCTTACTCCGTATATGGCGTAATGCAGGTCTGGATAACATCGTTCCCACGCGTAGCTGAAATGGGTATGATTGCTCCAGAAAATCCAGGTCTGTTCTTATCTATAAATATATCCGCTCTTCGCTCATAGCGGACATTGCCTGATGCAGATGTCCGCTTTGTCCAAGAAGCGGACGTTGCGCTTTTTACTGCCGTGAATGCATCTCAATGATATTACAAACTCGTTAGATATTATTCATTTCCTGAGCTTTCACGAATGCTGGTCGGCTCATGGCTCTGGCTATGTAGCTGTCAGTTTCTTTGCCAATTTCTAATCCGCATAGTTTTGCCCACAGCAACGAATGAGAGAGGAAAATGTCGGCCAGAGTAAAATTGTCCCCGGCGATCCACGTATGGGACGGATTGAAGCGGATCCGGGAGATGACCTTGGTTGCTTCGTCTCTAAGGGAATTCATTAAGCCAGTGGATCGTTGGTTTTCTGGAATGAATACATTTTGTTTCAGTAAACTCCAGACCGGCGCTTCTAAGTCGGTGAGACTAAAGCTCAACCACGCATTAACGGAGGCTTTTTCTTCAGGATTTGCGGGGTAAAGAGTACCATTTTGATGTTTTTCACACAGGTAAATACATATTGCTAAGGTTTCACTGATTGATATTTTTCCGTCAACCAAAAATGGTACTTTTCCAAAAGGATGGGGTGATTTGACGTCAGAAGTTGGATCAAAAAGTTCTACTCTGCTGGTATCGTAAGTTGCCCCAATTTCTTCAAGCGCCCAAAGCACCCTAAGGGATCTGCTTTTTGGGTAGGTATAGATTTTTAACTCAAAACTCCTTTTTTATGAGCAGTCTTTATAGAATAAGTGATGAGTTAATGTCAAAAAGTCCGCTTTGTGCCAGAAGCGGACATTGTTAAAACCGGAATGATCTAAACGGCGAAAGCAGGTCAACAGTATTACATTTTTATACCGTGTCGGTATAAACCCGTCTGAGTCTGATGTGGTTATTTCTGCAAGATGTCATTGTACCAGAGCCGGATTTAGCCTTATTTAACGGCTCTTTTATTCATTCAGACCTGTAAGGATCTGCAGGTAAAGTGCACGCTGTTCCGCAAGTCCCGGAGTAATAAATTCTCTCAGCCATGCCCTAGCTGTACAGATTTTGCTCAGGCGATCGTCGTGGCAATTGTCTGTTGCCATGAGTCCCAGTTCATTCAAAAGGGCATTAACGTTTATTTCTTTTTCAGCCAGAGCCAGATGCAGTGCGGCTTCGCTAATAATGACGTGCCCTCTGTTTTCATCTCGTAGTGACATAGTCATCTCCGCAAGTTAAATTTAGTAATATCAGTGCTCACCCTGGTGGTTCTGGAAAAATGTATGTCTAACAACCTTCAGAAATCTGTTCAAATTGAGAGCTTAAGCGTAACAACCTCTTTATATTTGCAGTATGCCTTTCGCAAAATGCTATGAAACTAGCTTATAAACTTTCTCTTTAGGAAATAAAGGAATTATCCTTTTAAAAAAATAGCCATGAAGCGCCGTATTGATGAGTCTGTTTAGCTGATTTTTATCAGGGTTCCTGCTGCAGGCCTGCCTGTAATAGTTTATCGTCATTAAGCCCCTAAGCTTTAAGGTAAATCCGGCGTTTTTAACTATCGCAATAAAAGGCTTATGTCGTTAAAAAAGGGGGGGTATCGTACTTAACTTGTGATAAGAGACATTCACAGTTGTTCAGCCTGTGCGGTGACTGAGGATGGGGGTTAGTTATAAGTCTTATGTCATTTAGTTATATATTTCAATCGCTTGTTCATGGCTTTGCTGATTCATACCGTTGGTGAACATGATGAATACAAGCCTGATTCTTTTTTCATCCGGATCAACTGGTTTACACCTCTTAAGTTACTGGAGTAAATGTCAGCAGACTCAGGTCACAAAGCATATTCACTTAATCTAAAAATCAGCGTTTCGCTAAAAAATAAGTTAGATACCAAACGATAACTGTAAAGATTATCAACTCCTTAAATGTCAGGCATGAGCTGAAAGTAGGACTTTAACAACTCAGGTCAATAAATAATTTATTTTTTCAAAGATTTTCAATGCGGGCATAAACAATGCGTATTTTTGACCGATACAGTATTGAACTCTGAGAAAATATCAGGGGCAGGGTATTATTCACACCGAGGGTATTCAAATGATTATTATAAAAAAAGTAACGAATTTAAAAATAGGCGGCAAGCTGGGGTTAGGGTTCACGCTGGTCATACTGGCCTCTGTTATCATATCAGCGCTGGCGTTTCGCTGTTTTTTAAGTATTCAGGAAAACTCAGCCAAACGAGATGTTACCGTTCAGATGCTGGACACGCTGGCAAAAGCCAGGCTTAACCGCACGCTTTTTCAGTACACCCGGGATAAAAAGTTTATCGACATTAACGGCGAGGCGATGAATCAGCTGTTTGCTTTACGAACCAGTCTCGATAAGTACTCGTGGTCAGCCGAAGGAAGTGAGAGGCTTTCTCTCCTGGGCGTGGTTCTGACGCAGTATCAGGAAAAACGTCGGGCCTTTCTTGAGAGCAGTGACAGGGCTGCACTCGCGTTGAGTCAGATAAACACGATGGATCTGGCCTCACTGGCTGAAAAACTGGCTTCCAGTCAGGCTTCTCTCCCCGCAGGGATTGCTGCGCCCCTGCTTTCTCTCAGTTTCAAAACAGAGCAGGCAGCGTTTTATATCCAGGCCTTTATCAGAAAGCCAGAGTCTGTCGCGCTGGATAAATTTACTGGGATCAGGGACACGATTTCTCCGCTTGTTAACCAGCTCAAAGGCGATTCTGACAATGCGCTCGCTGCAATACTGGCGGAAGTGGACCAGAAAACGTTATCGGGTTCCGCCCTGTTAAATAATTATCTCCTTTCGGTGCGGGCTGAAAGCCTGGCCTCAGAGGAAATGACCGCAGCGGCAGGCAAACTGAATAGCGCCATCACAGGGCTCGCGTTCTTTCAGTCAGAAATGGCTCAGAAGTATATCCACACCGCACTCTGGCAGATTGGTTTGGCAACCCTCGCCTGTATCATTCTCAGCCTAATTATTGCATGGCGAATGACGCGGAGCATCACCGTTCCTCTGAGGGAAACGCTTTCGTCTGCAAAGCGTATTGCTGAAGGTGACCTGACGTCAGAAATCACCAGCTCCCGCACCGATGAGCTTGGCGAGCTGATGACTGCCGTGGGAACCATGAACCAGAGCCTGCGTGACATCATTTCCCGGGTCAGGGACGGCGTGAATAACGTCGCCCGTGCCTCCTCTGAAATTGCGGCCGGTAACACCGATCTGTCCTCACGTACAGAACAGCAGTCGGCTGCCGTGGTTGAGACTGCTGCCAGCATGGAAGAACTGACATCTACTGTTAAGCAGAATGCGGAGAACGCGCATCACGCCAGCCAGCTGGCCACCGACGCATCACACAATGCCAGCCGTGGCGGAGATATCATCAGTGACGTGATTAGCACAATGGGTGGAATAAGTCAGAGTTCAGGTAAAATCGGCGAAATCATCTCCGTCATTAACGGTATCGCTTTCCAGACGAACATTCTTGCGCTTAACGCCGCGGTCGAGGCGGCCCGGGCTGGCGAGCAGGGGCGTGGATTCGCCGTGGTTGCCGGTGAAGTCCGCAACCTTGCGCAGCGCAGTTCGCTTGCTGCAAAAGAAATTGAGACGCTGATAAGTGAGTCGCTGAGCCGGGTAAGTAACGGTACCGAGCTGGTTAACCGTGCCGGCAATACGATGGAGGATATCGTCAGGTCCGTGACGCAGGTGAGGGATATCATGGGCGAAATTGCCGCTGCGTCGGACGAACAGAATCGCGGGATTACTCAGATTGCGCAGGCCATGACGGAGATGGATACCACAACCCAGCAGAATGCTGCGCTGGTTGAGGAGTCATCCGCAGCGGCCAGCAGTCTTGAACAGCAGGCACTCGAGCTTGAGAAAACCGTTGCCGTTTTCCGTGTGCCTTCTGCCGGATTGGTGACGCCGAAGGTTCAGGTGGCCACGCCCGTGTTAAAGCCTCAATCACACGTCAGGGTGTCGGAAGCAAACTGGGAAACTTTCTGACAATTATCCAGCAGCCAGAGGGGTGTTTAACGTCATCTGGCTGCATCCTTCAGGAAATGTATCGGTAAGGCGGCAGAGGCCTTTTTATGATGCTGAGTCAGTCTAAACTGCTCACTGTTAACTAATACGCACTGATATCAGTCGACGCCTCTGTTTGTTACATATCATCACTTTCAAATGTCCGCTTTTCGCTCATAGCGGACCCTGGCCTGCCGTCAGTCCGCTTTGTGCCAGAAGCGGACCTTGCGCTTTTTACTGCCGTGAATGTATCTCAATGATGTTACAAACTCGTTAGAGATTATTCATTTCCTGAGCTTTCACGAATGCTGGTCGGCTCATGGCTCTGGCTATGTAGCTGTCCGTTTCTTTGTCAATTTCTAATCCGCACAGTTTTGCCCATAGCAACGAATGAGAGAGGAAAATGTCGGCCAAAGTAAAATTGTCCCCGGCGATCCACGTATGGGACGGATTGAAGCGGATCCGGGAGATGACCTTGGTTGCTTCGTCTTTAAGGGAATTCATTAAGTCAGTGGATCGTTGGTTTTCTGGAATGAATACAATTTGTTTCAGTAAACTCCAGACCGGCGCTTCTAAGTCGGTGAGACTAAAGCTCAACCACGCATTAACGGAGGCTTTTTCTTCAGGATTTGCGGGGTAAAGAGTACCATTTTGATGTTTTTCACACAGGTAAATACATATAGCTAAGGTTTAACTGATTGATATTTTTCCGTCAACCAAAAAAGGTACTTTTCCAAAAGGATGGGGTGATTTCACGTCAGAAGTTGGATTAAAAAGCTCTACTCTGATGGTATCGTAGGTTGCCCCAATTTCTTCAAGTGCCCAAAGCACTCTAAGGGATCTGCTTTTTGGGTAGGTATAGATTTTCAACTCAATATTCCTTTTTTATGAGCAGTCTTTATAGAATAAGTGTTGAGTTAATGTCAAAAAGTCCGCTTTGTGCCAGAATTGGACGTTTCCAACATCAGCATGCACTAACCGGTGGAGAACAGATCTTATTGCATAGCCATGCAGGCTCACCGGAATCATCAAGGGCATTTTTCAGGGTTTGAGCCGGCAGAAAGTGCCAGCAGCGCCCATCTGGCCTCAGAAACGCGCTGAGGGCCTCTCAGGGGGGCGCCCAAGCACTGTTATGTTAAATACAGCGGGCAGGCAGATACGAAAAAATAATGCCGGCGGTACTCATGTCCGGCCCGGACATGCCGATAATCATCATGAGCCTCACCGGAGGCCCATGAACATAACAACTCTGATGTGCCACACTTTGGCTCCTTCACCCCTGGCGGAGCCTTTTTTTCTGTGCCGGGGCGTTTACGGCTTGCGAAACCCCGCTGATTTTTCCATGCTATACGCGCGCCGCTCTTCTGCAGGAGCCGGCGGATTTGCCGTAAACTGTGAACGTGATTGTTCAGCCCGCCCAAGACTGCGGGTTTTTTTACGCGCAAAATTCAGGCGCAGCCGTGTCGCCAGGCAGGAGAGCGTGTTTTCTTACCGCTTACGCTTGCCGTCGCGGCGATCTTTTTTATCATTAAGGCTGGCCGGCGGCTCCGGCTGACCGCGATAAAAGCAAGAGTCTCATTATTCCTCTTTGTACCGCCTGCACGGCGGTTTTTTTTTGCCCTGAAAACGTGTAAGCCACTGCCGGCAGGCCTAATCAGGCACCCGGAATGAAGGAATGTGACGCGATCTCATGCCTTTCAGGCACACGAAAGGTGCTCCTGACTCAGGGATTTGTGATTGAACTTCATGTAAAAAGAGAGTGTCCGGGCTGATGTGCCTGAAACCTGACGGAGCAGAAATGAGAACGCAAAAGCGATGCATGGGATACGTGGCGATCGTGGTCGATGACTATGACCGCGCGATTGAATACTACACCGACAGGCTTGGCTTTATCCTGGTTGAGGACACGCCGCAGCCGGACAAGCGCTGGGTTGTGGTGACGCCGAACCCGGAAAGCGACTGTAATCTTCTTCTGGCCCGTGCTTCAAACGAGCGCCAGGAAGGCTTTATCGGTAACCAGTGCGGCGGACGGGTATTCCTGTTCCTGCAGACAGACGACTTCTGGCGCGACTACAATGCGATGAAGGAAAAAGGCGTCCACTTCTGCCAGGAGCCGCGGGAGGAGGAATACGGGATGGTAGTAGTGTTTAAGGACATCTACGGCAATCGCTGGGATCTCTATCAGAACAAACAGTTTTAACGGCTCTGAGGCTGTGCACGTCCGGTGCGTAGCCGGATTATTATGTTTAATTTTGCAGAATTTTCCTGTCGCCATCACTTTGACTTCCGCTTCTCGCTCATAGCGGACCTTAAAGCACCAATAATTTCTGTAGATTTTCCATTCCACATAAACGGCGACATGTCAGCATGCATGATGGCCATTCTGGGCGAGATGGCTGCGGGTCAGGAAGTCTACTCCATTGATGAGTCATTTCTGGACGTTACCGGGATTAACAGCTTTATCCCGCTTGAGACCTTCGGACAGCAGATGCGCGAGCGTATCCGCAGGGAAACAGGACTCATCATTGGCGTGGGGTTTGCGCCGACGAAAACGCTGGCGAAACTGGCCAACCATGCGGCAAAGAAATGGACACAGACTAACGGCGTCGTGGACCTGTCCGACAGACACCGGCAGCGAAAGCTCCTGCATCTGACCGACGTCAGCGATATCTGGGGTATTGGTCAGCGCATCAGCAAACGCATGAATCAGCTGGGAATAACAACGGCCCTGCAGCTGGCAGACAGCAACATCAGCATGATACGGAAAAATTTTGACGTCATCGTTGAGCGTATCACCCGTGAGCTGAATGGTGAGTCCTGCATCGCGCTTGAGGATGCACCGCCACCGAAAGAGCACATACTGAACTCGCGGTCGTTTGGTGAAAGAGTCACAAAACTGGAAAACATGCAGCAGGCTATCGTGCTTTATGCCACACGTGCGGCGGAGAAGCTCAGGGAGCAGAATTCGCGCTGCAGGCATATCAGTGTGTCAGTTGCTACCGGCAGGCACGGCGATGAGCCGCGATATTCGAATACTGCATCATGCATGCTTGACTATCCGACCAGTGATACGCGGGACATTATAGAATCAGCGCTTCGCAGTCTTGGCACTATCTGGCGGCAGGGCTTCCGCTATGCCAAAGCTGGTGTGATGCTGGGAGATGTTTACCCGTCCGGCATGACGCAGTTTGACCTGTTCAGTTAGCAGCAGCCCCATGCAAACGCAGATGCTTTAATGGCGGCACTGGACGGCATAAATCGCTCAGGGAAAGGAAAGGTCTGGTTTGCGGGGCAGGGAGCGCGAGACAGCTCATGGCAGATGAAGCGTGAAAGGTTGTCGCCACGCTATACAACGAGGCTGAAAGATATTCCGTGAATAAAATAGTTTCACCTGATGATGCGAAGGCAGATCGCAAGAGTCTGTCCGGAGTAAAGAGGCTTCAGGGAAGAACATCTTAATCCGAAACCTGTCCGAACATAGTATAAAAAAATGCTAACTGTCTGATTGTAAAGGGATGCATTGGTAAGCATTGCTATCAACAATAACAAGGCGATGTATGCGTATCTCGTTGAAATGTCTGAATTAATCGTCGGATTTTTGACAAATATGTTTCGTATATAGCATATCTGTTATGGCATGGGTTGCAAGAGTAAATTTACGCCCGCCCGAAAATGTCCGAAATTACAGAGACATCATACCAGCACGTACGTATTGCCACGGGAATCCAGGTACTTCTGGGTCATGGTGAGATTCCTGTGGCCCAGCAGCCGCTGTGTAACTGCCTGACCGTAATGTGCCTCATATCATCTTCCGGACAGGCTGCGGATCTCGTGAAAGGTTGGCGGATTAGGTAATGCGTCCAGACCGTAGCGGGCCCGCGTGCGCGTGAATGCCTGCGTCAGCTTTTATCGATAATTCCCGCAACAGCCGCGCCGCTGTGCATTCTGACGCCGCCGTTGAGGCACTCCTTGATTCGGGCATTCGCGCCATCCATGCTTCAGGCGCACCGGTGGCCAGTGAATGGGGCTGGATAAAATCGGGAGCCTGACGCCAGGCAAACAGGCTGATCTGATCCTGATTAACGCGGCAGACCTCAACCTCAGTCCCAACGGTAATGCGTTTGGCACGGTGGTGCATGCAACTGAACGCAGCAACATCGATATCGTGATGAGCGACGGGCATATCGTCAAGCAGAACGGCAAAGTGCCGGGTGTGGACAGCGAGCGCCTGCGCGCTGCCATCGATGAATTCCGCGTGCACCTCTTTGCGGCAGCAGGGTATCAGCCAGACATCTTTGCGGAAAAATTCCTGCCGCTGGTTCAGGCAGACTGACAGAGACGAACAGTATGAGCGCGATTTATTACGTCATCGCTTTTGCAGCGGGACCTGGGATTACGCTTCAGACGACCCTGAACAGTCAGCTCGCAAAAGGGCTCGGCGGGGACCCGGTCACCGCCGCGTTGTCTTCTTTTACCGCGGGGCGCTCAGCCTCGGAATTTACCCGCTGCTGCGTGGAGGGCTGTTCCTCTTCCTTGCGGCTATCCCTTCGCAGCCTTTATGGAGCCTGGCGGGCGGGCTGACCGGTGCCTGTGCATTATTCAGTTACGTCATGCTCGCACCCAAAATCGGTTTTTCAGCCTTGCTCAGGCTGGCGATTGTCGGACGGCTACTCTCCTCGCAGATGATCGACCATTTTGGCCTGCTGGGTACGATAGGGCGGCCGGCCTCGTTGCTTAAGCTGGGAGGGATGCTGGTCATGCTGGCCGGACTCGCCATCATGCTTTTCGGTGACCGGACCTCTGCACATATTCTGCAGTAAGGCCTTTATCCACGTTTGTAACCCACAGACGTGAGTAAGGCTTTCCAGGCACAGAGTATGCCCAAGATTGATAGAGGAATTACATGTTTTCAATTGCAGCGGATATCTGCAACAGACTGGGAGAGTGTCCCCTCACCGCCTGGGTTCCTTTGCACTTACAGAACAAAGTCACCTTCTGCTGATGGGGTTCGCCACCAGGCTGGCTTTGTATGATCTCAGCACCGGGACCCTTACCACAGTGGTCGCCTCACCGGGCGGGCCGGGTACCCGCATAGAGGATGGACGGTGTGACCGCGCCGGTAATTTTGTCTTTGGCACAATGGATGATGGCTTTTCCGTGAAATTTATCGGTCAGTTTCACCGGCTTAATGCGGCAACGCTGGCGGTTGTCAAGCTTACATTGCCTGATGTCGCTATTCCCAACAGTACCTGTTTCAGCCCCAATGGCGGCACTCTCTATTACTGTGATTCAATGCAGGATCGCATCATGTGCTGCGATTATCCCTCGTTGCAAAATCAAGCGTATTCACCAGAATCGAAGGTGTAGGCGCACCTGAGGGCTCCTCCGTGGATGACATTGGCTTTCTGTGGAATGCAGAGTGGGGAGGGCGTCGTGTTGTCCGTTATCGTCCGGACGGGACTACGGACATAACTCTGTCGTCGCCAGGGATTCAGAGTACCTGCCCGGCACTGGCCGATGAGGGTTTTAACCATCTCTGTTGTACCACGGCTATAGAGGGGCTCAGTGCAGTGTCTGAGTATGACGGCGCATTACTTAGAGCTTAAACTGATGTCAGTTCCGGATTACCTGTAAGCCGCTTTGCTGCTCACATCTTTCAACGGTTGATACTGACCGAACGTTAGCAGTTCAGATTCATAGAAAATGTCCGCTTCTGGCACAAAGCGGACGTTAATATCAAAACCTTATGGCCCCCTCCGGCTTCCCGGCACTGCCGGGTTGTCAGCCCCACTGCGCTAGTCAACTATGCCGGTAAGATCCGCCGAACCTGTCCGGGATTCGGGCTTTGTGGCGAACGGCAAGGTTAGCCTCAGCAGCCGGCTTACCGTCTGGGGGGGACGATCGCAGGTTTTCTATAATTGATATTGGCTTGCGATGCAGTCGCGCATTTTTCAACAGGGATTAGCTTATGTACATAGCTCTCGCGGTAAATAATAAATATATCATTCAGACCAAAATTAACGTTATGTTCTTATAAATACGTTACCTCCGCACTTGTCGTGAAGTACTCAACTTGAGATTTCAGATACTTTGGTGCTCATTTTTTTTATAATCCAGCAGGTGGTTTCATGATAAAAAGAACGGATCACGTCGGTTTTTCAGTCAGGAACATTGAAGAGTCATTATTCTTCTGGACTCAGATTCTTGGAGGGGAGTTATTACGCGAAGGGAAAATGTCTGGGCCTATTATTGATGAAGTTACCGGTGCAAGGGGCGCTGATGTGCGAATGGCTTTGCTTGAACTGGCCGGCATCAAAATTGAATTACTGCAATACGATAACATCAAACAGCCTGAAAAACCTTCAGCACCCTACATCCCTGGCTATGCTCATCTTGCATTTATCATTGAGGATCTTGATACGCTCCTGATCAAAGTATCAGAACATGGCTGGAAGACACCCGGTAAACCTCAGACAGTCTTATCAGGCCCCATGCAGGGAACCAGAGTCATATATTTACAAAGTCCTGATGGACAGACGCTAGAGTTGATGGAGCAGGGTCAATGAGGTCCACATGGCACAGCCCGTTATCTGCTTATTAAAACATTAATGGTTGCAGTGTCCGCTTCTGACACAAAGCGGACATTAAACTAAGCAAAATTATCGTCCCCGAAGCGCACGCAAATGCCGGGCAATGCACTACAGCGCCTCTAAACCGCTAAAGAGGTACATAACTCGCCAATCGCCTTTGATTTACGCTGCTAAGTGCTGGAAAACATGATTGAATTTATTCAGCGGAATTATACGGAAAGCCTGCCGCTGGTGAGGGCATCGCTAAGGGATAGCGGGCGTGAGAAGGGAGAAAGAGGTTCAGGCATGGCAGAGTTAAGGGGGCTATGTAAGCAGCGTTATGACTGCTATGAGCGAAAAGCTGACATCACCATCTGGTGCGCTGAGCCATTTGGGAGCATCAAAAACCAGGCCTGAGAGACCTGGGCTCTGTGAGTTCCCTCAAAGTGATCTACTATTCTGCGCAGCTACTAAGCCGGTGAGTTTTTTGCTGAAGCGATGATGCAGACTACAGGCCAGGCTGCTGCTTGCAGGTTGTGGGCTCCTGTGCGCACCTGCTAACCAGTGTCCGGTTCAGCTGAAGAGTTTCAGTGCCGCAATCCGCTTCAGCGACGCATCCAGCGCCTCGTCGCTGGCGGTCAGGCTCAGGCGTATATACCCTTCGCCGCCTGCGCCAAAACCGTGCCCTGGAGCAACCAGAACCTGCGCCTCGTGCAGCAGGTGCTCGGTGAACTGCTGCGAGCTGTATCCCGCTGGAACCGGTAGCCAGAGGAAGAAGGTGCCCTGGCGGGCATCCACCGGCCAGCGCATCGCTTTCAGCGCGCGGATAACCCGCTTGCGTCGGTGGTGGTAAAGTGTGGCAAACTCCGCAACCGCGCTCTCCGGCAGACCCAGCGCGGTAATTGCCGCATCCTGCACCGCCCCAAACACCGTGCTGTAGCTGTGGGTGTGCAGCTTTTTAAATGCGCTAATCACCGAGGCATTGCCGACGGCGAAGCCGAAGCGCCAGCCTGCCATCAGGAAGGTTTTCGACATCGTATAGATTTCAACGCTCCACTCTTTAGCCTCCGGCTGCGACAGCAGGCTCGGCGGCGCCTCCTGCGCATGGCGGCCAATCGCCGAGTAGGCGAAATCGTGCAGAAGCGGAATGTTCAGCTGCTGCACGAACGCCAGCGCATCGTCAAACAACTGCGGGGTGGCCACCGCCCCGGTGGGATTGTGAGGATAGTTCAGCATCAGCAGCCCGGCATGCTGAGTGACAGCTTTCGGCACCTCGGTAAAGTCCGGCAGAAACTGGTTTGAGGCGTGCAGCGGAATACCGTAGAACTTTGCCTGCGCCTGCGCGGCGGCCGAACGGTAAAGAGGGTAGCAGGGATCGGTCGAAATCAGATACTGACCTGGCGCGAGCAGCGCACGCGGCAGGCCGGTCACGCCGATATGCGAGCCGTGGAAAACGGCAATTTCGCTATCCGGGTCCAGCTCTGTGCCGTACTGACGTTGATAAAAGCGGCCTATCGCCTGGCGCAGCGCGGGCTTGCCCCAGAACGATGGATAATCGTGGTTTTCTGGCTGCGCAGCGGCGGATTGCAGCGTGGCGACCACTGCTGCCGGCGTAGGCTGGCGCGGACTGCCGGAAGAAAGGTCAATCAGCGGGCGCTGTGAGGTATCGATCTGTGCCGCCATCTTTTCCAGCGCACTAAACAGATTCTCTTCTAACTGAGCCAGCAAGGGTGAAGCAGAAAATACCGGCATAACACATCCCGATTAAAAAATAATATCTGGACTATGGCATAGCCCGTCATTTCATAAAATGAAATTATCTGGCAGAAAAAAATTTAAAATTAATAAGGATATTAATAAATCGCAATAACAAAAAACGGTTAAGGTTAGCACAATAAAGATATTGAGCAGAATTCACTTTTGCTGCAAAATCCTGAGCATATTGAAATCAATTATTTTGTATTCAACACGTTACCGGAGAGAGTATTTCTATGCGCAGGTCATTGATTAGCGGAATTGTTGTTGCTTTATTGTCTTCTGCTGCAGTTATTTCGACAGCGCATGCCGATGATAAATTAATTCGTTTGGGTTTTAATCCCGGCCCTTATAAAGAACAGTTTCAGAAAGGCGTTGCGCCCTTTTTGATAAAGAAGGGGTATAAAGTTGAGTATAAAGATTTCAGCGACGGTATTCAGGTTAATGATGCGGTGGCGCGGGGTAATATTGAAGCCAATATTATGCAGCACCCGGTTTACTTAAAATCCGTCAACGAACGTCTGGGGATCGATAACGTCGGCATTGTGCAGGTGCCAACCCCACCAATGGGCCTCTATGCTGGCAAGCTCAACACGCTGAACATCCCAAAGCCGGGCACGGTGATTTCAGTACCAAACCAGGCACCTAACGAATACCGCGCCCTGCTGGTGCTGCAAAGCCTCGGCTGGGTTAAGCTTAAGGCCGATATCGACCCGGCGACTTTCTCACAGAAAGCGATCATCGAAAATCCCTACAAAATCGTGCTGAAAGAAATGGATAACGCCCAGCAGGTTCGCGCACTGCCAGACGTTGATTTCGGCCTGATTCAGGGGAACTTTGCTGTCTCCAGCGGAATGAAATTAAGCTCGGCGCTGAAACTGGAAACGCCAACCAGCCAGTTTATCAATGTGGTCACGGTAGCCGGGAAAAATGAAGACGCGCAGTTCGCCAAAGATATCGTGGCAGGCTACCACTCCGCCGAGTTTAAAACCTATATCACCAGCCATTCGCAGTACGACGGCTACCTGCAGCCCAGCTATTTCAAATGAGCCAGCCGGTTATCCGCTTTAACGCGGTCAGCAAAACGTTTACCCGCAAGGGAGAAAGCTTCCTTGCGCTGGATAACGTCAACCTGACGATTAATCAGGGCGATATCTTTGGCGTAATCGGTACCAGCGGCGCGGGAAAAAGTACGCTGCTGCGCTTAATTAACCATCTGGAAGCGCCTACTCAGGGCGATGTGCTGATTAACGATCTGTCGCTGCAGGGCATCAGCAAGAAACAGCTGAACCCATTAAAGAAAGATATTGGCATGATCTTTCAGCACTTTAACCTGCTGAACTCGCGCACGGTATTTCATAACGTGGCGATACCGCTGATCTTACAGGGGCGCGATAAAGCCTTTATTCGTGAGCGGGTGAGCGAGCTCCTGGCTTTCGTGAACCTCAGTGATAAAGCCGAAAGTTATCCCGATGAGCTTTCCGGTGGGCAAAAACAGCGCGTGGGGATTGCACGCGCGCTGGCCACCAATCCGTCAATTCTGCTGTGTGATGAAGCGACTTCGGCCCTGGACCCGCACACCACTGTGCAGATCCTGCTGCTGCTGCAGGAAATCAACCGCCGCTACGGCATCACCATTGTGCTAATTACCCACGAAATGTCCGTGGTACAGAAAATCTGCCACAAGGTCGCGGTGATGGCACAGGGGCGGGTAGTTGAACAGGGCAGCGTACTGGATCTGTTTGGCCAGCCTAAGGAGGCGGTCACCGCCAGCTTTGTACAGTCGGTGATCCACGATCGCCTGCCGGAACAGACCGTGGCGCGCATCAGGCAGCAAAGCCAGAGCCGGGCACTGCGGCTGGAATTCGTCGGTCAGACCGCGCAGCAGCCGATCGTTAACCGGCTAATCCGTGAGTATCCGGTGGAGGTCAATATCCTGTTTGCCAGCATGTCTGAAATTCAGAGCACCATTCTCGGTTTTATGATCGTGCAGATCGGCGGGGAAACGGCGGACATTGATGCGGCAATCCACTACCTCCATGACGCAGGAGTGAAAATCAGCGATGTTTGAATTTATTGATACCGCCGTGACCGGCGATCAGTTTCTGCTGGCGCTGTACGACACGCTGATTATGGTCAGCGTCTCGCTGGGATTTGGTGCGCTCCTTGGTATCCCACTTGGCATTGTGCTGGTACTGTGCCGCCCCGGTGGCATTTTGCCCAACGTGGCGCTGCACCAGCTCCTCAATCCCGTGGTCAATATCCTGCGTTCCCTGCCGTTTATCATCCTGCTAATCAGCATTCTTCCGGTCACCCGCTGGCTGGTCGGCACTACCATCGGCACCGCCGGCGCGATTGTGCCGCTGGTGGTGTTTATCGCTCCCTATATTGCCCGGCTGGTGGAAAGTTCTCTGCTGGAGGTAGATGACGGCATTCTTGAATCCGCCAACGCTATGGGGGCCAGTACCGTTCAAACCATCTGGTACTTTATGCTGCCGGAGGCCGCGTCATCGCTGATCCTCGCACTTACCACCGCCACGATCGGCCTACTGGGTGCCACCGCGATGGCCGGCACCGTCGGTGGCGGCGGCATCGGCGATCTGGCCATTACTTACGGATATCAGCGCTTTGATGCCTTCGCCACGATCACCACCGCGCTGGTGCTGATCGTAATCGTGCAGCTTTTACAGACCTTCGGCACGCGTCTGGCGCGCCGGATACGTCGCGAATAAGGGTAAGGAGAAACAGTATGCCAGTAGTAGAGAGCTTTACCCTCGACCATAACAAAGTCATCGCCCCGTATGTGCGGGTGGCCGGCAATGAAAAACACGCGCCGGGCAGCGTGGCGGAAAAATACGACCTGCGCCTGCTGCAGCCGAACGTGGATGCTATCCCGACAGCTGCACTGCACACGCTGGAGCACCTGCTGGCCTTCGGCCTGCGTGGTGGCAGGCGACATCGCCATCGCCTCGCAGGCGGGGAAAAATGGCTATCGCCTGATGGGGCAGTATGTCGCCTCCAGGCATGCGTTACTCGGTTTGACTGAAGACTGCTCGCAGGTGCCGCTGGGGCGCACCGCGCAGCCTGAAGACGTTGTCAGCGTGGTGCTGTTTCTCGCCAGTCCGCTGTCCTCCTATATGACCGGCCAGGTGATTAACGTCACTGGCGGTATGACCCTGTATTAACTTCCCGGAGCGCACCATGAGCCAGCAGGCCGAAGCCGAAAAACAGCTGACCGCGACCCACTGGGGCACCTATCGGGTGACCACTGATAACGGAGTACTGACTGCCGTCGAGCCCGTTGAGTGGGACCGCAATCCGTCGAAGATTGGCTTCTCGATGCCGGGTGCGGTGCAGGGCAACAGCCGCGTACGGCGGCCGGCGGTGAGGCTCGGCTACCTGCAGGGCAAGCCTGCCAACCGTGAGGGACGTGGTAAAGAACCCTTTGTGGAAGTGAGCTGGGAGCAGGCGCTGTCGCTGGTGGCCGGTGAGTTGCGGCGGGTAAAAGATACCCACGGTAATCACGCGATCTATGGCGGTTCCTACGGCTGGTCGAGCGCCGGGCGCTTCCATCATGCGCAAAGCCAGCTGCATCGCTTCCTTAATCTGTTTGGCGGCTATACCGCCAGTACCAATACCTACAGTATCGCCGCCGGAGAACGCCTTTTGCCGCATATTCTCGGCGATCTCGACGATCTTCAGCGCCAGCACACCCACTGGCCGGTATTGGCTGCACACTGTGAACTGTTCGTTGCCATCGGCGGCCTGCCACTGCGTAATGCCCAGGTCAATGGCGGCGGAGCCAACGATCATGCTCTCGACTACTGGCTGCAGACCCTGCGTGCCAACGGCTGCCGTTTTATTAACGTTAGCCCGGTGCGCAACGATCTGGCCGCTGTCCACGATGCAGAATGGCTGGCGATCCAGCCCGGCAGTGATACCGCGCTGCTGCTGGCGGTGTGTCAGGTGCTGATTACCGAGCTGCTTATTAATCATGATTTTATCTCCCGCTGTACGGTTGGCTATGATCGCTTTGCGGCTTACCTGCAGGGCGAGGATGACGGCGAGGCGAAAACGCCTGAGTGGGCGGCGACCATCACCGGGCTGCCGGCGGATACCATCCGCCAGCTGGCGCGACAGATGGCGCAGAAGAAAACGATGATCAATATGGCGTGGTCGGTGCAGCGTGCACGTCAGGGTGAGCAGGCCTACTGGGCGCTGGTGGCAGTCACCGCGCTGCTTGGACAGATTGGCACCCCCGGCGGCGGCATCGGTTTTGGCTATGCCTCGACGAATCTGGCCGGTGCCGAACGGCGGCGCTTCTCCGGTCCGCGTATGCCAGCGGGCCGCAACGCGGTCAGCACGCGTATTCCGGTGGCGCGTATCTCCGATATGCTGCTGCATCCCGGAGAAAGCTACGAATTCGACGGCCAGACCCTAACCTATCCCGATATCCGCCTCGTTTACTGGGCTGGCGGCAACAGCTTCCACCATCATCAGGATCTCAACCGGCTGATCGAGGGTTGGCGGCGGCCGGAAACGGTAATCGTCCATGAACAGTACTGGACCGCGCAGGCCAAATTCGCCGATATCGTGCTGCCCGCCACGACGTCACTGGAGCGAGAAGATATCGGCAGCGCCAGCAACGACGGCTTTATGATCGCCATGCGCCAGCATCTGCCGCCGCAGGGGGAAGCGCGGGATGATTATGCCATCTTCAGCGCGCTGGCCGAAAAGCTGGATTTCACCGCGCAGTTTACCGAAGGGTACAGCGCGCGCGGCTGGCTGGAAAAAATTTATCAGGATTCCCGTCCGCGTGCCGCAGAGGACGGCATTCAGCTGCCAGACTTCGAGGACTTCTGGGTGCAGGGCAAGCTGGAATACGCTGTACCAGACGTGCCGCAGATCCTTCTGAAGGCCTTCCGGGACGATCCTGAGGCCGCGCCGTTGTCTACGCCGTCGGGTAAAATCGAGCTCTTTTCTGCGGTGGTGGCAGCCTTTGGCTACCGCGAAGCGCCGGGCTACGCCTACTGGTACACGGATGAGCAAAATGCTCAGCAGGCGCTGCGCCAGCGCTGGCCGCTGCATCTGCTGTCTAGCCAGCCGCGCACACGGCTGCACAGCCAGTACGACCACGGTTCGGTCAGCCAGCAGACCAAAATTAACGGTCGCGAGCCGCTGTGGATGCATCCGGAGGACGCCGCCGCGCGCGGCATTGGCGAGCGCGATATCGTGAAAGTGTTTAACGATCGCGGCGCGCTGCTGGCTGGGGTGCATCTCACCGAGGATATCCGGCCCGGTGTGGTGCAGATCTCCACCGGTGCCTGGTACGATCCGCTGAATGCGCAGGAAAACCGCTCACTGGATAAACACGGCAACCCGAACGTGTTAACCACCGACATCGGCAGTTCCCGGCTCGGCCAGGGCAGTACGGCACAAACCTGCTTCGTGGAAATTGTCCCCTTTAACGAACCGCTGCCGGAGGTGACGGCCTGGCTGCCGCCGACGTTTGTGGTCTGGACCAGGGAGACAATACAGGAACCGTAGTCACGTAGCCCGTCACAGATTTATTGTCATCGGAGGATGCCATGAGCACAGTTCAACCGCTATCAACGTCCGTGCAGTTCACTATCAAGTCACCGGGCAACTACATCCAGCAGGCGGGACTGGTCCACCAGGTCGGGGAACGTATTCGTCCGCTGGTCGATCATCTGCGCATTCTCACGTCGCCACAGGCCTGGCAGGCGGTGAACCCGGCGCTGAAGGAGAGCCTGAACCGGGAAGGTGTGCGCTGGCAGGTGGAGTATTTAACCGGCGAATGCACCGATGCGACCATCGCCCGATTTCGCCATAACCTGCTGAAGCAGGGGGCGGAAGGGATTCTGGCCATCGGTGGCGGACGCGTGCTGGATACCGCGAAAGCCGTTAACGATGCGTTGGGTGATCGCCAGCTTATTGTGCTACCGACGCTGGCGGCGACCTGCGCCGCCTGGTCGCCGCTGGCGATTATCTACAATGAAGAAGGCGGCCATCTCGACAGCCTGGCATTGAACGCCATGCCTGCACTGATTCTGGTCGACAGCGAAATCATTACCCGCGCCGACGTGCGCTATTTGCGCTCCGGCATCGTCGATGCGCTGGCGAAATGGGTGGAATTTGATCCCTGGCAGCGGCATAACCCGCACCATCTGGCGCTGGAGGTGAAAGCGTCGGCGGCCAGGCAGGCCTACGATACGCTCCTGCACTGGGGCGAAAAGGCGATCGAGGCAAATGAGAAGCAGCAGGTGACGCCGGCACTGGAAAAGGTGATTGAGGCCAATATCGTGCTGGCCGGATTAGCCAACAGCGTGCGCGGCGAGCTGGATACGCCGGGGCTAGCGCACGTGATCCACGATACGTTGACGCATCAGCCGGAGCTGCAGGACTGGCTGCACGGCGAAAAAGTCGGATTCAGCCTATTACTTCAGTCTCTGGTGGAGTACGGTCAGCCGAATGCGCAGCTGCTCTACCTGCTAAAAATCTACCGCAGCCCGCTTCGGCTGCCCGCACTAGAGGGGGACAGAGAGGCGCGCATTGCTCAGATTGCCGCCGATATCCGCTTCCCGCAGAAAAGCCTGAACGGCCTGCCGTTTGCCGTCACCGTTGAAACGCTGCATCGGGCGTTGCTGGCAACTGAGGCACAGGACTTCGCAGAATAGACTTAAGTGAGGCATTTGCCATTCCCTGCACAGTCTTCGAAGGCGTGATGATGTGCGGGTAGGCTTATCTGCGGAAATGAACCACATGCGTAGTCGAAAAGCTGCCAGATGCTCACCCCGCAGCGGCACTAATCCATCCAGTACTGAATGATTTCCGCGTCCAGCTGCTCTTACTCTGCCAGCAGGCTGTTCAGGCACTATTCATCAGTTTAATGCGCTATCGACGGCTTGACGGGACCAAAAGTAATGCAGGGCGGATTGCCCGTTTCAGGCAGCAGCAGCCCCATGTATACGCAGATGCTTTAATGGCGGCACTGGACGGCATTAATCGCTCAGGGAAAGGCAAGGTCTGGTTTGCGGGGCAGGGAGCGCGGGACAGCTCATGGCAGATGAAGCGTGAAAGGTTGTCGCCACGCTATACAACGAGGCTGAAAGATATTCCTGCCATAAATTAACTCAAAAGTATCAGGTGAGCCTGTTAGATGAAAGTCCGCCTTGTGCCAGAAGCAGACCAAAAGGCAATCTTTTAATGATGAAAAAAAGTATATTTCACGCTCCTTATACAGGGGGATTTAATGGATACAGGCCTCATTCAGAAAAAATTAACAGCTGACATTGCGAGAAAAAGCTTTGATGTGACCCTGTTCAGGGTAAGGGATGCGATAACGTGTATTCTCTTTGCTCCCGGACTGGGTGGCAACCCGCTATGAATCGACATGGGTTTAACAGACACCTCGGAGTCATTTAAGATGACTCCGAGGTGCCCATGAGCGGTAAACGTTATCCCGAAGAGTTTAAAATTGAAGCAGTCAAACAGGTTATTGATCGCGGTCATTCTGTTTCCAGCGTTGCAACACGTCCCGATATCACCACCCACAGCCTCTACGCCTGGATAAAGAAGTACGGTCCGGACTCATCCACTGATAAAGAACAGTCAGATGCTCAGGCCCAGATCCGCCGACTCCAGAAGGAGTTGAAGCGGGTTACTGACGAACGGGACATATTAAAAAAAGCCGCGGCGTACTTCGCAAAGCTGTCCGACTGAGGTACGCCTTTATTCGTGACAACTCCCGCTGCTGGCCTGTTCGTCTGCTCTGCAGGGTGCTGGATGTTCATCCCAGTGGCTTTTACGCCTGTTTTAAGCAACCGTATTCTCAGCGCCACCAGGTAGATCTGAGACTGACGGGACAGATCAAACAGTTCTGGCTGGAATCCGGTTGTGTTTATGGTTATCGCAAGATCCATCTGGACTTGCGGGATAGCGGGCAACAGTGCGGAGTGAACAGAGTCTGGCGACTGATGAATCGTGCCGGGATAAAGGCTCAGGTCGGGTACCGTAGCCCGCGGGCACGCAAAGGCGAGGCCAGTATGGTATCGCCCAACAGGCTCCAGCGGCAGTTCAATCCGGATGCTCCGGATAAGCGTTGGGTAACGGACATAACCTACATCAGGACCCACGAAGGCTGGCTGTATGGCGGCGTAATCCCCAAAAACAGGTGCTGGTTCACTCGGACCAGGGCAGTCAGTACACAAGCCATGAGTGGCAGTCGTTCCTGAAATCACACGGCCTGGAGGGGAGCCTGAGCCGTCGCGGTAACTGTCACGATAATGCGGTTGCAGAAAGCTTTTTCCGGTTGCTGAAACGCGAACGGATAAAGAAAAAGATCTACGGAACGCGGGAAGAAGCCCGCAGCGTTATTTTTGATTACATCGAAATGTTTTAAAACAGTAAGCGTCGGCATGGTTCGAGCAGTCAGATGTCACCGACAGAATATGAAAACCAGTATTATCAACGGCTCGGAAGTGTCTAGATTATCCGTGGCGATTCAGTCCTTCACCGGCATGCAAATCACGGTATTTCGGCACTTTACGGTGGGCGTAAATATCAATAACGTCTTTTAAGGTCAGCGCATGATGTCGCGTATTACCGGCATCTTTCCTGCCGAAAACATGCCCCTGTGCTTCCATTTCCTCAATCGCCTGCTCAACAGCACGCCGGCTGAGTTTAGGAAGATTAGCCACCGAGTTAGGTGTGAATGTCTGGTAATACTGATCAAGTCCGAACTCGTTTCTTCTGAGAGATATATCATCGCTCATACTGCGTAACATTGCGCTGGCCCTGCGGGCAGTCTCATCCACTCCACCGTACTGACTTTTCATTTAACCGGTCCGTTGTCAACTTTGAGTCGATTGTACACACGAATCTGTAATCGTATTGGCAATCAGAGCGTCACTCAGTAAATGGGAGAATGTCAGCCTTCAGGCTGCAGATGGAGGCCTTGGTATGCCGCCTTTTTAATTCATCCGTCCTTTGCCAGATGCGCCACTGAAAGCAGGGTTTCGCCCTGCCCTCTTTTATACAGACAAAGGGATAGAAAGATTGAGAGTAATAATATCTATTCAGTTATCCCCCGAAACGATGGCGCTCAGTGTCGAAATTCAGGCATCTTAAAAGCTTTATCCCGGACTGTTGAAAAAAGCGGCTGAGAGTGGTTTAGTAAACGTTAATAACAATTCCCTATTACTACATAAGGCCCGTTATTTTGTCGCTACAGTCTGCAGAGTGGTTCAGCCGCAATGGCGTGGAATGCTCACGCGTCAGTGCCTGTAATGCTGGCTACCCAAAACATCTTCATGATGAATATGTCATCAGCGCCAATCTGACGGGTGTGGAAGAAATCTGGCTGGCAGGTAAAACCGCATACGTTAAGAGTGGGCAGGTAACTTTATATAATCCGGGTACCATTCAGGCGTCGCGTTTTGATAGTCAGTCCGTTGATTTTATCAGCGTGCATATGCCCCAAAGCGTCATGAAACGTTTGGCTGATGAGGACAATATACGCAGCGACAGCCAGGCGCCAATTCTGCGAGAAGGCGTTATCGAGAATAGGCGGCTGTTTAATGCGCTTTACCTGTTTGCGGCTTCCGCGCGCGAAGGTGAAGGGGCAAATGAAGAGCAGGAGCTGATGTTGCTATGCGGCGAACTGCTGGAGAGCCCGGCATTACTGCAGGGCAATGATGAACAAAGAATTAACGTTGTGATTGAATACCTGAGAGAAAATCTTAGTGTAAAACCCCAGCTGGATAGGCTTGCGCAAATGTCGGGCCTGAGTAAATATCATCTTGTGCGCTTTTTTACCCGGCATACGGGTATGCCGCCCCTGCAGTACCATATGCAGCTTCGCCTGCATCACGCTCGTGACTTACTTCGCAGAAACGTTCATCCGCTTGATGCAGCAATAATGCTGGGTTTTTACGATCAGAGTCATTTCATTAATGCCTTTCGCAAAGTTATGGGGACAACGCCCCATCACTATGCTTCACAGGTTTGCCCAGGCCGCCATAAATTCCCGGTACCCTGCCACAATGACACAGAGCGTAAATTAGCTGAAGATAAGGGACGGGGCGATGCAGGAATATTTAAGTAACCGCTGACCACGCATTCTGCCGCCGAAACTCCCGACAAGACAAAGTACGCATGTCCAGAACATACACCCTTTAAAGAACCTGCGCAGAAACTACGATGTACCAGTTAGGCTATGATGACCCATCCGGGAAATCAGCGCACCGCCCACGGTGGCAGACCACAAGATGGCTGTGGGCGATGACATGGCTAACACAATACATCGCCCGAACTCCCGCAGGAGCGGACGAACATGATGAGATTCACTTACATTAAGTTCAGCTGCCTTTCGGTATGCGGTCACCAGCATTTTACCGGCAAACCATAACAGCAGGGCTCCACCGCCTATCTATAGCACCCAGCGGACCACTTCATACTGAAGCAGCATTGCCATGCCTGCCAGCACCAGTAATGCATAGGCCAGGTCACCGACGCAGGTGCCTATACCCAGCCAGAATCCCTGGAAAGACCCTCGCCGCATGATCACCATGGATCCCCACTGCTCCTGCTTGCTCGGGCTGCCCGCATTATTTCATGACAATGGCGTGTTCCCAATCGTGACCTCTGAACCGCGTAATCAGGTGACGGGCACAGATGCTGCTTTCCGGAATAACACTCTGTTGCCAGCCGAACAGAGAGGCCTGGGTTCGGGCGACGCTTTCGAACAGGTTCAGTTGACTGACGCCGTTCGATGTGAAGTTATCGGGCATTATGTCGGCCTTCGTGTAGCGTCGCCCGTCAGGCCAGATACGATCGAGCACCACGCTGAAGTTTCTTCGGATGAGGGCAGGGTGCGCGCGCCAGCGGCAGGGCGTTTTCATTACCCACCAGGTTGAGCCGCTTGCCGGTGCGCCGGACAACGTCCCACATCTCCTCAACGGGCTGGTTTTCCAGCATCGTTGCTTATTTGACTGCCACAGGGGGCCGGTAGGGACGTACCCAGTTCAGCCTGCTTCAGGGCAAAGACAATCTGCTCTTCGGTGAATCGTGACTTTTTCATCGGCACAACCTCCGCTCAGGGGAGTGAATATCGTGCCGGAATTCTGTTTCTGAATGGAGCAGGATTTCGGGGCAGGGTCACATTGGGACTAATACAGGTTTCCATCCGTACATCTCAATCACGAAGCCTCCCAAAATCGGAGCAAGTGTCTTGACGATCAGTAGTGAGGAAAAAACGCGAGCGCTTTCCTGATGGTCAAAGATTCAGCAGCGGTTGACGGCGGCCGAAATGGTCAATGAGCGGTCCGTATAGTGCCTGGCCAAACGCCAGTCTGAAAAAGAACGTCGATAGCGTACCGCCCTGGAACGCCGAAATGTTTTTCCATAAGATTGAAACCTGGAAGATACACATCGGTGGCAAGTGGGGCGAATGCGGCAAGTATTGCAAGGATGATAATGAGTCGGCTTTAGCTTACAGCCCTCAACAGAGACATTCGATATTCTTTGAAGTAAGGCGGTCGATCCATGGACCGCTTACGGTAGGTAGACCCCTGACCCGTGCCTCTTCATGCAGTTGAATCAGGCAGTGGATGAGATTTAAGGCGGACGTTATACCTTGCTGTAGGGTTTTACCCTTTGCCATTCCAGCGTGGCATCGATTTCGACACCGCCAGATCGAACTGGCTCGACGGAAGATAGAAATAGACGGTCACCGTCGATCCGTGCCCTGCGTAGCTGTCTCTGGCCGCACCAGTTTGGGAAAAGCGACACATCCATGCCGTGCATGATCGTTCCGTCCTCTTCGCCTGGCTCCCATGGCCCGCTGTAGGCAATATAAGTGGTCGCTTCCGCCTCGAATTCTTCTGGAGAAGCGATGAACCAGTCTCCTGATGCAAAGTGCCGGCGGTCAGGAGAACAAAGTTGTGCCGACATATAGCCATCTGGCGTGTAAAGGATCAATCCCCGAGGATGGCCGGTCATAGGTTCGCGTTGCGGGGATCCGTCACGCGGTTGTTCAATGTAGCTTACGAGGCGCCATGCCCCGATTAACTGTTCACGAAGAATCTGAGTCATATTCAACTTCTCTTCTTTAGGCGTGGTGACCGTTTTTTGGTCGGTTTACAGGCGCTTCAACGGTACAAAGAGATAACTGTCATGGTGAGCACCAAAATGAATGCGATGAACGCCCTTGTTGCGTGACGGCGGCATCACTTCTTGAGCCTTAGCCCATGCTGGCATTGTGGCCGGTCCACCGCCTGTCATATGGATCATCTCCGGCTTTGTTCCGGGTTCGAACGTAAAGCTGTTCTTCGGAAGGTCTATCGATGCCAGTCCGAAAGGCAGATTGACGGGATCGTTACGGAAGGGTTCGATGGTGAGTTTCAGTTGCTCGCCAGGGTGAAACTTCAATGCCAACGGCCAGATGCCTATCTCAACAGGTACAATTTCTTTTGGTGACAGCCGCTTTTCACCCTGCAGAAGAAGTACTGGATCAACATCAGTGGACCGGACAGGGTCCAGGGCTCGCCGTGAAACCCTCAGGTAACTTGCTGTCCGGGTGGGGCCGGCGCCGCCGGGATATGTTTCGCGAATAATCGCTTGCCCGGCAGAATCCACCTTCTCTATGTGAACCGTCAGGTCCATGTCATCCGCCCCGTCGGCTTCGACATACAAACGTAGCTTGCTATAGCCGATAAGCTCCGCCTCATGATCGATCGGTAGTAAAAAGGTGGCCGATCCCCCCTCCACATTATAAGAAACGAAGCCTGGTTTCCTGGCCGGCAACATAGAAAGTAAGGAATCATTAATGAGATGAAGCTTAACATGCTCATAACCGGCTGGAGGAAAAGCCTCGACGATACGGTTAACTTCGTCCTTATGACCGGGGTCCAGGACTGAAATGCGGACTCTTGGCGTCTCTTCCCAGTTGTTGTCCTCACCTTTCAGGAATCGGTCGAAAAAGAGCTTAAGCTCGGCCTGATGAGCGGGATCGTAGAAATCGGGCCACTCTTGCTTGTTGTGAACGCGCAGCCATTTCTTACTTGATGAAATCCTGCGCCAGGCATCGAATGTTCCATGTGTGTGTGCGACGTTGTCATAGCTGGCAACAATGTAGGCGGGGATTTCAATACGTTCCAGACGCGCGACTTTGTCTGCCCAGTAAGGTGTCATATCCTGCTCAGTCGCAGCCATACGCGGCATATCTTCAAGGAAGTGTTCACCGGCAAAACTTTGAATAAGGGCTTCCGGGAATGCGGTACGTGGAATACCGCCGCGGAGAAAGTCATCGCGGGCAATATCGGTGGCCCCCTCCCACGGTGCGATGGCGGCCAGGTGCAGTGGTCGTTCAGCGGCGATAAACCACTGTGATACGCACAGCCAGCTATTACCGGCCATACCCACTTTACCATTTGACCAACATTGATCTGCTATCCAGGCAATAACATCACAGCCGTCTTCAGCAGTCTGCCGTCCCCAGCCGACGATATTTCCGCCGGAACGGTAGGCACCGCGGATGTCGGGATTGATTACGGCATAACCAGCATTGACCCAGTAAGCCGGGTCAGGCCCCTCCCACTTCATCATTTCAGACGTCATGCCCAGTTTGACGCCGTAACGCTCTGGAATTTCGTCCAGCCACTGACCGCCGATCTCCTTGCCATACGGACTCCAGGCGAGAATTGCAGGGCAGGCCGAATCACCTACAGGGCGGAAAACATCTGTATAAATCACTGTACCATCGCGCAGTGTGACCGCGACATCGCGCTCAAGCAGAATATCGCAACGCAAAGGCATCGCGCCCTCCCGACGAACAGTTCCTTTACGCAGAATTTCAGACCCGGGCTTGAACCCGGGGTAACGTACCCGGGGTGCATCCAAAGGCAGTGGACGGCGAAAGTATGTAGGGTAGGCGTCGTTGCCATAGACGCGAAGGGGCAGCTTTTCTGACATATGGACCTCGTTTTGAGATGACGCTGCAAGCGCCGAGCCAATGGGATTTTTTATGAATGGCAAACGCACCTGCCCTGCGACGAGAACCCCGCTTGTGACACCTGCTGATATCAGGAAGCGTCGGCGGCTGTGAGATCTGGGGGTATCTACAGGCGCTGGGAGGATTGGTGGAGACTGCTTCGATTTGGTCATGGATCGCTCCTTTCTTTATTGTCGTTTGTTAATGACAAAAATAAAATTCGGTACTTATAATGTCCAATGACATTAAAGTCCTCCTGTGATTCCCAAAGGTGATAATGGAACTGCGCCATCTGAAATCTTTCGTCGTACTGGCGGAGGAACTACATTTTGGAAGAACTGCAAAGCGCCTGCACATCGTCCAGCCGGCGCTGAGCAAGCAAATGCAGCTCCTTGAAGAAACTGTTGGATGCCGCTTACTGAATCGAAATCGTCGGGGCGTGGCACTTAGCGAAGCGGGGAAGGTTTTCCTCGAAGAGGTCAGGCAGGCGCTTGAACATGTCGAGCGCGCGACCGAAGCAGCCAGACGTGTTGGTATAGGGCAACTGGGACGCGTACGAATCGGTTATTCCGCCAGCGCGGTTCATTCCGGTATGCTGGCATCGGCTCTCTCGCGAATCGAGGCTGCGATGCCGGAGGTTGAGGTGCTGCTTCAACAAATAGAGCCATGGGAACAGGAGGAGTGGCTCAGGCTTGATAAGGTCGATTTTGTGTTCGGTCCGGTTCTTGACAACACCCGTCAGGCGTTCAGGATCCATCATCTTGCAGAATTGCCAGTCGTTGCGGGTATATCGGCTAATCATGCGCTTGCTGTCAAATCAGTCATTGAGCTTGAAGACCTTAAGAGTGAAGTGTTCATCGAATTTGCGAATAGCGTGGATGAGGGCGAAGCAGTGGTAAGAAGTCTTATCGGACATAACCCTCAGAAAGTCATTGCAAAATCTGACCCGATCGCCGTCCTGGCACTGGTTCAGGCGCAGCGTGGCATCTGCGTTTTACCCTCAGTCCTTCAGCTACCGAACTTCCCCCAGGTCATTTACAAGCCATTAACAACCAACAGAGTTGTCCGGCTGTCACTTATCAGCCGAGACGATAGCGATAATCCTTTACTTCAAAGAGTTGAGGAGATTCTGACAACGCCTGCTAACCAAAAAGACGACAGATTCGGCTGAGTGCGGCAGCCGGGTAGCAATGAAAATCGCTCAAGAGCGTAAGTCCACGTACATAAGCTGATAGGCAGCCTTGAGGCGCATTACGACTGCCACTTAGGCTGAGGTGTTGTCTTTAAGCACCGGAAAGTTTTTGCAGTTCCCTTCCTGAATAACCTGCAACAGTTGTTTATGAAGAAGTGTTAAGGGATTTTATCAAACGTCAGGGTTCATCCGCCGAGTTTCGGTAAACATGGGACTGCAGCTGAAAACAACGGCACTGACCCCGTAGTCGCTGTGTAAATCCCTCACCATCATGCGCTTCCTATAACCTTTCCGATAAACTGCGGATCTCATGGAAAGTGGGTGGGTTAACCCATCGGCAGCCTGTTTGATCATCAGAATACGGTTATTACGCAGAATAAACGCACGTACCTCTTTTTCAGGCGCCGCGTAACCCATGACGGTTCACAGCAGACGTTTACTGATCGCTACTTAGTGCTTTCAGCAGGTTGAACATAACATTCTTTACCGGTTCGATGATCCCTCATTGTTAAACAGCAGCCAAAACTAAAGGAGAAAGATATAACTTAAAAATTTCCGATAAATGGCATAAAGTAAAATAAATTCACTGAAGGGATATATTATATGGCAATCAAAAAAATGTTAATTGCTGGCATTATGATGGCAGCATCCGCCTCAGTAGTGGCGTCAGAGAAAATTAAGGATATCAAGGGAGTGCAGGGGAAAGAAGTTAGTTTCTCTGTGGAAAGCAACCCTTCAACGGGATACGGCTGGATGATAAAAACCCTGCCCGATGAACTGATCTTCATTTCAAGCAGTTATGAACAGTCCAGGCGTTGCGGCGAGGGCGCTGTCGGCTGCTCTGGGACGGAAACGTTCAACTTTATTGCCCACAAACCCGGTAAAGGTGAACTGAAACTGATATACGGCAAGTCATTTGATAAAGCCTCATGGAAAGAATCTACTATAAATGTGGAGATAAAATAATCACACGCGCCAAGCCTTGTTTAAACTTAATCCTGTTATTTAAGTTGTAACCAGGAAAAATTTCACACCGTCCTACAAACATGAGTTTATGTTTGTAGGACCCACTTCTTGCTGTCGGTTTCGAGTACAAAAGTACGGATTCTCTTTTATACCTCCACCCATGCAGAAGCTCTCAGTGCCAATATACGGCCGTGCCTGTGTCCGGCATGTGAATCACCGCAGGTAATCCAGACACTTCCGAGCCGTTGATAATACTGTTTTTCATATTCTGTCGGTGACATCTGATCGCCAGAACTATGCCGACGCTTACTGTTATAAAACATTTCGATGCAATCAACAGTAACGCTGCGGGCTTCTTCCTGCGTTCGTAGATCTTTTTCTTTTTCCGTTCACGCTTCAGCAGTAGCCAGAGCCATCTGTTACGGTCAGCGCGGTGAGATCAGGAAGCGTTACCGCTAGGGGCAGGAAGACCAGTTGGGCGCACTGGGTCTGGTCACTAACGCCGTGGTGCTGTGAAACTCACTCTGCATGCAGGAAGCACTTTCGCATATAAGGACAACGACAGGTAAAACATCGGATGATGAACATGTTACCCGGCTGTCACCACTGATGCACGGGCATATCAATATGCTGGGGCATTATACATTCACGTTACCGGAGGATATTCTGAAGGGAGAACGTCGCCCATTAAACCTCAATGTAAACAATCAATTATCGCCTTAACGTGGTTTTTTACATCAATGAACGTCAAACCCCATTTACTATCATCAATGATTTTAAGGGCGGCTTAAAAGCCAGCGCCGGAGCAAAGCGATGATGGAATTTATCAGGGCAATGCAGGTCACGGACAAAACAGCAGGGAACAAGGAGCGAGAAAAATGAATATTCAGACGTTTGACAATGTGTGGGGCGCTATCAGCGAAACATCAGAACCGGCGGAAAATATGAAACTGCGCGCCGAATTAGCAGGCCGCCTGAATAGCTGGATTAAACGCAATGGCCTGAATCAGGCCAGCGGTGCAGATATACAGTTTTGACAGAGCCACCAGTGCGTGAAGCGCAGGCCTGTGCCGAATGCCCTGCCAGCCAGTCGCTGACAGCCTGATACTCAGCTGGCGTCAGGACGGGGCATGGCTCCTGGCCACTACCCACCGGCAAGCATGTCCGGACAGAAAACGGTTTTCCGGACAACGCTGCGGCCAGAGAGGCGCAGTCAGTGCGTGCAGGCAGAACGGTTATGGGGATAATCGTCGCAGACACCCGCCTGCGCCTGTACGTCAGCGATCGTCTTGAACCAGCGGCGCTGCAGGTGGTACTTGCAAAAATCGCAGAGTACACGCGGGCGGGCTTCACAGGCACTGGTGCTACTGCTGCCGGAGTAGCAAAACTCTCTATGGGAATATGAACTGACGCAGCATTAGAGAAATATTGCATGCATGGCTTCTTAAATCGGGAGATCGTGTGAAGCAGACTGTCAGCTATGAATGCTCCGTGAGAAGGAGGCGATGATAAAGTAAACAATATGGTGTGACTAAGTGTCACTTTATGGTAGTCTCTGTGTTACTAAGTCACACACCGGAGGACATATGGCATCAACAAGACTTCGTCAGCAGGGCGGGGCCGTCGTGCTGACCATCCCGAGCGACATTGCAGCACGAGCGGGCTGGACAGTAGGCATCGAGCTGGACGTCACCGCTGAAGGCGAGACCGTAAATATTGTGCCGGTAGCGCGCGTACCGCGTGGTCGCCGTACACTGGCACAGCTGCTGGCCGGTATTGATCAGCAGGAAATCCATGGCTATAACAAAGAAACATCTGACGGCCTGAATGACGCGCCGCAGGGCAGGGAGCATATCTGATGGTTTCAAGGAGGGTGCCGCAGAAGGGCGAAATCTGGCACGTAAACGGCGATCCGGTGGAAGGCCGTGAATTTAAGGGACCGCACTACTACCTGGTAATCTCGCAGCGAGAGCTGGTGGCTGCACTGGGAACAGCGGTTTGCGTACCGGTAACAAGCGGCGGCGGCGCGTCACGCTCGCAGGGTGTGACCGTATATCTGGATGGCAACAGCACGGACACCGGCAAAGTGACTGGCGTAGCGTTGTGCTATCAGCTTCGTTCGCTTGACCTGACGGCGCGGAGAGCAAGTTATGCTGCCACGGTTGAGCCATACGTTATGGATGAGATTTTGTCGCTGGTGGTTGATCTTATCGATCCGCGCTAAACAACGTAGAACTTACACGTAGCCTGCTGTTTGAGATAAAGATTATCGCTTCCTGGTATATATCCTGAAGGGCGACAGCACTAACACTTTTCCATCACGGTCAGGGCTAACGGGTACATCACCTTCGAATTCACGAAAGGTGATGCCTGTATTCTCAACCTGGAGGATTACCACTGATGGGCATGTTCAATCCCCCGCATCCGGGCGGCCTGATCACCGATTACCTTGAAAACAATAAAATTGGCCTGCGCCTGCTGGCGAAAGAGCTGGGCGTGTCTGCTTCGGCGCTAAGCAAGGTCGCCAGCGGTAAGGCTTCTGTCAGTCCGGAAATGGCGGTGCGGCTGGAGGCGGGGCTGGGTATTGCGGCGCGTCTCTGGTTATCCATGCAGATAGCCTGCGATCTACACAAGGCACGTGCCAATACAGACGTCTCAGGCGTACCCCTGCACGCGGGCGGGCGTTCTGCTCATGCAAAGGAACGGCCGGGCAAATAATCCCGGCAACGGATATCCGCAGACCGCGCCCGATGGCGCATTTTTTTTAGATTTTCTGTCAGCACCTGAACAGCAACATCAACACCCTGCGGGCCGGTAAAAGCCGGTGCTGGATACGGCCACCGGCGCCGCGCGGCAGTTTGCCGGTTCTTCGTTCCTGTTTGACGCGATCGCAATTCTGAAAAGAGGCTTCAGGTATGAGGCGGAGAAGAACCTGATGTTAGTTACAACAAACATAAACGGTGTTCTGAAACACCTTCAGAGCAGGCCTGAAACCTCACGCCCCCCTCAACCCAGACCCGCTCCGTAGCTGAAGCCGGGTTGCCCCCACTGACCAGCCGTCGCCGCCTGGCCCGAAGGGCCGCGGCGTAAACAGCGTTGCTTTCCCCGGGCGCGGGCCAGTGACATCAGATGGCTGCTGCAGCGCTCGGGCTGGCGTTCCTGAATGAATAGCCATGGACGACAACCAGTTCTGCGCATTCGCGCTTAAATTCAGGAGTAAATGCTCCTATGAGCACCTCATCAGTTATTCAGTTATAACCTCTGGGCGTGTCTAAAACCGTTGAATCACTACACCTACAAAATCACGCTGCCAAAGTTCAGCGGGTTGCGCATCACGTGGGCCAGGGTATGTAAATTTTCAGTGCAGACTTCCCGCGACCAGGCGCCGCCGAGGCAAATCCGAATGGCGTCCGGCGGGTTGTTATCGGTACAGAAGGCGGCGCTGGAGACGGCGCTGACCCCGAGAGCGCGCAGCTGCACCGCCATTTCCGCAGGGTTCCAGTTAAAATGTCGCGGCAGCAGCAGCCAGAGATGGAAGCCCTCCGGGGTTGCCCGATAGCTGAACTCCTTGAGAATGTCGGCGGCGATCTTCTGGCGGATCGCCGATTCGGCGCGCACCGACTGCAATACCCGATCCGCCGTCCCCTCCTGAATCCACTGCGCGGCCAGGGCATTGGTCAGCGGACTGGCCATGACGTTCAGCGCCCGCAGTGCCCCCGCCAGCAGCTGCGTATTACGTTTCCCTGGCCCTTTGACAAACGCCGTGCGCAGCCCGGGGCCGAAGCACTTCGACATTCCGGTAAGATACCAGGTCAGTTCGGGAATCAGCTCGCTGAAAGAGGCGATATGCTGCGTCGCCAGCGCGGCATACGCCTCATCCTCGATCACCGGGATGCTGTAGCGCAGCGCGACGTCCGCCAGCGCCTCGCGCCGACGTAACGGCAGGGTCAGGGTGGTCGGGTTCTGGATCGTCGGGTTGACGTAGAGCGCGCGAATATTGCCGGTCTGGCACTGATGTTCAAACGCGCGCGGCAGCGGGCCGTCCTCATCACAGGGGAGGGACTGCAGCGTAATATTTAGCTGGCTGGCGATGGCTTTCAGTCCGGGATAGATCAAATCGCTGACGCACACGCTGCCGCCGTGGCGACACAGCAGCGTCAGCAGCCCCACCAGCGCGCTGTGGATCCCCGGAGTGACCAGAATCTCGTCGATGCTGACCGGCGGCAGTTGCTTCTCCAGCCACACTTTCGCCATCGCTTTATCATCCGCGAGGCCGCCAAAATCCTGGTAGCGCAGCAGGCCCAGAATATTTTTCTGGGTAAACAGGTTAATGGCCCCTGCGGCGATCGCCTGCGCCAGCTCCTCTCCCGGCTCAATCGGCGAGTTCATGGTCATCTCATAGCTGCTGCCGCCGTTGAGCGGTACCGAGGGCACTTTGCCGCGGATAAAGCTCCCCAGCCCCGGACGAGAGTCGATCAGCCCGCGTCGCTTAGCTTCGGCGTAACCGCGGGTCGCCGTGGTGTAGTTAATCACCAGCAGGGCCGCCAGGTCGCGCAGCGGCGGCAGGCGGTCGCGGGGCTGAAACTCTCCGCTGTTGATGCCATCGGCAATGATATCGGCAATCAGCAGGTAGGCCGGGCGCGCCGTATGCTGCTGTTGATGGGTTTTCCAGCGGTTGACGATTTTGTTCAGCATAGGGCTCCCCTGAAAAGAGCGGTAAAGAGAGACACTATTCCTTGTTGTCTGGTGCCATGCAATCATATTTAGCATTGATTGCATCATTGATTGCATGATGATTTTACTTGTGTGTATTTTTGGTGCAAAAAGGCATCAAATCGGTGCGTTCCCCCGGCACAGTGTGGGCTCTGTACGGCGCTCAAAACGGGGCGACCGCCGGGATAAAATTTTTTTAGCGCACAATTTGAGCAATTGATAGGTCATTGATTGCATCCCCGCGATCGTCTGCTGGCACGGCGCTTGCTCTACTTCCCTGGCATCACCTGCGGATGTGCCATGACGGGGAGAGACACTCTCCCCCTATAACTATCGGGAGAAGAGCGCTATGCCAAAAGTCACATTACCAGCCCACCAGACCGGTGATTTCCTGGTCGATTATGAAGAGAAAGTCTTTGAGGACGTAAAAGCCGAGCCGGGCCAGAAAGCGCTGGTGACGTTCCACACCGTCGCTTTCGAAGGTTCGATCGGCTTCGTCAATATGCTGCAGGCGACCCGTCTGCAGCGCAAAGGTTTCGCCACCTCCATCCTGCTGTACGGCCCGGGGGTGATGCTCGGCGTGCAGCGCGGGTTCCCCACCCTCGGCGCCGAAGCTTTCCCGGGCCATCAGAACTACGCCAATCAACTGAAGAAGTTTATGTCCGAAGGCGGGAAGGTCTACGCCTGCCGCTTTGCCCTGCAGGCGCTGTACGGCCACGGCGAACCCTCCCTGCTGGAAGGCATTCGCCCCATCAACCCGCTGGATGTACTCGATCTCAAACTGCTCCACGTGCGGGATAACGCGCTCATCATTGACACCTGGACGATGTAAACGGAGACGCATGATGGCTGAATCACGCATTATTCGCGCAGCAGCAGCCCAGATTGCACCGGATCTTCATGAGGCCAGCAGGACGCTGGCCCGGGTTCTGGAGGCAATCGACGAGGCTGCGGGGCGGGGAGCGGAGATCATCGTTTTTCCGGAGACGTTTGTCCCCTACTACCCCTACTTCTCGTTTATTACCCCGGCGATCAGCGCAGGCCCCGCCCATCTCAAGCTGTATGAACAGGCCGTCGTGGTGCCGGGGCCGATCACCTGCGCCGTCGGCGAGCGCGCACGTCTGCGCGGCATCGTGGTCGTCCTGGGGGTGAACGAACGCGATCGCGGCACGCTCTACAATACCCAGCTGGTTTTCGATGCCAGCGGCGAACTGGTGCTCAAGCGGCGCAAAATCACGCCGACCTACCATGAACGCATGATCTGGGGGCAGGGAGACGGCGCCGGGCTGAAGGTGATGGAGACCGCCGTCGGGCGGGTGGGCGCCCTGGCGTGCTGGGAACACTATAACCCGCTGGCACGCTATAGCCTGATGACGCAACACGAAGAGATCCACTGCAGCCAGTTTCCAGGGTCGCTGGTCGGTCCCATTTTCGCCGAGCAGATGGAGGTCACAATTCGCCACCATGCGCTGGAGTCCGGCTGTTTTGTCATCAATGCCACCGGCTGGCTGAGCGAAGAGCAGATCGCTGAACTGACTCAGGATCCCGCCCTGCAGAAGGGGCTGCGGGGCGGTTGCCACACCGCCATCATCTCGCCGGAGGGCCGTCATCTGGCGCCGCCGCTGACCCAGGGCGAAGGAATACTGGTTGCCGATTTGGATATGGCGCTGATTACCAAACGCAAACGGATGATGGATTCGGTCGGCCACTACGCCCGCCCGGAATTGCTGAGCCTGCGGCTGGATAACACGCCGGCCCGCTATGTCGTGACGCGTGAAACAGAACCCGAAACCGGAGGAGGTCGCGATGCAGAACATACCGTCCACACGCCAGCAGCTGATTACTGAGCTGCTGACTCAGGGGGTTAACGTCATTAACCCGCAGCAGGAGCACGTCAGCCGCCACGGCGGCGCCGGGCCATCGGATCATCAGGCGATAAACATTGACGGCGTGACGGTGATGGTGCCGATATACACCCACGCCGCCCATCGCTCGCCGTGGCAGGTGAAGCACGAGGCGTCCGGCGCCGCCCGGCTGTTTAACAACGCCATCCCGGTGCGGGAGATTAGCTTCGCCAGCAAACCCAGGTTTTACGATCGGCAAACGGCGGATGGGATCCCCTATTCACACATTGCCACCCTGCACGGCACGGACGTGCTGGCGACCACCATCCTGCAGACCTGTATTCGCTATGAGAACCGGGCGAAGGCCTGCCAGTTCTGCGGCATCGGCCAGTCGCTGGCCGCCGGGCGCACCATTGCCCGCAAAACGCCGGAGCAGCTGGCCGAAGTGGCGAGGGCGGCGGTGGAGCTGGACGGGGTAAAACACATGGTGATGACCACCGGTACGCCGTCGGGCAGTGACCGCGGCGCACGCATTCTGGTGGAAAGCGCCCTCGCCATCAAAGCCGCGGTGGACCTGCCGCTGCAGGGGCAGTGCGAGCCGCCGGGGGACGCGAAATGGTTTACGCGGATGAAAGAGGCCGGTATCGATGCGTTGGGGATGCACCTGGAGGCGGTGACGCCGGAGGTCCGCGCGCGCATCATGCCGGGCAAGGCGCAGGTCAGCGTCGAGCAGTACCTTGAGGCCTTCGCCGACGCGGTGGCGGTCTTCGGGCGCGGGCAGGTCAGCACCTATATTCTTGCCGGCCTGGGGGACACACCAGAGGCCATTCTGTCGCTATCGCAAACGCTGATTGGTCTGGGCGTCTATCCGTTCGTCGTGCCCTTTGTGCCGATCAGCGGTACGCCGCTGGAGCACCATCCGGCGCCGGACAGCCGGTTTATGTCCTCAATTTTGCAACCTCTGGGCCAGATGCTGAACCAGGCACATTTGCGCTCCAGCGATATCAAAGCCGGCTGCGGCCGCTGCGGCGCCTGCTCGTCGCTCTCCAGCTTTGAACAGGCCACGGCCTAAGGAGCGAGCGATGAATGAATATGCCGGATATACCATTAAATGGGTCACGCTGCCGTGGGAGCGCGAGCAGGCCTATGCGCTGCGTCGGCAGGTTTTTTGCCGCGAGCAGGAGCTGTTCGCCGATGACGATCGCGATGAGATCGATGACCACGCCCACCTGCTGGTGGCGCTGGGCTGCGTGGCCGGCTGGCACGACCGGGTGGTAGGCACAGTGCGCATCCATCAGCAGTCGCCGGGAGTCTGGCTGGGGTCGCGGCTGGCGGTGGACGCCGCCTATCGCCGCCAGGGGCAGCTGGGGCCGATGCTGATCCGCCTCGCGGTATGCAGTGCGCATGCCCTGGGCTGCGAGGCGTTTTATGCCCAGGTCCAGCATCAGAACGAACCGCTATTTCGCCGCATGCGCTGGCAAACCCTGGATTGGCTTGAGCTGCGCGGCGTCAGGCATGCCCGGATGCAGGCCGATTTAGCGTTTTACCCGCCCTGCGACGACCCCCGGAGCGGGATGGTGATCCCGGCCTCGCGCCCTCCGCGAACCGCTGACGCCGCGGCTTTTCTGACGGGGGAGCGCGTATGAATCCGAGTCTGCCGGCGCTGATCGCACGGTTACACGCCTTTAGCGGCATCGCGCATAAGCGCGACATCCAGCAGGTGGCGCGCGTGCTGCGCGACGCCTGGCCCAATCCGTGTCCCAACGGCGATGACTGCGCGCTGATCCCGGACGGCAGCGGCTACAAGCTGCTGGCGATAGAGGGATTTATTAACCGCTTTGTGGAAGAGGACCCGTGGTTTGCGGGCTGGTGCGGGGTGATGGTCAACCTGAGCGATATCGCCGCGATGGGTGGGCGCCCGCTGGCGGTGGTCAACGCGCTGTGGGATGAGACGCAGCCGCACGCGGCGCAGATCTTACAGGGGATGGCCGCGGCCTCGCGCGCCTATCAGGTGCCAATCGTCGGCGGACATACCAACCTGCGCAGCGAGCGGTCGCAGCTGGCCGTAGCGGTGCTCGGCGAAACGGCCAGTCCGCTCAGCAGCAGCGCAGTGCAGGCCGGGCAGACGCTGATGGTCGCCATCAACCTGCAGGGGAGGTGGCACCCGCCGGGAAATAACTGGGACGCGGCGACCCATGCGGATCCCGCCGGACTGCGCCGGGCTCTCGCGCTGCTGCCAGAGCTGGCCGCCGAGGGGAGCCTCTGCGCCGCGAAGGATATCAGCCAGGCGGGGCTTGCCGGGACGCTGACGATGATGCTGGAGAGCTGCGGCCTCGGCGCCGAGGTGACGCTTGAGCAGATCCCGATCCCGGCAGATATCGACCTGGAGCAGTGGCTGTGCGCCTTTCCCAGCTTCGGCTTTCTGCTGGCGGTGGATGAGGCGCACTGCCACGAGGTGGTGCAGCGCTTTGCCGCCTGCGGTATCGCCTGTGCCGCGGCGGGGCATTTTACCCGCGAGCAAAAGCTGCTCCTGCGCTACCGGGATCAGCGCGCGTGTTACTGGGATCTGACGCAGCAGACGTTTACCGGCATGACTCAACAATAGAGGAACAGATAATGCCTGCAATGCATTTTGTGGTGTGCTGGCCTGACGGCAGCAAAGAAACCTGTTATTCGCCATCAACGGCGATTGAGAAATACCTGGTGGTTAACCATCCCTATGCGCTGAACGAGTTTGTGCAGGTGACCACGCGCGCGCTGGATGAGGCCAGCGAAAGGGTCAAAGCGAAGTTTGGCTATTACTGCTCCAGCGCGCAGGATCAATCGGCGGCGATCGTGCAAAAGGCGGCGCAGTTCAGCCCGGCGCAGAGTGTCACGGTAGAAAAAATCACCCCTATTACAGCCTGACGTTAACCGAGAAAACGATGAATACGAACTCCTATCCTGTTGTCATCATTGGCGGCGGTCAGGCCGGTCTTGCCATGAGCTGGAGCCTGACGCAAAAAAACATCCGTCATATTGTGCTGGAACGCCATCGTCTGGCCTGGGCCTGGCGGGAGCAGCGCTGGGATAACTTCTGCCTGGTGACGCCAAACTGGCAATGCAAGCTTCCCGGCTTTCCCTATGACGGCGACGATCCCCACGGTTTTATGCTGCGGGACGACATTGTGGCCTACGTCGAACGCTACGCCCGGAGCTTCAACGCCCCGCTGCGCGAAGGGGTCAACGTCCAGCGGGTAGTGAAGCGCGACAGCGGGTTTACGCTGTTTACTTCCCTCGGCGAGCTGCAGGCCGACCAGGTGGTGGTCGCCGTGGGGAACTACCATCGCCCGCGCTTTCCGGAGCTTGCCGCCCGGCTTCCCGAGCGCATCGTGCAGATCCATTCCGCCCACTACAAATCCGCGCAGCAGTTACCGGAAGGGGAGGTGCTGGTGGTGGGCTCGGCGCAGTCCGGCGCGCAAATCGCCGAAGATTTACACCTCGCGGGACGCCAGGTGCATTTATGCGTCGGCAGCGCGCCGCGGGTGGCGCGTTTTTATCGTGGCCGCGACGTGGTGGACTGGCTTGACGATATGGGCCACTACCGCCTGACGGTGGAGGATCATCCGCAGGGCGAGGAGGCCCGACGCAAAACCAATCACTATGTGACCGGGCGCGACGGCGGGCGCGATATAGATTTACGCGCGTTTGCGCTCCAGGGAATGCGTCTGCACGGGCGTCTGCTGGCGTATGCCGATGGCAAACTGTACACCGCTGACGACCTGCGGGCCAACCTTGACGGCGCTGATGCCACCGCGCAAAAAATTAAAGACAGCATCGACGCGTGGATTACCCAGCAGGGCATTGATGCCCCGGTCGAAGCGCGCTACCAGCCGCCGTGGCAGCCCGATGGGCCTGCGGAGCCGATCGATCTGACGGCGATCTCGGCCATTATCTGGGCGGTCGGCTTCCACACCGATTTCAGCTGGATCGAGGTCCCTGCGTTCGATGAAAAAGGCTATCCGCGCCATCAGCGCGGTGTCTCGGTTGAGGCGGGCCTCTATTTCCTTGGCTTGCCCTGGCTCTGGACCTGGGGGTCGGGGCGTTTCGAAGGCGTAGGCGATGACGCTCTGTGGCAGGCGGAGATCATCGCGCGCCGCGCCGGGCATATCGCCGCGCAGGAGGCCGTCGATGCGAACAGCGCAGAGTGAGCACGATCCCTTTCTGTGCGACTTCTGGCGGGAGGAAGCCGCGCGGCTGTACTGGGAAACGGATTTTGCCGAGGTAGTGGAAAGCCTTGACGGCAGCCCGCGCTGCCGCTGGTTTACGGGCGGGCGCACCAATCTCAGCTTCAACGCCCTGGACCGCCATTTAGCAGAGAAGGGAGAGAAGTGCGCCATTATTCATCGCGACTATCTCGGGCAAACGCACCGGCTTAGCTATCGCGAGCTCTGGCAGCAGGTGAATACCCTCAGCAGCATGATGCAAAGCTGGGGCGTGAAGCCGGGGGACCGGGTGCTCATCGCCCTGCCGATGACGCCGCTGGTGGCCGTCGCTATGCTGGCGTGCGCACGCATTGGCGCGGTGCATGTCGTGGTCTATTCCGCCGTCACCCATGAGGCCCTGATGCAGCGCATCGCCGTCAGCCAGCCGGTGCTGCTGTTGCATAGTCGCGAGCCGCGCGGCCGTAAGGAACTGCCCGTTATCGCCGGGCGGATGGCCGGACTGCGGGTGGTGGATACGCACAGCCGGACGTTTGGCGAGCTGTTGGCACGACATCGCGGCAGCGTCGTGCCCTGTACCTGGCTTGCGGCCTCCGCGCCTTCGCATCTGTTGTTTACGTCGGGGACGACGGGAACGCCGAAAGGGATCGTTCGTGATACGGGCGGTTACGCCGTGGCGCTGCTGGCCAGCCTTGCCCATCTCTTTCGGCTGCGGGACGACGAGATTTTCTTTACTACCGCCGACGCTGGCTGGGTGACCGGGCACAGCTACGGGATCTATGGGCCGCTGCTGGCGGGGCTGACGACGGTGCTCTGCGAAGTTAACTCGCCGGGAGAATACTGGTGGCAGATGGTGGAAACCCTCGGCATCACCCGGATGCTGACCATTGCCGGGGCGATCCGCATGGCCCGGCGGCAGGGTAAGCCGCGCGCCGATCTGACCTCGCTGCGCACGCTCTATCTCGCCGGCGAGCCGCTGGATAACGCCACCGATGATTGGGTGGCCGCACAGCTGGGGGTGCCCTGCGAGAACCACTACTGGCAGACCGAATCCGGCTGGCCGCTGCTGGCCGGCTCCGGTAGCGCGCTCTCGCCGGTGTTCACGCGCGCGGCTGAGGTGGTTCATCCCGCCAGCGGGAAAACCTGTGCGCCGGGCGAGACGGGCATGCTGGTGATTAACGGTACGCTTGGCCCCGGCGGGATGTCGACGTTGTGGCAGAATGATATCCAGCACGACCAGTACTACTGGTCGTATCGGCAGCGACAGTGGCGCTATGCCACCTACGATTGCGCGATAAGGGTTGGTGAGCGGATTATTATCCAGGGGCGGATGGATGACGTGATGAATATCGGCGGTAAGCGCATCGCCACCGCCGAGATAGAAAATGCCCTGATGGGGCTGGAGGGGGTTGTCGAGGTGGTTGCCGCCGGGACGGCGCACTACCTGCTGGGAGAAATGGTGGTGCTGTTTGTGGTCACCGATATGGCCGCCCCTGCGCAGCAGGCCGCGCTCAAAAAAAACATTTGCGCCCGGCTGGTGGCGAGATGCGGTCGCTTCGCCGTGCCGCGGCGTATCCACATCACCCCGGCCCTGCCTAAAACCTTCTCCGGGAAGGTGATGCGCCACATGCTGGCTTAGGAGCGGCAGGTGCCTTGAGCCTTGCCTGCGCGCCTTCAGCAAGCCGCTACGCTACGACGGTGAAGAGGATCTTTTGCCGGACTTCGTACTAAGGATGTCGCCGGCATGGAAGCCCTGCCGATAGAGGTGTTCGGTATGAAAACCCCGGCGTCCCTGCAGCGTAAGCGGGTCAAAACGGCCCTGTGCGACAGGGGCCGGCCGGTGGTGGCAGTGGGATGCATCAGAAGATGCCGGAATGGATAGATATACCAGCCTTTCCATTACGCTGACTGATTTTCGTCTGAGTGCCGCCAAAGTCATCAGGGCTGTTTTTCAGCACTATCTCATCAGGAAAAATTTCATACAGCACCCCGGTTACAAAATGTACCTCAAGGGGGAGGTGTCCATTACAGGGTCTGCCTTTGGGTACTTTTTATCAAGAGCTGACGAGGGAAGCTGATTCAGCTTTTCTTCATCCAGTGAAGTAATTGCCGGGCTGGGGTATCGCTGATCGTCTTCGGCATTTTCGACCATGTCGACTCTGTATTTTATGCCATTGGCAGACCTGTTTCTGACACGGAATAAATTTCTGAACAGAACGACGTTATATTTAGCATCGTCCTTATTTCAGGGTCTGCACTCTGCGCTGAATGAAACATTATCCCGTCCCGCCTTAGTGGATTGGAAATGCTGAGATATTCGGATACTGCCTGTGTTATCAGATATTCGCTGTCCGTCCGGGCCGCCGTCACGGGGGGCGTCAGTTTTCGTGATAAGGTTCTGAGAAATGAGGTGACTTCAATCTGGCCTCGCGTTTCCGGATCGAACAGGCTGCCCCCTTTGATCGCAATGTGCACAAGCGCTGAGAGGTATTGAAGCCTTCACATTCTTGCCGTGGATCCCCCCCCCTACAAACCGTTTGTTTCTTCGACATCAATTACTTTTCATTACGTTAGCTGTTAAGCGAATACTCCTCAAATTGTTTCAGGTGTAAATGTTTCGTAATGACATTGATCTTCGGTTGATTCACGGTGAGAATGATTATTCTCAAAAAAGAGAACAGTAAATCTCAAACAGGTAACTTATGAAGCTTAGATTGATGTTGTTATGCCTGAGCCTGATGGTCACCGCATGTGACAACCAGGAAAAAAGTAATAATAAACAGGGTGATGTTTTAGATGTTGAGGTCATCACGCTTCAGTCTCAGCCCGTAGCGGTATCTATGTCCTTGCCGGGCAGAACGACTGCGATAAGAACAGCAGAAGTGCGGCCTCAGGTCAGCGGCATCATTCTCAGGCGTCTTTTCAAAGAGGGAAGTGAAGTTAAAGCAGGCGACCAGCTTTACCAGATAGATGCCTCTACCTATGAGGCAAGCCTGGAAAAAGTAAAGGCACAAAAAGTAAATGCTGAATTCGTGCTTAATCGCTACCGATCGCTAATTAAATCAAATGCGGTCAGCAAGCAGACTTATGACGAGGCCGTTTCTGATTACGCTCAGGCTGAAGCTGATCTCAAGACAGCCCAAATTAATCTGGATTACACCAGGGTGAGAGCCCCCATAAGTGGGCGGATAAGCCGGTCATCCGTTACCGAAGGCGCTCTGGTGACTGATGGGCAAAGCGATGCGCTGGCTACTATCACGCAGACTGACCCGATAAACGTCGATGTCAGTCAGTCATCAAGTGATCTGCTGAAGCTGCGTCGCGCACTGGCCAGGGGGCAGCTGAAGGCTGTCAGTCCTCATGAAGCTGCGGTCCAGCTGACGCTTGAAGACGGAACGGCTTATAACCACGAAGGAAAGCTGGAGTTTTCTGAAGTGAATGTTGATGAGGGGACCGGTACGGTGACCCTCCGTGCACAGTTTCCTAACCCTGATAATGTCCTGCTTCCCGGCATGTTTGTTCACAGCACCATTCTGCAGGGTGTTGAACAGGCAGGCATTCTCGTCCCTCAGTCTGCCATCATGAGAGATCACAAGGGTAACCCTTATGTATTTGTCGTGGATGATAAAAAACAGGCTAAACAGCAGTCGGTCTCTACCGGTCAGATGATAAAGGGTCAGTGGCAGATCACTGATGGGCTTAGAGTTGGCCAGCAGGTCATTGTCTCCAGTCTTCAGAGCATTTCTGCCGGCGTAAAAGTTAAACCCAGCGAGTACAGAAAATCGGAGCAGAAAAGTTCTGATTCGACAATCTCTCTCTCCATGACAGATCCGTCAGCACAATAACAGAGGGCTGTATGTCAAAGTTTTTCATTATGCGCCCTGTTTTTGCCTGGGTGCTGGCAATACTAATCATGGTTGCCGGAGTGATGTCTATCTCTGGCCTGTCCATCAACCAGTATCCGAATATCGCACCTCCGGCGATTTCCGTTTCGGTCACCTATCCAGGCGCCAGCGCCGAGACGGTACAGGAAACGGTTGTTCAGGTGATTGAGCAACAACTGACGGGTATCGATAACCTCCGTTATCTGGAATCAAACAGTAACAGTGATGGCAGTGCTTCTATCATTGCCACCTTCAATCAGGGAACAGACCCCGACATTGCACAGGTTCAGGTGCAAAATAAAGTCTCTGTCGCAGAAACGTCTCTGCCGACTGAAGTGACAGAACAGGGCGTGACGGTCGCTAAGTATCAGGCAAACTTTATGATGGTACTGGGCCTGGTTTCAAAGGACGGAAAATTATCCGATGCGGACCTGAGTGATATTTTAGTTTCAAAAATGCAAGATCCCATTGCCCGGACCAAAGGTGTAGGCGACTTCATGGTCATGGGAGCGGAATACGCTATGCGTATATGGCTCGACCCGTCGAAACTGTTTAAATATGGTCTGAACCCAAGCGACGTAAGCACTGCTATCAAAAATCAGAACACCCAGGTTTCATCAGGTAAGATTGGTGGTCTGCCAACCGCGCCGGGTACTCAACTGAGCGCGTCAATTGTTAGTAAAACCCGCTTTACTTCTGTTGAGCAGTTCAGAAACGTTCTTCTGAAAGTAAACCGCGATGGATCACAGGTGCGCCTGAAAGATGTCGCCTCAGTTGACCTTGGACCAGAAGATTACAGCATCTCCTCTACCTATAACGGGCGGCCTTCAACGGGCATTGCGCTGCGTCTCGCTACGGGTTCCAATATTCTTGAAACTGTCAATGCGGTCCGTGCGACTGTAGACAGACTGAAAACCACACTGCCTGATAACGTTGAAATCGTTTACCCTTACGACACGTCACCTGTGGTCAGCGCCTCCATTCATGAGGTTGTAAAAACGCTGATTGAGGCGATTATCCTCGTGTTCTTCGTCATGCTGATATTCCTCCAGAATTTCCGCGCAACCGTCATTACCACGATGGTCGTGCCGGTCGTGCTGCTGGGAACATTTGGTGTGCTTTATGCCTGCGGTTACACCATTAATACCCTGACCATGTTTGGTATGGTTCTCGCTATAGGGCTGCTGGTTGATGACGCCATTGTTGTGGTGGAAAACGTAGAGAGGGTAATGGAAGAGGAGGGGCTCCCACCAAAAGAGGCCACTATCAAATCCATGCAGCAGGTACAGAGTGCACTGTTTGGTATTGCCATGGTGCTGTCGGCTGTATTACTGCCTATGGCCTTCTTCAGCGGATCTACAGGTATTATCTATCGTCAGTTCTCTATTACCATTGTTTCGGCAATGGCCCTTTCAGTGCTGATTGCGCTGATTTTTACCCCTGCACTGTGCGCAACTTTCCTTAAGCCCGTCAGGCATGACAAAAAGAAAAATGGTTTTGCCGGCTGGTTTAACCGAAATTTTGATCGCGGAACAACCTATTACACCCGCAGCGTCAGGCACGTTATTCATCGCCGCGGCATCTTCATGATTGTTTATATCGGCATTGTGGCAGGCACCTGCTTCCTCTTTACCAGGCTGCCCACCACTTTCCTGCCGGATGAAGACCAGGCCGTAATGATGGTTCAGACAACGCTGCCTCAGAATGCCAGCGCAGAGCGGACTCAAAAAGTCATTTCCGAGCTCAATGATTATTTCCTGAAGGATGAGAAGGATTCTGTAGACTCAGTATTCTCCGCAAACGGATTCAGCTTTGCCGGCAGGGGCCAGAACAGTTCGATATCTTTTGTGAAGCTGAAAACCTGGTCTGAGCGTTCAGAAGCGAATCAGAAGGTTCAGGCCCTGGCCAGCCGTACGATGGCACATTTTGCCAATAATCCAGATGCAAAAGTGATCGCTATGGTCCCGCCTGCCGTGATGGAACTCGGCAACAGTACCGGGTTTGACATGTACCTTGAGGATGAAAATAACCAGGGACATGACGCGCTGATGGCCGCTATGAATAAATTCCTTGATCTCGCTTCTAAAGATAAGCGGCTTTCAATGGTCAGACATAATGGCATGGCTGATGAGGCCGAGTATCACCTGAGTATCGATGAGGAAAAGGCTAACGCGCTTGGCGTAAGTAGCGCTGACATTGATAACACGCTCTCAGCAGCGTGGGGATCAAGCTATGTAAATCAATTTCTTTATAACGGTCGCGTTAAGGACGTCTATATCCAGGGTAAGGCATCTTCACGCATTACGCCTGATGATATGAATAAATGGTACGTTAAAAACGATCAGGGAAAAATGGTCCCGTTCTCTGCCTTTGGCCGTGGAGAGTGGCAGTATGGCTCGCCTCGTTACGAGCGCTTTAATGGCGTTTCGGCGGTAAACATACAGGGCTCGCCTGCTGATGGCTACAGCAGCGGTGATGCTGTCAGTGCGGTTGAAGAAATCGCGAAACAGATGCCCGAGGGTTACAAAGTAGGGTGGCACGGTCTGTCCTACGAAGAGCAAATGTCAGGATCTCAGACAACAACCCTTTACCTGCTGTCAGTGCTGATCGTATTCCTCTGCCTTGCCGCGCTGTATGAAAGCTGGTCTATCCCTCTGTCTGTCATGCTCGTGGTTCCGCTGGGTATTCTGGGAACGGTCAGTGCCATGCTGATGCGGGACCTGCAGAATGACGTATTTTTCCAGGTGGGGTTGCTGACGACTGTCGGGCTTGCGGCCAAAAATGCCATCCTTATTGTCGAATTTGCCAAAGAGCTCCATGAGCGTGACGGAAAGGATCTGGTAGAGGCTGCCGTTGAGGCTGCGAAGCTGCGTATTCGCCCCATTATCATGACCTCTATGGCCTTTATTCTGGGCGTACTCCCGCTGACTATCTCGAGTGGCGCAGGTGCGGGCAGTCAACACTCTATTGGTACGGCAGTTATCGGAGGCATGATCTCGGCTACCTTCCTGGCCATCTTCTTCGTTCCGATGTTCTACGTCCTGGTAATGAAAATATCTCAGCGTCTGTTTAAAAAATCATCTCAGGTAGAGGCTTCAGCCCAATGATCAACTTCGCGCATTTTAAACTGGCTGCCTTACCGGCTCTGATCGTTATGGTCACGTCTGGCTGCACCCTTCAACCCGAATACAAAAGGCCTGAAGTGCCCGTGACCAAAGAGTGGAATGATAAATCCACCCATGGTGCCGTCGCGTCGAAAATGGCATGGTCAGAGTTTTTCTCTGACCCCACCCTGCGCCAGCTCATCGCCCTGGCGCTTAAAAACAACAGCGATCTGAAGGTCGCTGCTCTCAACGTTGAATCGGCCAGGGCGCAGTATGGCGTGACCCGCGCAGAGTTGTTTCCGTCAGTAGGTGCCAACCTGACTAAAACAGCTGAACACCTGCCCGGGGGCCTTTATTCAACACAGACAACAGGTCCTGTAACCTATCAGCAGTACGAAGGAAATCTTGCCGTCAGCTCCTGGGAACTCGATTTTTTCGGCAGGATACGCAGCCTTAAAGATAAGGCGCTTGAAACTTATTTATCATACGAGGCAACGCGGAAGGCGACACAACTGTCGCTGATTGCCGAGGTTGCAGAAGCTTACATAACGCTTTGTGCCGATACAGATCTGAAGAAAGTGGCAGAAGATACGGCCGGAAGTCAGCTGGAATCATTGAAGCTTACGCAGCAGAAATTTGCTGCCGGTATCGTCACTGAGCAGGACGTGCTGCAGGCGGCGACCTCAGTTAAAAGTGCAGAAGCGGACGTTTCACAATATGAGAGACAGCGTCGGCAGGCGGCTAATGCGCTGCAACTGTTGCTCGGCACATCGCTGCCGGCTGGGGTGGCTGAAAACGCCTCGCTTGAAAAGCGCTGGGTCTTCCCTGCGCTGGCATCCGGATTACCTTCAGATGTTCTTACCCGCAGACCTGACGTCATCGCGGCCGAGCATACATTAAAAGCAGCTAACGCCAATATTGGTGCCGCGCGAGCGGCGTTCTTCCCCAGCATAAGCCTGACGGCGTCTGGCGGCTCTGCTTCCTCTGATCTGAGCAAGCTGTTTGACGGGGGGACCGGAGCGTGGAGCTTCGGCCCTTCCATCACTATCCCGATATTCGAAGGCGGAAAGAACAGGGCCAACCTCGATGTCGCTGAAGTGTCGAAGCGGACAGAAATTGTTAACTATGAAAAGGCGATTCAGCAGGCCTTTAAAGAGGTTTCTGACGCATTAAGCGGAGTGGCAACATACGATGATGAGGTCCGCTCAAGGAAGGAAAATCTTGAGGTTAACACCCGAAATTATCAGCTGGCCGCACTACGTTATAACAACGGCGCGGATGATTATCTGGTGGTATTAACTGCTCAGCGTTCCCTGTATTCTGCAAGACAAAATTACCTGAACACTTTAGCAGACTCTTTTGATCAGAAGATTACTTTGTACAAGGTACTTGGCGGAGGCTGGAAGTAACTACCACGGGCCTGCGCGACATAGATAAGGAATATGTAATGAAGCCAGAAACTGCCCATTTGAAAAGACAGGCACGCCATAAAATTATCCTTGATGCAGCAAGACGTTGCTTTGAGGAAAAGGGTCTACATGGCACGACTATGGCCTATATCGCCAGTAAGGCAGGACTCAGCGTTGGACAGGTTTATCGCATTTTTGATAGCAAGGAGGAGATTGTTGAGGAAATTGTGTCTGAAATAACTGCTGCTCGTGTGAAAAAAATGCTCGAGGATAATATCAATCTTCATGACAAAGCGGCGATTCTTTCCGGGCTGAGCTTTGCCTATTCTGACAGCCGGCGGGATGATTATCTGCTGATGGAGATTAACGCAGAGTCAACCCGAAATCCCCGTCTCGGGCAGATACGGAAAAATGCTGATGACAGGCTGAAGCAGGAGGGCGGAGAGCTGATACGTAATTCGCATCCTCAGCTGACCGATAAAAATGCTCAGCTTATTTCAGAATTTATTGCTGTGCTGACAGAAGGAGCGTTGTACCGTCAGGGGCTGACCGATGAATTCACGCATAAAACCGAAATGCGTGATTTATATCTTGCGGTGTTTGATTTTATTTTTAATAAGATCCCCCGAAACAATGAACCTCCTTCTGATTGATTATTAACTACAGGCGGGGGGCACACCAGCAATGTGAGTCCCCTGAATCAGGAGAAATATGAACACAATAAAATTTAAAGCCGCGATCATCCTCGGGACATTAACTGCGCTGGGTCCGCTTTGCACAGATTTTTATCTCTCCGCTCTCCCTTTAATGACGCAATCATTAGCCACATCAACTTCAGCCGCTCAACTCACCCTTACCGCTTCGCTCGTCGGTCTTGGAGTTGGCCAGTTTGCATTTGGTCCACTGAGCGATCGGGTTGGACGTAAAGCACCTCTTCTTGCATCACTGGTATTATTTATCATTACTTCTTTAGTCTGCGCGCTCGCTCAGGATATTTCGCAACTAATAGTGGCCCGGTTTTTTCAGGGAGTCGCTGGAGCCGGTGGCGCTGTACTCTCTCGTGCAATTGCCAGAGATATGTACAGTGGCACCTCCCTGACGGGATTTCTCGCACTGCTGATGACGGTAAATGGCGTCGCACCGGTGTTAGCGCCGGTAATGGGTAGTCTGCAGCTCACGTACACCGGATGGCGAGGTTTATTTATCTCTCTTGGCATGATCGGAATAGTTATTCTGGCGTTAAGCGCGCTGGGTTTAAAAGAAACCCGTATAAAAGCCTCTTCCTCTGATAACCAGCCAGCTGGTGCTTTAGGTGTACTGAAAGACAAAACCTTCCTGAGTTTCAGTTTGCTGCAGGGCTTTATGATGGCAGGGATGTTTGCTTATATTGGCGCGTCCTCGTATGTGTTTCAGGACATCTATCACATGTCGCCCCAGACATTCAGTATGACATTTGCCGTAAATGGCATAGGGCTTATCCTGTCCTCACTTATCGTTGCCCGGATCAGCAGAACGGCAGGTGAAGTCAAAACGCTTGGTGTAAGTCTGATGATGTCGATTGTCTTCAGTGTTTTGCTGTTCACTTCATTCTGGATAACTCTGCCGCTCTGGTCGGCGATCATACTGCTGTTTCTGACCATATCCATTAACAGCGGCATTTGCACACTTGCCAGCTCGATTGCCCTGCAGCAACAGAGCAGGAATTCAGGTACGGCGTCAGCATGGCTCGGGATGATGATGTATTCTATGGGCGGGATCAGCGCGCCCCTGACAGGTATAGGCGGAACGTCCGGCGTATCAATGAGCGCAGTGCTCCTGGTGAGCTACAGCCTGGCTTTTGTGTTCTTTTTGTTCGGTAAGCGGGTATACAGTAATCAGGCAGACTTGCAGAGATTCTAATGATTATTAATCAAACCCGTTTTTTAATTTCATAGTTATTGTTCATCCTGACTGTTATCAGAAAATTTGTGTCCGGGTTTCGCTGTAAGCTCATAACGGACATCGGCCTGCGCGTCAGTTCGCTTTGTGCCGGAAGCAGGCATTTTATGCATAAAGCACTCTTTAAATCATCGTCTGACGGCTGCTCTGCAGCAGCTAGAGTTTATTTCGTCCATTTAAAGCGGCGATTCTGGCGTGTCAGTATGAGAGTTATTATGCAATCATTGCGGCCCAGGAAGACGACTGATGAAAATAGCGGCGCAGGCGCTGATAACCTGCCACATTTCTGCTGGAAAGAGCACGGTTACACGCATAAAGATTTCAACGCACCTCTGTTGCCGGAAATCAGTCGAACTGCTTCATCAGATCGATCATTGCCCCCGCATGCGCGTCAACGTGTCGGATATAGCGCATCACCGTTTCCGGCTTTTTCCAGGTTCCTTCCTGCATGATCTGTGCAGTACTGTACTTTTTCGTGGCCATATCGATGGCGGCGCCGACCCGGGCGCTATGACCGGACCAGGCGCGGTAGCGGTTCTTGTTTGGCCGCACATTGCCGGCATCGCCGGCTTCCTGCCAGGCGCGGGCAAAAATATCCTCCAGAGCCCGGGCGGAAAGCGGCTTTTCAGTCGCAGCGATTGCCCGATTTGAGCGGTGAACCGGACCGAAGATAAAGGCGTCGGGTTCGCTGGCCATCCCCGAAAGCGTTAGCCATTCCGTAAGGCGCTGCGAGGAGAGGTCGCCCAGAGCCTTGATAAGCCCCCCGGTCATCACAATGGTTTTGGTCCACGCCACGTCCAGGATAACCCGGCCGTCTGCCGCGCGCGAGATGTCACGCACCCGCAGACGGCCCAGCTCGCTGATGCGCAGCAGGGTGGCGTACGCCACGTGCAGAAAAGCCAGGTCGCGCCGCTGCTGCAGGCGATCAGAAACTGACCAGCACGCATCGAGCGAGAGCAGATTGTGCAGGCGGAAGGGAATGGCCTGGCCGGCACGCTCGCCGGCGGTAACAGCAGTGCGGTTGATCTTCTTCACCGCCCGGAATACCTGCGGTGATGCGTTGGGCGGTATCAGTCCGGCGTTACGGTGTAACATTGAGATGAGCGCGGCGTGCGTACTGATGGTGGAAGAAGCACGTCCGGACACCTGCAGCCACAAAAGATAATCGCGCAGATCGGCCGGTGCCATCGGCAGCAGTGCCCGGCCGTGCTCTGCCGCCCAGCGGCCGGCAGTGCGCATCACGCTGAGCAGTTGCTGCCACGTATTGTCCGAGAAGGCTTCCCGATCGCTGACGAATTCGTGCAGCCGCCCGGTGATGTCGCCATCCTCCGGGCCGGTCAGGCCCGGCAGGAGTGCCGTATGTGTCATGTTTCCGCCGATTTTCAGTCTGGCGTCGCTACGTGAATTCTGAGAAAAAAGCAGGGCCACAGCCTCTACGCCTGGATAAAGAAGTACGGTCCGGACTCATCCACTGATAAAGAACAGTCAGATGCTCAGGCCGGGATCCGCCGACTCCAGAAGGAGTTGAAGCGGGTTACTGACGAACGGGACATATTAAAAAAAGCCGCGGCGTACTTCTCAAAGCTGTCCGACTGAGGTACGCCTTTATTCGTGACAACTCCCGCTGCTGGCCTGTTCGTCTGCTCTGCAGGGTGCTGGATGTTCATCCCAGTGGCTTTTACGCCTGTTTTAAGCAACCGTATTCTCAGCGCCACCAGGTAGATCTGAGACTGACGGGACAGATCAAACAGTTCTGGCTGGAATCCGGTTGTGTTTATGGTTATCGCAAGATCCATCTGGACTTGCGGGATAGCGGGCAACAGTGCGGAGTGAACAGAGTCTGGCGACTGATGAATCGTGCCGGGATAAAGGCTCAGGTCGGGTACCGTAGCCCGCGGGCACGCAAAGGCGAGGCCAGTATGGTATCGCCCAACAGGCTCCAGCGGCAGTTCAATCCGGATGCTCCGGATAAGCGTTGGGTAACGGACATAACCTACATCAGGACCCACGAAGGCTGGCTGTATGGCGGCGTAATCCCCAAAAACAGGTGCTGGTTCACTCGGACCAGGGCAGTCAGTACACAAGCCATGAGTGGCAGTCGTTCCTGAAATCACACGGCCTGGAGGGGAGCCTGAGCCGTCGCGGTAACTGTCACGATAATGCGGTTGCAGAAAGCTTTTTCCGGTTGCTGAAACGCGAACGGATAAAGAAAAAGATCTACGGAACGCGGGAAGAAGCCCGCAGCGTTATTTTTGATTACATCGAAATGTTTTAAAACAGTAAGCGTCGGCATGGTTCGAGCAATCAGATGTCACCGACAGAATATGAAAACCAGTATTATCAACGGCTCGGAAGTGTCTAGATTATCCGTGGCGATTCAGTGGGGTTGCCTGAAGTAAATTAAAAAAAACATGAAAAGAGAAGGGATACAGATGTAATAAGAAGTGTCTGGTGATTACTGTTGTGTGCAAAGTAGCAGATAGGTTTGTTAGATATTTAATGTATCTTTCTGGCGGGTGCTGTTTTGTCAGGCCTGCTCTGAAAGTGAGATACAGTTCACGGTAACAGCTTTTACAGGCTGAAACGTATTACATTTTTATTAAGCATTAATTTTATGTTTATCCTAAAAATTGGATAGGTACTGAAAAAATTGCATTTCAGGAGGTTATAACCTCTTTAATTCTGATTATTTAATGGTTAATGCAGAAACTGTTTAAGAGCAGATCTGTTGCATTCAGGACTAACTGGCACGGCAAGGCTGGAGGGCTCTTCAACAGGCGCGCTGAAGATACACTACGAATCCAGAGGTGCAGGGTTAAGCGGATCGCACATCAGAAAGGAGTCAAAACGCGTGCTGATTCTGACTAAAGCAGACTGTTTGCCAGTGTAAACAGTGTGAGATAGCCACTGACAGGGCTCAATCTTTAAGGTGTGTTTCCGGCGGATGGCCAGGCGACCGAAGCCGCCCTGCAGATCCATCAGGCTGCTAACAAATTGCACCTGATGTTTTTCTCAAACTGGAACTGAGTAAAATCACACGGGCTTTTACAGGCCCGGTTACGCTTATCTGCCACTCTTAATGCAGCATGAGTGAGTCAGCGCCCGCCTGCACTTTTTTCGATTGAACATGCATGCTTCAGCACGGCATCACAGCACTCTGTTTATATAAATTTTAATAAAGGTAATATTTTATTAGCGGGCCGCGAAAAATAAAATTTTCAACTCGGTATCATAACAATCTGTTTTAATTTTAAAATACTCAGACCTGTCGTCTGGCTTATTTCGCCTGGCGTGCGTCTCGCTTATGCTTTTTCCCGCAGAGTTTAACCGGGTCCGCTTGCAAACATCCTTGCCCTCTCTAGAATAAACAGTGCAACACGAATACGGCTGGCGATATTTATCATGCCGGTTACCATCTATTTTTAGAAAAGTTATTCAGGAGGATAATATGGCCGAACATCGTGGTGGTTCAGGTAATTTTGCAGAAAATCCTGAGAAAGCCTCTGAAGCGGGTAAAAAAGGCGGGAAAAACAGTGGCGGTAACTTCGCCAATGACCGTGAAAAAGCTTCAGAAGCGGGCAAAAAAGGTGGCCAGAATAGCCATGGAGGCGGACGTAAGTCTGAATAATCAGAGATATTAATTCTGATTTAGCCTCAGGCCCCGGCATTCCTGCCGGGGCTTTCATTTTTAATACATTGAGAGATGAGGGGTTAATTTACGAAACCCATTATCACTAAATAAGCGCTGCCGCAGTGTTACTGACAACGTTTATTAAATCCTTTCTCTGCCAGCCGATATGGCTTCATATCAGGCTCTCTTCTTCACTTATTCCCGTCCCGTTTAAACGCTTCCAGCCATAGGCACGATTAACTGCCTCTATGTCCGCCTCACAACGCATCGCCTGACTGGCGCGCGTCAGCGCAAGCAGGGAATGGCGCTGCGCCTCTGCGGCATAACGTTGAGGTGAAATCACCGCCAGCGAGTGCAGCGCTTTCTGCAGGCGCAACTGAACTTCGACCAGTGCGGCACCATCGCGCGCAATCCCCGTGAAAATATCGTCAAACATGTCGCTGACTTGTGCCGCCTGCATAAAGAGCCGCGGGTAGTGAGCCGTGTCAGGCTCTGCAGAGGCGGGCAGGGTGAATAACCTGACCGCCCGGCCGATGATATCGATCGCAGTACCCGGATCGTTAACCGCCGGCGATAGCGCGCGTGAGGCGATTTCAGACAGCACACACAGCCCAAAGCGGGGGTCCTGTTCAAAGGAACGCTGCTCACCCAGGGTGAAGGCATGACACAATCTCTGCATCTCATCCTCCTTCAGTGGCCGATCGCACCAGAGCAGCGGGGCGCCACGATGAATAAAACTGCCCGGCTGAGCGGCAAGGTAAAGATGACAGTCGTTCTCCTGAGCGAAGTCGGAAAGATGTTGCAGGTCAACATGTTGCAGATAGCCGGTCTGCGGATGAAAGATGCTCTGTGGGGCGCAACTCTCTGGCAGAACACCGTTCCAGGCAGAGCAGCCCATACAGGGTTGCCGGAGGCGATCGTGGAGCGCTGCCGTGGTGGCTTCCTCGACGCGATGTGATGTGTCAGACATACAGCCAAACTGGGCCAGATGCTGTATCCAGCGCAGCAGAGTCACGACAATCGTGGCAATGACCACCAGGGTGACAAAAAAGAGAATCACCCGCCCCTGGTTGCCATAGGCACCCATGCCGAGGGCGATGATACCCACCAGACTGTAAAGAAAGGAGCCAATAAAAGTCGCCAGCACATTCTGCGTTGTGCCATCTTCAAGCAACAGCACCGTAGCGCGTGGCGTCACGCTGCTGCTGGCAGAGTTATACGCCGTAACCACGATATTGAGCGAGAAGGTCGTAACGGCCAGCATACTTGAGGCGAGTATCGTCAGGATCTTATCGACCGCGTCACTGCCCACAATCCCTGATACCGAAACCGGTATAAAGGGTTTAATGGCGATAGCGACAAGGGCAGTGATAATCGCCAGCAGCGCAAATAATGAACTGCGAAACCAGAGTTGTCGGGTCAGCCGGAGAATAAGCCACCGCGTTTTAGACATCATGTCACCTTTTTAATCAGTTTATCGTCGCGGCTTCGCATCAGGCCTTCGTCCGCTGTCCTCACAAAACCAGTCTGTCGCCTCTCTTTCCTGACCATTGGCCTGGGCAGACGCCTTTGCTTACAGAGCTGGCTGGTTACAGGATAAGAATAGCCACGGATTGGCGCGTTGACATCCGTGTGCCTTACGCGGAAAGGTGCTGACCTGTTGCAACCGGGATTGATCTGTCATGGCTTTCGTTTATAGTAACGGGTCTGTCTGGTCAGCTTTTCGCGCCGATCAGCTATCACGGCCCGCGTACAGAACAGCCTTGCGCGGGATGACTTCCGTCCTGAAGGCACGCTGTTGCCGTAAAGGAGAACCCTAAATCATGCGTATTACGCCACCCTGAGTCTTTGCCCCTTCTCTGCCGCACTGAGCCTTCTCAGCTGCGCGCCCTGAACATCCCGTCTGCGGATGGATCTTTTCGTACCTGAAACGTATTGCCCCTACGGGCTGACTCTATACAAAATCTGAGAAATTATTATGCTGCTGTCCTCGACGCGTAAGGACTGGCTGGGTAACGTCCGTGGTGACGTCCTTGCCGGTATTGTTGTCGCGCTCGCGCTCATTCCGGAAGCGATCGCCTTTTCCATCATTGCTGGTGTCGATCCCCAGGTCGGCCTCTATTCCGCCTTCTGTATCCCCATCGTCATGGCCTTTTTTGGTGGCCGCCCGGCGATGATCTCCTCCTCAACCGGTGCGATGGCACTGCTGATGGTCACGCTGGTTAAAGACCACGGACTGCAATATCTGCTTGCGGCCTCTGTGCTGACCGGCGTGTTCCAGCTGATAGCCGGATACCTGAAGCTCGGCAGCCTGATGCGCTACGTCTCGCGCTCGGTGGTGACCGGCTTTGTAAACGCACTGGCGATACTGATATTTATGGCGCAGTTACCGGAGCTGACGCATGTCACCTGGCACGTCTATGCGCTCACGGCTGCCGGGCTCGGCATTATTTATCTCTTCCCGTACCTGAATAAAACGATTCCTTCCCCCCTGGTCTGCATCATCGTGCTGACCGCTATCTCTGTCTGGCTGCACCTGGACGTACGCACGGTGGGCGATATGGGCAAACTGCCTGACAGCCTGCCGGTGTTTCTCATTCCGGATATCCCGCTTAACCTTGAGACCCTGCTGATCATTCTGCCGTACTCGGCGGGGCTGGCCGTGGTGGGGCTGCTGGAGTCCATGATGACCGCTACGATTGTGGATGACATGACCGACACACCGAGCGATAAGAACCGCGAGTGCAAGGCACAGGGTGTTGCCAATATCTGCACTTCGTTTATTGGCGGGATGGCGGGCTGCGCCATGATTGGCCAGTCGGTAATCAATGTTAAATCGGGTGGGCGGGGACGGCTTTCCACACTCACGGCGGGCGTGGTGCTGCTGTTGATGGTGGTATTCCTGCGCGACTGGGTGTCGCAGATACCCATGGCGGCGCTGGTTGCGGTGATGATTATGGTTTCTATCGGCACCTTTTCATGGCAATCCCTTGCAAATCTGCGCACCTATCCACTTTCAAGCAGCGTCGTGATGCTGGCGACCGTGGCTGTGGTCGTCGCAACCCACAATCTGGCCTTTGGCGTGCTGACCGGGGTACTGATTGCATCACTGAACTTTGCCACGAAAGTGTCCCACTTTATGGCGGTTTCCTCTGCCGTGAAGGGCAATACGCGTACCTATACCGTGAGCGGACAACTCTTCTTTGCCTCAGCTGATCGGTTTACCCGCCATTTCGATTTTCGCGAGAAGCTGGATCGCGTGGTGATCGACATGACGCACGCCCATTTCTGGGATATCACCGCAGTCAATGCGCTGGACCGCATTGTGATTAAGTTTCGCCGTGAGGGCACGGATGTCGACATCAGGGGAATGAACGCCGCGACCCGGACGCTCGTTGACCGGTTCGGCGTGCATGACAAACCCGAAGAGGTAAAAAAGCTGATGAGCGGCCACTAATTCATTGATGATTTAACATGATGAGCACCGCTATCACCTGAACTGACGGCCCGCCGTCAGTTATTCTGATACAGGATCGGCTTTCAGCCGCGTCATTAGTTAAAAGCATAATGCCGTGGCGACGGAACCCCGGACCTTCCTGAGTGATCAGCAGCATTAAAGAGCGACATTTCCGTTATCTCTTTACCAGCGTTCACATGCCGCAGGGTGATGGCGGATGACGGACAGCGCTGCCCCGCAGATTGCTCGGTGTGGCTAATTCGACACACTCTCTCTATGATGACTTTTTCCCGGCGTTCTGTCGGGAACGATCAACGACTCAGGGAAGTATCTTCGCGATGACCATGTTAAATGACCTCGATCTGCGTCAGCTGGAAGCCTTCTCGGCGGTAATTTCTGCGGGCAGCGTCACGGCGGCAGCCAAAGCACTGAACCGCTCGCAGCCCGCTGTTTCCCGCCTGATTCAGGAGCTGGAGCAGTCGCTGGGCTACCCCCTGTTTATCCGCAACGGCCCACGCATTCATCCCTCAGAAGAGGCGTTACAGCTGCATCAGTATGTGCAAAAAGCGCTGCTCTCTTTGCAGCAGATCCGCTTACGCGCTCAGGAGATTGCACATCAGCAGCATCGCCCGCTCAGTATTGCTGCTACGCCTGCGCTGGCGGCCGGATTACTGCCGCAGGCGCTGGCCGCGCTTAACCTGCAGAACAAAGTCCAGATCATCAGTGAATCTGCCGTCCAGACGGCGCACGCGGTGATCACGGCAGAGGCTGACATCGGTTTATGCAGTCTGCCGCTGGAACATCACGCGGTTGAACTGCACTGGATTGGACAGTCTCAGTGTGTCGTGGCGCTGCCGGAAGAGGATGAGCTGGCGGCGAACCGGGAGCTTTCGCTGAGCCAGCTGGCAGGCCGCCGGCTGATCGCTCCCTTCAGCCCGCAGCGCTTACGCGGACGTTATGAAAAAGCACTGAAAAAGGTCAGGGCCCCGCTGCTGGAAACCATTGAAACCAACTCCTCGGCCAATATCCTGGGCTGCGTGCGGGCTGGATTAGGTGTGGCGATCCTCGAACCGGTAACGGGCTGGGGCATGCCGCTGGCCGGTGTGGCAATCCGCCCGATTCAGGAAGATATTCCTTACTTCTTTGGCGTCATCACCCCGCAGGGCCGCCAGATTTCCAGTGCGGCCCAGGCGCTGGTGGAGGCCCTGGCCGATGCTGCCGCACACCTGTTGCCGGGGTTTGAACGTCTGACAGCCAGCGAACATCCCCGCATCATGCGCATCATCAACCAGGATTAAAACGCCTCTCCCGGTCACCCGGCAGGGTGACCTCTCGTCCTGCCACAATCAACAGGTTATTCGTCAGGGTTATCCGGGCGCCGGCTTCTGAATAATCCCTGTTATTTCAATGCTTATAACTTATGCGGCATAAGATATAAGAAATCCATTGGTCAAAGGGTGAGCGTGCTTCTTGACTCCGATTTGGGGCAAGAGGAATATGCGAAAACTGTGTTCTTACTATGCGTTATGATGATTCTTATCCGCTTACTATGCATTTTTAAGATAATAAAAAAGCAGGATCATCGGCGCGTTTTAATCGTTTTCGCCCGCTATCCGGCGATCGCTGACACCAGGGAAATCTTTATATGACGTATGCCGCTAAAGGCCTTGCCGCGCTTGAAGCTCAGCTGCAGCAGGATCTGGACTATCTGGAACTGCCCGCCAAATCCTGGGTGCCGGAGCGCACCTGGCAGGGGGCGCCGGTTCGCGATGTCGTGGTGATCGGTGCCGGTATGTGCGGTCTGGCTGCGCTCGCTAAATTACAGCTCACCGGCATCAGCAACGTGGTGGCGTATGACGCCGCACCGGCAGGGCGGGAAGGCCCCTGGGTAACCTTTGCACGCATGGAAACCCTGCGCTCGCCGAAAACGCTGCAGGGCCCGGCCCTGGGTCTTGCATCGCTGACTTTCCGCGCATGGTTTACGGCGCAGTGGGGCAAAGAAGCCTGGCAGGCGCTGGATAAAATCCCTAAAGCGCAGTGGATGGATTATCTGATCTGGTATCGCAGGGTGCTGAATCTGCCGGTGCAGAACAACGTGCGGGTCTGCACTATCGCGCAGGCCGGAGATCTCATTGCGCTGGATCTGGACGGCGCCGAAACCGGCCGTGTTTACACACGCCGTCTGGTGCTGGCTACCGGACGTTCAGGACTGGGCGGGTTTGCCGTTCCGGATTTCCTGCAGGATATTGATCGCCGGTTCTGGGCACACTCCGCCGATGATATCGATTTTGCGGCGTTACAGGGCAAACGCGTGGCGGTGATTGGCGCAGGCGCGTCGTCGATGGATAACGCAGCCACCGCACTGGAGCAGGGTGCCGCAGCGGTCGATCTGCTGATCCGGCGCAAAGCGATGCCGCGTATTAACAAGATGACCGGCATCGGCAGCCAGGGGGTGATACACGGCATGCACACCCTGCCGGATGCGTGGAAATGGAAGTTTGTCGACTACACCGCCGCGACACAAACGCCGCCGCCGCGCGCATCAACCCTGCGCGTCTCCCGTCATAACAATGCGCGTTTCTTTCTCGACTGTGCCATTAACGCCGTCAGGCAGGAAGCAGCGGGCCTGGTGATTGAAACCACCCAGGGCGCACTGCGCTACGACTTCCTGATCGCCGCCACCGGCTTCACCAACGATTTCAACGGCCGGCCGGAGTTTGCTGCCATCGCGCCGCATATCCGCAGCTGGGCCGACGGCCGCTATCAGCCAGAGATGGGGCCGGCGCGTCAGAACCTGCTGGAGGCGCCGGATCTGGGGCCTTCCTTTGAGTTTCGTGAAGTGACGCCAGGGGCCTGCCCGATGCTGGCACACATCCACTGCTTTAACGATGCCGCGATGCTGACGCACGGCAAAGTCTCCGGCGATATTCCGGCCGTGAGTGCAGGGGCCGATCGTCTGGTGCGCGGCATAACGGCCTCGCTGTTTGCCGAGGATGTCGAACAGCACTTCGCCAGTTTACAGGCTTATGACACCCCTGAATTGCAGGGCGATGAATGGGTGGATTCAACCCCGCAACTCAAACAGGAGAACGCGTTGTGATCGACGTTATTGATCAGGCAGCCGGATTAACACCCGATGAGGCGTTGTATCAGACGCGCCGCCTGCGCCCCGAATTTGTTGAAGGTGCAGAAGCGTGCCGTCTGTCCGTGCTGGCACCGGAGGATGAACAGGGTTTACCGGCGGATCTGCGTCTGGCGCTGGCCCAGCGCATGGCACACCAGAACGACGATGCCGCGCTGCAACAGGATTACCAGGCTCAGCTGGCGGCGTTAAATCCGTCTGCCATGCTGCTGACCCTGGCCGCGGGCGGTGGGGTAAGTGAAGAGCCACTGGCAACGATTGTGCGCCATGCCGATCTGGTGACGCAGCAGCCGATTCAGGCGACCGAACAGCACATCCGGCTGCTTGAGCAGGCCGGGTTAAGCCATCCGCAAATCGTCGCGCTCTCGGAACTGATCGCCTTTGTTAACTTCCAGACGCGCGTCGCGGCTGGCTTACGCCTGATGAGGTCCGCATGATTCCGTCAGTTAACCTCAAACCGCTGCACTGGCATCCCTACATCACGCCGGTCGATGTTGAACTGGCGACACCGGCGCAGCTTGATGCGATGAAGGTGACGCCCTCCAACAAGAAAATCTCAGAGTACGTGCGCACGCTGGTGCACGATCCCGAAAGTTACACCGCCCGTACCGGCCTGTTCAACGCCATTATGTATGTTGAAGGGGGGCTGGACCGCGCGGATCGTGAGCTGGGCGCGCTCGGTGCATCCATCGTCAACGGTTGTCGCTATTGTGCGGTGGTGCATGCGCGCCGTCATGCCCAGCTGGCCGGGAATGACGCGGTGGTCAGTGCGGTCTACTTCGACAGAGCCGATGTGTTAGGTGAACGCGACGCGGCGATCTATCACTTTGCCCGTCGTTTGTCGGTCACGCCCTCCCAGGCGACGCCGGACGATGTGGCCGCTCTGCGCGCTGTCGGCATGAACGATCAGGAGATCATCGATCTCATCCACGCCATCGCCATCTTTGGCTGGGCCAACCGTCTGATGCATGTGCTCGGCCATGCTGACCTGAACAAATAAGGGCTGCACCGGATGTTAGAACTCAACAAGATTACGCTCGCTTACGGCAGCAACCCGATTCTTAAAGGCGTCGACCTGTCGGTCAAACGTGGCGATGTGGTGTCGATCATCGGGCCAAGCGGCACCGGGAAAACCACGCTGCTGCGCTGCATCAACTATCTGGCGAAGCCCTCCGCGGGGACGATTCAGCTCGATCAGATCCGCATGGATTATCAGTCTCCCGACAAAGCGGCGATTCAGGCGATCCGTCTGCGTACCGCCATGGTGTTTCAGCAGTTTAACGTCTTCAAGAACATGACGGTGCTGGAGAACGTGATGGACCCGCTGATCGTCATCCAGCGTAAAACCCGACAGCAGGCGCGCGACATCGCCGTGCAGGAGCTGGAGCGCGTAGGCCTGGGGGCGAAGCACCATCACTATCCGTCACAGCTGTCTGGCGGGCAGTTACAGCGTACCGGTATCGCCCGGGCGCTGGCAGTCCGCCCCGACGTGATGCTGTTTGATGAACCGACCTCATCGCTCGATCCCGAGCTGGTGGGGGAAGTGCTTAAAGTGATCAAAGATGTGGCGTCATCCGGCATCACCTCGCTGCTGGTGACGCACGAAATGCAGTTTGCGAAGAGCATTTCGAACCGCATCGTGTTTATGGATCAGGGTGTGGTGGCTGCGCAGGGGACGCCAGCAGAGATGTTTGATAACCCCACGCTGCCGCGCCTTGCCCAGTTCCTCAACTCAGAAAACGTATTCTAATAAACCCAGGAGTCAGAGACATGCCTGCAATCAAAACCACATTACGCCGCCTGGCCGCGCCTGGCATCATCGCACTGGCCCTGATCAGCGGTAACAGCTTTGCGGATGCCGTTCGCACCATTAAGATCGCTACCGCAGCAGAGTCCAAGCCCCTGTCATGGGGCGCAATCGGCCATGAGCCACAGGGCTACGAGCCGGACGTGCTGAGAGCGATCAACGCGAAACTGCCACAGTATAAATTTGTGATGGAAGGCGCGGCGGATATCGCCCAGGAAACCGGCCTGGTGACCGGCAAATATGACATGGCGACGGGCGGATATTATAAAGCGCCTGCCCGCAGTAAACAGTTCCTGATCCCGGATGCACCGATCGGTGCCAGCCTGATGAAGATCTACAGTCGCAGCGACAGCAACATCAACGGCATGAAAGATCTGGTCGGTAAGAATATCGTGCCGGTGACCGCAGGCGGCGGCGTCTATAAGTTTGTCACCCAGTGGCAGCAGGATAACCCGAACGACAAAATCACCATCAAAGCGTCCAGCGCGGGTGTGCCTTACCCGGATCGCCTGAAAGAGGTGCAGAACGGGAAATATGACGCGCTGATCCTGCCGTCAAATCTGGGTGAGCAGACGGTCATCGACAACCAGAAGCTGGCGATCAAAGCCAGTGAGCCGGTGGTGATTAACAACACCTATGTGCTGATCCACCGCTCCGCTGAGAACCAGGCGCTGAGTGATGACATCGCGCAAACGTTGAAGGCGCTGAAAGCGGATGGCACGCTGGATAAGCTGGCGCAGAAGTGGTTTGGCGAAGACGTGACCAGGTACATGAAGTAACAGATTCACTGCGCCCGCTGTCAGGCCGGGCGCAGGCTGTCCTTTTTAGCAGGAGTGTTTCACCGTGAATCTATCCTCCATGATCCCAGAACTGCTGTCGGCGCTGCCTCTGACGCTCGGCATCATGTTTGTGGCGATGATTATCGGGTTCTTTCTGGCGCTTATCGCCACGTTTTTCCGCGTGCGCCGTCTTCCCGTGATCAGCCAGCTGGCCGATCTCTATGTCTCCTACGCACGCAGCGTGCCCGTGGTGCTGCAGCTGTTTGTCGCCTTTTACGGCATGCCACTGATTACCGATAACTTTGGTTTTCGCGACTTTTTCACCGCCAACGTGGCGGCGATGATTGGCCTGAGCCTCTATCACGGGGGGTACCTGTCGGAAGTGATGCGCCCGGCGTATCTTGCAGTTGAGCGTGGTCAGCACGATGCCACCGACAGCCTGGGCTACAGCTTCCGTCAGAAAATGCTGCGTGTCATCGGCCCACAGGCGGTGCACTTTGCGCTGCCGGGCTACGGCAATGCCATTATCTATCTGATTCATAACGTGGCGCTGGTGATGTACATCGGTGCAGCTGATGTGATGGCGACCGCGCACCTGATCATGGAGCGCGATTACAACCAGTATCAGTTCAGCACCTATCTGGTGCTGGCCGTACTCTATTCACTGCTGTGCGGTGTGGCGTGGCTGGTTATTCGCTTCTTTGAACAACGTCATGCGAAGTACAGCGCTAAGTCTGCACCGCGCGTGAAGTTCACCACCAGCGTCTGAGCCGGGGAGAAAAACGATGTTTGATGCTGAGGTGTTACTGCCGGACTTCTGGAGCATTCTGGATGCGGTGCCGGTCACGCTGCTGATGGCAGTGACGGTATTCATCTGTTCGACGCTGCTGGGCGGACTGTTTGCGTTTATTGAGCATCAGCGCATGCCGGTGCTGCGGCAGCTGGTCATTGCCTACAAAATCGCCTTCAAAGGTGTGCCGATGGTGGTGGTGATTTTCCTCGCCTACTACGGTCTGCCCCCGGCGCTGCACGTTGTCGCCACGCTGTTCGGGATTGCGGTCAATGCTCACTCACTGCCGAACTGGGTCATCATCATTGTAGCGCTGAGTGCCTGCGTAGCGGCGTTCCAGGCTGAAGTGTGGAAAGGCGCGCTGAATTCGTTCGACAGCGGCCAGTCGGATGCCGCCTTATCACTCGGCTACAGCGGCGGACAGCTGTTCCGTCGGGTGATGTTCCCGCAGATCATCGTGGCGGCCATCCCCGACCTGGCGAATGCGTTTATGGTGATCATGAAAGCTCTGTCGCTGGCATTTGCCATCGAAGTCGTGGATATTTTTGCTCAGGCCCAGTTAACGGCAGCCCTGAACTTCTACTACCTCGAAGCCTTCCTGATTGCGGCGGCGTTCTACATGGTGATTGCCTATGTGGTCACGAAAATTGCCGACAGGATTGAGGCTGCACTGCGCGTGCGCACCTGATGATTATTGCGTGGTCATGAAAGGGTCGCCCGGTATATGCCACACCGGGCGGCCTGCATCGGTTAAACGCGGGTTCGCCGATTTTCATCAAATGGGGCACTACGCAGGCCGGACCCTGGCCTTAGTGGGATGCCCGTCGCGGTTATCGTCATGCGTGTGATCGGGATCGGGCTCAATCAGCACGATAAAATCCTCTCCTTTTCCGTCGCGCGGCAGCGTAATTAAATCACCGGCGCGGGGTTTCGCGTCAAAGTCATGCTCTTCTTCCACGCCTGTATCTTCAAAAACCACCGTAATTTTCATTTTCGCGTCCTCTTTCTGATGAGCTGCGTCGTGTCCTCAGTGTTCGCTGACGCTTACCCCAATAAGAGTAGCGCATCCTGAAAATAGCCTGAGCGGCGCATAACACACTATCCTTTGCTGAGGAGGTGACTATGTGTGGACGGTTTGCGCAGTACAGCAGCAGAGACGAATACTTTGACGCACTGGGGCTGACGCCCGATGAGGTCATTTATGATCCGGAGCCGATAGGACGCTACAACGTTGCGCCGGGAACCAACGTCCTGCTGCTCAATGAGCGGGAGGATGAGTTTCACTTTGATCCGGTCAACTGGGGTTATGATCCGGCGTGGTGGCATAAGCAGCCACTCATTAACGCGCGCGGTGAGACCGCTGCCACAGGGCGTATGTTCAAACCGCTCTGGGAGCAGGGACGCGCCATTGTCCCGGCAGATGGCTGGTTTGAGTGGAAGCGGGACGGCAATGCAAAACAGCCCTATTTTATCTGCCACAAAAAGCAGGAGCCGCTGTTCTTTGCTGCGATTGGCAGGGCGCCTTACGGCAGGGATCACGGGCGCGAGGGGTTTGTTATCGTAACGGCCGCGAGCAATCAAGGTATGGTCGATATCCACGATCGTCGCCCGCTGGTTTTACGTGCCGATGCAGTACGCGAATGGCTGAGTGCAGAAACCACGCCAGAACGTGCGCAGGAGATCGCACATGACGCCGCCTTACCTGAGACGGCCTTTACCTGGCATCCTGTTACCCGCAAAGTCGGTAATATTCACAATCAGGGTAAATCCCTGATTGAGGCGATTGAACCTGACTCAGCCGGAAACGCAGATTGAAGTGTTTTCCGGATTGCGTCCCGCGCCGCTGGCAGAAATTCAGTGAAATTTATTTTCATAAATTCCGGATTGCTATTGACCCTCTGAGAGATTGCCACATTTTAAGGGAAGCGGTACTTTGCTGGCGCAGTTCATTTATCTGCGATTAATAACAACTGCTGGCCCGGAAACAGGAAACGTTTACTGAAAATTCCAGCCTCGCGATTTTGTCTCAGTTCTGTTTTTTATTTTTTTTGCCGCTTACGCTTTATTTCTGAAAAGCAGCCAGTAATGTTCTTCTTTTAGCGCCAGTCCTGCTGATTTTACGCGTGACATCATGCTCGTAAGAATATTTAACATCCTGATCAGGCAACAGGGTATCTCTGTCCGGGTCACAACTAAGAATCGTCTTAAAAACTCATCAGAAAAGCGATGCAATAAATTTCGCTTTAGTACAGATTTCAGCGTGAACCTGTTGCTTATAAAGACGATATATTTTTTTCTGAGCGAAGCGGGAATATTTAACGCGATGATTATCTCAAAGGAAATAATAATAAAAGTTTGTGTTTAAATAGTATGCAAACCACGCTTGTTAAGTCATTAACATTAAAAGTGAGATGAATATGAACAAGCACAGAGGCGGATCGGGTAATTTCGCAGAAAATCCCCAGCGGGCTTCAGAAGCGGGACGGATTGGCGGAAAAGCCAGTAGTGGAAATTTTAAAAATAACCCTGAACGGGCTGTTGAAGCGGGACGTAAAGGGGGTTCAGTGAGCCGTCGCGGTAAAACGCAGGAAACCCGTGCCTGACCCCGCTATTTCTGCACGGTATTCAGATCCGACTATTTTGTCCGGAACGTTGTGCCGTGCAGAGTCAATTTTCTCCCGCCCTATTCAGGAGTACACAATGCACTATACAAAAACGGTGAAAGGGCTGCTGGCTGTCTCAGCAGTGGTGACCCTGTTCTCTACTGCCAGCGTGCAGGCTCAGACGCAGACGAACACACCGCAAAGCGGTAATCCCTCCTCCTCCGCATCGAACGGTAAACTCAGCGCCGGCGACCAGAAAGCGGTTAAAGAGATGGCGCAGGCCAATATTAATGAAATTGCCGCCGCAAAAATCGCGCTCAGTAAGTCGCAAAGCGCTGACGTTAAGGCCTTCGCTCAGAAGATGGTTGCCGATCACGGCACTGCCGGATGCCCGAACGGGTAAACCCGATCCCGCTAAAGTTCAGGCTTTTGTGCAGCACCACCCGGAGACCAAACGCTTTTTTGGCTGGGCAAAGCAGGCAGTGCCTTCTTCCAGCTGGATTAGCGATCGCTTTAACAGCCTGAACGCCTTTAATTTTATCGATGCCGCAGGCCATTCCCATCTGGTGCGCTGGAGTATGGTGCCGCACGCTGACTATCAGCCGATAGCGGCAAAAGAGAAGGGGGACGCTGACTTCTTACGCAAAGATTTGCAGCAGCGACTCACGCAGGGGCCGCAGCAGTGGGACCTGATCATCACCGTGGCGGATGCAGGGGATTAAGGCAATGACGCTTCGGTGGCGTGGCCAGACGACCGCAAGAAGATCACTGCCGGAACCCTCACCATCCATACGATGACGGCTCAGCAGGATGGCGCGTGTAACGACATCAATTATGATCCGCTGATTTTACCGGATGGCATTGCAGCCTCGGATGACCCGCTTCTGAATGCGCGTTCATCTGCGTATGCCAAATCTTATAATGCTCGTACTCACGAACAGGCCAGGGCTCTCTGATGAAACAGAAAAACACGTTTCACCCGGCTCTGCGCATCATCCACTGGCTGATGGCCGCGTACCCGCCAGGGAGTGTGAGACCGTTAACGCCGATTGTTATCTGGACTGCGCCTGAGATCGTCCGGTTCCCTGCTTTGATCACCAGAGGAGAGCCTTTGCGAATACGCAGCGTTCGTCTGATAAACAAAGCCGGTTATCGCCGGCGAGGAATGAGCGAAAACGACGTTACTTATATTGCCCCGTCTCACTGAAACGCCGGGCACTGAGTCAGTCAGCGCCTGTGAAAGTGTTTACCTTCAGATCAAACCGGAGAGGTATTATGCAGACCCCTCAACCATCTATTACGCACGCCCAGAACCAATGGCTTCAGTCTTATTACTATATCCGTGCGACCGCATCTGTTATCTGGATCCTGCTCGCGGTGTTGATTGGTTAAGATCATCCCGGCATCGGAGCCGTTCTCTTTATTCTCTATCCGGCCTGGGATGCCCTGGCAAATTATTTAGATGCCAGTAAATCAGGCGGATTAGCGGTAAATCCTCCACAGAAATTTAACCTGATTGTGAGCCTGATTGTCGCGGCGGCGATTATCTGGTCACTCTCCGTCAGCATAAATGCGACCATCAAAGTCTTTGGTATCTGGGCAATATTTTCGGGCCTGCTTCAGCTTTCGGCGTCCCTCCGCCGCTGGAAATCTTCCAATGGGCAGTGGGCGATGATTTTAAGTGGTGCGCAGTCTGCGCTGGCGGGCATTTTTATGTTCAGGCAGGCGAGCAGTGATATGCATCTGAATGTCACCACGGTTGCCCCCTACGCGGCATTTATCGTTGCGCTTTTGACGATGGCCGGCTGCCTGGCGGTGGGGGCAGGGGTGAGTATCCGCTTAATCCGGCGCAGCGACGGGCGCACGGACGTCTCAGGCAGCGTTTCCCTTCCATCCCGCCGTCGCGGAACCGGTTAGTCATCCGTCGAGCGAGTAACCGTTTCCCAGCGATCGATCTCCTCACTGAGTGCCGTCAGCTTCTGGCGCACTAAGTCGCATGCAGAAACACTTTGCTGTTCCGCCTGCGCAGGACGCTTCAATTTTCGTTTCTTCCCACTGACGCCGGGCTGGCACTATTTTCTGGCCACAATCCGCATTTCCACCAGCGCATTTTCCGGAATGAATTCCGACACGCCGATCGCGGACCATGCCGGATAGGGGGCCTTGATACAGGCATTTTTCACGCTGGAAAACACGGCGATATGTTTTTACATAATCTCTCACGCTGATGAGCTAAATGGTTCAGGTCTGTTCTGCATCCCGATCGCTGCAAAGAGGTCAAATCCGATCAGACCCGCTTAATCACCAGGTTAGCGCAAATGAAGGTTGCCGTCAGCTACACTCAGAATTCTTAACCCGCAAAAGGAAGAGATCATGATTAAGTCACAGATGGCCCTGCTATCACTGCTGGTGGTTCTGCCGGTGACGGCCATGGCGCAGAAAGCAGAGATGAATATGACGCACGATATGCCTGACTCCGCCGCATCAAAAGAGTACATGGCGGGCATGCAGAAGATGCATCACGACATGATGGCGGCAATGAAGGAGCAGGATCCTGACAGGGCCTTTGCCAGCGGCATGGCAGAGCATCACAAAGGAGCGATTGCCATGGCTGAAACGGAGCTGAAATATGGTAAAGATCCTGAAATGAGAAAGATGGCCGAGGAGATTATCAACGCGCAGAAGGGTGAAATCGAACAGCTGGAAAAATGGCTGCAGAAATAATGGCTGCGATGGCGTGACGCGTTTTCACATGATGATCTTCACAACGTTACCGCCAGAGAGTATTGCTGCCGTTGTTGGTGCTTTGTTAAACCCGCAGGGCTGACTTGTGGGTTTAACATTCAGGAGAGTGTGATGATCTGGCTGATGACAAAATATGCGATAACGGCCTTTATGGTTGTACTGATCTCAGAAGTGGCAAAGCGCAGCGACCGGCTTGGCGGCCTGCTCGCAGCCCTGCCGCTGGTGACCCTGCTGGTACTCATCTGGATGAAGCTGGAAGGACAGGCACAGGAAAAAATAGCCGCTCACGCCTGGTACACCTTCTGGTACGTGGTGCCGACACTGCCGATGTTTATCCTGTTCCCCTTTATTTACCCGCGTGCTGGCTTCTGGCTGACACTGCTCATCGCCTGCGCGATAACCGTCGTGCTCTTTGCCCTCTGGGCAATATTACTGAAGCGATTTGGAATCATTCTTCTCTGAATAAGCCTGCATGCGTTAATAAGCGCTGAAAAAGGCGATTCCACTTGCTGCCTTAATACCGGAATCTGTCACCATGAAATGGCGGTGAATTAAATCCTCAGACAGAATCAGGATGACTATTTTGTATTGCCAGTTTGGATTAAAACACCATTTTTTCATTGTATGACCGACTATTAAAATAATCTTTTTCTTAAAGCAGGAAACGCTGCTTTGAGAGATCGTGAGATGGTTAACTTTGCCGCGTTAGCTAATATTTCAGAGACGCATTCGATATTAAGGAACTCCATCATGCTTAAGCAACGCATTCTTAAAGCAGTCGTTGCGCTGGTTTTAGGTTTTGCCGTCTGTGCTGCACCGGTTTATGCAAATCCTGGCAATGGCAATGGCAATGGCAATGGCAACGGTCACGGCGGTGGTCAGGGTAACGGGAATCACGGGAATAGCGGAGCGCACGGCAATAAAGGGCCGGGTAACGCAAAATCAAAAAACGAACATGGACATCGTAAAAATGGCGGTAAACCCGATCGCGTAGACGCCGACATCAACTTCTCTCGTGCACGGAGCCTTGCCGTCAACTATGGCCTGGTCGGCTATCAGTCCCTGCCGCCGGGCATCGCGAAGAAAGTGGCACGCGGTAAACCGTTACCGCCAGGCATTGCGAAAAAAGCGTTGCCCGCTTCCATGCTAAACGATCTGCCTTACTATCCGGGCTACGAGTGGCGAGCCGCGGGCGACGATTTAGTGCTGATTGCCCTGAGTACAGCAATCGTGACCGCCGTCATCAACGGTGTGTTTGATTAACCACCCAATAATGAGGGCCGTTGATATGCTGAATCACATGCTTTTGCATGGAAGCTACCACCGCGACGCGACAGGCTGGTTAATCCCGGAGTGCGGCGGTGTTCCGCCAAAAGATGTGCTGACCGTTTTTCTGCGGGATCACAATCACTGACAGGAAATACCTTTGGCGGCGTTGATGGCCGCCATACGTCTTCATGCAGCCGGTCTATATCCCCAGGCTGGCCAGCAGATCATCGACATCATCCTGACTGGCGGCTGGTTCAGCTGAGAACGCAGGTGCAGACGGCGTAGCGCGCGCGGCGCTGGCTGGCGAAGCTGATTTATCGCGGATCACCTGGATTAACTGCTGCTCTGCCTGATTCAGCACCGCCATCATCGCCTGCACGATCTGTCCGGTAATATCCTGGAATCCCTGCGCCATCATAATGGCGTGCAGATGCTGCCGTGTCAGATTCGTGGCTTGCGGGACATCGTCCAGCAGGGCAACGGTATCTGCCGCTAACTGATGTGTTTGCTCTTTCGTCAGGGACTCTGCTGACGTGGCATTCCAGCGCTGCAGTAATCGCTCAGCCTTTTCTGTCAGCTCAGTCTGCACCGGCTGGGTTATTTCAACGCTGTTGATGACCTCATCTGCGGCTTCACGGGTCAGTGTAACCACGTAGCCCAGCCTTTCACGCGCGTTAGGGATGCTTCCCGCAACCTCGGCAATGGTTTTATCCAGTCCCAGCTGTTGCAGACTGTCCCGAAGCGTCCGCAGGATAGCGCCCGCACGTGCCGTGATCTCGGTGATTTCCTGTAGCTCACTATGGGTATCGGGTAATGACATGAGTGCTCTCTCCTGCGTAGGCAATGTCGCTATCTGCTGTTATCGGCAGTTCCTGGCGGAATTTGATTTTTTCCTCCTGACAGTGGGGGAGGGGGGATGGGAAGGCGGCTGAAACAGCATGAAGAAACGTCAGCGTCGTGTCAGAGAAAAATGGTTATGCGGCCATCTTAATAGCAAGCTATAAATAAATCAGCGATTTTATCGCTTGCTATTTACTTTGGCGCTCTTTGTGGTACATTGGCTTTAACGATGGGTAGATGACCCTCGAGAGATTTTTTATTCAGCCCTGGCAATCCTGTCAGGGCTTTTTTTTGGGGCTGGATCTCTTCAGTCTGCTCAGCTCAATGACTCGCCAGGGCATAAAGCCTGTAACCCACAGCGCTACAGCCCCGGCGCTGTCATCACGCATCAGGTTTGTGTCTGATAAGCATGGCACTTAATCAGAGCTGCGCTTCGGCAGCGTCCATCATTGCCGGCAGGGCGCTGAACAGCGCCTGAATAGCCAGCCTGACTTTCAGCGACTGATGCGGCGTACGCAGCCAGACGACAGAAACCGGCCAGCTTCCGGAGGTATGTTCTTTCAGTATCTGTTTCAGGCTGCCGCTGATGAGGTCGTCCCGCACAAGCCAGTAAGGTAACCAGGCGATACCGGCCCCCGTCAGCGTCATATCTTTTACCGCCTGCATATCATCCAGGGTGAAGCGGGCGGGCGGCGAAATCTCTACTGCCTCCCCCCGTTCATTTTTGACCTGCCACTTCAGCACCTGTCCGCCACGAATGTAGGCCACTGCCGCATGGTGCCGGAGTTCCTCCGGGGAAGCCGGCTCGCCAGCCTGGCTGAGATAGTCCGGTGATGCGCAGAAGACCATCGTGTGATAAGCCAGCCGCCGGGCTATCAGGCTGCTACTGTCAGCCAGCGCGCCAATTCTGACTGCCAGATCGAAACCCTCCCCGGACAAATCGACCTGACGATCGCTGAAAGATATCTCCAGTTCCAGCTTCGGGTGCGCTTTCGCCAGCGCGGAGAAGACAGGCGAGACACAGAGATGTCCCAGCAGCACCGGCACCGATACGCGAAGTTTACCGCTGGCCTGCAGCTTGCCGCTCTCCAGCAGATCTTCGGCAGCCTTAAGTTCGTTCATCGCCCGGCGACAATATTCATAATAGAGCGCGCCTTCATCGGTAAGACTCTGTTTACGGGTGGTGCGGTTAAACAGCGTGACGCCAAGTCTCTCTTCGAGACGGGCGATGGTTTTAGCGACGGCAGAGCGCGTAACGTGCAGCCGCTCAGCGGCCTGAGAGAAACTCATGGACTCAGCCACGGCCACAAATACCGGAATGGTGTTCATTTCGCCTTTCATATTGTCGCCTCAGTGGAATCAATGACGAGAAAGAGTATCGCCGTCGTATCGTAAAAGGCAATGCTACGCTTCTGATCTCTGCTCTTAACCCCTACAGGAATTGCGATGAATCACACCATGAAACGCTGGACACTGAATGAGATCGGCCGTCAGCATCTGACACTCACGGAGACAGTCATCCCGCTACCGGGTCCGGGTGAAGTGCTGGTCCGGGTAAGTGCCGTTGCCCTTAACTTCCGGGATAAGGTCATTATTGAAGGTGGGATGGGAAAAGGAATGCCGATGCCTTTTACGCCGGGTTCCGATATGGCCGGCGTGGTTGAGGCTGTCGGTCCGGGCACGTCTCGTTTCAAACAGGGTGACCGCGTTATCTCCTCGTTCAACGTAGACTGGATCGACGGAAAGGCGGTTAACAACGCCAGAAATCCGCATTACAACACCCTCGGCTACGCCTTCCAGGGCGTGCTGGCAGAATATGTGGTGCTGAACGAAGCGTGGCTGGTCAACGCGCCGCAAACGCTGAACGATGCGGAAGCCAGCACCCTGGTCTGTGCGGGGCTGACCGCCTGGTTTGCACTGATTGAACGCGGCGGCCTTAAAGCGGGCGAAAGCGTACTGGTGCAGGGAACCGGTGGTGTGGCCCTGTTTGCACTTCAGATCGCCCGCGCGATGGGTGCAGAGGTCTTTATCACCTCCTCAAGCGATGAGAAGCTGGCGGCGGCAACCACGCTGGGGGCAACCCATGGCATTAACCGTCATAAGGAAGAGTGGGTCGAAGCCGTTTACCGCCTGACTCACGATCGGGGGATTGACCATGTGATAGACACCGTCGGCGGGCGTAATTTCGCCGACTCTGTCCGCGCTGTCGCCTCACATGGCCGCATCTCTCTGATCGGGATGATGGACACGCACGATACGTCAGCCTCTGGCGGACTGCTGCTGCTCAAATCCCCGACGGTGCAGGGCATCGGCGTGGGGCACCGGCGGGCGCTGGAAGATCTGGTTCGGGCGGTGGATGCCATAAACCTGAAGCCGGTCATCGATAAAGCCTACCGGTTCGATGAACTGCCTGAGGCACTGGCGCATCTTGACCGGGGCGCATTCGGGAAGATTGTTATCAGCGTGGGGTGAAAGAGTCAGCCCGGCACGGCTGATCCGACAGAACCAGGCCGGTCAGTGCGCAAAACAGTGTGATGAGTGCCAGCATCCGGACAGACGCCTGGTGAATCTCCGCTGATGTCTGCCCCTGCGCGGCTTTGCTGAGCTTCACAGGGTTCATTCTGGTCAGAATGACGGGAAATACCCGCATCGGTGCGGTCAGGCCCATTCGCGCACTGCGCGACAGGGAAATATTAAGCACAGAATGCTCAAAACGCTGGCAATGCACCATACATTACGCCTGCTGCGGCGGTTCAAACCAGGGGGTTACCAGCATATGCGGCAGTGCGAGCGCGGCAAGGGCGGCAAACAGCGACCGGATGCCCGCACTGTCACCGGGTAACATCAGATAAATGATCAGGGAGACCAGCAGAATGGCCGCGGTCAATATCGGCCACGTCAGAAGGATATAGCCCGTGTACGTGGTAAAGCCCAGCTGTTCACGGCGCAGTCGGGTTTGCGGCAGCGCGTGAAGAATCAAAAATCCCATCGAAAAGCCGACGAAAGGCGGCAGCAGCAGCAGCGCCAGTATGCCCGCGATAAGATGTCCGTCCCGCCGAAGAAGCCCGGTGAGGGTCAGCCCCAGCGCACCGATGCCACCGAGGATCGCAAGGGCCGCCGTCACAGACCCCGGCATGACGGATGCCAGCCCGGCCTGATGCAGGATAGACCTGAACGCGGGCAGATGAAGGGTGGCCGGGGCCGCTATCATCGTGATCCCGCGCGTCAGACGTTCTGTCAGTCCGCCGTACGGAGCATCCTCAAGGGCAAAATGGACAGCTGAGGCGATCAGAAAGCCGGGCAACGCCAGCCCTGGCGCGCGGTGCCACCAGAGCAGACAGAGCGCAATCACTGCGCCATACAGGGCAAGAAACGGCAGCCGACGGCGACGCTGAACCACGTCCAGATCGCTGGCGCCGTGCGCCATGCCGATAATCCCGATAGCGATAACCGCAAACAGCACCTGTACGGACAGCGGGCAGAAGGAGGCGGCCAGGGCTACCCCCCACAGAGCCATCCATCCGGCCCCTGATCGTGTTATCACTTCACACTACCCGTGCGGCGGGTATGGTCGAGCGCTTTTTCCAGATTAGCCGCCGCGAAGAAGGCGTAGAAGACCTTCGCGATGATATCCAGCACTAAAAATGCCCAGACCGATGAGGGATCGGTAATGATTTTCAGGCCTTCCGGGCCGACGAGGAACACGATCGGATAGATGAACCAGACGACGGTCAGCAGCGCGACATTTTTATTGTAGGCACCGGCCAGTGCACTGCCGCGATTGGCCTCCATGGTGCGAAGCGGCCCCCACAGCAGGTAAACCACACCCAGAAACGCGGCACAGGACCAGAGGTACCATACCCATTTCGCCGCCGCCGTTTCAGCCAGTGACGAAACGAGACCGGTAATAATCATCATGACATCCAGCACGATAATGGCGGTGAGAAAACCGCCCATTTCACCGGGTTTACCATGTTCGTGGAAGGCGAGCATGACCAGTCCTGCCAGTAAAATCGGCGTTGTAATCGACCAGTCAGCGTAACGCGCCAGATAGACGGTGCTGCCGCTGTCCAGCGTCAGATTACCGAACCCGAATGCCATGGCCAGATAGGCGGTGGCGGCAATAAAAGGGACGGATGCATGCATGAGGGTATGATGACGGGAAGGAAATGTTTTGCCGCCGGTGGCGTAAATAACCAGTGATGCAATTGCCATGACCGAAAACCCGATCAAGAATGCGGTTTGATCCATGTTAATCTCTCCTGTGCAGTAGCGCGGAAATCCCGTCTGCTGCGTTGCCATAAATTGAATGCGTTTATATTCCGAAAAGAATATGCATTCAGTATATGGCGATTTCAGCAACCTGCTTATTGTCAGGTCGATTTCCGCCTGCGGGTCAAAATAAAGAGGGTAAAAAGCCCTCGTTATCTGATTTAAAAAAGAACGGTGATGTTACGTTCTGTTTCTGAGCGTTTCTTTTTTCAAATAGTTGTCGGGTTGCCGTCAGGTTTTTCGGGTATTTTTGATATTCATTTCAATCAGATAGATGTGAGCCGAGGTGAGTTTTCTGTTTCGCACAAAAAAGAGAAAGTACAAGAAAAGTATTTTTATCTGGAAAAATTAACACGCTGTACTAAGTCAATGCAGTGACGACATCAGGATTCAGGTCAGCGATGAGTCAAATAACAGAAGCCAGCACATCTTATTGACTACAACGATAATGAGAAAACAGAAATGGCGTACTGAATAGTGAGCCGACAGAAAAGGGAAATAGCCTGCTGAGGACCGCCGCGGCCTGAAGCGAGGGCAGTAATAAGCGCGGGAAGATGATGGAAATAATCAGCCCCGCATTGTCATACATATATCTGCTTTAGTCGTTCTGTTCACCGCTGCGTGTTGCGCAGACCGCATCTGTTTTGCTCTCTGCGCCATGCTTATGCCTGCGTGAATGCTGCAACCGGTCGGGGTTTTTGCGATGTGTCGTCAGAGCCAAAGAGGCGGGCGAGCTGGCTGCCGACACCGACGCGCACGCTGGCGGAGACCTTTCACAGCTTTGAGACAGGACTGTCGACGGAAGCGCGGGATGGGCAACGGGAGAGGAACGGGATGCAGCCGTGACGGCTGCGCTGAAAGTCTGGGACAGGTTTACGACGAAGGCGGCATAGCCTGAACCGATGGACGTTTCATCTGAAAGCCCGCACCGGGCGGGCTGAATACACTTACAGGCCGACCAGCGTAATTCGTTTCCTGGCGGTCAGCGTTTCATACAGCGCTTTAGCCAGTCGGTCAGGTTCCACCACACCACATTCTGACTGCTCGCTGTCGGAATCAGCCCAGAACGATTTGATACGCAGTGTGGTGTTAATCCGGGCGACGCGCTCCATCTCCAGCACGGCAAGCACCTGGTGCCGCATTTCTCCCCCTGTAACGCTTGATTTGGCCTCTATTACGGCTGCGCGGGTGGCTTTTCCGTCATAGATGACATGGCAGCGTGCGCCGTTGAGGTTGAAAGTATGAAGCACCTCATATAGGCCCTGAACTGTCTTTGCACTGTAGGATAACGGCATATCAAACATAACAGATCCCTCTGACGCGGAACGGTGTGAGCCCCCAGCATAGGTGAACTGTAACCAGAGGAGAAGTTACTGTTTTTAAATGGGAAATATAGATATCTAAGGATACTGTAACGTCCGTGATTTTTATTCCAGTTCTGGCTGGCACTACCAGAAAGCGAAGCGCGAAAAGAGGAGGCCTGGCGGGGGCGGATTTGGGTTAATAAAAAGCCTGCGCGAGGCAGGCTAATCGTTCCAGCAGAATGTATGCACACAATCTGATATTTGTCTGCTTCCGCCATCGTACAGGAGAAATATCAGGATAAGATTAAGAATTATCACTATCTCAACGCATTAACTTTTGTTGTACGCGGCGTGCGGTCAGCTTATTTTTGTGTCTGCGTGTTTTGCTCAGCCTCTTTCAGTTTTTTCTTCGCCATATGATGACCGACTGCGCAACCGGCTGCGGCGCCGAGCACACCATGATGGGCAAGATGACCCGCCACGCCGCCTGCTACGGCACCCTTCAGACATCCGGCGGCGTTAGCCTGCAGATTGACGGACAAAAACAGACCGGTAGCCATAACGATAACTGATAATTTTTTCATCTCTTCCTGTCCTGGTGATGTTGGTTATATGTTCAAGCGGACAGAGCATAGCCACTTTTTTTCACTTCAGGCTGGCCCGGTCAGAGTTATCGCGAAGTTAGTTACCGGTCGTTACGCTTTTATCATTCTTAACCGCAATGAGTAATTTATTTCAGCGGGTGCCATACTGGATCGTAATTAAACGAAAGGTAAACAAAAGCAGAATGCGATCATCTCTTTTCTCTCTGTTTAACCGGTGGTGAGAATATTGAAGAGTGTAATGAGGCAAAAAAAATAAATAGTCCGTTTTAATCTTCATTCCTGAAAATGTTTATTAGTTCATCGAAAAAAAATTAAAAAATGAGTTGATCCCATATGGCAAAGATTGTTGAAATCAGGCGGCAGGTTCAGCCGGCAGCTATTTAATAATTGTTTAGCTTTCTCAGCTGAATGATAAACAAAATCTAAATAGATGAGTGCGGTGAAATTATTTAACGTCATGCAGGGGAGTTCACTGAACTGAATTTCACTCCTGTTCTGGAAAACATTCTTTAATGCTTTCCTGTAATTAATCAGAACGAATGACACTATCATGAAAAATATACTCATTACCGGGTCAACAGGTTTTTTAGGCGGCGCTGTCGTCGCCCGTTTATTGCAGAACAGTCCCAGGGACAGACTGCTGCTCCTTGTCAGAGGCGAAAATGTTGAGGAGGGGGTAAATCGCGTTAAAACAAACCTGAAAAACTTTGGGTTAGATGAGTCATTAATCAGCACGATAAAGAGTGAAAATATTCTTCTGGGCGACCTCGCCTTCACGGAAAACTTTATCCACGACACGCGCCTTGACGACGTGACGCACGTGATTAACTGCGCCGCTGTCGCATCCTTTGGAAACAACCCCTTTATCTGGAAAGTGAATGTTGAGGGCACATTTCAGTTTGCCGAGCGCATGAGCCGCGTTGTGGGGCTGAAGAAGTTTATCCACGTGGGTACGGCCATGTCCTGCGCCCCGGAACCGGGATCGCTGGTGACCGAGAGCGAGCTGGACTCCAGCCGTGATCAGCATGTTGTCGAGTACACCTGGAGTAAGGCCTCAATTGAAAAACTGATGACGGAAAAGCTGCCAGGGCTGCCGCTGGTTATCGCGCGTCCTTCGATTGTCGTGGGCCACTCCGATCAGGGGTGTCTGCCATCAGCCAGCATTTTCTGGGTGTTCCGGATGGTGCTGGCGCTGGGTAAATTCACCTGCGAACTTGGCGATCGGATTGATGTGGTGCCGGTTGATTACTGCGCAGAGGCACTGGTACTGCTGCTTGATGCGGAAGCGGTGATTAATGAGGTCATTCACATTTCTGCCGGGGCGCAGAGCAGTGTCACCTTCGCGGAAATTGACGAAGCGATGGCCAGAGCATCCGGTGAAAAAGCCCTGGGAGGGGATTATCAGAAGGTCTCCTATAAGCACCTTGCGGAGAGCAGAAGAACCTTTAAAGATCTGTTCGGGCCCTGCAACGAACGCATCATGCTGCGTGCTATGAATTTATATGGTCATTTTTCCAATCTGAATGTGGTCTTTGATAATTCAAAATTACTGCAGCTGGGAATGCGCAACCCTTCACGCTTCACCGATTATCTGGATCGCTGTGTGGTGACGACGCGCAATTCAACAATTGCAGAACTGATGCAGGTGGATTTTAAATAGCAGCGTCCGGGCGTGGAGGGCTGGGGTATTGAGCTCAGGACCTGATGTGACGCTTAAAAAAGCGCTTCCGGAGGGAAGCGCGTTATTATCAGAAGGTGAACGTCAGACCGGCATAATAAGCGCGACCCGGTTCATTGTAGGTTGAGGCCCCGTCAGCTTCGCGATACAGCTGTTTATCCAGCAGATTATTAATCCCGGCATTGGCGCGCAGGTTTTTAGTAATATCATAATTAAAGTTAATGCCAAAGACGGAATAAGCGCCCACTTCACGATCAGACATCGACCCCTTTTCGGTACGCGACTCGGCATGGCGGCGCGGTTTCTGACGCCCATACATCGTCCAGTTCAGGTCAGTCGAGAAAACCTGCGTAACCTGCCAGTCGAGCAGGGTATTAATGGTATATTTCGGGATGATCGACAGCGGGTTTCCGGTCTCCTTATCCTCAGACTCGATCATATAGGTGGCATTAGTGCGCCACTCCAGTTCGTCCCGGACCAGTGGGATCGTGACGTTACCCTCCAGCCCCTCAACCACCGCTTTGCCGCCGTTACTCCATTGCAGGATATTATAGCCATTAGAGGCGTAGCCCAGAACCTCGGTACCGGAGACGATTTTGTTTTTATAGTCATTGCGGAACCAGGTGATCCCCGCTATAAATCCCTGCTCGCTGTACTCAATACCCAGCTCTTTATTAACGCTGACTTCGGGATCAAGATTTTCATTACCCAGCAGATAGCAGCTGCCGCGCGCTACATTTACCGGACAGCCGTTGCCCCGGGACGCCAGTAAATATCCTTCACTGGACTGATAAAGGTTGGGAGCTTTAAAAGCGCGCGCGATACCCGCCTTCAGCGTAAAACTGTCGCCCAGTCCCTGCGAGATATTCAGCGACGGACTCCAGTTAGCGCCGAACGTATCGTGATAATCAAAGCGCAATCCGGGGATCACTTCCGTGCTGTCCGTCAGGGCGATGTTATCTTCAACGTAGAGGGAGCTTAACGTGGCGCTGTTTTCACTGTTACGACTGCCGGGGTCACCACTGACGCCATTAATAGAAACGCCTGGCGCACGGGTGCCGTTCATGGAGTTGGGATCGTTCAGCTCATCCCGGTTCCACTCGGCGCCCAGCGTCACGGTCTGCTCACGCAGCAGTTCCAGGGGGAAGCTGATCTCTCCGCCAGCACGATAACTGTCGAAACGGCTGGTCGAAAAGGTTCTGCTGTTGATCCGGCCTTCACCTGACCCGGCTGTGCCTTCGTTCAGGCGGGTATTGTTGGTTTTTTCATAGTTGAAGGTAAGTTTCGACTGTCCCCAGTCCCAGATCCCATTGTGGGCAAGCCCCCAGGTCTGACGATAGAGCCGGTTGGTCTCCGCGCCATCGAGCGATTCGATCAGCGCATTACCGGCCCCGTTGCTGTACTGCGTATCACCGGCATAGATATTGCCCTGGCGGCTATAGCCGTAACTGAAATCCAGCACCTGAAGCGGCGTGATCTTCCAGGAGAGTACGCTGTTAATGTCTTTGTTGCGTACACCTTCACGACCGGCGGCAGCCGAGCCGTCCTGTGACGGGTTAATATCGAAAGCATCACTGTCGGTTTTGTTGATGTTGCCGTAGAGACGCATGGTCAGCGCATCGCCTGCCAGCGGCCCGCTCAGATTGAAGTTGGCGCGACGCGTTGCGCCTTCTTTATTATCTTCCGGCTGGTTGGTGTAGAGCGACAGCGAACCGCTCCAGTGATCGGTGGGACGTTTAGTAATGATGTTCACCACACCGCCGGCCGCGCCGGAACCATAGCGGGCTGCCGCCGGTCCGCGAATGACTTCAATTCGCTCGACCATTTCAGGTGGCACCCAGTTAGAGTCACCGCGGGAGTCACGCTCGCCGCGCCAGCTGTATCGAACCGAATTGCGCGAGGTGGTGGGAACGCCATCGATCAGAATCAGGGTGTTTTCCGGCCCCATGCCGCGAATGTCGATCTGACGATTGTTGCCGCGCACACCGTTAGCACTGTTGCCGGTAAGATTAACACCCGGCATTTTGCGAATGATATCGGAGAGGTCATTGACCGGCGGATTCTTTCTGATGTCCTGCGCGGTGATCACCGACACCCCTGGCTGCTGCTTTAACTCCTCTTCGGCGGTGACCAGCATGGTCTGATCGTCGGCCAGCCTTTCCGTCTCTTCCTGGCTCGCCCCGTTGGCCGAAGCACTTAATACGCCAGCCAGCAGCAGCGCAGCAGGGCGCTTATGGACACATATGGTTACATTCACTTAGAAGTTCTCCCTGAATCGTTAATGTATGTAAGCAAATGCGTATGATAATGATAATGGTTCGCATTGTATATTGCGGAGGGAGATCTTTACATTCTTGTATTTACGATCGTGCCGTCGCCTCAGAGAGCGGCGAATTCGTGCAGAAAACGCACAGTCGTGCGGCATAGGATTCTGTATCATGGCCCGTTTTTATACTCAGATTTCATCAGATTGCGTTTTTGTGACTCCAGACTTAATAGGTCTGGAGTCACTGTGACTGAGTCAGTAGAATGGCCGGCCTGTAGAGTGAAAGGGAGAGTAATGTGACCGATCGGACATCCAGCCCGGTGCGCTCCGCGCATGTCGGCCAGCACGTCATGATCTGGCTGGAGCAGGTTAAGGCCGCCTCGTTAGGTGAGCTGGATAACTTCGGGGATGAAGGCAGCGTAGAGCAGGTCATGAAGGTCTGGGTCAAACTGTCGCTGCTGATCAGCCGCCGCCGCCCGGAGATCGCCGTTTCTTCCCTGCTGAAACATGTTCTGCCCGGTATCGGTTCTCAGCCGCTGAAAAACCTGACGCGTCTGCGCCTCAATCGGCTCTATAACATCCTGATTGCAGAGGGTAAAAAGGAGGAGGCGCGGCGGGTCTTTGCACTGACGAAACAGTTTCTGGCCTGGGCCGAGATGCAGGGCTATCTCGATCACTCCCCGATTGCCTCAATGAAAAAGCGCGATGTGGCGGGCCGGGCATCACCGCCGCGTAGTCGCCAGTTGAGCGATGCGGAGATCTGGGTTTTCTGGCATGGACTGGATAACTGGGCGCTGTCGGAACAGGCACGCTGGGCGCTGCGGTTATGTCTGGTCAGCGCCCGGCGACCGGATGAGATTGTGCAGGCGGAGAAAGCGGAATTTGATCTGCAGCTGGAACTCTGGAAGCAGGGCACGCGTAATAAATCGCAGCGGGAACATGTGCTGCCGATCTCACCGCTGATGCGTCAGTGCATCGAGGCACTGCTACAGGCCGCCGATCCGGACTCGCCCTGGCTGGTGCCCGCACCCCGCGATCCGCAGCAGCCGCTCTCTAAAGGCGCGCTCAATCAGGCGCTGCGCCGGATGATCCGCGCCCCGCGCGGGCTGGGACTGGAAGCCTTCACGCCGCGAGACTTGCGCCGCACTGCGCGATCTAAACTCTCTGCGCTCGACACGCCCAACGACGTCGCCCGCAAAATCATGAACCATGCGCTGGAAGGGATCGATCGGGTCTATGACACGCACGACTACCTGAGCCAGATGCGCATCGCCATGAACCGTTTTTCAGCTGCCGTTGAGCAGATCATCGCCTGTGAAAGTTACCATCAGCTGCAACATCGCTATGAGGGTGAAACCCTGTTACTCGACGAGCACGCCATCATGGCGATGTCGCGCTGACCGGACCATCAGAAGTGGTAACGCAGCCAGGCAAAATAGACGTTACCGTTATTGTGCGTGCCGGGAATGTAAGTCATCTGGAAATCGAGGTCGCCATAGCCGATGGCGGCAAGCGGCAATATCGCTGGCACCGGAATGTAATCCCAGTTGTGACGCGCCGTCACACCGGCGGTATAACCGGCACCCCAGTGAAAATTCTGATCGGCCAGCGGACGCCACGTCGCCACCCAGCCGTAGCCGCCAAAGGGCTCCCACTTATTAAAGGAGTCCTTGAACGCCATTAAGTAGATACCGTTCCAGTTGCCTTTCTCGTCGTAGCGGGAGATACCGCCACCGGCGCCCCAGGGTCTTTCATTATATTTATCAATATGTTCCCGGTCGTAGGTTGCACGGTTGTGCCACGTAATAGCGGGCAGGTAAAAATCGATACCCTGTGGCTGCTGCCAGGTCGTGGCAACGTTATTGCTGAAGGTGTTCCAGCCAGTAGTGACACTCTGCGCCAGCGTGGCAGACCAGGCAGAAGGGGCTGAAAACAGACTCAAAACGGTCGTCGTCATCAGCGCATTGAAAAGGGATGTTTTGCGCATGTGCGAATTCCTGCAATCTCTGGTGTTAAATAAGGTAATAAAAGGGTTAAGGCGGGTATTGTGGCATGAAGAGTGACAACTTCAGGTCAATGAACGGCCATTACGGGATATTATAATGACAGCAAGCGAAACGGCACCCGAATTTTTCTGATAAAGCAGCCGGGATTTATCGGGCAACGCCTCCCATCTCCCTTTTCCATGCCGCTCCGACTCCGATCATCGCCTGAAAAAACCGGCATCAACTGTTAACAAAATCTTGCAATGAAAATCGCAATGCGTATATTTCTCATTTGCTTTAAAGGTTTATCACACCCGCCCCAGGCGCACAGGGAAAACGTTTCTGGTTCCTCAAATCAAAAGCAGGACAGCGATGTCCGCAGGATGCACGGTCGTGACAGTGGCAGAAAAAATCATAAAGAAAATTGAGGAATGAATGAACGCATCTGAATTTCAGCGTGCCGGGGATAAGGGCGCGACGGCTTCGCACCGCCTGTTCCGCACCTCCCTGCTGGCTGCCCTGGTCGCCACCGCACTGGGACAGAACGTGGCCCGCGCCGCAGAAAATGCGGCACCTGCCGTCAGCGATGAACAGACCCTGACCGTCAGTGCCTCTGCCGACGACGGCGTGACAACGTCACCTGCTACCGATTACAGCGTACCGGTTACCCGTGCGGGCACAAAAATGCTCGGTACTGTGCGGGATGTGCCACAGTCCGTCAGCATCGTCAGTGCGCAACGGATGGCCGACCAGCAACTGCAGTCGCTGAATGACGTACTGGCCAACACCACCGGCATCCACGGTGTCAGTGCCGATATGGATCGCACCAGCTACTACTCCCGCGGCTTTTTGATCGACAACTATATGATCGATGGTATTCCGACCGCGTTTGCCGAGCGCTGGAATCTGGGGGACGCGCAGACCGACATGGCGCTCTATGAGCGTGTTGAAGTGGTGCGCGGGGCAACCGGTCTGCTGACCGGTCCGGGCAATCCCTCGGCCGCCATTAATATGGTGCGCAAACATGCAGACAGCAAAACGTTCGGCGGCACCCTCTCCGCCAGCTACGGCAGCTGGAACAAACAGCGTTATGTGGCCGATCTCTCGGCACCGCTCAGTGACAGTGGCAATGTCCGTGGCCGGCTGATCGCGGGCTGGCAGGATAACAACAGTTTCATTGAGCGCTACGGCGCTAAAAAACAGTTTATCTATGGCGTGGTGGATGCCGATCTGACTGACTCTGCCACGCTCTCAGTCGGGTATGAGTTCAGCCAGGTTAACACCGATTCCACGATGTGGGGGGGGGCGCCGCGCTGGTATACCGACGGAACGCAGATCCACGCCCGTCGCGGTTATAACACCGCGCCTGACTGGGCCTACAACGACAAAGAGAACCGCAAGCTTTTCGTCAACCTGAAACAGGACTTTGCTAACGGCTGGAACCTGACGCTGAACGGCACGCACAATGAGATGCGTCTGGACAGTAAGCAGATCTATCTCGATGGCTTCTTCGATCGCAACAGCGGTGCGGGTGTCTCATCCTATGCGAACTACCCGGTGGTGGGCGGGACGGGCTACAACACCGGAAAACGCAAAGTGGATGCGGTCGATGCCTTTGCCAGCGGCCCATATGAGCTGCTGGGACGTCAGCATGAGCTGATGGTGGGCGTCAGTTACAGCCGTCAGGATAATAAATATTTCAGTACGTTTGAGAACATCTCCCCTGAATCGCTGGGCAACTTCAACGATTTTAACGGCCAGTATCCGGAATCGGCCTGGACACCGCGCCTGCCGGCCAGCGATACGCAGCTGGTGCGTCAGAAGTCGACCTATATGGCGACCCGCCTGTCGCTGGCCGATCCGCTGCATCTGATCCTCGGCGCCCGTTACACCAACTGGAATCGCGAAACACCCGGCGGTGAGATGGAGAAGAACAACACCACGCCGTATGGTGGTCTGATTTATGACTTCGCCGAAAACTGGTCTGCCTACGCCAGCTACACCTCGGTATTCCAGCCGCAGGATTATCGCGATGTCAGCGGGGCCTATCTGTCGCCGGTGATCGGCAAAAACTATGAGGCCGGTCTGAAATCAGACTGGATGAACAGCCGCTTCACAACCTCACTGTCCGTGTTCCGCACCGAACTGGATAATGTCGGAGAAGCCACCACGCAGATCGTTCAGGGTTCCGGCGATGTGGCCTACATTGGCCGCAAAGGGGTGGTGAGTCGCGGCGTGGAGTTTGAGGTCAATGGCGCATTAACCGATGACTGGCAGATGACCTTTGGCGGCACGCGCTACATCGCAGAAAACCGCGATGGCACGACGTTCAATCCGCAACTGCCACAGACCAGCTTCAACCTCTTCACCAGCTACCGTCTGCCTGCCCTGCAGGCGCTGACGCTGGGCGGCGGCGTCAACTGGCAGACGCATATCTGGAACGATGTCGGTGCGCCGGAAGGCAATGGCACCTGGCGGGCGCGTCAGGGCAGCTACGCGCGGGTTGATCTCTTTGCCCGCTATCAGGTGAATAAAAATCTGTCGCTGCAGGGTAACCTGAATAACCTGTTCGACAAGGCGTATGACACCAGCGTCGCCAGTTCGGTGGTCTACGGCGAGCCGCGTAATTTCTCGGTCACCGCCAGCTACACCTTCTGATCGCACTCCATGAAAAACGCCTCGGCCGGGGCGTTTTTTTTGGATAACGCCGCCTTCAGGCAAAACGCAGCGCCAGATTAAAGCCCTCTCCAGACGCCACGACAATCGCCTCAGCCTGCTCGTGAAACAGAATATTCCCTGCCAGCAACGCGTTTTTCACCAGGGCGATATCCGTTGTGGCAAACCCCAGCGCCACCATCCGGGCGCTGCCATCATAATCCTCCGGCAATGGGCCGAAGCGCTGTTGCGCATAGTCGGCGGAGGCAAAGCGCACCGTGGCAGCCCCGGCGCGCAGTACGAAAGCCCCTTCCGGACAGGCGAGAACCTTTGCGGCACCAAAAAGCCGGCTGTAGACCTGTGCCGAGTGCGCCGGGTCCTGCGCTACGATGACAAACTCACTGATATTCTGCACCCCATTGGGATGGTGCTGCCAGGCGGGCTGCCACACCGTGTCCGGCGTCAGATGCTCGCAGAAAAAGGATCGTCCATTGGGAATCAGTGAGGCACGCAGCCGCACGGTCCGGAAGTGCGCTTCACTGACCGAGCCATCCGGCAGGGTCACTGGCCGCCAGAAGGCGGCAGGCGGGTCGCCATCCAGATCCTGTCTTTCCAGGTGCAGAAACTCACTCTCTGCATCGCTGCTTTTCCACACCAGTCCGCTTAGTCCCAGGGGGGAATTCCACAGGTCGGCACGCTGGCTGCCTCTTCCGGGCTCATAGCCGAGCAGCTCCAGATAATTTTCGCCAAAAACAGCCAGATGATTGCTCGATCCCAGCGAGTGGTGGCCCCGCTCGGTGAGCTGAAAGCCGAGCCGCCGGAAGCGGGCGCTGGCGTTATCCAGTTGGTCGGCCACATTAATGACTGCGTGGTCGAGAACCGGTTGCGGCACCGGAACAGAGATCGTCGTACGCTTTTTTTTCGTCATTGCGCTACCACCCTCTGCAGCGCGCGCGGCACCAGCCGGGTAAAGTACGCCACGGCCGGGCCTATCAGCGCCTCATCCGGATCGAAAGCGGCGTGATGCAAACCATACTCGCTGGCACTGCCGATGCTGACAAAGGCGCCCGGCACCTGTTGCAGGTAGAAAGCAAAATCTTCGCCACCCATCTGGGGCGTCTCCGCCTGTTCAGCGAGGTAGCCGCTCTCACGGGCGACGTCCAGCGCCACCTCCACCCACGCCGGGGTATTGATCAGCGCAGGCGGGCCAGCCGTCCAGGCCAGTTCCGCGATCGCGCCAAAGCCGCCAGCAATACCCTGAATCAGCGCCCTGATGCGAGGCGGGATCTGCTCGCGGATCGCGCTGTTGTGGGTGCGCACGGTTCCCTCCAGCTCGACGGTCTGGGGCAGCACATTCCAGGTATTTCCGGCGGTAAAGCGCGTGACGCTCAGTACGACGGTTTCCAGCGAGCTGAATACCCGACTCGGCAGGGTCTGCAGGGCCGTCACAATATGGCTGGCCACCACAATCGAATCGATGCCCTCCTGGGGGCGGGCAGCATGCGCGCCTTTGCCCGCAACGCGGATCACAAAGCGATCCACATTGGCATAAAACGCGCCCGGCCGGCTGCGCAGGGTGCCCAGCGGCAGGTCGGGGGCATTATGCAGGCCAAATATCGCCTTCACGCCCTCCAGCGCACCCGCTGCGATCAGCTGCTGCGCGCCATCGAAGGTCTCCTCAGCAGGCTGAAACAGAATCCGCACCCGGCCTGGCAGCGTGCTTTCCTGCTGCTTCAGCTGCAGGGCAACGCCAAGCATGACGGCGCTGTGAACGTCATGACCGCAGGCGTGCATCACACCCGGCTGCCGGGATCGCCACGGGCGGTCGGTGATCTCCTCAATCGGTAGCGCATCTATGTCAGCACGCAGGGCGATGAGCGCTTCACCGTGACCCATTTCTGCCACCACGCCCGTTTTCAGCCCCAGCGGCAACAGCCGTATCCCGGCCTCGGTCAGCCAGCGGCTCAGGCGTTCAGTGGTGGCAAATTCATGATTGGAGAGTTCAGGATGCTCGTGCAGTTCACGCCGCCACTGCACCAGCTGTTCGGTTAAAGGCAATGTCATGGTTATCCCTGTTGTTCCGGCAGAAAAGGCTCGCCCAGCGTCAGCATCAGGCGGTTGGCCCAGGCAAAAAAGGCCGTTGAATGAATCAGATCGAGCAGGGCGAGCGTATCCAGGCCCTGTTCGCGCAATGCCGCGAGCGGCAGCTGTGATGGCTGCACAGGCGTCAGCGACAGGGCGGAGGCAAAGGCAATGATCGCCTGCCAGCGGGCAGTGTGACCGTGCGACAGTACCGCACCGGGCGCGACATTCAGCAGCTTCTGCACCGCCTCATCCTGTTTAGCGAGCTGGCTGGCTTTGCGGGCATGAACGGAGGCGCAGTAAATACAGCCATTGACCTTGCTCACGACGGTGGCGGCCAGTTCACGCTCAGCACGCGGCAGCCCGCCAGGCGTGTAAAAAATGCCTTTATCGGTCAGGGTACGCTGCTCCAGCAGCGGCAGGTTGCGCGCCAGCAGGCGGAAATAGTCAGAATCGGTGTGACCAGATTTCGTCAGTATCGCCTGTTCATCTGCACTGAATTCGGCCAGCGTCGGGGCCGCGAGCCAGGGCTCCCAGCCGAGCTCCTGCTGTGTGAAAGCGGTTGGCGCATGTTTTCCGCTGGCGGTGAAGGCGGCCTCGTGCCAGCGACCCGCCACAACAGGAGGCGCTGCCTGCGTGGCTGCGCTGCCCTGCAGACTGCGTAATCCCGCCAGTAAGCGGCTCTGAAAACTGACGAAGGCAACCAGCTGCGCCAGCGTCACAATCCCGCGCGGACTCCAGCCAGCCTGCTGTAATGCCGTGAGGTGGGCGGGAGTGGCAGCCACCGGTTCGACGGTCAGTCGCTGTGCGAAATCCACCGCCGCGCTCAGCCACGGCCCAGCAAACGCTTTCTGTCGCTGCTGGTAATGCGCCTCTAACGCAGGCTGCCCATGCCAGCCTGCCACCTTCGCGGCCAGCCAGTGGCGCTCCGCCAGCGGGAAATCGTTATCCTCCTGCGTGAACAGGACGTTGTAGCTGCCCTGCGTATGCTGCGTGGCCGCGCGTCGTGTCTGGCGCGCCTGGGCCAGTTCGGAACCGGGATCGATATCGGCCAGGGTGGCGAGTAAATCCTCAGATTGGCTCATGAAATTCTCCTGTGGGTTTCTCCCGCGGAACGCAGCGCGGGCGCAAGATGTTCGGCAATCAGCTCGATGGAGCGCAGCGTGTCGCGGTGGGAGGGCTCAACTGAATGCACCTGAAATGAGATATCGGTTACGCGCGTGAGGGTACTGTCCTGCGCCAGCGAACGCTGAACCTGATCGATGTCCCCGACATGGGCATCAAACTGCGCCAGCAGGTCATCCAGCCGCTCGCCCCGGAGTTCGCCGCGGTATTGCGCGGCCTGCTGACGGATACCGGGTTCGGCTATCTGGCGCGCATAGTGGTTTGAATCGGCTACAAACGCCGTGCGTGACGCGAAAATACGCGGGGCGACGCCCGCCGGAAGGGCTGCCAGATAGGCGTCTATGATCGGATTCTGCAGCGCATCGAGCGGCAGCTCTGGCTGCCCCTCCGGCCGCGGCTGGGTGCGCGACAGCATCAGGCCATGCCCGGCCTGGCCGGCCCGAATCGCGCCTTCTCGCGAAAAGGTCGCGATCCACACCCGACCGGTAAGATGCGGAGCGGCGGGATAGAGGTGATTGTCGGGGTGGGCCAGAGCGTCACCGCTCCAGGCGCTGAGCAGTGTATGAAGATTGTCAGCGAACGCCGCTGTACGTTCGTTAAAGGTCAGACCAAAGGGTAAAAATGAATCTGGCGTTCCACCCGATCCCAGCCCCATTTCCAGTCGGCCATCGGACAGTAAATCCAGCACGGCGGCATCTTCGGCCACCCGCAGCGCATTCTCCATTGGCAGGGTGATGATCGCGGTACCGAGCCGGATAGTGCGGGTCTGCGCAGCGGCGTGTGCCAGGAAGACCAGCGGGGAGGGCAAACCGCCCTCATCCTGATGGAAATGGTGTTGTGCAATCCACGCGGTGTCGAATCCACAGCGCTCTGCCTGCTGAATCTGTTCGGTTGCCAGCTGGTAACGCTGCCTTGCCGGAACCTTATCCAGCAGGCGGGTAAAAAATCCGATACGACGACTCATGCTGACTCCTTCTGGCCCGGTGGTGCGAGCGGCGGTATGGCCGCAATCAGCTCACGGGTATAGGGATGCTGGGGGGCGCTGAAGAGTGTGACAACGTCACCCTGCTCGATCACTTCTCCCGCTTTCAGCACCGTCACGCTGTCAGCAATTTGCCGGACCGTTGATAGATCGTGGGTGATAAACAGATAGGTCAGGCCAAGGTCGGTCTGCAATTGCAGCAGCAGGTCAAGGATCTGCGCCTGCACCGTCACATCCAGCGCTGAGGTCGCTTCATCCAGAACCAGAATATCCGGCTCAATGATGAGCGCCCGGGCCAGCGCCACCCGCTGCCGCTGTCCGCCCGAGAGCTCATGCGGGTAACGTGACAGCAGAGAGAGCGGCAGGGCCACGCGTGAGGCGATCGCTTCTACCCGAACCCGTCGCTCTCTGCGGCTCAGACGTTCGAAATTGCGCAGTGGCTCTTCAATGATTGCAAACAGCGTCTGGCGCGGATCAAGTGAGGCAAACGGGTTCTGATAAACAAACTGGATCTGACGGCGCAGCTGACGCAGTGCCTCGCCACGTAGCCCGCTCATCACGATACCGTTCAGCCTGACCTCACCGCCGTCAGCCCTTTCAAACCCTGTGACAATACGCGCCAGTGTGGTTTTACCGGAGCCTGACTCGCCGACCAGTGCATGCGTGGTGCCGCGTGTAACCTGAAAGGTGACCTGGTTCAGCGCCTGTAAATGCTGCTGCTTACCCAGCGAAAAACGCTTCATGACGTTGCTGACCCGGATAGCAGGCGCAGAAAACCGCGCGGTGATGGACGGAATCCGGGCGGGTCGCTGCGGTGCGGCATCCTTCAGGAGCTGGCGGGTATAATCATGTGAAGGGGCGCTGATCATCTGCGCAGTACGCCCCGACTCCTGAATCTCCCCGTGGCGGAAAACAATCATGCGGTCTGCACGCTGAGCCGCCAGTGCCAGGTCGTGGGTGACAAACAGCACGGCGGTGCCGGAGGCGTGTCGCAGGTTGTCCAGCAGATCGAGAATATGTTTCTGTACGGTGACATCGAGCGCGCTGGTCGGCTCATCCGCGATGATCAATGCCGGCTGCAGGGCGAGCGCAATCGCAATCAGCACCCGCTGCTTCATGCCACCAGACAGCTGGTGGGGATACTGTTTCGCACGCTGCTCCGGGTAGCTAAGGCCCACACGATGCAGAAGCTCAATCACCCGCTGCTGGCGCTGGGCCGCTGACAGAGTCAGATGCAGGCGCAGAATCTCGTCCACCTGCTCGCCCACAGTTTTCACCGGATTGAGCGAATTTCCGGGATCCTGAGGCACCAGACTGATGCGGGCACCGCGCAGCGTGTCGAAGCGCTTTTGTGACCACTGGCTGATATCGACGCCGTTCAGACGGATTTCGCCTTTATCGCGTCGGCCATTTTCCGCCATCAGTCCCATTATCGCCTGAGCGGTGGTGGTTTTGCCGGAACCCGATTCCCCCACCAGTGCCACCATCTCACCGGCATGCAGTTCGAAGCTGACGTCATGCACCACCGGCTGCCACTGATTGCCGCGGCGGTAACTTAGCGTCAGGTTATTCACGGCGAGTAAAGGCTGTACGCTCATCGGCGTCCTCCTGCCAGTTGCTGGCTGAGGCGATTCGCCGCCAGCACAACGGCGACCACCACCACACCAGGAAAGGTGGTGAGCCACCAGGCGGTGGCCAGATAATTGCGCCCTTCAGCGATCAGCAGTCCCCATTCCGGCACCGGTGGCGGGGTGCCATACCCGAGAAAGCTCAGCGTCGATAACGCCAGAATCGCCTGACCAAACTGCAGGCCCGCATAGGCGATCACAGGGGTCAGCGCATTGGGCAGGATGTGACGCCAGAGTACGGTGAAAAAGCGTCCGCCGCTGCCGTAAGCGGCTTCGACATATTCGCTGTGGCGGATGCGAACCACCTCGGCGCGCGCCAGTCGGGCAAAGCTGGCAATGGAGGCGACGCCCACCGCCAACGCGGCATTGAGCGTGCCGAAACCGAGTAAAATCAGCACGCTCAGCGAGAGCAATAGCCCTGGGATAGCCAGCAGCACATCCACCATACGCATCAGCAGCGACTCAGTTCTGCCACCGATCGCACCCGCCAGCACGCCGAGCGCGGTGCCCGCCAGCAGACCGATCGTCACGGCAGTCACTGCAGCAGAGAGCGACGCGGACGCGCCGTAAATAATGCGGGCAAAGAAATCGCGGCCTAATTGGTCGGTACCCAGCCAGTGTCCGGCCTGAGGCGCCAGACGCTGGGCGCCCACCGTGCCTTCCAGCGGATTCGCCTGGGTAAAGAGGGCAGGAAAGAGTGCCGCCAGCAGCGCCAGAAGCATAACCAGGGCAGCCAGCCACAGACCGGGCGGAAAGCGGAGCGCGCCTTGTCCGGATGCCAGCGGTTGCCGCGCGGCGGCATAATCAACCAGACTCATGTTGCACCTCGTAACAGCTCTACACGCGGATCAAAGAGCGGCATCAGCAGATCCACCAGCAGATTGATCACGACAAACCCCAGCGCGGATATCATGACCACCGCCTGCAATACCGCGACATCCTGATTATTGACTGCCTGCTGCGTCAGCTGACCCAGGCCCCCGAGGCCGAACACCGTTTCGGTAATCAGCGCGCCGGCAATCAGTTCGCCCAGCACCAGACCCGCCACGTTAAGCACCGGCAGCATCGCGTTGCGCAGAATATGTCGCCACAACACGTCGTGCTCGCTGGCGCCTTTGGCACGCGCGACCGTCACAAAAGGTCGGGTAGCCACCTCATCAATGCTGCGCAGCAGTATCTGTGCCAGCGGGGCAGAGATGGGAATGGCCACCGTAATAATCGGCAGGATAAGGCCCTGCCACGGCGTGGGATTGATCACCGGGATCCAGCGCAACTGAAAAGAGAAGAGCTGAATCAGCGCGATGCCGAGCCAGAAGGTGGGCACGGAGATAAAGAGGGCAGGCAGCGACTGCACCAGATTGCGCACAACACGCAGCGCCGGCAGCCGCGACAGGATGGCCAGCAAAAAGGCCAGCAGCGTAGCCAGTAAAAAGCCGCATAAGGCCAGACGCAGCGTGCCGGGCAGGTTGCTGGTCAGCAGTTCACTGACCGGCACACCCGCCTGGAGAGAATAGCCAAAGTCACCCCTGATCATGGCCGCCAGCGTGTGCAGATATTGCTGCCACAGTGGACTGTCTGCCCCATATGCCTCGCGCATCTCAGCAATCTGCTGCGGGCTCAGGCCGAGATCCGGGTTCTGAAACTTGATCATTACCGCATCGCCAGGCAGCACCTGCAGCAATACAAACGACAGGGTAAACGCGGCCCACAGCACCAGCAGACCGAGTGCGGCGCGCTGCAGCAGATAATGGCGCATCTCCACCTCCGGTTACTGTTTTTCCAGCCAGGCACCATAGAGTGCCGGACGACCTACCGCTTCAAAACTCACCCCTTTCAGCCAGGGGGCACCGGCATAGACCTGCGGCTCTTCGAAGATGGGAATGACATAGGCCTGGTCCAGCAGGTAGCGCTGAACATCCCCGGTCAGCTGTAGCCGTCTGGCGGGATCCACTTCGGCGGAGATCGCCACCAGTAGCGCATTGAGTTTGTCGTCGCGGAAGTTTTTCACTTTGTCGCTGCTGCCGCCTTTCTGCAGCAGGTTGTCGCGATTAGCCGGATAGAAGCTGCTCTTGATGACGTCCGGATCGGCCCTGCCGACCTCGGTGACGTTCAGTGGGGTTTTGAGCGGATCGAGGTTATCCAGGGTTTTGCTGCCTGCATCGCCCGCTTTAACGGTCAGCGCAACGCCCGCCTGTCGCCACTGCTGGGCTACCAGCTGCAGCACCTCCTTGTTTTGCGGCTGGGGCAGTGACTCATAAACGGTCAGCGCCAGTCGCTGACCGCCTTTCTGACGGATGCCATCGGCACCCGGCTGCCAGCCCGCCTGATCCAGTAACGACTTCGCTTTTGCCAGATCAAAGGTCAGCTTGTCCGCCAGGCTAACGTACCCGGCGGCAGTAGTCGCAACAACCGAGGTCGCCTGCGGATAGTTGGCAGAGAAGAGAGTTTCTACCACCTGCTTCGCGTTGGTAGCGTGCAGCAGCGCCTGACGCACCCGGATATCACTGACCAGCGGATTATCGGGACGGAAGCTCAGGCTGTCGTTAACGCCGCGGGTGGGTGCGGCATAGATCGGGAAGTTCTGATCTTTCGCCTGTTTTTCATCATAAGCCTGTACCTGACGGATCAGGCCCGCCTGGCCTGCCAGTAACGCACCGATGCGCACGCTGTCTTCGGGTGTCACAATGACTTTGATAGCGTCAAGATTGGCCCGGCCCTGCTGTTGAATGTTCTTCGGCCCCCACTGGTACTCTTTTCGCACCACCAGATCGACTTCCCGCCCCGGTTTCTCGTCGCTGACGACAAAGGGGCCAGAACCGATGATATGACGGGCGTCGCCCAGCTGATCAAAACTACGCGCCAGGGTGCTTAATGAGACCAGACCGGAGCCAATGGTGGCGGTACCCTGCAAAAAGCCAGGCGAGGGCTTTTTAAAATAGAATTTTACCGTCAGCGGATCGATCACTTCGCTGCGTTCGTAATTATTAATGACTTCAGAAACGGGCAGGCGAAGCGCTTTATTTCCCAGCCCGTACGTATCAAAATTTTTCGCGACGGCGTTCGCATCCAAAGGCGTGCCATCCGAGAAGGTCACGCCCGGACGTAATTTAAAGGTGTATTCCGTTTTATTGGCGTTGGTGGTCCAGCTTTCGGCAATCCAGGGTTCAACCTGTAATGTTTCGGGATTCTGCCAGGTTAATTTGTCGGTGATCTGATTCAGAATACCGCCGTTGGGATAGAAGCCACCCGCAGGAGGATAAAGGTTAGTATGTGCCTGCTGCTCAAGATAAATCAGCGTGCCGCCTTTGACGGGCGCAGCGACAGCATTAAAGGCGAGAGTCCCGGCAACGAATGTAAAAACCAGCGTCTTTGCGCGTGATTTAAAGGGAAATAACGTCATCATGGTGAATTCCTTTGTTATCAATTGCCTCAGCAGGCGGAATCATCATCGAATGACGCAGGACGCAGATAAAGTAACGAATTGGTCAAAGCTTATCTGAAAAAAATAAATGCAGGAATGGATGGGAAGTTGTAGCTGTTTTAACGTTACGGAATGGCAAATAAACATCTGCCATTCCGCAATCTTCTATTTATTTAACCACCCGCAGTGGCGTGATTACAATTCGGCACATAATTTACGCTGTCCGGCACGCAGAAACGCACTCACCAGCCCCAGCCACAGCAGACCGCAGGTCAGATTCACCAGGCTAAAGCCGCCGGTGCCGAAGCTGAAATAAGCCGTTTTTGCGGCTTCAATGCCCAGCGCAATAATCAGGATGCTCACCATGCCCAGCAGTGCCGCGATGCTGCCTTTTCCGGCGCTGCTGGAAAAGAGCGTCATACGGTAAAGTCCGGCGTTAATCAGCCCGGTGCCGAAGCCGTAGAGACTCATCCCGGCTGTAAGCCACAGATAGCTTTGCGGATTCAGCAGGGTGGCGACCACCGCAACGGTCAGTCCGCAGACCACTGGCCAGGCACCCAGCTTTACCGGCTGTTCAATCGGCAGACGGCTGGATAAACGGCCCAGCGTCAGGTTGCCCGCAATCATCGCGGCAAAGACTGGTAGCTGAAGCAGGGCATAGTCGATGCGGCTCAGTTGCGCGCCATGGATCAGGATGACGGGTGATAACGCCACCCAGGCAATGCAGGGGACGCTGACCAGTCCGATAGCCAGTGAACCGCGCATCACCTGACGATCCTTCAGCAACGCCGCGTAACCGCTGATAAGCGATCGCAGCGACAGCGCTTTTTGACGATCGCCCGCCGTTTCAGGCATGGCATACCAGAGCCCGGCCAGCGCCAGCGCCGCAACAGCGCCAGTCAGCCAGAACAGCGTGCGCCATTCTCCCACAGTCAGAAATGCCGCGCCCGCCAGCGGCCCGGCCAGCGGCGCCAGCAGGGCGACGTTGGCCATCAGCGCCATCATTTTGATGCTGAGCGACTCGGTAAACGCCTCCTGTACTGCCGCATACCCCACTGCACCGATAAAACAGAGGCTGATCCCCTGCAGAAAGCGCAGCAGAACGAACTGCTCAATGCTTTGTACCCAGTGTGTGGCGATGCAGGAGAGCATAAAAAAGGTCACGCCGCTGAGCAGCACCGGACGCCGTCCGATGCGGTCGGAGAGCGGGCCAAGCAGCCACTGCAGCAGGATGCCACCGGCCAGATAAGCCGTCAGAGAGGTGGAGACCCACTCCGGCCCCACCTTAAATTCCTGGGTCACCAGCAGCATACCGGGCTGGATCATGTCATGGGCGATATAGGTCGCGAACTCAAACAGCACCAGCGACAGGGGAAAGATCAGATGACGCCGGGTCAGCTTTGCGACCGGAATAAAAGAGGACATTACAGATTCCTGCGAAAACTCATTAAAAAAGGCGGCCACCCAGGTGACCGCCTGACCATTACGTGACAGGGTAACGCTTAGCGCCAGCGCGCGATTGGGTTGACCAGGGTGCCGGCAAATTTCAGGTTTTCCGCCGGGTCGGTGAGGTTGATCATCTGCTGGTTATTGGCCAGCTGCAGGCGGTTCAGGCAGGAGCGAGTGAACGCTGGCGCAAACATGTCATAGCGCGCAAACTTCGTCGCCAGCTGCGGGTGCGCCTGCTGATAATCCTTCACGCATTCCGCTACCGACTGCCAGAACTGATCCTCAGGCAGTGTGCCTGACTGGTCGAGGATCGCGCTGATAAAGCGGAAAATGCAGTCAAAGACGTCGGTGAAGATCGACAGCAGTTTGAGCTCCTCCGGCACATCTACCGCCAGTCGCTGCACTCCTTCCGGCAGCACGGCATCCGGGTTCATCACCGCGATCTCCTCGCCAATATCCTTCATGTATGCGCTGACCGGTACGTTGTTCTCCAGCAGCATAATCAGGTTTTCGCCGTGTGGCATAAACACCAGGTCATGCTGATAGAAGCAGTGCAGGAGCGGACTGAGGTAGCAGGTCAGATAGCGATCAATCCACTGCTTCGCGGGTAAACCGGAATCGGCAATCAGCGCGGGCAGCAACGCCTGCTGATGGTGATCGACGTGCAGGAACGAGGCCATGGTCATCAGACGCTGACCGGGTTGCAGGCTGGCCGCCGGATTGTCGCGCCACAGGGCGGCAAACATCTTTTTGTAAGCGGAGTCGCCTTTAATCGCCTGCTCGTAATAGCGGTTGTGATAGCCGACCGAGGCAACTTCGCGCAGGATGCGGAAATCGCACTTCTTCAGCCAGGCATCGCCTGTCACCAGCTGCGCCAGCCAGCCGTTGATGGCCGGTGTGGTCGCCATGTAGTAGGGCGACAGACCGCGCATAAAGCCCATGTTCAGCACCGAAAGCGCGGTTTTCACGTAGCGCTTTTCCGGCTGACTGCGGTTAAAGAAGGTGCGGATGGACTGCTGCGCCTGATAGGCGTCATCGCCCTTGCCGAGCCAGACAATATCGTGATTCGCGATGTCCGCGGCGAAAACTGTCAGCAGTTTGTTCTGCCACTGCCACGGGTGTACCGGCATCAGAATATACTCCTCAACCGCCAGCCCTTTTTGCTCCAGCTGCGCATTAAACTGTTCAACAGTGTTCTGGCCCAGCTCATCACGCAGCAGCTGCTCATAACTCAGCTCGCTCAGGCTGGCGAAATGCGCATTGCGGCGGTGAACCGCAACCCAGATAAGGTGAACCGGCGCGGCGGCTTCGGGGGCATAGGCCAGGTAATCCTGCGCATCAAAGCCGATGCGGCCGTTGTTCGCGACAAAGCAGGGATGACCTTCTGTCATGGCCGCTTCAACGGTCTGGAAATCCGCGGAGACCAGCGCCTGACTGTCCGGATTGTGCTTCTGCAGCTTATAGACAGCGCTGCAGAGGGTGCTGCTGATCTCTTCCATGTAGGTCGCCAGCAGCGCCTGGGGAATACCGATCTCCCCGTTGAACTCCACGATAAACTTCAGCGCATCCAGCGGCAGATCATGCCCATTCTCCTGCTTACGCAGCGAACCCGCGTCAATCTCCCAGTGATCCAGCGCCAGCCGCGCCGCGCGGAAATGGTAGCTCGCCTCGCCACCCGGCACCGCCAGCTGATAGCTGCCGTTGCCGGATTCCTGCGGCGCGATGATTTTTTCATGCGCAAACTCGGCAATCGCTTTGCGGATCAGCATGCGGTTTGCCTGCGCCCAGTTGTCGCCCGTCAGATGCGTGCCGTTCATCAGTGAAGAGGGGGTGGTCATAGTCTGCGACTCCTGCAGTAACGCGTGTTGATAATCTTCCCGCTGGCAGAAGGCCAGCCAGGCGGTTTTATGGCCCAGGTCGAGGGTATGCTGATAGCGGAAACCGGCACGCCTGTTCAGAACGTGGATCTTCTCGTTGCGCACGTCCGGCTCGACCACCACGCGGTTCACTTCGGGACGGCTGAACATATAGTCCATCACCAGCGAAAAGACCTGCCAGCTGAACGCGCGGATCGGCTTGCTGGCCGGGGCAATCAGGATGTGCATGCCGTAGTCATCGGGCGCAGCCGGGTAAAATGTTCCAATCTCATCATCACAGGCGCGATAGCACTCAATCAGACAGATCGGCTGATCGTTGCAGCAGCCAATCAGTGCCGCATGGGGATCCTTTTCCGTCAGGGTCTGATAGAACGCCGCGACCTGTTCCAGGCTCTGCTGCTGCATGCCCCAGAAGCGCGCATAGTCGCGGGTGACCCAGCTGTGGATGAGCGGCGCATCGCTGGCCTGCATCGGCCGGAGTGTGAACAGACCCGCGGGACGGCGGGCGCTGAACAGGATAGATGAACTCATTTCAGCGCTCCGTTTTAGCCGGGAAAGTCTGGAAGGCGATCTGACGCTCGATAGGGTAAACCTCGCGTCCGGTCAGTTCGCGCAGCAGCACCGAGTTGCGGTAGCAGGCCATCCCCAGATCCGGGGTGACAAAGCCGTGGGTGTGTAGCTCGGCGTTTTGGACAAAGACCTGATTGTGATGGTCGATGCTGTAGTTGCGCTGCACGTCGTAGCGGCCTTTCTCATCCCAGCGCAGACGCGCGGTGATCCCCTCCAGAAACATCGGTGGCCGATAGTGATAGCCGGTTGCCATCACCAGCCCTTCGGTGCGGCGGGTAAAGGTGCACTCCTGCTCCTCCTGATGCAGCGTCAGCTCAAATTCCCCCTCCGGCAGCCAGCGCATCGCGGTCAGGGCCGAGTGGGTGAAGAGATTGACGTTCAGATCGCCATCCAGCTGTTTGACGTACATCAGATCGTAAATGTCATTAATCAGGCTGCTGTTGATCCCCTTGTAGAGGTTCTTATGACGGGCATTGAGTTCGTCGCGGGTGCTGGCAGGCAGGGCGTGGAAGTAGTCCACCCACTCCGGCGAGGTCATCTCCAGCGTCAGCTTGGTGTACTCCAGCGGGTAAAAGCGCGGCGCACGGGTGATCCAGTTGAGCTGATAACCAAAGCGATCGATATCGGTCAGCAGGTCATAGTAGATCTCCGCTGCACTCTGACCGCTGCCCAGCACGGTAATCGACCGCTTCTGCTGCAACGCGGCTTTGTTCGCCAGATAGTGACTGGAGTGGGTCAGGCGCTGACGATGCGGCTGGCTGCACTCCGGCATCCAGGCCACCGGGCCGGTGCCGAGAATCAGATGACGCGCCTGATAACGCTGTTTCTCGCCGCTGCGGGTCTCCCTGACCTCCAGCTGATAGAGGCCGGAGGCCTCATCGTAGCTGACATACTCGACGTGGCTGTTCCAGCGCAGATTCGACAGCTTCGAGCTGGCCCACTGGCAATACTGGTTGTACTCCTTGCGCATCAGGAAGAAGTCTTCCCGGATGTAGAACGAGTAGAGTTTCCCCTTCTCCTTCATGTAATTAAGCAGGCTGTACGGGCTGGTCGGATCGGCCAGCGTCACCAGGTCAGCCATGAACGGGGTCTGCAGATGGGCGCTTTCCAGCATCATGCCGGTGTGCCAGTCAAATCCCGGATTCTCATCCAGGAAAAGACCGTTCAGACCCTCAACCGGCTCACTCAGGCAGGCCAGACTCAGGTTGAAAGGGCCGATGCCGATGCCAATAAAATCGTAAACAGGACGCTTCATTTCACATCTCTCCCTGGTTCGCCGCACGCAGCGCAGACGCCCGGACCTGCTCGCGGCCATAGTGCGCAATCAGGCTCAGCACATCTTCGAGGTCGGCAGGGGTCGTGGTCGGATTTAGCAGGGTAAATTTCAGATACTGACGGCCGTCGACTTTGGTGCCGGCAATCACGGCATTTCCGGAGCGGAACAGCGCTTTGCGGATCGCGGCGTTGATTTCGTCGATCTGCGCATCACTGGCGTGTTTGCCCGGCACGTAGCGGAAAATCTGGGTGGTCAGCTCCGGGGCGTGCAGCACTTCGATAGACGGGTGATCGCTCAGCAGCTGATGCGCCGTCTGCGTCAGCGCGATCAGAGTATCGAAGGCGTCACCCAGTGCCGCCGGCCCCATGACGCGCAGTGTCAGCCACATTTTCAGGGCATCAAAACGGCGGGTGGTCTGAATGCTCTTGTTGACCAGATTTGGCGTCCCTTCCTGCTGGGCGCTGAGCGGATTCAGGTAGTCGGCATGGTGGGTGACATGCTTCAGGTTCTGGCTATCCCGGACGAAGAAGGCCCCGCAGCTGACGGTCTGGAAGAAGGATTTGTGATAATCGACGGTGACGGAATCCGCCCGCTCAATGCCGTTCAGACGTGAGCGATGCTGCTCAGAGACCAGCAGCCCGCAGCCATAGGCGGCGTCAACGTGCATCCATAAACCGTAATCGTCACAGAGACGGGCGATTTCCGGCAGCGGATCGATGCTGCCAAAATCGGTGGTGCCGCTGGTGGCGACCACCGCAATCGGGATCAGCCCTTCGCTGCGGCAGCGCTCAATCTCCTGCGCCAGCAGGGCCGGGTCCATACGGAACTGCTCGTCATGATCGATAGCGATCACCGCATCGTAACCCAGCCCCAGGATCGCCATCGATTTCTGGATGCTGAAGTGGCTCAGTTTCGACGTAAAGACACGCCACTTCGGTGCGGTCTCTGGCAGGCCGCGCTGCTTGATCAGGTGACCGGGATGATGCGCCGCGCACCAGCTGTCACGCGCCAGCAGCATGGCCATCAGATTCGACTGGGTGCCGCCACTGGTGAAGATCCCGTCTGACCCGGCGGGCAGGCCGATGCGGCCCAGCGTCCAGTCGATCACCTTCTGCTCAATGAGGGTACCGCCTGCGCTCTGATCCCAGGTATCCACCGAGCTGTTCACCGCCGCCATGATCTGTTCAGCCATCAGCGAAGGCAGCACAACAGGGCAGTTGAGGTGTGCCAGATATTTCGGGTGATGGAACCAGACGGCGTCACGCAGATAGAGCTGGCTCAGCTCCGCCAGAGCGTCATCGTTGTTACCCAGAGGACGGTCAAGATCGATATCGCTGAATTCCGCCGCCAGTTCATGAGGCAGGATGCCGCTGAACGGCTTCTCAACACCGGTGACGGTACGGGTCATCAGCGCCAGCACCTCCTGCGTCTGCTGCGACCAGGCTGCCAGTTGCCGATCGTTAAAAAGCGCCGTTTCGGCTGTGCAGGCCGGTTCGATGTCCTGTGCCGATTGAATAGATGAGCGTAAAAGCATGTTCAGTTCCTGTGCGTTAAAACCATAACCCTGCCGACCTGAATCAGCAGCGTGGGATATCCGCTCAAAACTCCAGTAAACATAAAAATGACTAACCAGATAAAATCCCTGACAATCCTGGGGACCAGGGTTTTCATCCTGAAACAGGTAAATACCGCATATTTTTTGTGGATTAGGCCGCGTTTATCGCGTTGTTATATGCGGATGAGAGTGTAAATGTTAATCATTATCATTCAAATGTTTTGTTGTTAAATTTTATTTATTAGCGTATCTAATGTTGAAAGTGTGACTCAGATCACTTTTCTGATTCGGAATAGTCCCTTTTTTGCGGATTTCAGGGCCAGCAGAGGGCAGTGAAACAGGCAAGAAACGCCTGCAGACAGCGCAGAAGAGAACGGAGAGAGGATGGAAAAGGGCAGTTTTCGGGGCCTGAAAAAAGCGGCATTCACCTGAAAAGGAACAACCAGAAAGTCACGCCTGCCCTTTCTGGTTGGGATCAAAAATGGAAATTAACCTGCATCGGTTTCGGCAGGCATTTTCTTTCTGGCGGTGAAGTTATAGAGCACTAACAGAGCGAAAATAGCGGTAACGATCAGGGTAATGGTGCCCTTATCCATAAAGTGAGCCATATTACCCAGCAGGATGCCTGTGACGCCGAAGTCGGTGTCCGAGAAGGTGGTGTTGGTCAGCCCAATCTGTCCAAGCACGGGCAGCAGCGCCACCGGCAGGAAGGTGATTAACAGCCCATGTGCAAAGGCACCGCAAATCGCCCCGCGTTTGCCGCCGGTCGCATTACCAAACACCCCCGCAGTGGCACCGCAGAAGAAGTGAGGAACCACACCCGGCAGAATCAAAACCCAGTGCAGCTGGCCGAGGACAAACAGCCCCACCAGACCCCCGGCAAAGCTGGAGATGAAGCCAACCAGAACCGCGTTCGGGGCATAGGGGAAGACAATCGGGCAATCCAGCGCCGGGCGGGCTTCCGGCACCAGTTTTTCTGAAAAGCCGGTAAAGGCCGGGACGATTTCAGCCAGGATTAAGCGAACCCCCTGCAGAATGATAAAGACACCGGCGGCGAAGGTAATGGCCTGAATAAACGAGTAAACCAGGTAGTTCTGACCATTGCTGAAGGTGGATTCCACATAGGCTTTACCGGCCGAGATCGACAGGATTAAGTAGATAATCATCATCGTCAGCGAGATAGAGATGGTACTGTCGCGCAAAAAACTCAGGTTTTTTGGCATGTTCATCTCTTCGGTCGAGCGCGAGCCTTTTCCCACCAGGGAGCCGATCCAGCCCGACAGGACGTAACCGATGGTGCCGGTGTGCGCCAGCGCCACCTGGTCACCGCCAATGATCTTCCGCATATAGGGCTGAGCGATGGCCGGAAACGTGGCCATCAGCATCCCCAGCGCCAGCGAACCGGTATAGATGAGCTGAATGCCTTCAAAACCTGCGACCGATAATATAATTGCGATCATGCAGGCCATATAAAAGGTCACATGCCCTGACAGGTAAATATATTTAAGCCGGGTGAACCTGGCGACGAGGATATTGGCGACCATACCAAAGGCCATAATCATCGTGGTCGGGGCGCCATATTTTGCCAGTGCGATAGAGACCATCGCCTCATTATTCGGGATAATGCCCTGAACATTGAACGCATGTTTAAAAATATCGCCAAGGGGCGTCAGTGAACCGACCAGAACGGTCGCGCCACCGGCCAGCACCAGGAAGCCCAGAATCGTTTTTACCGTGCCCTTGATGACATCCGGTAAGGGCTTCTTCTGCGCAATCAGGCCGAAAAATGCCACCAGTCCGACTAATATAGAGGGCACTTTCAGCACGTCGACGACGAACTGCAAAAGATTTTGAGTAAACATATTAACCTCGAGGGTAAGTGTTTATCGGGTTATCAGCGTCCGTTTTTCTCAAAATAGTCCCGTATTTTTTGCTCAATCTCTTTCAGGTCAATAATGTTATTGATGATGATGATTTTTTCTTCCGGAAGATTGGCGCTGTAGGCAATATCTTTTGCCATCACAAAAATATCCGCCACGTCGGGCGTCACCGAGCCGAGATCGGAATGTTCAACCTCAGCCTCAACCCCTAATGTCTTCAGCACTTTTTTGATGTTCATTTCCATCATGAAACTGCTGCCCAGACCTGAACCACACACTGCCATCATCTTCATATCCGACCTCATTCTCTGGTGATCAAAAATAACGTGTTAACGGGTACATCAGACGCCTGACAAAATTGCCAGCAGCGCTTCGTGGCTGTCTGCATTAAAAACCTGCGCCATGATGTTCTCATCGGAGAGGACTTCCGCCAGCTGGGAAATCATTTCGATATGGCTGTTACTGTCCGGTGCAGCAAACATAAAAAGGACTTTCACCGGATCGTTCTCTTCAGAATCAAATTTCACCGCCGTTCCCAGCAGCAGCACCGACAGCCCCAGTCCGAGCGCGCCCTGTTCCGGACGCGCGTGAGGCATGGCAATCTGCGGAGCGATAACAAAAAAGGGTCCGATCGCCTTCTTTTGCTGGATGATGGCATCAATGTAAGCCTGTGAGATGACCCCTTCGCTGAGCAGAGGACGTCCTGCCATCACAATCGCTTCCTGCCAGTCAGCCACGCGCGCCACGTACTGAATTCTCTCACTATTCAACCAATCCGCCAGATGTGACATCGCTGTAATCCTGTCTCTCGTTGCGCATTCAAAGTTAACGCCGCGCAGATGCCGTTTGCGCGTCGCCGCGCTCGTCGGAACGGCTGCGATCGTTAACTCTCCCGAAACCTGTACAGACACTTTTTGAAGACGCGCGCTTATGACTTCTTGCAGTAAGAGGGGGCCAGACGATGAATGAGTGACCCGGCGACACGTCTGTACAGGTTAAAGATGTCTGGTCATCCTGATGATGTCCTTCGACGTGTAGGGACACAACCGCTAAAATTAAAATTTGGCTACACAGGCTTAACATCTGTGCCAATTTGATAGCTTGGTCACATATTCACCTGACCGGAGTAGTACTTCTCCGGCAATGTCAGGCAGAAAGGGAATGGCACGGATTCAGGGAGTCTCTCCTTCACGCAAATGGGAAGAACGTCGATGGCTGATGGCATGACTGAAAAGCAGAAAGAGGTGGTCGATTACATCCTCACCCGGATTAAAGATGACGGCCTTCAACCCGGTGAAAAGCTGGATACGGAAATAGCCATCGCAAAGTGCCTCGGCATAACCCGCACCACGGTGCGTGAAGCGACCCGAATTCTGGTGGAGCAGCAGCGTATTTATCGGGTGAAGGGATCGGGGATATTTGTGGGTGCGACGGAGATCAGTAGCCAGGCTCACCGATATCACGTGCTTTCCCCGTTTGATTATCAGGCGCAGAGAAACGGGCACAAAGGCGTCCGTAAAATTATCTCTGCCAGCATTATCCGGGTGCCGTCGGCAGAGATGGCGCAGGCGCTGCGAATTAAAACCAGCGATCCGATCTATAAAATATTACGACTGATGTGTTTCGATGAGACGCCAGTGGCGCTGGAACATATCCATCTGCCGGTGAATATGTTTAACAGCATGGAGTTCAGCAAGCTGGAAATTTCGAAATATGCCTACATTGAGGAAGTGACCGGAAAAAAAGTGCAACTGCGCGACCAGCATTTAACGGCCATTAACCTGACGCAGACTGAGACGCTGGCATTACTGAAATTAGGGGCAGGGGATGCGGTTATCCAGATCAATGAGACGGTTTTTCTCGATGATGGCGTTCCCTGCGAGGTTAATGTGGCAATTATCAACACCCGCTTTTTTCCGCTGAAGCAGAACTCTCAGCGCCCCTGAATAAAGCGGGCCATTCAGCGCTTCACATAAGACGATTTTGTGCAATCCTTTGCCAATCTGCACGTTTTATTCACGCAACACCCGCCCTCATAAGACGATAACAGGCCCGGTTTCGGGGCTTTCGTCGCTTATTTCGCTTTTGTTTCGCCGTGCCTCGCCAATATGACGAATTCAATAAAGCATAAAACAATATGATGTTTTACCAATAATCGCCTGCGCAGCACACTGGTCAGCAACCGGAATCAATAAGGACCAGGTGAATGGCATATCAATTAAGTCTGTTAGACAAAGCGCCCATCCTGCAGGGCGAGACGCCCACGGCGGCGCTTCAGCGCACGCTGCAACTGGCGCAGCGGGCAGAGGCATGGGGCTATCACCGCTTCTGGCTGGCGGAACATCATAACACCGCGCAGCTTGCCAGCCCTTCACCGGAGCTCCTGATCGCCTGGATCATTGCGCAGACCCGCCATATCCGGGTCGGATCGGGCGGCGTGATGTTGCAGCACTACAGCCCCTATAAAGTGGCCGAAAACTTCAACCTGCTCGCCTCGCTGGCACCGGGGCGCATCGATCTCGGCGTCGGGAAAGCGCCAGGCGGATTACCGCTCTCCACTCAGGCGCTGCAGCGGGGTGTTGATGCCGCCAGCAAAGGCAGCTTTGCCGAACAGCTTCAGCTGCTGGATAGCTGGCTGAAACCCGATCAGCCGAAACCGGATGAAGAGGGGCTGGCGGCGACACCGCTGCCTGCGCGTCCGGCTAACCGTTTTCTGCTGGGAGCCAGCGAAGAGAGTGCGCGGCTGGCTGCCTCGCTGGGCTGGCAGTTTGTCTTTGCGGCGCATCTGAATGGTGACCGCGCGTTGCTTGAGCATGCGCTGAGTACCTACACCCGCCTGAGTCACGGTCAGCGCGCGCTGGTTGCGGTTCAGGTGGTGGTGGCTGACTCGCCCGCCGAGGCTGACCTGCTGGTTGCCTCACTGCGCCACTATCATGTGGCGGTGAAAGGGGGGCCGGGTGTCAACGTCGTCAGCCTGGAACAGGCGGAGCGCTATGTGCGTCAGGGGGGCTATCGCGATTATCAGATTGAACCTCGTACCCCGTCACTGCTGAAAGGCACGGCGGCGCAGGTTCATGCTCAGCTGGAAGCCCTGCATCATCACTTTGCTATCGACGAGTTCGTCATCGATACGCCCGTCACCGATCCGGTTGCCCGCCAGCGCTCGCTGGAACTGCTGGCCACCCATCATCTGATTGCGGCCTGATCCCCAGCCAGCGGAGAGTCATCATGTACCCTGAATCACAACTGATCGAATGGCGACGCGAACTGCATACCTGGCCGGAGCTGTCCGGTCAGGAGTTTGCGACGACCGCACGGCTGCGCGGCTGGCTGCAGGCCGCAGGCATCCGGCTGCGCGATTATCCGCTGGAAACCGGCGTGGTTGCTGAAATCGGCCAGGGTGAAACGGTGATTGCTCTGCGCGCCGACATTGACGCGCTGCCGATCCATGAGGCGAGCGGGGTGCGTTTTCACTCCCGTCATCCCGGCGTGATGCACGCCTGCGGTCACGACCTGCACAGCGCGGTGATGCTGGGTGCGGCCCTGCAGCTTCACGCTCAGGCCGACACCCTGCCCGGACGGGTGCGCATCCTGTTTCAGCCCGCCGAGGAGATTGCGCGTGGTGCCCGGCAGTTCATCGGGGCGGGCGTGCTGGATGAGGTGCAGGCTATCTTCGGGATGCACAACGAACCTTCGCTGCCGCTTGGTACGTTTGCCACCCGCAGCGGCGCGTTCTACGCCAATGCCGACAAATTCATCATCCGCGTGACCGGCAAAGGTGCGCATGCCGCCTACCCGGAGCAGGGCGTCGACAGCATCGTGACGGCCAGCCAGATTATTCAGGCACTGCAGGGGCTCACCAGCCGCAGTTTTAACGCCTTCGACAGCCTGGTGCTGAGCATCACCCGCATCGACGGCGGCAAAAGCTGGAATGTGTTGCCGGGCGGGGTGGAATTTGGCGGCACGGCACGTACGCACGATCGGCAGGTGCGCGCCGACCTGGAGCAGCGGGTGCGTACCCTGGTTGAGCAGTTTGCCGCGGCCAATGGCGCGCAGGCGACCCTGACCTGGCAGCCTGGCCCGCCGGTACTGATCAACGATCCCCACTGGGCAGAATTCTGCAGCGATGTGGCCCGCCAGGCGGGTTACCGGGTGCAGACCGCCGAACTGCATCTGCTGGGTGAAGACTTTGCTTTTTATCTGCAACAGGTGCCGGGCGCCTTTGTCAGCATCGGCAGCGCCAGCGAGTTTGGCCTGCATCACGCCAGCTTTACCCCCGACGAAGCGCTGATTGCGCCCGCCGCTGACTACTTTGCTCAACTGGCCCGCCAGGCGCTGCAACATCTCAGTGCACGATGTCAGGCATCCCTTCCACTCTGAATGGCCTTTATCTGCTGCCGTAACCGCACGACGGTGCTGAACAGCGTCGTCAGGCACCGCGACGACTAAAAAAGAGAGAGCATCATGACCACAAGACAACTTCGGCTGGGCACCATTCTGCATGGCGCCTCAGGCAACATGTCCGCCTGGCGCCATCCGGCGGCACAGGCCGATGCCAGCATAAGCCTGGATTACGCAAAAAAAATCGCCCGTAAGGCGGAGCAGGGCAAACTCGATTTTCTGTTTGTCGCCGACGGGTTGTTTATCAATGAGAAATCGATTCCCCACTTTCTCAACCGCTTTGAGCCGCTGACGCTGCTCTCGGCGCTGGCGGGTGTCACGGAGCATCTGGGGCTGGTCGGCACCGTCTCCACCTCCTACAGCGAACCGTTCACCGTGGCGCGTCAGTTCGCCAGCCTCGATCATCTCAGCGGCGGGCGCGCGGGCTGGAACGTGGTGACGTCACCGCTGGAAGGATCGGCAAACAACTTCTCCCGTCAGCAGCATCCGGAACATGCGCTGCGCTACCGCATCGCCGATGAGTATCTGCAGGTAGTGAAAGGGCTGTGGGATTCGTGGGAGCAGGATGCGTTTGTGCGGGACAAGGCGAGTGGGCAGTTTTTCGATCCGGCGAAGCTGCACACCCTGGATCATCACGGTGACTTCTTCCAGGTGCAGGGGCCGCTGAATATCGGCCGCACCCCGCAGGGGCGTCCGATTATCTTCCAGGCGGGCGCATCCACAGACGGCAAAAAGCTGGCGGCGCGCCATGCCGACGCCATCTTTACCCATCAGCCAACGCGCGAAGAGGCGCAGGCCTTCTATCAGGATGTGAAGCAGCAACTGGTAGCCAATGGCCGTCAGCCGGAAGATCTGCACATCTTTCAGGGTGTCAGCGTGATTGTGGGCGATAACGCCGATGACGTCGAACAGCAGTACCAGACCACTGCGGCGCTGGTTTCGGTGACTGATGCGCTGAACTACCTCGGACGCTTCTTTGACCATCACGACTTTTCGCAGTACCCGCTGGATCAGCCGTTCCCCGATATCGGTGACATCGGACAGAACAGCTTCCGCAGCACCACCGACGAGATCAAACGCAAAGCGAAAGAGCAGGGTCACACCCTGCGTCAGGCGGCACTGGAAGCGGCCACCCCGCGCCCCCTGTTTCATGGCACGCCTGAAGAGGTGGCGGATGGCCTGCAGTTCTGGTTTGAAACCCACGCCACTGATGGCTTCATCATCAATGGCGGCACGCCTGACACCTTTGAACGCTTTGTCGATCGGGTGGTGCCGATTCTGCAGGCACGCGGCCTGACCCGCCGCGACTATCCGGGCACCACCCTGCGCGACAGCTTCGCCCTGAAATCCCCCGTTAATCAGTTCACCTCACAATAAGAGTCCGGACCATGCAAAAACCCTTACGTCTCATCGCTCTGCTTTTGCTGGCCGCCAGCAGCCACACTCTGGCAGAAGGCACCAGCGTCTCCTACAACGGCCAGCGAGTCAGCATTGAAGCCAATAAAACGCCGATCAACACCGCGAAAAATGCGGAGGCCATCGCGCAGCTGCCCGCCGGTCACCATTTTGTGGTGCCGGGCGCGTTTACCGTGGCGGTGGCCGCGCTGAATTCTCCGCCGCTTACGGTCTTTTCTGACGACAACAAAACCCTGCTCGGCAGTGAGGTGGATATCGCCCGGCTGGTCGCCGACAGTCTGGGGCTAAAGCTGAATGTCGTCCCGACCTCCTGGGAGGACTGGCCGCTCGGCGTTGCCTCGGGCAAGTATGACGCGGCAATTTCGAACATCACCGTGACGAAGCCACGCAAAGAGAAGTTCGACTTCGCGACCTATCGCAAAGACTCGCTGGGCTTTTATGTCCGGACCGGCAGCCCGATTCAGTCGCTGACCAAAGCGGAGGAGATTGCCGGGCTGCGGATCATCGTGGGATCCGGCACCAATCAGGAGGCGATCCTGCTGGCGTGGGATAAAGAGAATCAGGCTAAGGGCCTGAAACCCTTTACGCCGATCTATGCAAAAGATGATGCCGCCCAGACGCTGGCGCTTCAGTCGGGTCGGGCAGACGCCTATTTCGGGCCGAATGTCATCGGGGCCTGGAAGGCGGCACTGACCGGGAAAACCCGGCTGGTGGGGAGTGTGGATGGAGGCTGGCCAAAAGCGGCTCACATTGCGGTGACGGTGAAAAAAGGCAGCGGTCTGGCCGAACCGATTAGCACGGCGCTGAATGGCGTGATCGGCAATGGCGACTATCAGAAGGTGCTCAACCGCTGGGGCGAAGGCGTTGAGCAGATTAGTCATTCTGAAGTTAATCCCGCCGGACTGGGCGATTAAGGAGCTGAGATGAGTGAATTAACGTTTCGCGAGGTGTCGCCCGAAGCGCCGGAGCTGCAACCGATTCTGGGCGGCCTGTTCGGTGAATATGCCGCACGCTATGGCGACTATTTTTCCCGGCTTAAGGAGCAGGAGCTGACAGCGTGGTATCTGCCGCCCCAGGGGCTGTTTATTGTGCTGGAGCGCGACGGCGAGATCATCGCGATGGGCGCCTACAAACCTTATGACCCGCAGACCGCCGAGCTGAAGCGCATCTGGACCCGCAGCGATCTGCGCCGTCAGGGGCTGGCATTGGTGGTGCTGCAGGAGCTGGAGCGTCGGGCCCTGCAGGCGGGCTACCAGCGGCTGTTTCTCACCACCGGCTTCCGTCAGCCCGAGGCCGTCCGGCTCTACACCGGTCACGGTTATCAGCCTCAGTTCGATCTCAGCGGCGATCTGGAGCGTTACGGTCAGCCGCCCCACGACGGGCGACTGCGTTTTATTAAAGTGATTGGCGTGTATAACGTCGCGGAAGCGAGTTAAGGATCGACGATGAGTAAACCTCAGCATCAACAGTTACAGGTGGTGCCGGCCCGTTATCCGGCACGCACCGCTGGCGCGATCGTTGCGCTGTTTATCCTGGCAGGCGTCGTGCAGTCAGTGGCCTTTAATCCGCGCTGGGAGTGGGGGGTGTTTGCACGCTGGTTCTTTGATCCGGTGATCCTGCACGGTCTGGGACAGACGCTGCTGCTCACCCTGCTGGGGACGATCTTCAGCCTGCTGGCTGGCGGTCTGCTGGCTCTGGCGCGCCTCTCCTCCTCCTGGCTGCTGAGCACGCTGGCATGGGGCTACATCTGGCTGTTCCGTTCGCTGCCGCTGATCGTCGTGCTGATTATTCTTTATAACTTCTCCTATCTCTATGAAACGCTCTCAATAGGGATTCCGTTTACCGGCCTGTCGTGGGGCGCGTTTCAGACCATCAATGTGCTGGGACAGTTTCCGGCCGCGGTCATCGGCCTGACACTGGTGCAGGCGGCCTACAGCGCGGAGATCATTCGCGGTGGCATTCTCGGTGTCGATCAGGGGCAGGTGGAGGCGGCTTCTGCGCTTGGCCTCTCTGCCACGCGCCGTACCTTCCGCATCATTCTGCCGCAGGCGCTGCGCGCCATTATTCCGACCACGTTCAATGAAATCATCAGCCTGGCGAAAGGCACGTCGATGGTGTATGTGCTGGCCATGCCGGAGCTCTTTTACACCATTCAGATGATCTATAACCGCAATCAGGAGGTCATTCCGCTGCTGATGGTCGGTGCCGCATGGTATCTGATTATCACCACCGTGCTCTCCGTCATTCAGTACAACGCAGAACGCTGGATGGCCCGAAGCGTGACGCGTGAACCGCAACCCTCTCGCTGGCGTCAATGGCGCAACCGCGTCTCGCCACTTCAACCGACCGAGGAGATCAGCCATGTCCGAAGCCATTGATTATCGTCTTTCTCACACCAGCGGGGCCATCAGCATCACCGGCGTCAGTAAACGTTTTGGCAAACATAAAGCGCTGGATAATGTCTCGCTCTCCCTGCCGCCTGGCTCGGTCACGGTGATCCTCGGCCCCTCCGGCTCCGGTAAATCCACCCTGCTGCGCACCATCAATCATCTGGAGCGGGTCGATGAAGGCTTTATTCAGATTGATGGCGACTATATCGGCTATCAGCAGCGCGGCAACAAGCTCTATGAGCTGAAGGAGCAGGCGATTCTGCGGCAGCGCATTAACGTTGGCTACGTCTTCCAGAATTTTAACCTGTTCCCGCACCTGAGCGTGCTGGACAACCTGATTGAAGCACCGATTGCGCATCGCCAGCTCTCCCGGCAGGCGGCAATTCAGCGGGCCGGTGAACTGCTGGACATTGTCGGCCTGCGCCACAAAGCCGATGCCTGGCCGCGCCACCTGTCAGGCGGGCAGCAGCAGCGCATCGCTATTGCGCGGGCGCTGATGCTCAATCCCAGGGTGATGCTGTTCGATGAACCCACCTCGGCGCTGGACCCGGAACTGGTCGGCGAAGTGCTTGATGTGATCAAGAAGCTGGCGCGCTCCGGCACCACGCTGGTCATTGTGACGCACGAGATCGGGTTTGCCCGCGAAGTGGCTGACCATGTGGTCTTTATGGTGGATGGCCGGATTGTGGAGCAGGGCACGACCCAACAGGTGCTCAGCAATCCGCGTCACGAGCGCACCCGTCGCTTCCTGGCGCGTGTCTTATGAGGCGGTTGACTCCACTGGCGCTGGCTTTCGTGGGGCTGATCCCGGCGCTCTCCATGGCAGGCCCGGAAAAGCCCGACATCCGCCGCAACGAAACGCCCATCCATGCTCCGGCTAATCCGCTGGCGATCGCTAAAATTCCGGCGAACTATCACTTTATCGAGCCGGGTACGCTGACCGTAGCGACCTCAGCCACAAACTCGCCGCCGCTGGCGCTGCTGGCCTCTGATAACGTGACCCGCATCGGCAGCGATCCCGACATTGCCAGACTGCTGGCTGACAGTCTGGGGTTAAAACTGAAGCTGGTGCCGGCCTCATGGGAGGACTGGCCGCTGGGGATCAGCGCCGGACGCTATGATGTGGCGATGTTTAATATTGCCGTCACCGAGGAGCGTAAGAAGAAGTTCGACTTTGCCACCTACCGTGCTGACAACCACGCTTTCGCGGTGAAAAAGGAGAGTCCAATCAGACAGATCAGTGCCCCTGCTGACATTGCCGGGAAGCGCATTATCGTGTCGTCGGGCACCAATCAGGAGCGGATCCTGCTGAGCTGGGATGCGCAGAACCGGGCGAAAGGTCTGCCTGCCGTGACGCCGATCTACCTGACCGATGATGCCTCTGCGACGCTGACGCTGCTGTCGGGACGCGCCGATGCCCTGTTTGGCCCGCACTCCATGGCCGCCTGGAAAGCCGCGTCGCGCGGCCAGACCCGGCTGGTGGGCAACGGGCCGTTTCGTGCCTGGGTCGCCGTCACCACCAAAAAGGGCAATGGTCTGGCCCCGGCACTCCAGACTGCGCTGGATGGCACCATCGCGGGCGGCCAGTATCAGCAGGTGCTGGCCCGCTGGGGTGAACAGGATGAGGCCGTCGATCACTCCCTGATAAACCCGCCGGGTATCGTTTACTGACACCGCCAGACCGGTTGCACTGTGGTAACCGGTCTGGTGCATGGCATGCTGACATCCCGATAATTGCACTACACTCTCCGGCGTGACTGTTTTATCCTGCCCCCTCAAATTCATAAAAAATTCTGTTGTGTGGCGGAGTACCAGCCCTGGAAGCCCATGAAAATCAGATTCCTTTCTGCCAATGAGCAAAAGCTGGCGGAGGTGCGCAAGATACTCGAACCTGTCGGCGTCGAAGTGCTGCCCATCGCCCGCCGCATCGAAGAAATACAGACAGAAAACGAGCTTGACCTGGTGCGTGACAAGCTGACCAAAGCTTTTGCGCTGATCGGGCGGCCGCTGTTTGTTGAGCACACAGGCCTCTATCTGGATGGCCTGAATGGGTTACCCGCGGGTCTGACCCGCATCTTCTGGAATCGCCTCGACGCTGAGCGCTTTACGGCGCTGGTGCAGGGGCTCGACAGTCAGGCCGTCACGGCCAAAACGGTGCTGGGTTACTGTGACGGTCGCAAGATGTATCAGTTTTCAGGCGAACTGCGCGGCACCATCGCAGCAAAACCCGCCGGCACGCGCGGTTTTCAGTGGGACTGCGTTTTTATTCCCGAAGGCTATGAGCAGACGTTTGCCGAAATGGGTGAACTCAAGAATGAGATCTCCATGCGGCGTATCGCGCTGGATCGCTTCGCCACCTTTTTGAAAACCGCCCGGGGAGTGGCATGAAACCTGAACTCAAACGCGCCTATGATTCCGGCAAACTGATTCTGTTTGCCGGTGCCGGTATCTCACGCAATTTCGGCCTGCCGGAGTGGCATGAGCTGATTGCTCACCTCGCGCATGAACTGGGCTACGATCCTAAAATCTTCAATACTTACGGCACGCACCTGTCGCTGGCGGAGTATTACAAACAGAAAAAAGGCTCGCTGGGTCCGCTGCGCAGCTGGATGGATCGCGAGTGGCACCGGCCCGATATTGATGTCCGCTCTTCGGAAATTCACACCATGATTACGCAGGGTAATTTCTCGCGTATCTACACCACTAACTACGATCGCTGGCTGGAAGCGGCGCACGACGCGCACGGGGTGCCCTATTATAAAGTGGCGAACGCCGCCGATCTGGTGTCGCTGACCGAAGAGAAGCGACACATCATCAAACTTCACGGCGATTTCGACGACGATACCTCTATCGTGCTGGATGAAAGCAGCTATTTTGAGCGTCTCTATTTCGATTCGCCGCTCGACATCAAACTCACCCACGACGTGATGGGCAATTCGGTGCTGTTTGTCGGCTACAGCATCAGTGACTTCAACATTCGCCTGCTCTTTTACCGCCTGACAAAAATGTGGGGCCGCACCGGGCTGGCAACGGCCCGGCCAAAATCGTACCTGTTTACCAACCGCAACAACCCGGTGGCAAAAGAGGTGCTGGGGCAGTGGGGGATCGAAGTGATCGTCTCGGAAGAGGATGATCCGCGTAAAGCGCTGGCACAGTTTCTGGAAGAGTTGCTGGTGTAATGCCCCTACCGTGACAGGGATTGCCGGAATCGCCTGCTCAGGGGGGGCAGCTCTAAATTAATCAATGCCCGGTTGTTGCGATAAAACAGCCCGCTCAGGGCGGGCGATCAGGTCAAAGGTCTTATCGTTTTATAAACTCTTCGAATTTTTCCTGATTATCTACCAGCCACGCAGGCATATTTTCATAATCGATGGGGCGGATTACCATCTTTCTGGGCCGGTTCCAGATATCTATATTTTTATCAACACAGCGCCGGATGTGATCCGGATTATTGAACTCAGGAAGATTATGTTCTGTATGCGAGATTGTCTCCATCTTCTCGCTAATGCGTGCATCGGTCATGACCCAGGAAAAATGCCAGCCTGCGTTCATGACAATCCGGGTGCGCATCTTAAGAAGTCTCCAGCGCCACCAGCTATCTCGTATTGGCGTTCCTTTTCGCTTCACGTTGCGTAACAGTTCCGGCTGCCCCTGAAAAAAGCCCTTAAGGTTTTTCATCGTCGTCATTTTTGGCAGGCGGCATAAGCGCGCCGAGCCATCATCATTGAGTACCTGAAGATTAAATTTATAGTTGAAAAAGTTCTGATACAGCGTCGTGCACAGATGACGGCGACTGAACTGCCTGAGGGCAGCAGGGTGAGGAATTTCATCAACATCGGAAATGATGATGATGTCGTCGTCCTGAGCATGGCGCAGACCACGCATAATGCTGTTACGCGCAATGGTTTCATTTTCCCACGGATCGGATTCCCCGGCTTTCACCACAGAACTGCCGGACAGGAATTCATGCTGATAAATGGTGGGGACGGCATCATTTATCACATAGATGATTTTTTCCCGAAACGCGGCGAACCGGTCAATATTGAAATTAAGTTTTTCTCGGCGCTTGCCCGTGAAGGTATAGAGAGACTCAACGATAACAAAGCGGTCAACATGCTCATAAAGTGTATTTAAACGCAGCTCAAGAAGCATATCTTCATCGTAGTACAGGAAACAATCGTAAATCATTGGCGAACTAATCCTTTTGCCATCATCATCAATTTTATTTTTTTGCGGATTGTACCTGCTGTTTTACGCTTTCCCTACACTTTCCAGCGTTTTTACTGCCACCCTCCTGACAGCATCCTGATGCCCCCTTCCTGACATTGCATCAGGGCAATCCACTCGTCGGAAAATCACACCTGAACAACGTAAACCCTGAGCGATGTGATGATACGGAAGCCCATTCCCGATAAACTCCATTCTCTGCTGGCAAAGCAAATCGAGCATGATATACTGTATGTATACACAGTACCTGAGGGCGAAAAGATGGCTGTTGAAACAAAATTTGTAGTAGTCAGAAAGGGTGAAGAGAAGATGACGTTTGCCAATAAGAAAGAGGCCGATGCCTACGACAAAATGCTCGATATGGCCGAAGCCTTCACTGACTGGCTGTTACAGCATCAGCCCGCGATGGATGAAGCACAGGCGGAAACGCTGGGCCTGCTGATTGCTGAGCAGAAAGAGGCGGTGCAGCATATCCTTCGCACCAGCAAACTGCCGGAGGCGACGACCCACCTTTCACAGTCAGACGATGCTGATGAGCCTGCCGCTAAGAAAGTGCGTGCAGTAAAAGCGGCATAATCTTCTCCTCCACGCCGGAAGCGAACCTTCCGGCGTGGCTGTTTCTGCACAGGTCCTCTTCACTTTTCCGGCTGCTTTATTGTTCTGATTCGCTCACCAACACTCTCCGTCATGGTGATGACCGGAGGGACGCCACGATAGTCTTCTTGTCATAGCGGGTCATTTTATCTCCTCCGTTATAATTAACGCTTTTTTTCACCACTGTTGAACGCATCTCTTTTTTAATCCCGGCGACTAAACCCGGAAGATTATTCATCCTCTCTTTATCAAATAAAGCCAGCGTGAGTTCTGTGAACTTTTTACAGTTTATTAATCTCCAGCGTCACAGGAATAACGAAAAAGTGACTGACGCCTGCAGGTGTTAATTCGCTCACACTTTTTATAAAAGAGAAATTCCACTGCTTTTCACTGCCAGCGCTCGGTGTTAGTGTGGCCCCGCTATCTGCTAAGGGTTGTTACTGGTTAACAGGCAAAACCTGAGCGTCTCACGGTTTCTACCGCTGTGAGGCGTTCAGGTTTTTTTTTGCCTTACATCTGACGTTGCATCAAAAAGAACGTCAGGCGCAGGGCGCCTCGGATGGCCGATACAGGCCGCAATAATAGTATTAATTATCGCGGGATTTTCATTTCTTCCCGGGGATGATTACGCCTTAAATATTCAGAACAGGTTGCCATCATGAAAGTCAGAAATAACTTGTGTGCGCTCTCCTTATTACTCATTTCATCTTTGTCCATCGCTCAGGAATGGCGCGGGACGGTACTGGGATTTGAATCTCCGCCCGCCCCCCTGCTGGGTGAGATGGCTGGTCTGCGTAATGCGCTTAATGACAACGGCTTTAGTTTTAATCTGGGCTATCTGAATGAAACGGGCTGGAATGGTGGCGGCGGATATCACCACGCGTCACATGTCGCCTATATCGATCAGTTCGCTTTAACGTTTAATCAGGATCTGTCGCGCTGGACCGGCATGCCTGACGCCCGTATCGAAGCGAATATTGTAAACCGTAATCATAATGACGATCTGACCACGCAACGCGTACAGGATCCTCGCGCCCCCATTAATGACCTGACCCAGGAGAGCTGGGGGGGACAGTCGATCACCCGTCTCGGCTGGCTGACGTTTGCGCGCAGCTTTGATGAACGCCGGCTGACATGGCGCATCGGCATGATGAATAAGGTTCAGACCTTCGATCAAATCATACCCTGCGATTTTCAGCTGCTTTCACAGTGTGGCGGAAAGTCCGCTAACGCCCTGACGTGGAACAACTGGAACGTGCATACCTGGGGAACCACGCTGGAATACCGCGTGACGCCCGTTGTCACACTGAAGGGCGGCGTGATGGAGCAAAACCCGGACGCGTCAGGTCGGCATCACGCGTGGAGCGCCTCCACCCGGGGAAGCAAAGGGATATTACTGCCGGTGGAAGTCGAAGCCCGTCCCATCATTAACGGATTGCCGGGGGCCTATAATCTGGGGGTGCTCTTCACTAACGCGCCGCAAACCGATCTTTACCGCGGTAAATCGGGCGGTGCGGGCGCAGGCGATCCGCAGGGCTATCAGCAGCACAACCGGACAGGGTTCCTTTACGCCGGCCTTAACCAGCAACTGACATGCCATCAGGATGATGCGAGCCGGGGATTGAGTACCTCTTTCAGCATGAGTCTGGCCGATCAGCGCAGCAACTACATGCACTGGGTGACGGCGGCGTCGCTACGCTATCGGGGTTTATTTGATGCGCGCCCGGAAGACTGGATTGGCATCGGCCTGACCCGGACGAAAATGAGCAGTCAGTATGCCCGCAACCAGCGCTACATAAACAGCCTGAACGGCGTTTCTGATTATCAGGATCCCGCCTTTCATCCGGTGCCAGGCCATTCACTGACTGGCGAGCTCTACTACCGTTTTCGTCCCTTCCGCTGGCTGGAGCTGCAGCCCGGCATTCAGTACTGGCATCGCCCGGCGGGTATCTCCCGCACTCAGGATGCCTGGGTGACGGAACTCAAAACCGTGGTGACATTTTAACTCCCCTGGTGGAGTAGGATCGTCGTCACGCTTTTCACCCTGGCTGATTGAGGTCCGTCTTAAAAATGGTAGAGTGCGCCTACTGGATTGTTACTGCTCAGGCAGGCAAAACCTGATTTCTGGCCTTAGCCAGAGGTCAGGTTTTTTTGTTTTTGGGGTCTGGATGAAAATCGCCAAAGTGCTTAATAACAATGTGGTGGTGGTTCAGGACGAACAGGGACGTGAGCAGGTCGTGATGGGCCGCGGACTGGCTTTTCAGAAGCGTGTCGGGGACAGTCTTGATACTGCGCAGATTGAGAAAGTCTTCGCGCTGCAAAGCGATCTGCTGGTGCGCCGTCTCGAGGAGTTACTGAACCAGATCCCTGCTGAGGTCATGACGACCTGTGACCGCATTATCAACCTGGCAGCACAGCGGTTAGGGAAACTGCAGGAGAGTCTCTACATCACCTTAACGGATCACTGTTTCTTTGCCATCGAGCGGCAGAAAAAGGGGCTGGCGATTAAAAATGTCCTGCTCTGGGATATCAGGCGACTCTATCCCCGGGAGTTTGAGCTGGGTCAGGAAGCTCTCGCCATCATCGCCCGCCGTCTGAATGTGGAACTGGCTGAGGATGAAGCCGGGTTTATCGCGCTTCATCTGGTCACGGCTCAGCTCAACAACGAAATGCCGGAAGTGATGGATGTGACGCGGGTGATGCAGGACGTTCTGCAACTGGTGAAGTATCAGCTACAGCTGGACTACGACGAGTCATCACTGAGTTATCAGCGGTTCGTCACCCATCTGAAATTTTTTGCCCAGCGGATGCTGACCCGAACCGTCGTCGACAACGATGATGTGTCACTCCATACCGCGGTCAAAGAGAACTATCCCAAAGCGTGGAAATGCGCGGTGAAGATCGCGCAGCATCTGCAGCAAAGCTATCAGCGCGATCTGACAGCGGAAGAGATGATGTTTCTCGCCATTCATATCGAACGGGTGAGAAAAGAGGGGCGTTAACCCCTAATCTGGATTGTTACTGCGTAGTGCAGGCAAAACCTGAGCGCGGCCTCTGAAAAGAGGTCGTTCTCAGGTTTTTTTATTTTTGGCTCCCTCAACGGATGTCTGCGGACATCGCTTGTAAGGAAAGAGAGATGGAATATCAGAAACTGGCGCAGGCGATCCTCAGCCATGTGGGTGGTAAAGCGAACATCGTCAGCCTGGTGCATTGCGCCACCCGACTTCGTTTCAGACTAAAAGAGAGTCAGAAGGCCGATGCTGAAGCGCTGAAGAAAAATCCGGGTGTGATTATGGTGGTTGAAAGCGGCGGGCAGTTCCAGGTCGTTATCGGCAACCATGTGCATGAGGTCTGGCAGGCGGTGAGGGCCGAAGCGGGACTGCGTGATGACGCGCCTGCCGCAACGGATGAAAATGACAGTGGCGGTAACCTCTTCAGTGGGCTTATCGACATTATTTCAGGGATTTTCACCCCCATTATCGGCATTCTGGCCGCGTCGGGCATTCTCAAAGGCCTGCTGGCCCTGGCTGTGGTCTGCGGCTGGCTTTCCGTTGAGAGCGGCACCTATAAAATCTGGTTTGCCGCCAGTGATGCGCTGTTCTTCTTTTTCCCGCTGGTGCTGGGTTATACCGCCGGTAAGAAGTTTGGTGGTACGCCCTTCATCACCATGGTGATAGGCGGGGCACTCACCCATCCGACCATGATCGCCGCCTTTAATGGCAGCCAGCAAACCGGCGCAATGGCGGACGCGTTTCTGGGTATCCCTGTCACCTGGTTCAACTACAGCGCGTCGGTCATTCCGGTGATTCTTGCCGCGTGGGTGAGCTGCTGGCTGGAAAAACAGAGCAACAGGCGGCTTCCTGCCGCCATGAAGAACTTTTTTACGCCCCTGATCTGCCTGGGCGTTACCGTGCCGCTGACTTTTCTGGTGATTGGCCCCGTGTCCACCTGGCTAAGCATGATGCTGGCCAACGGCTACCAGTGGATTTATGCGCTGGCCCCCTGGCTGGCTGGCGCCGCTATGGGGGCGCTGTGGCAGGTCTGTGTCATCTTTGGTCTGCACTGGGGGCTGGTGCCTCTGATGATCAACAATCTGGCAATGCTGGGGCATGACTCGATGCTGCCGATGCTGCTGCCCGCCGTCATGGGTCAGGTTGGCGCCGCGCTGGGGATTTTCCTGCGCAGCCGTGATGCCCGGCAGAAGGTCCTGGCTGGCTCGTCCGTGACGGCAGGGATTTTTGGTATCACCGAACCGGCGGTGTATGGCGTCAATCTGCCGCTGCGTCGTCCCTTTATTTTTGGCTGCGTGGCGGGTGCCATCGGCGGGGCGATTGTCGGTTTCAGCCACACACACGTTTACTCCTTTGGCTTTGCCAACATCTTCACGATTGCGCAGATGATCCCGCCCGGCGGGGTCGATGCCACATTATGGGGCGGGATTGCCGGAACAGTGCTGGCGCTGTTTCTGAGCTGCGGCATGACCCTGCTTGCCGGTATGCCCAAAGCCGCCCCCCCTGTGGCGGCGACAGCCCTCTCCGCTGACGAAAACGCGATCCTTTCCCCGCTGTCTGGCACCGTGCTGGCGCTCGATCAGGTGCCGGACGCCACGTTTGCCAGTGGCCTGCTGGGACGCGGTGTCGCCATCATTCCGCTTGATAACAAAGTCATCGCGCCGTTTGCCGGTGAGGTCGCCTCACTGTTTCAGACCCGGCACGCCATCGGCTTACTGAGTGATAGCGGCGTCGAGCTGTTGATCCACGTTGGCATCGATACGGTGAAGCTCGACGGCAAGCCGTTTATCACACACGTCAGCGCAGGCGACAAAATTCAACCAGGCGATCTGCTACTGGAATTTGATCGTCAGGCGATCCTTGATGGCGGCTATGACCTGACCACCCCCATCATTATCAGTAACAGCGATGATTACGCTGATGTCATCACGGCTGCAGCCAGCACCGTAACGGCCGGACAGCCGTTACTCAGCCTCAGCCATCAATAACAGGAGAACAGAATGAAAACTTTCCCGGATTCATTTTTATGGGGCGGTGCCGTTGCCGCAAATCAGGTGGAAGGGGCCTGGCGTGAGGAGGGTAAAGGCCTTTCGACCTCCGACCTTCAGCCGCAGGGGATTTTTGGTCCGGTATGCGAGCGGGGCCCCGGCAGTCACAGCCTCAAGGATGTGGCGATTGATTTTTACCACCGCTATCCGGAGGATATCCGTCTGTTTGCCGAGATGGGTTTCAGCTGCCTGCGAGTCTCAATTGCGTGGACACGCATCTTTCCTCAGGGTGATGAGCAGCAGCCTGAGGAGGCGGGTCTGGCTTTTTATGACCGGCTATTTGACGAGCTGGCCGCGCACAACATCACGCCACTTGTGACACTGTCACATTATGAGATGCCCTGGGGACTGGTGACGCAGTATGGAGGCTGGGGCAATCGGCGAGTGATTGATTTCTTCAGTCACTACGCCCGGACCGTATTTACCCGTTACCGGCATAAAGTCAGACTCTGGCTGACCTTTAATGAGATTAACATGTCGCTGCACGCCCCCCTGACCGGGGTGGGTCTGCCGGAAACCGCGAGCAAAGGTGAGGTGTATCAGGCGATCCACCATCAGCTGGTCGCCAGCGCGCTGGCGGTGAAAGCCTGCCACGAGATTATCCCTGACGCCCAAATCGGCAATATGCTGCTGGGCGGGCTGGTCTATCCATTGAGCTGCAAACCCGAAGATGTTCTGGAAGCCCTGCAGGAGAACCGGACATGGCAATTCTTTGGCGACGTTCAGTGCCGTGGCGCTTATCCGGGCTACATGTTGCGCTTCTTCCGCGACAACCAGATTGATCTGGCAATCACCGACGCCGACCGTGAAGCGCTGAAATCGACCGTCGATTTCATCTCTTTCAGCTACTACATGACCGGCTGCGTCACCGCCGATGACGCGCTGAATCAGCAGCTGCGGGGCAATATCCTGAGTATGGTGCCCAACCCCCATCTGCCCGCGTCTGAATGGGGCTGGCAGATTGATCCGATCGGTTTGCGCACACTGCTGAATCTGCTGTGGGATCGCTATCAGAAGCCGCTGTTTATCGTTGAGAATGGGCTTGGCGCGAAAGATAAACCCGATGCCGCCGGTGTCGTGCAGGATGATTACCGTATCAGCTACCTCAACGATCATCTGGTGCAGGTCCGTGAGGCGATTGAAGATGGCGTGGAGATCATGGGCTACACCAGCTGGGGCCCGATCGATCTGGTCAGCGCATCGAAAGCTGAACTCTCTAAACGCTACGGATTTATCTACGTCGATCGCGATGACAACGGTGAAGGTTCGCTGGCGCGCAGCCGCAAGAAAAGTTTCTACTGGTATAAAGAGGTCATCGCCACCCGTGGCGGATCGCTGAAAGCGTGATCGCCACGAAAAAGTGGCATCGCACTGCCTGCGATCTCCTTTTTGCTCTGTATAAAACCGGCTGAGTCAGGGTGTCTCGCCGGTATTAACCTGATAGCGGGTGCTCCTGCCGCCGCCCTCCAGCCGGTAAAGGCACCCTTTTTCGACCAGATCCGCCAGATGCCGGGTTGCGGTCGCTTTACTGACTTTTGCCACCTTCTGATACTGACTGGCGCTGATCCCCTGTTCAAATCCCTGCTCGCCGCCATCCAGCAGCCGGTTCAGCACTTTGACCTGCTCCTGGCTCAGCCCCGTTCCCTGATAACGCAGCCAGAATCGCGCCTTGATCTGCGTGCGGTCAATCACGCTCATCGCCTGCTGCAGGCTCTCATCAAGGATATCCAGGAACCACACCAGCCAGCGGGTGATGTCGGTGTCGCCTTTTTGCGTCTGTTCCAGAATGCGGTAATAGTCCGCACGGTGCGCCAGAATGGCGGGAGACATGGCATAGAGACGGATACTCTGACTGTCGGCCTGCGCCAGTGCCAGGTCGGTAAGTGCCCGCGTGATACGGCCGTTGCCGTCATCAAAGGGATGCAGGGTCACAAACCAGAGGTGACAGATCGCGGCCCGCAGCAACGGGTCGAGCATGACGTCCTGCTGGCTCTGGTTAAACCACGCAATAAACTGCGCCAGCTGCGGCTCCAGTCCGTCACGCGGCGGGGCTTCAAAATGGACGGTAGGCCGGTCGATACGCCCTGAGACTACCTGCATCGGCTCACTGCCACGCAACATCCCGACGCTCAGACGCTGCACCGTCCATTCATCTGCCGGAAACAGCCAGTGATGCCACTGATACAGCCGCGCCATCGTCAGCGGCTGGCTGCGGTTGTTGATCGCGTCCAGCATCATCGCCGCCAGGCCTTCTGAGCGGTCAGAGACCGGCCAGGGCTGCTCTTCCGTGACGCCCAGCCGCCGCGCCAGCGACGAGCGAACCGACTGCACGTTAACCCGCTCCTCTTCAATGGCCGATGAGGAGAGGATATTACTGAGCAGGGTATCCAGCGTCTGGCTTTCGCTGTCGGGGTGCAGACTGGCGCGGCCCAGCAGCAGGCCTCGCTGCTGCTGCAGATGGCGCAGGCGCGGTAACAGCACGGCATCCTGCCAGTGAAAGTGGGGCCAGTCGGCCTGTTGCCAGATCCAGTGGGTGTTCATAGTCCGCTCAGGGTCAGGGAATGAGCCGAATCACGCATCTTATTCGGCTCACAGAATGAGGCGATAATAACAAACAATCGGCTCACAGGATACGCTGGCGGACCTGAAGACAGAAAAAAGGGCCCGAAGGCCCTGTCTGTTTAGCGGGAGAACTGAATAAAGGTGTCTGAGTAGTAATGTACAATCCAGGCAACATAAGCCAGCCAGATAATTAACCCACCTGTTAAACCGAATTTACCAATCATTGATTTCTCTCCAGAGTGATAAGGGTCTGCAGCAATGTTTTACATAAACTGACAGTTGTGGAGATCGTCTGTATTGTCGCAGATCAAAAAAAATCCCGCTCATCACTCACGACATAACCTCTTTGCGATCAATTTCCCCGAAATAATCAGGTGGCGTTCTGCGTGCCGCAGGCTGAGCACCGGTTAAAGTTCAAAAAAACGCCGCCGATAGATGATCTCAGGAGCACCATAACCACAAGGAGGTAAAGAGCAGGATCATTTTCAGGGGAAAAAATTATGTCCAGTTCGTTACTAAAAAAGAAAAAAATGAGTACCCGTGCGCAGATGCTGCTCATGGGCGGTTTAACCATCACGCTGGGCTTTACCGTCACCATCGGAGTCCTCAGCTGGCAGTCCGGTAAAGAGCAGAAAGCCCTGGCAGAGAAGTACCTGCAGCAGATTGCCCAGAGCCGGGGTCTGCAGGTGCAGCAGGAGCTGACGCATGCGCGCGATGTGGCCAGTCATCTCGGGCAAAGTCTGATCGCTTTACCGCATGCAGGCATTACCGATCGCAAGGCAGCAGACAAAGTGATGGAATATGCGCTGCGCGCCAATCCCGATTATCTGTCGATGTCGGTAATATTTGAACAGAATGCGTTCGATGGCCGCGATGCGGAGTTCGCCACCCAACAGGGTCAGGCTCCGCAGGGCCGCTATGCCTGGTTTGTTGACCGTGACGTCGCAGGCCATTACGCCATGCACCCTTTGCTTTCTTACCTCACGCCCGGACAGGGCGATTATTATCTCATCCCGCAAAAGTCCCAAAAAGATACGCTTACCGAACCCTATAGCTATGCCTATAACGGCGTGCCGACATTACTCACCTCTGTTGCTGCGGTGATTATGGAGCAGGGCGTGCTGAAGGCGGTCGTCACGTCAGATATTTCGCTGGCCTCGCTGCAAGCGAAAGTGAACCTGGTTAAACCCTGGCAGGGCACCGGCTATGCGCTGCTGCTCTCCAATAGCGGCAATGTGGTCTCATCGCCGGTTAAAGAGGAGGCCGGGAAACCCTGGAAAGGCCAGACCGATAACTTTACTTCGAAGGTGATGCAGCATTTCGATGCGGTACTGGGTGAAGAGGCGCTGATCACCTGGCAGCCGGTCGTGATCGGCAACAGCGATAAACCCTGGTATCTGGGCGTGGTCGCGCCGGTCAGCCAGGTGATGGCCGCCGCCAACCACCAGTTAATGTGGGCGGTGATCCTGATGGTGGTGAGCATACTGCTGGTCGGTACGGTGCTGGGTATGCTGTTCAGCCGCAAGGTGCTGCGTCCGATTGGCGGCGAGCCGATTGAAGCGGCTCAGATTGCGCTGGCGGTAGCCGATGGCAAACTGGATAACGCAATTGCCGTGCAGAAGGGCGATCGCAGCAGCCTGTTCTTTGCCCTTGAGACCATGCAGACCCAGCTGCGGCAGATTGTCGGACAGATTAAAGATGCCAGTGAATCAGTGCGTCAGGGGGCGGGAGAAATAGCCAGCGGCAACCTTAATCTGGCGTCGCGCACCGAGGAGCAGGCTGCCGCGCTGGAGCAGACCGCCGCCAGCATGGAGCAGATTAGCGCCACGATCCGTCTGAACGCCGACAACGCGCAGCAGGCGACCAGCCTGACCGAAAACGCCACGCATATTGCCAGCCGCGGAGCCACACTGGTCGGTGAGGTCGTGCTGACCATGGCACAGATCGATGACAGCTCGAAAAAGATTGGTGATATCACCACGATGATCAACAGCATCGCTTTCCAGACCAATATTCTGGCGCTGAATGCGGCAGTAGAAGCGGCGCGTGCTGGTGAACAGGGACGCGGCTTCGCCGTGGTCGCCAGTGAGGTGCGTAATCTGGCCCAGCGCAGTGCCAACGCCGTGAAAGAGATTGGCGCACTGATCGAAGAGTCAAGCGTGCGGGTCGAAAGCGGCGTCCGTCTCGTCAACGATGCCGGTAAGACCATGCAGGAGATGATGCAGGCGGTGAACTCGGTGCAGGGGATTATCGGTGAGATTGTCACTGCCTCTGACGAGCAGGCGCGTGGCATCAGTCAGGTCACGATTGCCGTCAACGAGATGGATGGCACCACCCAGCAGAACGCCGCGCTGGTACAGCAGATGTCCGCCGCCGCCAGTTCACTGGAGGATCAGGCGCAGCAGCTCGCGCAGACGGTGGAGCAGTTTCACCTGGCATAACTCGCCCTGAAAATGCCGTCGCTGCCCGACAGGGCGACGGCGCCTTCCGCAAAGACACAACACCCGCCATCCCTGGCGGGCTCAGCGCGGGCCATCCCCGGCCTGCGCTGCTTTACTGCTGGCGGTTAGCCGTCTGTGCAGGCGGCCTGGTGCCGATGACTTACGCCTCTGCCAGACGCGCACCGCTGACGGCATCAAACAGGTGCATCTTATCCGGATTAACCGTTACCGGCAGCGTGCCACCCGGCACGGCATCACTGCGACCGCTCAGCTGCATATGCAGCGGAACCCCCTGCCACGCCAGATGTAACAGCGTCGACTCTCCCGTAATCTCAACGATATTCACCGTCGCCGGTTGCCCGCTGACATCGGTGACCAGATCGTGAGGCCGCACGCCCAGCGTCACCGGCTGGCCCGCCTGCTGCTGTGCGGCACGCTGCCAGCGGGAAGGGAGCGGCAGCCACTGCTCGCCACAGCAGACGCCAGGCACCGCGTCACGCACTTCAAAGCGGGCATCCAGCAGATTCATCGGCGGTGAGCCGATAAACCGCGCCACGAAGGTGTTAACCGGGCGATCATAAATCGCCAGCGGCGCACCCTGCTGCACGATAACGCCATCCTTCATCACCACGATCTGATCGGCCAGCGTCATCGCTTCGACCTGATCGTGCGTGACATAAACCATGGTGGTTTTAAAACGCTGATGAAGCGATTTGATTTCCGCGCGCAGCTCCATCCGCAACTGCGCATCCAGGTTCGAGAGCGGCTCATCGAACAAAAATACCTGCGGGTTGCGCACCATCGCCCGGCCCATCGCTACACGCTGCCGCTGTCCGCCCGATAACGCCCGGGGATAGCGCTGCAACAGCTGATCGATGCCGAGAATGCCCGCAATCCGGGCAATTTTGCTCTTCTGCTCCTCGCGCTTCACCTTTTTCACCTGCATATGAAACGCCAGGTTCTCAGCGACGGTCAGGTGCGGATAGAGCGCGTAGCTCTGAAACACCATCGCGATATCCCGGTCGGCGGGGTCGAGATCGTTGATGCGCTTTCTGTCAAGCAGGATGTCGCCGTCAGAGACGCTATCCAGACCGGCAAGCAGCCGCAGCAGGGTGGATTTCCCGCAGCCGGAGGGACCGACCAGCACGGTAAAACTACCGTCAGGGATGGTTAAATCCAGCGGCTGCAGTACGCTCTGTTTACCGTAGCGCTTCGCCACCTGTACAAGTTCAACACTGGCCATGGTCAGCGCACCTCATTTGAAAGTTGGAGTTGTTGCCAGCTGGGATAGCGGCGCGGTGAGCTACTGATTGCCTGTGACGCCACGTCAATGCCCCAGCGCAGTGCGGTATGAGCGGAGTGCTGATAGAGCAGAGCCGTGAGAAAACCGGCATTGAAACTGTCCCCCGCCCCGATGGTGTCGACCACCGTCACCGGTTGTGCGGCGGCAAATTGCACGGAGGCAGCAGACCAGAGGCGCGCGCCCTCCGCGCCGCACTTGATTACACATCCGCCGCGTCCGCTGAGCCGGGCTGACAGCTGTTTTCCGCTCTGCTCCAGCAGCTCAGCGCCCGCCAGACCCAGCGCCTCCACCTCATTCAGCAGCAGCCAGTCACAGTCCGCTAACCAGGACGCAATCTGTAAGCGAAGGGCATCGCTCCAGCCCGCTGGCGGCCAGCCGGTGTCCACCGCCACACAAAAACCACGCTGCTGTAAGGTGGCCAGCAGCGCCGGATAGTGCGCATAAAGTTCCAGGCAGAGAAAGGTGCCGCACAGCAGCACGATGTCACCCGGAGCGGCCTGCGGCGGCAGCTGAGCCAGCACATCGTCGACGGTCAGCAGGGTGATGTGCCCGTAGTTGCTGAGAAAGGAGCGTTCGTTGTCGGGGTGAGTCACGCCCACCGTCAGTGACGTCTCGCAGGCGTAGCGCGGCCACTGCTTTGCGCTGTGCGGAAAATGGCTGGCCAGCCAGTGACTCAGACCATCATTACCCTGGTTAGCGATAGCGCGATGCGGCACCTGCATCGCCTCCAGCGCCAGCGCGCAGTTTCCGGCCGAGCCGCCGGGACGAAGCTCACTGTGCTGCAGCATCACTTCGGTGCCGCGCTGCGGCCAGTCACTGAGCGTACTCATGATTAAATCGACGTTGATATTACCCACCACATAGAGGGTGGCGACAGTGGAGTGGTTCATGGTTATCCCTTACTTCCCCCGCTGGTGAGACCGCTGACCAGCGTTTTCTGCAGCCAGATGGCGATAAACAGAGGCGGCACCGATGCCAGAATGCCAATGGCGGCGATCAGGCCATCATCCGTCGCCCGCCCGGCGGTAAAACCGGCAATGGCGACCGGCAGGGTCTGGGCCGACAGATTGCTGGTGAACAGCAGCGCGTAAAAAAACTCATCCCAGGCGAGCAGCCAGCCAAACAGGGCAGCGGCACCCAGCACAGGTTTTGCCAGCGGCAGCGTGATGCGCAGCAGAACCTGCCAGAAGCGCAGGCCATCCAGCCGGGCCGCCTGTTCGATATCACGGGGCAGGGCGTCGAACTGATTCTTCAGCATCCAGGTCAGAAACGGCAGGATCAGCGAGCAATAGACCATCACCAGACCGGGACGGGTGTTGAGCAGACCAAGCTGTTGCAGCAGGAAGTAGAGCGGCAGTACAAAGGCCACGGGCGGCACCATATAGATCGCCAGTGCGCCGGAAAGCCAGGCATCGCGACCGCTGTAGCGCGAGAAGCTGAACGCTGCCGGGATCGCCAGCAGCAGCGAGATCACCGTGGCGACCGACGCGACCAGCAGGCTGTTTCCCAGCGCATGCAGGAAAATCGCGCCCGGCTGGTCAGGTGCCAGCGAAATCAGCCCCTGATAGCGGCTGAAATCCCACTGGCGCGGCAGCCATTCTAACGGCACCCGTGAGAGATCGCTGGCGGAACTGACGCTCATCAGGAACAGCCAGCCCATCGGGGCGAGAATGCTGAGGGCAACCAGCAACGCAGCCCCGTAACGCAGCCCCTGGCGCAGTTTAGTTTTCATAAGCGGCACTCCGGCGGCGCTGATGCCATAACATCAGCAGATAGAGCGTGATCAGCAGCGCGCACATCAGGGTCATCAGGATCGCATAGGCAGCGCCGCTGCCTGCACGCAGGTAGCTGAACGACTCCTGATAGACGAAGAAGCTCAGGGTTTTGGTGCTGTCCACCGGCCCGCCGCGCGTCATCACATAGATGATGTCAAAAATTTTAAAGGCATCGATGGTGCGCAACACCAGCGCCACGCCGAGCGGCGCGACAATCGCCGGGAAGGTGATCGCCCGGAAACGACGCCAGGCGGACGCCCCATCCAGTCGCGCCGCCTCAAACAGATCGTCGGGGATCGACTGCAGCGCAGCCAGCACCAGCAGCGTCACCAGCGGATAGTTTTTCCAGATGTCTGCAAACATCACCGCATTCAGCGCGGCATCCGGCGACCCCAGCCAGCTTCGATAGCCGTCAATAATGCCCAGCTGGGTGAGCAGGGCGTTGATGCTGCCGTAGTCGGGGTTGAAGTTCAGCCGCCACATCATGGCGTTGACAATCGTGGGCAGCGCCCACGGCAGGATCACCAGCACCCGCAGCACGTTGCGTCCGCGGAAACGCTGATTCAGCAGCAGCGCCACCAGCACGCCGATGATCCCTTCACAGACCACAGAAACCACGGTGAAATAAAGGGTACGCCAGATCGAAGCCCGGAAATCGGGATCGCTCAGCGCATAGAGGTAGTTTTCCAGCCCGACCCAGCCTGGCGTTTCCCCGCTGCCAATCAGCGCAGCATCGGTAAAGCTGAGCCAGATAGTGCGCAGCAGGGGCCAGGCGGTCAGCAGCAGCATCACCAGCAGCATGGGTGCCAGCAGCACCCATGCCTGACGCTGTTCGCGTTGACGCAGACTCAGCATCATCACTCCTTAACGTAACCGGGCAGCGCTTTTATCGACCGTCGCCATCGCATCCTGGGCCGATGTTTTGCCCAGCAGCACCTGCTGCAACTGCTGCTGGAGCTGGTTCGACAGGCGCGAGTAGTCGGCCGTCTCAGGACGTGACAGCATCACGTTAAGCGATTTATCCGCCGCAGCGATCAGGCTCTCCTGACCTTTTTTCACCGCCTCATCCTGATAAGACGATTTCCAGATCGGCAGGCTGAGTTTCGCATACTGATTCTGCACCGGCTGAGAGGTCATGTAGCGGATGTACTGCCACGCTTCATCCGCATGGCTGCTGCCTTTGGTGATACCCAGCCCCATTGAGCCGTTGACCGCACCCACTTTGCCCGGCGCATCGCCCGGCGCAGGCATGATGCCCACCTCACCCGCCACTTTGCTCTGCTTTGGATCGTTGGCCATGTTGTACATGTAGGTCCAGTTCAGCGCGAACGCCGCATCGCCATTGGAGAACGATTTACGCACATCCTCTTCCAGATATTCACGCGACGCCGGATTGCTCAGCCCCTGATCGAGAGAGCTTTTCATCAGCGCCAGCGCCTTCAGAGAGGCCGGGCTGGAGAAGTTGAGCCTGCCGTTCTGATAAAACTGGCCGCCAAAGCCGGAAACCAGCGTGGTGTAATCGCACACCAGCGCTTCCGCCTGAGACCAGCTCCAGACGAGCGGATAGTTGACGATCTTTTTCTCTTTAATGATTTTCGCGTCATCCAGCACCTGCTGCCAGGTCTCTGGCAGCGACGTAATGCCCGCTTTCGCCAGCATCGCTTTGTTGTAATAGAGGTACTTGGTGTCGAGGATCCACGGCATGCCGAGCGTTTTGCCTTTGAAGACCACCGTGTTCATCGCACCCGGGAAAACCTTCTCTTTTTCGTCGGGGGTAATACGGGATGAGACATCCTGCAGCAGATCGAAACGGCTGAATTCTGCCGGCCAGATGGCATCGAACAGCACCACGTCATAACCATTGCCGCCCGCACCGCGCGCCGCCACGATCTTGTCATGCAGCGCTTCGTAGGGAACAAACTCCAGATTCACGCTGACATCCGGATGCGCTTTCTGAAAGTTCTGCGTCATGGCGCGGATATCATTTTCGCTGTAGGCGGCCTGCGTCATAAACAGGGCATTAATCTGCGTGGCCGCCGCTGCGCTGCCTGCGCTTAACATCAGTAAGGCGGCAAAGCCGGCTTTGAGTCGGGGGGTATAACGCTTTGACATGGTCTTCTCCACTATGCAGCAACAGGCTGTCGGTTAATTAAATCAATTTGATTGATTTAATCGGGGACGTAATGGGTCAGCGGGCACGCTGACCTGTCAGGAGACAAGCAAAGGACGTGCCAGTAAAAGGCGATAACGATTAACATCGTGGTAACAACGCTGGCGCCCAGCCTGCGCTTTTATCGCCGACTTGCCTATCCTGATGCGCGGAAATTGCGCAGGCGATCAAAGATATTGTTTGCCTCAACTCCCCCGCATACCAATACTGTGAGGTCGCGCTGTAAGGGAAAACAACATGAAAACCTCGGGCACCAACCTTGAACATGCGCGGGCGCATAACCGCCGTGTGGTGATTGAAGCGATTCGTCTGCATGGTGAGCTGACCCGTGCAGAACTGGCACGGCTGACGGCGCTGACGCCGCAGACCGTCTCTAACATTGTGGCAGAGCTGGAGCAGGCTGAACTGCTGACCAGCCGCCAGCCACGCCGCAGCGGGCGCGGTCAGCCCTCCATTCCGGTCACGCTGAATCCGACCAGTGCCTGGTCGATCGGGATTCACCTCGATCATCAGACCCTGCTGCTGGTTCTGGTCGATCTCAGCGGCGAAGTCCACTTCCGTCGCCTCCTGATGGTGCAGAAGCCCCAGCCTGCTGCCACCCTGGCGTGCATTGCCAGCGTGCTGACGGAGATGCGGGCCTTTCTCGGCGCGCAGTGGCAGAAAGTGTTAGGCATAGGCGTGGTGATGCCGGGGCCATTTGGCGTAGAGGGCATCTCATCAGAGGGGCCGACCACCCTGAACGGCTGGGAGCAGGTCGATATTGAAGCTGAACTTGGCGCGATCAGTGGCCTGCCGGTGACGCTGGAGAATGACGCCACCGTGGCCGCCATTGGTGAACGGTTTCATGGCATCGCCCGTCAGCTTAACTCCTTTATCTATCTCTATATCGGCACCGGCCTGGGCGCAGGGATTTTTACCGACGGCCACATCTACACCGGCCACGCCCATAACGCGGGGGAGATCGGCCACATCGTGGTCGAGCCGGGCGGGCGCGACTGCTATTGCGGCAATCAGGGCTGTCTGGAGCGTTATGTCTCGTTGCAGGCTGCCTATGAGTTCTGCGGCCTCGATCCGATGCGGGCGCTGCCTGACGACCTGCTGCAGATTGATCCTGCGCGTTTCAGTGCCTGGATTGAAAGCATAAAGACGCCACTGCGGCAGGCAATCAATATTCTGGAGTCGGTGTTTGATGCAGAAGCGGTGATTATCGGCGGGATGATGCCCGCGCCGTTGCTGGAGCAGATGGTCGCGCAGTTACCGCCGCTCTATCAGTCGGTACGCGGACGCTATCTGAATGCGATGCGACTGAAGACCGGCATGACCGGCAGCGATACCGCCGCGCTGGGTGCCGCCGCGCTGCCCATCTTTGATGAGTTTAACCCGCAGTTTCAGGTGCTGATGAAGTAGAGAGGAAATGGCGCTGTTGCAGACAACAGCGCCACCGGGATCAGCCCGGATAGATCCCGCGATCTTTACGCGCCATCAGAATACGCTCACACGCCACGATGTAGGCCGCGGTGCGCAGCGAACACGCTTTCTCTTTCGACTTGTCCCAGACGTGAACCATCGCTTCTGTCATGATCTTGTCTGAGCGACGATTGATCTCATCTTCACTCCAGAAGAAGCTGGCCATGTCCTGCACCCATTCGAAGTAGCTGACGGTTACGCCGCCCGCATTGCAGACCACATCCGGCACCACAATAATGCCGCGCGAAGCGAGCATATCGTCGGCGTCAGGATAGGTGGGGCCGTTCGCGCCTTCCAGCACGATTTTGCAGCTCAGTACCTCTGCACGCTCACGGGTAATCTGACCTTCCAGCGCCGCCGGGATCAGAATGTCCATCTCCGTCGTCCAGAACGCCTCTTTCTCGATGCTCTGCGCGCCGGGGAAACCGGCAATCTGCTTGTGCGCAATCTGCCATTCCGTCAGGGCTGCCATGTCGATACCGTCGGCATTGAACAGGGTGGCCGTGTGATCCTGAATCACCACCACGCGTGCGCCCGCCTCGTCAAACAGACGGGCCGCTTCACTGCCGACATTACCAAACCCCTGAACCGCCACGCGGGCGCCTTCAATTTCAATGTCTGCGCGACGCGCCACTTCGCGCCCGGTGATAAACACCCCGCGGCCGGTGGCTTTCTCACGGCCCAGCGAGCCGCCCAGATGAATGGGTTTACCGGTGACGACGCCGGTGACGGTGGTGCCGAGGTTCATGGAGTAGGTGTCCATCATCCACGCCATCACTTTGCCGTTGGTGCCGACATCCGGGGCCGGGATATCTTTCTGCGGCCCGATGATGATGCCAATCTCACTGGTATATCGGCGTGTCAGACGCTCCAGCTCGCCCTCAGAAAGTTTAAAAGGATCGACGCGGATGCCCCCTTTTGCGCCACCGTAGGGCAGGTTGACTGCCGCACACTTGATGGTCATCCAGGCGGAAAGCGCCATGACTTCATTAAGGTCGACATCCGGATGATAGCGAATCCCCCCTTTACCGGGACCGCGTGAAAGGTTGTGCTGAACGCGATACCCTTCAAAATGGCGAATTGAGCCATCATCCATCTGCAGGGGAATGTCGACAATCAGTGCCCGCTTGGGATGACGTAAAGTATCTATCCAACGTGAAAGATCGCCCAGATAGGGCGCAACCCGGTCGATTTGCTGCAGGTAAGTGGACCAGGCAGATGTGCTGCTTTCAGACGCATAAGATAACTTATCCATAAAAAACCTTTCTTAATGAAGTTATTTATTGTGTGGAGCCGTGGATGAGGCGCGCACTGTTTTGCGCCGTCATAATCTAACACTCCTGAAACAAATAAGATGTGGCAGGCGCCCGGTCCCGACCGGGTTATGCCCCATTCTGGGGCAGGCAAAGTGAATAGTTTGCTGATTACACCCCCTGCGAGGCGAATAATGATGCGCGCGAAGTGCGTATTTTGTGCATAGCGTGAGAGAACTCGTTATCTTTCAATTCTTTGAAGATGTTCAAAAAGTTAAAGAATTGATCGACGCGATATTGACTTTCTTGCACCAATTAAGTGCATGAGAATAAGTAATCAACCGATTACATAAAGTAATGGATAAAAAGTGAATAGCGTTGATTATTCAGCGGGTTAGGAAAAAGGTGGGATAAATGAGAAAATAAGAGGCCAGCGCCGCTGGCTGGCCTTATCAGATCACTGAGTCAGCGCCTGTTCCGCTTCTTTCAGATCCTGACGCGCCTCCGCAAGCTTCTCTTCACGCTTGCGGATCTTGCTGGCACTGCGCTCTTCGGCTTTCGCCTGGGCCAGTTCCTGTTCACGCTCCCGAACCTTGCTGCGCTTTTCGGCCACTTTTTCCTGTCGCTGCTTCAGCAGGCCGCTTTCAGTGCAGTGCTGTTCAACCTCACGCCGCGCTTTTTCCAGCCCGGCAATCTGATGGGAATTATTGTGCTGTCGGGCAAAGGAGAGCTGCGTCTCAATCGCCTGCTTTTTCGCTGCACAACCGGTTAACGCAGAACCGGCATGCGCCACAGTGAAGGTCAGGGGCAGCAGGCAAAGGCTCAAGGCCAGTAAGGTCTTTTTCATTGTCGTCTCATCTATGAGTCAGGGAGGAGACAACAGTATACGAAGCCGCCTTAAGCGATTCTTAACGGAAAAAAATATCTGCTGGCGCGGAAAACGCGGAGAGGGGGAAAGGCTGCCTGCTGTCAGGCAGCGCTGGAGGCGGGTTGAGCAAGGCTGAGGCGGCAATCAGGGCCACTGAGCATGACAGGATAACCCGCCTGACTCTGCTGTTTAAAATAGTCCTGCATGACCTGACTGATGCCGGCGCCACACCACATAACATGATGCGCATGGTGTCCGGTGTTAAACGCCGGTTGTCCGCTGGCACTGGCATCCACCTCGACAGTAAAACCCATCGCGGTCAGACGAATGGCTTCCAGCCAGATTTCGGTTTTGTCCATGACGCTCACGGCTTCCAGAAACAGCGGAACAGAGGCGTGGTTTCGCGCAGCGTCACGCATCATTATGTCAGCCTGCTGCTGCACCGTTTTTTCAAACCGGTCAAGTCGGCGTGACGCCCCCTGGCGCCGGTCAGCATGAAGCCAGGCACTGAGCGGTCGCAACAGATTAATGATGAAATCATCACCGCTGTAATTACTGGACATGTTGTTCATCTGGCGTGAAAGCGACAGAGACGTTCCGAATTCAAGCTGCCAGAGCAAGTCACCTTTACGCGCCGCCCAGCCGTGGGTCATGATCAAGGCGGCGTTCTGCTGACCCTGTCTGATCTCTTCAGGCGTCGCGCCCGTGGCCGTTAAGTCAACCAGCGTGCAGATTTCACCGAGCTGTGCGTCACTCCAGTTTTCAGCGTGTTGTCTGGGCGTCAGTAACCCCTGCTTCACCCAGCGCTTCAGGTTCGCAGGATGCGTGCCGGTTATTGCACAGACCGTTTCCGTTGTATGAAAAAGCATATTGTGCCCTCTGTTGAGGGAATGGCCGCCGGGGTTAACCGGGGATGAGTCCTTACTATGAACCTGATAACAGCCAATTAACAGGGGGGTCGGCCAGCGAGAAAACGTTCACCTTAATATGTGACGCTGCGCTTATTTGACACGGACTGTCGCTTAAAGTGAGGCCCATCAGCAGGTTAAAAGATCTGACTCTCGCTGATAAAAAGACTGGATATTTACTCAGTAAAAAATCTTTACACAACTATACCGGAGAGGCGGGATATATTTTAACTTTTTTAAGAGGATGCCGAACTGTCCCCCCTTTTATCTGCCAGGCAAACGACTAAAATATGGGGTTCTGATGATCAGGAGAAAGAGCGCCCAATGCCTTACCGTTTTACCTTCGCCGCATTGACGGTTACTGCGTTATTAACCGGCTGTGCGAAACAGACCGCCAGCGATACGCCAGATGAATTTGCTGCGGGTCCGACGCAGATCGATGTCTCACACATTAAAACCCGTGCCGATGATGGTTCAAGCGTCTTCCTGACGGTAGACGGCAAAGATGCCGGAAAATTACCGAATGGCGAAAGTATGCTGCTGCACGTTCCGGCCGGAAAACACCAGATTGGCGGTTATGTGCAGACGCTGTTCGGGATGGGGCGTGTCACCATCGCGCCGGTCGAAGTGACTACGTCACCTCAGGACATTAAAAAAGTGGCCTATACGGTCACCCGCAATAAAGCTACCTTTGTCGAGAACAAGGACGAGCAGGGTTGAGCAGATGACAGCGGAGAGCAACGCTCTCCGCTGAACGCGCCGCGGTTATAAACCGAGTTCACTCAGGGAGGGGTGATCGTCAGGCCGGCGTCCCTGAGGCCAGTGGAAAAGCCGCTGCGCTTCGCTGATTTTCAGATCGTTGATGCTGGCAAAGCGCTGCTTCATCAGACCCTGCTCGTCAAACGCCCAGTTCTCATTGCCGTAAGAGCGATACCACTGCCGCCGCTCATCGTGCCATTCATAGGCAAAGCGCACCGCTATCCGGTTTTGATCGAAACTCCACAGCTCCTTTATCAGCCGGTACTGCTGCTCCCGCTGCCATTTTTGCTCCAGAAAGGCGATGATCTCACTGCGGCCGGTCAGGAAGGTATCGCGGTTGCGCCACTGGCTGTCCACAGAATAGGCCAGGGCTACCCGTCCGGCATCGCGGCTGTTCCAGCCATCCTCAGCCAGACGCACTTTCTCTGCGGCCTCTTCAGGCCGGGTAAAAGGGGGTAAGGGCGGACGTGAAGTTTCCAATGTTTCTCCTTAACCGCGCAATGGCCCGGATGTTATCGCTCCCCGGGCTGCGTTATAGCCATATTAAAGTTCAAGCGCGTGGATCTGGCAGACGGCACGGGCCGCTTCCTGACCTTTTTTCACGAAATGCTGGGTGTAGAAGTCGATGAACTCCGCCGAAGGCTGGAAGTTATGCGGCGTCAGAGAGACCGAGAAGACCGGCACGTTGGTGGCCAGCTGGGCCTGCATCAGACCACTCACCACCGCCTGAGCCACAAAGTCATGACGATAGATGCCGCCATCCACAACCAGCGCCGCACAGACTATCGCATCAAAGTTGCCGGTCTGCGCCAGACGCTGTGCCAGCAGGGGCATTTCAAATGCGCCTGGCACATCCCAGGTTTTGATCTCAAAGGGGGTCCCCCGGCTCTCCAGTTCCTGTTCGAATCCGGTCAGAACCCGAGAAACGATTTCGCTGTGCCAGTTAGCTTTAATAAAGGCGACTTTCAACGGCTGCATGACTTACTCCAGTAAAAGGTAATATCCCGTGGTAATGAGCGCGATGACGTCCCTGAACCCCGGATGAAACATTAAGCCAGACAGGCCGGTTACCTGCTGACGCTCATCACTATACTGTAATGTAAACAGCCTGTGTCCACCATTGTCATTATGTGTGAATAACCTCTCCTCCCTCTGCGGGGATTAAACCCTGTCAGACAACCGCCAGAGCCGTTCAGGCGCCTGATCCTGCCCGTAAAATCCCTTTCACCGCCCGGTTTGCGTAACAGCTTCCGGTTATGAAGCTGCTTAAATAAAATACTGGATATCTGAACAGTATTTTGTATAATAAATGGACTGCCCGCCGGGTATTGGTAGCGTTAGCGAGGGGTGAACCCATGATGATTTCGACTGAAAGCCTCACATCTCTGGAACAATCGGTCACAATGAGCAGCCGTGAGCTGGCGCAGATGACCGGTATTACACATGGAGAAGTGAAGCGGTTAATCAAAAGTCTGGAAACGGCTCAGCGTCTCTCTCAGCCGCTCAAAGTGAATGACTATGAGCGCGAAGGGGAGGTGCGTCAGGAGTACCGCCTGAGCAAGCGTGACTCCCTGCTGGCCGTGGCACGCCTGTCCCCAGGCTTTACGGCCGAAGTGCTGGATCGCTGGCAGGATCGGGAAAGAACCACCCATCTGCCGGACTTTACCAACCCGGCGGAGGCTGCACGTGCCTGGGCTGAACAGTTTGAACAGCGTCAGGCGGCGGAGCAGCAGCTGGCTCTCTCTGCGCCTAAGGCCGCCTTCTTTGATAACTTCGTTCAGGTGGATGACTCGCTGGGCTTTCGTCAGCTCTGCAAAATGCTGAAAGCGAAAGAGCCGGAGTTTCGTCAGTTTCTGCTGGAGCGCAATATCATGTACCGCGCCAAAGGCACCCTGACGCCGCAGCATTACCATCTGCAGGCCGGCTACTTTACGCTGCACACCGGCACCGGCGAAAACCAGCACGCCTTCTCACAGGCGCGTTTTACCGCAAAAGGGGTGAAATGGGTGGCCAGCCTGTGGGCAGCGCATCTTTCCGCACAGCCAAAAGGGGCCGCTGCGTAGCGGCGCCTCTGCCCCTGGCGGACGGGCGCGGCGTGACCGGCAGAGGTTAAAGCGCAGGCATCCGCTCATACTGTGCTGACATAAAAAAGGCCGCATCGGAATGCGGCCTTTTTTGATCCCAGGGATGCGTTGCTGGCGATTACCAGCCTTTAATCGCATCGCCTTTATAAACTTCTTCCGCTTTAGCCGCGACTTCTGGCGATTGCAGCGCCGCTTTCAGCTTCTGAATTTTATCGCTGTCTTTATTGTCTTCGCGTGAAACCAGGGCATTGACGTAAGGCGAAGAGGCGCTTTCCATAAATAAACCATCGCGGTGAGCGGATAATCCCGCCTGAGCCGAGAAGTTGGTATTAATGATCGAGAACGCCACGTTTGGATCATCCAGCGTGCGGGTCAGCTGCGGCGTATCCACTTCAACCAGTTTCAGATTTTTGGGATTTTCGATGATATCCAGGGAGGTGGGTAAATAACCCACGCCCTCTTTCAGCTTAATCAGGCCCTGCGCCTGCAGCAGCAGCAGGCTGCGTCCCAGCGTGGTGGCTTCGTTAGAGATGGTGACCGTTGCACCATTCTGCAGCTCACTGATGTTTTTGATTTTGTGCGAATAGGCAGCAATCGGGAAGACAAACGTCTTGCCAACTACCGCAAATTTATAGCCGCGCTCTTTAGACTGATCTTCCAGATAAGGCAGGCTCTGGAACGCGTTGGCGTCGACTTCTTTGTTATTCAGCGCTTCGTTCGGCAGCACATAGTCATTGAAGTTAAGCACGTCGACATCGAGCTGATATTTATCTTTCGCAACCTGTTTCACCACCTGCCAGATCGCTTCGTCCGGCCCGGTATTAATCGCCACTTTGACTTTGTTATCATCATCTTTAGAGCAGGCGGATAATAATAAAACAGAACTGGCCAGTAATGCCGCAAACAAACCTTTCATTATCAGAAATCCCTCAGAGAATTGATGGCTTCAAAGATAATACAGAAATGTCAGGTTGCGAACTGACGGAGGGATATATCTTATAACTACACACCGGATATTGTTCATTAATTCACCGTGCTGACAGGTTAGCCTCTTATTCCTGTGAATTAACCGATGCCATTCACGGCTGTCCGGGCACTTTTATTTCTCTGCCGCACTCATCCGGTCAGCATCCCCTTAGCCAGTAGGCGCATTCTCTTCTACGCTTAAAGCCTGCGGTTTGCAGCATTGCACTGATTGTTAACAGGGAATACAGATGTCTGAAGATGAAGAGAACGGGATCGAAGCGGTTGAAGTTATGCGCAGCGGAGAGGCCTGGAATGGAGAGGTCATTGAATCCTATCCGCACGGCGAGCCGGAACTGACCGTGATGCGCCTGTCACTGCCTGCCCATACGGCATTGCCGTGGCACACGCATCCGATGCCGAATGCGGCGTTTATCCTTTCAGGCACCCTGATTGTGGAAGACAAAGCGAGCGGAGAGCAGCGTACCTTCCACGCCGGAGAAGCGCTGAATGAGACGGTCAACAGTGCGCACCGCGGCTTCACCCTGGAGGAGCCCGCCGAGCTGGTGATTACCTATGCCGGGGTCAAAGGACAGGCGCTGACCGAGCCACTGCCGGGCGAACCCGAAGAGTTCTGACGCTCCGTCACAAACGGCAGTGCAGAGCGCTGCCGTTATTCATCCCGCCCGCACCGACGTCCGCGGTTACTCACCTCCCTGATAAGCGGTGCGATAGAAGCGTTGATACCAGCGATTCGCCAGAGCCTTCATGTTCACATCCTGAAATCGCTGCGGATAAAGCTTCTTCGCCATCCACAACTCGCCAAGCCCCATCGCTTCCGGCATGGGGTAACCCCAGGCTTTGGCGTAGTCAGGCATCAGGTAGACGCGATGATTTTTTACGGCGTCGATCACCTGCCATTGCGGTGAGGCGAGGATCTCATGCACGACGAGGGGATAGCGGTTCTGAACAAAGATGACCTGAGGATTCCAGGCGATGACCTGTTCCATGGAGACGGTTTTGAATCCCTTCACGGTCGCTGCCGCCACATTTACCGCACCGGCATGCTGCATCATCAGGCCGGTATATTTACCTGAACCATAGGTTGTCAGCTGGGGATTGGCCAGGTACGCGCGAATACGTTTATCCGCCGGAATCGCCTGGAGGCGGTCGCTGACCATCTTACGGCCCTGATCTGTGGCCGCGATGAGCGCCTGCGCCTCAGCGGGCTGGTTCACGATCCTGCCGATCAGGCTGATCCCCTCCCGCAGACCTTTGTCATAGGCCTGTTCCTCATCGCTGAGCGTCGGGTTCATTTTTGCCTGTTCACCGGCGTCGTCATGACGCAGCGAGATAGCTACCACCGGAATGCCGAGCGCGGAGATGCTGTCGATCATCTCCTGCGGCGCATAGTTAGTGACAAACACCACCTGCGGATGCAGCGCCACCAGTTTTTCCGGATCGACATGCGTCAGATCGCCCAGCGTCGCCTTCTGGTTGAGCTCAGGCACCAGACGGGCATAGCTGTCGCCCAGCTGCTGCTTCCAGTTGGACATGATGCCCACGATCTTATCGGTGGCGTTCATCTGCACCAGCAGGTTCAGGGTCTGATGTTGCAACACCACCACCCGCTCGACGTGGTCAGGAATCGTGACCTGACGGCCCGTCTGGTCAGTAATCAGGCGCGATGCCTGAGAGAAGAAGGGGAGAAGTATCAGTAAACCGGGTATGCATGCCTGCCAGAAGCGCTTCATTCACTATCCTCAGATTTCGCTATACATCAGATTATATAGCGACAGACGAACCGCGTCACGGCGTGAGTTTACGTGTGGTCAGGAAAGCACTCCGCAATGTGGCGCGAATCATGGCCGCAGCCGCGGCACTGATTATGTGCAACGCACGCTGCTGACTCACCATCGCAGGGCCTGAATTTTCAGGCCATTTATAACTCACTGATTGAGCTGGATTTAATTTCTGGTACGCCAATTGCAACAACCTGTTCAGTAAGCAGCGCACTACACAACTGATACTGAATAGCTGGCTAGGGTTCCGGTTCACGCAGGTGAATGTCTGGTCCGAGAGCTGGCGACCTCTGCGAGGTTACACGGCGGGACAAAAGCCCGGGAGACAGCGGCACCATCTGGTGTCTTGCGCTGCTC